>Ga0102595_100077_pt1 | contig 178572 bp, 170 predicted proteins | sample Araplaol_mTSA_r2_2_FD_76864 | JGI IMG/M metagenome (GOLD analysis project Ga0102595, IMG submission 76864) | Arabidopsis root microbial communities from North Carolina, USA - plate scrape MF_Col_mTSA_r2 (SPADES assembly) (version 2) | ecosystem: Host-associated > Plants > Roots > Endosphere... | reverse complement strand
CTGCTCGCTCGCCTTCCGTGAGGCTGATGGTCGTCGTGCGGGTGTATGCGTTGGGCATCGGACATCTCCAAGGATGCCTCATCCCATGCAGTTCTTGTGCCTATGAATTAACGGGACAGGACACTAGATCATCGGCGTGACCGCGCCGTCCATCGCGACGATGGCACCTGTGATATAGCTCGCCCGTGGCGACGCCAGGAACACGACCGCGTTGGCAATCTCTTCCGGCGCGGCGATGCGCCCGAGCGGCAGCCGCGCCTTGGCGCGCTGCAGCGCCTCGTCGCTGCCGATGCCCTGCAGCTTTGCATCCGCCTTGAGGCCTTCCTGCAGCCGCTCGGTCAGCGTGAGGCCGGGATTCACCGCGTTCACACGCACCCCCTTGGCCGCATAGGCCGCCGCCATGCCGGCGCTCACCAGCATCAGCGCGGCGTTGGCCGCGCCGCCGGCCATGTGGACCGGACTCGCGACCTTTCCGCCCTGGCCGATCACGTTGACGATGGCGCCACTCCCACGCTGACCCATGCGCTTCACGACCGGATCGATCATGTGGATGTAGGTGAAGTACTTGGCGTCCATCGCGTCATGCCAGGCGGCGGCGTCCAACTCGTCGGGAGGCGTGCGGCGCGCGGCACCGGCCGAATTCACCAGTACGTCGACCGGGCCGAAGGCCTGCTCGGCCGCATCGAGCGCTGCCACGGCGCTGGCGGGGTCCTTGAGATCGGCGGCATGCACAGACACCCTGCTTTCTGCCTCGACAAACGCTTCCATCAGCGTCTTGCGGCCCTGCTCCAGGTTCTGCAGATCGCGCGACACCATGCTCACGCGGGCGCCCTCGCGCAGGAAGCCCAGCGCGCAAGCCAGGCCGATGCCCTTGCTGCCGCCGGTGATGAGAACGTGCCGGTCCTGGAGTTGCAGATCCATGTGAGTGTCCTTGTCGGGTCGAAGAGTGGAGCGCGTGGCGCAGGGTCGCGTGGATTGAATCACCGCTCTAAGATCGGCGGATGAATGCATCTCCGGTATCCCTGCCCCGCCACTGGTCTCAACTGACGACCCGCGACTTTGCCGCGCTCGATGTGGCAGCCACCGTGGCGGTGCTGCCGCTCGGCGCCACCGAGCAGCACGGGCCGCACTTGCCGCTGGGCGTGGACACGGTGCTGGCCGAGGGCATCGTGGCCGCGGCGCTGCCGCTGCTGCCGGCGGAGCTGCCGGTGCTGTTCCTGCCGACCCAGCAGATCGGCCTGAGCCCCGAGCACGCGCGTTTCGCGGGCACGCTCACGCTGTCGGCCGAGACGCTGATCCGCATGTGGAACGAGATCGGCGCCGGCGTGGCGCGCGCCGGCGTGAAGAAGCTGGTGCTGTTCAATGCGCATGGCGGCCATGTGGGCGCGATGGACATCGTGGCGCGCGAGCTGCGCGCGGCGCACGGCCTCATCGTCTACAGCGTGAGCTGGTTCAACCTGCCGCTGGGCGATGCGGGCGCGCAGTTCGGCGCCGACGAACACCGCTTCGGCGTGCATGCCGGCGACATCGAAACGTCGATGATGCTGGCGCTTGCACCGCAGCAGGTGCGTATGGGCGAGGCGAAGAATTTCCGCTCCACCTCGGAGCAGCGCGCGGCCGACTACGCGATCCTCGGCAACGGCAAGAGCGCCAAGCTGGGCTGGGCGATGGAGGACTACAACGCGCAGGGTGCGGCCGGGAATGCGGCTGCGGCAACGGCACCACACGGCCAGGCGGTGGTCGATGCGGCTGCTCAGCAGTTGGCGTTGTTGCTGGCCGAGGTGTCCAGGCTGCCGCTGGATACGGCCAATACCAAGCCGCTCCCCTGACGTCCGATCAGGCGGCGCTGCGGGCCAGCACCCCGGCGAACATGTCCGAATCGACATTGCCGCCGCTCACGCAGATGCCCACCGTCTTGCCGCGCCAGCGCTCCTGCTGCTGGAGCGCACCCGCCAGCGCGGCGGCGCCGGCGCCCTCGGCCACGTTGTGCGTGTCACTGAAGAGAATGCGCATGGCTTCGGCAACCTCGTCATCGCTGACGGCGATCACATCGTCGGCTTCGCGCAGGATCACCTCGACCGACTCGGGCACCGGCGTGCGGCAGGCCATGCCGTCGGCCAGCCGCGTGCTGACCGGAGATTCGACGGACCGGCCTGCGACGAATGAATCGCGGTACGCCGTGGCATGCGCCGACACCACGCCGATGAGCCGGGTCGACACGCCGCAATGCGCTCGCGCTGCGGCTGCGGCGGCAAAGCCGGAGCCCAGGCCGATGGGCACGAACAGAACCTCGGGCGGCGCATCTTTGAGTGCACTGAAGAATTCGACGTACGCGGTGGACACACCGCGTACCAGCTCGCGGTGGAACGAAGGCACGCGGTGCATGCCATCGCGCTCGGCAAGCATGGCTGCGTGCTCCGCCGCTGCCTGGAAATCGTCGCCGTGCTCGACCAGCTCCACGCCCAGCGCGCGCATCGCGGCGTTCTTCTCGAGCGAGTTGCCGTGCGGCACCACGATCGTGGCCGCGAGCCCGTGGCGCCGGGCCGCGAAGCCGACCGATTGGCCATGATTGCCGCGCGTGGCGCTGATGACGCGGCGCACGCCGGGTTGCTCGCGCGCCAGCGTCTCGAAATAGGTCAGCCCGCCGCGGATCTTGAAGGCGCCCGCCGGCGTGTGGTTCTCGTGCTTGGCCCACACCGTGCTGCCGAGGCGCTGAGAAAGCAGCGGCCACGCGTACTGCGGTGTGGGCGGCATGGCGGGGCCGACCGTGCATTGCGCGGATTCGATTTCTTCGCGGGTGAACTTCACGGGTGTCCTTGTCTTACTTGCGTTCCGTCAGCGCGACGCGCACCGCCAGCGCGGCGAGCACGCTGCCCATCACGTAGCGCTGCGCGCGCAGCCAGCCGGCGCTTTGCGACAGCACGGCCGTGATGCTGGCCGCTCCGAAGATCATTACGGTGTTGACCGCGGCGCTGCTCGCCATCTGCGCGACGCCCAGCTGCATGCTCTGCAGCAGCACCGAGCCGCGCTCCGGATGGATGAACTGCGGAAAGAACGAGAGGTAGAACATTGCGACCTTCGGATTCAGCAGGTTGGTGAGAAAGCCCATGCGAAACAGCCTGCCCGGCGGATCGGCCGGCAGTGCGCGGGCCTCGAAGGGCGCATTGCCGCCCGGCTTGACCGCCTGCCATGCGAGCCACAGCAGGTAGGCCGCGCCGGCCAGCCGGATGGCGTCGAACGCGATCGGCACCGCCAGCAGCAGTGCGGTGAGCCCGAGGGCGGCCGCGAACAGGTGGGCGAGAAAGGCCATCATCACGCCGGCGAGAGAGACCAGCCCGGCGCGGCGGCCCTGGATCAGCGTGCGCGACACGCAATAGATCATGTTGGGACCCGGCGTGAGTGCGAGCAGCACGGAGGCGAGCGCGAACCAGGCGATTTCGGTCAAGCTGAGCATGTTGGTCAGAGCCCTTCGGACTGAAGCGTGACGGGGCCGCGCGGCGTGTCGAGCACCGCCACGAGGTTGGGGGCGCCGGGCTGCACGGCCATGTCGGTCATGCCGATGGTGGACAGCGCCGCGGCGAGGTCGGCCGCGCGTGGATGCGTGGCTGCCAGCGATCGCATCGAAAGCCCCGAGGCGGGCATGGCGTCGGTGGGGTGCACCGGCCCCCACTGGATCAGCGTGGGCAGTGCGCCGTAGAAGAGCCGCTGGCCGTCGTCACGCACCGTGATCTGCCATTCGAGCCGCCCGGCGGACGTGTCGCGCGAGGCTTCGAGCAGGCGGCCGCGATCGATGTGCGCGCGCTCGTCGCGCGCCAATGCCTGCAACGCCGCGTGTGCATTGGGCACGCGCGCGACGAAGTGAATCAGCCGGGGCCCGCGCCGCACGAGCGCCGCCTGCAGCACTGCATCGTCAAGGTCGAACCAGCGGTGCGTGCCCGGGCGCGACGGCTGCTTGCCCGGTTCGATGGCGATGATTTCGAGGTAGGCCTGGGGAAAGGCCTCGGTCGCGATGTTGAGCAGCCGGTTGTGCGTGCCCATCAGCGGATGCGAACCGCCGGGGCCCGGCGTCACGCCCAGGGTGGCCTCGCACCACGCCACGCCGTCGGCCAGCGAGGCGGCGGCGATCACCAGGTGGTCGAGCTGCGCGCGCATGGTGTTCTCCCTACAGCGTGACCTGGCCGTCGATGCAGGTCACGGCATCGCCGCCGACCCACACCTTGCCGTCGCCGTCGCGCTCGATGGACACGCGCCCGGCGCGGCCGAGGCACTGGCCCTGCGCGGCCAGGTAGCGCTCGGGCATGTGGCCGTCCGCGATCAGCCATTCGGCGAGGCTCGCGTTGAGGCTGCCGGTGACGGGGTCTTCCTCGACGCCGATGGGCGCTGCGAAAGCGCGCACCTCCAGGTCGATCTTCTCGCCGCTGTCTTCCGCGGCTGAGGCCTTGCCACCGAAGGCGCGCGCTTCGCGGTTCGAGCGGCCGATCAGCATCGACGAGCCATCCGCCACCGGCACACCCGCCACGCCGGCCTTGACGCCCAACTCCTTGAGCATGCGGTGGTCGGGCACGAGGCGCAGCACGGTGTCGGCATCGCTGAGCAGCAGGCCGAACCAGATCGGGCCGTTGTCCAGCATCTGGGCTGCGACGATCTGCTGCGCCTTCAGGCCCAGTGCGCCTGCGACCTTGGCCAGCAGCGTGGGGCTGGGGGCACTGCGCTTGAGGGGCGGGGCCGAGAAAGCCAGGCGCTCGCCCTCACGGCGCAGGGGCACGAGGCCCGCCGCGCACTGCTGCACGATGCGACCCGCCGCTTTGGGCTTGCCGCCGGCCTGAAGCCAGGCATGGCAGCTGCCGATGGTCGGATGGCCCGCGAAAGGCAGCTCGCCGCCGGGCGTGAAGATGCGCACGCGGTAGTCGGCCGTGGGGTCGGTCGGCGGCAGCAAAAAGGTGGTTTCGGACAGGTTGGTCCACTGCGCAAAGCGCTGCATCTCGGTGTCGTCGAGGCCGGTACCGTCGAGCACCACGGCCAGCGGATTGCCGAGGTAGGGCGTTGCGGTGAAGACGTCGACTTGTTTGAACGGGCGGGGTTTCATGCGTGTCATTCGAGCGGAAGGTCGAGCACGCCGCGCGTGCCCGGACGGGAGAGCAGTTCGCCGTACCAGCGTTCGAGGTGTGGCCAGCTTGGGCGTTGGTATTCGCCCGGCGGCAGGCCGAACCAGCGGTGGGCTTCGCAGCCGATGGGAATGTCGGCCATGGTGAAGCGCTCGCCGGCCATGTAGGGCTGACGTGCAAGATGCGCGTCCAGCATTGCGAACAGCGCTTCGCTCGCATGGACCGAGGCTGCGATGAGCGCGGGATCGCGTTCGGCCGGCACGGTGCGCACCCACTGCACGAAGGCGTCGCGGCTCGCGCGGTTGAGCGTGGTCTGCTGCCAGTCCATCCAGCGCTCGGCATCGAAGCGTGCGGGCAGGTCGCTCGGGTAGAACTTGCCATGCGAATGCCTGGCGCACAGGTAGCGCACGATCACGTTCGATTCCCACAACGTGACGCGGTCGCTGCCTTCGCCGTCGTCAATCGTGGGCACCATTGCGTTCGGGTTGAGCGCCAGGTATTCGGGCGTTTGCACCACGCCGAACCGGCCACCGGCTTCGGTGCGTTGAAAGTCGAGCCCGAGTTCCTGCGCGCACCAGACGACTTTGCGCACGTTGATCGAACTGATGCGGCCCCAGATGTTGAGCATGTGTTCAGCTTCCTTGGACAGGTGTGGCGGACAGGGCGGACGGCACGGAAGGGCGGTCGAGCAGCAGCAGGCGAATCGCCAGGCCGACCATCACCAGGGCCAGCAGGCAGCGCTGGAATCTTTCTGCCCCCGGACGGCGCTGCAGGCAGCGGCCGACCTGCCCGCTGCATGCGCCGAGCAGCGTATTGAATGCGAGCGCGGCAGCCGAGAGCATGACGCCGAGCTGCACCAGTTGCAAGGGCACGCTGCCGCGCGCCGGATCGACGAACTGCGGCAAAAACACCATGAAGAACAGCAGCGCCTTCGGATTGACGAGATTGTTGAGGAACGCCATGCGCACGATGCGCGCGAAGGCGGAAGGCTGCGCCTTCAAAGTCGCTGGCAGGCGGCCGCCGCTGCGAAGTGCCTGCACCGCGAGCCACAGCAGGTACAGCGCTCCGGCATAGCGCAGCAGGTCGAAGGACGGCGGCCATGCCGCCACCAGCGCGGTGACGCCGCTGGCGGCGAAGAGCGTGTGCACCAGGTCGGCCGACGAGATGCCGAGGGCGGCCGCGAAGCCGCCACGCGGCCCGTGCGCCACGCCGTGCGAGAGCACGAAGGCCATGTTCGGCCCCGGCGAGAGGAACAGCGCGAGCACTGCGAGCAGGAAGAGCGCGAGCGTGGCGAGGCTGATCATGGCGTGTCTTGCAGCGTTCTTTCAGGCAGCGGCCGCCGCAGTTGCGGGAACCTGCGGAAGGTACGGCTCGATGTTGCTCATGGCTCGCGCGACGTAGTCCTCCTTCTCGCCCACCGGCGCGACATAGTGCAGCGCGCTCTTCGCCGCCTCGACGCCTTCGCTGCGTGCGATGAGCCAGGCCGCGAGGTAGGGCGCCGACAGGCATCCGCCGGCGGTGGCCACGTTGCCTTTGGCGAAGAAAGGCTGGTTGAGCACTTCGACGCCGGCCTCCTGCACCCACGGCTTGGTCGTGAGGTCGGTACACGCCGGCACCGCGCCCAGCAGGCCCAGCTTGGCAAGCAGCAGCGTGCCGGAGCATTGCGCGCCGATCAGTTGCCGTTGCGGATCGAGCCGGCGCAGTGCGCCCATGATGGCGGGATCGGCGGCTACTTCGCGTGTGCGGATGCCGCTGCCGACGAGCACCGCGCCGGCCTCGGCCGCCGCCTCGAGCGTGGAGCTCGCATGCACTGTGACGCCGTTCATCGAGGTGACCGTGGCGCTTGGCGCGGCCAGCGTTACGCGCCAGCCTGGCTTCTTGATACGGTTGAGCACCCCGAGCGCGATCAACGAGTCGAGTTCGTTGAAGCCCTCGAAAGTGAGGATGGCGATGTGCATCGTGGGTGTCTCGTGGGGTGGCTCAGACGGGTTCGGGCGCGAGCTTGCGCTCGTCCAGCAGCGCCAGTTCCTCGCGCAGCGTCAGGGCGAGTGCGGCGATGGCGACATCGATCTCTTCGACGCTGGCCGTGACGAACGACAGGCGCAGCGTGCGCGGGTCGCCCTGGTCCGCATAGAAGGGCGCGCCCGGCACGAAGGCGACGTTGCGCTCTACGGCTTTGGGCAGCAGTGCCACCGTGTCGATGCCTTCGGGCATGCGCGCCCACAGGAACATGCCGCCCTTGGGTGCGTTGAACTTCACGTCCAGGCCGGCCATCTCACGCGTGAGCGCCGCGATCATGGCGCCGCGCTGGCGCTTATAGAGCGCGCGGATGGTGGGCACGTGGCTTTCGAGGAAGTTGTCCTTCATCACCGCTGACACCATGCGCTGCGTGAAGATGGGCGTGTGCAGGTCGACCGCCTGCTTGGCCTGCAGCAGCTTCGGATAGATGGCCTTGGGCGCGACAAGGAAGCCCAGCCGCAGGCCCGGGGCCAGCACCTTGGAGAACGAGCCCAGGTAGATGCAGCCTTCGGGATTGCGCGCGGTCAGCGGCAGCGGCGGCGCTTCGTCGAACCACAGCTCGCCGTAGGGGTTGTCCTCGACGATGGGAAGGCCCGCAGCAGTCGCCGCGGCCGACACGGCGGCGCGGCGCTCTTCGGTCATGGTGCGGCCTGTGGGGTTCTGGAAATTGGGCAGCAGGTAGACGAAGCGGGCATCCTTTGCCTTGGCCACCAGGTCTTCGACGATCACGCCGTCGTCGTCGCTGGCCACGCTCACGGGCTGCGGCTCCATCGGGCCGAAGGCTTGCAGCGCGCCAAGGTAGGTGGGCGTCTCGACCAGAACCTTGCTGCCCGGATCGAGCAGCACCTTGGCGACGAGGTCCAGCCCCTGCTGCGAACCGGTGGTGATGAGCACCTGCGCGGGGTCGACGTTCCACGGCAGCATGTCGGCCACGGCCTGGCGCAGCGGCGCGTAGCCTTCGCTCGCGGCGTATTGCAGGGCCGCCTGGCCGTCCTTGTGCAGCAGCTCGGCGCACGCGTCCGCAAAGGCCTGGATCGGGAAAGTCTTGGGCGAGGGCAGGCCGCCGGCCAGGCTGATGATGCCGGGGCGCTCGGTGACCTTGAGGATTTCACGCAGCACCGACGGGTTCATCTTGGCGGCGCGGGCGGCGAGTTTCCAGTTCATGGTTTCTTCTTTCGGGGCGGTGAGGTGAGAGGCGAAATTGTTCAGGATTGTTCGGCACGCGCAGCGCGCGGCGAAACGGCCGGCGCGGACTGCGGCTGCGAAAGGCGCTTGCCGAGCATCACCGTGCAGACCACAGCGATGGCAAAGCCGAGCGTGACCACGTCGAGCGGCTCGCCCAGTAACGGAATGGAGGCAAGTATCGACAGAAAAGGCTGCAGCAGCTGGGTCTGGCTCACGCGCAGTGCGCCGCCCATTGCCAGGCCGCGGTACCAGGCGAAGAAGCCGATCCACATCGAGAACACACCGACATAGACGAAGCCCAGCCAGGCCGACGTGACAATCGGTTCTTGCGGCCACAGGGCCCACGTGGCGGGCAAGGTGATGGGCAGCGCCATCACGCAGACCCAGCAGATCACGCGCTCGGCGCCGAGCGACGGCGTGACCTGCGCGCCGTAGATGTAGCCGAACGAAGCCGCGATGACCGCACCGACCAGCAGCAGGTCGGCCCACTCGAAACCGAAGCCATGGCCGTTCTGGCTGGCGCGCAGCAGCGAAAACAGCACGACCAGCACGCTGCCTGCGATGGCACACAACCAGAAGCCGAGGCGTGCCCGCTGATGCAGCACCAGGGCAGCGACTGCTGCGGTGACCAGCGGCAGCAGCGCGGTGACGACGGCCGCGTGGCTTGCCGTGACCACACGCAATGCATAGGCGAGCAGCAGCGGATAGCCGATCACGTTGCCGAGCACCGCCATGCCGAGCGGCTTCCACTGGTGCGGCGCCGGCCGCGGCGAGCGGGTGGCAAGCAAAAAGGCAGTGGAGAGGATTCCGGCCAGAGCTGCGCGCCCGAGCGTGACGAACCACGGCGAAAGCTGCGGGGCACCCTGAGTGCCGGTGGCCAGCCGCGTCATCGGCAAGGTGATGGCGAACAGCGCCACCCCGATCACGCCGAGCCACATGCCCAGAGTCTCGTCCTTGATCCGGCTCATACGCTCAGCATCCACCAGGCCGTGAGCACCAGCACCAGGGCCATCGCGCGGTTGAACCACAGCAGGCGCTTGCCCTTGGACAGCCATTCGCGCAGCAGCGCGCCGGCCAGCGCATAAGTGAAGTTGCTGACGAAGGCATAGACCAGCATCACGGGGGCGACGATGGCGAACCGGCCGAGCTGGTCGGGCTGTCCGGCGATCCAGCCGGCCACCAGGGTGAGTGCAAGCAGCCAGGCCTTGATGTTGACGAACTGCAGCATCACGCCTTGGCCGAAGCCGACGTTCAGGCTGGCGCTGTCCGCGCGGCCCAGGGTGCCGCTGCCGCTGAGCTTGTAGGCCAGCCACAGCAGGTAGCCCACGCCCAGCGCCTTGATGGCGAGCCGCAGCGGAGGCACCGCCACCACCAGCGCGCCGATGCCGGCCGCGCAAAGAACCAGCAGCAGTGTCCAGCCGACCGGCACCGCCACCACGAAGCGCATGGCGCGAGGCAGGCCGCCGTTGGCGGCCAGGGCGGTGGAAAGGGTGGTGTTGGGACCGGGCGAGAAGCTCATCGCCGTGGCCAGCACCAGCAGCGCGGTGAATTCTTGCCAGTTCATTGCATACACTCTAAACTTTGCGACCATTACAGTTCCAATACAGTTGATCAAACATCCTTGAAAACTGTATTGGTCTGACATTCGACACAGAAGCCAGACGCCGATGCTGACACGAACCTCCACCCAGTCGCTGACAGGGCAATTGGCCGACCGGCTGGCCGAGCGCATCCGCACGCGCCTGTTGCCACCCGGCGCACGATTGCCATCGGTGCGCGAATGCGCGCGCCAGCAGGGCGTGAGCCCGTACACGGTGGTCGCGGCCTACGACCAGCTGCTGGCGCAGGGCCTGGTCGAAGCGCGCCGGCAACGCGGGTTCTACGTGCGGGATTCGGCGCCCGTGCAGGAGGCGCGCCCGTCCAATGCGGCGCCCATGGTCGCCCAGATGATGGCCTCCCGGGTGCCGGCCGATGCCAGTTCGCTCATCCGCAGCATGTTTCACCGGCCGAGCGACAAGCCGCAGCCGGGCATGGGCGTGTTTCCGCCTGACTGGATGTCGTCGACCTTCATGCCGACGGCCGTGCGCCGCGTGACCAGTACAGCCGCTCTGCAAGAGCTGTCGCTGCAGTACGGCGAACCCGCCGGCGACGCCGCCTTGCGCCGCAGCCTGTCCAACAAGCTCATGGGCATCAACGTGCCCGCCGCGCCCGACCAGATCGTGACGACCGTGGGGGCCACCCACGCGCTGGATATCGTGAGCCGCACACTGCTGCGCGCGGGCGATCCGGTGATGGTCGAGGAGCCCGGCTGGGCGCTGGAGTTCGCGCGGCTGGAGGCGCTGGGCATGCGCATCCTGCCGGTGCCGCGCCGTGCCGACGGGCCCGACCTGGAGGTGATGGCGCAGTACTGCGCCCTGCACAGCCCCAAGCTCTTCGTGAGCGTGAGCGTGCTGCACAACCCGACCGGCTACAGCCTCACGCCGGGCAGCGCGCACCGAGTGCTGAAGCTGGCCAACGAGCACGACTTTCACATCGTCGAGGACGACACCTACAGCCACCTGGCGCCCGAACACGCCACTCGGCTCAGCGCGCTCGACGGGCTGCAGCGCACCATCTACGTGAGCGGGTTTGCCAAGATCTTGGCGCCCAACTGGCGCATCGGCTTTCTGGCCGCATCGCCGGAGCTGAAGGAGCGGCTGCTCGAAACCAAGCTGCTGGCTACCCTGACTACGCCCACATTGTTCGAGCGGGCGCTTTCATGGTGCATCGACCAGGGGCAATTGCGGCGGCATGCCGAGCGCATACGCATCCGGCTGGACGGTGCCCGCGGGCGCGCGGTGAAGCTCGCCATGGCGCACGGCTGCACCTTCGCGTCGGAGCCGGCGGGCCTGTTCGGCTGGGTCGATACGGGTGTGGACACCGATGCGCTCACGCAGCGCATGCTCGACCAGGGCTACCTGCTGGCGCCGGGCTCGCTGTTCCATGCGCGGCGGCCGCCCAGCACGATGATGCGGATCAATTTCGCGACCTCGCAGGACGCGGCATTCTGGAAGGTGTTCAGCAAAGTGCGCGCGGAGCTTTGACGGTCTTGCCGTTGCGCGGCGTGGGCGTTCGCGGGTCGAAAAGAGGGATGCCTTGGAGTAAGCTGGCACCACAAGAAAACCCAACCGGAGACCGCCGCATGAGCAACGCCAGCCAACCCTTCGACTTCAGTCAATTCGTCCCCGGATTCGATTTTCTGAAGAACCTTGCCGGCGGTGCCGCCGGTGGCTCAGGCACCGGCGCAGTGCCCGGAATGCCGAGCCTGGCGAGCTGGGTGGCGCCCACGCTGAGCGTCGAAGAGGTGGACAAGCGCATCCAGGAGCTCAAGACGGTGCAGTACTGGCTCGAACAGAACGGCCATGCGCTCAAGGCGACCATCCAGGCACTCGAGGTGCAAAAGATGACACTTTCGACCTTGCGCGGGATGAACGTGCGGATGGAAGATATCGCCAACGCGTTCACCAAGCAGGCGGCCGCAGTAGCGCCTGCCGCTGCGACTGCCCCCGTGGAGCCCGAGTCGCAAGCCGAACCGGAGGATGAAGAAGCACAGGCGGAGGCACCCGCGCCCGCCCGGAAGACCCGCAGCAAGCCGGCGTCGTCCACGGCGTCGTCCACGGCGGCTTCTGGCGGCGGCAACGGTGGTGTCGTCGATCCGATGCAATGGTGGGGATCGCTCACCGAGCAGTTCCAGCAGATCGCCAGCTCGGCGCTGCAGGACGCAGCGCAGCTCAAGGTGCCGGCCATGGCTCAGCCCTTGGCTGACGCCGTAGACAAGGCCATGGGCAAGGCGGCAGCTCCCAAGCCGGCCAAGCCGGCGGCCAGGAAGGCGGCGGCAACGCCCGCCGCAAAGAAAAAGGCGCCGTCGGCAGCGGCCACGCGAAAGCGGACGGCCAGCCGGCGCTGACGCCGGACACGATCGCAATTCTCAAGAGAACGGGTTGGCACGCATCATGAAGTTGTTTCCTTCCGGCCATGCCACCCATCCGCAATGGCGCATGGCGGCCGGCCTCGTGCTGGCGCAGTTGCGGGCGCAGATGGCACTGCCCGACTACGCGTCGTCGCCGACGCTCGGGCTCCTCTACATCACCGACCACTACGCGTCCGACGCGCAAGACATCCTCGATCACCTGGGCGCCGAGCTGCCCGAGGTCACCGACTGGTCGGGCACGGTCGGCATCGGGGTGTCGGCCAACAATGCCGAGTACTTCGACGAGCCCGGCCTCTGCCTCATGCTCTGCGCGCTGCCGAGCGACCAGTACCGCGTCTTCTCCGGCGTGGCACCGCTGGGCAATTCGGAGATGAGCGGGTTCGAGGCCCACACGGCGCTGGTGCATGCGGACCCCGCAACTCCCGATTTGACGGAATTGATCGGCGAAATGGCCGGCCGCACCGACACCGGCTACCTGTTCGGCGGCCTGTCGTCGGGCCGCGCAGGTGCGCTGCAGTTCGCGGTGGGCGGCAACGGCAACATCCGCGGGCATGGGGCGGCGGGCGGTGTGTTTTCGGGCGGCTTGTCGGGTGTCGTGTTCGGCGAGAACGTGCGCCTGGTGTCGCGCGTCACCCAAGGCTGCCAACCGCTGCGCTCGGGCGGCGGGCGCGAACGCGAGATCACCGAGGCCGACGGCAATCTGCTGCTCAAGCTCGACGGCGAACCCGCGCTCGACGTGCTGCTGGCCGACCTGCAGGTGTCGCTGGAGCGGCCGCAGGAAGCCATCGACGCCGTGCGCGCCACGCTCGTGGGCCTTGCCGATGCGGGCAGCGACGGCATCCGCCGCACTGGCGACCTGGGCGCCGACGTGCTGGTGCGCCACATCATCGGTCTGGATCCCACGCGCCGCGGCATCGCCATTGCAGACGTGGCCGAAGCCGGCATGCGTCTGACCTTCTGCCGCCGCAATGCGCAGGCCGCACGTGCCGACCTGATGCGTATCTGCGCCGAGATCCGCGAGGAGCTGGAACCCGAGGAACAGACGCTGGCCACCGCACGCGCCGTGGCAGCCGGAGAGGCCGAGGCCGCGCCCCACCCGGCGCGCCGCATCGCCGGTGCCGTGTACGTCAGTTGCTCCGGCCGCGGAGGGCCGCATTTCGGCGCACCCGGTGCCGAACTGCAGATCGTTCGGCATGCGCTGGGCGACGTGCCGCTGGTCGGCTTCTTTGCGGCGGGCGAGATCGCCCGGCATCACCTGTATGGGTATACGGGGGTGCTGACGGTGTTTACCAGCAAGGACTGAACTCCGGGGTCCGCCGCCACGCGCAAGCTCAGGCCGGCTGCAGCACGCGCGAGGATTGCGCAGGCATGCCGGTGAACGCGAACTCCACCTCGGGTGCAAGCCCGCTCACAATGCGCGCGATCGACTTGCCCGAGCCGCAGGCGTGCGTCCAGCCAAGAGTGCCGTGGCCAGTGTTCAGGTACAGGTTCGCCAGCTTCGTTTTGCCGATCAGCGGCACGTTGCTGGGCGTGGCCGGGCGCAGGCCGGTCCAGAACTGCGCCTGCGTGGTGTCCCCTGCGCCGGGGAAGAGTTCTTCGACGCGCCGAACGATGGCTTCACAGCGCACGCGGTTCAGGTCGCGGTCGTAGCCGTTGAGTTCGGCGGTGCCGGCGATACGGAGGCGATCGCCAGTGACCGACGTGTAGCGGGAGAACACGAGCTTGTATTCGTCGTCGGTGAGTGAGACCTGGTGGGCCTTCGAAGCGTCCTTGACCGGCAGGGTCACCGAGTAGCCCTTGGCCGGGTAGATCGGCAGGCGAATGCCCAGAGGCGCGGCGACGAGAGGGCTCAGCGAGCCCATCGCCAGCACGAATGCATCGCCGCGGATACGCTGGAAGCGGCCTTCGCCGTCCGTCGCTTCCACGTGATCGATGCTGCCGCCGACTTCTCTCAGGGCTGTGATGGTGTGGCTCATGAGGAACTTCACGCCCGCCTCGGCAGCCCGCTTGGCGAGTTCGCGCGCGAAGCGGTTGGCGTCGCCGGACTCGTCCTCGGCCGTGTAGGTGGCGCCAGTCAGCTTCGGGCGGATGTGGGCGAGGGCGGGCTCGATCTTCACGGCTTCATCGGCCGAGATGACCTGGCGCTCGCAGCCAAGGGCGCGCATCTGCTCGGCCGGCGCGAGGGCACCGTCGAACTCCTTCTGCGTCGTATAGAAGTGCAGGATGCCCTGCGTGCGCTGGTCGTAGTCCAGACCGGTGTCACAGCGCAATTGCTGCAGCGCGTCACGGCTGTAGGTGCCCAGGCGCACGATCTGCTCGATGTTGTGGCGCGTGCGCGCCGGCGTGCATTCGCGCAAGAACTGCAGGCCCCAGAGCCACTGGCGCAGGTCGGCGCGAATGCGAAAGAGCAGCGGCGCGTCTTCTTTGCCGAGCCACTGCAGCACCTTGAGCGGTGCGCTGGGATTGGCCCAGGGTTCAGCATGGCTGACCGAGATCTGCCCTCCGTTGGCAAAGCTGGTTTCGGCGGCCGGCGTGGCTTGCCGGTCGATGACGGTCACTTCGTGGCCGAGTTGCTGGAGGTAATAAGCCGAAGTCACGCCGAGCAGGCCGGCGCCAAGAACGATCACACGCATTTCAAGTACCTTTGAGTAGGCGCTTGAACAACGGAGTTGGTGTGCTATGAATTCAATAGCAAGCAACCGGACGTCCGCAGTCCAAGTTGCCGCTCCCCCTGTCCTCGGTACCTGAGAGATTCACCCGTTGCGCCCGCAACGGGTTTGCTCCTTCGGTGCATCACGCAAGGTGATGGCTCTCCAGACGGCGTGTCAATTGATGCAGTACAGGCCCCTGTCGAAATTTCTAGAACTTCGTTGGGCCGACCTGAGCGTTTATGGGAGTTTGCGCCTTCGGTAGGGCAACCGGGGTTGCCCGCTCTCCTGCAATGAGGGCAATTGTAGGCTGAGTTCGCGGGCATACCAAACCTTGCCCTGGCCTCCGGAGAAAGGCCAATGGGATAATCGCGGGTTCATTCGCCAGAGGGCGATCGTTCGACAACAACAGGGGACTTCATGATCCTGGTAACCGGCGGCGCAGGCTTCATTGGCGCCAATTTCGTACTTGATTGGATCGCGCAGAGCGATGAACCCGTCGTTAATCTCGACAAGCTTACCTATGCGGGAAACCTCGAGACGCTCGCATCGCTCAAGGCCAATCCGAATCACATCTTCGTTCAGGGAGATATCGGCGACAGCGCCTTGGTCGACCGGCTCCTGGCCGAGCATAAGCCGCGCGCTATCGTGAACTTTGCCGCGGAATCGCACGTTGATCGTTCCATCCACGGCCCCGAAGACTTCGTGCAGACCAACGTGCTCGGCACCTTCCGCTTGCTCGAATCGGTGCGCGGCTACTGGGGCGCTCTGCCGGCCGACCAGAAGGCCGCCTTCCGCCTCCTGCACGTGTCGACCGACGAGGTCTACGGTTCGCTTTCCAAGACCGACCCAGCCTTCACCGAAGAAAACAAGTACGAGCCCAACAGCCCCTACTCGGCCAGCAAGGCCGCCAGCGACCACCTCGTGCGTGCATGGCACCACACCTACGGCCTGCCCGTGGTCACCACCAATTGTTCGAACAACTACGGACCGTTCCACTTTCCCGAGAAGCTCATCCCGCTGATGATCGTCAACGCCCTGGCAGGCAAGCCGCTGCCCGTGTACGGCGACGGCATGCAGGTGCGTGACTGGCTCTACGTGAAGGACCATTGCAGCGCCATTCGCCGCGTGCTCGAGGGCGGCAAGCTTGGCGAGACCTACAACGTCGGCGGCTGGAACGAGAAGCCCAACATTGAGATCGTCAACACCGTATGCGCGCTGCTCGACGAACTGCGCCCACGTGCTGACGGCAAGCCCTACAAGGAGCAGATCAGCTACGTCACCGATCGCCCGGGCCATGACCGCCGCTACGCCATTGACGCGCGCAAGCTCGAACGCGAACTCGGCTGGAAGCCGGCCGAGACCTTCGACAGCGGCATCCGCAAGACCGTCGAGTGGTACCTTGCCAACGGCGAATGGGTGCGCAACGTGCAAAGCGGCGCCTATCGCGAATGGGTCGAGAAGCAATACGACGCCGCACCCGCGGCCAAGGCTGCGGCATGAAATTGCTGGTGCTGGGCAAGGGCGGACAAGTTGGCTGGGAGCTGCAACGCAGCCTCGCGCCGCTGGGTGAACTGGTGGCGCTCGATTTCGACAGCACCGACCTGCATGCCGACTTCAGCCGTCCCGAGCAATTGGCCGAAACCGTGCTCAAGGTTCGCCCTGACGTCATCGTCAATGCCGCAGCCCATACGGCGGTCGACAAAGCCGAAAGCGAGCCCGAGTTCGCGCGCAAGCTCAACGCCACATCGCCCGGCGTGGTGGCCGAGGCCGCGCAGCAGATCGGCGCGCTTATGGTCCACTACTCCACGGACTACGTCTTCGACGGCAGCGGCAACAAGCCCTGGAAAGAAGACGACGCCACTGGCCCGCTCAGCGTCTATGGCCGCACCAAGCTCGAAGGCGAGCAGTTGGTGGCCGCAAACTGCGCCAGGCACCTGATCTTTCGCACCAGCTGGGTGTACGCCGCGCGCGGCGGCAACTTTGCCAAGACCATGCTGCGCATTGCCAAGGAGCGGGACCGCCTGACCGTCATCGACGACCAGTTCGGCGCCCCCACCGGCGCCGAACTGCTGGCCGACGTCACGGCGCATGCCATCCGCGCCACGCTGCAAGATCCCGCCAAGACCGGGCTCTATCACGTGGTGGCCGGCGGCGAGACTACTTGGTGCGGCTATGCGCGATTCGTGCTCGATCAGGCGCGTCAGGCCGGCGTTGCACTCAAGGCAGGCCCTGAACAGGTCGACGCCGTGCCGACCAGCGCCTTTCCCACCCCCGCCATCCGCCCCGCCAACTCGCGCCTTGACGCGGGCAAGTTGCAGTCGGCCTTCGGGCTGGTGTTGCCCCATTGGCAGCAGGGCGTGGCCCGCATGCTGCGCGAAACCTTGTGACCGCAAGCCGCCAAACAAGCAGAAGAGACACAACAATGACGACCAAGACCACGCAACGTAAGGGCATCATCCTGGCCGGGGGCTCGGGCACGCGCCTGCATCCCGCCACGCTCGCGCTCAGCAAGCAGCTGCTGCCGGTGTATGACAAGCCGATGATCTATTACCCGCTCAGCACGCTGATGCTGGGCGGCATGCGCGACATCCTGATCATCAGCACGCCCCAGGACACGCCGCGCTTCCAGCAGCTGCTTGGCGACGGCAGCCAGTGGGGCATCAACCTGCAGTACGCGGTGCAGCCGAGCCCCGATGGTCTCGCGCAGGCTTTCATCATCGGTGACAAGTTCGTAGGAAATTCGCCGAGTGCACTGGTGCTGGGCGACAACATCTTCTACGGCCACGACTTCGTCAATCTCCTGGGTGACGCCGATTCGAAATCTTCCGGTGCCACCGTGTTTGCCTACCATGTGCATGACCCCGAGCGTTATGGCGTGGTGGCCTTCGATGCCCAAGGTAAGGCCAGCAGCATTGAGGAAAAGCCAGCAAAGCCCAAGAGCAGCTACGCGGTAACGGGCCTGTACTTCTACGACAACCAAGTGGTCGACATCGCCAAGGCCGTGAAGCCCAGCGCGCGTGGCGAACTGGAGATCACGGCGATCAACCAAGCCTACCTCGACATGGATCAACTCAACGTGCAGATCATGCAGCGGGGCTACGCCTGGCTGGACACCGGCACACACGAGAGTCTGCTGGAGGCAGGGCAATTCATTGCAACACTGGAGCACCGGCAAGGATTGAAGATTGCCTGTCCTGAAGAGATTGCGTGGCGCAACGGTTTCATCGACCGGGAGCAACTGGCGAGGCTTGCCGCGCCACTGCAGAAGAACGGCTATGGCAAGTACCTGAATCATCTGCTGGCCGAGGAGGTGCGCTCGTGAAGGCAACACCTACCGCGATTCCCGAAGTACTGGTCATGGAACCCAAGGTCTTCGGCGATGCGCGCGGGTTCTTCTACGAGAGCTTCAACGGCAAGGCGTTCGATGAGGCAGTGGGCCGGCACGTCGAGTTCGTCCAGGACAACCATTCGCGGTCGGCCAAGGGCGTGCTGCGGGGTTTGCACTATCAGATCCAGCAGCCACAAGGGAAACTGGTGCGAGTAGTACGAGGTGCGGTGTTCGATGTGGCTGTAGACATTCGAAAGTCATCGCCGACCTTTGGTAAATGGGTGGGGGTTGAACTCAGCGAGGACAACCACAGGCAGCTGTGGGTGCCCGAAGGCTTTGCCCATGGCTTCCTTGTGTTGAGCGCAACGGCGGAGTTCCTCTACAAGACGACGGACTACTACGCGCCGGCGCATGAACGGGTGATCCGATGGGATGACGAAACTATCGGAATCGGATGGCCGGATGTCGGCGGAGTGCCGACGCTTTCGACCAAGGATCTTGCGGGCCGGTCGATGGGGCAGGCTGAATTGTTCGAGCGCTGAGCCGTTTGTCCTCGCGTTGTACCTGAATGAATGAGTTTTTGATGGGAGCGGACCAAGAATGATCAATGTCGTGGATTTCGAGAAGGACTTGCGGGGCCGCAGGGTTTTCGTCACCGGCCATACGGGGTTCACGGGCGGATGGGCCTGTCTATGGCTGCAACGCATCGGAGCCGTTGTCGAGGGCTATTCGTTGCCTCCGGAAACAACACCGTCGCTGTTTGCTGCGGCCGGGCTGGAGAAGGATGTGCAGGGGACACTGGGTGACATCTGCGACTACGAACGCCTTCTGGGCTCCATGCGAGCGTTCAAGCCCGAACTGGTTCTGCACCTTGCGGCCCAGCCACTGGTGCGGCGCTCTTATCGCGAACCCCTTTGGACTTTCCAGGTCAATGCACAAGGCACTGCGCACGTGCTGGAGGCGGCACGCGTCACGGGCGGCGTGCGCGGAGTGGTGTGCGTTACCACCGACAAGGTCTACCGGAACAACGAATGGCCGTGGCCCTATCGTGAAAACGACCCGCTGGGTGGAAAAGATCCGTACAGCGCATCGAAAGCCTCGGCGGAAATGGTGATCCAGAGCTACGCAGCGTCATACCCGTTCTCTGAAGGCAAGGGGCCGGCGATCGCAACCGCGCGTGGAGGCAATATCGTTGGCGGCGGCGATTGGTCCGAAGATCGGCTCATCCCCGATTTCGTTCGAAGCGTCGTGAACGGAACCCCGTTGACGCTGCGGTACCCGCAAGCCACCCGCCCTTGGCAGCACGTGCTCGCCCTTGTCCATGGCTATTTGCTCTTGATGTCGAAGCTTCTCGGGCCGAAGCCGCAAGAGGTTGCACGCGCCTGGAACCTGGGCCCCCAGGAGCCCCGTCAGTTTTCGGTACGCGAGGTCCTGGAGCTCATGAGCGATGAATGGCAGCGACCCCCGCTTGAATTCATGGACAACCCGCTTCCCGAGGCGGGTGCTCTTGCGCTTGACAGCTCCCTTGCAAACAACCAGCTTGGTTGGATTCCAGCGTGGGATACACATCGCGTGGCGCGCGAAACAGCGGCTTGGTACCGAAAGTACTATGAAGCTCCGCTCTCCGCAAAGGACATCACGCTATCGCAGATCGACGCGTGGCGTGGAGACGTCGGCGCATGATCTATCTTCTCGGTGGGCGAGGCCGGCTGGGCCAGGCGGTCCTTGCATCGCGCCATGCCTCTGAAACCACTTTGCTGGACCGGTGGGTCTATGAAAACTGGTGGCGTCCCGACATGGTCGGTTCGATCGAGCAATTCTTCAAGGTTGCACCAGAGGGTTCGGTGGTGCTCGTAGCAGCTGGCTTGCTGGATCCTGCGCTTTCTGCTGCAGAACATCAGCGAGTTAACGTCGAGCTCCCCGTGAATGTGATCCACGGGGCCTGCAAGGCAGGCTTGCGGGTGGTGACTGTCGGGACCGTGATGGAGCGGCTGAGCCGACATCCGAATCCGTACATTGCCAGCAAGGCAAAGCTGGGGCAGTTCGTGGCGCAACGCGCCGCAGCCGGCGACTCCGTGCTGCACCTGCAAGTGCATACGCTGTATGGAGGGGGTGCGCCGGCCCCGTTCATGTTCCTGGGACAGCTGTGCGATGCATTGCGCCACGAGCGAGTATTCGAGATGTCTCCTGGGCGGCAATTGCGCGAGTACCATCATGTGGACGATGAAGCACAAGCCCTGCAAGTCCTGATCGCCGCGGGCGTCAATGGCGTGATGCCCTTGAGTCACGGCGCGCCGGTAACGCTGGCACATCTGGCTTCGCACATCTTCGATGCCGCAGGCCGGCCTGACCTGCTGCGCATCGGAGCAAGGGCGGAACCGCCCGACGACAACTATGCGACGGTGCTGCCGAGGCCACCGTTACTCAAGAACGTCAATTTTCGCCCTGCGCTTGAACACGTTGCGGCGTATGTCCAAACCCAATTGCCAGGATTGCAGCAGCAAGCATGAACGGAGAATTTCATTTGTCCGCAACGCGACCGTTGGTGTCCATTGCTATTCCGGTGCTCAACGAAGCGGGTAACCTCAAAGCGCTGTATGCGCGGCTGGTTGCCTTGGGCGAGCGCATGGCAGACCGCTGCGACCTAGAGTTCGTTTTTACCGACAATCATTCGGACGACGACACTTGGCCGATGCTGGCCGAGCTTGCCGAAAAAGATCCTCGTGTGCGGGCGCTGAGGTTTTCTCGGAACTTCGGATTCCAGAGCTCGATTCTCGCCAATTATCTTCATGCGCGGGGCGATGCAGTCATGCAGATCGACGCGGACCTGCAGGATCCGCCGGAAATGCTGGAGGAGTTCTTCGCGCTCTGGCAACAAGGCTACCATGTGGTGTACGGCATCAGGCGCAAGCGCCGTGAGGGCCTGTTGATGAACCTCATCCGCAAGTGCGGTTACTGGGTCATCGACCGTGTCAGCGAGCATCCGATTCCGCGCGATGCAGGCGACTTCCGCTTGGTCGATCGCGCAGTGGTGGAGGCGATTGCAAAGTCCCGAACGAGCAACCCCTACCTGCGCGGCATGATCGCTGGGCTCGGCTTCAACCAAACTGGTATCGCCTACGACCGGGATGCTCGTACGGTGGGCGAAAGCAAGTTCAACGTGGTGCGCCTTATGAGGCTCGGCCTGACCGCCGTATTCAATCACTCGACGGTTCCATTGCGCATGGCATCGTTCCTGGGAGTGGTTATCCTCCTGGGGTGCCTCGCGGCTTCGGTGTACTACATCGTCCTGCGCCTGCTGCAACCGGATCTGCCGCGGGGCTTTGTCAGTATCCAACTCCTGATTCTTTTTGGCATCGGGCTCAATGCGTTCCTGCTCGGAATCATCGGCGAGTACATCCTTCGGATCTATCGCGCCCTGCGCGCCGATCCGATCGCCATCGTGGAGCGTAGCCTTAACATACCAACGAACGATCTCAAGCTCTAGGGAACACACATTCATATGAAAGCAGTCATCCTTGCCGGCGGCCTGGGCACGCGCATCGCCGAAGAATCCGATACCAAGCCCAAGCCGATGGTCGAAGTCGGCGGTCGGCCGCTGCTGTGGCACATCATGAAGATGTATGCACATCATGGAATCAAGGACTTCGTAGTCTGCCTCGGCTACAAGGGCTATGTGATCAAGGAGTTTTTCTTTAACTACTACCGTCATATGTCGGACATGCGCATCGATTTGCGCAATGGCGACCATCAGATTCTTGACAGCCAGGCCGAAGATTGGCGCATCACTTTGGTCGACACAGGGGCTGACACCATGACCGGCGGGCGTCTCAAACGGGTTGCAAAATACCTGGATGACGAGACCTTCTGCCTGACCTATGGTGACGGGCTGTCTGACGTAGATATCAGTGCCGAAGTCGACTTCCACAAGCGCCATGGCAAGCTCGGGACTGTGCTTGCCGTGCAGCCGCCCGGTCGCTTTGGCGTTTTGAACATCGGTGCCGACCAAGCGGTCTCGAGCTTCGAGGAAAAGCCGAGCGATGAGATCGGCTGGATCAACGGCGGTTTCTTCGTGCTCGAGCCTTCGGTGATCGACTATGTCGAGGACGACGCCACGTCGTGGGAACGAGCGCCGCTCATGAATATCGCGCGGGACGGTCAACTTGCCGGCTTCCAGCACCATGGATTTTGGCAGCCATGCGATACGCTGCGCGACAAGCGCGAGCTCGAAGCGCTTTGGAACAGCGGCAAGGCACCTTGGCGTACCTGGGAGTGAAGCAACTCCTTCGGTTTGCCGCAGTCGGCGTGCTCAACACCGCGGTCGGATATGCCGTAATTTTCGGCTGTATGTATCTGCTCGGCTGGGGCGCGGTGATCAGCAATATCGCGGGCTACGCCGTGGGACTGGTCGTCTCCTACACGCTGAATCGCACATTCACGTTCCGCAGCGCGGCGGGAAAAAAACAGGAGGTCGTCCGCTTCCTGTCGATCTTCATCGTCGCCTATTTGGCCAATGTCGGTGCATTGATGCTGTTGATCGATCATGTGGGCATGCACAAGGGATGGGCACAACTCGCGGCCGGGGCGGTTTACACCGGACTCTTCTACCTGCTGAGCAAGTACTACGTCTTCGCTGAATCGCACTCGCGGGCGGCCAGCCGCTGAAGACCGCAAGCTGGCATCGCCGGCACCGAAAGCAGGAGTCCGACAGGATGATGGCAAACAAAAACAGAAATTCATTCTTCAACCACGCGGTCGTCCTGCTGCTGCCTTCGCTTGCAATCGTTGTAGCGCTGTGGTTGCCCTTCGGCTTTTCGATGGGTGGATTGGTGGAGGAGTGGGATCTGCTGGGGCTCTTCACGGAGCACGGGCCCTTTCTGATGATTCACATGGACGGCCCACTCCCGGCCCATGCCATCAGGCCCCTCATGCCGTTGAGCTTTGCGCTGTCCTATCTGGCAGACCGCGACTCGTTTGACGCCTGGCACTGGCTGACCATCGCATCGCTCCTGGCAAAGGGTGGCGCGATGACATATCTCGTGAGCCGCGCAACGAATTCGCGCGGCTGGGGAATCGTGGCAGCAGCGCTGCTGCTCCTCTATCCCGCCGACACGATGCAATTGTCCCTACGAAGCATTCACATAAATATTGCAATTGCGCTGCTGCTCACCGGTAGTGCGCTGCTCGTAGCGGCTTTCGAAGCCCGCAGCCTTGCGCGGGCCGTTGCGGGCGCTCTCGTAGCCTCGTTGCTGTACGTGGTGAGCCTCGGTATCTATGAAGCCGGACTGGTGCTCGTCATGCTGCCCTTGGCCGTGCCTTTTGCGCGCCACGGTCTGGCCCGCATCCTGCGCTTCACCAGGCGCGAACTCGGTCTCGGGGTGATCTGGGTGGGCGGTGTTGCTCTGTACCTGGGGTATGCCGCGTGGGCCGCGCACAAGGTTTCCAGCTATCAATCCCAGGTGACGGGGGGGGGTCAAGGGCCACTCGCCACGGCAATCGCGGCGCTGCCGAAGTTGTTCACCATCGGTGCGGTCCGCGCCCTTCTGGGGGGGTGGGTTGACGCATCGCGCATGGTCGCCGTCGAGTACGTGAACTATTTGTATTTTGGATGTGCGATTCTGGGGATCGTAGCGGTCGCATTCTTTGTTATTCGCTTCGGCCGTGACCGCGATTCGGAGGAGCCGGGCGAGGCTCCGTCGTGGCGGATGCCGCTACGACTATTGCTGGCGGGGCTGGTGCTGATGCTGGCTGGCTATTCGCCCTTTCTGACCTCGCCCTATCACATGGTCGTGAGCCAACGTACATTCCTGTGGGCAACTCCTGGCGCCGCGATGGTTTGGGTGAGCATGCTTCTCCTGGTCTGGCGGCTTGCTCGCGCTCCTGCGATCGTTGGAGGTTGCCTGCTCCTTGCGTTGGGATTTGGCGCCCAGCTTTTCCAATTCCATCACTATGTCGAGCTAATGCAACGGCAGCGCGCAGTTCTGCGAGGCATCGTCGAGTCTTCAGACCTGGAGCCGGGCAAACCGGTCGTGGTGCTGGATGGCTCCAGCCAGATTGGCCATTCCTGGTTTTTCGTGAACGGGGACATGATGCGCAACGCACTGAACTATTTGTATGGGCGAAAGCTGGGTCCCGTGGAGGTGTGCCGCACACCGAGCATGGAGTGGGTGAGATCGGACCAGTTCGGACGAAGAGGCAAGTGCGTCATAGACGAAAGCGGTTGGACCTTCGACTTCCCCCACGCCGTCAGCGGACCGGGGCAGCCCATTTCGACTGTGGAGCCTTCCAGGCATTTTGCCAAGGACAACGTCACCGTCGTCGGCATTCGCGCCGACGGTACGCCCACGGCAACTCCGGAAGCCCAAGCCGCGCGGAAGCGCGCACTGCAAATGGGCGATGACGTCGTCGCTCGGCGCTACAGAGGCGTTCTGGCGCAGCGTTCATCGGACCGGTTTGGTCCGATGTTCCGAGACGAGATCGTCGCCGGCAGCTACCGGTGGAGCTTTGGCGATTGGTGGAACCTTGACCTGCCGACGCGAGGTTCCGGCTGGCGGGAGGTGGAATGGACAGTCAACGGCCTGGTGCAGCATTCGGCAGCCTGGATGGTGAATTCACGGGCCGAGGTGCTCTTCGAGTTGTCACCTTCTGCGGAGGGCTACCGTGTGCACGGCGCCTTCGTCCAGTTTGCGAGCGACGCGGTTCGCAATGGCATGAGCCTGCAGATGAACGGCAAACCGCTGGCGATGCGCTGGATTTCTGCGACCCGTTTTGAAGCCGATGTTCCTTCAGGTGCATTGGCCCGGGGCACGAATCGCATCGGCTTCGTGACCCAGGTCGACGACAATTACTTCGGACTCGGTGGGCAACTCGACTGGTTTGACGTCATTCCCGTTCCACCGGTCTCTCACTAAGGGCGATCGATCATTCGGCGGCGTGCGCCAGCATGCTGTGCAACGTCTCTTCCAATGAGGGAACTGTCAACGGCCTGCCGGACATTGTGGCCACGCGATTCAGTTTGTCGGGGCTGCCGCAGAGTCGGTGAACCTCGTTGGGTCGCACGAATCTTGGATCGACCTCGATCCTCATCTGGTGCCGGGTCAGGCGTTCGAAGGTATCGATGACGAACCGCAGGGTGTAAGGCTTTCCCGAGCACACGTTGTACGCCTCACCCGCCGCGCCATGCGAGAGCAACAGGAGGTAGGCGTCGCATACCATCCTTATGTCGTTGAACTCCCGCTCGACATCCAGGTTGCCCAGTGCGACTGAACCTGCACGCGCTGCGAAGTGCTTGGCGAGCTTGGGGATCACGAAATTCGGATCCTGCCCTGGTCCTGTGTAGTTGAACGGCCGGGTAATGATCAGATCCAGTCGCTCGGAATAGGTGCGGGCCATGTACTCCATGGCCAGCTTGCTCATCGCGTAGTGATTGACGGGTGCAGGCGGTTGAGTCTCCCGCAACGGCGACTGCTCGCTGTTGCCGTAGATGTTCGCACTGCTGGCCAGCAGCACGCGCTCCGGGCGCTTGGGCAATAGCACCAGCGCATCGAGCAGGTTGGTCGTGCCGAGCACATTCACCGCATAAAAGGCTTCTTGGTCCGAGTGGCCCACAAAGCTGATTGCCGCGAGGTGAACCGCCGCGTCGGGCTCTATCTCCAGCACTTCCTGAAGGACGGCGTGCGGGTCGGTGAGATCGGCCCGCAAGGGAACCACTTCGTGACCGGCGGCAGCGGCCTGCTGGGCAAATGGGCGGCCTGTGAAACCATCCGCCCCGGTCAGAAGAATCTTCAAAACGAAAAACCTTGCGTATTCCGGCGCAGATCGGCTTCGACCATCATCTGGCAGAGTTGCTCGAGTGTTGTGCGCGGTTCCCAACCGAGTTTCGCTCTTGCCTTGGCCGGATCCCCGATTAGCAGTTCTACTTCGGCCGGTCGATAGAACTTGGGGTTGATCCGCATCACGGTTTTTCCGGTTGCAGTATCTACCGCCAGTTCCTTCTCGGCCGTGCCCTTGAAATCGACTTCGATGCCGGCGCCCTTGAAGGCCATACGCACGAAATCGCGAACGGTTTCTGTGCGGTTGGTGGCCAGCACGAAGGTGTCGGGCTCGTCGGCCTGCAACATGCGCCACATGCCTTCGACATATTCCTTGGCGAAACCCCAGTCGCGCTTGGCGTCGAGATTACCCAACTCCATCACGTCGAGCTGCCCCAGCTTGATCTTGGCCACCGAGTCAGTGATCTTGCGCGTGACGAACTCACGACCTCGCAATGGACTTTCGTGATTGAACAGAATGCCGCTGCTGCCGAAGATGTCATAGCTCTCGCGGTAGTTCACCGTCATCCAGTGGGCGTAGAGCTTGGCAACGCCATAGGGGCTGCGCGGATAGAAGGGGGTGTCCTCGACTTGGGGGATAGCTTGGACCTTGCCGAACATCTCGGAGGTAGACGCTTGATAGAAGCGGATTTTGGTGTTCGTCAGTCGAATGGCTTCGAGCAGGTGTAATGCGCCAATACCGGTGATCTGCGCTGTTGCGGCGGGTTGGTTGAAGCTGACGCCCACAAAGCTTTGAGCCGCCAGGTTGTAGATTTCGTCGGGCTCGGCGTCGCGAACGAGGCTCAGTGAACTACCAAGGTCGGTCAAGTCATATTCGACCAGGTGCAGATCCGGATTCTTCTGTATGCCAAGCTCCTCGATTCGCCAGAAATTGACAGAACTGGTTCGACGGTACGTCCCGTACACGATGTAGCCCTTGTTCAGAAGCAGTTCGGCCAAATAGGCGCCGTCTTGGCCAGTGATGCCGGTGACGATAGCGCGTTTCTTCATAAAAGTCCTTCCCGATAAATATGTGACCCCAGGGGGTTTGGTATTGTGCCGTGCGTCCGCAAGGCTTCCCGCCGCTGACTGCTTGCTGCGGCTGCGACGCTCAGACCGGTGTGTCGCGCTTCCACAATGCGGCTTCGATGAATCGCTCAGCGCTCTGTTGCCAGTTCAGGTAGCTCAGGCCTTCCGAGCGAATCTGGATTCCGTCGCTCGCCATATTTATCCAATGGCGTACGGCGTCGGCAAGTGCTGGGGCCTGCCCCTCGAAGTAGAGGGCGTGCTCTCCGCACACCTCCCTGAATACCGGCAGATCGCGCGAAATCAAGGAGAGGCCACGTTGCGCGCCTTCTATCAGGGGCAGCCCGAAACCTTCTCCTTCCGAGGCCGTGATCAAGCAGGTCGAGGCTGCATAGACGAGCTCAAGGTACTCGTCACTGGCCTTCTCGATCCAGACCAGCCGCCTGGCGTATTCATGATGTCGACGCAACCGTTGCGCCAGTTCCTCGACCATCCAGCCTTGCTTGCCAACGATGACCAGATTAATGTCGTGGCCCGCAGTCCAAAGTTGTTCGAACGCGTCCAGTGCCAACTCATGGCCTTTACGGGGCTCGACGGTACCCACCATCAGAAACGAAAGGCGGGAGGCGATCGTTCGCATAGTGTCCGCAGCACTCGGGGGCAGTCCTTTGGAAGCCACGGTGCTGAGATCCGCTCCGAGAGGGAAAGACCGGATGCGCAGTTTGGGGGAGCGGTGTGGTGCGTTGTCTGCGACCCAATCCGTGAGTTCATTGGCTACGGCTTTGGATATGCAGACCGCGCCGTCGAACTCCGCGATGGTGCGCAACCAGCGAGTATGCAGATCGGCGCTTCCCTGCGGGAACCGGTGGGGAAGCAGAACAGGCAGAAGGTCGTAGACCACGAATTGCACCCGCACGCCAGCGTTGTGCATCTGCCGGAAATACGGCGTCTGGAAGTAGACAGGATCATGCATCAGGTCAAGCCCGATGAATTCGTCGCCTTTGGCGAAGCTGATGGGCGCATCATCAAGCGTGTCTTCGGGACATCCCAGGAACTTCAGCGTGTAGCGGCGCGCATACCGGTAGCCGAGTTGGTGGGAACCGCCGTAGACGGGTTCCACCCGGTAGCCTTCCGGAGGCGACTCGATCAGTGCACGCAGCAATGACTTGACAACGCGCTGTATCCCCGTGTGCAGGTCTTGATAGACCATTGAGGATACGTCGAGCAATAGCTGTTTTGCCGGTCGAGGTGTCGGGAAGTTGGCCGCAATTGCAGAAGAGATGACTCTCTTTTCTCCTGCATCCAGATCGGGTGCAAGCTGCGCCACCTTTGCAACGAGCGGGTTGCGTTCATATCCGCCACATCTCGCAAACCGCTCCATGGCGTGCGCGTACTGCTCACCGCAATGCTGCGGGGAGTGGTGTTCCGCAATGTAGCTTCGCGCATTGGATCCAAATGTTTTTCGCAGTTCGGCGTCACGCCATATGCTTGACAACGCGTCGTCTAGTTGTGCATCGGTGAATTCGTCCTCCAGCATGCAGACGCTATCCTTGGGCAACCAAGCCATTGCGCCATGAGCGTTGGCGATCGTTGCGACACCATGATTCATGGTGTCGAGAATTGCGGCGGAAGTTTCCCCGCGCGACCTGCCGCGCAGCTGCACGGCGAGATCGGCTGCGCGAAGGTAACGTCGGAACATCGCCTCATCTGCCCAGCCCGTGATTTCCACGTTGGCAACAGGGAGCCGCTCGATCTCTGCTCGGATCGCGTCACCATAGGCCCCATTCGCGTTCTCGCCCACAAATACCAGCCGGCAGCGAGGACTGGCGCCGAGAGCCGAATTCTTCCAGACACGCAAAAGGCGATCGTTCAGCTTGGTAGGGCCGAGAAGCCCAAAAGCGCAAACAAGAAAATCGTCGTCCGTCAAACCAAGTTCGCGCCGGTCCGCTTCGCGAGAGCCATCTGTGTACGTCTCGGCGGCCCGTCGCAACAGTGGTATCAGCGTGGTTTGCAGGCCGGAAGACTCGGCGTACCAATGCTTCAGCAAGCTAAGCGAGTAGTGCGAATGGACGATGATGCCCTGAGCCCGGCGGATGATCTCGAAACTGCACGGATACTGCGCGACGACCGCCGAGAGTTCCAGCCGTTGCATCCGATCCGCGAGGGCTCTATAGCCATGAGATGCGTAGAGCGCGCGCGCAAGGCCATTGCGCTTGCCAGAAAAATGCTCAAGGTGCCATTGGGCGTCACCAAGGAAGAAGTCGTGCAGCACGACCGTGCCCGGAACGACCTCCAGCAGCTCGAACATGTATTCGTGGAACTCGGAGTTGCCGAAGTGATAGAGCACACGGTCATAGGTGCCGGCATGGCTGATGAGATAGGCTGCGTCGCGAACTGGAAACTGCGTTGAGAGGGCCGGTTGTTTCAGCCTTTGCGCGTCGACGATGAGTTCAATCTCATAGTACTTTGCAAGTTCTGGAAGCAATTCGGCACTGTAGTCCGCAATGCCGCTGCGCTGGGGCGGAAGCGGAGAAACGAAGGCAAGCCGAAGGCGCTCTGCGGAGCTTGGCTGGTTTGCGGTCTGGACAGCAGCGCGCTCGAGTCTCTCGATCGTTTCTTTGATCGCTTGCGCATCAGCGCAGCTATTGCCGTCGAAATGTTGCAACGCCGTTGCTCGAACGATGGGTGGCCCGAGTGCAATTTCCGATGGTGGCGCCGTGATGGCCTCACCAGCCAAGACCACGGAGGTTGCATCAAAAACCACGTCGGGGCAGATGCGTGCAACGATGGCGGCGTGCAGATAGCCTACCGCTTTCCTTGCGGTATCTGTTCGGACACTGTCCGGCGACGGAGAAAGCCAAATGTGGATAGATTCCACAGCGAGTATGTCTTTGAGGCTGTCGCGTGCCTGGGCCGCATTTTCCGCCTGTTGCCCATCCAGCAGCACGTGTACGTCGTGCTGCTTGTCGCGCATTGCCTTTGCCAGAGCCCGGCAGAACACCCAGGCAGGCGCGGTTGGGGCGTAAGAAGAGCCCGAAGCGGGTATCAAGGCCCGAATATCCAACAGCACCCGCATCAATCGACCCCCTGTTTATTCTTGCTATGGCTCAGTGTATGTAGCTGATTCCAGACAGACTGAGCATCATCCGACAGCTCGGACGAGAGCGGGATGACGGATGAGCCGGGCGTTCGCTCCGGGCTTGGGGTAGGCGGCCTGAGGCGCGTCAGCACCATGTTCCGTAGGCGTAGGTAAACGGCCCGTAACGGTCCATGGACGCCCAGCTTGCGTGCAATCTTTGAAACCAGCCTGACCACGGGGCCGGGCCGCGGATGGCGCAAGAACATCTTGATGGCATGCAGGCGTCCAATGAAGCTCGCGCCTGACGCGCTACGCAGGGCGTCGAATCTATCCAATTGCGCCTGAGTCTGCAGGCCTTGTTGCTCAAGCAGAGCCACTCTTGCTTCCAGGACGGCAATCGAGGTCTTAGCTTGGCGGACACGGCTCTCACAAGCAGCAACCAGCCTTCGAAGCTGTTGCTCGCTCGAAGTCGCTGCTGCAGCCGCCTCATTCAGACGCGTCTCCGCTTGCAGGTAGAGCTGTTCGGCTCTGGCCTGGCCCTGCTCCACGTGAGCTTGGCGCTGTTCGGCCAGTGCGTAGCGGTCGTCATAGCGCTGCGCCAGCATAGACAGCGACAAACCATACTGCTTTGAGAATGCCGCGTCGTGCAGGCGCAGCACGTCCGTGGCTGCATGCTTTTGCGCAACGACTGCGTAGTCGGGACTGACGCCGGTGAGCACCGCCATCAGCGAAATCGAAGATTCATCGTGCAATTCGTCTGCTTCCTGAAGCCTCAGGATCGTCTTGCGCTCGAAGCCCGCATGATCAGCAACGAATGCAAGCAGTTGAGGTGGGAGAGGCTTGATATGCGATGGGTCGAGGTAAAAGCTCGAGGTGCCAACCTCGAGGTTCTCGGGGTTTGGCGTTTCCAGAACGAGAATTCCGCCCGGCAATAGAACTCGCAGGGCCTCAACTACCATGGCCTGCAAGTCTTCGAACACGATGTGCTCGACCACGTGAAAAGCGGACACGAGGGCAAGACTGCTGGAGGGTGTTTCCCTGAGCGCTGCCAGCCCATCCGAAAGGGCGACATCAAGGCCCCGTTCCCGGCACGCTTGCAACATGCTGTCGTCCAGATCGATGCCGCGTGCGGCAAACCCTTGTTCTCCCAGAAGCTCAAGCCATTCGCCGCGCCCGCATCCTATGTCGAGTGCTTGCGGTCGCGCGTGCAGCTCACGGAGCGGACTCAAGAAGGGATGATAAGCCTCGAGGCGAGATTTGATGAGCTCTCGTGAGCCGCGATACTTGTCTTCGAAGGCGCGATAAAAGGGTGCACTCATTTGCATTGCGGCCTTCTGTGTGGCGTATGCGTTTGTGTTGTTGTAATCGGCGCAGGGCCGGCCGATTTCAGGAACAGATCGGCAGCACCATTGATGCGAAAAAGATACAAATTTTAAGTGCGAGTACCGCACCGCCTTGCAGCGACGGGTACTCCAAACGTGTCTCTGCGAAGGTGACCATGTCACTCGTGCGGTGGCGCTGGGGCCTAAAAACCTGAGTGCGCGCGCTCCTCAAGCCAACGGATGGCGTCGACTTTCAGCGACCGACTTCAGTGGATCGCCGAATCTTACCTTCGGCGTTCGCCTGTGTTTTGTTAACAATAGTCCAAAATCAATACGACATGTGAAAGATTCCCAGTTGATGTATCGAAGGCACACATCCCTGTTGCTCAACCCGGGAGCTTCCGTTTCGTTAAGTAAACTCACGCAGTGATCCGAGTCCATAAGTTGGCCAGAGGCCTGTGGTGGTTGATGACGCCCTGGCGCTTGCCGGAGCGGGTCCGCGCACGAAAACTGCATATTGAAGCGGTGCAGGCTGAGACGCTGCGGAACGCGCGATACGTTGATGGCTTGAATTTTGTGAGGGAAAGGGTGGCGCGATCGAAAGCCGAGCCGGTCACCTCAGTTCTCCATGAGAGCAGCATGTTTGCGCTTCTCCTTGCGGCCGCCGAAGGCGACCAGGCGTTTTTGTCGCCTTGGCCGCTTCAAAAGGCAGAAGATATCGATGATGCCTGGGCCGCCGCTCGGTGGTGCATAGACGTGATTCGGCAGCGACCGGAAGTCCATGGTGCTCTACCTTGCATGATTTCCGAAGGCGTGCAGGACGCCATCGTGTGGAGCGGGCAAGGCGAAAGCATCATCGCGTCGCTCCCTTCCAGCGCGCGAGATTGGGTGGTCAAGTGGCTTAAGAGCGGGCCTTCATCGCGGGCGAGACAGACACTGCTGTTCCAAACCGACATCCGTTCGCTACTTCCCCATGGTTTGACGCCGACGGGTTGGCGGCACCTATTGCCTTGGTTCATGCGCTATGGCCGCCATATCGGCAACTTGAGAATGGAAGAGGTGTGGTGGCTATTCCTCGAGGCAGCCGAGGATCCCCGACGCGAACTCATGTTGTCCCATGCGTTCACTCCGGCGTGGCAGCGGCTGCACCCGGATGGAACGACCGTCTTCGGGCGCAACGAGTTTGCGCACTGGTTTGCGGCCGAGTACAAATCCTCGGGCAGTTGGCTCGATGTGACCAAGTGGCCGGAGTGGGAGGCGCCGGAAGAGCAAATTCGGACTGCATACTGGTGCCGGGAGCACTGGCGAACGGCCCATCCAAACGCATTCGCTAGTGCCGAGTCTGCGAACTCTTTGTTGGCTTGGCTCGCGTCGTCATCAGGAGGGCTGTCGCCAGGTTTGCAAATTTGGTGTGCCAGGCTCGATTCGGCTGCTGTAGCAACTGCGCTCGCCAAGCCAGGGGCCAATGTCATCGGCCACTTCTGCTATCCCTCCGGTCTTCGAGTTTCCGTGGAGTCGCTGGTTCGCGCTGTCAGCCTGGAAGGGGTGCCGACGTCGCTACGCGATGTCAGAACCGATGCGAAAGACGACCCTTGTCATACGGACTTCCGCGGAATGGAGTGCTATGACGTAACCATCATCCACGTGCAACCGGAGCCGTTGCTCGAACATGCTTATGAGCGCGCAGACCTGTTCGAGCGCACCCCTCGCACCTATCGGATAGGCTACTGGTATTGGGAGTTCGATTCGATTCCGGACGCGTGGGTAGCGCACGCACAGAAGGTAGACGAAGTATGGGCTGCGACCGAGTTCGTGGCGCGAGGCCTTCGTGAGCGCCTTTCCATCCCAGTTCGTACCCTCTTTCCTGGGGTCAAGCTTGCGCCGTATGAAAGACGAGACAAGGCACACTTCGGCCTTGATGAAACGCGGTTCACTTTTCTTTTCGTGTTCCACATGATGAGCGTGATGGAACGTAAGAATCCGCTGGGCCTGATTCGCGCGTTCAAGGAGGCATTCCCGGAAGACGATGGCGTTTGTCTGGTTCTCAAGACTTCTTTTGGCGATCGGCACCCAGAGCAATTCGAAATCTTGCGGAGGGCTGCAGCGGCTAGCAATATCGTTCTGATCAACGAGGTCTACACACCGGACCGCCTGCTATCGCTGATGGATGCGTGCAACGCCTACGTGTCGCTCCACCGCAGTGAGGGGCTAGGCCTGACAATGGCCGAAGCGATGCTGATGGGCAAACCCGTGATCGCCACAAAGTTCTCGGGCAACGTCGATTTCATGGACGACAGCAACAGTCTCTTGGTCCCCTATGAGCTGGTCAAGCTCGGAGAGCCCATCCCTCCCTACGATGCCGCTCTGGAGTGGGCAGAGCCTTCAACCAAGTATGCTGCGCGTCTCATGCGGCGCGTCTACGATGACCAAGATTGGGCGCGCGAACTGGGTACGCGGGCTAAGGCCAGCGCCGAAGCCAATTTGTCACTCGAAATCGCGGGGCAGCGAATTGCGCGTCGCCTGGAGGAAATCAAGGTCATGCGCCTTGCGCAGCCTCCCAGCGACCTGCCTGCTTGACACCAACGTTGGAGGACTATTGCTCCACGATTCGGCCGTGTTCCAAATGAATGACTCGATTGCACTCTTTGGCAATCAATTCGGGCGAGTGCGATGCCAAGACCAGAATGCCGGATTTGGTCACTACATCTCTCATGCGTTGTTCGGCTTTTTCGGTGAACTCGGCGTCACCTACGGATAGCCATTCGTCCATGAGCAGGATGTCGGCCTGAACGCTGGTCGAAATTGAAAAAGCCAAGCGCATCATCATCCCTGTCGAGTAGGTGCGCACCGGCATGTTGACGTATTCACCCAGCCCGCTGAACTCGCAAATCTCGGTCGTGAGCAGGTCGACTTGCTTCTTGCTCATGCCCATTACCAGGCCGCGCAGCATGATGTTCTCGATGCCCGTTGCATCCATCTCGATTCCAAGAGCGGGATCGATCAGGCTGGCCACGGAACCTTGGCGGGTGAACTCGCCCGAGGACGGCTCATAGACTCCGGCCAGAGTGCGCAGCAGCGTTGATTTGCCCGCACCGTTATGGCCCACCAGACCCAGCCGGTCGCCGCTCTTGAGTTCGATGTTAATACCACTGAGCGCCTGCACCACCGTGACGCCCGTTTCCTTTCCAAAGCGACCACCCGTGACCGAAGCAGCCAATGTCTTCTTGAGCGAGGCCGCGCCCGCTCCGTAGATCGGAAAGTTGACCGCGACATTTTTAAGAGAGATGAAAGCCATGAATCAGAGCCAATAGACAACGCGGCGACGGTATTTTGAGAACAAGACCGTGGATCCGACCACGGACACAAGCGTCCAACACAGAATGCCGAGCCAGCTGTGTAGTTCGGCCACGCCGCCCATCAGTGGCGTGCGCAGAAGGTCAAGCATCTGAGCAAAAGGATTCCACAGGATGTACTGGGCACGTCCTGGGAGGCTCTCCGGCAACCAGAAAACCGGCGTCAAAAACATCAGCATCTGCATCACGCTGGTCACGATCTGAGTGACGTCGCGATAGCGGGTGCAGATCAGCCCGAGGAGCAATCCTATCGCGTGCGCGTTGACCACCAGGATCGCGAAGGCCGGGAGCACGAGCAGTGCCGACCACGACAGTGAAATGCCGGCCCAGAGCGCGACCGGGATATACAGCACGATCTGATGGCCGAACTGGATCAGGTTGCGCGCAATGCTGCGCCAGACGAACAAGCTGATTGGAAAGTAGCCTTGCTTGAGGTAGTTCGATGATCCGACAAAAGCGTTGCAGGCGTCGGCGACCACGCTGGAGAAGAAAGCCCAGAAGATGATGCCCAGCGCAAGGTGGGGAAAGAACTTGGACAGCTCGGTGCCGAACAGCGAGCTATAGAGAGGGCCCATGCCGCCGATCATGGCGCCCATGCTGAGTGTTAGCCACAGAGGCCCGAGCATCGAGCGCCGGTAGCGCAGAACGATGTCGAACCAGGCCAAGGTCCACCAGATATCCGTACGGCGGGTGCCTTCCCACCAATCGGAAAGAGCACTTCGATGAAGATTGGAATGAACTTGACTCATGCACGTCCGTAGGTGTCAGCAAGGCGAACGATGTCGTCCTCACCGAGGTAATCGCCACACTGGACTTCAATGAGTACCAGCTCGTCTTGTCCGATGTTGGTCAGACGATGTTTTTCTCTCAAGGGAATATGGCGATATTGCCCGGGGAGAGTTACATGTTCGACCTCCCCAATCTGTACGACCCCTCGTCCTTGAACCACGACCCAATGCTCTGCGCGGTGGTGGTGATATTGCAAGGACAGCGATTCGCCCGGCTTTACGGTGATGCGTTTTACCTTATAGCTCTCTTCTTCCTTCAGCGCAGCATACGTTCCCCATGGACGGTGGACCACTGCAGGCAGCATGACGGCTTGGTGCCTTCGTTCCTTCAGGATGTCGACAATCTTCTTTACCTCCTGCGCACTGTTCTTATGGGCCACCAGCAGTGCGTCAGGCGTGTCGACGATCACCAGGTCGTGAACGCCCAAGGTGGCCACCAGCTTGGGCCCATGGCTGTCTACCTGGACGTGAGTCCCGGTGGTGTCGATGGCAACGACGTCGGCAGGCATGGTGTTGCCGTTGGCATCAGGCGTGTGCGCTCTTGCAACTGCCGGCCATGACCCTACGTCGCTCCAGCTGAACTTTGCAGGCACGACGTGAACGTTGTCTGCCGCCTCCATGACGGCATAGTCAATGCTGATGTCCGGCTGAAGACCAAAGGAGTGCAGATCAAACTGCATGGTTCCGTCAGCTTCTTTGGCCGAGTCGATCGTCCTGCGTGCGGCCGCCAAGAGTTCGGGGGCGTGCTTTTCGAAGGCGGCGACGATCGCATCGGCCGTGAAACAGAACATCCCACTGTTCCAATAGTAGCGGCCAGTGGCCAGATATTCCTGTGCGGTTTGAAGGTCCGGCTTCTCGACAAAACGCTTGACTGGCTGGTTTTCTCGCGAGACCTGCGCGACTTCGACGTAACCGAACCCGGTGTCCGGGCTCGTCGGGCTGATGCCGAAAACGACCAATGCTCCCCGCGTTGCGAGACGGAATGCCTGCTGCGCACTGGCCACAAACGCCTCTACATCCGGCACCAGATGATCGGCGGACAGCACCAGCATGACCGTGTCGCCGCTGAATTGCCGGATGCATTGGAGTGCCGCCAAGGCAATGGCTGGCCCTGTATTTCGGCCCTTGGGCTCCAGCATCAAGGTCGTTTGCGGAGGATCGGCCATCTGGCCTAGAACATCTTTCGTAAGAAAAAGATGATCCTTGTTTGTGACGATCATCAGATCGCCGGTCCCGCAGGCTTGGCCTCGTTCGATGGCCTGCTGCAGCAATGTCGACTCCCCGAGCTTCATGAAGGGCTTGGGAAACGCCTGCCTCGATGCTGGCCAGAGCCGGGAACCTGCCCCCCCCGAGAGCACAACTGAAAGGACGCGCATTTTTTATAGGAGTGTGAAGAAGAGGATAATTTTACCGGCTCCGGTTTCAGGGGCCGGTAACCAGTGGAAGCCGCTATCTTTCGTGATGATCCCGAGCAATGTCCAGTAAGCCCACGCTGCCAGCCGCGCGGCCCCGTTCCCGTCCGCGGGGGCTTGAAGGCGGTTCGAGCAGTGCGCAGCTCCAGCGCCGCATCGCCTTGCTCGAGCACGAGGCAAAGGCCCTGGAAGCGCAAATCCGTGGCATGCAGCGTTCCACCAGTTGGCGAATCACCGCGCCCTTGCGTTGGCTGAGCGGATACGTTCAACGCATTGTGCGTGGCGCGCCCATCCGGGAGAACGTCGAGCGTGGAGACTACACCCGTTGGATAGAGCGCTATGACAAGCCCGCCCCCGGCGACTACGACCGCTTGCGCAACGAAATCGATGCCTGGCCGAAGCGCCCGCGCCTGCTGCTGCTGCATGAGGGCGAACTGGACATGGGCTTCCTCGATGCACAGGCGTATCAATGCTGGACGCAGCGGCGCATCGAATCGTCGCCTAAGCCCATCGAAGCTGCGGCATCCGCTGATTGGGTCATCTGGCTTGAGGCCGGTTGCGCGCTGGCGCCGCACGCGCTGTACACGATCGCCCTGCAGATCGCCGCGTATCCACAGGCGCGCTTGATCTATGCCGACGAAGACGAGCTGGATGCGAGCGGGCGGCGCACCCATCCTTTTTTCAAGCCCGATTGGAATCCGGACCTTTTCCTCGGACGCAATCTATTTTCGCCGTGGGTCGCCATCGAGGCGGGTCTGTTCGATGAGGCCGGCGGAATTCAACTGAAGCCATCGGCCGCCGCGCGCGGTCTCGATCTTGCGCTGCGGTGTGTAGAGCGCGTGCGTGACGAGCAGATCCTCCATGTACCACGCGTGCTCGCGCACTGCCGTGCCTCCAGGCCCGATGGCGGCACGGATGGCGCCATCGCGCTGAACGCGCATTTCGAACGCACCGGCATTGCAGCCACCGCCGAGGCCACGCCATTCGGCTATCGCACGCACTATGCATTGCCGGCGATGCCGCCGCTGGTTTCGCTGGTCATACCGACGCGCAATGCATTGCCGCTGGTGCGGCAGTGCATCGAGAGCATCGTGCTCGAGACGGATTACCCGCACTACGAGATCCTGCTGGTCGACAACGGTTCGGACGATCCGGAGGCGCTGGCTTATTTTGCCGAACTCGATGCGCAGCCCGGCATCACGGTGGTCCGGGACGAGCGTCCGTTCAACTATTCGGCATTAAACAATGCAGCCGTCGCGCGCGCCCAGGGAGAGCTGGTGGCGCTGCTCAACAACGACATCGAGGTCGTCTCGCCCGACTGGCTTTCGGAGATGGTGTCGATCGCCCTGCAGCCTGGCGTTGGGGCGGTGGGCGCGAAGCTGCTCTATCCCGACTTTTCGGTCCAGCACGGCGGGGTGATTCTCGGCGTCGGCGGTATTGCCGGCCACGCGCACAAGCACCTTGCGCGCTCGGATCCAGGTCATGGAGGGCGGGCGCAGCTCATGCAGTCCTTCAGTGCGGTGACCGCGGCATGCCTGGTTGTGCGCAAGTCGCTCTACGAGCAGGTCGGCGGGCTCGACGAGGCGCACCTGGGCGTTGCCTACAACGACGTCGATTTCTGCCTGCGTTTGCGCCAGTCGGGCCTTCGCAATGTCTGGACGCCCTGGGCTGAACTGCTTCATCATGAATCCGCTTCGCGCGGGCTCGAGATCGCGGCCGAGTCGCGCAGTCGATTGGCGGCCGAAGCGGCGATCATGCGGAGCCGCTGGTCCCCGTTGATTGCGAACGATCCCGCCTACAACCCCAACCTGACGCTCGATACCGAGGACTTCGATCTCGCGTGGCCTCCGCGCCTGCCTCCATGAACACCGCCCATTCCCTCCAGATTTCCGTCGCCCTCTGCACACACAATGGCGCGCGGTTCCTGCGCGAACAGGTGCGCAGCATCTGCTTGCAGACCCTTCCGCCGATGGAAATCGTGCTGTCCGACGACGCTTCGCAGGACGGCTCGGTCGATGTGGTTCGTTCAGCGATCGCCGAATGCGCTGCCGGAAGGCCGGGCCATCCGGTGGCGCTGCGGGTGTTCGAGAACGCCAAGCCTCTGCGGGTGGTCAAGAACTTCGAGCAGGCCATCAGTGCCTGCACCGGCGCGCTGATCGCACTGAGCGACCAGGACGATGTGTGGATGCCCGAGAGGCTCGCACAGATGGTGATGAGATTCCAGCAGGACGAAAGCCTGCTGCTGCTGCATACCGATGCGCGCCTCGTCGATGCGAACCGGAACGACCTGAAGCAGTCGTTGTTCCATGCGCTCGAAGTCACCCCGTCGGAACTCGACCGCATCCATGCCGGCCGGGCGTTCGACGTGTTCCTGCGCCGCAATCTCGTGACCGGCGCAACGACGGTGTTTCGGCGCACGCTGCTGCCGGACGCCTTGCCCTTGCCGGTCGAATGGGTGCATGACGAGTGGTTGGGCATCGTGGCGTCTGCGGTCGGCCGCGTGGACTTGCTGGAGCAGCCACTCATCGAGTACCGCCAGCACGAATCCAACCAGATCGGTGCCAGGCGCGACACCTTTGTCGGCAAGGTCCGCAAGGCTCTCGCGTCCAGGGGAAACACCCACCTCGAGCGGACCGTCAAGGCCGAGCTTCTTCTCGAGCGCCTCCTGCAGCTTGGCGACCGGGTTTCGCCGGACATCCTTGCCAAGGTGCGGAGCAAGATCGAGCACCAGCGCTTCAGGGCGGCCCTGCCGGCATCGCGGCTCGCGCGCTGCGTACCGGTGTTGCGCGAAGCCATGACGGGCCGCTACGACAAGTTCGGCCGTGGCGTGCGCGGCGTGGTTCGCGATCTTTTCGAATCTGTGTAGGCTCCTGCCCCACTGATCCAAGCCAGATAAAAACAATGACCCTGCCGACACCCCTCGCCGCGCCCGCCACCGACCGCGCGCTTCCATGGCCAACCGTCGTGGTGATCATCCCGTTCTACAACGGCGCTGACTTCATTGAGCGTTCCGTGCGCAGCGTGTTCGAGCAATCGGTACCCGCGGCGGAAGTGATCGTCGTGAACGACGGTTCGCGCCCCGAGGAGCGCGCTGCACTCGATGCGCTTGTACAGCGTTACCCATTTCGCATCATCGACAAGGAAAATGGAGGGCAGGGCTCCGCACGCAATGCCGGCGTGGCGGCATCCACCTCCGACTTCATCTGCTTCCTGGACCAGGATGATTTCTACCTGCCCAACCACATCGAGACGCTTGCATCTTCGATTCCGCATGGCGACCGGCTGTTCGGCTTTGTCTATGCCGACCTGTACGAGGCCGATGCCGATGGCAACGTGATTCGCACCGGCGTCATCAAGGAGCATGCGACCCACCCCAAGCGGAACATCAACGATCTGCTCCGGCACGACATGTTCGTGCTGCCATCGGCCACACTGATCAGCCGCAAGGCCTTCGAGGCCGTGGGCGGGTTCGACTCGCAGTTCATGGGCTTCGAGGATGACGACCTTTTCTTGCGCGTGTTCCGCAAAGGCTTCAGCAACTATTTTGTCGACCGGGCCGTCACCGTCTGGTGCATCCATACGGCAAGCACATCGTTCGGCATCCGCATGATCCGGAGCCGCTTCAAGTATTTCAAGAAGCTGGTGCAGATGTTTCCCGACGAGCACCAGCGCGGCCGCTACTACTTTCGCGACTGCCTGGTTCCGCGTTTCCAGCCGTATTTCGTCAACCATGCGATCGAGTCAATCAAGAATGACGACCAGTACCGCGCGGAAATGAGCGCGATCCTCTTCGAATACGGTGCGATGGTGCTGGCCAACCCTTACGTGGGCCGCAAGAAAAAGCTGCGTCTGCGGCTCACGTTGTTCCTGCTGCGGCACAGTTCGCCGGGGCTGGTGCGCTTGGTGGGCGCCGTCACGCGCCTGCCCGGCATCCGAAGCCTGCGCAAGCTCTATTCCTGAAGCCTAGCGCACAGTGGCTGGAGGTGCCGTGCCAGTCTGCGGCGGCTTCTGCGTGCTCATCGCCACGTCGATGTACGTCGCGAACTTGCGCACGTACTCGGCTCGCAAGTGTCCCGCGTCCTTGTAGATGGGCGTGGCATTGGCATCCGCCCGGGTGCATTGGTCCCCCCTGCAAAGGGTCGGGATAGGGTCGATCACGATCGCCCCGCTTCGGATCGCCATCTGGCGCATGCGTTCGTGAAGTGCCTTTTGCGCCGGCACCCATTGCGTCGTCGGTGACATCTGCGCAACGGTCATGTCGCCCAGCCGCCCCCCCTTGATGAATTCCTCCGGCCCGAAGCCTTCCCCCACCGGGTTGTCCAGCACCAGGTACACCTGCTTGTGCTTTGCCAGATTCGTCATCACGGCTTCGAGCATGTTGAGCGCAAAATCCACGCCGCCGCCTCCCATGAAGCGCCGCTTGGTCTTGCCGTCGAAGTAGTAGTAGCGATCCGCCTCGGCATTCGCGGCATTTGCCTTTCCGGTTTCCGAGAAGTAGCAGTTCCAGCAGCCACCGAACACGACGGCGTCGAACTTGTCGCTGATGGCCAGGCGCATGGCACCGTCGCGGCGCTCGCCGCACAGGGCGTTCTTTTCGTCGACTACGTTGGGAACGGGTGGACAAGCGCCCCAGGTGGCAAACGAGAGCGAATCCAGCGTCTCGGGCGCGATCTTGGCCAGCTCCACGGCGCGCGGGCCGTACTGCTCGATGTGGCTGTCGCCGAAGAAGAGAACCCGGCGCTTGCCGTGGCCGATCTGCTGGAGCACTTCGCCGTCGACCTTGATCGGGCTCAGCCCGTCGGGGTAACCCCAATCCTTGGCGGCTGCAGCGGTCTTGTTGAAGTAGGGATCGCTGTGGCGCCCCACGTAGTAGCGCGAGGCCGCGAGCGCGCCCAGCACGACGAAGCCCACCATCACGGCAACCAGGATCGGGATCACCGTGTTGTTCTCGCTGCGGCGCACGCCGCGTTCGACAAAACGGTAGGTCAGCCAGGCGAGCACGAAAGCCGCCAGCAGCATCAGAGCGCGCAGGCCGTTGGACGGCAGGTCGCCCTCGACGATGCGTGCGTAAACCAGCAGCGGCCAGTGCCAGAGGTACAGCGGATAGCTGATCAGGCCGACCCACACCATCGGCTTCGAGGCGAGCACATAGCGATTAAGTACGCCGGTGGGGCCGGCCGCAATGCAATAGAAAGCGCCCAGGGTGGGCAGGACGGCCCAGAACCCCGGAAAGGCCTTGCCGCCGCGGATGAACGCGAGCCCGAGCCCGATCAGCACGAGCCCGGCAATCGACTGCGCGTGGCGTCCCCGGCCCGGCTTGGGCAGAGGCCGGTGCAGCCGCATGTACGCCAGCATGCCGCCGATCATCAGTTCCCAGAAGCGGGACAGCGGCGAATAGAACGCCGCGGTGCGGTGGCTGTGAATGGTCGAGACGTTGAGCAGGAACGACATGGCCGCCACGACGCCCACCACCGCGAGCACGCGCCACTTGCGCTTCCACGCCAGGCCGATCAGCACCGGCCAGAAAATGTAGAACTGTTCCTCGATGGCCAGCGACCACAGGTGCAGCAGCGGCTTGGTCTCGGCTGCGTTGTCGAAGTAGCCGGCTTCGCTCCAGAATGCGAAATTCGAGACGAAACCCGCGCCCGCCGCCACGTGCTTGCCGAGCTGTTCCCACTCGTTCGGCAGCAGCGAATACCAGCCGAAGGCGAAAGTGGCCGCCAGCACCAGCACCAGCGCGGGAAAGATGCGCTTCACGCGCCGCGCGTAGAACTCGCGGTAGCTGAATCCGTCGCCCTCGAAGCTGCCCAGAATGATCGTTGTGATCAGGAAGCCCGAGATGACGAAGAAGATGTCCACCCCGATGAAGCCGCCCTTGATCCACTGCGGAAACGCGTGGTAGCCGAGCACCGAGAGCACCGCGACGGCGCGCAGGCCATCGATGTCGGGCCGGTATTTGGGGTGAACCAGGTGGGCGTGTTCGTGCGGGGATGTCGGGCTGCTGGTTGTCGTCATCGTCGTCGTATGGGAGGGGAAGGCGGCTTGGCTCCGGCTTCCCGGCCCCGGATTGTCTTCGCAAACGCCAATGCGCCTTTTTTCAGGGCTGGCGGGCGCGCGTCCGCAGGTAGCGCCAGAACACCGCCGAGCTCCACACCTTCAGCAGGCTGGTCACGTGCCAATACAGGTGCTTTTTGCTGCTGCGGCTCGCGCGTTGGGCCTCGTGCCGCGCGAGCAGGTCTTCTCCCACCTGCAGCTTCCAGCCGGCCAGCTGGGTCCGTGCGCAGATGTCGAAGTCTTCGCCGTACATGAAAAACCGCTCGTCGAAGCCGCCGATCTGCCGGTAGGCGTCGCTTCGAAACAGCATGAACAGCCCCGGGATCCACGCGGGCACCGCCGGACGCGCATACCCGGGCTTGCGCCGGCTGAGGATCTCCAGCGGCGTGATGACGGCGCGGTGCTGCTCGGGGGTGCTCTGGCCGGGCTCGAGAATGCGCGGCGTGAGGAGCCCTGCATCGGGCGCAGCCTGCGCGATGAGCGGCGCCAGCACGTCGCCGTCGAGGCGGATGTCCGGGTTGAGCACCAGGAACCAGGGCGTCTGGCAGTGTTGGAACGCCTGGTTGTGGTTGGCCCCAAACCCCTTGGGGCTCGCGTTTTCGATGCGCTCGATGGCAAAGCCCCATGCCCGGCCGGCCAGCAGGTCGGCTTCTGGGATGTTGAGCGTGAGCACCACCTTGGCCGTCGAAGCCCGGCTGAACCGGTCGAGTTGCTCGAGCAGCGGCAGCACCAGCGCAAGCTGGCCGTGGCTGACGATCGAAACGGTGATGGGGAGTTGGGAGGGGGAGGGCGCTGGCATGGTCTAATTTCGCTCGGGAATTCTAGGGTTCCCCAACACCCACACATGATTGCTCTGATCGTCATCAGTTTCTTCGTCTCCGCCATCGCGGTCCAGCTGTTCATGCGCCGCGCGCGCAGGCATGCCCGGCTCTATGGCACCGACATGCCCCAGCGCTTCCACAAGGGACACGTTCCGCGGCTCGGCGGCGCGGGCATCCTGCTCGGCATGGGCGCAGCCTGGCTGGCCTCCGGCATCACGGGAACCGATCCGTTCAACGTGTCCTGGCCGGTCAAGACCTCGATGCTCACGCTGCTGTGCATTGCACCGGCGGTGCTGGCGGGCATCGTCGAAGACATAACGCAGAACGTCAGGGTGCGCTATCGGCTGGGGCTCACCATCGGCTCCGCCCTGCTGGTGTGCTGGGTGCTGGGGCTCAGCCTGTCGCGCACCGGCATCGGCGCGGTCGACGCGTGGCTGGCCATGGTTCCCTATGGCGCCGTGCTGTTCGCTGCGCTGGCCATTGGCGGCCTGCCGCATGCCTTCAACATCATCGACGGCTACAACGGCCTGGCCGGCACGGTGGCGGTGCTGGTCTGCCTCGCCATCTCGCACGTGGCGCTGCAGGTGGGCGACCGCCAACTGGCGGCCATGATGGTATGCCTGGTGGGCGCCACCGTGGGCTTCCTGATCTGGAACTATCCACGCGGCAAGATCTTTGCCGGCGACGGCGGCGCCTACGTGTGGGGCATGGTCATCGCGGTGGCCTGCGTGACGCTGGTGCAGCGGCACCGCGTCGTTTCGCCATGGTTCCCGATGCTGCTGCTGATCTACCCCGTGTGGGAGACGCTGTTTTCTATCTACCGCAAGCTGGCGCGCGGGCAGTCGCCCGGCACCGCCGATGCCCTGCACTTTCACCAGCTGATCTTCCGGCGCATCGTGCGGGTGGCGTTTGCCGACGACGAGGCCCGGCAATTGCTCGCACGTAACAACAGGACCTCGCCTTACCTGTGGATGTTCGCGGCGCTGTCGGTGGTGCCGGCCGTGCTGTTCTGGAACAACACCATCGTGCTCATGCTGTTTTGCCTTCTGTTCGTCACGACCTACGTGGGCGCCTACCTCATGATCGTGCGCTTCAAGGTGCCGCGCTGGCTGCGCCCCTGACGCGCTTTCTTTGCGAAAATTTCTTCTCATCGTCCTTCGCTTTGGAGCCTGATCGCCCATGACCGACCCCGTCCTCAACATTCCCCCGCGCGACAAGGCCGAGATCCTGGCCCAGGCCTTGCCGTACATCCGCAAGTTCCACGGCAAGACCATCGTCATCAAGTATGGCGGCAACGCCATGACCGACCCGGCGCTGCAGGCCGACTTCGCGGAAGACGTGGTGCTGCTCAAGCTGGTCGGCATGAACCCCGTGGTGGTGCACGGCGGCGGCCCGCAGATCGAGGCGGCGCTCAACCGCCTGGGCAAGAAGGGCAGCTTCATCCAGGGCATGCGCGTCACCGACGCGGAGACCATGGAAGTGGTCGAGTGGGTGCTGGCGGGCGAAGTGCAGCAAGACATCGTGGGCCTCATCAACCAGGCCGGCGGCAAGGCCGTGGGCCTGACCGGGCGCGACGGCGGCCTCATCCGGGCGCAAAAGCTCAAGATGGCGGACCGCGCCGACCCCAACCTCCACCACGACGTGGGCCAGGTCGGCGACATCGTCTCCATCGACCCCAGCGTGGTCAAGGCGCTGCAGGACGACGCCTTCATTCCGGTGGTCAGCCCCATCGGATTCGGCGAAGAGAACGAGAGCTACAACATCAATGCCGATGTCGTCGCCGGCAAGCTTGCCACCGTGCTCAAGGCCGAGAAGCTCATGCTCCTGACCAACACGCCCGGCGTGCTCGACAAGGACGGCAAGCTGCTCACCAACCTGAGTGCGCGCGAAATCGACGACCTGTTTGCCGACGGCACCATCTCGGGCGGCATGCTGCCCAAGATCGAGGGTGCGCTCGATGCGGCCAAGAGCGGCGTGAACGCGGTGCACATCATCGACGGCCGCGTGCCGCACGCGATGCTGCTCGAGATCCTGACCGACCAGGCCTACGGCACGATGATTCGCGCGCGCTGAGCGCGCCGCCAGGCGAGCGCGCGCCTACTCGTACCCGTTCGGATTTCCCTGCTGCCAGCGCCAGCTGTCCGCGCACATCTGGTCGAGGCCGCGCTGCGCACGCCAGCCCAGGGTCGCCTCCGCAAGCGACGGATCGCCCCAGTACGCGGGCACGTCGCCGGGCCGGCGCGGGCCGATCTCATAAGGCAGCGTGCGCCCGCTCGCGCCCTCGAAGGCGCGCACCACTTCGAGCACAGAGGCGCCCTGGCCCGTGCCAAGGTTCAGCGTGACGAGGCCCGTCTGTTTTTCCGCATACCGCAGGGCCGCCACGTGTCCCTCGGCCAGGTCCATCACATGCACGTAGTCGCGCACGCCGGTGCCGTCGGGCGTTGGATAGTCGTTGCCGTGAATGAGCAGCTTCTCGCGTTGTCCCACCGCCACCTGGCACACGAAGGGCATCAGGTTGTTCGGCTTGCCCTGCGGATGCTCGCCGATGAGCCCGCTCTCATGCGCACCCACCGGGTTGAAATACCGCAGCAGCGCAATGCGCCAATTCGGCTGCGCGCGCTGCAGGTCGGCCAGTGCTTCTTCCACCATGCGCTTGGAGCGCCCGTAAGGATTGGCCGGCCTGCAGGGCGCGTCTTCCGGAATGGGTGAATGGTCGGGTTCGCCGTACACCGTGGCGGACGACGAAAAGATCAGGGTATGGACGCCCGCCTGCTGCATGGCCGCGGCAAGCACCAGGCTGCCGTGCACGTTGTTGTCGTAGTAGGTGAGCGGGTCGGCCACCGAGTCGCCGACGGCCTTGAGGCCCGCAAAGTGGATCACGGCCGAGAAGCGCTCGCTGCCCAGCACCCGGTCGAGCAGCGCCCGGTCGCGCACGTCGCCTTCGATCAGCCGCGGCGCACTGCCCGTGATCCGGCGCAGACGCTCCAGCACCCGCACGTCGCTGTTGCCAAGGTTGTCGAGGATGACCGGCGTGTACCCTGCGGCGGCCAGCGCCACGCAAGTGTGGCTGCCGATGAAGCCTGCCCCGCCAGTGACCAGAACGCTGCTTTGGGCCATGTGAACTCTTTCCTGTTTTGCTGGACTTGATTCTGTACGAGCTTTCCCGGGGCCGGTTTGCACGCGCTCACTGCAAGCAGCCCTGTGCGAGAATCAATTGATTACATCTTTGCACGCGCTCCCATGCAGAACGAAGAGACAGGCTATCCCGGCGTAGAAATCCAGGCAGAGACGCCGGCTCCGGCAGTTCCGGTGCGAAAGCGGCCCAAGCCGGGAGAGCGGCGCGTGCAGATCCTGCAGGCGCTGGCGTCCATGCTCGAGCAGCCCGGTGCCGAGCGGGTGACCACCGCCGCCCTGGCCGCACGGCTGGATGTGAGCGAGGCTGCGCTTTACCGGCACTTCGCGAGCAAGGCCCAGATGTTCGAAGGCCTGATCGACTTCATTGAGCAAAGCGTCTTCACGCTGGTGAACCAGATCCTCGAGCGCGAAGGTGCAACGGGTGCCCAGCAGGCCGCACGTATCCTCACACTGCTGGTGCAGTTTGCCGAGCGCAATCCGGGCATGACGCGCGTCATGGTGGGCGATGCGCTGGTGTTCGAGAACGAACGGCTCCAGCAGCGCATGAACCAGTTCTTCGACAAGATCGAAGCGACCTTGCGGCAGGTGCTGCGCGGCGCGGCCAGTGCGGACGGCTCGACCACGCCGACGGTCGACGCGCAGGTGCGCGCCGCTGCGCTCACCGCGTTCGTTGTCGGCCAGCTGCAACGCTTCACGCGCTCCGGCTTCCGCCGCGCGCCTTCGGAGCACCTCGAAGCCACGATTGCACTGATCGTGTAGCGGCGCGCCAGGCGCTGCTTTGGGGTGGGCTGCCTATCGAGGCGATAGTTCAATGCGATGTGAAAACGCTGCATCCATTGAGAGAATGCATGGGCTTCTACAACTCAAGAGGAAAGCCCACACATGACCGACTCCCGCCAACTCACCACCGAAAACGGTGCGCCCGTCGAAAACAACCAGCAGTCGCAGACCGCCGGCGTGAACGGCCCTGTGCTGATGCAGGACCACAACCTCATCGAGAAGCTGGCCCGCTTCGACCGTGAGCGCATTCCCGAGCGCGTGGTGCATGCGCGCGGATCGGGCGCCTTCGGCACCTTCGAAGTCACGGCCGACGTATCCAAATGGACCAAGGCCCGGTTCCTCGGCCAGGTCGGCAAGAAGACCGAAGTGCTGGCGCGTTTCTCTACCGTGGCGCTCGAGCTCGGCTCGGCCGACACCGTGCGCGACCCGCGCGGCTTTGCGCTGAAGTTCTATACCGAAGAAGGCAACTACGACCTCGTCGGCAACAACACCCCGGTGTTCTTCATCCGCGATCCGCTCAAGTTCCCCGATTTCATCCATTCGCAGAAGCGCGACCCCTACAGCCACGTGCAGGAGCCCAACAACGCGTGGGACTTCTTCTCGCATTCGCCCGAAGCCACCCACCAGTTCACCTGGCTCTTCGGCGACCGCGGCATTCCCAAGAGCTACCGCCACATGGACGGCTTCGGCTCGCACACCTTCCAGTGGGTGAACGCCAAGGGCGAGGCCTTCTGGGTCAAGTACCACTTCAAGACCAACCAGGGCATCGAGACCTTCGTGGCCGAAGAGGCGCAGCGCGTGGGCGGCGAAAACCCGAACCACCACCACCTGGATCTGCTGCACTCCATCGAGCGCGGCGAGTTTCCGAGCTGGAAGGTGCAGGTGCAGATCATGCCCGTGGCCGAGGCGCAGACCTACCGCTTCAATCCCTTCGACCTGACCAAGGTGTGGTCGCACAAGGACTACCCGAAGATCGACATCGGCATCCTCACGCTCAACCGCAATCCTGACAACTACTTTGCCGAGATCGAGCAGGCCGCGTTCAACCCGGCCAACTTCGTGCCGGGCATCGGCCCGTCGCCCGACAAGATGCTGCAAGGCCGACTGTTCAGCTATGGCGACACGCAGCGCTACCGCCTGGGCATCAACCACACGCAGTTGCCGGTGAACCGCCCGCACGCCACCACGGCGCAGAACTACGGCCGCGACGGCGCCATGCGCGGCGACGGCAACGGCGGCCGCGGCCCCAACTACGAGCCCAACAGCTTCAGCAACGCGCCCAAGCAGAGCAATGAGCCGGTGTACGCGCCGCTCGAGATCCACGGCTGGACTGGTAGCCACCAATGGCAGAAGCACCCCGAGGACAACGATTTCGTTCAGGCGGGCGACCTTTATCGCCTGATGGACGAAGCGGCCAAGGAGCGGCTGGTGAACAGCATCGCGGGCGGCCTGGGCGCAGTGACGCGGCAGGACATCATCGACCGCTCAGTGAGCTACTTCCGCCAGGCCGATGCCGACTACGGCGCCCGGCTCGACAAGGCCATCCAGGCGGTGCAGGCAAAGCTCAAGGGCGAAGAAGTGAGCGTGCAGGTCGGCAAGCCCGCGCACGACGCGAGCCGCAGCTGACCGGAGAGCGGCCACAGGGTACCCAGGCAATACCGCGACAGCGGGGGCACTGCACTCGACTTGCTTCATTGCGAAGCGTAGGATCAGCGCCCCCCTTGCCGCTGAGCCGCGGCGACAAGTCCGTGTTTGTGTGGCTTCTGAACGGAGGTTCTTATGAGCTATCACCTGGAAGGTCGCCTGCTGGAGGTTTGCAACTGCAATGTCCTGTGTCCCTGCTGGATCGGCGAGGACCCTGACAACGGCACCTGCGACACCATCGTCGCATGGCGCATCGACAAGGGAACCATCGACGGCATCGACGTCGGCGGCAACACCATCGCGGCCGTGGCGCATGTGCCCGGAAACATCCTTGAGGGCCACTGGACCGCGGCGATCTTCGTCGACGACAAGGCCTCCAAGGAACAGGAAGAGGCGCTGCTCAAGGTCTACACCGGGCAAGCCGGCGGGCCTATCGCCGACCTGGCCAAGCTCATCGGCGAGGTGGTGTCTGTCGAGCGCGCGCCCATTCGCTTCACGGTGAACGAAGGCAAGGGCGAGCTGGAGATCGGCACCGACTATTACGCCGAACTGGAGCCCTACCGCGGCGCGACGGGCGGACAGACCACTCTGTCGGACACCGTGTTCTCCACCGTGCCCGGCGCGCCGGTGTTCGTCGGCAAGGCGCCCACCTACCGGTCGAAGAATCCCGCGCTCGGCATCGATCTCGACATCAAGAACCACAACGCGCTGCAGAGCACCTTCGTCTTCGACTCATGACACCCAAGGCCGGCTCGCCGCCGCGGCAAGCCGTCCGCCACCGCCGCGTGTTCCTGCCGGTGCTTGCCGCGCTTGCCACCCTTGCGTGGCTGGTGCTGTGGGCCTGGGCGCGCAGCCCTTACGGACGCTATCTGGAGCATGGCGACTGGACCGTCTCGGGCCCGGCCGCGTTCCTGTGCCAGGCCGTTCCGGCCGGCGGCGTGATCGTGCCCGCGGTGCTCTATGCAGTGGCGTGGATCCTCATGACAATGGCCATGATGCTGCCGACCACGCTGCCGCTGTTCAATGCCTTTGACCGTTTGACAAGCGGCCGCCCGGACCACGCGCGCCTGCTCGTGATGCTGGGGCTCGGCTACATGGCGGTGTGGGGCGCCTTCGGGCTGCTGGCCCACGGTCTGCACAGCGCAGTGCTGGCCCTGCTCGCCAGCGCGCCGACGCTGGCCTGGCATGGCTGGGTGATCGGCGCTGCGACCATCGCGCTGGCCGGTGCCTTCCAGTTCAGCCGCCTCAAGCACCAGTGCCTCGAAAAGTGCCGCACGCCGTTGAGCTTCGTCATCGAGCACTGGCGCGGACAGGCGCAGGCCCGAAATGCCTTTGCCCTGGGCACGCACCACGGCCTGTTCTGCGTCGGCTGTTGCTGGGCGCTAATGCTGCTGATGTTCGCCGTCGGCACCGGCAGCCTCGGCTGGATGCTGCTGCTGGCCGTCGTGATGGCGATCGAGAAGAACGTTTCCTGGGGTCATCGCCTCAGCGCGCCGTTGGGATTCGCGCTGCTGGGCTGGGCCGTCTTCATGGTGGTGTCGCATGTCTGAAGCCGTGACCCAGGCGCGCGGCGCACCCTCTCTCTCGCAGACGGTGGCACTCACCGCCGCGGCCATGGTCGCGTTCGCGGCCAATTCGCTGTTGTGCAGGCTGGCGCTGCAGCACCAGGGCATCGATCCGGCCAGCTTCGGCAGCATCCGGCTGGTCTCGGGTGCGCTCACGCTGGCGATCGTCGTGCGGTTAAGGGCGCAAACACCCCCGGCCGCACGCGCCGACTGGCTCGCTGCCGCCATGCTGTTTGCCTACGTCGCTTTTTTTTCTTTCGCTTACCTCAGCCTCTCCGCAGGCACGGGCGCGCTGATCCTGTTCGGTGCGGTCCAGCTCACGATGCTTGGCGCGGGCCTGGGTTCCGGCGAGCGCTTCGGGCCGCTCGCATGGCTGGGCTTCGTGCTGGCGGCGGGCGGGCTCGTCTATCTCGTGCTTCCGGGCGTCGCCGCACCGCCGCTCCTGGGCGCCGTGCTGATGGCCATCGCCGGCGTGGCCTGGGGCGTGTACTCGCTGCGTGGCCGCGGCGTGGCCGACCCGCTGGCCGCCACGGCACGCAACTTCCTGCGGGCCGTGCCGCTGGCCTTGGGGCTGAGCTTGATCTTTATGACCCGCGCCCATGCGGACGCGACCGGCATCGCGCTGGCCGTGGCGTCCGGCGCGCTGACCTCGGGCCTGGGCTACGTCATCTGGTATGCGGTGCTCCCCCGCCTGTCGGCCATGCAGGCGGCCACGGTGCAGCTGTCGGTGCCGCTCCTGGCCGCAATCGGCGGCGTGCTGCTGCTGTCGGAAGCCATCACGCCGCGGCTCGGTGCTGCGTCAGTGGCCATCCTGGGCGGCATCGCGATCGTGCTGAGCCAGAAGTCGCGCAACGCGCGCCGCTAGTCGCGGACGCCGACGTCTACGCAACCGCCACGCCCACCTTCGAACCGGCCGCGACGATTTCTCCCCACGTTGCATCGTCCAGCCAGATGCCGTCGCGTTCGCGCGCCACGCGTGCGGCACGCTCCGGTTCACCGGCGATCTGCACCTGGTCGAAGCCGGCACCCGGCGGGCTCTGGCGCAGCCACTCGACGAAGGCGGTCGCTTCCTGCTCGAAGCTCGCCTGTGTTCCCAGCTTGGCCGGGTCGATCAGGATCGTCAGCATGCCGTTGAGCACCGTGCGCGCGGTGTCGGCCGGGCGGTGCCAGGTTCCGCCGCCGCTGAGCGCCCCGCCCAGCAGCTCGCAAGCCATCGCCATGCCGTAGCCCTTGTGCTCACCGAAGGTCATGAGCGCGCCAAAGAGGCCGTTGGATTGCGGCACCACCACCACGCCGGGGTTGTTGGTGGGCGCGCCATGTTCGTCGATCAGGTAGCCATCGGGCACCTGTTCGCCCTTGTTGTGGGCGACGCGCATTTTGCCCTGCGCCACGCGGCTGGTTGCAAAGTCGAGCAGGAAGGGTTCGGCCCCGGCCAGCGGAATGCCGATGCAGCACGGGTTGGTGCCAAAGCGCCCATCGCCGCCGCCCCATGGCGCCACCACGGGACGCGACAGCACGTTGACGAAGTGCATCGAGACCAGGCCCTGTGCCGTCGCCATTTCCGCAAAGTGCCCGATGCGGCCCAGGTGGTGCGCATTGGCAAGCGTGAAGATGCAGCTGCCGTGCTGCTTGGCCCGTGCGATGCCGAGTTCCGTCGCCTGCACACCGACGACCTGGCCATAGCCATGCTGCCCGTCGAGCGCGAGCATCGTGCCAATATCAGCATTGACCTTGATCGATGCATTGGGCACGAGTCCGCCCTCTGCCACCGCATCGACATAGCGCGGCAGCATGCCCACGCCGTGCGAGTCATGGCCGCTCAGGTTGGCCAGCACCAGGTTGTCGGCTACCTGCGTGGCTTCGGCCGGCGTGCTGCCGGCGGCTTCGAGGATGAGGGCGCATTGCGTCCGGAGAACGGAGGCGGAGAGAGTCTGGGACATAGGTTCCTTACATCACGGCGCCGACTTGCCACGGCACGAATTCGTTCTGGCCGTAGCCATGTTTTTCGCTCTTGGACGGCTCGCCGGACGCGGTGGCCAGGACCAGTTCGAAGATGCGCTGGCCCATCTCCTGGATCGAGGACGTGCCGTCCACGATCTCGCCGCAGTTGATGTCCATGTCTTCTTCCTGCCGCTGCCACAGCGCCGAGTTGGTGGCAAGCTTCAGCGAAGGCGAGGGCGCGCAACCGTAGGCCGAGCCGCGGCCGGTCGTGAAGCAGATGATGTTCGCGCCGCCCGCCACCTGCCCGGTGGCGCTCACGGGGTCGTAGCCCGGCGTGTCCATGTAGACGAAGCCGTGCGCCGTGACGGGCTCTGCGTATTCGTACACCGCCTCGAGATTGCTGGTGCCGCCCTTGGCGACAGCGCCGAGCGATTTTTCGAGGATGGTGGTGAGGCCGCCCGCCTTGTTGCCCGGCGACGGGTTGTTGTTCATCTCGCCTTCGTTGATCTCGGTGTAGTGCTCCCACCACTTGATGCGGTCCACCAGCTTCTGGCCGACTTCGCGCTTCACGGCCCGGCGTGTCAGCAGATGCTCGGCGCCATAGACCTCGGGCGTTTCGCTCAAGATGGCCGTGCCGCCATGCGCCACCAGCAGGTCGACCGCGGCACCCAGCGCCGGGTTGGCGCTGATGCCCGAATAGCCGTCCGACCCACCGCATTGCAGCCCGATGGTGATGTGCGCCGCACTGCAGGGCTCGCGCTTCACTGCGTTGGCGCGCGGCAGCATCTCATTGATGAGCGCGATGCCTTTTTCCACCGTCTTGCGCGTGCCGCCGGTGTCCTGGATGTTGAAGGTGCGGAAGTTCTCGCCCTCGGCCAGATGCCCGGTCGCGAGCCATGCGTTGATCTGGTTCGCCTCGCAGCCCAGGCCCACCACCAGCACGCCGGCGAAGTTCGGGTGCGTGGCATAGCCCGTGAGCGTGCGCTCCAGGATCTGCATGCCCATGCCCTGCGTGTCCATGCCGCAGCCCGTGCCATGCGTGAGCGCCACGATGCCGTCGACGTTCGGGTAGTCGGCCAGCGCCGCCGGATTGGTCTTGCGCGAGAAATGATCGGCAATCGCGCGCGCCGCGGTGGCCGAGCAGTTCACGCTCGTCAGCACGCCGATGTAGTTGCGCGTCGCCACGCGGCCGTCGGCCCGCTTGATGCCCATGAAGGTGGCCTCGCGCTTCGCAGGCGCCGGCTTCACGTCGGCGCCGAAAGCGTAGTCGCGCACAAAACCTTCCGTAACGGCGCCCTTGTCCGGGCCCATGTCGAGGTTGTGCGTGTGCACATGCTCGCCGGGCGCGATGGGCTTGTTCGCAAAGCCGATGATCTGGTTGTAGCGGCGCACCGGCTCGCCGGCGGCAATGGCGCGGGTGGCCACTTTGTGACCGGCGGGAATCAGGCCGCGAACGGCGAAGTCTTCGACCTTGGCGCCGCCGACCAGCTGGCTGCGCGCGATCACGACGTCGTCGGCGGGATGCAGCCGAATGAATGGATTCATCATCGTGGAACTCATGTTGTGAGGTTTAGAAGAACATTTTGGGCAGCCAAAGTACCAATGACGGCACATAGGTGATCACGACCAGCGCGAGCAGCAGCGGAATGAGCCACGGCAGGATCGCCATGGTCGTGCGTTCGAAGCTCAGGCCCGCCACGCGCGCCAGCACGAACAGCACCATGCCCATTGGCGGATGCAGCAGGCCGATCATCAGGTTCAGCACCATCACCAAGCCGAAGTGGATCGGGTCCACGCCCAGTTGGGTGGCAATCGGCAGCAGGATCGGGACCAGGATGGTGATGGCCGCCGTGGGCTCCAGGAAGCAGCCCACGAACAGCATCAGCAGGTTGGCCAGCAGCAGGAACACCCAGGCTTCCTTGGTGAAGCCGAGCACCCAGCTCGCGATGTCGGTGGTCACGCCGGTGGCGGTGAGCATCCAGCCGAAAATGGACGCCGCGGCCACGATGAACAGCACGGTGGACGTGGTCTCGATGGTGTCCAGGCAGACCTTGACGAACATCTTCCACGACAGTGTCTTGTACCAGGCAAAGCCGAGAATCATGGCCCACACGCAGGCGGCAATCGCGCCTTCGGTGGGCGTGAACAGGCCCGTGCTCATGCCGCCGATCAGCAGCACCGGCGTCATGATCGGCAGCAGCGCCTCGAACTTGAAAATCCTGTCGAGCACGAACAGCGATGCCAGCCCCGCGAACACCGTGAGCTGCGGCGGCGTGCCCAGCTTGGCCACCAGCAGCCACAACAGCAGCGGCCAGCCGATTACCACGGCCAGCTCGCACATCGCCTTGAAGAAGCGGGTGCTCGAGAACTTGACGTCGCCGCCCCAGCCGTTGCGATGGGCGAAGTAGGCCACCGTCAGCATCATCAAGATGGCCAGCAGCGCGCCCGGCAGCACGCCCGCGAGGAACAGCGCCCCCACCGACACGTTGGCCATCATCCCGTAGATCACGAAGGGCAGGCTCGGCGGAATGATCGGCCCCAGCGTGGCCGACGCGGCCGTCACGCCGACCGCGAACTCGGTCGAGTAGCCGTGCTCCTTCATGGCCTTGATCTCGATGGTGCCAAGGCCCGCGGCATCGGCAATGGCCGTGCCGCTCATGCCCGCGAAGATCACCGAGCCGAGCACGTTCACATGGCCGAGGCCGCCCTTGAGCCAGCCGACCAGCGCCAGCGCGAAGTTGTAGATGCGGGTGGTGATGCCCGCGTTGTTCATCAGGTTGCCGGCCAGGATGAAGAAGGGCACCGCCAGCAGCGGAAAGCTGTCGATCCCGCTCACCATGCGGTGGATGACGACGAAGGGCGGCAAGCTGCCGCTCACGAGGATGTAGGCCAGCGAGGCGCCGGCCATGGCCACGGCCACCGGAATGCCGCCCGCCATGAAGACCAGGAAGAATATTTTCAGCATGCAGTTGTTCTCGTCGGACCCATCAGTGGTCGGCCAGGGTGGACTCGGGACGTTCCAGCACGCTGTAGCCGCGCTTCCAGTGAACGCGCGCCACCTGGACCGAGCGCCACGCCATCGCGATGAAGCCGAACAGGCACAAGCCGTAGACGATGTTCATCGGTGCATCGACGATGGTCATGCGCGTGGTGTTGCCGATCTTCAGCATCATCTGCACCGTCATGATCACGGCCGCAACGAAGAAGGCGGTGCGCAGCACGTCGACCGCGCGCGACATCCAGCGGCCCATGGCCGGCGGCATGTGGCGATAGAAGAAATCAACCTGGATCTGGTTGTTCTTTGCCACGCCGATGGCCGCCCCGATGAAGACCACGGCAATGAGCATGTAGCGCGCCACCTCCTCGGTCCAGGCGGCCGAGTCGTTCATCACGTAGCGCGTGATGAACTGGTAGAACACCGTCAGCCCGAGCATCCAGAAGATCGCGAGCGCGATCCAGCCTTCGGCGATGGTGGGGGAAAGGTCGACAGCCTCGTCTTCCGCGTGGAAGTGGCCCTCGTCATCAATGATCTTTTGTTCGTCGGTCAACGCAATCTCCTGGACAGCTTCAGCGGCAAGCGAAGCGAGGCCCCCCTCAAAGGGGAGGCGGCTACACGAAGCGAGCCGCTTCGGGGGGTTACTTGATTGCAATGATCCGGTCGTAATCTTGCTGGCGGTAGCCGTGGTCCGTCGGCTTGGTGTTCTTCAGCACGGCTTCGCGGAAGGCGGCCTTGTCCACCGTGATCACGTTGTTGCCCCGCTTCTTGAACTCCTCGGTCAGGCGGGCTTCCGAAGCAATGATGTCGCGGCCGGTCTTCTCGGCGGCTTCCTGCATCACCTCGGTGAAGATCTTCTTCTCGTCAGCCGAGAGCTTGCCCCACAGCTGGCCCGAGACCACGGTCAGGAGCGAGTCGATGATGTGGCCCGTGAGCGAGATGTTCTTCTGCACCTCGAAGAACTTCTTCGCTTCGATGGTGGGCAAGGGGTTCTCCTGCGCATCGACCGTGTTGTTCTGCAGCGCAAGGTAGACCTCCGCGAAGGCGATGGGCGTGGCATTGGCGCCCAGCGCCTTGGGGAAGGCGAGGTAGGCAGGTGCGTCGGGCACGCGGATCTTCAGGCCTTTCATGTCCTCGGGCTTGGTCACGGGCTTGGCGGCGCTCGACGTGACGTGCCGTGCGCCGTAGTAGTTGAGCGCCGTGATGTGGTTGCCGCTCTTCTCGTCGTAGCCCTTGGCAAGCTCCTGGAACACATCGCTCTTGGCGTACTTCAGCAGGTGCTCCGAATCGCGGAAGATGAACGGAAAGTAGGTCACGGCCAGCGGCTTGTAGGTGTTGCCGGCAAAGCTGGCGCCGGTCAGCACGATATCGACAGTGCCGAGCGTCAGGCCCTGGTTGATGTCCGACTCCTTGCCGAGGCTCGATGCCGGGAACACCTGGATGTCGTACTTGCCGTTGGTGCGCTTCTTGATCTCTTCAGCCGCCCACACCGAGTACTTGTGGAACGGCTCGGAGGTTTCGTACACGTGCGCCCACTTGAGCTTGGTCTGTGCGCCGGCAATGCCGGTGGCGCCCAGTGCGGTTGCGGCCAGGGCGCAGGCGGCAATGGCCTTGAGGGTGTTGCGTTTGCTGATCATCTCTATCTCCTTTTATTGGTCTGAAGATAAATCGCTGGCGCCTCAAGAGGCTTTTGCGCGGCGCCAGCTCGCGCTGAATCGTTGGTGCGAGTTGTCCATGTGGGCGTGCATGGCGGCACGCGCGGCATCCGCGTCGTGCGCCGCCACGGCATCGCGGATGGCTTCGTGCTCGGCAATGGCCGAGCGCCAGGAGGCCACCGTTTCGAAGTAGCCGCCCAGCCGCGTGAAGATCGGGCCGTTGCGCGAATCCCAGAAGCTCTGCACCGTTTCCACCAGCACTGTGTTGCCGCTGGCGTTGACGATGGCCACGTGAAACTCCCGGTCGCCCTCGAGCGGCAGGATCTCGCGGTCGGCAAGCGCGCTCATCGTCTTGATCGCGCGCGTCATCGCATCAACGTCCTTGCGCTTGCCGAGCGTGGCCGCGATGGCGGCGGTCTCGCCCTCGATCACGCGGCGTGCGCGAATCAGCTCCAGCGGGCCCCATTCGGTGGGCGCCACGGGCTTGGCTGCGCGGTGCGACCGGTCGAGCACATACACGCCCGAGCCCGTGCGAACCTCGACCCAGCCTTCGACCTCGAGCGCAATCAGCGCCTCGCGCACCGAAGGCCGGCTCACGCCGAGCTGCTTGGCCAGGTCGCGTTCGGCCGGCAGCCGCGCGCCGACGGCGAATTCGCCCTTGCCGATCAGCCCTCGGAGCTGGTCGGCAATCTGGCGGTACAGGCGCTGGGGTTCGACGGTCTGGAGCGGCACGGGGGCTTGGTGTTAAGGGTTGTCCTGAATTGGACAAGTGGTAAGGCCAATTCAGAATACGATCCACGCCGCGCCGTCGCCATCGGGCCAAACCCTGAACGGCCGCTTCCATCTTTCAAGGAGACATGCATGAGACTCAAGGGCAAGACCGCGCTCGTCACCGCGGCCGGACAAGGCATCGGCCACGCGAGCGTGCTCGCCATGGCGGCCGAAGGTGCCCAGGTGTGGGCCACCGACGTGAACGAAAAACTGCTCGAGCGCTACGCCGGCGTTGCCAACGTGCGGACGGCCAGGCTCGACGTGCTCGACAAGGACGCGATCGGCGCCTTCTTCAAGAACCTTCCCGCGCTCGACGTGCTGTTCAACTGCGCCGGCGTGGTGCACAACGGCACCGCGCTCGACGCTTCCGACAAGGACCTGGAGTTCGCGTTCAACCTGAACGTGCGCGCGCAGTTCTGGACCATCCAGGCCGCTCTGCCCGGCATGCTGGCCGCCGGGCGCGGCAGCATCATCAACATGGCGAGCGTGTGCTCGAGCATGAAGGGCCTGCCCAACCGCTTCGTCTACGGCACCACCAAGGCCGCGGTGCTCGGCCTCACCAAGAGCGTGGCGGCCGACTTCGTCACCCGCGGCATCCGCTGCAACGCCGTGTGTCCCGGCACTGTCGATACGCCCTCCCTCGGCGAACGCATCAACGCCAATGAAGATCCCGAAGCGGCCCGCAAGGCGTTCATCGCGCGCCAGCCGATGGGGCGGCTCGCACAGGCCGAGGAAATCGCACCGGTGGTGGTGTTTCTTGCCAGCGACGAATCGGTGTTCGCGACCGGCCAGGCCTTCACGGTCGACGGCGGCCTCACCATATGAACCAGCTCGACTTCGCCGGCCGCCATGCGGTGGTGACCGGCGGCGCGGCGGGGCTGGGTTTCGGCATTGCCGAGCGGCTGATTGCATCGGGCGGCAGCGTCACGCTCTGGGACCGCGACGAGGCCGCGGCCACCAAAGCCGCGGCGGCGCTCGGTGCCAGGGCTTTCGCAGTCAAGGTCGATGTGGCGCAGCAGCCCTCGGTGTCGGCCGCCGTTGCGGCCACGCTGGCGCATGCGCCGCGCATCGATGCGCTGGTCAATAGCGCCGGCATCACCGGCCCCAACACCAGGCTGTGGGACTACCCCGTGGACGACTGGCGGCAGGTGATGGACGTCAACATCAACGGGGTGTTTCTCTGCTGCCGCGAAGCGGTGGCGCACATGCGCACCCAAGGCTACGGCCGCATCGTCAACATTGCATCCGTGGCCGGGAAAGAAGGCAACCCGAACGCCAGCGCCTACAGTGCGAGCAAGGCCGCAGTAATTGCGCTCACCAAATCGCTGGGCAAGGAGCTCGCCGACACCGGCATCCGCGTCAACTGTGTCACGCCCGCCGCAGTGAAGACCGCCATCTTCGACCAGATGACTCCGGAGCACATTGCGTTCATGCTCTCGAAGATTCCAATGGGCCGCTTTGGCACGGTGGAAGAGATTGCGGCCATGGTCGGCTGGCTCTGCACCGAAGATTGCTCGTTTTCCACCGGCGCCGTGTTCGACCTCTCCGGCGGCCGCTCCACTTACTAGCCAGTTAAATCAGTCTCACAAGAAAGGACAACATGAAACTCGTTCGCTATGGCAATCCCGGCAAGGAAAAGCCCGGCCTCATCGACGGCGAAGGCCGTCTGCGCGACCTGAGCGCGGTGGTCAAGGACATCGGACCAGAGCAACTCGGCGACGCCGCGCTTGCCAAGCTGCAGAAGCAGAAGCTCGACAAGCTGCCGTTGGTCAAGGGCAAGCCGCGCTTCGGCAGCCCCGTGGCCAACGTCGGCAAGTTCATCGCCATTGGCCTGAACTACGCTGACCACGCGGCCGAATCGGGCCTGCCGATTCCCGCCGAGCCGGTGGTTTTCATGAAGGCGACCAGCTGCATCCAAGGCCCGAACGATCCGGTCATGCTGCCCAAGAACTCGGTCAAGAGCGACTGGGAAGTCGAACTCGGCGTGGTCATCGGCACGCGCGCGCGCTATGTCTCGCAAAAGGACGCGCTCAACTTTGTGGCCGGCTACTGCACCATCAACGACGTGAGCGAGCGCGAGTTCCAGATCGAACGCGGTGGCACCTGGGACAAGGGCAAGGGTTGCGACACCTTCGGACCGATCGGCCCGTGGCTGGTGACGCGCGACGAAGTGCCCAACCCGCAGAAGCTGTCGATGTGGCTCGATCTCAACGGCAAGCGCATGCAGACCGGCAGCACCAAGACCATGATCTTCAGCATTGCCAAGATCGTGAGCTACCTGAGCCAGTTCATGACGCTCATGCCCGGCGACGTCATCACCACCGGCACGCCACCCGGCGTGGGCCTTGGCATGAAGCCGCCGCTCTACCTGAAGAAGGGCGACGTGATGACGCTGGGCATCGAAGGCCTGGGCGAACAGCGCCAGGAAGTGGTGCCTTTCAAGCTCTAAGCAAATAGGCACACAAGAAAACGGCGTGGTGGGCGGAGGCCCGCCGCGCCGTTTTTTCGTTTTAGTTTGCGCGGCGCAACGCGCTCAGCGCAGCACCCGGATCAGTTCGTCGTACACCAGCCGCACGCGCGCGGGCACCGGCGCACGCTGCGGACGGTAGACGTTGATCGGCCAGGGCTCCGGTGCCTCGGCCTCCAGCACGGCCACCAGCGCGCCCGTTTGCAGCCAGGGTTCGGCCAGCGGCGCGATGAGCTGACCAAAGCCTACCCCTGCCAGCACGGCGGCACACTCTGCATCGATGTCGTCAGTCACGAAAACCGGTGACGTCACAGTGACGCCCCGCCGCTTGCTGAACGCCCACGGCCAGGGACGGCCCGAGCTCATGTCGATCAGCGCTGTGAGCGGCAGCGCCGAAAGCGCGTCGAGGTTCTGGGGCGCGCCCACCCTTTCGATGAGCGCCGGCGCCGCCACCACATAAAGCGGCATTTTTCCGACCGCCCGTGCGACGAATCGGGCATCGCGCATCGGCCCCACGCGCACGCCGATGTCGATCTGCTCGTCCACCACGTCGGCATGCTGCTCGGACAGTCGCAGATCGAGCACCAGCCCGGGGTGCGTTGCCAGCAGCGGCGCGAGCGCTTGCGGTATGAGCCGCGCATACATGTGCGGCGCCGTGACCCGCACCGTGCCCGCGTGGCGGGACAGCGTGCGCCGGTCGATCTGGTCGAACAGCTCGTCGACGCCGCCCACCGCCACGCGCGCACGCTCCGCGAGCTGCCGCCCGAAGTCGGTGAGCTGAACGCCGCGCGTGCTGCGGTGGAACAACGGCTCGCCCAGCTCCTCCTCGAGTTCGCGTACCGCGCGCGTCACCACCTGGGGCGACACCGAAAGGCGTACGGCAGCCTCGCGGAAGTTGGCGGCATCCGCGGCGGTGCAGAACACGCGCAGGGCTTCGAGACGGTTGGCCATGGAGGGCTTTCAAGAGCAGGCGTATTCCAGTTCAAGGAATTCTGAAGTCGCCAGAGTTTCATTTACGGGAACGTGTGGATTTTCCACACTACATGCACTTCTTCTTCAAAACACCGAAAGGACTTTCCATGACATCCGTTCAAGACAACATCCGCGGCAAGGTTGCCATCGTCACCGGCGCGAGCAGCGGGCTCGGCGAATCGACCGCACGCCACCTGGCCGCACGTGGCGCGAAGGTGGTGCTCGCCGCGCGCCGCACCGACCGGCTCGACAAGGTGGTAGCGGAAATTCGCGAGGCCGGCGGCGAAGCCATAGCCGTCGCCACCGACGTGGCGAAGCGCGCCGACCTGGAAAAGCTCGCAGCTGCCACCGTCGAAGCCTTCGGCCGCATCGACGTGCTGGTCAACAACGCGGGCGTGATGCCGCTGTCGCCCATCGACAAGCTCAAGGTCGACGAGTGGGACCGCACCATCGACGTCAACATCAAGGGCGTGCTCTACGGCATTGCAGCGGTGCTGCCGCGCATGCAGGCGCAGGGCAGCGGGCACATCGTCAACGTGGCGTCCATCGCGGGACTCAAGGTGTTCACGCCCATCGGCACCGTCTACAGCGCGACCAAGCACGCGGTGCGCGCCATCTCCGAAGGCTTGCGCGTTGAAATGGGCAACAGCGGCGTGCGCGTGACCATCGTGTCGCCCGGTGCGATCGAGTCGGAACTGAAGTTCGGCAGCAGCGACGCGGAAAGCGCGGCCGGCGTGAAGGCGTTCTACGAGGCCAACCAGATTCCGGCGGACTCGGTAGCGCGTGCCGTGGTCTACGCGGTGGAACAACCCGTCGACGTGGACATCAACGAGGTAGTGCTCCGGCCCGTCGCGCAGGAATTCTGATCCCGGCGCGGGCGGGGCAGTGGCGGCCCCGCACCGCATCGATTAACCTTCAGCCGCCGAAGGTCATTGGCAGCAAAAATCGCAAAGCCCCTGCAAAATAGAACGACCGTTCGTTTTATTCGGAGCTTCCGCGATGTCCGTCAATGCCGTTTCCGCCAAGCCGGTCCGCGCCGCCCAGAAGGGCCAGCAGACCAAGGCCGTCATCGTCGACGCGGCGCTGGCGCTGGCCGCGCAGATCGGGCTCGAGGGCCTGTCGATCGGCGCCGTGGCCGAAATCACCAAGATGAGCAAGTCGGGCGTGTTCGCCCACTTCGGCTCGCGCGAGGAGCTGCAGATCTCGGTGGTGCGCGAGTACCACGCGCGCTTCGAGCAGGAGGTGTTCTTTCCGGCCCTCGAGGAGCCGCGCGGGCTGCCGCGCCTGCGCGCCATGTTCGCCAACTGGATGAAGCGCACCTCGGCCGAAATCGATTCGGGCTGCATCTACATCAGCGGCGCTTCCGAGTTCGACGACCGGCCCGGCCCGGTGCGCGATGCACTGGTGGAATCGGTCAGCATCTGGCAGGCGGCCGTTTTGCGCGCCATCGTTCAGTCCAAGAGCGAAGGCCATCTGCGCGCTGACGCTGACGAGCGCCAGCTTGCTTTCGAGATTCATGGCTTGATCCTTGCGCTGCACTACGAAGCGCGCTTTCTCCAGGTGCCGGGCTCCATCGGCCGCGCCAACGTCGGCTTCGACAACATCCTGGCGCGCAGCGCCACGCCTGAAGCGCCGGCGGCCGAAGCGGCTGCCGCCAAGTCCAAGCCTGCTGCTTCCCGCCGGCTCAAGCCCGTGCGCTGAGCGCCCGTTTTTCGTTCTTCCCTTTTCTTTTTTCCATTCAGTTTTCGACCAGGAGAGTTCCGGATGCCTACCTACAACCCACCCGTACGCGACATGCAGTTCGTGCTGCACGAAGTGCTCAACGTCGCCGATGAACTCAAGGCGCTTCCGGCCCATGCCGAAACGGATGCCGATACCATCAACGCGGTGATCGAAGAGGCCGGCAAGTTCGCTGCCGAAGTCACCTTCCCGCTCAACATCAGCGGCGACGAAGAGGGCTGCACGCTCGACAAGACCACGCATGAAGTGAAGACGCCCAAGGGCTTCAAGGATGCCTACGCCAAGTACGTCGAAGGCGGCTGGCCCGCGCTCTCGTGCGACCCGGCTTTCGGCGGCCAGGGCCTGCCCTTCGTGGTGAACCAGTGCCTGTTCGAAATGCTCAACAGCGCCAACCAGGCCTGGACCATGTACCCCGGCCTTTCGCACGGCGCCTACGAAGCCCTGGTGGCGCACGGCACCGAAGAGCAGAAAAAGACCTACCTGCCCAAGCTCACGAGCGGCGAATGGACCGGCACCATGTGCCTGACCGAGCCGCATTGCGGCACCGACCTCGGCCTGTTGCGCACCAAGGCCGAGCCGCAGCCCGACGGCAGCTATCGCATCACCGGCAGCAAGATCTTCATCTCGGCCGGCGAGCATGACATGACGGACAACATCATTCACCTGGTACTGGCCCGCCTGCCCGATGCGCCCAAGGGCAGCAAGGGCATCAGCCTTTTCGTGGTGCCCAAGTACAAAGTGAAGGCCGACGGTTCGCTCGGCGAGCGCAATCCGATCTTCTGCGCAGGCCTGGAGCACAAGATGGGCATCCACGGCAACGCCACGGCGCAGATCGTGATCGAAGGCGCCACTGGTTCGCTGGTGGGCGAGCCCAACAAGGGCCTGCAGGCCATGTTCGTGATGATGAACGCCGCGCGCCTGGGCGTGGGCAACCAGTCGCTCGGCCTCACCGAAGTGGCCTACCAGAACGCGCTGGCCTATGCGAAGGACCGCATCCAGATGCGCTCGCTCTCGGGCGTGAAGGCCAAGGACAAGGAAGCCGACCCCATCATCGTGCACCCCGACGTGCGCAAGATGCTGCTCACGGCCAAGGCCTACGCCGAAGGCGGCCGCGCGCTGCAGATCTTCTGCACGATGCTTCTCGACAAGGAGCACAACCATCCCGACGAGAAGGTGCGCAAGGACTCCGGCGAACTGGTGGCGCTGCTCACACCCATCGTCAAGGCCTTCATCACCGACAACGGCCACATCGCTACCAACGCCTGCATGCAGGTGTTCGGCGGCCACGGCTTCATCAAGGAATGGGGCATGGAGCAGTTCGTGCGGGACAACCGCATCAACATGATCTACGAAGGCACCAACACCATCCAGTCGCTCGACCTGCTGGGCCGCAAGGTGCTGGGCAACAACGGCGCGTCGCTCAAGAAGTTCGGCAAGCTGGTCGCCCGGCTGGTGGAAGAAGAAGGCGTGAACGAGAAGATGGCCGAGTTCATCAATCCGATCGCCATGCTGGGCGACCAGCTCACCAAGTTCACGACCGAGATCGGCTTCAAGGGTTTCCAGAACCCCGATGAAGTGGGCGCCGCCGCGGTGGACTACCTGCGCGTGGCCGGGCACTTCGTGTTCGGTTACCTGTTCGCCCGCATGGCCCAGGTGGCGCTGCGCGAAATTGCCGCCGGCAACACCGATCCGTTCTACGTCGCCAAGCTGCAGACCGCGCGCTTCTACTTTGCCAAGCTGTTCCCCGAGACCGCGACGCTGATGCGCACCGCGCGCGCCGGCAGCAAGGTGCTGATGGATACCGATGCGGCGCTGGCCTGACGCCTCGGCTCTTCTGAGTCTTCAAACGGAATTGCCCATGAAATCGACGCTTGCAGCCATCGTCCTCCTCGCCGTCTCCGCCACAGCCATGGCCCAGAGCACCCCGGTGGGTCTGTGGCGCAACGTCGATGACAAAACCGGCGAGGTCAAGGCCGAGATCCGCATCGGCGAAGCCGGCGGCGCGCTCATCGGACGCATCGAAAAGTCGCTCCGGAAAGACGCCAAGCCCGACGCGATCTGTGATGAGTGCACCGACGACCGCAAGGGCAAGCCGATCACGGGGCTCGACATCATCCGCGGCGGCAAGAAGGCCGAAGGCAAGGACGTCTGGGAAGGCGGAAAGATCCTCGACCCCGAGAACGGCAAGGAATACCGCGCGAGCTTCACGCCCATCGACGGCGGCAAGAAGCTCGAAGTGCGCGGCTACCTGGGGCCCTTCTGGCGTACGCAAACCTGGAACCGCATTCCTTGACCCACCCCCGTAGCTGCTCACTTCGTGTAGCAGCCTCCCCCTCAAGGGGGCAACACCGGTGGCCCGGCAAAGCCGGTTCCACGGTGTTTCCCGAATAAACACAACACTTCAAAGCCCAGATATGTCCCGATTTCAAGTGAAGAAGGTCGCCGTGCTCGGCGCCGGCGTGATGGGTGCGCAGATTGCCGCGCACCTCGTCAACGTGCGCGTGCCCGTGGTGCTGTTCGACCTGCCGGCCAAGGACGCGACCGGAGCTGTCGCTCAAGGTGCAGCGAAGAACGGCATCGTCACACGCGCCATCGACAACCTCAAGAAGCTCAAGCCCGCGCCGCTCGGCGACGTGGCCGATGCGGTGCTCATCGAGCAGGCCAACTACGAGGACGACCTCGCCAAGCTCGGCGAGTGCGACCTCATCATCGAAGCGATTGCCGAGCGCATGGACTGGAAGCTCGATCTCTACAGGAAGATTGCGCCGCACGTCGCCAAGCATTCGATCCTGGCCTCGAACACCTCGGGGCTATCGATCACCAAGCTGAGCGAAGCGCTTCCTGAAGCCCTGAAGCCGCGCTTTTGCGGCATTCACTTCTTCAACCCGCCGCGCTACATGTTCCTGGTGGAGCTGATCAACACGCCCACCACCGAACCGAAGGTGCTCGACGACCTCGAGACCTTCGTCACCAGCACGCTGGGCAAGGGCGTGGTGCGCGCGCACGACACGCCCAACTTCATCGCCAACCGCGTCGGCATTGCCGGCATGCTGGCCACGCTGAAAGAAGTAGAAAAGTTCGGCCTCACGCCCGACGTGGTGGACGACCTCACGGGCAAGAAGCTGGGCCGCGCGAGCTCGGGCACGTTCCGCACCGCCGACGTGGTGGGGCTGGACACCATGGCCCACGTGGTCAAGACGCTGCAGGACAACCTCGACGAGAAGAGCGACCCGTTCTACGCCAACTTCTCGACGCCGCCGGTGCTTGCCAAGTTGCTCGAACTGGGCAACCTGGGCCAGAAAACCAAGGCCGGTTTCTTCAAGAAGGCAGGCCGCGACATACTGCGTTTCGACCTGAAGAGCGGCGACTACGTGCCCGCCGGCGCCAAGGCGGACGAGGTGTATGGCCGCATGCTCAAGAAGCCCGCAGGCGAGCGCCTCAAGCTCTTGCGCGAGAGCGAAGGGCCGCAGGGGCAGTTTCTCTGGGCGATTCTGCGCGACAGCTTCCATTACGCGGCCGTGCATCTCGCAACCATTGCCGAGAGCGCGCGCGATGTCGACTTTGCGATGCGCTGGGGCTTCGGCATGAAGCAGGGCCCGTTCGAGCTCTGGCAGGAGGCCGGCTGGGCTCAGGTCGCCAAGTGGGTGCAGGAAGACATCGACACCGGCAAGGCGCTCAGCACCGCGCCGCTGCCCAATTGGGTGTTCGAAGGCCCGGTGGCCGAGGCCGGCGGCGTGCATACGCCCGAAGGCTCGTGGAGCGCATCGCAAAGCAAGTTCGTGCCACAGCGCAAGCTGCCGGTGCATGACCGCCAGCTGTTCCCCGAGAGCGTGCTCGGCGCGAACGCGGCCGACGCCAACTCGGCCGGCACCACGATCAGCGACGAGGGCGACGTGCGCGTGTGGACGCTCGATGGTGAAGTGCTCATCGCCAGCATCCATTCGAAGATGCACGCCATCAGCCCCGACGTGGCCGAGGCGCTGGGCGCGGCGGTCGACTTGGCCGAGGCCGAATACAAGGGCCTGGTGATCTGGTCGCCCGACGAGATGTTCTCGGTCGGCGCCGACCTGCAGGCAATGCTGCCGGCCTTTGTGGTCGCGGGCATCGGCGCGGTCGAAGGAGCGGAAGAAGAGCTTCAGAACGTGATGCTCAAGATCCGCTACGCCAACGTGCCGGTGATCTCGGCCGTACGCGGCATGGCGCTGGGCGGCGGCTGCGAGCTGGCGATTCATTCGTCCAAGCGCGTGGCGGCGATGGAAAGCTACATCGGCCTCGTCGAAGTGGGCGTGGGCCTGATCCCCGGCGCGGGCGGCCTGACGTACATCGCGCGCCGTGCGGCCGAGAACGCAGCGGCCTCCACGGGCACCGACCTGCTGCCTTTCCTCACCGAAGGCTTCACCGCCGCGGCGATGGCAAAGGTGGGCACGGGCGCGCTCGATTCGAAGAAGCTCGGCTACCTGCTCGACAGCGACGTGATCGTGCCGAACAAGGACGAACTGTTGTACGTGGCATTGCAGCAGGCCAAGGCCATGGCGGACGCCGGCTATCGCCCGCCGCTGCGCCGCACCTTTCGCGTGGCGGGCCGCAGCGGCGCCGCGACGATCAAGGGCCAACTCGTGAACATGCGCGACGGCGGCTTCATCAGCGCGCACGACTTCCATATCGCCAGTCTGATCGCCAATGTGGTGACCGGCGGCGACGTGGACGCGGGCTCGCTCGTGACCGAGGAGTACCTGATGACGCTGGAACGCAAGGCATTCTGTTCGCTGATCGTGCATCCGAAGACGCAGGAGCGGATCATGGGGATGTTGAGTACGGGGAAGCCGGTGCGGAACTGACCGGACCGAGACCATGAACGAGGATGCAGGCATGTCTGGTCCCCTCTCCCGCTCGCGGGAGAGGGTTAGGGTGAGGGCAAGAGCATTGCGCGAAGCCCCCACGAATGCCGAGTCCCTGCTCTGGTACCACCTGCGCGACCGCCGTCTCGCCAATTTCAAGCTTCGTCGTCAACGCCCGATCGGCCCGTACTTCGCAGACTTTGCATGCCTCGAAGCGAAGCTGATCGTTGAACTGGACGGTGGGCAGCATGTGGAAGCTGCCGGCTATGACGAGAACCGGACTCGCTTCATCGAAGCCCAGGGCTACCGCGTCCTCAGGTTCTGGAACAACGAAGTGCTGATGCAGACGGATTCCGTTCTCGAGCAGATCCTGCAGGCGCTGCAGGAAGACAACCCTCACCCCAGCCCTCTCCCGCAAGCGGGAGAGGGGGCAAGACAACAGCCGGCCGTCGTCGCATCGGACGAATGAGCAAGACAAGATACAAGGACTGAAGAGAAGCCATGAAACAAATCCAAGACGCCTACATCGTCTCCGCCACCCGCACCCCCATCGGCAAATCCCACCGCGGCTATTTCCGCAACTACCGCCCCGACGACCTGCTCGCGACCACGCTCAAGGCCGCACTCGCCGCAGTGCCCGGCCTCGACCCCAGGTCCATCGAAGACATCATCTGCGGCTGCGCGATTCCCGAATCGCAGCAGGGCCTCAACGTCGCGCGCATCGGCGCTGTGCTGGCGGGCCTTCCCACCAGCATCGGCGGCATCACTGTGAACCGCTTCTGCGCTTCAGGCCTCTCTGCAGTGCAGATGGCAGCCGACCGAATCCGCGTCGGCGAGGCCGACGTGATGATCGCCGCCGGTGTCGAAAGCATGAGCATGGTGCCGATGATGGGCAACTCGCCGTCGCTGTCGCCCTCCATCTTCGAGCGCGAAGGCGACGTGGGCATTGCCTACGGCATGGGCCTCACGGCGGAGAAGGTTGCGCAGCAGTGGAAGGTGAGCCGCGAGGCGCAGGACGAGTTTGCGCTCGCCTCGCACCAGAAGGCATTGGCCGCGCAGAAGGCCGGCAAATTCGCGGACGAGATCACGCCGATCGAGGTGACCGACCGCACGCCGAACCTCGAGACCGGCGAATCGATTGCCAAGACCCGCACTGTGAACCTCGACGAAGGCGCACGCCCCGACACCAGCCTCGAAGGCTTGGCCAAGCTGCGCACGGTGTTCGCCGCGCGCGGCACCGTCACGGCGGGCAACAGCTCGCAGACGTCAGACGGCGCAGGCGCGCTCATCCTTGCGAGCGAAAAGGCCGTGAAGCAATACGGCCTCACGCCGCTCGCGCGCTTCGTGAGCTTTGCGAGCAAGGGCGTGCCGCCGCACATCATGGGCATCGGCCCGATCGAGGCAATTCCGGCTGCGCTGCGCTACGCGGGGCTCAAGCACCAAGACATCGACTGGTTCGAACTCAACGAAGCCTTTGCCGCGCAGTCGCTCGCAGTCATCAACACGCTGGGGCTCGATCCGTCGAAGGTGAACCCGATGGGCGGCGCAATCGCGCTCGGTCATCCGCTCGGCGCGACCGGAGCGATTCGCGCCGCCACCGTGGTGCACGCACTGCGGCGCGAGAACTTGAAGTACGGCATGGTCACCATGTGCGTGGGGATGGGGCAGGGGGCGGCAGGCATCTTCGAGCGGGTCTAGCGGCTACTGCGCGGGCGGTGATCGATCAACCAGGAACGAGGCAAACCCATGCAAGCGCAACAACTCCCGGTCGACAGCGGCGTGCAGGTGGCCGTGCGCCGCTACGAGCCGGCCGGCTCACCCCATGCCAGCATCGTCATCGGCGGTGCCATGGGTGTGCGGCAGTCTTTCTACGAGCCCTTTGCGCAATGGCTCGCGCAGCAGGGACTGCAAGTGTGGACCTTCGACTACCGCGGCTCGGGCGATTCGCGAAACGGCGCCTCCCTTCGCGGTTTCGAAGCCGACCTGTTCGATTGGGCGCGCGACTACGAGGCGGTGATTGACGCCGCGAAGACCGCGCTGCCCGGACGGCCGCTTTATCTGCTGGGCCACAGCTTGGGCGCGCAACTGCCGGGTTTCCTCAAACGGCCGGAGCAGGTCGATGGACTCGTCAGCATCGCCGCCGGCAGCGGCTATTGGCGCGAGAACGCACCCAGGCTCAAGCGCAGCATCCTCTACTTCTGGTTCGTGCTGGTGCCGCTGGCCACGCGGCTGTGCGGCTACTTTCCCGGCCGAAAACTCAAGAAGGTCGGCGACCTGCCGCGCGGCGTGATCCTGCAGTGGCGGCGCTGGTGCCTGCATCCGCGCTACAGCGTGGGTGCCGAAGGCGAGGGCGCCTTGCAGAGCTACGGGCGCGTGCGCTTTCCGGTGCTCGCGCTGTCGATCACCGACGACGAGCTCATGACGCTCGCGGGCACCGAGAGCCTCGTGAGCTTCTATGCCGGTGCGCCGAGCGCAGTCCAGCGCATTGCGCCGGCCGACGTGCACGCCCGGCGTATCGGCCACTTCGGCTTTTTCCGCGAGCAGTTCAGCCAGAGCCTGTGGCCGAGCATGCTCGACAAGCTGCACCGGCTGGCCGCACTTACCGCGGTGCAGCAAGCCAGCGTCCCGCACACGACTGCGTGACGCCATCCAGCGGAGGCACACTGCACCCATGAGCACGCATCCCTTCGACAAAGCCATCGCGCTGGAACACAGCGACATCCGTGTCGGCCATTTCACCGGTGCCACGAGCCCGGAGTACTGGAACATGGTCGGGCCCTTCGGCGGCGCCACCGCGGCCATTGCGCTGCAGTCGGTGCTGCGGCACCCGGACCTGCTGGGCACGCCCATTGCGCTGACGGTCAACTTTGCGGCGGCGCTGGAGGCCGGCGCTTTCGACGTGCAGGCCACGGCCGTGCGCACGAACCGTTCGACCCAGCACTGGACCGTGCAGATCACCCAGCCCGGCGCAGGCGGCGCGGCGAACATGACGACCACCGCCACCGTGGTCACGGCCGCGCGGCGCGAGACCTGGAGCGCCGGCGACATGCCGATGCCGGAGGCGCCCGACCCCAGCACCGTGGAGCGTCTCAGCATCGGCCCGTCGGGCGTGGCCTGGCTGGACCGGTACGAAATGCGCCCGTTCAGCGGCGGCATTCCTGCCAAGTGGGATGAGAGCCTGCACCACAGCGAAACCCGCATCTGGCTGCGCGAGGCAGACGAGCGCCCGCTGGACTTCTGCTCGCTGGCCGCGATGAGCGATGTGTTCTATCCACGGGTCTGGCTGCGCCGTGCCAAGCATGTGCCGGCGGGCACGGTTTCGATCACCACCTACTTCCATGCCGGACCGGCGCAGCTGGCCGAGGCCGGCACGGGCTACTTGCTGGGCCGGGCGACCGGGCAGCAGTTCTTCAACGGCTTCTTCGACCAGGCGGCGCATCTGTGGAGCGAAAAGGGCACATTGCTCGCAACCTCGAACCAGATCGTCTACTACAAGGAATAGCGGGAGCATCGCATGCAAAAGACCGCACTCATCGTCGGCGCCGGCGACGCCACAGGAGGCGCCATTGCACGCCGCTTCGCGCGCGAAGGGTTCGCTGCCTGCGTGACGCGCCGAAGCCTGGACAAGCTTCAGCCGCTGGTCGCACAGATCGAGGCCGAGGGCGGCCGGGCCCATGCCTTTGCCTGCGATGCGCGCAAGGAAGAAGAAGTGGTCGCGCTGGTCGAGCACATCGAATCGACCATTGGGCCGATCGAAGTGATGGTCTTCAACATTGGCGCCAATGTGCCCGAGAGCATCCTGACCGAGACGGCGCGCAAGTACTTCAAGGTGTGGGAGATGGCCTGCTTCTCGGGCTTTCTCAACGGCCGCGAAGTGGCCAAACGCATGGTCGCGCGCGAACTGCCGACGGGCGGGCATCGCGGCACGATCATCTTCACCGGCGCTACTGCATCGCTGCGCGGCGCGGCCAACTTCGGCGCCTTTTCGGGCGCGAAGATGGCACTGCGCGCTTTGGCGCAGTCGATGGCGCGGGAGCTGGGTCCACAGGGCATTCACGTGGCGCACGTGGTGGTCGATGGCGCCATTGATACCGAGTTCATCCGCAGCAACTTTCCCGAGCGTTATGCGCTGAAGGAGAGCGACGGCATCCTGAACCCTGAGCACATCGCCGACAGCTACTGGATGCTGCATTCGCAGCCGCGTGATGCGTGGACGCACGAGCTTGATTTGCGGCCATGGTCGGAGAAGTTCTGAGATGCCGGTTCGTTGATCCAAGGACACACCCATGACCAAATCCGTCGACTTCTATTTCGACTTCGGCAGCCCCGCCGCCTACCTGGCCGCCACCCAGTTGCCGCACGTCTGCGCCGACACCGGTGCCCAACTGGTCTGGAAGCCCATGCTGCTCGGCGGCGTGTTCCAGGCCACCGGCAACCGTTCGCCGGCCGAGGTGGTGCCGAAGGCGCCGTACATGACCATCGACCTGCAGCGCTTTGCCAAACGCTACGGCGTGCCGTTCGTGCACAACCCGCACTTTCCCATCAACACACTGCTGCTCATGCGCGCTGCCACCGGCATCCAGATGAAGGAGCCCGCGCGCTTCGGCGCCTACGTCGATGCTGTCTTCCATGCGATGTGGGTCGAGCCGAAGAACATGAACGACCCCGCCACGGTCGGTGCCGTGCTTCAGAATGCCGGCTTCGACGCTACTGCGCTGCTTGCGCTGGCCGGCTCGCAGGACGTGAAAGACCGCCTGAAGGCCGTGACGCAAGAGGCCGTGACGCGCGGCGTGTTCGGTGCGCCCACCATGTTCGTCGGCGACCAGATGTTCTGGGGCCAGGACCGGCTGGATTTCGTGCGCGAAGCCCTCGACGCCTGATACCGCGTCGCCATCACATCCCCCTTTTATCCAAGGACCATTTCCATGACCGACATCCTCGCCCACACCGAAGCCGGTGTGATGACCCTGACTTTCAACCGCGTCGACAAGAAGAACTCGATCACCAGCAAGATGTACGGCGAAATGGCCGATGCGCTGGCTGCGGCCGAGGGCGATGCGGCCGTTCGCTGCGTGCTGATCCAGGGTGATCCGACGATTTTCAGCGCCGGCAACGACATCGGCGACTTTCTCAACGCGCCGCCCGCCGGAAAGGATTCGCCAGTGTTCCGCTTCCTGCGCGGCATCGCCACTTTTCCCAAGCCCATCGTCGCAGCGGTCTGCGGACCGGCCGTGGGCATCGGCACCACCATGCTGTTCCATTGCGACCTGGTGTATGCGGGCGACAACGCGGCCTTCTCGATGCCTTTCGTGAACCTGGGCCTGTGCCCCGAAGCCGCTTCCAGCCTGCTGGTGCCACAGATGCTGGGCTACCACCGCGCGGCCGAGGCGCTGCTGCTGGGCGAACCCTTCATGGCCGAAGCTGCGCTCGAAGTCGGCCTGGTCAACCGTATCGTGCCGCCGACCGAAGCCAACGCCATCGCGCAGGGCCAGGCCCGCAAGCTCGCCGCCAAGCCGCTGAGCGCGCTGGTCGAAACCAAGCGCCTGCTGAAAAAGGCCCAGATGCCCGCCGTGCTCGAGCGCATGGACGAAGAGGGCGCAAGCTTCGGCCGCATGCTGCGCGAGCCCGCTGCCAAGGAGGCTTTCGGCGCCTTTATGGAAAAGCGCAAGCCGGATTTTTCGAAGGTCTGAGGGCGCTCTGCCCTCTGCGCCGATTACTTTTCGATCGGGCGAGGGCGGCCGTCGTCGTCGATGGCCACGTAGGTGAACGTGGCCTGGGTCACCTTGATGTACTCGCCCTGCGCCCGAAAGCGCTCGGCAAACACCTCGACAGTCACCGTGACCGAGGTGCGCCCGATGCGCACCAGCTTCGAATAGAACGAGAGAATGTCGCCGAGCCGCACCGGCTGCTTGAAGATGAATTCGTTCACTGCCACCGTGGCCTGGCGGCCTTTGGCATAGCGCGCCGGGATGACCGAGCCGGCCAAGTCGCATTGCGCCATGACCCAGCCGCCGAAGATGTCACCGTTGGCGTTGCAGTCGGCCGGCATCGGAATGACCTTGAGGACCAGCTCCATGTCGGTGGGCAGGCTCTTGAGGGTGGCGGCGGCGGCGGTGCTGGAAATATCGGACATGGGCACAATCTGGAACAAACAAGCAACCACGATTGTCCCCCATGCGCCGAAGCGGCGAAGCCCTGCCTCCTCCTTCCCATCCCGTCGCCGGCCACGCGCCGGCGCGTAGCGATCGCTCCGACTGGGCGACGCTGCGCCGCCTTTTTCCCTATTTGTGGCAATACAAGTGGCGGGTGATGGCCGCGCTCGCCTTCATGGTGGGGGCCAAGGTCGCCAATGTGGGCGTGCCGGTGCTGCTCAAGAACCTCATCGACACGATGACGCCCAAGCCGGACATGGAGCAGGCGCTCCTGATCGTGCCCATCGGGCTGTTGCTGGCCTACGGCCTGCTGCGGTTCTCGACCGCGCTCTTCGGCGAATTGCGCGAGCTGATCTTCGCCAAGGCCACCGAGGGCACGGCGCGGCAGATTGCGCTGGAGGTGTTCGGCCACCTGCATTCGCTGAGCCTGCGCTTCCATCTGGAGCGACAGACCGGCGGCATGACGCGCGACATCGAGCGCGGCACGCGCGGCGTGCACTCGCTCATTTCGATGTCGCTCTACAGCATCGTGCCCACCATCATCGAGCTGGTGCTGGTGCTCACCATTTTGGGCGTGAAGTTCGACTCGCTGTTCGTCTGGATCACCGGCGCGGCGCTGGTGCTGTACATCACCTTCACGGTCACGGTGACCGAGTGGCGCACCCAGTTCCGCAAGACCATGAACGAGCTCGATTCGATGGCCCAGAGCCGCGCGGTCGATTCGCTCTTGAACTACGAAACGGTCAAGTACTTCAACAACGAGGAGTTCGAGGCCAGGCGCTACGACGCCAGCCTGGACCGCTACCGCAAGGCCGCCATCAAGAGCCAGCGCACGCTGAGCATGCTCAACACCGGCCAGCAGCTGATCATCGCGACCAGCCTGGTGCTGATGCTGTGGCGCGCTACTTCGGGCGTGGTCGAGGGACGCATGACGCTGGGCGACCTGGTGATGGTCAACGCCTTCATGATCCAGCTCTACATTCCGCTCAATTTCCTGGGCGTGATCTACCGCGAGATCAAGCAGAGCCTGACCGACCTGGACAAGATGTTCGTGCTGATGGAAAAAGAGCGCGAGGTGCGCGATGCGCCCGGCGCGCAGCCCCTGTCCTTGCTCCCTCTCCCTCTGGGGGAGGGCGGGGGTGAGGGCAGCGGCGTCGACTCCACCGTCCGCTTCGAAGACGTGAGCTTTGCCTACGAGCCCGCGCGCCCCATCTTGAAGCATGTGAGCTTCGAGATCCCCGCGGGCAAGACGGTTGCAGTCGTCGGCCCGTCAGGGTCGGGCAAGTCCACGCTCGCACGCCTTCTCTACCGCTTCTACGACGTGCAGCAGGGCCGCATCACCATCGGCGGGCAGGACATCCGCGAGGTGCAGCAGTCGAGCGTTCGGCGCGCCATCGGCATCGTCCCGCAGGACACGGTGCTGTTCAACGACACGGTCGAATACAACATTGCCTATGGCCGCCCCGGCGCGACGCGCGAAGAGGTGGAGAACGCCGCGCGCGCGGCGCGCATCCACGACTTCATCTCGGCCACGCCGAAAGGCTATGAAACCACCGTGGGCGAGCGCGGCCTCAAGCTGTCGGGCGGGGAGAAGCAGCGGGTGGCCATTGCGCGCACGCTGCTCAAGAACCCCCCGATCGTGATCTTCGACGAGGCCACTTCGGCGCTCGATTCGGCCAACGAGCGTGCCATCCAGTCGGAGCTCAAGAGCGCGGCGCAGGACAAGACCACGCTGGTGATCGCGCACCGTCTCTCGACCGTGGTCGATGCGCACGAGATCCTGGTGCTGGAGGCGGGTGTGATCGTCGAGCGCGGCACGCATGCCGAGCTGCTTGCGAAGCAGGGGCGCTATGCGCAGATGTGGGCTTTGCAAAAGAGCGAAGCCACGCCACTGATGTAGCCCGATCATTCTTATTTACATCGATCCAGGAGTTCAGACGTGTCGACCAAGATTCCCCTGCTGGTGCTCAACAGCCTCTCGAGCGCCCACCAGGCCCAGATTGCCGAGGTCTATGACATGACCTATGCCTTCGACCCCGCCGCGCGTGCCGCCGCCATTGCCGAGCACGGCAAGAAATTCCGCGCGGTGCTGACCATCGGCGTGATCGGCATCACGCCCGAAGAAATCGCGGCCATGCCGGCGCTCGAGCTGGTCTGCTGCATGGGCGCGGGCTACGAGGGCGTGCCGCTCGACGTGACGCGTGCGCGCGGCATCGCCACGGCCAACGGCGCGGGCACCAACGACGACTGCGTGGCCGACCATGCCTTCGGCCTCTTGATCAGCATCGTGCGCGGCTTTCGCCAGCTTGACCGGCTGTGCCGCGAAGGCGTGTGGCGCGAAGAAATCCCCCAGCCGCCGAACGTCTCGGGCAAGAAGCTCGGCATCCTTGGGCTCGGCACCATCGGCCATAAGATCGCCCGGCGCGCCGCCGCGTTCGACATGGAGGTCGGCTATCACAACCGCAAGCCGCGCGACGGCGCGACGCAGCGCTACTTCGGCGACCTGAAGTCGCTCGCCACCTGGGCCGACTTCCTGATTCTGGCCGCGCCGGGCGGTCCGGCCACGCGCCACCTTGTGAACGCCGAGATACTCGATGCGCTCGGGCCGCAGGGTTACCTCGTGAGCATCGGCCGCGGCAGCGTGGTCGATACCGAGGCGCTGGCCGCGGCGCTGCGCGAGAACCGCATTGCCGGCGCGGGCCTCGATGTGTATGAGAGCGAACCCAAGCGGCCCGAGCCGCTGGTCGGGCTGGACAACGTGCTGCTGACGCCGCACATGGCGGGGTGGTCGCCGGAGGCCACGCAGAAGTCGGTCGATCATTTCCTTGCGAATGCCGAAGGGCACTTTGCGGGCCGCGGCGTGCTGACGCCAGTCTGATGGTCTTGCTCCTTCCCCCTGGGGGAAGGGTGGATGGGGGCAGGCAGGGCGCCCAGTGGATGCGCCACTTGCCCCCACCCCCCGCCCTCCCCTGGGAAGGGTGGGAGTCAATCCAAAACCGGCGGGCGTTGGTTGCCCCACCCGCACGCCTGGTCATACGCATGCCCAAGCCGCAGCACGTTCAGGTCGGCATGGATCGGCCCCGCGAGCTGCAGGCCCATCGGCAAGCCACCCTCGCCAAAGCCAGCGCGCACGTTCAGCGTCGGCAAACCCGCCAGCGTGAATGGCGTGACGATCTCCATCCAGCGGTGATAGGTGTCGCTTGGCACGCCGGCCACTTCAGCGGGCCAGTGCAGTTCGGCATCGAACGGGAACACCTGGGCGGTCGGCGCCAGCACGAAATCGAAGCGTTCGAAGAGTTTGAGAAACGCGCGGTACACGTTCAAGCGATAGACCGATGCCTGGTACAGCGAGGCAGCATCCAGGTGCCGGCTCTGCTCGATCTCCCATTGCGCCTCCGGCTTGAGCTGCGCAAACAGCTTGGGGTCGCTGAGGTAGGCGCCGAGCTTCCCGCCCACCAGCAATTGCCGCAGCCGCAGCCAGGCGCTCCAGTTGTGCTCGCGCGGCACGTCCAGCGTGCAGGGCTCGACTTCGCAGCCAAGGGTGCGAAAAGTGCCGAGCGCGCGCTCACCCAGTTCGCGAATGCCCGGCGCGAGCGGCAGATCGGGCCAGATGCTGCCGAGCCAGCCGATGCGCAGGCCCTTCACCTCGCCGCCGAGCTGCAGCGCATCGGGCGAGGGCAGCGGCTGCGGCGACGACAGCGGCACGCGCGGGTCGAAGCCCGCCTGCACCGCGAGCAGCCGCGCCGTGTCTTCCACCGTGCGGCCCATCGGCCCTTCGGTGCCCAGTTGCTGGAAGAAGAGTTCCTGCTCGGGATCCCCTGGTACCCGCCCGCGCGAGGGGCGCATGCCGATCACATTGTTGAACGCAGCGGGGTTGCGCAGCGAGCCCATCATGTCGCTGCCGTCGGCCACCGGCAGCATGCCTAGGGCCAGCGCCACGGCCGCGCCGCCGCTGCTGCCGCCGGCACTGCGATCAGGCGCGTAGGCATTGCGCGTAATGCCGAACACCGTGTTGTACGTATGCGAGCCCAGGCCGAATTCAGGTGTGTTGGTCTTGCCGATCACGATGGCGCCGGCCTCGCGCATGCGAGCGACGTGCAGGCTGTCGGCCCGCGCCGGCGAGCGCGGCGACAGCGGCGACCCCATGGACGTCGGCAGGCCGGCCGCATGGCTCAGGTCTTTCACTGCCAACGGGAAGCCGTGCATCCAGCCGCGCCGTTCCCCCCGCGCCAGTTCGGCGTCGCGCTCGGCGGCTTCGGCCAGCAGCACCTCGGGTTCGCGCAGCGAAACGATGGCGTTGAAGCGCGGGTTGAGCGCCTCGATGCGGGCCAGCGAGGCTTGCATCAGCTCGCGGCACGATACCGCCCGAGATGCGAGGCGGCGCGAAAGCTCGGTGGCGGTGAGTTCGAGGATGTCGGCAGGCGGCATGGCGATGGCGGTCGGCGAAGTTCGAGAACCTCAGTATGTGCCAGGGACCCGCAGCCGGCCTTCACGCGGACATAATCGCCGCGTATGGAAACCAAGTGGCTCGAAGACTTCATCAGCCTGGCGGAAACGCGCAGCTTCAGCCGCTCCGCCCAATTGAGGCATGTCACGCAGCCGGCGTTCTCGCGGCGGATTCAGGCGCTGGAGGGCTGGGCCGGCACCGACCTCGTCGACCGCAGCTCCTATCCCACGCGCCTCACGCCCGCGGGCCAGACGCTCTACAGCCAGGCCATCGAGATGCTGCAGTCGCTGCAGAGCACCCGGGCCATGCTGCGCGGCCATTCGGCGGCCGGGCAGGACGTGATCGAGATCGCGGTGCCGCATACGCTGGCGTTCACTTTCTTTCCTTCGTGGGTGACCAGCCTGCGCGAGCACTTCGGCCCCATCAAGAGCCGGCTGATTGCGCTCAACGTGCACGACGCCGTGCTGCGCCTGGTGGAGGGCAGCTGCGACCTGCTGATCGCCTACCACCACCCTTCGCAACCGCTGCAGCTGGACGCCAACAAGTACGAGATGGTCAGCCTGGGCGAGGAAACCGTGGCGCCCTGGGTCAAGGCCGATGCCGAAGGCGCCCCCCGCTTCCGCCTGCCCGGCCGGCCGGGGCAGCCGCTGCCCTACCTGGGCTACGCGCCAGGCGCCTACCTGGGCCGCGTGGTCGACCAGCTGCTCAAGGAATCGGGCACCGCCATCCATCTTGACCGCGTCTATGAAACCGACATGGCCGAGGGCCTCAAGGTCATGGCGCTCGAGGGCCATGGCATCGCGTTTCTTCCGCAGAGCGCGGTGCGCAACGAGATCAAGTCGCGCAAGCTCGTGAGCGCGTTGCCGCCGGAAATCGACAGCCTGGAGGCCACGATGGAGATCCGCGCCTACCGCGAGCGGCCCGGTGTCTCGGCCCCCGTGAAGACTGGGGCCAGCCGGTCCTCGAAGGCCGCGGTGGTGGCCGAAGGTTTGCAGCCCAAGCGCACGGCCGATGCGCTCTGGTCGTACCTTGTCGGGGCCCAGCCGGCGCGCTGAGATCGAAGCCCTTTGTATTTGTGCACTGCACAATCTATAAATGCCGCGCATAAGACACCCCGCAAACGGCATTGGCGCTGGGGACGGGGCACAACTACAGTCGCGGCAGTTTTTGCCGCTGTCACACAAGCAAACCTTCAGGCACGCGATAACCGCGTGCTTTTTTTTAGCCGAGGAACCCGTATGAGCCCGAATTTCAGGACCGAACACGACTTTCTCGGCGAGAAGCAGATTCCCGCCTTTGCCTACTGGGGCGTGCATACGGCGCGCGCGGTCGAGAACTTCGCCATCTCTGGCACCCGCATCTCCGCCATGCCCGACCTGGTGCGCGCGCTGGCCTTCGTGAAGAAGGCGGCGACGCGAGCCAATGCCGACCTCGGTGCCATCGACCGGGACCGCGCGGCCGCGATCATCCTGGCCTGCGAGGACCTCATCGAAGGCAAGCTGCTGGACGAATTCGTGGTCGACGTGATCCAGGGCGGCGCCGGCACTTCGACCAATATGAACGCCAACGAGGTGATCTGCAACCTGGCGCTGGAGAAGCTCGGCCACGAGAAGGGCCGCTATGACGTGCTGCACCCCAACGACCACGTCAATGCCTCGCAGAGCACCAACGACGTGTACCCGACGGCGGTGCGTCTGGCGCTGTGGTTCGCCATCGGCCGGCTGCTCGAATCCATGGCGGCGCTGCGCAAGAGCTTTGAAGCCAAGGCGCTCGAGTTCAAGGACATCCTCAAGATAGGCCGCACCCAGCTGCAGGACGCCGTGCCCATGACGCTGGGCCAGGAGTTCCTGACCTACGCCATCATGATCGGCGAAGACGAGGCGCGGCTGGGCGAGGCGCGCGCGCTCATCGAGGAAATCAACCTTGGCGCCACGGCCATCGGCACCGGCATCAACGCGCCGCACGGCTACGCCAACCTGGCCTGCCGGTATCTGGCCGAGCAGACCGGCGTGCCGCTCAAGCAGTCGGCCAACCTCATCGAGGCCACGCAGGACACCGGCGCCTTCGTGCAGCTGTCGGGCGTGCTCAAGCGCGTGGCCACCAAGCTCAGCAAGACCTGCAACGACCTGCGCCTTCTGTCGAGCGGCCCGCAGGCGGGCTTCGGCGAGATCCGCCTGCCGGCGCGCCAGGCAGGCTCGTCGATCATGCCCGGCAAGGTCAACCCGGTGATCCCGGAAGTGATGAACCAGGTGGCCTTCGAGGTCATCGGCAACGACATCACGGTGACGATGGCCTCGGAGGCCGGCCAGCTGCAGCTCAACGCCTTCGAGCCGATCATGGGGTGGAGCCTGTTCAAGAGCATCCAGCACCTGGGCAACGCCTGCACCACGCTGCGGCAGAACTGCGTGGACGGCATCGAGGCGAACCGCGAGTTCCTGGCCAAGCGGGTGCGGGAATCGGTCACGCTGGTCACGGCGCTCAACCCGCTGATCGGCTACGAAAAGGCCGCGTTGATCGCAAAGACCGCGCTCGCCACCGGTGGCCCCATCGACCTGGTAGCCGAATCGCTCGGCATCATGACGCGCGCCGAGATGGAGGCGCTGCTGGTGCCCGAAAACCTGACCCAGCCCGTGCGCCTGTCCGCGCCGGTGCCGCCGGCTGCCGAGCCCTCGGGCACAAAGGCTGCTTAGTGAAAGTCGGACAATGCCTTTGGGTTTGTCCGCACCAGGACGGCGCCTCGGCGCGCTCGGCCGGTGCGGGCGTCACCGAGAATGCACCGGGTTGGCCCGGGTATTCCCCATGACGTGAATGTCTAGAATTTCGTTGTATCTGTATCTCTTAGTCACCCTCAGGAGTTTTCCACATGAAGAAGCAAGTATTGGCATTGGCAATCGCGGCGCTGGCCGCAGGCAGCGCCTTTGCACAGGCCAATGACACGCTGGCCAAGATCAAGGCCTCGGGCAGCATCACCGAGGGTGTGCGCGAGTCCTCCGGCCTGTCGTACACGCTGGGCAACGGCCAGTACACCGGTTTTCACTACGACGTCTGCGCCAACATCATCCGCGACATCCAGAAGCACCTGGGCCTCGCCAAGCTCGAGACCAAGTACCAGCCCGTGACCTCGCAAAACCGCGTGCCGCTGGTCCAGAACGGCACCGTCGACCTCGAGTGCGGTTCCACCACCAACAACGCCACGCGCCAGAAGGACGTCGCCTTCGCCGTGACCACCTACGTCGAGGAAGTGCGCATCGCCGTCAAGGCCAATTCGGGCATCACCTCGATCAAGGACCTCAACGGCAAGACGGTGGCAACCACCACCGGCACCACGTCGGTCCAGACGCTGCGCAAGAACGAGCGCGCCGGCGGCATCGACTTCAAGGAACTCTATGGCAAGGACCACTCCGACAGCTTCCTGCTGCTCGAGTCGGGCCGCGCCGACGCGTTCGTGATGGACGGCTCCATCCTGGCCTCGAACATCGCCAAGTCCAAGTCGCCTGCCGACTACAAGATCGTCGGCGAAGTGCTCAGCGTCGAGCCCATCGCCATCATGATCCGCAAGGACGACGCCGCCTTCAAGAAGGTGGTGGACGACAGCATCAAGGCACAGATCAAGAACGGCGACCTCGCCAAGCTCTGGGACAAGTGGTTCCTGAAGCCGATTCCCCCGGCAAACGTCACCGTGAACCTGCCGCTGTCCGAAGCCACGAAGACCGCCTGGGCCAACCCGAACGACAAGCCGATGGAAGAGTACGCCGCCAAGAAGTAATCACGGCAAGGTCATCCGCGCAACGCCCGCCGCCCCCGGCGGGCGTTTGTTTTCGCAAATGCGGCGCAATGCGACGCGCGGGCACGGCCTCTGCATGCCAGTTAGCTGGCGGTCTGGAAATCTGAAAGAAGGAGAGTCCCCGATGGGATCAAACTGGGATTGGCAGGTCTTCTTGCAAGACCCTGGCGGGAAGTACCCGACCTATTGGCAGTGGATGCTGTCCGCATGGGGCTGGACGGTGTCGGTCGCCCTGCTGGCGCTTGTGGTTGCGCTGGTGCTGGGCTCGCTCATCGGCATCATCCGCACGCTGCCCAACAGCCCGTGGCTCGTGCGCCTGGGCAATGCCTGGGTCGAGCTGTTCCGCAACATCCCCCTGCTGGTGCAGATCTTTCTCTGGTACCACGTCATCCCGGCGCTGATCCCGGTCATGAAGGGTGTGCCGAGCTTCATTCTGGTGGTGCTGGCGCTGGGCTTCTTCACTTCGGCGCGTATTGCCGAGCAGGTGCGCTCGGGCATTCAGGCGCTGCCCAAGGGCCAGCGCTATGCGGGCATGGCGGTGGGTTTCACCACGCCGCAGTACTACCGCTACGTCATCTTGCCCATGGCCTACCGCATCATCATTCCGCCGCTCACCAGCGAGACGATGAACATCTTCAAGAACTCGTCGGTGGCGTTCGCCGTGTCGGTGACCGAACTCACGATGTTCGCCATGCAGGCGCAGGAAGAAACCTCGCGCGGCATCGAGGTGTACCTGGCGGTCACGGCGCTCTACGTGATCTCGGCCTTCACGATCAATCGCCTGATGGCTTTCGTCGAGAAAAAGACGCGCGTGCCGGGCTTCATCGTTTCTGCCAGCGGCGGCGGGGGGCACTGACATGATGAATCTCGACCTGTCGTTCTACAACTGGGACGTCATCAGCAACTTCGTCGTCAAGGGCTTCTACTTCAGCATCATGCTGACGATCGTGGCCACCGTTGGCGGCGTGCTCTTCGGCACCGTGCTGGCGCTCATGCGCCTGTCGGGCAAGAAATGGCTCGACGCGCCGGCCGCGATCTACGTCAACGGCATGCGCAGCATTCCGCTGGTGATGGTGATCCTGTGGTTCTTCCTTCTGGTGCCGGCCTCGTTCTACGCGGCCTTCGGCTCCGTCGGCTCGAACTACCGCTCGGAAATCTCGGCCGTGATCACCTTCATCGCGTTCGAGGCGGCGTATTTCAGCGAGATCATGCGCGCGGGCATCCAGTCGATCCCGCGCGGCCAGGTGCATGCGGGCCAGGCGGTCGGCATGACCTACGGCCAGAACATGCGCCTGGTGGTGCTGCCGCAGGCGTTCCGCAACATGCTGCCGGTGCTGCTCACGCAGACCATCATCCTGTTCCAGGACACCTCGCTGGTCTACGCCATCGGCGCCTACGACATGCTCAAGGGCTTCGAGACCGCGGGCAAGAACTTCGGCCGCCCGATCGAAGCCTATTTGCTCGCCGCCGTCGTCTACTTCATCATGTGCTATGCCTTGTCCTGGCTCGTCAAGCGCCTCCACAAGAAAATCGCGATCATTCGCTAGTCGAGTGGCTGAACCGGAGAGAAAGAAATGTCCGAGAAAATGATTGAAATCAAGAACGTCTCCAAGTGGTATGGCCCGGTGCAGGTGCTCAACGATTGTTCGGTGAGCATCTCCAAGGGCGACGTGGTGGTGGTGTGCGGGCCCTCGGGCTCGGGCAAGTCCACCCTCATCAAGACCGTGAACGCGCTCGAGCCCTTCCAGAAGGGCGAGATCACCGTCAACGGCATTCCGCTGCACGACCCCAAGACCAACCTGCCCAAGCTGCGCTCCAAGGTGGGCATGGTGTTCCAGCACTTCGAGCTGTTTCCGCACCTGTCGGTCACCGAAAACCTGACGATCGCCCAGATCAAGGTGCTCGGCCGTAGCCCCGACGAAGCCAAGACCCGCGGCCTCAAGATGCTCGACCGCGTGGGCCTGATGGCGCACAAGGACAAGTTTCCGGGCCAGCTCTCGGGCGGCCAGCAGCAGCGCGTGGCCATTGCCCGCGCGCTCAGCATGGACCCGATCGTGATGCTGTTCGACGAACCGACCTCAGCGCTCGACCCCGAAATGGTCGGCGAAGTGCTCGACGTGATGGTCAGCCTGGCCAAGGACGGCATGACCATGATGGTGGTCACGCACGAAATGGCCTTCGCTCGCAAGGTGGCCAGCCGCGTGATCTTCATCGACGTGGGCGGCAAGATCCTGGAAGACTGCCCGAAGGACGAGTTCTTCAGCCATCCGGAAAACCGTCAGCCGCGCACCAAGGATTTCCTGAACAAGATCCTGCAGCACTGATCGATCCGCTGCGGCAAGAAAAAGCAAAAGCCGCGCTGTTCGCAGCGTGGCTTTTTTTATTGTTTGCCCGCGACTCTCAGGGCAGCCGTGCGATGTGCTCGGTCAGCAGGTCGAAGAAACCCTGCGCATCGCCCTCGACAATCCAGTTCACGTTGGCGGGGCGCTTCAGGCTGCCGTACCAATCGGCCACCGTCTGCCCAAAGCCCGTGCCTTCGCGGCTGTCGACTTCGACGTTGATCAGCCTACCCCTGAAGAGCGAGGGCTGCAGCAGGTAGGCGATGACCGTGGCATCGTGCACCGGTCCACCGGGCATGTCGTAGTGCTGCATTTCCTGTGGGGCATAGGCGTCCAGAATGTCGGCGACGATGGCGCCGGCCCTGTTGCCGATGCTCCGCAGGCGCCCGATGCGCTCGTCGCTCGTGAGAATCTTGTGCGTCACGTCCAGCGGCAGCATGGTGATCGGCACGCCGCACTTCAGCACGGCCTCGGCCGCATGCGGATCGGCAAACACGTTGAATTCCGCGGTGGGCGTGATGTTGCCGCCATTGAAATGCGCGCCGGCCATGAGCACCAGTTCGCGCAGGCCGCGCACGATCTCGGGTGCTTGTGCGAGAGCAAGCGCCAGGTTGGTTTGCGGCCCGAGCATGGCAAGCGTCACGCTTCGCTCGGGCGCGGTGCGCAGTGTGCGGATCAGGTAATCGACGGCATGGCCTTCGGCCAGCGGCACAGCCGGCTCGTGAACCTCGACGCCGGTGATGCCTTCGCGGCCGTGGATGTTGGCCGCGTAGATGGGTGTGCGCTGCAGCGGGCGTTCCGCGCCGGCGTACACCGGAATCTCCGGCCGGCCGGCCCATTCGCAGGCGAGGCGTGCATTGCGCGAGGTCTTGGCCAGTGGAACGTTGCCGGCCACCGTGGTCAGCGCCTGAACCGCGAGCGATTCGGGCGCCGCCAGGGCGAACAGCAGCGCGATCACATCATCCGCGCCAGGGTCCGTGTCGATGATCAGGGTGTGTGGCATCGCAACATTGTCGCGGCCGCCCCGATACGCCGCAGGACCCGTCTATTTACTTCTTGCGCGCGGCAATCGCCTTCTCGGCCGTTGCCACGAGGTCCGCGCCCACCGTGTTCTTCCACTTCTCGTACACCGGACGCGTGGCCTTCACGAAGGCTTCGCGCTCGGTGGGCGTGAGTTGGGTCACGGTCACGCCCATGCCGGCGATGTCCTTCAGCACGGGCTTGTCGGCTTCGACGAGGCCCTTGCGTGCGAGCTCGATCTCCTGCTTGCCGGCGTCGATGGCGGCCTGGCGCACGATGGCCTGGTCGGCCGGCGTCCACGAGGCCCAGATTTCCTTGTTGACGACGAACACCAGCGGGTCGGCCACATAGCCCCAGGTGGTGACGAACTTCTGGCCCACGGTGTGCATCTTGAGCACGGTGAACAGGAAGAGGGGGTTCTCCTGGCCATCGACGGCGCCGCTGGCGAGCGCGGGCTGCGCGTCGGCCCAGCTCATCTGCGTGGGGTTGGCGCCCAGCGCCGTGAACATGTCTGAATAGATCGGCGAGCCGACGACGCGGATCTTCATGCCCTTCAGATCTTCGGGCGACTTGATCGGCTTTTTCGAGTTGGTGATTTCGCGGTAGCCGTTCTCGCCCCAGGCGAGCGGCACCACGCCGGCCTTGTCGAGGGTCTTGAACATTTCCTTGCCGACTTCGCCCTGAGTGAGCGCATCGATGGCCGCATAGTCGGGCATCAAAAAGGGCATCGAGAAAAGGTTGAGCTGCTTGACCTGCGGCGACCAATTGATGGTAGAGCCGACGGCCATGTCGATCACGCCCTGGCGCAGCGCGCTGAACTCGCGGGTCTGGTCGCCCTGGATGAGCGACACGCCGGGGTAGAGCTTGATGTTGATGCGGCCTTGGGTACGTTCCTTCACGAGGTCGGCCCAGATCTTTCCGGCCTGGCCCCAAGGGGTCGGCGGGCCGAGCACCAGGGACATCTTGTATTCGGGCTTGTAGGCGGCTTGCGCCATGGCGCCAGTCGAGAACATACCCAGGGCCGTGGCTACGGCGGCAAGGCCCAAGAGGGTGCGGCGGAATTTCATGAGAGGTCTCCTTGTTTTCTGAACACAACTAACCAATGGATGTTTTCGGGATGAGTCGGGCACCCGGCGCCCTGCGCCCAGCAGGCGCTGCGCCCTGAACGAAGCACCAAAACGCTAGGCGCCATCTCAATACCCCAACTTGCGCGGCAACCAAAGCGCGAGTTCCGGGAACGCGATCACCAGCACCATCACCACGAACATCGAGAACAGCATCCACCCCACCCAGCGCACGGTTTCTTCCATGCGCACCTTCGCGATGCGGCACGACACCATGAGGTTGACCGCAAGTGGCGGCGTGAACTGGCCGAGCGCCACCTTCAGCGTGAGGATCACGCCGAACCACACCGGATCCCACTTGTAGTACTGCACGATGGGCAGCAAAAGCGGCACGAAGATCAGGAAGATCGACACGCCGTCCAGGAACATGCCGACCGTGATCAGCAGCAGGATCAAGAGCGACAGGATCCCGTATTCGCCCAGGCCCGAATTCACGATCGCCCGAGTCACTGGATCGATGATGCCCAGCGTCGAAAGCGAATACGCGAAGATGCCCGCCAGCGACACCACCAGCAGGATGACCGCCGAGAGTTCGCCCGACTCGCGCAGGATGATGAACAGGTCGCGCACCTTGATGGTCCGGTGTACGCACATGCCGACGAACAGCCCGTAGAACACCGCCACCACCGCCGCTTCGGTCGGCGTGAACCAGCCCGCGCGCATGCCGCCCAGAATGAGCACCGGCGCCGCCAGGCCCCAGATCGCTTCGCGGAAACTCTTCCAGAATGGCGGGCGCGGCAGCGTCGATTCGAGCGCGCCCATCTTGTGCTGGCGGGCCAGCAGCACGGCCGGGATCATCAGCGCCAGTCCGGCCATCACGCCGGGAATCATGCCGGCCGCGAACAGCGCCGGCACCGAGGCGCCGGGCACCAGCACCGAGTAGACGATGAACGCGACCGAAGGCGGAATCAGGATGTCGGTGGCCGCCGCGGCGCCCACCACGCTGGCCGAGAAGGCCGCAGGATAGCCCGCGCGCGACATCGCCGCGATCATCACGGCGCCCACGGCCGCGGCATTGGCCGGGCCCGAACCCGAGATGCCGCCGAGGAACATCGCCACCGCAATCGCCACCAGCGGCAGCATGCCGGGGCCGCGCCCGACGATGGCCACTGCAAAGTTCACGAGCCGCAGCGCCACGCCCGACCGGTCGAAGATCGAGCCCACCAGCACGAACATCGGAATGGCCAGCAGCGGATATTTGCCGAGGCCGGCATAGAAGTTCTGCGGCACGGCCAAGAGGCCGAACCACTGGGCGTCGCTGTTGGCCAGCGCAATGCAGGCGGCGCCGGCCAGGCCGAGCGCCGCGCCGATGGGCACGCCCACCAGCATCATCACCACGAAGGCGACGAAGAGAAGGGTGGCGATCACGATGCGTCGCCCTTGTCGTTCCGGTGCGGGTCGCTTCCGTATTCCTTGCGGCCGCGGCGAACCATGAGGCCCACCGCGCGCAGTGCGATCGCAAAGGACACGATGGGCAGCCACATCGAATACCACCAGGCCGGCAGTCCGATGCCCGGCGTGGTCTCGTCGAAGCGGTAGTCGTCCCACACCATGCGGATGCTGAGCGCGCCGATCAGCGTGAAGAGGATGGCGATCATCAGGGCGCCAAATTGCGCGAGCCGCTTGCGGCGTGCCATCGAGCCGCTCTCGGAAAAATACTCGATGCGGATGTGCCGGTCGCGCGCCACTGCGGCCGATCCGGCCACCAGCGCCAGCATGATCATGAGGAAAACCGAGAACTCCTCCGTCCACGCAAACGAGGAGTCGGTGAAGTAGCGCACCAGCACGTTGGCAAAGGTGATGAGCGCCAGGGCGCCCATGATGATGACGGTGAGCCAGTCTTCAATGGCGAGCGGCACCTTGGTGGGCTCGTCGGCGGCTTCGATGTCGGGAGAGAGAGGGCTGGCGGCGTCCAGCAGCGGGCCGGACTCGTTGGGAGTGGTCATCGAGGGAGAGGGGGAAAGCAGCTATGGATGGTAACGATCCATGACCATCCGTTCATCGGGGTTTTCCTAAGCTGCGGCCCCGTTCTCCCAGCCCCTTTCGGGGCTCTTGGGGGCTACTCGAGCCTGGCGCCCGAGTCCTTGATCAGGCGCTCCCAGATCGGGCTTTCCTTCTTGTACACCGCGTTGAAGGCCTCGGGCGAGCTCTCCTTCAAGTCGAAGCCCATGGCCGCCACGCGCGCCTGCACGTCCGGCTGGCCGGTGGCCTTGCCCACTTCGTCGGCAATGCGCTGCACGATGGGCTTGGGCGTGCCGGCCGGCATGGCGATGGCCAGCCAGCCGGTCACGCGGTAGGCCTCGTCCTTCAGCCCCTGTTCTGCCAGCGTCGGCACGTTCTGCAGTGTCGTCATGCGGCGCTCGCCAGTCACGCCGATGGCCTTGAGCTTGCCGGCCTCGATGTGCGGCTTGGCCACCAGCGCGCTCGCGAAGGCCATCTGGATCTGGCCGCCGATCAGGTCCTGCAGCATCGGCGATTCGCCCTTGTAGGCGATGTGATTCATCTCGGCCTTCTGTGTGAGGCTCATGTGCGCGCCCGCCAGGTGCGGGTAGGCGCCCACGCCGTAGGAGCCGTAGGCCACCTTGCCTTTGTTGGCCGTAACGTACTTCAGCAGCTCGGGGCCGGTGTTGGCGGGCACGCTGGGGTGCACCACCAGCACCAGCGGGGCAGTGGCAATCTGGTAGACCAGCGTGAGGTCGCGCTGTGTGTCGTAGGGCAGCTTCTCGTACAGGAACTGGTTGGTCAGAAGCGAGTTGCTCAGCGACAGCACGATGGTGTAGCCGTCGGCAGGTGCCTTGGCCACGGCATCGGTGCCGATGATCCCCGCGGCCCCGGGCTTGTTGTCGACGATGACAGGCTGGCCCAGCCCGGCCGCCATCTTTTCGCCCAGGACGCGCGCCAGCACGTCGGTCGCGCCGCCGGGCGCAAAGGGCACCACCATGCGGATCGGCTTGTTGGGGTAGGCCTGCGCCCAGCTGGCACCGCCGGCCGCAAGCGCGAGCAAGGCGATGCAACAGTGCAGGGCACGGCGGGTAAGCCCGCGAGGGGTGGAAGTTGTGTTCATGCTTGAGATGTCTCCGGATGTCGTTGTGTTGTCTCTGTCAAAAAAAAAATCTGCGCAGCTATTCAACGAGCACCCGCGTCTTGAATGGAAGCGGCTCGAGCGCCGTGCGTATGCGCTCTTGCAGCATGGCTGCGAGCGCGCCCGCAGCGGCTGCATCGATGCGCACCTGCACCAGGCTCTCGCCTTCGCTCTGCACGCGCGGCCGCGCGTCTTGCGCCACGCCGAGTTCGTCGCAGATTTGCGCCACGCCAGCCGCCACCACGCGGCTTGCGGCCATCGCGCGCAGCTCGGGCTTGTAGATCTTGCCGACGTTGGTCATCGGCATGTTCTCGATGACGATCACCGACTTGGGTTTGGCCGGCGCCTCGTCGACGCGCGCGGCGGTGAAGGCCAGCAGTTCGTCCTCGGTGGCCGACGCGCCCGGCGCCAGCGTGGCAAAGACCACTGGCAGTTCGCCCGCATACGCATCGGGCGCGCCCACCGCCGCGCACAGCTGCACGGCGGGATGTGCGCCCAGCGCGTCCTCGATCACCTTGGGGTCGATGTTGTGGCCACTGCGGATGATCAGGTCCTTGGAGCGGCCACTGAGGTTGAGCCTGCCCTCGCCATCAATCCATCCCAGGTCGCCGGTCGCGAGCCAGCCATCGGCCGTGAAAGCCTTGGCGTTGTCCGCGGGATCGACGAAACCCGAGAACAGGTTGGGCGACTTGAACTGCACCATGCCCTGCTCGCCCGGCGGCAGGTCGCGGTCGCTGGCGTTGCCGTTCTCGTCGAGCGCCACGATGCGCATTTGCATGTACGGCAGGGGAAAACCGACGCAGCCCGCGGGCCCGTTCACGCCCGGCGGCGTGATCGTCGAGATGCCCGCCATCTCGGTCATGCCCAGGCTCTCGTGCACGTGCAGGCCGAACAGTCGCTCGAAGCGCGCGGCCAGCTCCGGCGAGAGTACGGCGGCGCCCGTGCGGCAGTAGCCTATCGACGAGATGTCGGCACCAGCCAGCGGCACGTTCGCCAGCGCGGCCAGCACCGTCGGCACGGCCGACAGCGAGGTCGGCCGATACTTCTCGACCAGCTTCCAGTAGTTGGCGAGTACCTCCTTGTTGCGCAGCAGCGAGGGCGTGGGAATGATCACTTCCACGCCCGCCGAAAGCGACGCCAGCGAAGCCGGCAGCACGCCCGCCACGTGGAACAGCGGATAGCCGTTGATCGAGATGCCCTGGTCGTTCATGCCCGCGACCTGCACGCTGGCCCAGGCGGTGAACACCTGCGCACCATGGCTGTGGCGCGCGAGCTTCGGGGCGCCGGTGGTGCCGCCTGTGTGGAAGTAGGCGGCGATGTCGGTCGGTGCGATGTCGCGGCCGCTCATGAGCCGGTCAGACGGCTCTGCCGAACGCAGCGCGTTGAAATCGGCCACGCCTTCGGGCAATGCGCCCGCAGCGCCCACCGCTTCGTCATGCGGCGCCACGCGCAGTACCGTGGTGAGTGTCGGCACCTGGCCGCGCAGCCGCATCGCCTTCGACCACATGCCCGATTCGCTGTCCGAACCATAGGCGATCAGCACCTTGGCGCGGCCCGCCGTCATCAGCGCCACCAGCTTCTCGTCGGTCAAGAGCGGATTGAGCGGCTGCACGATGCCGGCCGCCTCGCCGCCCCAGAGGGCCAGGTGGTATTCAAGGCAGCCCGGCAGCAGAACTGCCACCGCGTCCTGGGGGCCCACGCCCAGCGCATGCAGCATGTTCGCCGTCTGGTGGATGCCTGCGAGCAAGTCGGCATACGACCAGCGGATCGGCTCGTCAGCCGGGTTGCCGGTGCGCAGAAAGGTGAGGGCCGTCTTGCCGCCGAAGGCCGCACCCGCGTTGCGGAAGATCTCGTAGGTGCTGCGGACCGTCAGCGCCTGCCCAAGCGGCGTTTCTTCGAGCTTGCGGATGTCGGCCAGGCTGCGAACCGGAAACAGGGGGCGGAACGGCTCACCGGCCGCGTTCATCTTCTTGCTGTCTGCCATGCGTGTCTCCTGATGTTGTCTCTTGCTGGCCGCGCGCCAACTGCTGTTTTACTGGTTCGTGATGTTGTTGTCGCGGATGACCTTGCCCCAGCGCTCGAAATCCTGGCGCATGCGCGTGCCCGTCTGCTCGGGCGTGCGGTAGGCTGCGAAGGAGCCGACGCTTTCGAGCTTGTCCTGCACTTCCTTGTCGGCCAGCGCCGCCTTCAATTCAGCGCTCATGCGGTCGACCACGTCCTTGGGTGTGCCGGCCGGCGCCAGCAGGCCGCCCCATGAGGTCGCATCGAAACCGGGAAAGCCCTGCTCGGCGACGGTCTTCACGTCGGGCAGAAGGCTCACGCGCTTGCCCGATCCGACCGCAATGGCGCGCAGCGTGCCGGCGCGGATATGCGGCATCACCGCCACCAGGTCGGAGAACATCGCAGGCACCTGCCCGCCGATCAGGTCGGTCACGGCCGGCGCGCTGCCGCGGTAAGGCACGTGCTGCATCTCGAACTTGCCGATGTTCTTGAGCTGCTCGGTCGTCAGGTGGCCGAAGCTGCCGGCGCCAGCCGTCGTGTAGTTGAGCTTGCCGCCTTCGGCCTTGGCCTTGGCGATCAGGCCTTGCAGGCCGGTCACGTCGGGCAGCGACTTGGGATTGACCACCATCACGATCGGCAGGTCGTACACCGTGCCCACGGGCGTGAAGCTCTTGAAGATGTCGTAGGGCGTCTGCCCGTACAGATGCGCGGCGAGCAGCGTGGGCGTGGCCAGCATCACGAAGGTGTAGCCGTCGGGCGCGGCCTTGGCGGCTGCCGCCGCGCCGATGGTGCCCGAGGCGCCGCTGCGATTGTCGATCAGGATGTTCTGCTTCATCCCCTGCGACATCTTCTGCGCCACGATGCGCGTGGCCACGTCGGTCGGGCCGCCCGGCGGAAAAGGCACGATGACCGTGATCGGCTTGGACGGCCAAGCCTGTGCGAAGGCGGCGCCGGCCACCAGCGGAAGGGCCAGTGCGATGAGTGCACGGCGTGCCGGGTTGCGAAGGGAGCGGGAAGAAGAAAAAGCCATGGACATGTTCAAGGAATCGGAAGAGAGACAAGCGCCTTCAGACGACGCCATTTGATTTGAGTTGCGCGAGCCTGTCGTCCGACAGGCCGAGAAGCGACTGCAGCACCTCGTGCGTGCCTTCGCCCAGTTGCGGCGGCGCGCTGCGCACGGGCAGGCGTTCGCCGTCGAAGCGATAGGGCGGCGCCAGCACGTTGACCTTGCCGGCTACGGGATGCGGCTGCTCGGTGACAAGGCCGGCATCGGTTGCGCGCTTGGAGTTCAGCGCTTCGAGCAGGCCGAGCACTTCGCCGCAGGGAATACCCGATTTCGTGAGCTTGGCCAAGAGGTCGGCGCGTTGGCGCCTGGCCAGTTCGCCGTGCAGTTCCGGCAGCAGCACCGCGCGGTTTGCGGAGCGCAGGATGTTGGTCTTGAAGCGCTCGTCGGCCGCAAGATCAGGACGCTCGATCACCTCGGTGCAGAAGCGCGCGAACTGCGCGTTGTTGCCCACCGTGATGACCAGCGGGCCGTCGGCCGCATCGAACACGCCATACGGCACGATCGAAGGATGCGAGTTGCCGTAGCGCGGCGGGTCTTCGCCCATCAAGAGCGCCTCCAGGCCGTAGTAGGCGGTGATCATCAGGCCGCAGTCGAACAGCGCCATCTCGATGTGGCGGCCCTTGCCGGTCTTCTCGCGCTGGTAGAGCGCGGCGAGGATCGCCTGCGCCGAATACATGCCGGTGAACAGGTCGACCATGGCCACGCCAAACTTCAGCGGCGGTTGGTTGGCTTCGCCGTTGAGCGCCATCAGGCCGGCTTCGCCCTGCACCACGAGGTCGTAGCCGGGCCGTGCGGCTTCGGCGCCGGTGCGGTCGTAGCCCGAGATCGAGCAGTAGATGAGCCCCGGCTGCTCCTTGCTGAGTTGCTCGTAGCCAAGCCCGAGCTTGTCGATGCCGCCAAACTTGAAGTTCTGGATCACCACGTCGCATTGTTTGGCAAGGTCGCGCGCAATCTGCTGGCCTTCGGGCGTCTGCAGGTCAAGCGTGACCGAGCGCTTGTTGCGGTTCACGCTGTTGAAGTAGGCGGTCTCGGTCTTGCCGACGCGCAGCCCCCAGTCGCGCGTATCGTCACCGCGGCCCGGGTGCTCGACCTTGATCACTTCGGCGCCCATGTCGGCCAGCACCATGCCGCACCAGGGCCCTGCGAGGATGCGGGACAGATCGAGAACGCGCACGCCGGCAAGCGGCAGCGACGAATTGAGCATGGGCATGAGGGCAACTCCCTGGAAACGAGAAAGCCCCGCAGCGCGTGCGAGGCGTGATGGCGAGTGGATGAGCGCGGTGTCAGGTGGGCCGCGGCTTCTGTCTGCGCAACGGCGCGAAATCCGCCGTGCGCTTGCCGAGAAAAGCGCCGATGCCTTCAGCCGCTTCGGCATCGGCCTGCGACTCGACCATGAACACGGCCTCGGCTTCGAGCTGCTCTTCGAGCGTGGAGCGGTGGGCTTGGCGGCACAGCGCCTTGATGCGTGCACTCGCGCGCTGCGGACCGCCGGCCACCTTGGCCGCGAGCGCGATGGCCTCGGTCAGTGCGGCGCCCTTGTCGGTCAGCCGGTTGACCGCGCCCAATGCATGCAGGCGCTCGGCCGTCATGCGGTCGCCGGTCAGGCACATCTCGGTCAGCACCTGGCGCGAGACGAACTCCGAGAGAAAGGCCGTCGCGCCGCCATCGGGCGTGAGGCCGACCTTGACGTAGGCCACCGTGTAGAACGCGTCGCGCGCCGACACCAGCATGTCGCAGGCCAGCGCCATCGAGAGGCCCGCGCCCGCCGCACCGCCTTCGACGGCCGCGATGACGGGCTTGCCGCAATCGCGGATGGCGCGGATCAGGTTGTGCAGGCCCTCGAGCTTTTCGCGCCGCTCGGAAGCGGGCAGTTCGCGGCGCTTGGCCAGCAGGTTGAGGTCGCCGCCCGAGCAGAAGAAATCGCCCGCGCCGGTGAAGACGATGGCGCCGACTTCGGGGTCGTCTTGCGCGTCGGCGAGCGCGGCGCTCAGCTCCGCATACAGCGTCGGCGTGATCGCGTTGCGCGCGCCGGGATTGCTGTTGGTCAGGATGCGGACGGCGCCTTGCTGCGAGATCAACACGGTCTTGTCCGTCATGCCGCCACCTCCTTGCCGAGCGCAATGTAGCGCTGCAGATGGTGGTCCTCGTCGCCAAGCTGATGGTCGATCATCACGAGCCGCTTGGCATAGTGCGGCAGCGGCAGCTCCCAGGTCATGCCGATGCCGCCGTGCATCTGGATGCTTTCTTCGGCCACCAGCGCGCCGATGCGGCCGATGCTGAACTTGGCCGCCGACAGCGCGCGCTCGCGCGCCACGCGGTCTGCGCCGTCGATGGCGGCCGCGGCATTGATCACGGCTGAACGGGCCTGTTCGATCTCGAGCAGCAGATCGGCCATGCGGTGCTGGAGCGCCTGGAAACTGCCGATGAGCGTACCGAACTGCTTGCGCGTGCGCAGGTACTCCAGCGTCGCGGTCTTGGCAGCTTCCATCGCGCCCACGGATTCGGCGCACAGCGCGAGCACGCCGCGGCCGATCGCGCGTTCCAGCGTGGCGTGGCCCTGGCCTTCGGTGCCCAGCAGCGCATCGGCACCCAGCTTCATGCCATCGAATGCGAGTTCGGCCACGCGGCCACCGTCGATGGCGGGGCAGCCGCGCACCGTGAGGCCCGGCGTCTTTGCGGTCACGAGGAACAGCGAGATGCCGGCTTCGTCGTCCAACTTGCCCGAGGTGCGCGCGGAAACCAGGAACAGGTCGGCCCGCTCGCCCTGCGGCACCACGGCCTTGGCGCCGTGAATCACCCAACCGTCGCCACTGCGCTCGGCGCGGGTGGCAACGTGCGTGCGTTCGTAGTGCGCGCCGGCTTCATCGTGCGCAAAGGCCGCGACGAGGGCACCGTTGATGATGTCGCCGAGCTTTTGCTTCTGCGCATCGCTGCCGGCTGCGCTGAGCGCTTCGCCGACCATCACGGCGCCCAGCAGCGGCTCGACCACGAGCCCGCGGCCCAGCGCCTCGAAGACCACGGCAATGTCAAAGCCGCCGCCGCCGAAGCCGCCATCGGCCTCGCTGAACAGCGCGCCGATCACGCCCAGTTCGGCGAACTGCTGGAAGATTTCCTTGCTGAAGCCGTGCTCCGATTTCGCAATGCGGTCGCGTGCATCGAAGGCGTACTGCTCGGCGATGAAGCGGTTCAGGCTGTCGGCGAGCATGCGCCGGTCTTCGGTGTGTTCGAAGTTCATTGCATGTCTCCTTTAAAGGCCGAGGATCATCTTGCTGATGATGTTCTTTTGGATTTCATTGGAGCCGCCGAAGATCGACAGCTTGCGGTTGTTGAAGTAGCGCGCGGCTGCGGCCGATGCGTAGGCCGGGCCGAAGGTTTCGCCATCGAAGCCGTCGTGCAGCGCTTCCTCGATGAAGGGCCGTCCGTACACGCCCATCGCACGGCGCGCGAGCGACGAGATCTCCTGCCGGATCTCGGTGCCGCGGATCTTCAGCATCGAGCTCTCCGCACCCGGCACGCCGCCGCCGGCTACGGCTGCGATCACGCGCAGGTTCGTCGTCTTCATGTTCTCCAGGTCGATCTCGACACGCGCCAGGCGTGCCGCAAACGCCGGGTCGTCGGCCAGCGGCTTGCCGTTCTTCGTCTGCGCGGCCGCAATGCGCTTGAGTTGTTCGAGCGCTGCCACCGAGAAGCCCACGCCCGCGATGTTGGTGCGCTCGTAGGTCAAGAGGTACTTGGCGCAGGTCCAGCCCTTGTTCTCTTCGCCGACCAGGTTCTCGGCCGGCACGCGCACGTCGGAGAAGAAGACTTCGTTCACCTCGTGCTCGCCGTCGAGCGTGATGATCGGGCGCACTTCGACGCCGGGCGAGGTCATGTCGATCAGGAGGAAGCTGATGCCCTCCTGCTTCTTCGCCTCGCGGTTGGTGCGCACCAGGCAAAAGATCATGTTGGCGTGCTGGCCCAGCGTGGTCCAGGTCTTCTGGCCGTTCACGATGTAGTGGTCGCCCTGCGCGTCGATGCCGCGCACGGCCGATGTCTTCACCGCCGCCAGGTCGGAGCCAGCGCCCGGTTCCGAATAGCCTTGGCACCACCAGTCGTCGCCGTTCAGGATGCGCGGGAGCCAGTGGCGCTTCTGCGCCTCGTTGCCGTACTTGATGAGTACCGGCCCCAGCATGTTCACGCCGAAGGGCACGATGCGCGGCGCGAAGGCCAGCGCGCATTCGTGTTCGAAAATGAACTTCTCCACTGCCGTCCAGCCTGGGCCGCCGTACTGTTCGGGCCAGTGGTTGGCGAGCCAGCCGCGCTCATTGAGGATGGCGTGCCATTCCTCCATGTCGGCCTTGGCGAGGATCTTGCCGCTGCTGACCTTCGCCGAAAGGCGCGCGGGCAGCTTGTCGGCGAGGAAGGCACGCACTTCCGCGCGGAAGGCTTCTTCTTCGGGGGTGAAGTTCAGGTCCATGGCCAGCTCCTCAGTAGATCTCGAACAGGCCCGCGGCACCCATGCCGCCAGCGATGCACATCGTCACCACCGCGTACTTGGCGCCGCGGCGCTTGCCCTCGATCAGCACGTGGCCCGCGAGGCGTGCGCCGGTCATGCCGAAGGGATGGCCGATGGAGATCGCGCCGCCGTTCACGTTGAGGCGTTCCGACGGAATGCCCAGCTTCTCCTGGCAATAGATCGACTGCGAGGCAAAAGCTTCGTTGAGTTCCCACAGGTCGATGTCGCTCACCTTCAGGCCGTGGCGCGCAAGCAGCTTGGGGATTGCGAACACCGGACCGATGCCCATTTCGTCCGGCTCGCAGCCGGCCACGGCCAGGCCGCGGAAGGCGCCCATCGGCTTCAGGTTTGCGCGTTCTGCTTCCTTGGCTTCCATCAGCACGCAGGCCGAGGCGCCGTCGGACAGCTGCGAGGCGTTGCCCGCGGTGATGAACTTGTCTTCGCCCAGCACCGGCTTCAGCTTGGCGAGCGCCTCGTAGGTGGTGCCGCGGCGGTTGCAGTTGTCTTCGGTGGCGGTGACTTCGCGGTGGCTGACTTCCTTTGTTTCCTTGTCGGTCACGGCCATCGTGGTGGTGCAGGCGACGATCTCGTCCTTGTAGCGACCGGCCAGTTGGGCTTCTTCAGTCTTGCGCTGGCTCTCGGCGGAGAAGCGGTCTTGTGCTTCGCGGCTGATGTTGTAGCGCTTGGCCACGATGTCCGCGGTCTCGATCATCGCCATGTACAGCGCGGGCTTGTGCTCGACGATCCACGGGTCCAGGCTGAGGTCGCCGCCGTCGCCAGGGCTGCGGCCGCGGATCTGCGAGATGCTTTCGACGCCGCCCGCGATCATGGCCGGCGCGCCGTCGACCACGATGCGGCCCGCCGCCATCGCGATGGCCTGCAGGCCCGAAGCGCAGAAGCGGTTCACGGTCGTGCCGGCAATGGAGATCGGCAGGCCCGCGCGGATGATGCTCTGGCGCGCGATGTTGCGGCCCGTGGTGCCTTCCGGGTAGCCGCAGCCGAGGATCGCGTCCTCGATCAGCGCGGGGTCGAGTCCCGAGCGCTCGACCGCCGCGCGCACCGCAAAGGCGGCCAGCGTGGCGCCGGGCGTGATGTTGAACTCGCCGCGGTGCGCCTTGGTGAGCGGGGTGCGGGCGGTGGAAACGATGACGGCTTCGCGCATGGGATGACTCCTTGGTGGACGGATCGGATGAACTCTGATTACTCGGATTGATTGAGGCTGGCGAAATCGGCACCGCGTTCGGCCAGTTCCACCAGCAGCGGCGAGGGCTTCCAGAAGATCGGGTCTTCCTTCGCGAACTCGCGGATATCGGCCAGCACCTTTGCAAGGCCCACGGTGTCGGCGTACTTCATCGGGCCGCCGCGGTGGCGCGGAAAGCCGTAGCCGTAGAGAAAGGTCACGTCCACGTCGAGCGGGCGTAGCGCAATGCGCTGGTGCACGACATTGGCGCCTTCGTTGATCATCGCGGCCATGTAGCGGCGCATGATTTCTTCCTCGGTGAAGGCGCGCGGCGTGATGCCGGCACGTGCGCGCTCGGCGTCGATGATGGCCAGCACCTCGGGATCGGGCACGCCGGTGCGCGCGCCTTCGGGGTACAGGTAGTAGCCACGCTGCGTCTTCTGGCCGAACCAGCCGCGCTCGCAGATGCGGTCGGCAATCTGCACGTAGCGCGCCTTCGGGTCGCGCGTGGCGGCCTTGCGCTTGCGCGTGGCCCAGCCGATGTCGCCGCCGGCCAGGTCCGACACCTGGAACGGGCCCATCGGATAGCCGAAGTTGCGCACCGCCTCGTCGATCTGGTAGGGCGAGGCGCCGTCTTCCATCATGTGGTCGGCAGCCTGGCGGTACACGGCCAGGATGCGGTTGCCGATGAAGCCGTCGCACACGCCGGCGCGCACCGGCACCTTCTTGAGCTTCTTCGCCAACTCGAAGCCGGTCGCGACCACGTCGGCGCTCACCTTCGCGGGCACCACGATCTCGAGCAGCTTCATGATGTTGGCGGGCGAGAAGAAGTGCAGGCCCACCACGTCCTGCGGACGCGAGACGCTGGCCGCGATCTCGTCGATGTCGAGGTACGAGGTGTTGGTGGCCAGCACGGCGCCGGGCTTGCACACGCGGTCGAGCTCGGCGAACACGGCCTTCTTCACGCCCATGTCCTCGAACACGGCCTCGACCACGATGTCGACCTGCGCGAGCGCGTCATAGCTCGTGGAGCCCGAGAAGCGCGCCATCACCGCGGCCTTGGCCTCCGGCGTCATGCGGCCCTTCTTGATCAGGCCGTCGTACACCTTTTCGACATGCTGGCGGCCGCGCGCAAGGCTGGGTTCGTCGCGCTCGATCATGGTCACCGGCATGCCCGCGTCGAGCATTGCCACCGCGATGCCTGCGCCCATGGTGCCGCCGCCGACGATGCCGACTGCGTCGAGCGCACGCGGCTTGGCCGCCTTGGTTTCGGGCGCCTTCAGCACTTCGCGTTCGGCGAAGAAGGCGTGGATCAGTCCGGCGCGCTGTGGGCTGTCGATGCACTGCAGGAAGAGCTTGCGCTCCAGCGCCATGCCTTCGTCGAAGGGCAGCGTGAGCGCGGCTTCGACCGCTTCGATGATCTTCATCGGCGAAAACAGGCCGCGGCTCTTCTTGGCGGTGTCGGCGCGTGCGGCTTCGAGCGCGGCGCGGCTGGCTTCTGCGTCCGCCAGGCCGGCGGCCTCGCGCGTGCGGCGCACCGGCGCATTGGCGGCAACCAGCTCCTGCGCATAGGCAAGGCCTTCGGCCAACGCGTCGGCTTCCGTGCCGAGCCGGTCGACGAGACCGAGCGACAGCGCTTCCTTCGCGCCCGCATGGCGGCCGCTGAGCATGAGTTCGAGCGCGGGCTTCACGCCGATCAGGCGCGGCGCGCGCTGCGTGCCACCGGAGCCGGGCAACAGGCCCAGCGCCACTTCGGGCAGGCCCAGCTTGGCCGACGGCGCGGCAAGGCGGTAGTGCGCCGAAAGCGCCACTTCGAGGCCGCCGCCCAGCGCCGCGCCATGGATCGCCGCGACCACGGGTTTGCTGCAGTTCTCGATCGCGAGGCACACCTCGGGCAGGGACGGGGGCTGTGGCGTCTTGCCGAACTCGCGGATGTCGGCGCCGGCGATGAAGTTGCGGCCCGCGCCCACGACCAGCACCGCCTTCGCGCCGCTGTCGGCCTCGGCCGCGTCGATCGCGGCCACGAGGCCGCGGCGCACGTCCACGCCCAGGGCGTTGACGGGTGGGTTGTCGATGGTCACCACGAACACGTCGCCTCGACGCTGAAAGGTGACGGGACCGGAAGACGTGGAGGGGCTGGGAGTCGTGGTGGCCATGTGCTTTGTCTCTTGCGTGGCGAGCCCTGTAACGCGAGGGGCCCGAGGCTCTGGGGTGAACTTCGCATTCTTGGCCGGTGCCAACGCTTTGACAATTGCATAGTCCATTGACAGACTGTCAAAGAATTTTTGACACAATCGGGAGCATGGACCTCCAATCACTCACCCTGCTGGTGGAAATCCTTGACGCTGGCAACCTGAGCGCTGCAGCGCGCCGGCTCAAGATGAGCCGCGCCAATGTCAGCTATCACCTGAACCAGCTGGAGCGCTCGGTCGGCGCGCAGCTGGTGCGCCGCACCACCCGCCGCGCCGAGCCCACAGAGATCGGCTTGCGCCTGTACCAGCATGGCGTCGCCATCCAGACAGAGCTTTTGGCAGCGCGCGAGTCGGTCACCACGCTGGGCGAGGGGCTGCAGGGCCGCGTGCGGCTAAGCGTGCCCAGCGGCTACGGCCAACTGGTGATGGCTGACTGGCTGATCGACTTCAAGCGGCAGTACCCCGGCATCGTGCTCGACGTGGTGTTCGAGAACCGCATCGAAGACCTGCTGCGCGACGAAGTCGATATTGCGGTGCGCGTGATTCCCGAGCCGCCGCAGAACCTGGTGGCGCGCGACCTGGGGCCGGTGCGCTACGTGGCCTGCGCATCACGCGGCTATGCCGAGAAGCATCCTCTGCCGGTGCAGCTGGACGAACTTCAGGGCGCGCCCGTGGTCACGGCGGCGGTCATTGGCCGGCAGCTGCGCGTGTCGGCCTACCAGGGCGAGACACGGCGCGAGGTGATCCTGGAGCCGACGCTGATCTCGGAAAACTTTCTGTTCCTGCGCCAGGCCGTCCTCGCGGGCCTTGGCATCGGCCTTGTGCCCGACTACGTGGTGCAGGAAGACGTGCGCAAGGGCGACGTGGTGACCACGCTCGACGACTGGCGGCTTTCCATCTTCGGCACGCAGATGTTCATGCTCTACATGCCGAACCGGCAGCACACGCGCGCGATCCGCACCTTCATCGATTTCATACTGGAGCGGGTGCGGGCACCCGGCGCGGAGCCGGCCGATCAGTCGCAGCGGTAGGTGACTTCGGCATTTGGCGTGCGGGCCGCCGCCTTCGGGTCGAGGTAGCGCAGCGGGGCGCCGAAGTTGCGGCAGTAGGCCTCCGCATCCTTTGCGGTGGGCGACTTGTACACGCCGTCCCCCAGCCGTGTGACGAGGGGTGCCGGCCCGGTTGCGCACGCCGCGACAAGGGCGGCCGGAACGAGCAGGCAGAGGGTGAGTGAGCGTCGCATCGGGAAGGCGCATGGCTGCGCGGAGGAACAGGAAGATCGTGACTTTAGCGCCTGCCAGGCTGGCACCGGCGCTCTCCGGCTGGAGCGGCGCTAGCCGCCCTTGCCAGCCGGCTTCTTCTTAAGGCTCTGCGCCACCAGGACTGATTCCCGGGCCAATGCCACCAGCGCTTCGTGGTCCTCGATGATCTCGATGGGAACCTCGAAGTACTTCCGCACCTGGACCCGCCGTGCCTTGGTGTCATAGGCAAAGCACTTGCTGCCCAGCTTCTCGTATTTCGGCCGGGTGTCCTTGTCCACGACGAAATACACGGTGCTGCCCATGATCATCGCGAACTGCGTGGCATCGGCCGTGAGTCCCGTCCCGCCGAAGAAGCGGGTCTTGGCGATGCGCGGAATTCCGGAGAGCCGTTCGACAATGAACTCGATGAATTGCGACGAGGCTTCCGACATGGTGTGTTGCTGGCGCCTGGCGCCGGATGGAAAGCGCGCAGTGTCGCCTATCGCTCCTGCCGCGTGTTCCGTCGCCAGCCTGCCAGAGCGGCCCCAGCGGAAGGCCGATGCGACAATCGGCTTCCCATGACAGACACCCTCACCATCACCCGCCCGGACGACTGGCACCTGCACGTGCGCGACGGCGCCGCCCTCGAAGCCGTGGTGCCGCACAGCGCGCGCCAGTTTGGCCGGGCGCTGATCATGCCCAACCTGCGGCCCCCCGTGACCACCGCCGCGCAGGCCGTGGCCTACCGCGACCGCGTCCGCGCCGCGGTGCCCCAGGGCACTGGCTTCGAGCCTGTGATGTCGCTCTATCTGACCGACAAGCTGCCGCCCGAAGAAATTGCGCTGGCGGCCGAAGCCGGGGTGCGCGCGCTCAAGCTCTACCCGGCCGGCGCCACCACCAACAGCGATGCCGGCGTGACCGACATTCGCCACACCTACAAGACGCTCGAAGCCATGCAAAAGCACGGCCTGCTGCTGCTGGTGCACGGCGAAGTGACCGACCCGGCCATCGACCTGTTCGACCGCGAAGCCGTCTTCATCGACCGCGTGATGATTCCGCTGCGCCGCGACTTTCCGGAACTCAAGGTGGTGTTCGAACACCTCACCACCAAAGAGGGCGCTCACTACGTGCGCGATGCGGGGCGCTTCACGGCGGCCACCATCACGGCGCACCACCTGCTCTACAACCGCAACGCCATCTTCACCGGCGGCATCCGCCCGCACTATTACTGCCTGCCTGTGCTAAAGCGCGAGACGCACCGCGTGGCGCTGGTCGAAGCGGCCGCGAGCGGCAGCGACCGCTTCTTCCTGGGCACCGACAGCGCGCCGCACCCGGCCCACCTGAAGGAGCATGCGCTAGGCTGCGCCGGCTGCTACACCGCGCTCACCGCCATCGAGCTCTACGCCGAGGCTTTCGACAGCGTAGGTGCGCTCGACAAGCTCGAGGGCTTTGCGAGCTTCCATGGCGCAGACTTCTACGGCCTGCCGCGCAACAGCGGCACCATCACCCTGAAGCGCGAAAGCTGGGCCGTGCCCGAGACCGTGCCTTATGGCGACGCTACGCTCAAGCCGCTGCGCGGTGGTGAGACGGTGGCTTGGCGGCTGCAGAACTGACAGTCGACAGATCACTCACAAGGGCGCGCACGATGATCGCTTTTTTTATAGATGCCGATAACCTTTGCGCGCCTTCCTGGGTCGAGGAAGCCCTTCGCAAGCTGGAGGATGGGGAAGGTCGCATTGCTGTGCGGCGGGCCTATGGAAGTGCCGAGAAACTCAAGGGATTGGCTGAGGTGCTTCGCACCCGGCATATACGCCCCTTCGTGAATCTAGCGTTGTCTAAGAACACGACAGATGTGGCTTTGGCCGTCGATGCCATGGATCTGTCGTACCAGACCCCGCGGCCAACCGTCATTGCAGTCGGTTCAGGGGACGCGGATTTCGTTCCATTGGTGCTGCGGCTGCGTGAACGCGGTTTTCGCATGGTCTGCGTGTCGGAGCAGGGCAAGATGGCTCCAGAAGCCGTTTATGCCTACGATCACGTGATCCTTGTCGGACAGGAGTACCCGGCGGAGGCGCCGCGAGCGCGCGCTGCCGAGGTGGAAAAGCCTGCTCCGTCGCCAGCCAAGCCGCCTGCCGCTCGAACTGTCGCCAAGAAGGTCCCCGCGAAGAAAACCGTTGCGAAGAAAGTGCCAGCGAAGAAGGTCGCCGCGAAAAAAGCCAAACCGGCCGCAAAGAAGATCACGGGTGAGGAAGCCGGAAAAGTAACCGTCGCTCAGATCCTGAATGCCGCGTCGGCTTTGAGGGCGGGCCAGCCGCAGTCGCTCGGTGAAGTCGTCAAGCTGTTGCACGACGCCAAGCTGCTCGGCAAGAACGCGACATCAACCAAGCTATTCAAGAAGTTTCCGTTCCATTTCGAGTTGTTGCCTCCGAAGCAGCCAAATCAGGTGCGGTACATCCCGTCTTCTTGAACCGGATGCAAGCGGCTGCATCAGTCTCGCCGTGGCTTCGGCCATTCATCGAGAAGCAGGCCGTAGAAACGGCGTGGCGCTCGGGGCTTCCGTTGCACGAAGCCCTGAACCGCGTCAGGCTGCGGCCCGTGCAGTTCGTACCGCAGGAACATCTTCCGTCCGACGACGCGTATGAGGCGTTCATCCACCGCACCGGCACCGTCCCGACGCGCGACAACCTGCACGACTTTTTCAACGGCCTGGTCTGGCTCGCGTTCCCCGAAACCAAGCGCCGCCTCAACCAACTGCAAGCCGCGGAGATCGCCCGCATGGGCATTGCCTCCACGCGTGGCGCGCTGCGCGATGCGCTTACGCTATTCGACGAGAACGGCGCGCTGCTCGATGCACCCACTGCGTTGTGGGAGGCGCTGGAGGCGCGCGACTGGCACACGCTCTTCGTGACGCACCGCCCGCGATGGTCCGAGGCGCGCCTGATCGTGTTCGGCCATGCGCTGCTCGAGAAACTCGCCGCCCCGCGCAAGGCACACACCGCGCACGTGCTGTTGCCGCCGACCGCCTCGCAGGACGCCCGGCGGATGCCGCTCGACGACCAGTCGCTGTCGCGCAGCCTCACCGCGGAATACCTCGCGCAAAAACCTTTTGTCCCGCTGCCTGTGCTCGGCGTTCCGGGCTGGTGGGCGGCCAATGCGGCGCCGGATTTCTACGACGATCCGAAGGTCTTCAGGCCCCGCCCGTAGAACTTTTGCTCCTATCATCGCTCTACCTGCCAGCCGCGGTGCGGCGCATCCAGAACCCAAACAACACAGGAACAGCGCCATTTTCTGCACGGCTTGAAGAGCGCCCACCGGGCCTCATCTACGCGGCAGCATTCCCCACGGAGAATTCAACTTGAAACGTATCCTTCTGTTCGTTTTGACCAATGTGATGGTCGTTGCGGTGCTCGGTGTCGTCGCCAGCCTGCTCGGCGTCAACCGCTACCTCACGGCCAACGGGCTGAACCTGACGGCGCTGCTCGGCTTTGCGCTGATCATGGGTTTTGGCGGCGCGATCATTTCGCTCTTGATCAGCAAGCCCATGGCCAAGTGGACGACCGGCCTGCACATGATCGACAACCCCCAGACGCCCGACGAGGCCTGGATCGTCGGCACGGTGCGCAAGTTCGCCGACAAGGCCGGCATCGGCATGCCCGAGGTCGGCATCTTCGAGGGCGAGCCCAACGCCTTCGCCACCGGCGCGTTCAAGAACTCGTCGCTGGTGGCGGTGTCCACCGGCCTGCTGCAGGGCATGACGCGCGAAGAAGTCGAGGCCGTCATCGGCCATGAGGTGGCGCACATCGCCAACGGCGACATGGTCACCATGACGCTGATCCAGGGCGTGATGAACACCTTCGTCGTGTTCCTGTCGCGGGTGATCGGCTATGCGGTCGACAGCTTCCTGCGCCGCGGCGACGATCGTTCCTCGGGGCCCGGCATCGGCTATTACGTGAGCACCATCGTGCTGGACATCGTGCTGGGCTTTGCCGCTGCCATCGTGGTGGCCTGGTTCTCGCGCCAGCGCGAATTCCGTGCCGACGCCGGCTCGGCCGCGCTCATGGGCCAGAAGCAGCCGATGATGAACGCACTGGCGCGCCTCGGCGGCCTGCCCGCCGGCGAGCTGCCCAAGGCCGTGGAGACCATGGGCATCACGGGCAGCATCGGCAAGCTGTTCGCCACGCACCCGCCGATCGAAGAGCGCATTGCGGCGCTCCAGAACGCGCGCTGATCGCTCCGAGTCGACGGCAAGAAAAAGCCGCCACGGTTTGGCCGTGGCGGCTTTTTTTGTTCGCGAGCCCCTGTCAGACCGCCGGAGGTACCTGCGGCCGCTCGGCTCGTGCGCGTGCGAGCGTGCGAGCCACCTCGTCGGCATCCATGCCGTACATCTCGGCGAATTCATGTTCGCTGCTGCGCCCGCTGGCTTCGAAGGCGCGCAGCAGCGCTTCACGCTTCGCGGCTTCGCGGGCCAGTTCGGCCAACGCTTCGTCGAGCACCGCATTGGTCTCTTCGTCGCGCGAGCGCACCAGTACGGCATAGGCTTCGCGGTCGAGACCCGAAGCTTCCACCGCGCGTGCGATGCGTGCCACGAGTTGGGGGCGCAGGTCTTCGCCGCTGCGCTGGGCGCGGCGCCGGTGCAACTCGAGGATGGCGTGGTGTACATGTTCCGGTGCCACGGGTTCGACCACGGTGCCGTCCAGATCGTGGCGCGGATGGCCAGCCGCCACGGCCTCGAGGTAGCGCGTGGAGCGGGCGTGCAGGCCGAGCGCGACCTTCAGCTCGTCTTTCTTGAAGTCGTCCGGGTGCTTTTCGAGCAGGTCCTGGAACACGCCGAGCTTGAGCGGCAGGAAGCGCGCGCCGAACAGGTTCGGGTAGAGCTCGAACAGTTTTTCCAGCGCGGGATGCACCTTGCGTGCGCGCGCCGGCTGCTGCGGCTGTTGCGCCGACTGCTTCGGCTTCTGTTTTTGCTGCTGCTGCCGCGGCTGGCGCGCTGGGCGGGGTGAGCGCGGCGGGCGTCCACCGGCGGCTGGTTGCTGCGGGGCGGCGCCGTCGGCTTCCGTCGGCTGGACTTCCTGGATTTCTTCTTGAGGCGTGGCGGTGTCGGTCATCGGTCGGTTCTTGTCAGGTTGGCAGCGGCGGAAAAATGGATTCCCGCGCTCAGCGCGGGCGGAACATCTTGAAGAGATTGTCGGGGCTGATCTCGAAGTAGTCAGCGGGTCCTCCGCCGCGCAGGATGGGTTGCGCCGCGGCGGTGTCGTAGATGCCGTCCTTCAGCAGGTGGCGTGCGATGTGCACGCCCACCACTTCGCCGAGAATGAGCCATGTGGGCACGGGCACGCCGTCCACGCCTTCGAGCTGCAGCACCTGCGTGAGCCGGCACTCGAAGGACACCGGGCTCTCGGCCACGCGCGGCACCGCGATGCGGCGCGACGCTGCGGGCGTGAGGCCGGCGAGTTCGAATTCGTTCACTTCAGGCGGCACGGCCGCGCACGACCGGTTCATCTGCTCGGCCAGCGGCCGGGTGGCCAGGTTCCAGCCAAACTCGCGCGTCTGGCGGATGTTGTGCAGGCTGTCCTTGGCGCCGATGCTCGCAAAGCCGACTATCGGCGGCGTGTAGTTGAAGGCGTTGAAAAAACTGTAGGGCGCGAGGTTGAGCACGCCGTTCTGGTCCTGCGACGAGATCCATCCGATCGGCCGCGGACCGACCATCGCGTTGAACGGATCGTGCGGCAGGCCATGGCCCTTGGCGGGCTCGTAGAAGTGGAAGTCGTTGTTGTTGTTGCCGGACACGGAAGTTGCTCCTTACGCCCCCGCGACGCTGCGCGCCACGGCTTCGGCCACCTTGATGCCGTCCACACCGGCCGACAGAATGCCGCCCGCGTAGCTCGCCCCTTCGCCAGCCGGGTACAGGCCGCGCACGTTCAAGCTCTGGAAGTCATCGCCGCGCGTGATGCGGATCGGCGACGAGGTGCGCGTTTCCACGCCGGTGAGCACCGCGTCGTGCAGGTCGAAGCCCTTGATCTTGCGGCCGAAGGCGGGAAAGGCCTCGCGCATCGCCTCGATGGCGTAGGCGGGCAGGGCCTGGTGCAGGTCGGTGGGCGTGACGCCGGGCTTATATGAAGGCAGCACGCTGCCGAGCGCGGTAGAGGCCTTGCCCGCGATGAAGTCGCCCACCAGCTGGCCGGGCGCGCGGTAGTCGCCGCCGCCGAGCACGAAGGCGTTGGATTCGAGCTCGCGCTGCAGCGCAATGCCGGCGAGCGCATCGCCCGCGGTCTCGGCTGTCCAGCCCGGAAAGTCGCGCGGATCGATGCCCACCACGATGCCGGCGTTGGCGTTGCGCTCGTTGCGCGAATACTGGCTCATGCCGTTGGTGACCACGCGGCCCGGTTCGCTGGTGGCCGCTACCACCGTGCCGCCCGGGCACATGCAGAAGCTGTAGACCGAACGGCCGTTGCTCGCGTGGTGCACCAGCTTGTAGTCGGCCGCGCCAAGCAGCGGATGGCCCGCGTGGCGGCCCCAGCGTGCACGGTCGATCAGGCCCTGCGGGTGCTCGACGCGAAAGCCGATGGAAAAGGGCTTGGCCTCGATGTGCACGCCGCGCGCGTGCAGCATCTCGAAGGTGTCGCGCGAACTGTGGCCGAGCGCCATCACCACATGGTCGGCGCGCAGCTCGCTCGCCTGGCCGGTGGTCTGGTCGAGCACGGTGAGGCCGCGAAGCTGGCCGTCTTCGATCTGCACGTCCGTCACGCGCTGCTCGAAGCGGATCTCGCCGCCCAGCGATACGATCTGCTCGCGAATGTTCTCCACCACCTTCACCAGCTTGAAGGTGCCGATGTGCGGATGCGCCACGTAGAGGATCTCGGGCGGCGCGCCGGCCTTCACGAACTCTTCCATCACCTTGCGGCCGAGGAAGCGCGGGTCCTTGATCTGGCTGTAGAGCTTGCCGTCGGAGAACGTGCCGGCGCCGCCTTCGCCGAACTGCACGTTCGACTCGGGGTTGAGCACGCTCTTGCGCCACAGGCCCCAGGTGTCGCGGGTGCGCTGGCGCACGGTCTTGCCGCGTTCGAGCACGATGGGCCTGAAGCCCATCTTCGCGAGCATCAACGCCGCGAAGATGCCGCAGGGGCCGAAGCCGATCACCACGGGCCGCGGCGCGCCTTCGGGCGCCTGCGCCGGCGGGGTGTAGCGCATGTCGGGCGCGGGCTGGATGTGGGGGTGGCCGGCATGCCTTGCGAGCAGCGCGGCTTCGAGCCCGGCATCGGCCAGCTGCACGTCGACGATGTAGACCTGCAGCAGCTGCGGCTTGCGCGCATCGAAGCTGCGCTTGAACACCTTGAACTCGCGCACGCTGGAGACCGGCGTGTCGAGGGCGGTGGCAATGGCTTGGGGGAGCGCCGCGTCGTCGTGGTCGAGCGGCAGTTTGATTTCTGAAATTCGCAGCATGTCCTGGGGCTTGTATTTATCAAGCAGCCTTCGATTTTACGTGTCATTCGTGGAACACCGAGGAACCGGCTTTGCCGGGCCTCTGGTGTTGCCCCCGGTAGGGGGTTGGCGTAGCGACACGAAGTGCGCGAAGACTGGGGGCGAGCCAAGCTCCACCGAGGAACCGGCTTTGCCGGGCCTCTGGTGTTGCCCCCGGTAGGGGAGGGAGAAGCGACACGAAGTGCGCGTAGCCTGGGGGCGAGCCAAATTACCCGGGCAGGAAGCCTTCAACGGAAAGGTAGCGCTCGCCGGTGTCGTAATTGAAACCCAGCACCACCGCATCGGGCGGCAGCGTAGGCAGCTTTTGCGCAATGGCCGTGAGCGTGGCGCCGGAAGAAATGCCCACGAGGATGCCTTCCTCCACGGCGCAGCGGCGGGCCATTTCGCGCGCCGGCTCGGCGTCGACCTGCAGCACGCCGTCGAGCAGCGATGTGTCGAGGTTCTTCGGAATGAAGCCCGCGCCAATGCCCTGGATCGGGTGCGGCGAGGGCGCGCCGCCCGAGATCACCGGCGAGGCCACCGGCTCCACAGCGAACACCTGCAGCTTCGGCCACTTCTTCTTGAGTACCTTGGCCACGCCCGTGATGTGGCCGCCGGTGCCCACGCCGGTAATCAGCACGTCGATGCCGTCCGGAAAATCGGCGGCGATTTCCTCGGCCGTGGTGCGCATGTGCACCTCGACGTTGGCCGGGTTGTTGAACTGCTGCGGCATCCACGCGCCCGGTGTGCCGGCCACGATTTCCTCGGCGCGGGCAATGGACGCCTTCATGCCACCGGCGCGCGGCGTCAGGTCGAACGTGGCGCCATAGGCGAGCATCAGGCGGCGGCGTTCCATCGACATGCTGTCGGGCATGACGAGAATGAGTTTGTAGCCCTTCACGGCCGCGACCATCGCAAGGCCGATGCCCGTGTTGCCCGAGGTGGGCTCGACGATGGTGCCGCCGGGCTTCAGCGCGCCCGATTTTTCGGCGTCTTCGACCATCGACAGCGCAATGCGGTCCTTGATGGAACCTCCGGGATTGGCGCGCTCGGACTTGATCCACACCTGCTGCTTCGCATTGCCGAACAGGCGGTTGATGCGGATGTGCGGCGTGTTGCCGATGGTCTGGAGGATATTCTGGGCTTTCATTGGGTCTCCTGTGGCTTTGTTGGTGCAGGGCAGGGCGGTCGAGGCGCCATTGTGGAACGGGCTGCCGGCGGATGCGAGGGGATCAGGCGATAATTGCACCCGTGAAGCACGCCAGACCGCCGCTGGTGCAAGCCCGCAAGGGGCGACGCCGCAAGGCGCCGCGTCGAAAGACCGCACTGGAGGAACGTCCGGACTGCACAGGACAGCGCAGGAGTTAACGACTCTCCACCGTGAGGTGAGGATCAGAGCAACAGAGACGAGCCGATTAAGTTCGGGTGAAACGGGCAATCTCTGCGCGCAGCAACACCAAGTAGGCCAGTATCGAGGTGGTTCCGCTGAGCTGGCGGGTAGGTGGCATCGAGCCGTTTGGCGACAAGCGGCCCAGAGTAATGGCGGTCACGTTGGGGGCAACTTCAACGCACAGAATCCGGCTTATCGGCGGGCTTCACACTTTTTCATTCGTTGGCGGCACGCGCCGCCGCCTGCGAATTCAGCGCGTAAACAGCCAGCCCCCCCGGGGCTGGCGCATCAACTCATGCCGCCTGATGGAGCGCTCTTCGCCGTCGTCGCCCACGTACACCACGTCAAAGCGCAGCAGCTTCGGCGACACCATCTTCCAGTTCTGGATGCGCTTGACGGTTACGCAGGCCGTCTTGTCGTGGTACTGCATTTCAGCCATGGGGCCGCCCTGGAAACTGCTGCTGTCGAACAGCCGGCCCGGCGCCGCGAAGGGGTTGAGCACGGCGCCGTTGCGTGCCGTGATGCAGCTTTCGGTGCGCAGAAAGGACTCGATGGTCGGCGCCGCGCCTCGCACGATCTTGGCCACGGCAGGCGTCGGCGGATTGGCGGCGATCTCCTCGAGAATGCGCTCCACCTGCTCCTCGGTGATCGGCGCAAGGCCGCTGGGCGACACCACCGCCGGCGGCGCTGCGGGCGGTGGCTGCATGGATGCGGGCAGCAGCGGCGCCAGATAGCTGCAACCAGGCAGCGCCAGGGAAACGGTGCAGGCGAGCGCTGCTGCGGTCCTGGGTCCGAACTTCATGGCTTATTCCTCCTGTCGTCGATAGCCTCTTTGTTATTTGTTCCGGTCAAAAGCGTTCGTGCGGCGAAAGGTAGCGCCACTGCCCGGGCTCCAGCCCCGCCAGTGGCACGCGGCCGATGCGGATGCGCCGCATCGCGAGGATGCGCAGGCCCGCTTCGTCGCACAGGTGCGCGATCTGGCCCGGCCGCGCACCCTTCAGCGCAAAGCGCAGGCCGGTCTGGTCGTCGGATTGGCGGCCGATGCTCACGCGCGCGGGCGAGCGTTCGAAGCGCACCAGCTGCTCGGGGCTGACCGTGCCCGCCACGTCGACCATGACCTCGTGTTCGATAACGCCCGCGTCCTCATGCAGCTTGCGTTCGATGCGCCAATCCTGCGTGTAGACGACGAGTCCGCTGGCGCCGGTTTCGAGCGGCGTCATGCAGTTCTGCCCCTTGGTGTGTGCCGGCAGAAAGCGCATGCCCGCGCGTTCGGGCTCGTGGTGGTTGGCGGCCACCAGAAGCCGGTGCGCGGTGTCGGTCGGCATGCCGGCAGGCTTGTGCAGCAGCAGCGTGACGGGCAGCACCGGCTCGGGCTTGGCGCCAGGCTCGATCTCGACTTTCTGATGGTCTTGGACGCGCGACTGCGGCAGCAGCGCCGGCACACCATCGACGCGCACCGCGCCGTTCTCGATGAGCAGCTCGGCCTCTCGCCGTGAGCAGCCGGCGAGCGCGGCCACGCGCTTGGCCAGGCGAATGCCTTCTTCGCCGGGGCTCTTCATGAGGCGGCGGCCAGTTGCCGGATGCGCGCGACGTGCGCCGCCAGCGAGCGGGCCGCCACCGGCCACATGCGCTGGGGCACGTCGTCGTAGGCCAGGGCCAGCCAGTCTTCGGGCGTGCCGTTGGGGAGTTTCTTCATGGCGGATGCAATCTTGGCTTCGCGTTTCAGGCGATGCGCCTTGAGCTGGGCGATGGCGGCGCGGGCGCTGCCGATCACGTAGCCGTGCGCGGGAAAAATGAAATCGATGCCGCCCGCTTCGCAGGCCGCATCGAGCTTGTCGAGCGAATCGAGATACGCGTTCATGTCGCCGTCGGGCGGATCGACCACGGTGGTGCTGCCGTTCAGGACGTGGTCGCCGGAGAACAGCAGCCCGTCTTCTTCCAGCACCAGGCACAGGTGGTTGGCGGCGTGGCCGGGCGTATGGATGGCGCGCAGCGTGTGGGTGACGCGCTGGCCTTGGGCCGAGGTGCCCGAGAGCACCAGCCGCTCGCCGTCATTCAGTTCGCGTTCGGCGGCGAAGCGCGCCGACGACCGCGCCGTGGGCGCCGAAGACAGGCCGAGGATCGGTGGCTTCGTCTCGTTGCACAGTGCCTGCAGCGGCGCCGCGCCGGGCGAATGGTCGGCATGCGAATGGGTGCACACGATCATGCGGACGTCGCCTTGGGTGGCGTGCCAGATCCGTCCGATGTGCTCGGCATCGTTCGGACCCGGGTCGATCACGAGGTAGCCCGTTGCCGCGTCGCCCACGATGTAGCTGTTGGTGCCCGGGCCCGTCATTGCGCCGGGGTTGGGCGCGGTGAGGCGCTGCACGTTCGCGAGCAGCGGCACGGGGTGCTCGCTCTGCCAGTCGAGCGCGTGAAGCATCTGGCCGTCAGGGCATACCAGCGCGAGCTCGCCATAGGGCGACTCGGTTTCCATGTAGCGCGCTTCCTGCCCGCGCAGCAGACCGGCGCGCGGGCAGCTGGTCCACAGCGGCTTCTCGGCGCCATCCTTCGGCGCACAGGCCTGCAGCACCGCATCGACACTGGCATAGGTTGCCAGCCGCTGCAGCGTGCGCACGGTCGGAAAGATCATGAAGAAACTGCCGGCGTCGTGGCGCGCCAGTGCATCGGCCGGCCGCACCCAGCAGGGCTCGAACTGCTCGCTCTCGTCGGCCGTGGGCACCTGCCCCTCGGGCATGCGCGCAACCAGAAAGGGCACGTCGAATCGCTTGGGCAGGTCGCGGTCGGTGATCCAGTGCGCCAGGCTGAAGACCTGGTCGGCCGCAAGCACCAACCGGCGCGCTTCGCATTGTTCGAGGAAGGAAACCGGCGACGTGGTGCTGCGGTCCATCGATGCGATGTCTTCCATGCGAACGGGGCTGCCATCGGCATGGCGCGCGAGCAGCACGCCGAGCTCCTCGAAGCCTTCGCGGATGGCGGTGACTGCCTGCGTCAACTGGACGCCGCTTTGGGTCGGCCGGCGCGCGGCAATGCGCCCGCCGGCTTCGTCGGCTTCATCGATGTGGCCGCCGGGAAATACATAGGCGCCTGGCGCGAAGCTTGCAGTGCTAGAACGGCGTGTCATCAGCACTTCGACGCCGGCCTCTGAATCGCGCAGCAGCAGCACGGTGGCTGCCGCGCGCACGGGCACGGGCTCGCGTGCGGGGTGTAGTTGTTGGGTAGGGCGGACCATGCGGCGATTATGGAGAGACGATGCGAGGCGCCTCTGCCGCGCATAAGCTCATTCCCAACCGGGCATGAGCCGCACGCCACAATCCCGGGCTGCAACGCCCGCATCGAGGAAAGACAGTCATGACCCATTCTCCCTTTTCGCATTCCTTCAGGCAGACCCTGCGCATGGCCGGTGCCGCCCTGTGCGCAGCCTTGGCCTCCACCGCCTTTGCCCAGGCCGACTGGCCGCAGCAACCGGTCACGTTGATCATGGGCTTTCCGGCCGGTTCGGGCGTCGACGTGGTGGCCCGCGCCATCCAGGAGCCGCTGTCCAGGCAGCTGGGCAAGCCGGTCATCATCGACTACAAGTCGGGCGCGGCCGGCAACATCGCCAGCGAGTACGTGGCGCATGCCAAGCCTGACGGCTATACGCTCTCGTTTGGCACTGCCGCCACACACGGCAGCAACGCCGCGCTCTACAAGAAGCTGCCGTTCGACGTGGAGGCCGACTTCGTGCCCGTGGCGCCGGTGCTCGACGTTTCGAACGTGCTCACCATCAACCCGGAGGTGATCAACGCGCGGACATTGAAGGAGTTCGTCGATCTCGTCAAGGCCAACCCCGGCAAGTACAACTATGCCTCTACAGGCAACGGCGCGGGCACGCACATGGCGTTTGCCGAGTTCAATTCGCGCCTCGGGCTGCAGATGGTGCACGTGCCGTACAAGGGCGGCCCGGAGGCCATCACGTCGGTGGTACGCGGCGAGACCTGCTGCATCATGAACCAGGTGCAGACGGTGCTGCCGCACTACAAGGCCGGCAAGGTGCGCCTGCTGGGCGTGACCACCGCCACGCCGGTGGCCGCCGTGAAAGAAGTGCCCACCATCGCATCGAGCGGCCTGCCCGGCACCAAGGGTTTCGACAGTTCGATCTGGTTCGGCATCTTCGCGCCCAAGGGAACCGACGCGCAGATTGTCGAGAAGCTCAACGCCGCGGTGAAAGCGGTGCTTGAGCAGCCGGAGATCCGCGAGCGCTTCGAAAGCCAGGGCAACACCGTGCGCATCGAATCGCCTGCGCAGTTCAGGAAGACCGTGCATGAAAACCGCGTGAAGTGGGCCGAGGTGGCCAAGGCCGCGAACATCAGCATCGATTGAAGCCGCATCTGCCGGAGCAAATCTTGCCCGAAGACCTGCGCCGCCTGCTGCCGCGGGCTCTTCGGAATCGCCTTGTGGTTATTGCAAGTAAAGAGTGATGCCGGCTCGTCGTGCAGGGCGACTTTTCCGTGCGAAGCTCGTATGCTGGCAAGGCCGTTCCAAGGACGGCGAAAGGCCGACATTGGAGACAGACCTCGGGCCCGAATGCAACCCGCTGCTACCCGCGGGCTGGGCGTTCGAACTTCGTCTTTATCGGGACGACGCCGGCAATTTCATCGGCAACGGACTTCTCCGTTTGCGCGGCGTCGACATGTGCTATCTCACGCTGGCCAGCCTGGACAAGGAGCGCGCGGAGGCGCTGCGGCGGGTCAAGAGCCGCGTCGAGGCCTGGTTGGCCGAGTGGCAATTGCGTCGTTGAGCCGTCCCCACGCAAAACGGCCCCCTCGGGCCGTTCTGTTTTTCTTCTGCCCGCTTAGCGGCTCAGAGGCCGTCGCGGTCGGAGTCGCCGGGTACGGCGCGTTCGACGTTGTCGCTCAGGCGCTGCCAGGCGTCACGCGTGGCGTGCTTCGCGCGGTCCCACTCCAGCGTGGAACGTCCGCGTGCTGTGCCCCAGTCGCGGCCCAGCTGGGGCTCGACCTCGTCGAACCTGCGATCCGAATAGCGCGAGTAGGAGTCGACACCGTAGCGGTAGGCCGGTGCATAGTCGTCATAGCTCGATCCGCCTTGCACATAGGGCCGCCCCGCGTAGTTGTTCCGCCAGTAGGCGTCCTCCGCGTCGGGATCGACCTTTGCCATGCGGTTGCCGGCCAGTGCGCCGGCCGCCGCGCCCACCGCGGCACCCACGGCGGCGCCCACCGGACCCGTCATCCCGCCGACGGCCGCGCCCGCGGCCGCACCTCCCGCCACGCCGCCGGCCACACCGCCGACCACTGCACCGGCGCCCGTCGCGGCAGGATGCGAATCTGCCTTGTCACCGGCTCTACGGGTGTCTTTCAGATCAACCATTGCATGTCTCCTTGTCATGTTGAAGAGAAACCAAAGTTGTACCGATCGCCCTCTGCTCGACAGCGCCAACGTGCTTGTGGACATGCAGGTAGCTGGCGGTACGGCATGCCAGTGCACACCTACACCCGCGCGTGAATGCGCGGTGGCGCGAGCCGCGCTCACTACACTGCAGGCGATGAGCCTCTCCACCCCGGCGCAGGGCACGCGCGATCGCCTGGTTTCGCATTTCTGGAGCGGCGACGCCATCCGCAGCCGGAGCGTGAGCGGCGTGGTGCTGTCGGGCGCGCTCGACGTGCCGGTGCCCCCGGCGCGGCTGGCGGCCGATTGGGAGCGTGAGGTTTCGTCGCGCCTCGGCCTGGAGCCGGGGGACGTGGAGGCACTGCCGTTGGCGCGTGCGCGAGCGCGTTGGCCCGACTACAAGCACTGCGTGCAGGCGGTGGCCGACTGGATGCGCATGCTCGGCCTGCCGGACGTGCTCGCCTCGAGCGATGTCGCGCTCATGGCCTGCCGCGGCGCAAGGTACCACCACGACGGCGCGCAATACGGAGGCGCGGCGTTCTGCAATCTCTTCATGAGCGAGGACAAGGGGCTCGACGTGCACTTTCCGGGCACCGGCCACCGCATTCCCCTGGCCCGCGGGACGGCCCTGATCTTCGACACGGGCCAGCCCCACGCCGTGATTCGCCGGGGCGACAGCGGCGGCTTCGACGCGGACGACTTCGGGCCCGGGCAGGACTGCACCCAGCTGTTCCTCACCTGGGAGCTTCCCATCGAAGATGCCCACGTGGCGCGCGCGCTCAGCATCGCCTTCGACGTCGACCCTGCCGTTTCGGCGCGGTTGAATGATGAGCAGGTCTGGGTGAACGGCACACCGGCCAGCGTGTGTCCGCAGTCAGGGCGGTGGCGCACGGGGGGTTGACCCCACACGGAAATCGCGCCCGGGCCCGGCCGGAGCTACGGCAACAGCCGTGCAATCGCCTCGGTGAACGAGGGAATATCGGCTTGGGTGTGAGTGGTCGGGTAGGTCGATTCCGTGAGCGACAGGCCTTCGTACCCGCGCGCCTGCATCCGGTTGTACATGGCTTCCACCGGCCTGGAATTGCATTCGTCGGGGTTGCTGCAATGGGTGAGGATGAGCGTCGCAGGCAAGGGCCTGCCGCCCAGCGCGTCATGCATTTGCTGTTCCAGCCCCTGGTACTCGGCCTCCTGGTAGTCGAATGCGCTTTCGAACGAGAGAAAGTCCGTGAAGACCAGGTTGCCCGACGCTCCTTCGAGGAAGAGCGCAATGCCGGTCATGCTCCCGCTCAGCGAGAGCCCCGTCAGTAGACGCTTTTTTACATTGGCGCGGTACTTCGTTTCGATAAATGGCACCAGTTCGAGCGTCAGGAAGTCGTGGTACGCCCGTGCCCCCGGCAGGACGTAGTCCTGCTCGCGGCGCGCCGTGCCGCCGATGCCGACGAGGATCGCCTGCGTGCCGCGCTGCTCTAGGATGTCCTTGAAGTTCGAGAAGCGCGTGCCCGGCGGATTGAAGACCGCATCGCCGTCAAGCGCATAGACGACCGGATAGCTCGCCGAGCCGCCGTCGTAGGAAGCCGGCAGGTAGATCTCGATCGGGTAGGTTGCGCCTGTCTTGGCCGAGGTGATGGTTTCGGAGACTACGCGGCTGGTTGCGGGAGGCGTTGGTTCGGCCGGGGGCGCGGGTTCTGCCGGCGGCGGTGTGGCCGGCGCGGCGGGCGTCTCCGGTGGCGGTGTGGCGGTGGCTACCGCTGTCAGCGGCACCAGGGCACCGCCGCCGCCGCCTCCACCGCCTCCACCGCCCCCGCCGCAACTCGTCATTGCGAGCAGAACCACCCAACTTCCCGCGTATGCGAACGCACGCATCCTTTGCCCAAGCTGCATCGGAATTCCTCGAACCCAGTGGTGTGAAGAAAAGGCCCCAATGACGGCGCAACACCCAGAAGGAGTGAGCACCAACACGATGAGGGGCCTGCTCATCAGAATGCCACGCCAAGCCGGAATCGAGCGCCATTCCTCGGTAGATGGAAAACGAAAAAACCGTATCAGGCCGTGCAAGTTCCAGGGTCGGCGACCGCACGCGCCTTGCGGCAGGCGGCTGCCGACCGGCTACCCTGCGCGTCCCGCTCTCCGCTCTACGACAAAGTCGATGCCATCTCCGCACGTTTCCAACCAGAACCAGCCCGATGCGGCAATTTCCACCGCCTGGACTCGCCTGCGTGGCATGGTCGCGGCGCGAACCTCCGGGGACGGCCGTACCGATGCGCTGTACTCCGGCCTGCGCTACTACCGCTTCTCGCGTCCGATACGCTACGAGAAAACCCAGCGCCTCACGCCGGGCGTGGTGGTGGTCTTGCAGGGCCGCAAAACGGCGCACCTCGGTGGCGGCCTGCGTTCGCTCGACTACGGCGCCACGCAATGCCTTGTGCTCGGGGCCGAAGTCGCGTGCCTCGGCACAGTGGTCGGGGCGAGTGCGGAAGAGCCGTACCTCGCCATTCATCTCGACCTGCCGCCGGATGTGATGGTCAAGTCTTTGGTCGCGCTCACGGAAAGCGGCACGCTGGTTGCCGAGCCGGCCCGCGTGAACGAGACTTTCACAGCGCCCGTGGACACGGAGGTGGTCGACGCCTTCGCGCGCCTGCTTCTTGCGGCGGAAGATCCGGTGGACCGCCGCACGCTCGCGCCGCTGGCGGTCGAGGAGATCGTGCTGCGGCTGCTGCGCTCGGAGGCTGCGGCCGCCATCCGCAGCGCTGGCGCCGTCACGAAGGCGGGCGCACGCATACAGGCCGCCATCGCCTTCATGCGCCGCCATCTGGGCCGGCCGCTGTCGGTCGCCGAGATCGCCGGCCACGTGCACATGAGCCCTTCGCACTTTGCGCACAGTTTTCGCGAAGTGGCGGGGGTCACGCCGATGCGCTGCATCCGCGACCTGCGGCTGGAAGAGGCGCGCCTGCTGATGCTCGGCGCCGGGCTGCGCCCCGGCGATGCGGCCGCGAAGGTGGGGTTCGAGAGCGCGGCGCATTTCAACCGTGCGTTCCGGCGGCGGTTCGAGGCGACGCCTGCCGAATACGTGCGGCGCGTGCAGTCGGTTTGATAGAGGGCGGGGCTGCTGCAAGCTTCGCAGCCATGGTCAATGAGTTCGCAGCTTCGCGACTTGGCGCGGAGGAGGGCGCTGGCTAACCTGCCTGCTTCCTTTTCCATTCATCCTTCAAGCGAACGCGAATATTCCATGGATCCCATCAACGTCATCATCACTTTCGAAGCCAAGCCCGAGCGGGCACCCGCGTTTGCGGAACTCATGAACCAGGTCAAGCAGTCGCTGCCGTCGGTGGTTGGCTGCCGGGGTGTGCAACTGTTCGGGCGCAGCGACAACGCCTGCGTGTTCACGCTGGTCGAGTCGTGGGAATCCATGCGCCATCACCAGGCGCATATTGCGAATGCGGTGGAATCGGGGGCTTGGAATGCACTGTCGGAGCAACTGGCTTGCGCGCCCGTCAGTTGCTATTGCACGGCGCTTTGATACGGTGAAGGCGGGCGCAACAAACCTTCGCGTTGTGCCAACGATGCACGAAAGCCGCCTTTGCGCGCCGAAACGCCGCGAATGCAGCGCTACGATTCGCTGCACTACAGCCAACAGCAAGGGACGGCACCAGGCGCATCGATCACCAACCCGGTCTTTCCATCCTCTCGCATTGGCGTGGCGCGGTCACGGCGGCTCTTTGCGCCGCGTCGCTGCTCATGGGCGGATGCGAAACCAAGCCCCAGTTCCGCCCGCTCACATCGGATGCCCCGCCGCCGCCGGTATTCGTGACGGTGACGGGCGACGCCGATTGCCAGGTCAGCCAGGCGCGCTATGCGCTCGGACGAGTCATCGATGCGCCGCTGCTGGAAGAAATGCGCAACCGCACCGGCGCCAGGTCAGCGCGCACCGCGCCGGTCGGCACGCCGCTGCCGGCGCCGGGCGATCCCGGGCGGCTCAATATCGAAGTCGATCCGCAGGGCCGGATCACCGGCGCTCGCTGCGGCTGAGGTTATTCACAATAATTCCGGGATGACGACGACGAAGACGACCACCGGCACCTCATCCTCCGCGCCCATCGCGCTCGACTGCTACTACAGCCTTTCCTCGCCCTGGGCCTACCTGGGCGGGCCGCAGCTGCAGGACATCGTGCGCCGCCACCATGTGCGGCTCACGCTGAAGCCCTATGACTTCCAGGCCGTGGTGCCGCAGACCGGCGGCATTCCGCTGAAGACGCGGCCGGAGCCCCGCCGCACCTACCATGCACTCGAACTGGCGCGCTGGCGCGATTACCTGGGCCTGCCGCTGAATCTGGAGCCCGCGTATTACCCCAAGGGCGCCCCGGTCGATCCGAACTGGAACAAGTACCCGGGCTGGATGGTGATTGCCGCCCAGTTGAAAGGGCTCGATGCGCAGCCGCTCTCGCATGCGCTCTTGCGCGCGCTGTGGGCGGAAGAGCGCGACACCGCCGAGGCTGAGGTCCGCATCGCGGTGGCCGAGGAAAACGGCTACGACGGCGCCTCGCTGCAGGCACTGGAGCAGGCAGCCGAGACGCTGGCGACATACCGCGCCAACAGCGCAGAGGCCGTCGAAGCGGGGGTGTTCGGCGCGCCCACCTTCATCTTGGACGGCGAGCGCTTCTGGGGACAGGACCGGCTGGCGTTTCTCGACCGGGCACTGGACCGGCTGCGCCACGTCCGCGGCGGATAATCCGGGAATGCGAATCCGCTTTACCAAGATGCAGGGAGCCGGCAACGATTTTGTCGTGCTCGACGAAACGCGCGGCTCCCTCGGCCTCACCGCCGCGCAATACCGTTTCCTGGCCGACCGCCACTTCGGCGTCGGCGCCGACCAGATCCTCACCGTGCGGCCTCCTTCCAAGGATGCGGCAGCGGGCGTCGACTTCCAATACGTGATCCACAACGCCGACGGCGGCGAGGTGGAGCAGTGCGGCAACGGGGCGCGCTGCTTCATGCGCTTCGTGCGCGAGCACCACCTGACCGACAAGGACACGGTGCGCGTCGAAACCCTGGCCGGCATCATCGAGCCGCGCATGGGTGAAGACGGCCGCGTCACGGTGGACATGGGCCCGCCGATCTTCGAGCCGGCCCGCGTGCCCTTCGACACCGCGGGGCTCGATCCGCAGCCCACCGGCGCTTGGCACACCTGGCACCTGGCCCTGGGCACGCATGCCGATTCGGCCATTGTTTCCGTCGCGGTTCTGTCCATGGGTAACCCGCACGCCGTGCAGGTGGTCGACAACGTCGACACGGCGCCGGTGGCCCGGCAAGGCCCGCAAATCGAGCACCATCCGCGCTTTCCGCAGCGCGTGAATGCCGGCTTCATGCAGGTGGTCGACCGCACACACGTCAAGCTGCGAGTCTTCGAGCGCGGCGCGGGCGAAACACTGGCCTGCGGCACCGGTGCCTGCGCGGCAGTGGTGGCCGGTATCCGGCTGGGCCTGCTCGACAGCCGTGTCGACGTGCAGACGCACGGCGGCGTGCTCACGATCGGCTGGCAGGGCGAAGGGAGCCCGGTGCTCATGACCGGGCCGGCCACCACGGTCTTCGAGGGGGACATCGAGGTGCCCGAGCTGCCATGACCACCCACATCAGAAACAACAAAGACGACGCCATGAACCCGATCACCGAAGACGACATCGCCAACTACCTGGCGAACACGCCCGACTTTTTCGAGCGGCACGCGCAGTTGCTGGCGCAGGTGCAGCTCACCAGTCCGCACGGCAACCGCGCCGTGAGCCTGCAGGAGCGCCAGGCCGAGATGCTGCGCGAAAAGATCAAGGCGCTGGAGCATCGCCTGATGGACATGGTGCGCCACGGCACCGAAAACGTGGTCATTGCCGACCGCTTGCAGCGCTGGACCCGCGGGCTCTTGACCACGCGCGACCCGCGCAGCCTGCCGTACCGCATCGCGGTCGACCTGCAATCGCTCTTCCTGGTGCCGCAGACCGCCATCAAGGTGTGGGACTGCGGCGCCGACTACCTCAACGAGGCTTATGCGCAATGGGTGAGCGACGACGTGAAGGCGCTGGCCACTTCGCTCACGTCGCCGTATTGCGGGCTCAACTCGGGCTTCGAGGCAGCGAACTGGCTGCCCGAACCGGCGGGCGCCACGTCGATTGCCCTGATCCCGCTGCGACCCGACGCCGAGTCGCCGGCCTTCGGCCTCCTGGTGCTGGCCTCGCCGGACGCGCAGCGCTTCAACGCCGAGATGGGCACCGACTTTCTCGAGCGCATTGCCGAACTGGCCTCGGGCGCGCTGTCGCGGCTGCGTCCTTGAGCGGCCAGCGCCGGTCCTGGCGGGCCGCGCGGCCTGCGATAGGGGCGGTGCTGTTTGCCGGCGGGCTGGCCTACCTGGGCATTGCCGCGGTCGTCTGGCGGCATGCGGTCGAAGCGCTCGCCCATCCGCCGCAACAGCCGGCCGATGCTGCGCTGATCCTGGGTAACCGGGCTTATCTCAAGGGCAAGCCCAACCCCTGCCTCACCGGCCGCGTCGACACGGGCATTGCGCTGGCCGACTCGGGCCGTGTGAAGCAACTGGTGCTCTCGGGCGGAGTCGACAAGGAAGACGGACGCGTCGAAGCCGAGGTGATGGAGCGCCATGCGCGCGCCCAGGGCTATGCCGGTCCACTGCTGCTGGAACCGGCCTCCACGTCGACCCGCCTGAATCTCGCCATGTCGACTCCGATGCTGAAGGCCGCGGGAGTACGCAGCGTGATCGTGGTGTCGGAGCCCTATCACCTCTGGCGTGTGGAGCGCCTTGTGCGCGCCAGCGGTTTTGGCAGGGAGTTCGACGTTCAGTATGCGGCCGCCAACACGAGTTGCTGGCAGCGCTGGGGCATGGTTTTCAAGGGCGCGTTGCGCGAGCCGCTGGCTGTCGTGAACAATGCATTCAATGGCTACCTCTACTGAGCCGGCCGGCATGGCCGCAACGCCGCCCTGGGTTGAGAAATACCTGGAGCATGTGCGCGTGGAGCGCCGGCTGGCGGGGCGCACCGTCGAGCTCTACGCCATTCACCTGCAGGCCCTGGCCGCCAACGCCGCGGAGGCCGGGCTTTCGCTCGACCGCGTGCAAACGGCCCACATCCGGCGCTGGATGGCGCAGCTGCACAGCGCCGGGCGCGAGCCGCGCGGCATTGCGCTCGTGCTCTCGTGCTGGCGCAGCTTCTACCGCTGGCTCGGCAACGAGGGGCTGGTGGGTTTCAACCCGGTGAAGGACGTGCATGCGCCCAAGGCCGCGCGCCCGCTGCCCAAGGCGCTGGCGGTGGACGATGCGGTGCGGCTCGCCGAGATGTACGACCCCGAGGCCGACCCCTGGACCGAGGCGCGCGACAGCGCCATCGTCGAAGTGCTCTACGGTTGCGGTCTGCGCGTGAGCGAGCTCACCGGCCTCGATGCGCAAGCCAGCAACACGGCCCGCGGCTGGGTCGACCTGGATGCGCTCGAGGCCAACGTGCTCGGCAAGGGCGGCAAGCGGCGCCTGGTGCCGATCGGCGGCAAGGCGGCCGAGGCGCTGCGCGACTGGCTGGCGGTGCGCGGCGAATGTCCGGCGCTGGCAACGGCGGGGTTGCGCGATGCGGCCGGCGCGGCGGCGCTCTTCATCAGCAGCAAGGGCGTGCGCATGTCGTCGCAGGCGGTCTGGAAGCTGCTGCGCGAGCGCAGCCTCAAGGCCGGCCTGGCGGCCCCGGTGCATCCGCACATGCTGCGCCATTCGTTTGCGAGCCACGTGCTCCAGTCGAGCAGCGACCTGCGCGCCGTGCAGGAGTTGCTGGGCCACGCCAACATCTCGACCACGCAGATCTATACCCGGCTGGATTTCCAGCACCTGGCCAAGGCCTATGACGCGGCCCACCCGCGCGCGCAGGCGCGACCCGATGGCGCGCGCGCCAAGCCCAGAAAAGACGACACCGACAAATGAAAACCCTCCGCCTCAAGCCCGGCAAGGAGCGCTCGCTCCAGCGCCGACACCCCTGGATCTTCGAATCCGCCATTGCTCGCGGCGGTGCCGATTCGGGTGAGACGGTGCGCGTCGAATCGCATGAGGGTGCCTTCCTGGCCTGGGCCGCGTTCAGCCCGGTTTCCAAGATCCGTGCGCGAGCCTGGAGCTTTGTCGAAACGCAGCGCATCGACGCGGCTTTTCTTGCGTCGGTGTGTGCCCGCGCGGTGGCGGCCAGGGGGCTTTTCGACTTGCAGAGCGACGGTGTCCGGCTGGTCCACGGCGAGGCCGACGGGCTCCCGGGGCTGATCGTCGATCGCTACGGCGACACGCTGGTCGCGCAGTTCCTGTCGGCCGGCGTGGAGCGCTGGAAGGCCGCAATTGCCGATGCGCTGCTCGCGGCGACCGGCCTGCACAAGCTCTACGAGCGTTCCGATGCCAGCGGACGCGAGCGCGAAGGCCTGAAGCCCGTCACGGGCTGGCTGCGCGGAGAGGGCGCCACCGAAATGACGATCCGCGAGCACGGCTGGACGCTCTCGCTCGACATTGCGACCGGCCACAAGACGGGCTTCTACCTGGACCAGCGCGACAGCCGCCAGCGCTTTGCCGAACTGGCGCAGCATCGGCGCTTTCGGCGCGTGCTCAACTGCTTTTGCTACACCGGCGGCTTTACCGTGGCGGCACTTGCGGGCCTGCAGGCGGCGGGCGCGATGGAGGGCGCCGAGCTGGTGTCGGTCGATTCGTCGCAGCCGGCGCTCGAGAAGGCGCGGGCCAATCTGGCGCTGAACGGCTTCGGCGGCGAAGGCCTGAAGACGGAATTCCTGGACGCCAACGTCAACACCGTGCTGCGCGAGTTCATCGAGCAGGGCCGCAGCTTCGACGCCATCGTGCTCGACCCGCCCAAGTTCGCGCCCACGGCGGCCCATGCCGAGCGCGCCGCCCGTGCCTACAAGGACATCAATCGTCTTGCGCTCAAACTGCTGGAGCCCGGCGGCGTGCTGCTGACTTTCTCGTGCTCGGGCGGCATCAGCGCCGACCTGTTCCATAAGATCGTGGCTTCGGCGGGCATCGATGCCCAGGTCGACGGCTACATCAGCGAACGATTGGGCGCAGCGCCCGACCATCCGATGACCATCGAATTTCCCGAAGGCGAATACCTCAAGGGCCTGGTGGTGGTGCGAAAGCCCGCTTGACCCCGCGCCAACGCAACTGAGTGGCATTGGCTAAACTGCCGGCCAGTTCTTTTTCTTCCCTGTTTTCCGCCTTCGGAGCACATCAATGGCCCTCATTCCCGCCACCATCCTCACCGGCTTCCTGGGCTCGGGCAAGACCACGCTGCTCAAGCGCATCCTGACAGAGGCGCACGGCCAGAAGATTGCCGTGATCGAGAACGAGTTCGGCGAAGAGAACATCGACAGCGACATTCTCGTGACCGAATCGAAGGAGCAGATCGTGCAGATGAGCAACGGCTGCGTCTGCTGCACCATCCGCGAAGACCTTCGCGAAGCCCTGCAGCTGCTGGCCGCCAAGAAGCGCCAGGGCCTGCTCGACTTCGACCGCGTGGTGATCGAGACCACCGGCCTGGCCGACCCCGGGCCCGTGGCGCAGACCTTCTTCATGGACGACGAGATTGCCGAGAGTTACCTCCTCGACTCCATCCTCACGCTGGTCGATGCCAAGCATGCGCCCCAGCAACTCAACGATCGCCAGGAAGCGCGCCGCCAGGTGGGCTTTGCCGACCAGATCTTCATCAGCAAGAGCGAGCTGGTGTCGGCCGAAGAAACCGAAGCGCTGATCCACCGCCTGAAGCACATGAACCCGCGCGCGCCGCAGCAGAAGGCGCATTTCGGCGACGTGCCGCTGAAGGATATCTTCGACCTGCGCGGCTTCAACCTGAACGCCAAGCTCGACATCGACCCCGATTTCCTCAAGGAAGACGACCACGATCATCACGACCATGACCACGCGCATGGCGAGCATTGCGACCATCCGTCGCACCAGCACGAGGGGCACGGCCATCATCACCACACCGACGATGACGTGAAGAGCTTCGTCTACAAGGCCGACCGCCCCTTCGACCCGGCCAAGCTCGAAGACTTCCTTGGCGCCATCGTCAACATCTACGGCCCGCGCATGCTGCGCTACAAGGGCGTGCTGAACATGAAAGGCACCGAGCGCAAGGTGATCTTCCAGGGCGTGCACCAGCTGATGGGCAGCGACCTTGGCCCGGAGTGGGGCAAGGACGAAGCGCGCCAGAGCCGCATGGTCTTCATCGGCATCGAGCTGCCGCGCGAGATTCTCGAGCAGGGGCTGGAGCAATGCCTGGTCTGACCGCATTCCGCCGACACTGAGGCCAACCAAATAAAAATGGCGCTGCACCCGAAGGGGCAGCGCCATTTGTCTTGCCTCAACGGCCTATTTGCCCATGCCGCCCAGCGGCTTGCCGTTGACCTTCAGGCTGCCTTCGCTGTACTCGACCTGGCTCGTGATGTCGGTGCCGTCGCGCTTGACGAAGCCCATTCCCTCGCCTTGCTCGACCAGCCCCGCGACCATCTCGGGTGGCGGCGTCTGGCCGCTCTCGGCGCCGGTGGCTGCAATCTGTTCGAGCCATTGCATCGGCAGGCGCGCGTTGGCCTTCAGCACGCCGCGCTTCATCAATAGCGCCATGCCCGGGCCCTGCAAGTCTTCGTCGGTCACGCCGACCATGCCGGCCGAATAGCTGATCTCGCCGCGCTTGCCCCCGATCTCGACCACCATCTTGTCGAGTCCGAATTCGGGGTTGTACTTGGCCATGGCCTTGAGGTCTGGCGCCAGCTGGTCTGCGAGCGTCTTCATGGCCGCTTGCGAGGCCTTGGCGCCGCCCTTGCCGCAGCCGTTGATGGCGCTCGACTGCAGCCATGCGTCGGCCAGCTTCTTGTAGCCGGCGGCGTGAATACGGCGCCCGCCGCTGCTCATCTCGAACCTGTCGATCTTGGTTTCGCCAATCTTGCCGGCGCCCTTGATGGTGCCGGTCGATGCGTAGAGCCCGTCCTTGATGCTGGCATCGGCAAGCATGTCGATGTTCTGCAGCAGCACCGTCGGCAAGGCCTTGCCCTCGGCGCCTTCGGCGGTGCCAAGGCCCTTGGGGGCGGCGAACTCGAAGCTTTCGAGTCGGGCTTCGGTCTTGCCGGTGGCCAGGATCCAGCCGGCGCTCTTGTCCATGTCGGCCTTGCCGGTCAGCTTGCCCATCTTCATGGTGGCGCCGGTGCGGGCGTCGCTCATGTCCAGCCCCGGCATGGTCAGGTCGTAGCGCACGTGGGTGCGGGCGCCGTTCATCTCGATGCGGGCTTGCGCCCCGTGCCAGGCGAACTGGGCCTTGCCTTCGTCGACCACCTTGGCGGGCGCCACGGCCAAGTCGCTGGCATAGCCGCCGTCGAAGGCCACCGTGGTGTGCGCCGTGAGGGGCTTGGCCTTGCCGAAGAGCTGCTCGGCCTTGGCCTGGCCTTTCACGTCGAGCACCAGTTCGCTGTCGATGGTGGCCGCGGCCAGCGTGCCGCCGGCGAGCGGACCATGGCGGATGGTGTCGCGGAAGGTGAGCCGCACGGGCTTGAATGGCGTGGCGGTGTCGTCACCATCATCGTCTTCGCCATCGGCGGGCTTGACGGCCGGCACCTGCGCCGCGGCGTCGGCCGCGCATCCGAACTCGACCGTCACTGTGCTGACCGCGCCGAAGAAGCCCCGTTCGTAATTGCGGTCGATCACGCGCACCAGCGCGGTCTGCTTCGGCAACTCATCCAGGGCGGTGTCGTAGCTGGACTTGATCTTTGTGCCGGCCCACCAGGTGCCGCCGCCATAGGCAAGCGCAATGGCGGCTGCCAGCGCGCCCAAAACTGCTTTTTTGCTCACGATTTCTTCTCTTGTATGAATTGCGGGTCGACCCGCACCGCCCCCCCGGCGGTTTCGGCAGGCCTTCGTTGCCCCCTCCGGCAACGGAGGCGATGCTACCGGAGGTAGCCCGGTTGCAGGCACATCCCCCTTCATTTCGAGTTCTCTATACAATCGCGCGCCTGTTCCGATAGCCATGCCCTCATCCCAAGGAAGGGATGTGGTGGCTTACGGCACGGGGCGCCGCACGTTTCCGGCGGGCTTTCGGGGGTATAACCCCGGGGTTCGTCACTGCGAGCACTCCGACGAGTGGGCCCATGCGGCTTGAAACCGCAAGGGTTCCCCTGGAAGGAGACACCCAGTGAAAGCGCGTTCCAGTTCGTTCAAGGAGCCAGTCACCGTGAAGAAACCCGCCGCCAAGGCTACGCCAGCAACCAAGCCCGCCGCTAAAAAAGCGGTGGCTGCAAAGCCGGCTGTACCCGCGGCGAAAAATACTTCTTCCGCTGCCAAAGCTCCGGCCACGAAACAAAAAAGCGTTCCTAAGAAGCCAGCAACGCCGTCGGCCAAGGCCGCGACCGTTGCCCAGAAGCCCGTCAAGGCTGCAAAGTCCGTTGTGTCGCCGGTGGCATCCGCCCCGGCCAAGAGTGAAACCAGGACTGCAGCTGCGGGTCAATCGCCATCCAAAACCGTCGGCCGCACTGCTGCCGTCCCTTCTGCCCCTCCGATCCCAATGAAAAAAACGGCTGCCGCCTCTTCTTCCGCCACGGCGACACCTTCGATGCCCGCTCAGACCGCTGCACCCGCGCCCGCGCGGGGTGGCCGCGTGTCGCGGCTGTCGCAGCTGACCGTGCCTTCCATGCCGCAATCGGTGGCTTCCACCGCCGCCAAGTCTTCGTTCTCGCAAGCGCCTTCCAACGCGCTGGTTCCTCCGCCGCCCGTGGCCGTGAAGAAAGACCCGAAGCTCGCGAACAACTGGAAAACCAAGCCGGTTGAAGAGCTGACCGACGCCGAGGTCATCGCGATGCCCGACACCGAATACATGAACGAAAAGCAGATGGCGTTCTTCCGCCTGAAGCTGGTCGAGCTCAAGCGCGGCATTCTTGAAAACGCCGGCGAAACCACCGAGCACCTGCGTGAAGACACCGTGGTGGTGCCCGACCCCGCCGACCGCGCCACCATCGAGGAAGAGCACGCGCTCGAGCTGCGCACGCGCGACCGCGAACGCAAGCTGCTGAAGAAGATCGAGCAGTCGATCCAGCGCATCGACGCCGGCGACTACGGCTACTGCGACGAAACCGGCGAGCCCATCGGTGTCGGTCGGCTGCTGGCCCGTCCCACGGCCACGCTGTCGCTCGAAGCGCAGCAGCGCCGCGAACTCAAGCAGAAGATGTTCGGGGACTGACCCGGTCCTGCCAAACAGAAAAAGAGAACCTGATCGCCTCGAAGATTTTGTCGATGCCAAAGGAAGAGTCGGGCCGCCTGTTTTCCAAGGTGGCTAAATTCGTCCGCAATCCCCTCAAGGATTGGTCGGAACTCAATGCGGCCACCGACTCCACCCTGCCGGCCGACCAGGCCTACAGCCGGGAAGCGCTCAAGGAAATGATCGAACGGCGCCAGCGCAACGATTTCGTTCGCCGGCGCGAGTTCGACATGCTCCGCAAACTGCGCCAGCGCGAAGCGGCCGCCCACTCATTCGAAGGAACGGTCACGCCGTCTTCCTTCAACCTGAACAGCACCACTGAAAAGTCGGAGGGCCGCGCCCTCACGCTCAAGAAGATCGACGAGATCGAAGAGCAGATGTCGCAGCAGTGGTGGAAGGGCCGCGGTCCCAACGGCGAGGTGCTAGCCGCCACGCCGCCCGATGCCGGTGCCGAAACCCTGCCGCCGCCCGTCGACGAGGCCGAGGTGGCCAGCTTGCTGGCTGCTCCTGCACCCCGCGCCGCGCCTGCTCCCGCGCCTGCTGTCCCGGTGGCCGCCGCAGCCACAACCTCGGCTGCGGGCGGAACATCGCTGCTGACGGCGCGGCTCGCACGTGACGGCGCGCTCGAGGAGGCCGTGATCCGCTTCGCGCATGGCGACGACACCGGTGCAGAGGCCATTCTTCTCCAGGCGCTGGCTTCGGACAGTGCCGCCGCGGGTAACGGCGAGGGCGACCACGCGGCCACCGAGCGGGACGACACGCGCTGGCGTGCCTTGTTCGACCTGTACCGCGCCACCGGGGATGCCGCGCGCTTCGCGGCCGCCCGCATGCGCTATGCCCAGCGCATGAAGCGCATGGGCCCCGACTGGGTGCCCCTGGACGAGCTCGCGCGCAACGTGAAAACCGTGGCTGCCACCGACTACGCCGAACTGGTGCCCAGCGGTCCCGACTGGAGCAGCCCTCCGCGGCTGGCGCGAGAAGGCCTGGTGAACCTCACGCGCGCGCTGTCGAAGGCCGGGTCGGTCTGGACGCTCGACTGGCGCGCACTGACGGCCATCGAAGCCGACGCCGCCGCGCCGCTGCGCGTGCTGTTCAATCACTGGGCCGATTCGCCGGTGCAGCTGCGCTTCATCGGTTCCGCGAAACTGCTCGCGGTCCTGGCCGAGGCAACCCCCAACAACGAGCGCAGCACGGAAGACGTCTGGTGGCAACTGCACCTGGCGGCGTTGCGCATGATGAATCTGCCTGACGACTTCGAACTGATGGCGCTCAACTACTGCATCACCTACGAGGTTTCGCCGCCGGCTTGGCAAGACCCCAAGGGCGAGTGCACCGCGCTCACGGCGCCGCAGGGGAGCCGCTCGGCCTCCAGTTCGGTGTGGTCGCTGCTGTCCAGCGGCGAATCGGAGAGCTTTCCATCCACCGACAGCGGCTTTGCGGCACTGGCCGGCGATCTGCGCGGCGAAGCGCATTCGAGCCTGCAGCGGCTGGACACCGATCTGCGCAACACGACGGCGCCGGTGATCTCCTGCGCCGCGCTCCTGCGCATGGACCTCGCCGCCGCCGGCACGCTGCTCGGCTGGGTGCGCGCGCGGGACGCCCAGGGCGAGCGGGTCCAGTTCGTGGACGCGCACCATCTGATCGCGACCCTGTTCGACATCGTGGGCATTGCCGACCACGCCACCGTGGCCGTCCGGAAGAACTAGCCGCAATTCCGCGCCACGCGCGGGGTTGCATTGCCTCGGGCCATCCCCAGATGGCTTCGATGGAACAGTTTCACGGCACCACCATCGTGAGCGTGCGCCGCAAGACTCCCCAGGGCGACCAGGTCGCCATTGGCGGGGACGGGCAGGTCACTCTCGGCAATATCGTCATCAAGGGCACGGCGCGCAAGGTGCGGCGGCTCTATCACGGCAAGGTGCTGGCCGGCTTTGCCGGCGCCACGGCCGACGCCTTCACGCTTTTCGAGCGCTTCGAGGCCAAGCTCGAAAAACACCAGGGCCATCTGACCCGCGCGGCCGTCGAGCTCACGAAAGACTGGCGCACCGACCGGGTGCTGCGCAAGCTCGAGGCCATGCTGGCCGTGGCGGACGCGACCACCTCGCTCATCATCACCGGCAACGGCGACGTGCTGGAGCCGGAAGACGGTGTGATCGCTATCGGTTCGGGCGGCGCCTATGCGCAGTCGGCCGCCAAGGCGCTGATCGACAACACCGACCTGACGGCGGAGCAAATTGTGCGCAAATCGCTCGCGATCGCCGGCGAAATCTGCATTTACACGAACATGAACCACACGGTGGAAGCGCTCTGACCATGTCCATGACCCCCCAGGAAATCGTCTCCGAGCTCGACAACCACATCGTCGGCCAGCCGGCCGCCAAGCGCGCCGTGGCCATTGCGCTGCGCAACCGCTGGCGCCGCCAGCAGGTCGAGGAAAAGCTTCGCACCGAGATCACGCCCAAGAACATCCTCATGATCGGCCCTACGGGCGTTGGCAAGACCGAAATCGCGAGGCGCCTCGCGCGCCTGGCCGATGCGCCGTTCATCAAGGTCGAGGCGACCAAGTTCACCGAGGTGGGCTACGTGGGCAAGGACGTCGATTCGATCATTCGCGACCTGGCCGAAATTGCCGTCAAACAGACGCGCGAAGCCGAAAGCGCCAAGGTGCGCGCCCGCGCCGAGGACGCCGCCGAGGACCGCATCCTGGACGTGCTGCTGCCGCCCGCGCGCGGTGCCGACAGCGGCACGCCGGCGCTCGATGGCCCCAACCCCACCCGGCAGGCTTTTCGCAAGAAGCTGCGCGAGCGCCAGCTGGACGACAAGGAGATCGAGCTCGACCTGGCCGAGGCCCGGGCTCCGCTCGAGATCATGGGCCCCGCGGGCATGGAAGAAATGACCGAGCAGCTGCGCGGCATGTTCGGCCAGCTGGGCGGCGGCAAACGCAAGACGCGCAAGCTCAAGATCGCCGAGGCCATGCGGCTGCTGATCGACGAGGAAGCCGCCAAGCTGGTTAACGAGGACGAGATCCGCACGCAAGCCATCACCAATGCCGAGCAGAACGGCATCGTCTTCATCGACGAGATCGACAAGGTCGCCACGCGCAGCGAAGCACAAGGCTCCGACGTATCGCGCCAGGGCGTGCAGCGCGACCTGCTGCCGCTGGTCGAGGGTACGGCAGTGACCACCAAGTACGGCGTGGTGCGCACCGACCACATGCTCTTCATTGCGAGCGGGGCGTTCCACCTCAGCAAGCCGAGCGACCTCATTCCTGAGCTGCAGGGGCGCTTTCCGATCCGCGTGGAGCTGCAATCGCTCTCGGTATCGGACTTCGAAAGCATCCTCACGCAGACCCGCGCATCGCTCGTGAAGCAGTACCAGGCGCTGCTCGCGACCGAAGGCGTGACGCTGGAGTTCACCCCCGAGGGCGTCAATCGATTGGCGGCCATCGCCTTCGAGGTGAACGAGCGCACCGAGAACATCGGCGCGCGCCGTTTGTCGACCGTGATGGAGCGCCTGCTCGATGAGGTAAGCTTCGATGCGACCCGCATCGAGGGGCAAACGATCCGCATCGATGCCGCCTACGTCGACGAGCGCCTTGCGGCACTAAGTCACGACGAAGACCTTTCGCGCTTCATCCTCTGAAGCTGCCTTGCAGTCCCCTGTAACGGGGCTGCGCTTCACGCATCACATTCATTGCGTGAGCTAAGTACTTCATTCTCAACGGAATTCGCCGGTTTTCAGCTTTGCAAACCGGTGCTAAGTCGTTGATTCCATTACAAAAAATACCACCAACGGCCAGTTGCGGTTGAAGTGTTTCCTGCTACAGTGCAAAAAAGTGCAGTTAAGTGGGAAAAAGTGCGGGTGGTGCCCCTTTCGGGCGCCGCAGTACTCCCAACACAGGGGTTCTGGTCGTGTTTCAAGGCGCTTCATCGCTCAGTCTGGATGCCAAGGGGCGGCTCTCCGTGCCGACCCGGCATCGTGACGTCCTGAGCGCGACGGCGAACGGCCAGCTCACGATCACCAAGCATCCGCACGGCTGCCTCATGGTGTTCCCGCGTCCCGAGTGGGAGAAATTTCGCGAGCGCATCGCCGCGCTCCCAATGTCGGCACAGTGGTGGAAGCGCGTATTCCTCGGCAACGCAATGGACGTCGAGATGGACGGCACCGGCCGCATCCTGGTTTCGCCCGAACTGCGTGCGGCCACCGGCATCACGCGCGAGACGTTGTTGCTGGGCATGGGCAATCATTTCGAGCTCTGGGACAAGGCCACCTACGAAGCCAAGGAGGCCGAGGCCACCCAGGGCCAGATGCCCGATGTGTTTCAGGACTTCGCGTTCTGAGGACTCGCGTGAACACTCCATGGACCCATACCACCGTGTTGCTGAACGAAGCGGTGGAAGCCCTTCTTTCAGGCAGCGCAGCGGCCGCGGGCACCTATGTGGATGCGACCTTCGGCCGTGGCGGGCATGCGCGCGCCATTCTCGCGAGGCTGGCACCGGAAGGCAGGCTGATCGCATTCGACAAGGATGCGGAAGCGGTGGCCGAAGCAGCGCGCATCTCGGATGCGCGTTTTTCCATCCGGCACCAGGGATTCCGTTCGCTGGGCGAATTGCCCGATGCCAGCGTGGCGGGTGTGCTGATGGACCTGGGCGTGAGTTCGCCGCAAATCGACAACCCGGTGCGCGGTTTCAGTTTTCGTTTCGACGGCCCGCTCGACATGCGCATGGACACCACGCGCGGCGAGAGCGTGGCCGAATGGCTGGCAACGGCCGAACTCCAGCAGATTGCAGAGGTGATCCGTGACTATGGCGAAGAACGGTTTGCTGTTCAGATTGCAAAGGCGATTGTTGCTCGCAGACAAGAACGGGGCGCAATTTCAACCACCACCGAACTGGCCGAACTCGTGGCTGGCACGGTCAAAACCCGCGAGCAGGGCCAGAACCCTGCAACGCGCACATTTCAGGCTTTTCGGATTTTCATCAACGCCGAGCTTGAAGAGCTGCAACAGGCGCTAGAGGCGAGCCTTTCCGTGCTGCAGCCCGGCGGCCGCCTCGTGGTGATCAGCTTCCACTCGCTGGAAGACCGCATCGTGAAGCAGTTCATCGCCAAGCATTCGAAGGAGGTCTACGACCGGCGCGCGCCGTTCGCCGCCCCGAAGGTGATGAAACTGCGCGCGCTCGAGCGCATCAAGCCTTCGGCCGAAGAGGTGAAAGGCAACCCGCGCTCGCGCAGCGCGATCTTGCGGGTAGCCGAACGCACCCAGGCGGCTTGACATGGCACGCCTCAATCTGCTCCTCATGCTCGCGGTGGTCGCCTCCGCGCTCTACCTCGTGCACACGCAGTACCTGTCACGCCAGCTCTATACCGAGCTCGACCGTACGCAGCAGGAGGCGCGCCGCCTGGAGCTCGACCGCGACCGGCTGCAGGTGGAGAAACGTGCCCAGGCCACGCCGCTGCGCGTGGAGAAGCTCGCCAAGGAGCAGCTGCAGATGCGCACCACCACGCCGGCCATCACGCAGTACGTTCGTCCGGACGGCTCGGTGATTCCGGCCGTGGTGGCGCCGCCGCCCGCACCGCCGGCAGGCCCCGCGCCCAAGCCCACCGCGAGGGCCCAGCGATGAGCCGCCGCAGCGTCCGCTACACCACCAGCCCCTTGCTTGCGAGCAAGACGCCGGTCTGGCGCAGCAAGTTCATCGTCGCAGGCATCGCCTTCGGCTTCGTCGTGCTGGCGGGCCGGGCCGCGTACGTGCAGGTCTTCAACAACAGCTTCTTCCAGCGGCAGGGCGAAGTGCGCTTTGCGCGCACGCTCGAGCTGCCGGCCAACCGCGGGCGCATTCTCGACCGCAACGGGCTCATCCTGGCCTCCAGCGTGGTCGCGCCGAGCATCTGGGCCATTCCGGAAGACATCGAGCGCGACGACCCCGAGGTGCGCGCCAAGCTCAAGCAGGTGGCCAAGCTGCTCGAAATGCCGCAGAAGGATTTCGACAAGAAGCTCGAGGACGAGGACAAGACCTTCGTCTGGATCAAGCGCCAGGTCGACGAGCCCATTGCCAAGCAGATTGCCGCGCTCAACCTCAAGGGCATCTACCAGCGCAAGGAATACAAGCGCCAGTACCCGGAGGGCGAGGCCGCGGCGCACGTGGTGGGCTTCACCAACGTGGAGGACAACGGGCAGGAAGGCATCGAGCTGTCCTTCAACAAGGACCTGGCCGGCAAGGCCGGATCGCGCCGCGTCATCAAGGACCGCCTGGGCCGCGTGGTGGAGGGTGTGGGCGAACAGGTGCCGCCGGTCGACGGCAAGGACATCCAGCTCAGCGTGGACAGCAAGGTGCAGTTCTTTGCCTACCAGAAGCTGCGCGACGCGGTGACCGCGCGCAAGGCCAAGGCGGGCAGCGTGGTGGTGCTCGACGCGGTCACCGGCGAAGTGCTGGCACTGGCCAACTACCCTAGCTACGTGCCCGACAAGCGCCAGAACCTCACGGGCGAACAGCTGCGCAACCGTGCGCTCACCGACACCTTCGAACCCGGCTCCACCATGAAGCCGATCACCGTCGCCATGGCGCTGGAAGCCGGCCGCGTAAAGCCCTCGACGCTCATCGAGACCGGACCGGGCCGCTTTCAGATCGGCGGCTTCACCATCAGCGACACCCACAACTACGGCACGCTCACTGTCGAGGGCGTGATCCAGAAGTCGAGCAACGTGGGTGCGCTCAAGATCGCGCAGAAGATGACCCCGCACGAGATGTGGGACACCTACACCGCGCTGGGCTATGGCCAGAAGCCGCAGATCCAGTTCCCCGGCGCGGTGAGCGGCCGGCTGCGGCCCTGGAAGACATGGAAGCCGGTGGAGCAGGCCACCATGGCCTACGGCTACGGCCTGTCGGCGTCGCTGTTTCAAATGGCGCATTCGTACACTGCGTTTGCCCACGACGGCGCGATCATTCCGGTCACCATTCTCAAGAACTCCGCCCCTCCCGCCGGCGTGCAGGTGTTCTCATCCGCGAATGCGCTGGCAGTGCGCAAGATGCTGCAGATGGCCGCGGGCCCCGGCGGTACCGGCACGCGCGCGCAGACCATCGGCTACTCGGTCGGCGGCAAGTCCGGGACGGCGCACAAGCAGGTTGGCAAAGGTTACGCCAGCAACAAATACCGGGCCTGGTTCACCGGCATGGCACCCATCGAAAAACCCCGCATCATCGTCGGCGTGATGATCGACGAGCCGAGCGACGGCCAGTATTTCGGCGGCGTGGCCGCCGCGCCCGTTTTCAGCGAAGTCGTGCAGCAGACCCTGCGCATGATGAACGTTCCGCCCGACCTCGCGGTCAAACCTCTGGTGATGACGCAAGGCGTCGACGAGAGCTTCTGAGCATGCTGACACTCACATCTCCCCAGCTCGCCGCGCTCTGGCTCAAGGAGCGCGTGCGGGGTGCGCTGCATGCGGACAGTCGGCCGGTAGGCTCCGATGACGGCTTCATCGCGTGGCCCGGCGCCGCGACGGACGGGCGCAAGCATGTGGCTGCTGCGCTGGGGCAGGGCGCGGCGGCCTGCCTCGTCGAGCACGATGGCGTGGAAGGTTTCGACTTCCAGGGCGACGACCGCATTGCCAGCTACCCCGGCCTCAAGGCCGCGACGGGCCCGATCGCCTCGGCGTTCTACGACGACCCATCGGCCGCACTCGAGCTGCTGGCCGTGACCGGCACCAACGGCAAGACCTCCACCGCCTGGTGGCTCGCCGAATCGCTTTCCACGCTGGCGGTGCCTGGCGGCGTCCGCACGCTGCAGCCCGACGGCTCCACGGAGCGCGGCGCGCCGTCGCCCTGCGCGGTGATGGGCACCTTGGGCATCGGCGTGCCGCCGGAACTCACCTACACCGGCCTCACCACGCCCGACCCGGTGATGATGCAGCGCGAACTGCGCGCCCTGGTCGAGCGCGGCTTCGGTGCCTGTGCCATCGAGGCCTCGTCGATCGGCATTGCCGAACGCCGGCTCGACGGAGCGCGCATTGCCGTGGCGGTGTTCACCAATTTCACGCAGGATCATCTGGACTACCACGGCAGCATGGAAGCCTACTGGCAAGCCAAGGCCGAGCTGTTCCGCTGGCCGGGCCTGCGGGCTGCCGTGATCAACATCGACGACGTGCATGGCGCCAGCCTGTGCGCCAACCTCATCGAAGGCGGCATCGGTGCCCTCGATGTGTGGACCGTCTCGGCCGCTGGCAGCCCGGCGCGGCTGATGGCGCGGGACGTCGGCTATGGCGCGCAGGGCCTGCGGTTCTCTGTGGCCGAGCATGGCGCCACAGCGGTGGAACGCATCTCGACCGGCCTGATCGGCCAATACAACGTGGCCAACCTGCTCGGCGTGCTCGGCACGCTGCGCGCGCTGGGGCTCTCGCTGGCCGAGGCCGTGGCGGCCTGTGACAACCTCACCAGCGTGCCCGGCCGCATGGAGCGCGTGGGCACCGGTGTTGACGCACCGTTGGCCGTGGTCGACTACGCCCACACCCCCGACGCACTCGACAAGGCTCTGGCCGGCCTGCGTCCGCTGGCCCAGCAGCGCGGCGGCGCACTCTGGTGCCTGTTCGGCTGCGGCGGCGATCGCGACCCGATCAAGCGCCCGATGATGGCCGCCGTGGCCGAGCGCCAGGCCGACCGCATCATCGTCACCAGCGACAACCCGCGCAGCGAAAACCCCGACGCGATCATCAGCCAGGTGCTGCTCGGCCTCTCGCGTCCCGAGGCGGCGCAGGTGCAGCCCGACCGCGGCGCGGCCATTGCCGACGCCATTGCGCAGGCTGCGCCCGAAGACATCGTGCTCATTGCTGGCAAGGGCCACGAGGCTTGGCAGGAAATTGCCGGGCAGCGCATCCCGTTTTCCGACCGGAGCCATGCGGTCGAAGCACTCGAGAAGCGGGGTGATCGCGCATGAACGAGTCGACGCCACTCATGCTCACGCTGGCCCAGGTGCAGCAGTGGATTCCCGGCGCGCGCCTGATCGGCGAGCCCACCACGCTCATCACCCGCGTCCATACCGACACCCGCACGCTCGCCAATGGCGACCTGTTCGTGGCGCTCAAGGGCGAACGCTTTGACGCCAACGAGTTCCTGGCCGATGCCAAGGCGCGCGGCGCGGTGGCGGCCATTGCGCACCACGGGCTGCAGGAAGCGGGCCTCGCGGGGCTCGAAGTGCCCGATTCGCTGGCCGCGCTCGGCGCACTGGCCGCGGGTTGGCGCGCGCAGTTCGACCTGCCGTTGATCGCGGTCACGGGCAGCAACGGCAAGACCACGGTCACGCAGATGATCGCAGCCATCCTGGTCGCGTTCCGGGCCGATCGCGCACTGGCGACGGCCGGCAACTTCAACAACGAGATCGGCGTGCCGCTGACGTTGCTGCGCCTGCGCGCCAGCCACCAGCATGCGGTGGTCGAGCTGGGCATGAACCACCCCGGGGAGATTGCGCGGCTGGCGGCCATTGCACGCCCGACCATCGCGCTGGTCAACAACGCCCAGCGCGAGCACCTGGAGTTCATGGCCACCGTCGAGGCGGTGGCGCGCGAGAACGGCGCAGTGTTCACGGCGTTGCCTGAGGACGGTACGGCCGTGTTCCCGCACGGCGATGCCTTCGCTTCGCTGTGGAGCGACATGGCGCACGACGGTGCCATGCGCCGCTGCATGACCTTCGGCGAGCAGGAGGACGCCGACATTTCGCTGGCCCGGGCCGAATGGCAGCAGGGCGCCTGGCAGGTCCGCATCCGCACGCCGCTGGGCGACTTCGACGCAGGGCTGCACATCGCGGGCCGGCACAACGTCGTCAACGCGCTGGCGGCCACCGCCTGTGCGCTCGCGGCGGGCGTTTCGCTCGGCACCATCGGCGCGGGCCTCAGCGCCTTCCGGCCGGTGAAGGGCCGCTCCAAGGCGAGCGAAGTGGTGCTGGCGGACGGGCATGCGCTCACGCTGGTGGACGACAGCTACAACGCCAACCCCGATTCGGTGCGCGCCGCCGTCGACGTGCTCGCCGCATTGCCCGGCCCGCGTCTCCTGGTGCTCGGCGACATGGGCGAGGTCGGCAATCGCGGGCCCGAATTCCATGCCGAGGTGGGCGACTGGGCACGCGAGCGGGGCATCGAAACCCTGTATGGCCTGGGCAATGAAACCGCGCACGGCGTGGCCGCTTTCAACGGCGGCGATTTCGGGGTTGGAAACGGTCTCCATTTCAACAACGTGGAGGCGCTCAACGCCGCCGTGCTGGCGCGGCTGCCACAGGTGGCCAGCGTGCTGGTCAAGGGATCGCGCTTCATGAAGATGGAGCGGGTGGTGCAAGCCATCGAGCAATCACGACAACAACAAAAGGAGGCCGGTCATGACGCATGAGCCGCGCAAGACGACATGCTGATGAGCCTGGCCCAATGGCTGCAAACACTCTCGCCCGAATTCGGGTTCTTGCGCGTTTTTCAGTACCTCACCTTCCGTGCGCTGATGGCCGCGCTGACCGCATTGGTTGTCGGCTTGGTCGCCGGCCCCTACGTGATTCGCCGCCTGGCCGCGCTCAAGATCGGCCAGCCGGTGCGCGGCTACGGCATGGAAACGCACCTGACCAAGAGCGGCACGCCCACGATGGGCGGCGTGCTGGTGCTGTTCGCGATCGCGTTCGCCACCGTGCTGTGGTTCGACGCGTCGAACCGCTTCGTCTGGATCGTGCTCTGGGTGACGCTGGGCTTCGGCGCCATCGGATGGGTCGACGACTGGCGCAAGGTAGTGCGCAAGGATCCGGAAGGCATGCGCTCGCGCGAGAAGTATTTCTGGCAGTCGGTGGTCGGGCTGATCGCCGGTTTCTACCTGCTCTTCAGCATCTCGGAAAGCTCGAACTGGCGCGTGCTCCAGCTGTTCTTCGCCTGGGTGCAGTCGGGCTTCGACCTCGACTTTCCGCCCAAGATCAACCTGCTGGTCCCCTTCTTCAAGGAAGTGAGCTACCCGCTCGGCGGCATCGGCTTCGTGATCCTGACCTACCTCGTGATCGTGGGCGCGAGCAACGCGGTCAACCTGACCGACGGCCTCGACGGGCTGGCGATCATGCCGGTGGTGATGGTGGGCTCGGCGCTGGGCGTGTTCGCGTACGTCACGGGCAGCGCGGTGTATTCCAAATACCTGCTGTTCCCCAACATCCCGGGCTCGGGCGAACTGCTGGTGTTCTGCTCGGCCATGGCCGGCGCGGGCCTCGCCTTTCTCTGGTTCAACACCCATCCGGCGCAGGTCTTCATGGGCGACGTGGGCGCGCTCGCGCTCGGCGGCGCGCTGGGCACCATCGCGGTCATCGTGCGCCAGGAGATCGTTTTCTTCATCATGGGCGGGATCTTCGTGGTCGAGGCGATCTCGGTGATGGCGCAGGTCATGTACTTCAAGTACACCAAGAAGCGCTACGGCGAGGGCCGCCGCGTGCTCAAGATGGCGCCGCTGCATCACCACTTCGAGAAAAGCGGCTGGCGCGAGACGCAGGTCGTGGTGCGCTTCTGGATCATCACGATGCTGCTGTGCCTCGTGGGTCTTTCAACGCTGAAGCTCCGGTAACAGGCACATGCGGCACCTGAAAGATCTCCCCGTCCTCGTCCTCGGCCTCGGTGCGTCCGGGCTGGCGATGGCGCGCTGGTGCGCCCGCCACGGCGCGGTGGTGACCGTTGCCGACACGCGCGAGGCGCCCGCCGCGCTGGCCACGCTGCGAGCCGAGCTGCCCGGCGTCGTCTTCATCGGCGGTCCGTTCTCTGTCGCGCTGATCGAAGGCACGCCGATCCGTGCGGTGTACCGCTCGCCGGGCCTGTCGCCCGCGACGATTGCGCCGGTCGTCGATGCGGCACGGGCTGTCGGCCTGGCGGTCGGCGGGGAGCTGGATCTCTTCGCGCATGCGCTGCGGGACTTGCAGACCGTGGAGATGCCTGTGGTGGACGCGGAGCCGGAGGCGGAAGCCCCGGCCGTTGCGGAAGCCTTGGAGCCGCAGGCCGAGTTGGATCTGGAGATCGAAGCTGCTGCGGCCGAAGCCGCGCCGGTCGAGACCGATCAGGCCGAAGCCGGCGTGCCGGACGAATCATCCGAATCGACGGAAGCCACCGAGCCGGCCTCGGCGATCGAAACAACGCAAACAACTGAAACGGCTGAACCGGCCGCAGCCGAACCTGTGGCCACCGCCATGGCAGAAGCCGTGCCGCGCGATCCTTCGCTGAGCGTTCATGCGGAGCAGCCTGCGGAAGAGGCACCGGCGCCAGAGGCGCCCGCCATCGTTTCACGGCTGCCGAGCACCGGCAAGCCTTACGTTCCTACTGCCGCCAGGGAAGCGGCCGAGTTCGTCGCCAAGATTGCCGAACTCTCTGCGTCCAACCCCGCCTCCGCGGCCGTCGAGGAAGAGCCCACGCCCCAGCTCCCGTTGGTGCCGATCGAGGAACCGCCCGCACCCAAGGGATATACCCCCGCGGTGCTGGCCGTCACGGGCACCAACGGCAAGACCACGGTCACCGCGCTCACCGGCCAACTGGTCGAGCGCGCGGGCAAGAGCGCGGCGGTGGCCGGCAACATCGGCCCTACGCTGCTCGACACCCTGGCCGCGCACATCGACGCCGGCACACTGCCCGATGTCTGGGTGCTCGAACTCTCGAGCTTCCAGCTCGACGGTGTGCAGGGCTTCGAGCCGACCGCCGCGACGGTGCTCAACCTCACGCAGGACCATCTCGACTGGCATGGCGACATGGCCTCGTATGCGGCGGCCAAGGCGCGCATCTTCGGCGCCAAAGGGCTCATGGTGCTCAACCGCGACGACCCGGGTGTGATGGCGATGCTGCCTCCGCCCGTCAAGGTGAAGCTCCAGCGCCCGCAGATCCGTACGCACATCACCTTCGGCAGCGCGATGCCGCTGCGTCCCGGCGACTACGGTATCGAGCGCGTCAATGGCATGGCCTGGCTGGTGCGTGCGCTCGAGGCTGACGAAACGCAAAAGCGCAAGCGCGGCGCGGTGGTCGAGGAAGAAATCTTCCTGCAGCGCCTGCTGCCCGCGGACGCACTGCGCATCCGCGGACGCCACAACGCCATGAACGCACTGGCGGCGCTCGCGCTGGCCAGCGCCGCCGATTGCCCGCTCGGCCCGATGCTCTACGGCCTGCGCGAATACCGCGGCGAGCCGCACCGCGTCGAGCCCATTGCGCTCGTGGACGACGTCGAATACTTCGACGACAGCAAGGGCACCAACGTGGGCGCGACCGTCGCGGCGCTGAACGGCCTCGGCGAAGACCGGCGCGTGGTCGTCATCCTGGGCGGCGAAGGCAAGGGACAGGACTTCGAGCCGCTCGCCGAGCCGGTGCGCCGCTGCGCGCGCGCCGTGGTGCTCATCGGCCGCGATGCACCGCTGATCGAACAGGCGCTGGCCGCCACCGGCGTCTCGCCGATGCATGCCGGCTCGATGGAAGAAGCCGTCAGGCTCGCGGCCGCGCGCGCCAACCCCGGCGATGCCGTGCTGCTGTCACCGGCCTGTGCGAGCTTCGACATGTTCAAGGACTACGAGCACCGCGCGGCCGTGTTCCGCGAGGCCGTGCAGGCGCTGGCGGACGACCCGCTTGAGGCCGCCTCGTCCAACGACGCCGACTTTTCCTCGGGAGACCCGGTTTGAACACTGCAGCCGCCGGCGCCACGCCCAATGCAAAGACCAGCCGCTTCGGCGGCTGGTTCAGGCGCGCGCGCAGCGGCATCGATTCGCTGCCCGTGCACCTGCCGGTGCGCCTCGGCGGCGCCGGCATCACGCAGACCAAGGCCGCGCCGATGCGCGTGCTGGGCTTCGACCAGGCGCTGGTGTGGGTCACCGTCGCGCTGCTCACCTGGGGCCTGGTGATGGTGTATTCGGCCTCCATCGCGCTGCCCGACAACCCGCGTTTTGCTCGCGCCGGCTACAGCGCCTCGTTCTTCCTTACCCGGCATGCGGCCTCGGTGGTGTTCGCGTTCATCGCGGCGCTGCTCGCCTTCCAGATCCCGATGAAGACATGGGAGCGCGCCGCGCCCTGGCTCTTCGTCGCCTCGCTGCTGCTGCTGGTGGCGGTGCTCATTCCGCACGTCGGCATCAACGTGAACGGCGCGCGGCGCTGGCTGCCGCTGGGCTTCATGCGCTTCCAGCCGTCGGAGCTGGCCAAGCTCGCGATGGTGCTCTACGCCGCCAGCTACATGGTGCGCAAGATGGAGATCAAGGAGCGCTTCTTCCGCGCCGTGCTGCCGATGGGCGTTGCGGTGGTGGTGGTGGGCATGCTGGTGATGGCCGAGCCCGACATGGGCGCCTTCATGGTGATTGCCGTGATCGCCATGGGCATATTGTTCTTGGGCGGCGTGAACGCGCGCATGTTCTTCGTGATTGCCGCGCTGGTGGTGGTGGCCTTCGGCACCATCGTCGCGACCAGCCCTTGGCGGCGCGAGCGCATCTTCGCGTACCTGGATCCGTGGAGCGAGGAGCATGCGCTGGGCAAGGGCTACCAGCTCTCGCATTCGCTCATCGCCATCGGCCGCGGCGAGATCTTCGGCGTGGGCCTGGGCGGCAGCGTCGAGAAGCTGCACTGGCTGCCCGAGGCGCACACTGACTTCCTGCTCGCGGTCATCGGCGAAGAGTTCGGCCTCGTCGGCGTGCTGCTGATCATCGGCATGTTCCTCTGGCTGACCCGCCGCATCATGCACATCGGCCGCCAGGCGATTGCGCTGGACCGTGTGTTCTCGGGCCTCGTGGCCCAGGGCGTGGGCGTGTGGATCGGCTTCCAGGCCTTCATCAACATGGGCGTGAACCTCGGTGCGCTGCCGACCAAGGGACTGACCTTGCCGCTGATGAGCTTCGGCGGCTCGGCCATCCTGATGAACCTGGTGGCGCTCGCCGTGGTGCTGCGAATTGACTACGAAAACCGCGTGCTGATGCGCGGAGGCCGCATATGACCGGGCGCACTGCACTCGTCATGGCCGGCGGTACGGGTGGCCACATCTTTCCGGGGCTCGCGGTGGCCGAGGCGCTGCGCGAGCGCGGCTGGCGCGTGCATTGGCTGGGCGCCCCCGGCAGCATGGAAGAAAAGCTGGTGCCGCCGCGCGGCTTCACCTTCGAGGCGGTGCAGTTCGGCGGTGTGCGCGGCAAGGGTCCGCTCACGCTGTTCCTGCTTCCGATGCGGCTCCTGCGCGCCTTCTGGCAGAGCATCGGCGTGGTCCGCCGCGTCAAGCCCGACGTGGTGGTGGGCCTGGGCGGCTACATCACCTTTCCGGGCGGAATGATGAGCGTGCTGCTCAACAAGCCGTTGGTGCTGCACGAACAGAATTCGGTGGCCGGCCTTGCCAACAAGGTGCTGGCGGGCGTGGCCGATCGCGTGTTCACTGCTTTCCCCAACGTGCTGAAGAAGGCGCAGTGGGTAGGCAATCCGCTGCGCGCCGCGTTCACGTCGCAACCCGATCCGGCGGTGCGTTTTGCGGGACGCAGCGGTCCGCTCCGGCTGCTGGTGGTCGGCGGCAGCCTCGGTGCCAAGGCGCTCAATGCCGTGGTGCCGCAGGCGCTCGCGCGCATTGCGCCGGAAGTGCGCCCGCAGGTGCTGCACCAGAGCGGCGCCAAGCAGATCGACGAGTTGCGCGCCAACTACGCGGCGGCCGGCGTCGAAGGCGAGCTCACGCCCTTCATCGAAGACACCGCACAGGCCTACGCCGACGCCGACCTCATCGTCGCGCGCGCCGGGGCCAGCACCGTCACAGAAATCGCGGCCGTCGGCGCAGCAGCGCTGTTCGTGCCTTTTCCATCGGCGGTCGACGACCACCAGACCACCAACGCGCGCTTCCTTGTCGATGCGGGCGGCGGCTGGCTGGTGCAGCAGACCGATCTCACACCTGAATTGCTGGCTGACTTGCTACAGAAAACCGGGCGCACCGCGCTGATCGACAAGGCCAACAAGGCCAAAACCATGCAGAAGACCGAAGCCGTCGAGGCCGTCGTCCTAGCTTGCGAGGAGCTTGCCAAATGAAGCACGCGATTCGTCACATCCACTTCGTCGGCATCGGCGGTTCCGGCATGAGCGGCATCGCCGAGGTGCTGTTCAACCTCGGCTACCGCATCACAGGCTCCGACCTGGCCGACAGCGCAACGCTGCGCCGGCTGGCGGGCCTCGGCATCGGCACCTTCGTGGGCCACGCGGCCGTGCACATCGACGGCGCGGACGCGGTCGTCACCTCCACTGCCGTGCAGTCGGACAACCCCGAGGTGCTGGCTGCGCGCGAGAAGCGCATTCCGGTGGTGCCGCGCGCGCTGATGCTGGCCGAGCTGATGCGCCTGAAGCAGGGCATTGCAATTGCAGGCACGCACGGCAAGACCACCACCACAAGCCTGGTTGCCAGCGTGCTCGACGCCGCCGGGCTCGACCCGACCTTCGTCATCGGCGGTCGCCTCAACAGCGCCGGCGCCAACGCGCAATTGGGCAGCGGCGACTACATCGTGGTGGAGGCCGACGAGTCGGACGCCTCGTTCCTGAACCTGCTGCCCGTCATGGCTGTGGTCACGAACATCGACGCCGACCACATGGAAACCTATGGGCATGACTTCGCAAGGCTCAAGAAGGCCTTTGTCGATTTCCTGCACCGCATGCCGTTCTACGGCGTGGCCATCCTGTGCACCGACGATCCCGCCGTGCGCGACATCGTGTCCCACGTCACCTGCCCTGTCACCAGCTACGGCTTCGGCGAGGATGCGCAGGTGCGCGCAGTCGACGTGCGCGCCGTCGGCGGCCAGATGCACTTCACGGCGCAGCGGCGCAATGGCGTCACGCTGCCTGACCTGCCGATCGTGCTGAACCTGCCGGGTGAGCACAACGTGCGCAACGCCCTGTCGGTGATCGCCGTGGCGGTGGAGCTGGGCATTCCGGACGAAGCGGTGCAGCGCGGACTCGCCGGCTTCAAGGGCGTGGGCCGCCGCTTCCAGAGCTATGGCGAGGTGACGGCGCAGGGGCAGGAGGCCGGCAGCTTCACGGTGATCGACGACTACGGGCATCACCCGGTCGAGATGGCTGCAACCATTGCCGCCGCGCGCGGTGCGTTCCCGGGCCGGCGGCTGGTGCTGGCTTTCCAGCCGCACCGCTACACGCGCACGCGCGATTGCTTCGAGGACTTCGTCAAGGTCATCGGCAATGCCGATGCAGTGCTGCTGGGCGAGGTGTACGCCGCGGGGGAGCCGCCTATCGTGGCGGCCGACGGGCGTTCGCTGGCGCGTGCACTGCGCGTGGCCGGCAAGGTGGAGCCGGTGTTCGTCGACGACATCAGCGCCATGCCGAAAGCCATCCTGGACAACGCACGTGCCGGCGACGTGGTGCTTTGCATGGGCGCGGGTTCCATCGGCGCCGTGCCGGGCAGGGTCGTTGAAATTGCCGCCGCGGCGCGCGGCGCGGAGGTTACCCCATGACCCTTCAGGATCCAAAGCTGTTCGGCAAGGTGGCTGTGCTGTTCGGTGGAAGCTCGGCTGAACGCGAAATCTCGATCATGTCCGGGACGGGCGTGCTCGAGGCGCTGCGCTCGCGCGGCGTTGATGCGCATGCCTTCGATCCGTCCGAGCGCGACCTGGTCGAGCTTCGGCGCGACGGCTTCGCGCGCTGCTTCATAGCCCTGCATGGGCGGCATGGCGAGGACGGCACGGTGCAGGGCGCGCTCGAACTGCTCGGCATTCCCTACACCGGCTCTGGGGTGATGGCGTCGAGCGTGGCCATGGACAAGGTCATGACCAAGCGCATCTGGCAGGCCGACGGCTTGCCGACGCCGAAGTACGTTCGCTTGGCCTTCGATCAGCAAAGCCGCGAACAGATTCGCGCCGTGCCCGACGTGCTGGGCCTGCCGCTGATCGTGAAGCCGCCGCGCGAGGGATCGTCCATCGGTGTAACCAAGGTCGAGGGCTATTCGCAGATGCAGGATGCCGTGGCGCTTTCGGCGAAGTACGACGCCGACGTGCTGTGCGAGGAATTCATCGAAGGCGAGGAAGTGACCTGCGCCGTGCTCGGACAAGGGCTCGATGCGCGCGCGCTGCCTGTGGTGCGCATCGCCGCGCCACAGGGCGCCTACGACTACCAGAACAAGTACTTCACCGACGACGTGAAATACCAATGCCCGAGCGGCCTTGCCGAAGCCGAGGAACACGAGATCCAGCGCATCACGCTGGCCGCGTACCACACGCTCGGCTGCCGCGGCTGGGGCCGGGCCGACGTGATGATCCGCGCCACCGACCGCAAGCCCTTCCTGCTCGAGATGAACACCTCGCCCGGCATGACCAGCCATTCGCTCGTGCCGATGTCGGCGCGCGCGGCGGGCATTGCCTACGAAGACCTGTGCCTGCGCGTGCTGGCCTCGGCGTCGCTGGACGCCACGGGGGGAGCGCAGTAGCCATGGCGGACAGCATTCCGGTGCCCTTTGACGTCAAGCTCATGAACATCGTTTCGAACCTCGCGTTCGTGGTGGTGGCGCTCATGCTGCTGGCGGCGGGCGCCTGGTGGGTGCTGCGCCAACCCTTCTTTCCCATCGGCGGCATCAAGGTCGATGGCGACGTGACGCACAACAACGCCGTGACGCTGCGCGCCAACGTCGCGCCCCAGCTCGCCGGCAACTTCTTCACCGTCGACCTGGCGCGTGCGCGCACGGCCTTCGAGTCGGTGCCATGGGTGCGCAAGGCGGTGGTGCGGCGCGAGTTTCCGAACAGGCTGCGTGTCACGCTGACTGAGCAAGTGCCGGTGGCCACATGGGGTGACGAGGCGGGCTCCAGGCTGATCAACGGATTTGGCGAGGTGTTCGACGCGAACGTGGCCGAGATCGACGACCGGCTGCCGCGGCTCGACGGTCCCATCGAGCAGGCCGGGCAGGTGCTGGGCATGTACCGCGTGCTGGCACCGATCTTCCAACCCTACGACTTCGGCGTGGAAGAACTCACGCTCTCGAGCCGGGGCAGCTGGAAGGTCGTGCTCGACACCGGCGCCGAGATCGAGCTTGGCCGTGGCCAGCCTGAAGAAGTGGCGGCCCGCACCCAGCGCTTTCTGAAAACCGTGACCCAGGTCGCGGGCCAATACCACCGCACCGCGGCGGACGTCGAGGGGGCCGACCTGCGCCACAACGATGCCTACGCGCTGCGTCTTCGCGGCGTCACCACGGTCGTGACCGAGCCCAAGGCCAAGAAGAAATAAATAGCGAATACCGAGGACATTCAATGCCCAAAGAATACAAAGACCTGGTTGTCGGACTCGACATCGGCACCGCCAAGGTGATGGTGGTGGTGGCCGAGGTGCTGCCCGGCGGCGAGCTGAAGCTCGCCGGGCTCGGCATTGCGCCGAGCAACGGCCTGAAGCGCGGCGTGGTGGTGAACATCGACGCGACGGTGCAGAGCATCCAGCAGGCCTTGAAGGAGGCCGAACTGATGGCTGACTGCAAGATCAGCCGCGTCTACACGGGCATCACGGGCAGCCATATCCGCGGCATCAACTCGAGCGGCATGGTGGCGGTGAAGGACAAGGAAGTCACGCCGGCCGATGTGGCACGCGTGGTGGAGACCGCGCGCGCCATCAACATCTCGAGCGACCAGCGCCTCTTGCTGGTGGAGCCGCAGGAGTTCGTGATCGACGGCCAGGACGTGAAGGAGCCGATCGGCATGAGCGGCATGCGGCTGGAGGCCAAGGTGCACATCGTGACCGGCGCGCAGAGCGCGGCCGAGAACATCATCAAGTGCGTGCGCCGCTGCGGGCTCGAGGTCGACCAGCTGATGCTGAACCCCTTGGCTTCGAGCCAGGCGGTGCTCACCGAGGACGAGCGTGAGCTGGGCGTAGTGCTGGTCGACATCGGCGCGGGCACCACCGATGTGGCCATCTTCACCAACGGCGCGATCCGCCACACGGCCGTGATCCCGATCGCGGGCGACCTGATCACCAGCGACATTGCGATGGCGCTGCGCACGCCCACCAAGGATGCGGAAGACATCAAGGTCGAGAACGGCTATGCCAAGCAGCTCTTGGCCGATCCCGACACGCAGGTGGAGGTGCCCGGCCTCGGCGACCGCGGCCCGCGCATGCTGAGCAAGCAGGCGCTCGCGGGCGTGATCGAGCCGCGCATCGAAGAGATCTTTTCGCTCGTGCAGCAGGTGGTTCGCGAGTCGGGCTACGAAGAGGTGCTGTCCTCGGGCGTGGTTCTCACAGGCGGCAGCGCGGTGATGCCCGGCATGGTCGAACTCGGCGAGGACATCTTCCTCAAGCCAGTGCGGCGCGGCATTCCGAAATATTCGAGCGCGCTTTCCGACATGGTGGCGCAGCCGCGCGCCGCCACCGTGATGGGCCTGCTCGAGGAAGCACGCTTCGCACGCATGCGCGGCTTCAAGGTCGCGCAGAAGAACGGATCCGTAAAGACTGCGTTCGGACGTTTCAAGGACTTCATCGTGGGGAACTTCTGACCATGAATCACTCCCCACTCTGGCTCGCACGCGGCGGTCCGCCCTTGCATTTCAACGAGCGATGGCGGCGCACAGGTCCACCACCGCGACGACAGCATCGTTGAACTCGTCAAGACACTAAAAAGATTCACAGATAAACAACGGCAACTGCAAATTCAAGGAGTTAGTAATGACCATCGAAATGATCGAAGTCGAAGAATTCAACCAAGGCACGCAGATCAAGGTGATCGGAGTCGGCGGCGGCGGCGGCAATGCCGTCGCGCACATGATGGAGCGCGGCGTGCAGGGCGTGCAGTTCGTTTGCGCCAACACCGACGCGCAGGCGCTCCAGCGCAGCAATGCCCACAAGATCATCCAGCTGGGCACCAGCGGCCTCGGCGCCGGCAGCAAGCCCGACAAGGGCCGTGACGCAGCCGAAGCGGCAGTGGACGACATCCGCGCGGCCATCGATGGTGCGCACATGCTGTTCATCACGGCCGGCATGGGCGGCGGCACCGGTACCGGCGCGGCACCCGTGATTGCACGCGTGGCCAAGGAGATGGGCATCCTCACCGTGGGTGTGGTGACCAAGCCCTTCGACTGGGAAGGCGGCCGCCGCATGACCAACGCCGACAACGGCCTGGCCGAGCTCGAGGCGAACGTCGACTCGCTGATCGTGGTGCTCAATGAGAAGCTGCTCGACGTGCTGGGCGAGGACATCACCCAGGACGAAGCCTTTGCGCACGCCAACGACGTGCTCAAGAACGCCGTGGGCGGCATCTCTGAAATCATCAACGAGTACGGCGGCGTGAACGTCGACTTCGAAGACGTGCGCACCGTGATGGGCGAGCCCGGCAAGGCCATGATGGGCACGGCCGCCGCTGCGGGTCCGGACCGCGCGCGCATCGCTGCCGAGCAGGCCGTGGCCTGCCCGCTGCTCGAAGGCATCGACCTTTCGGGCGCCAAGGGCGTGCTGGTTCTGGTGACCGCCTCGAAGGGTTCGCTGAAGCTCAACGAGTCGAAGCTCGCGATGAACACCATCCGCGCCTACGCCTCGCCCGATGCGCACGTGATCTACGGCGCCGCCTACGACGAGAGCCTGGGCGACCAGATGCGCGTCACGGTGGTGGCTACCGGCCTCTCGCGTGCCGATGCACGCCGCCAGGCTCCGACGCTCGAAGTGATCCGCACCGGCACCGACAACATCCCGTTCAACGTGCCGACGCTCGGCACTGGTGGCCACGCAGGCCACGGCGGCCACAGCGTGGGCCAGCCCAACTACGACGGCATGGCGGTGCCCAGCGTGTGGCGCACCAACCGCACGATGGCTGCAGCCAAGGTGGACGCGCTGTCTTCGGGCGGCATGGACGATTTCGAGATTCCCGCATTCCTGCGCCGTCAAGCCGATTGACGCCAGGCCACCGAACGCAGAGGGCACGAAGGTTCGCAAGGGGTACGGGGAAGACCTGAAAGGGACTTCCGCCGGCTCTACGCACTGCGTCCGCTTCGTGCCCTTTGCGTCCATCATCGGGCGCTCGAAATAGAACCTATGCCTATCGGTGCCATAGCGAGGGGAATAGGCCGCCATGCCCGTGGCGCGCCTAAAATCCCCCGCGTGCTGCAACAACGAACCCTCAAGTCGATCAGCCGCGCCGTGGGCGTGGGGCTTCACAGCGGACAGCGCGTGGAGCTGACGCTGCGCCCCGCGCCGGCGGACACCGGGATCGTGTTTCGGCGCGTCGACCTGCCCGAACCTGTCGACATCCGCATGACCGCCGAAGCGGTGACGGACACGCGCCTGGCATCCACGGTCTCGACCGGCGGAGCCAAGGTGCAGACGGTCGAACACCTGATGTCGGCCTGCGCGGGCCTGGGCATCGACAACCTCTACATCGACATCACGGCCGACGAAGTGCCGATCCTCGACGGGTCGGCCTCGTCGTTCGTGTTCCTGCTGCAAAGCGCGGGCATCGAACTGCAGAAGGCGCCGCGCCGCTTCATCCGCGTGACCCGCAAGGTCGAGGTGCGCGAAGGCGAGGGCGCCAACGAGAAGTGGGCGAGCCTGGAGCCGTACCACGGCTACAAGCTGAGCTTCGAGATCGACTTCGACCACCGCGTGGTCAACTCCACCGGCCAGCGCGTGGAGTTCGACCTCGGCAAGGACTCCTACAGCCGCGACATCGCGCGCGCCCGCACCTTCGGCTTCACCAAGGAGGTCGAATACATGCGCAGCAAGGGCCTCGCGCTCGGCGGCGGGCTCGACAACGCCATCGTGATGGACGACACCAAGGTGCTCAATGCGGGTGGCTTGCGCTACGACGACGAGTTCGTGAAGCACAAGATCCTCGACGCCATGGGCGACCTGTACATCATCGGCAAGCCGCTGCTCGCGGCATACACCGCCTTTCGCTCGGGCCATGCGCTCAACAACAAGCTGCTGCGTGAACTGCTGGCGAACAGCGACGCCTACGAGATCGTGACCTTCGAAGACGAGAAGCGCGCACCGCGCGGTTTCGGCGAAGTGGCGCGGGCCTGGTAGGGCGCGTTCGGGACGATGCTTCTCTTCCGATGGGCCATCCTGCTGCTCCTGCTGGTCGCGGGCGTGTCGTTCGCGTTCTACGCCGGAACGGGGCAGGTCAAGTACCGGCGCTTCGGCTGGATCGTGCTCAAGTGGACGCTGCTTGCGGCCTTCGGCTTCTTTGCAGTGCTGATCGCGGAGCGGGTGGCTTAGCAGGTACGCCAGCCCGGCGCTGCCGCCGCACCAGGATCCGAGGCACTACCGCGAGCGGCCTTGCCGGTAGGTGCCGGCATGCGTCTTCGACAACTCGGCCGCTTCGGCCAGCCTAGCCATCGACCGGCCCACCTGCGCATGCGTGATCGCGATGCCCAGCGCGTCCGCCGCATCGGCGCCGGGGAGACCAGGCAGGTCGAGCAGCCGTTTCACCATCTCCTGCACTTGGGCCTTGGCGGCCTGGCCATGGCCGGCCACCGCTTTCTTCATCTGCAGCGCCGTGTATTCGGCTACCGCGAGATTGCTATTGACCAGTGAAGTGACGCAGGCACCGCGCGCCTGGCCCAGCAGCAGCGTCGATTGCGGGTTGACGTTGACGAAGATGATTTCAACCGCCGAGGCGTCGGGCTGGTAGCGTGCGGTGATCTCCGCGATGCCGTTGAACAGCACCTTGAGCCGCGCCGGCAGGTTGCCGCTGCCCAGGTGCCGGGTGCTGATCGTGCCGCTCGCGACATAGCGCAGCGCATGGCCGTCCGCATCCACCACGCCGAAGCCGGTGGTCAGGAGGCCGGGGTCAATTCCGAGGATGCGCATGTCAGGCGTTGAAGTACCAGCGGATCGAATGAAAAAAGATGGGCGCCGCGAAGCACAGCGCATCGACGCGGTCGAGCAGCCCGTTCGCCCCCGTGACGCCGACGCCCTTCTTGCCCCAGTTGGGAATGCCGCGGTCGCGCTTGAGCGCCTTCATCACCAAGTGGCCCATCGATCCCGCGATGCAGGCGATGACCGATACCGCAAGCGCCTGGCCGAACTTGAACGGCGTGATGAACGAGAACAGCGCGCCCACCAGGCTGGCCACCGCGATGCCGATGCCCCAGCTGGTCCAGTTGAAGCTGCGGCTCACGTTGGGTGCGAAGGGCTTGCGCTGCGTTCGGCGCGAGATCACGTGCTGCACCAGCACCGAGGTCTGCACCACGAAAACCAGGAAGAACACCAGGAAGGCGCTCTTGCCCTCATAGCCCGGAAAGCTCAGGAGCAGCAGCGCCGGCACATGGCTCATGCCGTAGACGCAGACCATGATGCCCCACTGCAGCTTGGCGTTGCGCTCGAGGAAATGGCTCGGGTCGTCGGCCAATGCGCTCGCCACCGGGATTGCGAGGAACACGTAGACCGGAATGAACACGGTGAACAGGTCGAAGCGCGCGGTGGCCACGAGCCAGAACTGGATCGGCAGCACCACGAAGAACGCCAGGATCAGGCTGCGGTGGTCGCCACGCCGCGTGGGCGAGAGCGTGATGAACTCGCGCAGCGCAAAGAAGGCGATAAGTGCGAACAGCACGGTGGCCACGGTTTCGCCCAGGGCCCAGCCGACCCAGAACACGACCGCCATGAACCATGTGGTGCCCAAGAGCTTGCGGTAATGCGCCAGTTCGGCCTGCCAAGCGGCGTCGTGCACGGGGTTGCGGCGTTCCCGGAACGTGAGAAAGAAGGCCGTAGTGCTCACGACCACAAGCAGGCCGAAGACGATGAGGAAGAGGGCCGCGACCTGTTCGGTCGGGGTGAGGCTGCGCAGGAACTGGTTCATCGCAAGGTTTCGCTCAGACGTCGCGCAATGCGATCACCGCGGCACGTGCGCGATCGAGAAAGGGGCGGCGCTCTTCGCCCTCGTCGACCCGGATGGGCGCACCGAACGTGACAGAGCACAGGATCGGCACCGGCACGATCTCGCCCTTGGGCATGACGCGCTGAACGTTGTCGATCCACGCAGGTACCAGCACCACGTCGGGAAACATGGTCGCGAGCGTATAGAGGCCCGACTTGAATTTTTGCGGCTCGCCGGTGTGGCCGCGCGTGCCTTCGGGAAAGATGATGATCGAGTCGCCGCTGCGCAGCGCTTCGACCAAGGGGGCGAGCGGATCTGCGGCGGGGGCTGCAGCTGGTTCGGAAGGCGCAGCTTCCGCTGCCGCGGCCGGCGGTTCGACAGGCGGCGCAACCGGCGGAGGTGGAGGCGGCGCGGGAAGATCGAGCCGCCGTTGCACCTCGTCGAATGCCTCCGGGGTGATATCGACCATGGGCGGCGCCGGTGGGTCCATCGGCAGCAGCGGTTCCATTGAAGGCTCGATGCGCTCGGCCGGCGCTGCAACGCGATCGCGTGCCGGCGCAGATGGTGCCTCGGGTTCAGCCCGGGGCGCTGGCGGGGCCGCCGAAGCCGGCGCCGTGGCTGCACGCTCCACATACACCGCGTTGAACACCTCCGTCGTGATCCAGCGCTTGAACGGCGTGTTGGCCCAGTAGTCGCGCGCCGCGATGGGCCGCGTGATGCTGCGCAGTTCCTCGGGCAGGGCGGCCCAAATCATCACGAGGTCGGCGTGGCTCTGGTGGTTAGCGAAATAAATGCGCTGCTCGGCCTTGGGCGGACAGCCGTACCAGCGCGCCTGGGCTCCCGTGAGCAACCGGACGATCCCCAACAACAACCAACCCGTGAGCTTTGCCAGCATGGGCGCGATGATACGGGGCATGCGATGTCGTTTCGATCCTCTTTCCCTGGCGTGGGCGCTCGCCCTGTTCATTGTTCTTGTGCTGCTTGCCACCATCGGGGCGCGCTGGGGCTGGTTGCGGAGCTTCTTCGGCGACGTGCTGGCCGTGGCGTGGGTCTACGTCGTCCTCAAGGCCTTCGTTTCCGCGCGCGTGCTGCCATTGGCGCTGGCCGCGCTCGGCGTGGGCCTTGCGGTTGAGCTGGGGCAGTTCCTGGCATCCGCCTGGCATCTGCATATTCCGAATCGCGCACTGCGCATCGTGCTCGGCAGCACGGCCGACTGGTGGGATGTGCTGGCCTACCTGATCGGCTTTGCGGCCGTGCTGGCTATTGAGGCTCTCGTCGGAGCCGTCAAGGCAGTTCGGCCGCCGGCATCCGCGCCACGATCGTCGATGCCCGTCCGTTGAGATAGGACGAGCCGACCCTGCGCTCGAAGAACTTGGGGCTCGGCAGCATCACCGCCAGACGCGCGGCCTCGGCGGCGCCGAGGCGCGAAGCGGGCTTCCTGAAGTAGTACTGGGCTGCGGCTTCCGCGCCGAACACGCCTTCGCCCCATTCGACGTTGTTGAGATAGATCTCGAGGATGCGCCGCTTGTCGAGCAGCACTTCGAGTGCCATTGCGAGCACCAGCTCCTGGCCCTTGCGCAGCAGCGTGCGCTCGCCGGAGAGCAGCAGGTTCTTGGCGAGTTGCTGCGTTATGGTGGAGCCGCCACGCAGTTGCACCGGGCGAACCGGCTTGCCGCGCGCAATGGCACGCGCGGCGCGCCGGGCCGCGAGTTCCTCGGCCTTGGCGTTGCGCTGCCGGGCTCGCTCGATGGCTTCCCACTCCACGCCGTTGTGGTCGATGAAGTCGGCGTCCTCGCTGGCAATGACGGCGCGCTTGAGGTTGTCGCTGATCTGCGCGTAGGGCACCCACTCCTGGCGCCAGGCGCCCTTGCTGCCCTGGTGAATGGCAATCTGCCAGGCTTCGGAACGCTGGAATGCGGTGCTCTGCGGATCGATCACCGCCATGGCAGCGATGCGCGCCACGAAGAAAAGCTCAAGCGCCACCCCTGCCACCAGCAGGCAGGCGATCCATCGCAGCAGCCCCTTCATTGGCCTGCGGCAAGCGAGGCGCGCAGCTCGGCCAGCACCTGCGCAGCCGGCGGGCGCACGCCGCGCCAGATCTCGAAAGCCTCGGCCGCCTGCTCGACCAGCATGCCGAGCCCGTCGCGGGGCACTGCGCCGTGCGCTTCGGCCCAGGCCATGAAGCCGGCGGCGGCAGGTCCATACATCAGGTCGACTGCGAGTGCACCCGCGCGCAGCACCTGCGCGCGCACCGGCACCGCATCGCCCGCGAGGCTGGACGCCGTAGCATTGACCACCACGTCGAAATTGCCAGGCACCTCGTCGAGCGCCCAGGCCTCGAGCGTCGCGCCGTGGCGCAGTGCCAGGGCGGCATGGCGCTGCACCAGGGCCATGGCCTTGCCGACGGTCCGGTTGGCCACCACGATGCGCGAGACGCCCGCATCGAGCAGCGGCCCGACCACGCCGGCGGCCGCGCCGCCCGCGCCGATGAGCAGCAGTTCGCAGCCCGAGAGCGGCACGGCCGCGTTGCGGACGATGTCGTTGACAAGGCCGATGCCGTCGGTGTTGTCGGCGTGGATGCTGCCGTCTGCCTCGAAGCGCAGCGTGTTGACCGCTTGAGCGAGCAGCGCCCGCTCGCTGGTGTGCTGCGCAATGGCGGCGGCGTCGAACTTGAAGGGCACGGTCACGTTGCAGCCGCGTGCCGTGTCGCCGCGCTCGGCGGCCTCGCGCCTGAAGCCCGCAACGCCTTCGGCAAAGGCGCCGACCGGCACGAGCCGGCGGCTGTAGTCCATCTGCTGGCCGCAGAGCTCGGCAAAGCGGGCATGGATGCGGGGCGAGCGGCTGTGCTCGACGGGATTGCCCATTACGCAGTACAGGTCCATGGCGCCGTGATTCGCTGTGTTGTCGTCTTGCTATTGGGAAGAGAGCTCGATGGTCTCGTCGCGCGTGAACTTGAAGCGCGACTGCAGCACGATCTGGTCGGTTTCCTTGCGCATCGCGTCGGTGAACTTGCCGAAGCTGCCGATGCTCTGCACGATGGCCTTGGCGCGCCGGTCGAGCGTGGTGTCGCCCGAGCTTTCATCCACCACGGTGTCGAGCAGCTTGCCGTCGTGGTTGATGGTGATCGTCATCTTGAGCTCGCCATAGAGCTTCTTGCCGGCCGCGGTGGGGAAGTTCTCGGTGCCTCGCAGCTCGATGCGGCGGCGCAGCGTGTCCACATAGATGGCATAGGCCGCCTCGCGCGTGGAGGGGCTCAGGTAGCGCTTCTTGGGGCGCGCGTTTTCTTCGTTCACGCGCCGTTCGATCTCGGCCAGCAGCTCCACCATCTGGCGCCGCTTTTCTTCGCGCGCCACGGCTTCCTTCGGATCGCCCGAGGCGCGCGGGTCCGGTGCAGGCATGGCGGCCAGGTCGCGCTTGAGCTGCGCAAGAAGCTGCATCTGCTGCGCCTGCATGGCCTCCACCTGGCGCCGCGCCTCTTCGACCGAGTCGCCCACGGCGGTGAAGCTCGACGGCGGCAGCGGGCTGGTGGCGCGGCCCCGTTCGAGATCGCCGCCGCCCGCAAGCGAGGTCTGCGCCACGACGCGCGTCTTGGCGTCGGGCTTGTCGTGGGTCTTGCTGTTGACCAGGATCACCTCGAGCGGCGTTTCGCTGAAGACCCGATTGAACGATTCAGGGTCGACGAAGCGCACCGCGAGAAGCGCGGCGTGCGCAATGACCGAGACGCCCAGTGCGATCTGCAGCGTGCTCAGATCCCTGAAGTTCATGGACGGCGCTCCTGCTGTCTCATTTTTGGATGACCTTCGCCCTGCGGGCTGCGGTGCCGAGCACCTTCGGGCGGCCGGGCGGGGCTCATGCGGGCGTGTTTTCCGGTGCCGTCTCGCTGTCGCTGAGGTCGACGGCGATGGCGATGGGACCGGCCACTTCTTCCATTTCCTCGTCGCCGCCTTCTTCTTCCTCGGCGGTGGCATCGGTCTTGGGTGTGTCGAGGCGCTCGAGCACGGTGCCGTGCACGTCGAGCGCGATCTCATCGATCTCGCCGAGCTTCACGCGCAGGCGTGCGCCGCGCTCCTGCTGGCCCGCTACCGGGAACACCAGCGGCAGGTTGTCGGCACGCACGAGTGCGCCGTTCTGGATGTCCTTGATGACGGTCGCCTCGAGCTCGGTGATGCCTTGCTGCTCCAGGTATTTGAGCGTCCAGAAGCGTTCCATGCCGCCCTGGTAGGCGTTGTAGGTCGCATAGGCGGCGTCGAAGCCCGAGAGGATCGAGAACAGGTCTGCGTCCTTCGGCTTGAAAGGCGCGGCCAGCGCGGCGGTCTTGCCGTGGCGCGCGGCTGCGATGATCTGCCACTGGTTCACCAGGTCGGTGTAGCGGCGCAGCGGCGAGGTGCTCCAGGCATAGCTCTTCACGCCCAGCCCCGCGTGCGGCAAGGCCCGCGTGCCCATGCGCACCTTGATGCCGGGCGCCAGGCTGGCCTGGCTGCGGTAGAGCCCCGGCACGCCGAGTTCGCCGAGCCAGCCGCCCCAGCTGCTGTTGGCCAGGATCATCGCCTCGGACACGATGAGGTCGAGCGGCGCGCCGCGCTGCCGCGTAGTGATCTGCACCTGCTCGCTGCCGTTCGGCTCGCCTTCATTGCCCACGAGGCGGAAGTTGTAGTCGGGCCGGTTGAAGTTCTCGGGCTTGCCGCGCACCACTTCGCGCTGGGCCTTGAGCTGCTTTGCAAGGCGGAACAGGAAGGAGAGCGGAGCGCGCAGCCTGGCGGCCGCTTCGGGCGTGTTCTCGCTCGTGAACGAGGCGTCTTCGAGCCAAGGCTGCGTGACGACGCTGTCGAGCTGGTCGTGCCGCAGGTTGGCCACGATGGGCACGCGTTCGAGCTTCGTCTCGGTCGATTGCAGCTCCAGCGTTGCTTCGTCGAAGCGCGCGTAGAGCGACACCGCGGGCCGGTCGCCGCCTTCGAGCAGCGTGTAGGCGTTGACCACCTCGTCGGGCAGCATGGTGATCTTGTAGCCGGGCATGTAGACCGTGGACATGCGCGTGCGCGCTACCTGGTCGATGGGGCTGCCTGGCGTCAGCGCAAGGCCCGGCGCCGCGATGTGGATGCCGACCGTGACGGTGCCGCTGCCCAGGCCCTGGACCGACAGCGCGTCGTCGATTTCAGTGGTTTGCGAATCGTCGATCGAGAACGCCTCGACGCCCGCGGCAAGCGGCAGGTCGTCCACGATGGCCGGCGCCGCGAGCGCCGGAAATCCGGTGCCCTTCGGGAAGTTCTCGAACAGGAACCGCCGCCAGTGGAACTGGTAGGGCGAGTCGATGGCGCCGGCGCGCTCCAGCAGTTCGAGCGGCGGGCGCTGCGTGGCGCGCGCGGCGTCGACGACGGCCTTGTATTCGGGCGCGTTCTTGTCCGGCTTGAACAGGATCTTGTAGAGCTGTTCGCGGATCGGTTGCGGGCACACGCCCTCGGCCAGCTGACCGGCCCATTCGACGATCTGCGCCTGGATGACTTTTTTCTTCTCGATGGCGGCCAGCGCCTGCTGCAGGATTTCGGCGGGCGCCTTCTTGAAGCGCCCCTTGCCCGCGCGGCGAAAGTAGTGCGGCGCCTCGAAGAGCGCGAACAGCGCCGCCGCCTGCTGCGCGAGGGTGGGCTTGTCGCTGAAATAGTCGGACGCAAGTTCGCCGAAGCCGAACTCCCCCTCCGGCGCGAATTCCCAGGCGAGGTCGAGGTCCATTGCGGCGGCGAGGCCGCGCGCTTCGGCAATCAGCTCGGCCGGGGCCGGCTTCTCGAAACGCAGGACGATATTGGCGCTCTTGACCTTGACGCGCTTGCCGGTGTCGAGCTCGACCTGCGCCGATGCTTCGGCCTCCGACAGCACGCGGCCGCCGAGGTACTTGCCGGCTTCTTCAAACAATACAAACATGCCCGGATTGTCCCAGACTTGGTAGGCCTCCAGGCTTGCCCGCTTCCGCGGTCTCTTGTCCGGACTTCAGACGGGGTTGATGAACGCCATCACGTCGTCAAGATGGTTTTCCGCAAAATCGGACAGCGCGTGGTCGCCCCCCTCGATCAGCTTGATGTTGCTGTCGGGGTAGCGTGCCGAGGTTTCATGCCAGTCGAGCGCCTCGTCGCCCTTGGCGATGATGGCCAGTACCCGCTCGGGCCGCGTGAGTGCGCCGACTTCCATGGTGCGCAATTCCTGGATGTACTCGGGCCGGAAGTAGAAATGCTCAGCCGGGTCCTGCCAGGTGGTCTGGTCGCCGATGTAGAGCGCCAGGTCGCGCGCCGGATGCACCGCCGGGTTGAGCAGCACGGTTCGGCACCGTGTCATGCCGGCAACGTACGTGGCGTAGAACCCGCCGAGCGAGGAGCCCACCACCGCCATCGACTTGCGTGGCCAATCCGCGATGCCCTTCATGACCATGTCGATGGCTTCGCGCGGAGAGGGCGGCAACTGGGGGCACCACCACTGCAGGTTGGGATGTTCCCGCGCCACGCGCTGCGCCATGAGCCGCGCCTTGGTGGAGCGCGGCGAGGAGCGGAATCCGTGCAGGTACAACAGATGAGTGGTTTGCGGGTCCATGCGTGGTGGAGACTGAAGGTGGTGCGGTCGACGCAACTCCTTGAGCGAAGGAGCGGGGTGATTTTGCATGAGGTCAGTGCGCGCAAGGCGCCGTCCGGAGCGCAGGGCTTCGGGGTGCAGGCTTCTTGCAGGAAGGTGCCGGTGTACCACTGTGATCTCCGAAACGCGGGAATTTTTTTGCTCGGCTTGCCTGGCGCCTGATACGTGAAATAGAAAGTATTCAACTTGCACAGACGGAGGTTTTGGCCGGGGCCGCACCGGCGAGGTGACAAATCGGCCCCAGTTTCACGGGGCATGGGGGGCACGGCATCCCATGAAATCGGGAGGTTTCATGGTCTTTCAACCCTCTCCGGAGGCTTATGCTCAGGCCCATGAACATTGAGGCTCTGGATGCGGGAACGACACGCCGTTGGGGCGTGCTCGTGGTCGAGGACGACAGCCGCGCGCGCTCCTTCTTCGAAGCCAGCGTGCAGCGCAGCCCGCGCCTCTTCTGGCTAGGAAGTGCCGGCACCGTGCAGGAGGCATTGAACTGGCTGGCCCAGACCGCCACCATTCCAGATGTGCTTCTGGTGGATCTCGGCATGCCGGACGGGAGCGGGCTGGACGTGATCCGCGAGGCCGTGGCGCGTTTTCCCGGCTGCGAGCCGCTGGTGATTTCCGTCTTCGGCGATGAGGAAAACGTGCTCTCGAGCATCGAGGCGGGGGCCGTCGGCTACATCCACAAGGACGCCGCACCCGAGGATATTGCGCAGACCATCGTCGAGATGAAGGCCGGCGCATCGCCCATCTCGCCGATGATCGCGCGGCGGGTGCTTGCCAAATACCGCAGCCTGCAGCTGGCGGGTGCGCCCGCGGCCACGCCAGAGGCCGCCGTCGACAGCACGGCACCCAGCCTGCTCTCGTCTCGCGAGCACGAGGTGCTCACGCTGATCGCACGCGGGTTCTCCTATGCGGAGATTGCACGGCTCAAGGGGCTGAGCGTGCACACGGTGCAAACACATATCAAGAACCTCTACGGCAAGCTGGCGGTGCATTCCAAGAGCGAGGCCGTGTTCGAAGCCACGCGCCTCGGCCTGTTGTCCCATCCGGGTTGAACCGCGTGGCCGGGCGCTGGTTCGGACGCCCTGCGAGGGCCTCTTTCGCCATGTGGCTCGCGGCGCTTCTGATGGTGGTGGGCGCTGCCGCGGCGGCCGAGCCCGCGGAAAGCCCCATCGAATTGCGGCGCGGTACCGTCACCACGACGGTCGGCGGCGTAACGCATACGGCGCCTGCCGAACTCTCCTACCACTGGGATCGCCAGCACGCGGGACGCCCGGGCTTCGCTGATTTCGAATTGCCTTTCACGCTCGAGGCCGAGCCCGAGGCGGCTTGGGGCATCTTCATTCCGCGTGCAGGCAACGTTCTGGAAGTGCGGCTCAACGAAGCCTTGCTCCAGGCCTACGGCGACCTGGCCAGGGGCAACGGGCCGGACTACGCCAAGGCGCCCATCTACGTGCCTGTCCCGGGCCATTTGCTGAAGGCGGGCGACAACCGCCTGCAGATCCGCATCCGCGCCGACAGCGCCCGCCGCGCCGGCTTGTCGCGCGTGACCATCGGACCCGCGACGCCCGTGCGAACCGAACTCTTCGAGAGCGCCTATGCCTGGCGCTTCACCGGTTCGGTGCTCCTGACGGCATTCAGCCTCGTCGTCGGCGGCATTGCGCTGGCGCTGTGGCTCACACAGGTCGATGCGGGCGCCGTTGGGGGGCAGAGGCGCGAAGGCATCTATTTCTGGGCGGCGCTGGCCGAATTCTGCTGGGCGCTGCGGGTGGCCGACGGCGTGATCGCCGAGCCGCCGCTTCCCTGGGGGGCCTGGGGCGTGCTGATGGCCGGCTGCTATGCGGGATGGGCCGCATCCGCCATGATGTTCTGCTATCACCTCGCGGAATGGGATGGCGCCCCCCGCATGCGCTGGCTGCGCTGGCCCGTGGCCGCGGTCGTGGCCGGAACGATCGCCGCAAGTTCCATGGCGCTGTACCGCGAAGAGCCGTATTGGCTCACCGGCTGGCTCGCGCTGGAGATTGTCTTCGTCGCACTGTTCGTCGGTGCGTTTGCCGTGGCCACGGTCAGGCAACCGAACGTGGGACGGCTGCTGGTGGCCGCCGCCGCGCTGGTGACGCTGGGTTTCGGCACCCGCGACTGGCTCGTGATCCGCCTGAGCGACGCCTACGGCGAGACCACCTGGGTGCGGTATTCGTCGGTGTTCTTCGGCATTGCACTGCTCCTGATCGTGCTGCGGCGCTTCCGCGCCGCGAGCATCGAGGCGCGCGGCTGGGTGGCGACGCTGGCCGAGCGGGTGGCGCAGCGCGAGCGCGAGCTCGCGTCCACCTTCGCGGCGCTGGAGCAGGTGGCGCGCGACCAGGCGCGCACCCACGAACGCGAGCGCATCCTGCGCGACATGCACGACGGCGTCGGCTCCCACATCAGCTCGGCCATCCGTCAACTGCAATCGGGCCAGGCGAGTTCCGACGAGCTGCTGCGCACGCTGCGCGACTCGCTCGACAAGCTCAAGCTGTCGATCGATTCCATCCATCTGCCGCCGGGCGACGTCGGCGCGCTGCTCGCGGCACTGCGCTACCGGCTGGAGCCGCGGCTGGCGGCCGCCGGCATCGAGCTGCAGTGGGCGGTGGACGAGGTGCCCGCTGTGAAGCGGCTTGACGCACAGGGCATGCGGCAACTGCAGTTCCTGCTGTTCGAGGCCATCTCCAACGTGCTGCAGCACGCCCACGCGAGAACGCTGCGCATCGAGGCGGAAACCGTGGCCGGGGCCGTGCAGCTGCGCGTAATAGACGACGGCCGGGGCTTTGACGCGTCGCACGTGCCCAGGGCGCTTTCGGAGCGTGCCGCCACGGTCGGCACACAGCTCGGGCTCGAAAGCCGACCGGGGCGCACGGTCGTTCAACTCGGGTTCGGCTGAAATGCAGCGCGGGGCGCGGATAATCCGCCCCCATGTCCGCCGTGTTCAATCAGCCCTCCCTGGCGCGCCGCATCGCGCCCATCTTCCAGGGCTTCGACGGCTTCCTGGCCTTTGCCGTGCTGTTGCTGGCCTTTGCCGGGTTGCTCACCATGTATTCGTCGGGCTATGACCACGGCTCGCGCTTTTCCGACCATGGCCGCAACATGCTGCTGGCCGGCTTCATCATGTTCGTGGTGGCCCAGGTGCCGCCACAGCGGCTGATGATCTTTGCCGTGCCGCTCTATGTCACAGGGGTGGCGCTGCTGGTGGCGGTGGCGCTCTTCGGCATCACCAAGAAAGGCGCCACGCGCTGGATCAACATCGGCGTGGTGATCCAGCCCAGCGAAATTCTCAAGATCGCGATGCCGCTGATGCTGGCCTGGTGGTTCCAGCGCCGGGAAGGCCAGTTGCGGCCGCTCGATTTCGTGGTGGCCACGGTGCTGCTTGCAGTGCCGGTCGGGCTCATCATGAAGCAGCCGGACCTGGGCACTTCGCTCCTGGTGCTCGCGGCCGGCATGGCGGTCATCTTCTTCGCCGGGCTGTCCTGGAAGCTGATCGTGCCGCCGGTGGTGATCGGCGCCATTGCCGTGACGCTGATCGTGGGCTTCGAATCGCAGCTGTGCGCCGACGGCGTTGATTGGCGCGTGCTGCACGACTACCAGAAGCAGCGCGTCTGCACGCTGCTTGACCCGAGCAAGGATCCGCTCGGCAAGGGCTTCCACATCATCCAGGGGATGATCGCCATCGGCTCGGGCGGCGTGGGCGGCAAGGGCTTCATGCAGGGTACGCAGACCCACCTCGAATTCATTCCCGAGCGCACCACCGACTTCATCTTCGCGGCCTACTCCGAGGAATTCGGCCTCGTGGGCAACCTGGTACTGATCGCCGCCTTCATCCTGCTGATCTTCCGCGGTCTGGCCATCGCGGCCAACGCCACCACGCTGTTCTCGCGGCTCCTGGCGGGGGCGGTGACGATGATATTCTTCACCTACGCCTTCGTCAATATGGGCATGGTGAGCGGCATCCTGCCTGTGGTGGGCGTGCCGCTGCCGTTCATCAGCTACGGCGGCACCGCCATGGTCACGCTGGGGCTGGGGCTGGGCATCCTGATGTCCATTGCCAGGGCCCGCAAGCTCGCGCAGAACTAGCGCCGTACGCAAAGCACGGGGGCGAGCAATAATCGCCTTCATGATCTCTCGCGAACCCACCATCGAGCGCCTGGCCACGGCGCAGCAGCTTCTTCTCACGCCGTTCGGCCTCGACGAATCGCACCTAAGCAAGGCCCTGGCCGAGATCACCGCGCACAAGGTGGACGACGCCGACCTGTACTTCCAGTACACGCGCAGCGAGGGCTGGAGCCTGGAGGAGGGCATCGTGAAGACCGGCAGCTTCAGCATCGACCAGGGCGTCGGCGTCCGTGCTGTAAGCGGCGAAAAAACTGCCTTCGCGTATTCGGACGACATTTCGGAGGCTTCGCTGCTCGATGCCGCGCGGACGGTGCGCTCCATCTCCTCCGCGGGCCGCACCGGCCGCGTGAAAACGGCCACGCGCAAGATCGCGTCGAGCCGATCGCTCTATAGCGGCATCGATCCCATTTCCACGCTTGACAGCACGGCCAAGGTCAAGCTGCTCGAAAAAGTGGAAAAGCTCGCCCGTTCGCGCGATCCGCGCGTGGCGCAAGTCATGGCGGGCCTTGCGAGCGAGTACGACGTGGTGCTGGTGGCGCGTGCCGACGGCACGCTGGCGGCCGACGTGCGGCCGCTCGTGCGCCTGTCGGTCACCGTGATCGCCGAGCAGAACGGCCGGAGGGAAGTCGGCTCGGGCGGCGGCGGCGGGCGTTTCGGCCTGGCCTACTTCACCGACGAGCAGATCGCCGAATACGTCGACCATGCGGTGAAGGCCGCGCTGACCAACCTCGATGCGCGCCCGGCCCCGGCCGGTGAAATGACGGTGGTGCTCGGTTCCGGCTGGCCCGGCATCCTGCTGCACGAGGCCATCGGCCACGGCCTGGAGGGTGACTTCAACCGCAAGGGCTCGAGCGCGTTCTCGGGCCGCATCGGCCAGCGGGTGGCGGCCAAGGGCGTGACGGTGCTCGACGACGGCACCATTGCAGACCGCCGCGGCTCGCTCAACGTGGACGACGAGGGCAATGCGAGCCAGCGCAACGTGCTCATCGAGGACGGCATCCTCAAGGGCTACATCCAGGATTCGCTGAACGCGCGCCTCATGAAGGTCAAGCCCACGGGCAACGGCCGCCGCGAGAGCTACGCCCACGTGCCGATGCCGCGCATGACCAACACCTACATGCTCGGCGGCGACAAGGACCCGAAGGAAATCGTCGCCAGCATCAAGAAGGGCCTCTACGCCACCAACTTCGGCGGCGGGCAGGTCGACATCACGAGCGGCAAGTTCGTGTTCTCCGCGAGCGAGGCCTACTGGGTCGAGAACGGCAAGATCCAGTATCCCGTGAAGGGCGCGACCATCGTGGGCAACGGCCCCGATGCGCTCACCCGCGTGACCATGATCGGCAACGACATGGCGCTCGATTCCGGCGTGGGCACCTGCGGCAAGGAAGGCCAGAGCGTGCCCGTGGGCGTGGGCCAGCCCACGCTGCGCATCGATGGTTTGACCGTAGGCGGAACCGCCTGAGAGCTTGCTAAGCTTCGCTCCTCAAATTTTTACAAAAGAGGAGCATTCGATGAGGATCAGGATCAATTCGTCCGCGGCCGTGTGGGCCGCAACGGCGGCCTTGGCGTTGCTGGCAGTGGCCGGCTGCGCATCACGCGGCGGTTCGAGCGCCAGCCCGTCGGCCGCTCCCGCGGCCGCGCCTGCGGCACCGGCCCGTGGCAGCGCGAAGGCCGGCATGGATGCCCAGGGCAACGTGATCGATTCCTCCAAAGTCGAAGCCGGCAGCGGCCGCACCGTCAAGGGCCTCAACGGCTACGAAGGCGAGATCACCGGCAACCCGGCGCGCAACAGCAGGTTCAACCGGCTGCAGATCGGCATGAGCGCCAGGCAGGTCACCGACATTGCCGGCCAGCCGACGGACCAAGGCGCCTACGTCACGGGCAAGGCGTTCATCCCGTTCTACTTCGGCGGCGACCGCCATCGCTACGAGATGACCTACAAGGGCCAGGGGCGGCTGGTTTTCGCGGGCGGCGGCATGGGTGACTACTCCGGCGGCAACCTGATCTGGATCATCCACAACCCCAACGAATCCGGCTATCGCTGAACCTTTTGAAGCCGTGCCTCGGCCCGGCTTCCGGTTTTCCGTGCTACATTTCGCCCACATGTCCGCTCTCCGCGCTTATTTCTTTGCCTTCTTTTGGTTCCCGGTTTCCGGCGGACGAGAGGCGAGCGCGTAAAGCAAACGAACACCCTCCCAAAACCGCCGGCGCCTCCAGCCCCGGCGGTTTTTTTATGCCCTGACGATCTTCACAACACTAGGAAAACACCATGAGCACGAACACTGCCCCGGCCAGCGACAGCTGGTATGCGAGCGTCGAAAAAACCAGCAAGACCGACGACGAACGCATCAAGGACATCAACGTGCTGCCCCCTCCCGAACATCTGATCCGCTTCTTCCCGATTCGCGGCACGCCAGTCGAAACGCTGATTGAAGGCACCCGCCGCAGCATCCACAACATCATGGCGGGCAAGGACGATCGGCTGCTGGTGGTCATGGGACCCTGCTCGATCCACGACCCGGCCGCGGCGCTCGAATACGCCCGCCGCCTGAAGGCCGAGCGCGAAAAATACGCCGGCACCCTCGAGATCGTGATGCGGGTGTACTTCGAGAAGCCGCGCACCACGGTCGGCTGGAAGGGCCTCATCAACGACCCGTACCTGGACGAGAGCTTCCGCATCGACGAGGGCCTGCGCATCGCGCGCCAGCTCCTGATCGACATCAATCGCCTGGGGCTGCCGGCGGGCAGCGAGTTCCTCGACGTGATTTCGCCGCAGTACATCGGCGACCTCATTTCCTGGGGCGCCATCGGTGCACGCACCACCGAAAGCCAGGTGCACCGCGAGCTGGCCTCGGGCCTCTCGGCGCCCATCGGCTTCAAGAACGGCACCGACGGCAACATCCGCATCGCAACCGACGCCATCCAGGCGGCGGCGCGCGGCCATCATTTCCTGTCTGTGCACAAGAACGGACAGGTGGCCATCGTGCAGACCAACGGCAACCGCGACTGCCACGTGATCCTGCGCGGCGGCAAGGCGCCGAACTACGACGCGGCGAGCGTCGAGGCCGCCTGCAAGGACCTGGAGGCCGCCAAGCTGCCGCCCACGCTGATGGTCGATTGCAGCCATGCCAACAGCTCCAAGCAGCACCAGAAGCAGATCGACGTGGCAAAGGACATCGCCAACCAGATCGCCGGAGGTTCGAACCGCATCTTCGGGTTGATGGTCGAAAGCCACCTGCAAGCCGGAGCCCAGAAGTTCTCGCCGGGCAAGGACCAGCTTTCGGGTCTCGAGTACGGCAAGAGCATCACCGATGCCTGCATCGGCTGGGATGATTCGATGCAGGTGCTCGACACACTCTCGCAAGCCGTCAAGCAGCGCAGGGGCTGAACGGGGGGCTAAAGCATGCCGGCCAGCTCGGGCCAGTGATGGCGCATCGCCGTCGCTTCATCGCTGTCGGGCGGCATCAGTGAGAAATCGGCAAAGTCGAAGCCTGGGCCGACCATGCAGGCCGCCAGCGTGTAGTCGCCGCTGGTGTGGCCCTGGATCGGGCGGGCGGCCTGCCATTGGCCGGCCGGCACCACGTGCTGCGGACGCGTGCCGTGTGTATCGACCGGGCCCAGCCGCGCATGCGCCGGCGCGGTGCGCAGGGCGGCATCGCAAGTCCACAGCGCCAGCGGCACGCCTTCCAGGTGCACCCAGACTTCGTCCGACAGCACCCGGTGCCAACGCGAATGCTGCCCCGCTTCGAGCAGAAAGTAGATGCTGGTGAGCGCGCTGCGCGGCGCGCGGCCATCGGTAGGAACCACGCTCGCCGCGGAACGGAACACCTTGCTGTACCAGCCACCCTCGGGGTGGGGCTGCAGCTTCAGGTTCTCGATCAGTTCCCGCGCGCGCATGGCGGTCATGATGCCGGCGCGCTGCGAAGTGCCGCAAGCAATTTGTCGTGCACGCCGCCGAAGCCGCCGTTGCTCATGCAGACGATGTGGTCGCCGGGCCGGGCCGCAGTGACGATCTGCGCGACCAGCGGCTCGATGGCGCCCGCCACCTGTGCGCGGTCGCCCATCGGTGCCAGCGCCGCGGCGGCGTCCCAGTCGAGCCCGGCCGTGTGGCAGAACGAGCGGTCGGCCGACTCGAGGCTCCACGGCAGCTGCGCGGCCATGACTCCCAGCTTCATCGTGTTGCTGCGTGGCTCGAAGGCGGCAAGGATGCGCTCGCCCTGCTTGCCGGCGGCATCGAGCTTCTTGCGCAAGCCGTCGAGCGTGGTGCGGATCGCGGTCGGATGGTGGGCGAAGTCGTCGTAGACGGTGATCGCGCCGCGGCTGCGTTCGACAGTACCGCGCAGTTCCATCCGGCGTCGCACGTTCCTGAAAGTTCCGAGCGCGCGGGCCGCATCGGCCGGCGCCACGCCCACGTGCTCGGCCGCCGCAATGGCGGCCAGCGCGTTCATCTGGTTGTGCAGGCCCGAGAGTTCCCATTCGACCCGGCCCACCGCTTCGCCCCGGTGCAGCACGTCGAACGCGTCGTGCGTACCGCGTGCCTGCCATTCGCCTCCCGCGCCGAAGCGCGCGAGATCGCTCCAGCAGCCTTGGGCCAGCACGCGCTGCAGGCTTTCTTCGGTGGCGTTGACGACCAGCCGGCCGGTGCCGGGCACCGTGCGCACCAGATGGTGAAACTGGCGTTCGATGGCTGCGAGATCGTCGAAGATGTCCGCGTGATCGAACTCGAGATTGTTGAGGATCGCGGTCCGGGGGCGGTAGTGCACGAACTTGCTGCGCTTGTCGAAGAAGGCCGTGTCGTACTCGTCGGCCTCGATGACGAAGGCCGGGCCGCCGCCAGACCGCGCCGAGACGCCGAAATCCAGCGGAACCCCACCGACCAGGAAGCCGGGGGCCTTGCCGCCGCGCTCGAGCACCCATGCCAGCATCGACGTGGTGGTCGTCTTTCCATGCGTCCCCGCCACGGCGAGCACGTGGCGGCCCTGCAGCACGTGCTCGGCGAGCCACTGCGGGCCGCTGGTGTAGGGCTTGCCGGCGTCGAGGATCGCTTCCATCAGCGGGAACTTGGGCGTGCCGTCGGGCAGCCGGACGCGCGACACCACGTTGCCGATCACGAACATGTCGGGAGAAAGTGCAAGCTGGTCGGCGCCAAAGCCTTCGATCAGGTCGATGCCGAGTGAGCGAAGCTGGTCGCTCATGGGCGGGTATACGCCGGCGTCGCAGCCGGTCACCCGGTGGCCCGCTTCGCGCGCCAGGGCGGCCAATCCACCCATGAACGTGCCGCAGATGCCGAGAATATGAATGTGCATCGGGCGATTCTAGGGAGGCCCATGAGTACCTCCGCGCGGCGTCTGTCCTTTGTACCGATGTTTCGTGTGGGCTCGGCTTACTCCGGGCAAAATGGGCCGATGGACACGACCGCCAAGCGTGAGATCGCCGCCACCGCAGCCCGCCTCGTCGTCGAGGAGGGGCTGGAGTACGGCCCGGCCAAGCGCCGGGCGGTGCGGGACCTCGGTCTTTCGTCCCGCACGGCGCTGCCCAACAACGACGAGGTCGAAGCCGAGGTCCGCGACTACATCGCGCTCTATTGCGCCGACACCCAGCCGCAGGAACTGCACGCCTTGCGGCTGCTCGCGCTCGAATGGATGGAGCGCATGGCCGCGTTCCGTCCGCACGTGGGCGGCGCCGTCTGGCACGGCACGGCCACACGGCTGTCAGACATTTATATTCAGTTGTTCTGCGATGATTCCAAGTCCGCCGAGATCGCGCTCATCGACCATCACGTGGACTACGAGCCGCGGATGGTGACCGGCTTTCACGGCGAGCAGGTGGAAGCGCTCAGCGTGCACGCCGCGAGCCGGGCCCTCGGCGAGGAGATCGGAGTGCACCTGCTGGTATATGACCTGGATGACCTGCGCGGAGCGCTCCGGCCAGATGCCCAGGGCCGTACGCCGCGCGGCGACCTTGCCGCACTGCGCCGGCTGATTGAAAGAGAAAAGGACAAGTGAATGACTTCTTCGCCCACACGGCGGCGCCTCCTGTACGGCGGCGTGGCGGTTGCGGCCGTTGCGGCGGGCCTGGGCGGCGCGTGGTGGCGTGAGCGCGGCAGCGGAACCCGGGGCGAAGCCCTCGACGCCGCTTTCTGGGCGCAGCAATTCGAGCGCCCCGAGGGCGGTGAGCTGGTGTTCTCCGGCTTGCGCGGCAAGCCGCTGCTCTTGAACTTTTGGGCAACCTGGTGCCCGCCATGTATTGAAGAGATGCCGATGATCGACGGCTTCTTTCGCGAAAACGCTGCTAACGGATGGCAAGTCGTCGGCTTGGCTATCGACCAACCCAGCGCTGTCCGCAAATTCCTGCAGAAAACGCCGGTCAGCTATCCCACCGGATTGGCAGGCCTGCAAGGAACGGAACTGGTGAAAAGCCTCGGAAATACCGCCGGCGGGCTGCCGTTCACGCTTGTTGTGGACGGTGGTGGAGCCGTGGCCGCCCGTAAAATGGGCAAGCTCGAACCTGCCGACCTGGTAGCTTGGCGGCGTGAACTGGTTCACGGTTAGAATCAGATACACATCGGCATTCGCCGACAATCGCTAGAGATCGACGATCTTTAGCCAAATTACATCCTAATGACCGGCAAAGTCGGCACTGGAGCCTCATGGATCTGCGCAAACTCAAGACACTGATCGATTTGGTGTCGGAATCCAATATTTCCGAACTGGAAATCACCGAAACCGAAGGCAAGGTTCGCATCGTCAAGGGCGGCGGCGCTGCCCCGGTCCAATACGTGCAGACCGTGGCCGCACCCACGGCACCGGCTCCCGCAGCCAACGGCGCGGCAGTTCCCGCGATTGCCGGTACTCCGGCGCCGGCACCCGAGGCCGCGCCCGCTGGGCACGCTGTCAAGTCGCCGATGGTAGGTACGTTCTACCGCTCGTCCAGTCCTGGCGCCCCGGCTTTTGTCGAAGTCGGAAGCAAGGTGAACGAGGGCGACACCATCTGCATCATCGAAGCGATGAAGATCCTCAACGAAATCGAAGCCGACAAGTCCGGCACGATCACCCAGATCCTCGGCGAAAACGGGCAGGCGGTCGAATACGGCCAGCCGCTGTTCATCATCGAGTGACCATGTTCAAGAAGATCCTGGTTGCAAACCGGGGGGAAATCGCCCTCCGGATCCAGCGCGCCTGCAGCGAGCTCGGCATCAAGGCCGTGATGGTCTATTCCGAAGCCGACCGCGACGCAAAGTACGTCAAGCTCGCGCAGGAAGCCGTTTGCATCGGCCCGGCGCCGTCGTCGCTCAGCTATCTCAATATGCCGGCGATCATCTCGGCGGCCGAGGTGACCGATGCCGAGGCGATCCACCCCGGCTACGGCTTCCTGAGCGAAAACGCCAATTTCGCCGAACGCGTGGAGCAGAGCGGTTTCCAGTTCATCGGCCCGACGCCTGAAAACATCCGTGTCATGGGTGACAAGGTCTCGGCCAAGCAGGCCATGATCAAGGCAGGCGTGCCGTGCGTGCCGGGCTCCGAGGGCGAGCTCTCGGACGACGCTACCACCAACAAGCGCATTGCCCGCGCCATCGGCTATCCGGTCATCATCAAGGCGGCAGGCGGCGGCGGTGGCCGCGGCATGCGCGTGGTGCACACCGAAGCGGCGCTGATCAACGCGATCCAGATGACCAAGGCGGAAGCTGGCGCTGCATTCAGCAATCCGGCCGTGTACATGGAGAAGTTTCTCCAGAACCCGCGCCACGTCGAGATCCAGATCCTGGCCGACAAGCACAAGAATGCGGTCTACCTGGGCGAGCGCGACTGCTCCATGCAGCGGCGCCACCAGAAGGTGATCGAGGAATCGCCGGCCCCGGGCATTCCGCGCAAGCTGATCGAGAAGATCGGCGAGCGCTGCGCCGCGGCCTGCAAGAAGATCGGCTACCGCGGCGCCGGCACCTTCGAGTTCCTCTATGAGAACGGCGAGTTCTATTTCATCGAGATGAACACGCGCGTGCAGGTGGAGCACCCGGTGACCGAGTTCACCACCGGCATCGACATCGTGAAGACGCAGATCATGGTGGCGGCGGGCGAGAAGCTGCCGTTCACGCAGCGTCAGATCGAGATGCGCGGCCACGCCATCGAGTGCCGCATCAACGCCGAAGACGCCTGGAAGTTCACGCCGTCGCCGGGCCGCATCACCATGTGGCACCCGCCGGGCGGCCCTGGCGTTCGCGTCGATTCGCATGCGTACACCAACTACTTCGTGCCGCCGAACTACGACTCGATGATCGGCAAGATCATCGTTTACGGCGACACGCGCGAGCAGGCCATGGCCCGCATGCGCACGGCGCTGAACGAAACCGTGATCGAAGGCATCCAGACCAACATCCCGCTGCATCGCGAGCTGATGGTGGACGCCAAGTTCATGAGCGGCGGCACCAACATCCACTATCTCGAAGAGTGGCTGGCGGCGCATAAACGATGAACACCCCCAGTCTGCGCGCACTTCGTGTCGCTTTGCCAACCCCCTTGCAGGGGCCAACACCAGAGGCCCGGCTAAGCCGGTTCCTCGGTGCTCCTGGCGAAGAGGGGCGTTGTCATGTTTGAGCTTCGTCTCATGGCGCCGGAAGACCGGGTCGAAACGCTCAGTGACGCGCTCGATGCACTCGATGCGTTGAGCGTGTCCGTCGAAGATGCCGATGCGCAGACCGATGCCGAGCAGGCATTGTTCGGCGAGCCCGGCATGCCGCCGCCCAAGGAAGGCTGGCGGCGTTCGCGCGTGATCGCGCTGTTTGCCGACGAGGTTCTTGCCAGGGAAGCCGTCTCGGTGCTCCTGCCACAGGACTTCTTCGAAGGCTGCGAGGTGCTCGGCGTGGCGCCGGTGCCCGAGCAGGACTGGGTGCGCCTCACGCAGTCGCAGTTTGCGCCAGTCGAGATCACGCCCGAGTTCTGGATCGTGCCCACGTGGCACGAGCCGCCCGCACAGGCGAAGCAGGTGATCCGCCTGGACCCTGGGCTCGCCTTCGGCACCGGCACGCATCCCACCACGCGCATGTGCCTGCGCTGGATTGCGAAGCAGGGCGCATTCGCCGGCCGGCGCGTGCTCGACTACGGCTGCGGCTCCGGCATCCTGGCGATCGGCGCAGCGAAGTTCGGCGCACTGGACATCGACGCCGTCGACATCGACGAAGCAGCGGTTTCGTCCACCCGCCTCAATGCCGAGGCCAACGGCGTGCGCCTGAACGCAGGCCTGCCCGAAGCAGCCAAGGGCCGCTACGACACGGTGCTGGCCAATATCCTGGCCACGCCGCTCAAGGTGCTTGCGCCCTTGCTGCGCAGCCACGTGGCGCCCGGCGGTTCGCTGGTGCTCGCCGGCATTCTCGAGCGCCAGGCCGACGAGTTGAAGGAAACCTACGCGCCGTATGCCGCGCTCGAGGTCAGCGACACCGAAGACGGCTGGATCCTCATGACGGCGCGTTGCTGAGAACGCTGCGGCACTCGCACCTGTTTGCGCTGGCGCGCGGGGGCTGAACCCTACAATCGCCCGGTCATGAGCCTCGCCACGCGCTGCCCCGCCTGTACCACCACCTTCAAGGTGGTTCGCGACCAGCTCCGCATCTCCGATGGCTGGGTGCGATGCGGCCGCTGCAGCCATGTGTTCGATGCCACGCTCGATCTGCACGAAGCCCCCGACACCCCGTCGCCGGCCGCCGCGCCGTCGCCCGCAGCGGCGAGCGAATCTCCCGCGGAACCGGACGCGAGCCCCGAACTGGGTTCGCAACCTTCGGATGAGCCGCGGCAGGGGGGCGACGATGCGGACTTCTTCGACGACGAGCCCGAGCATCGCCAAAAGCCGGAAGCTCCCGCCCTGGCCCTGCCCGGACACGGCATCGTCGCGGACGAGCTGTGGTCCGACTTCGAGGCCAACGAACCCGAGTGGCGTCCTCCGCCGAGTTCGCTGCCGCCGTTTCCGAACATCGACCTGAATCTTGCGGCGCCGCCTTCACCTCCGCCGCCGCCGTCGCCCCCCTTGCCAGCCCTGCGCCTGAAGGCGCGGGAGCTGGCGGCCTCGGCCGGCGATGAGCACGAGAAACACGAGCCTGCGCAGGACCGCGACCAGGTGCAGATGCAGAAAGCGCTGCGCCGGGCGCGCATCAAGTCCGCCAAGATCGCCCACGCCAAGGCGCGCGACGAGCGCACGGCCGCCAAGGCCTCTGCTTCGTCGATGGTGCGCGAAGCGAGCGAGCCCGAGCCGGGTTCCGTGCCGCTGCCTTCGCTGCGCGACGATACCGATTCCGAGCGGCTTCCGCTCTTCGAGAACGGCAGGCCGGACGGCGATGCCGAGGGTTTCTGGCAGCGCAGGGCGGTGCGGATCGGGCTCTGGGGCCTTGCGGTTCTTGCCGTCGTGCTGCTTGTCCTTCAGGTCTTGCGCCACGAACGCGACGGCATCGCGGCCCGCCAGCCGAACCTGCGGCCGGCCCTTGCCGCGCTGTGCAGTCTGACCGGCTGCGAACTCACGGCCTTGCGCCAGATCGGCGACATCGTGATCGAAGGCGCCGCGTTTGCCCGCGAGAAGACCGGCAACAACGACTACCGGCTCAGCTTCACCTTGCGCAACGCGGCCTCCGTGCCCCTGGCTATGCCGGCGGTCGAACTTTCGCTGCTCGACACGCAGGAGCGCGCCGTGGTGCGCCGCGTGCTGATGGCCGCAGACTACGGCGCACCTGCGGTGCTTGCAGCGCGCTCCGAGCAGGCCGCGTCACTGCCGCTGGCCCTTTCCGCGACTGAGGCGGCCGCGCTGCCGCCCATCGCCGGCTACCGCGTCGAGGCGTTCTATCCCTAGGCCGAACCCGCGTTCGGCTTTTCATTCAATCCCAACCCAACGGTCCACCCATGGCAGCAGTGATTTGCGGTTCCCTCGCGTTCGACACCATCATGACTTTCGAGGGCCGGTTCGCCGACCAGATCCTTCCGGACCAGTTGCACATCCTCAATGTGTCGTTCCTGGTGCCGGGGCTGCGGCGTGACTTCGGCGGTTGCGCCGGCAACATCGCCTACAGCCTGAACGCGCTCGGAGGCACGGCGTTGCCGATGGCCACGCTCGGAAGCGACGGTGCCGACTACCTGGAGCGCATGCGTACGCTGGGCATCAGTACCGAGTTCGTGCGCCAGCTGGACGACACCTTCACGGCGCAGGCGATGATCATGAATGACATCGACAACAACCAGATCACGGCGTTCCATCCCGGCGCGATGCAGCAGGCGCACCTCACCAAGATCGTCGCCCGCGAAGACATCCGCGTCGGCATCATCGCGCCGGACGGCCGCGAGGCGATGCTGCAGCACGCGGAACAGTTCGCCGCCGCCGGCATCCCGTTCGTGTTCGATCCCGGCCAGGGCCTGCCGATGTTCGATGGCGAAGCGCTCAAGCATTTCGTCGAGCTGGCGAGCTGGGTCGTCGTCAACGACTACGAGGGAAAGATGCTCTCCCAGCGCACCGGCTGGAGCCTGGCCGAGATCTCGAAGCGCGTGCGCGGCCTTGTGGTCACGCTGGCGGCCGATGGCTGCGAGGTCTGGACCGGCGGCGAGCGCGAGCATGTGCCCGGCGTGACACCCACCGCCGTGGTCGAGCCCACCGGCTGCGGCGATGCCTGGCGCGGCGCGCTGCTGTTCGGTCTCGAAAAGGAGTGGCCGCTCGCGCAGTGCGCGGCATTGGGCAACCGCATCGGCGCGCTCAAGATCGCGCAGCGCGGACCGCAGAACTACCGGATCGACAGGCAGGCGCTCGGCCTCTGACCTGCCGCTTGGCGAGCGTGCATAAAAAAAGCCCGACACCGTGAGGTGCCGGGCTTTTTGCCGTCAAGGCCGCTGAAAAACTCAGGGCTTGCTGGCCGTGGGGAACGGCCAGGCTGCCTGCGGGTTCAGCGTCGTTTGCGCAGCAGGAGCAGGCGTTGCGGCAGGCGCAGCTGCCTTGGCGGCCTTCTTCGCAGCAGGCTTCTTGGCAGCAGCGGCAGGCTTGGCAGCGGGCTTTTTCGCGGCTTTCTTGGCCGCAGCCTTTTTGGCAGGAGCCTTCTTGGCGGCAGCCTTCTTCGCAGGGGCCTTCTTGGCAGCGGCCTTCTTCGCCGGAGCCTTCTTCGCCGCCGCCTTCTTGGCAGGAGCCTTCTTCGCTGCGGCCTTCTTTGCCGGAGCCTTCTTGGCAGCGGCCTTCTTTGCCGGAGCTGCCTTCTTGGCGGCTACCTTCTTCGCAGGCGCCTTCTTGGCGGCTACCTTCTTGGCTGCGACCTTCTTGGCCGGAGCCTTCTTCGCAGCTACCTTCTTGGCGGGAGCCTTCTTAGCGGCCGCGACCTTCTTTGCCGGAGCCTTCTTTGCAGCGGCTTTCTTAGCCGGCGCTTTCTTTGCAGTTGCCATTTCTATTTCTCCTTGATCAAGTTGAAAAAATCAACCTATTGAAGCACTCCGCGCACGTTGGTAGCGCAAAGCGATTCATGGCGTTGGAATCTGTGCTCCAGCACCATGAACACCTGAGCCCTCGTCCATGCCGCGCTCTTCGGCGCGATCGGTGGCAAGGGCAATTCTTGAATTCATTAATTCTTGTCGGAAAAGATTCAATCCCAGGAGAGCGCGCCACCCGACTGGTATTCGATCACGCGGGTCTCGAAGAAATTGCGCTCTTTCTTCAGGTCAATCATTTCGCTCATCCAGGGGAACGGGTTTTCCTCGTTCGGGAAGAGCGTCTCGAGGCCGATCTGCTGTGCCCGCCGATTGGCGATGTAGCGCAGGTAGCCCTTGAACATGGAGGCGTTCATGCCGAGCACACCGCGTGGCATGGTGTCTTCGGCGTATTTGTACTCGAGCTCGACGGCCTTCATGAAGAGGGCCTTGATCTCGGCCTTGAACTCGGGGGTCCAGAGGCCGGGGTTCTCGAGCTTGAGCTGGTTGATCAGGTCGATGCCGAAATTGCAGTGCATCGACTCGTCGCGCAGGATGTACTGGTACTGCTCGGCGGCGCCGGTCATCTTGTTCTGGCGGCCCAGCGCGAGAATCT
>Ga0102595_100068_pt1 | contig 201602 bp, 193 predicted proteins | sample Araplaol_mTSA_r2_2_FD_76864 | JGI IMG/M metagenome (GOLD analysis project Ga0102595, IMG submission 76864) | Arabidopsis root microbial communities from North Carolina, USA - plate scrape MF_Col_mTSA_r2 (SPADES assembly) (version 2) | ecosystem: Host-associated > Plants > Roots > Endosphere... | reverse complement strand
CCGCCTTGGCCGCCTGCGCCTCGAACAGCTCCTGCACGCACGCCTGGTCCGGATACGCCGCCTGCGTCGCGTTCCACGTCTCCAGCACCAGCCGCCGTTCCGACCCCTCCAGGATCGACAGGTCCCCCACGGCCCGCCGCGGCGCGCTCTCCAGCGCCGCCACCAGCGCCTCCAGCGCCGTGGCCATCATCGCGCACAGCCGCGAGGCCTCGAACGGCGCCACGGCCTGGGCCGTCAGGAAGAACCCCTCGCCCAGATCATCCACCGACAGGGTCAGCGGGTAGTTGGTCCGCTCGGCCCCGCCCAGATGCCGGATCCCCGCCCAGGCCCGCCGGGCCTGGTCGTCCGGCTCCTGGTCCGCCCCGGCGCTGTGGCGGTAGTTGAGCAGGGTCGTGAACAGCGGCGACGGCGCCGGCACCGCGCTGCACCGCTGGGCCAGGGCCAGCGACGCATGCTCGTGATGCATCAGCCCCGCCAGCGTCCGGTGCGCCTGGCGCACGGCCTCCTCGACCTCCAGATCCCCCAACCGCACCCGCACCGGCAAGGTGTTGATGAACAGCCCCAGCGCCCGGTCCGACCCCTCGCCGCCCTGCATGCGGCCAAACAGCACCGTGCCGAACACCACGTCCTGGCGACCCGAGGTCCGCGCCAGCACCTGTCCCCACGCCACATGGCAAAGGCTCGCCGCGCTCACCCCCAGCCGCCGGGCCCGCGCCCGCAGTCGCCGCGCCAGCCCCGCGTCCAAGGCCCGCCGGTCCTGGTTCAAGGCCTGGCCCTCGCCGCGCACGTCCATCAACCCGAACGGCGCCGTCGGCTCCTCCACGTCTCCCAGCATCTCCCGGAAGAACGCCTCGTGCGCGGCCTCCCCCACCCCCAGCCGCGCCTGGGCCACCAGGTTGCGGAACGGCAGCGCCGGCGGCAGGGCCCGCCCGTCCCCCGACAGGTACGCCTCCATCTCCGCGTGGATCACCTCCACGGTCGTGTGGTCGGAGATCAGGTGATGGCGCATGACCATCGCCAGCCAGCGCCCCTCGCCGTCCCGCGCCGCCAGCAGCCGCATCATCGGCGCCTGGCTCACGTCCAGGCGATAGACGCTCGGATCGAACCGCTCGCGCAGCTGCCCGCCCACGTCGCCGTCGGCCGCGTCCAGCATCACCTCTTCGACCACCAAAGGCGCGCGCCGCCACACCACCTGCACCGGCGCGTCCAGGCCTTCCCAGACCACGGCCGTGCGCAGGATGTCGTGACGATCGATCACCGCCTGCTGGGCCGCCACGTAACGGTCCAGGTCCTCGCGGCCGTCGAAGCTCAGCAGGCTCCACAGCAGATAGGGGTCCCCGTCCCGCGCCATCAGGTGGTGGAACAGGATCCCTTCCTGCAGCGGCGCCAGCGGATAGATGTCCTGGACGTTGGCCGCGCCTCCCGGCACCGTGGCCACCACGGCGTCGATCTGCGCCTGGTCCAGCGACACCAGCGTCAGCAGCTCCGGCGTGATCCGCTCGCAGTCCGGGCCGATCAGGTTGGGCGGCACCGCCACCGACGACAGGCCACCGTCCAGTCTGCCGCCAGCCTTAAGGAACTCGACGAGCTCCGCTTTGCGCTCCCTGATCGCGGAAACTAGCGCTGCGTCAAGCCGACCACCAGCACGACCGGTTACCCTTAAATTCTCGCCATCCAGTGAAACCGAAGCGCCAACAGATCTAATACGCTCGACAATTTCATCGATTTTCACTGAAAAACACCCCGAAACACCAAACTTACGCAGGGATAGAAATAGGGTATAAAGTGCGGCCTAGACGGCCCTACCGATGAATATTGATGAACGCATAACAGCCCCCCTAAAACCGCTAAGGTTGTCGCCCCGCGCACGCAACTAAAAAGCTGTCTCGCAACAAGGCAAGCTCCTTCTGACGGCCGGTCGTTTTTTTCTTCGCGGGCCCGTCAAACGCAATAAGCTCATCGGCTACCGGCCTTGCAGACGAGGCTGCGGCACGAAGCATGACACGACGTCAAAGCGCCATGACAGGGACGCGATCAACGTGAGAATGTAGACGCGGCGTCAACGGTGCGATGGAAAATCAACACCAAATTGGTTGTTTCCCGCGCCTCTGCGTCCGGTTGGACCGGCTTGTCGCGATTGACCGCTTGCACTAGTGCTAGTCATGCCCGAAGCCGCCTACGCTCTCGAAGCCCTCGGCGCAGCGCCCTTTTGCAAGCGCTTCAATCGACGACGAATGAGAATCGAGCTCCACGCCGCGCCGGCTCGAGCTAAAGAGCTTGAGCTTTGCCGATCAAAATGCCGGACGCATTGATTACTCAAATTACTGCAGAGGCGGAACGGGCCGCCCCATCTTGCGTGGCGAACGTTAGAAGAGCGAGTGTCCGCCCGCTACGAGTGGGCCTGCTCAATCTCATGCCGGACAAGCCAACGACCGAAGCCCAGTTCTCACGTCTGCTTGCCGCCGCGCCTCTAGAGGTCGAGGTTTCGCTCCTGCGTTTGAACAGCCATATCCCCAGAGGAACGTCTGCGGAGCATATGTCCGCCTTTTACCGACCCTGGGACGAAATGCGGCATGATCGTCTCGATGGCTTCATCGTCACCGGCGCGCCCGTTGAAACGCTTGAATTTGATCAAGTCGCCTACTGGGATGAGTTACGCCGGATCTTCGATTGGGCGGAGCGTCATGTGCATAGCTGCATGACGATTTGCTGGGGAGCCCAAGCCGCCCTTCAGCACTTCCATGGTGTCGACAAGCATGTGCTGCCAGCCAAACGGTTCGGCGTCTACAGCCACACCCTTACGAATCCGATGTCTACTTACCTAAGAGGCTTCTCCGACGAAGTCGAAATACCGGTGTCTCGCTGGACTGAAGTGCGTCGCGAAGATCTGCAAAAAATCGCCGCTCTCGAAGTTCTCATGGATTCGGACGAAGCAGGACCTTGCCTTGTCGCAGACCTCGAGCGGCGCGCACTTCACATGTTCAACCACCTCGAATACGACGCAAGAACGTTGGCGGATGAGTTCGACCGTGATCGCACGGCAAATCCAGCAGCCGCGCCGCCGGCTCGCTATTTTCCCGACAACGACCCCGCGCGTCCCCCTAAGAACCGCTGGCGCAGTCACGCCCATCTGCTTTTCAACAATTGGCTCGATGAAATCCACCGCACGGCCCCATTGGAGCAAGGCGCCATCTAGGCGACGAGATTTTCGGTAGGGGCGTTCCCGCAGCTTGGTCCGTAGCTGACACTTCTGCGTTGTGCTCGACGCCTGGAAGCGTTCAAACATGGTGACATGCAAGGCGTCTAAGGTCGTGGACCGCCGATGCTTCACCTCGCCCCATACCTAGCGGACGAGGACGCACTTGGATCTTGCCGCGCATTTCCCTTCGAACGTCCCTCAGCGCCGACGCCTTAATCAGCCCCACAGGAAATGGTGTAAATTTTCGAATGCGGGTGGACACTCATGATTATTACCGAATTATCATGCCAAGAATAATCCATCGTTGAAATACATCCCCAATAACCGACACCAACTCATTGCGGAGATATACAAAATCTCCCCACAATCAATGATTTATATATTTTAGATTATTGCTGCACAACCACCCGAGCGGCGATCCCACGCCCTCGCGGCCCGACATCGAGATGACCAAGCAGATCGTCGAGGCCGGCAAGGCGCTGAAGATCAACGTCCACGACCACCTGGTGGTCGGCCGCGACGGCGTGGCCAGCTTCAAGGCGCTGGGGCTGTTCTAGCCCGGCGTCCGAAGACAGGACCCTCGCGCGCTTGCGGACTTTCAGACCAGGCGCGGGCCCAGCACGGCCAGGAGGGCGCGCGCTTCGTCCCGCTCATCCTCGGAGATGTGGACGCCGCCATCGGCGATCGCGAGGCATCGCAGGGCCAGCTGGACGTTCTTCCGGACACCCACGCCTTCGAGATAGCACTTCGCGAGATCCAGCTGCGCGCCGTCGTCGCCGCCCCGAGCCGCCCGCTGGAACCAGCCGAACATGTCCCGGTAGCGCCCGAGCTCGCGATACAGGATGGCGATGTTGTTCGCCGCGCCCGTCGAGCCGTGGCGGCGCCAGGCGCGGCGATAGAGTTTCATCGCGAGGGGCTTGTCCACCTCGACCCCCAGCCCTTCGTCATACAGGTAGGCCAGCCGGGTGAGGCACTCCGCCGAGCCGAGCGACGAGCCACGCTCGAACGAGCGCAGCGCCAGATCGAAATCGCCCGCCTCCTCGGCGGCGTCGCCAATTCGAAACAGGACGTCCGTCGTCACCATGACCCTGTTCTGACATGGCGGCCGGAGCGCGCCAACGGCTCACGAGGCGCCGACGTGAACCGGCAGTGCTTTGCAGCGTTCAAGCCTGAACGCTCGGAACGAGCGGCAGTGGGAGCTTGAGCATGGATCGTCGCCTCTTCGTCGCCTCGGCCCTGGGACTGCTGGTCCCGGGCGCGGCCCTCGCGCAATCGGGCGGACCGCCCGGCGGCGGGAAACCCGGCGGCGGTCACGGCGGGGGCGGACCAGGCGGCGGCGGTCATCCGCCCGGCGGCGGGAATTCCGGCGGCTCGCGCCCGCCCGGCGGCGGGAACGGCGGAGGACGACCGCCCGGCCAGGGTCAGGGACCGGGCCCGAGACCGCCCGCGCCCAAGCCCCCGCCCCGCCCGCCGTCGGGCGGTCACCGCCCTCCCCATCCCGGCCCCGGGCCGCGTCCGCCGGGCCCCGTGGGTCCGCACCGCCCCGGCGCGGGCCGTCCGCCCGGCTTCCGTCCGGTCCATGGTCCGCGCTGGCGCTATCCGTCGGGCTATCGCTACCGCCGCTGGAGCATCGGCGTGGTGCTGCCGTCGCTGTTCCTGACCCCGACCTACTATTACGACGACTACTGGCGCATGGGCCTGGAAGGGCCGCCGTGGGGCTATCAATGGGTGCGCTACGGACCCGACCTGCTGCTGGTCGAGACCCGCACCGGCCGGATCGCGGACGTCATCTACGGCGCGTTCTACTAGGGTTCGAGTCCGGCGCGGCGAACACTTGCCCCCACCTGACCGCTACGCGGTCTGTCCGCCCCCGTAGGGGGCGGAGCCGCCGCCGCGAGGCTCTTCCCCCTGCGGGGGAAGACGACCGCGAAGCGGTCCGTAGGGGGCAAGTGGGCCGCCCCGCCTTGACCGACCGCCCGCAATCCCCGAGCGTGGCCTTAGCAAACGCCATGTCGGAGCCAAGATGTCCCGCCTGCTGACGATCCTCCTCGGCTCCGCCGCCCTCGCCGCCGCCGCGCCCATCACGACCTGGGCGGCCGACGCGCCCATCTCGAAGGCCGATCGCGCGCTGCACGAGAAGATCCTGACCCTCGACACCCACCTGGACACGCCCGAGCACTTCGCCCGCAAGGGCTGGAGCATGACCGACCGGCACGACGTGAAGGCCGACGGCACCCAGGTGGACCTGCCGCGCATGGACGCCGGCGGCCTGGATGGCGGGTTCTTCGTGATCTACACCGAGCAGGGAGCCCTGACCGCCGAGGGCTATCGCGCGGCCCGCGACGCGGCCCTGGAGCGCGCCGCCGAAATCCGCGAGATGGTCGCGGCCCATTCCGACAAGTTCGAGCTGGCCTACACCGCCGACGACGCCGAGCGGATCAACAAGGCCGGCAAGAAGTTCGTCTTCCAGAGCATGGAGAACAGCTGGCCGCTGGGTGAGGACCTCACCCTGATGCAGACCTTCTACGCCACCGGCGTGCGGATGGCCGGTCCGGCGCACTTCAAGGCCAACCAGCTGGCCGACAGCTCGACCGACAAGCCGCTCTGGCACGGCTTCTCGCCGCTGGGCCTGCGCTGGCTGGCCGAGGCCAACCGGCTGGGCATCCTGATCGACGTCAGCCACTCGTCCGACGAAGTGGTCGACCAGGCCGTGGCCCTGTCAAAGGTTCCGATCATCGCCTCGCACTCGGGCGCCAAGGCCATCTACGACCACCCGCGCAATCTGGACGACGGCCGGCTGAAGAAGATCGCCGACGCCGGCGGGGTGATCTGCATCAACTCAGTCTATCTGAAGAACACCAACGCCAGCCCCGAACGCCTGGCCGCCCTGAAGGCCCTGGGCCCGGCGCCCGACAGCGAGACGGCGAGCGAGGCCGACATCATCGCCTATCTGAAGAAGAAGGCCGAGGTCGACGCCAAGCTGCCGCCGATCCGTGCTTCGTTCGAGGACTTCATGGCCAGCCTGACCCACACCCTGAAGGTCGTGGGTCCCGAGCACGTGGGCATCGGCGCCGACTGGGACGGCGGCGGCGGGGTGGTCGGCTTCGAGGACGTCGCCGACCTGCCCAAGGTCACCGCCCGCCTGAAGGCGGCCGGCTACACCGACGCCGACGTCGCCGCGATCTGGGGCGGCAACGTGCTGCGCGTGGTGCGCCAAGTGCAGGACTACGCGGCCAAGCAGGCCGCCGCGAAGTAGACGCCCGCTTTCGGGTAACGCCGTTCTCGGTTAGCCTCTCCCGGCGTCGCTGGGAGGGGTTTCCGCATGAACCGTGTCGCGTCCTGGGTCGGCTTGGCCGCCCTGCTGTGTCTCGCCGCCCTTCCCGCCGGGGCGCGGGCCGCCAGTTTCGACTGCGCCAAGGCCGGCACGCCCACCGAGAGGGCGATCTGCAAGGACCCGGCGGTCTCGAAGCTGGACGAACAGGTCGCCGCCGCCTTCAAGGCCGCCCAGGGCCTGTGGCCGGCCGGGAACTGGTCGAGCTACATCCGCACCGAACAGCGCAACTGGCTGGGCGACCGCAACACCATCTGCAAGGCCGACGCCGCCTGCCTGAAGCAGGACTACGAGCGCCGCCTCAGCTTCCTGACCCATCCCAGCCTGAAATGGATGGGCCGCTACGTCGCCGGCAAATGCCCCGCGGACGGGGTCTATCTGGACGTGTCGCAGAGCTATCCCGACGCCGGGATCGGGGTTGAGCTCTACATCTGCCCCAACTCGGCGGGGAACATGCTGATGCAGGCCGAGGGCGCCGTCGACGCCTCGGGCAAGCTGAGCTTCGAGGATGCGGGCTGCCCGCGTACCCTGACCTTCACCCAGGACACCGCCACCCTGTCGTTCCCGAAGACCGAACGCTGCGCCCTGGGGACCGACCAGCGGGTCTTCCGCCGCGATCCGGCCAAGTCGCCCTATCTGAACGAGTAGGCCCTCATGACCCGTCTCCTCGCCATCCTCGCCGGCCTGCTGCTTGTCGCGACCGCCGCGCCGGCCGCCGCCGCCAGCTTCGACTGCGCCAAGGCCCGCACCAAGGTCGAGAAGCTGATCTGCAAGGACCCGCAGCTGTCGCGCCAGGACGAGGACCTGGCCAAGGCCTATGGCGAGGCGCTCAAGCTCTGGGACGGCCAGATCGCCGCCTATGTGAAGCTGAGCCAGCGCGGCTGGGTGGGCTCGCGCGCCCTGGAGCCGCCGGAAGTGAGCGGGGGCGGGATCCTGTGCACCGACGACGAGACCGCCCTGCCCTGCCTGCGGACCATCCACGCCGACCGCATCGCGGTGCTGCGGAACCCGGGCTTCCGGCTGAGCGGCATCTACACGCGCGGCCCGGACATGATCAGCCTCAAGGCCGTGCCAGCCGGCCTGAACCTCGGCTACATGCTGGGCGATCCGAGCGCGACCCAGGGCTTCACCGACGACACCCGGCCCGTGAAGATCGCCGTCGGCCAGACCGTGGTCAGCTTCCCCCTGACCGGGACCGGTCCCGACGCCTGCATCCTGGACGCGGCCTTCGTTGTCGACACCGTGACGATCACCCAGAAGGGCCCGTGCGGCGGCGCGAAGCTGGGCGGCTGGTGGAAGCGGGACCAGACGCGCGATCCCGAGGCGGAGATGTTCTAGGATTCTCACCGGTGTCATCCCGGAAGCCTCGCAGAGGCTGTCCGGGACCCAGGTGACTGGGCACATGCGGCGCGGCTGCCCTGGGTCCCGGACAAGCGCTGCGCGCTTTCCGGGATGACAACCGTTTTTGAGTTCAGGAGCGCCGAACTCGCCGCCACGCCTCCCAGACCCGCCACCCCATCAGCACCGCCAAAATCCCCGCATAGACCAGGGGCGGCCGGTGGTCGGCCTTCACCAGCAGGTAGTAGTGGGCCACGCCCAGGGGGACGATCACGTAGATCAGCCAGTGCAGTTTCTGCCAGGTCGCCCGGCCCAGGCGCACGACCCAGCCGTTGGTCGAGGTCACGGCCAGGGGGATCAGCAGGGCGAAGCCCAGCATGCCCAGGGTGATGAAAGGCCGCTTGAGGATGTCCTTCACCAGCTGGCCCCAGTCGAAGAACAGGTCGACGCCGATATAGGTCAGCAGGTGCAGGCAGATATAGGCGAAGGCGAACAAGCCGACCGTGCGGCGGAAACGGACCAGGCGCGGCTTCTTCAGGAGGCGGGCGGCCGGGGTGATCGCCAGGCCGACCAGCAGCAGGCGCAGGCCCCAGACGCCGATCTGGCGGATCAGGGCCTCGATCGGATTGGCCCCCAGGTCGTCGCTGAACACCCGCCAGGCCAGCCAGACCAGCGGCGCGAAACAGGCCAGCCAGACGGCGGCGTAGACCAGGTTGTCCTGCGTCTTGGAGGGGCGCTTGCTCTTGGCCGCCCGTTTCACCGAGGCGTCCATCAGAAGTTCCGCTTCAGGTCCATGCCGCGATAGAGGTCGGCCACCCACTCGCCGTAGCCGTTGAACGGCAGGGTCTCGCGGCGGCGGAACTCGCCGATCCGGCGCTCGGTGGCCTGCGACCAGCGCGGATGGTCCACGGCCGGATTGACGTTGGAATAGAAGCCGTACTCGCGCGGGGCCAGGTCGTTCCAGGCGGTGCGCGGCATCTTCTCGACCAGGCTGATCCGCACGATCGACTTGGCGCCCTTGAACCCGTACTTCCAGGGCACGACCAGCCGGACCGGCGCGCCGTTCTGGTTGGGCAGGACGTCGCCGTAGAGGCCCACGGCCAGGATCGTCAGCGGATGGACGGCCTCGTCGATCCGGAGGCCTTCGCGATAGGGCCACTGCAGGGTGTCCCACCGCTGGCCGGGCATTTCGGAGGGCCGCATCAGGGTCTCGAAGGCGACGAACTTGGCCTTGGAGGTCGGCTTGACCTTGGCCAGCAGGTCCTTGAGGGGGAAGCCGACCCAGGGGATCACCATCGACCAGCCCTCGACGCAGCGCATGCGGTAGATGCGCTCCTCCAGCTTGTTTCCCTTGATCAGGTCGTCGATGGCGAAGCTGGCCGGGGCCTCGCACTCGCCGTCGACGCGGACCGTCCACGGGCGGGTCTTGAGGGACCCCGCGTTCTCGGACGGGTCCTCCTTGTTGACCCCGAATTCGTAGAAGTTGTTGTAGCCGGTGATGTCCTTCTTCGGCGTCTTGGCCTCGGTCGTCGAGAAGCCGGGACCGTAGGCCAGGTCCCGCGCCTGGGCCGCGCCGGCCGCCGCCATCAGACCCAGCCCGGCCGCCCCGCCGATGAACTCGCGCCGACGCAGGTAGAGCGCCCGGTCGGTGACGTCGTTGTCGGTCAGGTCGGGGACGTGGCGGATCAGCATGGGCGGGCTCCGGGGAGGCTACCTTATAGGATACGTGCCGGGAGCCAGATTGGTTACAGGGCGTGTGTTGAATGTGACCACTTGCCCCCTACGGGTCGCTTCGCGACCGTCTTCCCCCCGAGGGGGAAGAGCGCTGAGGCTCCGCCCCCTACGGGGGCGGACAGACCGCGAAGCGGTCAGGTGGGGGCAAGTGGGTGAGCCACCCTACCCCTTCACCACCGCCTCGAACGCGCCCCGCGCCTCGGTCTTCGCCTTGGCCAGCTTGGTCTTCAGCGAGCGGAACTCGCGCACGCCGCCGGCCCGGGCCAGCAAGGTGCGGAAGGCCTTGGGCTCGGTGTCCGGGTCGTGGCCGTCCTCCAGGGCCACCTTCAGCAGTTGGGACAGGTCCTGCTCCAGCCGCCAGGCGCTCTCCAGCGCCGTCAGCGCCGCCGGGTCGCCCAGCTTGGCCCGGCCCAGGGCCGCCAGGGCCTCGCCGGTGTTCTGGGCCAACGGACCGCCGCCCGCCGCGTGGACCAGCTGCAGGAACTGGGCGGCGAACTCGATGTCGACCAGGCCGCCCGGCGTCAGCTTCAGGTCCCAGTCGCCCTTGCCCGGCCGCTCGTCCTCCATCAGCTGGCGCATCTCCAGCACGTCGACGGCGGTCTTCCTCGGATCGCGCGCCCGGCGCAGGGCCGCGGCGATCGCGGCCTCGGCCCGCGCCTTGAACGCCGGCGAGCTGGCCCAGATCACCCGCGCGCGGGTCAGGGCCTGCAGCTCCCAGGTCTCGGCCTCGCGCTCGTAATAGTCCTCGAACGCCGCGTAGCTGACCGCCACCGGCCCCTTGGTGCCCGAGGGCCGCAGCTTCAGGTCCACCTCGTACAGCGTGCCCTCGCCGGTCGGGGCCGACAGGGCCGAGGTCAGGCGCTGGGTGAAGCGGGCGTAGAAGCTGTCGGCGCTCCAGCCCTTGATGCCCGACATGCCCGCCGGATCGTCGGACGCGTACAGCGTCATCAGGTCCAGGTCCGACTTGGCGGTCATCTCGCGCGAGCCGGCCTTGCCCAGGGCCACGACGGCCACCTGCCCCGGGAACTCGCCGCCCAGCCGCTCGACCTCGGCCAGGGCCGCCGGGGCCAGGCCGCCGACGATCAGGTCGGCCAGGTCGGCGAAGGCCGCGCCCGCGTCGCGGGCCCCGGCCGTACCGCTGATCACCCGCACCCCGATCCGGAAGCTCTGGTCACGGAACAGCCGCCGCGCCGCGTCCATCGCCCCCTCGAAATCGGCCGGGTCCCAGGGCGCGTCCTTGGGCATCTCGATGGGCCCGAAGAAGGCCGGGTCCAGCAAGGCGTCCAGGGCGGTGGGGCGCCGCGCCAAGGTGCTGGCCAGGCGCGGCGCGAAGGCCATGACCTCGACGATCAGTTCGAACAGGCGCGGCTGGGCCAGGAAAAGCGACTGGATCTGCACCCCGCTGCTCAAGGACGAGAAGAAGTCGCCGAACCGGTTGAAGGCGTCGTCGGGCGCGCCGGTGGCGTTGGCCGCGTCCAGCAGGCGCGGGGCCAGGCGGGTGAACAGTTCGCGGCCCCGCTCGGTGCGGGTGGCGGCGATGTGGCCGTGGTGCCAGCCGCGGATCGTGGCGGCCACCCGCTCGGGATGGCTGAAACCCATCCGCTTGAGCGTGGCCAGGGTCTCGGGATCGTCCTCGACGCCGGTGAACACCAGGCTGCCGAACCGCGACGACAGCTCCTCCTCGCCCTTGAACAGCGCGCCGTAGCGGCGGTTCACCCCCTTGAGGATGTTGCCGATCACTGCGTCGAAGCTGCGCAGGGCGGCGTGGCCCCACAGGGCGGCCACCTTCTTGCGGTCGGCGTCGGACTCCGGGAGCTTGTGGGTCTGGTCGTCGGCGATCATCTGGGCCCGGTGCTCCAGGGCGCGCAGGTCGCGATAGGCCTTGATCAGATAGTCGCGGTCCTCGGGCGTGACGTGGCCGGCCTCCGACAGGGCCGCCAGGGCCTCCAGGGTGCGCGGGCTGCGCAGGTCGGGATGGCGGCCGCCCAGGATCAGCTGCTGGGTCTGGACGAAGAACTCGATCTCGCGGATGCCGCCGCGCCCCAGCTTCAGGTCCGCCCCCTTGGCGGTCAGGCGGTCGTCCACCTTGTAGGCGTGGATCTGGCGCTTGATCGAATGGATGTCGGCGATGGCGGCGAAGTCGAGGTTCTTGCGCCAGATGAACGGCTGCAGCTCGGCCAGGAACGCCTGGCCCCGCGCGAAGTCGCCCGCGCAGATGCGCGCCTTGATGTGCGCCGCCCGCTCCCAGTTCTGACCGACGCTCTCGTAGTAGTCCAAGGCCGCGTCGATCGGCATGGCCGGCGGGGTCGACGACGGGTCGGGGCGCAGGCGCAGGTCGATGCGGAACACGTAGCCGTCGGCCGTGCGCTCGGCCAGCAGCCGGCCCAGATGGTTGGCGATGCGCACCGCCACGCCCTGCGGCTCGACGCCGTCGGTCACCGGCAGGGCCTCGGGCGCGTAGAAGATCGAGAAGTCGATGTCGCTGGAATAGTTGAGCTCGAACGCCCCGTGCTTGCCCATGGCGATGCAGAACAGGCCCGGGGCCGGACCGTCCAGACCTTCGCCCACGTGGGTCAGGGCGCCGCGCGCCACCTCCAGCCGCACGGCCTGGGCCAGCGAAGCGTGCAGGACCGCGTCGGCGAAGCGGGTCAGGGCGCCGGTCACCGCGTCCAGGTCCCAGACCCCGCCCAGGTCGCACAGGGCGGTCAGCAGGTGCAGGTCGGCCTTCAGCTCGCGCAGCGCCCGCCGGGCGGTCTCGAAGTCGGGTTCGGCGGCCACGGCCTCGGCCTGAGCCAGGATCTGGGCCAGCCGCGCTTCCGGATCGCCCTCCAGGATCAGCGGCAGGCGCTTGCCGTCGCGCCGCGCCAGGCCGGTTAGATACGGCGAGGCGGCGAACACCGGCGCCAGGGCCGGCCAGGCGGCCTCGACCGACGGCGCGGCCTCGCCGACGCGCCGTGTGATCGTCTCGTGCGCCCGCTCGGCGGCCTTGGGATCGACGACGGGGCCGCAGGGGGTGAGGCGTTCGAGCAGACGAGTCATGGCGGGCACTGTGGCGCGGGAGGGCGGCGAGGTCATCCCGTCTCGTGACGGATCACGCGAGCCCATCGACGCCCGCTTGACAGTCGATGTTACAGGCGTAATCGTTCGAGTCTGGAGACCGAACGCCATGAACATCACCCAGGCCGAAAGCCGCATCATGGACGCGCTGTGGATGCGCAATCCGCTGACGGTGGACGAGATCATGGCCGAGGTGGCCGAACCCCAGGGCTGGGGCGAGGCGACGGTCAAGACGCTGATCAATCGCCTACTGAAGCGCAAGGCGATCCGGTCGGACCGCATCGACGGCCGGGCGCGCTACGCCCCGATCATCCAGCGGGCCGACTATGTGCAGGCCGAGAGCCAGAGCCTCCTGAACCGGCTTTTCGACGGCCAGCTGACGCCGCTGGTGGCGCACTTCGCCCAGCATCGCGCCCTGTCGACCGACGAGATCAAGCAGCTGAAGTCCCTGATCGAGGGCCTCGAAAATGATGGCTGAACTGCTGGCCCTGACCCTGTTGCGCACCCAGGCGGCGGCTGCCGCGGCGGTGCTGCTGGTCCTGTTGCTGCGGAGCCCGACGCGGGCCGTGTTCGGCCCCGGCCTGGCCTATCGCCTGTGGGCGCTGGTGCCGGTCGCGGCGATCGCCACGGTCTTCCCCAGCCTGTCCGAGACCTTGGGCTCGGGCGCCCCCGCCTCGCTGATGGGCGAGGAGCGCGCCGTGCTGCTGCTGGCCGTCTGGCTGGCCGGCGGCGTCGCCCTGGCCACGGTGATCCTGCTGCAGGAGCGCGCCTTCCGCGCCCGGGCCGAAGCCGGCCGCGCCGGCCCGGCGGTCATGGGCGTCTTCTGGCCCCGCGTCGTCCTGCCCGCCGACTTCGCGACCCGCTTCGACGAGCAGGCGCGCAAGATCGTCGACCTGCACGAGCGCGCCCACATCAAGCGCGGCGACCCGATCGCCAACCTGGCCATCGCCGGCATCCAGGTCCTGGGCTGGTGCAATCCGCTGATCCATGTCGGCGCCCTGTGCGCCCGGCTGGATCAGGAGATGGCCTGCGACGCTACCGTCCTGAGCCTGCGCCCCAATCTGCGCCGCACCTACGCCGAGGCCCTGGTCGAGGCGCACACCCGCCGGACCGGCTCGCCCCTGGCCTGCTTCTTCGCGGCCCATCCACTGCTGCTGCGGGTCAAGCTGCTGGCCAAGCCCGAGCCCAGCTATCGCCGCCAGACCGCCGGCGCGGCCGCCGTCGCCCTGATGGCCGTGGCCACTGCCCTGGTCGTCTGGACCGTCACGCCGCGCGGCCCCCTGCCCAACCAGGAAATCTCCTGGCCCGGCCGGTTCGTCGGCGACACGCCGGTCGACAGCATCACCCTGCCCAAGCTCAACCACTGATCCCGGGGCCCGCCGCGGTCCGGCGCTCATGGCTTGACGACTCGGATTACGTCTGTAAGTTTTATAAGCTACGGACGTAATCCACGCTTCGCGTGGAAGCAGGCGGGGCGGCCATGACCTTTGTTCTCAGGATGCCGGAAACGCGCGGCCCCAAGAGCCGCCGCAAGAGCCTGGCGGTGAAGGCCTTCGACCTGAGCATCATGGCCCTGGTCGCCTTCGCCGTCGGCCTGATGGTCATGTACACCGTGCAGTACGAGCTGAAGGTCGAGCCCAAGGCGCCGGCCCGGGAAGGCGCCCAGCTGATCAAGGCCAGGTCGATGGCCCGCGTCCGCTGGGCCAGCGTCAAGCCGCGGCTGATCGCCCGCCTGGCCCAACCCCATTCGCTGGAACTGGGCCAGGTGTGTGGGCGCGGCGCGACGGACGGGTCTGCGGCCTGGTCAACGGCTGGGGCAGCTTCGGCGGCCTGACCGGCATGACCCGCTTCTACGCCCAGGGCGACGAGCCGGTGTTCAAGCAGGACGGCGGCGGCCAGGCCTTCGAGGAGGAGTGGTGGGCCTGCAAGCGCGACCGCTACGTCGTCATCCGCGAGGGCTCGGACGAACCCGGCTTCTGCGCGACGAAGCTGGGGCAGGAGCGGTGCTACACGGTGGTGTACGGGCGGTGAGTTGAACACTTGCCCCCTACGGACCGGGGCGGACAGACCGCGAAGCGGTCAGGTGGGGCAAGTGGGTGCGCTTCTGACCCCTACTCCACCCGCGGCAAAAGCAGCGCCACCCGCAGCCCCGGCCCGAAGCCGCCGTATTCGCCGGGCCCCTCGGCCAGCTCCAGCCGTCCGCCGTGCGAGGCGGCCACCGCCTGGACCAGCGACAGGCCCAGGCCCGCGCCCGGCTCGCTGCGGCTGTTCTCCAGGCGGACGAAGCGCTGGATCACCCGGGCGCGGTCGGCCTCGGGCACGCCGGGGCCGGTGTCGGTGACCGAGAACTCCAGCTCGCCGGACGAGGTGCGTCGGGCCCGCAGCATCACCGCCCCGCCTTCCGGCGTGTACTTGATGGCGTTGTCCAGGATGTTGGCCAGGGCCTGGGCGATGAACTCGCGGTTGCCCCGGATGTTGAGCGCCGGGACGATCTCGGCCTTGAAGTCCAGGCCCTTGTCCTCGCAGCTGGCCTCGTAGAGCTCGGCCATGTCCGAGGCCAGCTCGCTGGCGTCGAACACCGTCTGGTTGGGCGCCTCGCCGGCCGCCTGCAGGCGGGCGATGGCCAGCACGGCGTTGAAGGTCTTGAGCACGCCGTCGGCGTCGATCAGGGCGGTCTCCAGGGCGGCCACGGGGTCGCCCTTGCCGTTCTCGACGTCGATCAGGGCCACCTCCATGCGCGCTCTCAGCCGCGTGAGCGGCGAGCGCAGGTCGTGGGCGATGGCGTCGCCGGCGTGGCGCAGGCCGCCCATCAGCCGCTCGATGCGGTCGAGCATGTCGTTCAGCCCCTCGGCCAGCTCGTCGTACTCGTCGCGGGTGCCGCGCACCCGGGCCCGGGCGTGCAGGTCGCCGGCCCGCACCGCGTTCACGACGTCGACCAGCCCCTGCATGCTGCGCGAGACGTTGCGGCTGATCAGCACCCCGCCGGCCAGGCCCAGGATGATGACCAGCGCCCCGGCCCCGCGCAGGGCCCGGACGATCTTCATCACATAGCCTTCCGACTCCTGGACGTCGGCGCCGACGAACAGGGCCTCGCCGCCCGACAGGCGCTCCTGCACCCCGCGCGCCGCGCGCTTGACCTCGGCGCCGTCGATGTCGGTCTCGGTGAGCTTGAAGGTCTCCCAGGTGGGGCCCGGGCCCGTGAAGTCGTCGATCGGCGACTCCTCGATCGAGCCGGAGATCCGCTTCCCGTCCTTGTCGAGCAGCAGGTACAGGAACGGCCGCTCGCCGGTGGCGCGCTCGACGATGGTCTGGTTCAGGGCGTTGACCCCGCCCACCCGATAGGCGGCCTCCAGGCTCTCCATCTCGCGGGTGATGTCGGCGTCGGCGCGGCGGTTCACCTCGCCGGCCGTGGCGATGTAGATGTAGCCCAGGAACGCGCTGGCGGCCGCCGCGAACAGGGCCAGGAACAGCAGCGTCAGCCGGAACGGCGTGGATCGGATCAGGCGCGGTAGGCGCATGGTTCAGCGGGGCTCGTCTAGAAGAGCGGACAGGTCGCGGCGGCCATCGACGATACGCAACACTTCGACGTCTCCCTCCACGAGGTCGTAGATGATCACCCACGGCCGAACCGGCAAAGTGAATGTATTTTCACCCAGGTCACGCCGCGCGCGCCCCCGTTGAGGAAACGCCGCGAGCCGGTCCAGGGATTTTTCCAGGCGTTCGAGCTGTGCGACCGCGACGCCAAGCCCGTTGTCCTCCGCGACCCGTGCGAAGATGTCGTCGAGGTCCTGACCGGACGACTCTGATCGATTGAACGCCCCCGCCATTCCGACCTTATCGCTTGGCGAGATGCCGGCGCGTTCCTTCGGCGATGATCTCGGCGACCGTGCGCTTGTCCGATCGCCCCTCGGCGAGCTGTCGGCGCGCGACGTCCAGCGACTCCTTCAGCGCGTCCCGATTGCGCTCGAACCAGGCTTCGAGTTCGGCCTCGGACGGTTCAGCGCTGAAGTCCTCGCGCTCGGGAACGGGCTGGATCAGCTTGTTCATGGCTCCAGCCTATCACGCCCGGGACCAACCGCCTACGGATCGAGCCGGTAGCCGGCCCCGCGCACGGTCTGCAGCATGGGGCGGTCGAAGCCCTTGTCGATCTTGGACCGCAGCCGGGAGATGTGCACGTCGATGACATTGGTCTGGGGATCGAAGTGGTATTCCCACACCTTCTCCAGCAGCATGGTGCGCGTCACCGACTGGCCGGCGTGGCGCATCATGAATTCCAGCAGCTGGAACTCGCGGGGCTGGAGGTCGATCTCCTTGCCCTGGCGATGGACCGTGCGGTTGATCAGGTTCATCTCGAGCTCGCCCACCTTCAGGGTGGTGGCCACCGCGCCCGTCTCGCGGCGGCGCGACAGGGCGTCGACCCGGGCGATCAGCTCGGCGAAGGCGTAGGGCTTGACCAGGTAGTCGTCGGCCCCGGCCCGCAGGCCGGTGACGCGGTCGTTGATCTCGCCCAGGGCCGACAGGAACAGCACCGGCGTCTGGTCGCCCTCGCGGCGCAGGGTCTCGACCACCTCGACGCCGTTCTTCTTGGGCATCATGCGATCGACGATCATCACGTCGAACCCGCCCTTGCCCGCCTCGGTCAGGCCGGCCTCGCCGTCGGGCGCGTGGACGCACTCGTAGCCCGCCTCGGTCAGGCCGTGGCTCATGGCGCCGGCGGCTTCGAGATCGTCCTCGATAATCAGGATACGCATGCAGGTCCCCAGATGCACGAAAGGGCGTCACCGTGCGAATCGATGACGCCCTCTGTCGTGTCGTCGTCACGTCCCCGCAATGGTGACGTGATCCGGGCGCGGGCGAAAGCCCCCGCGTACCGGCGTTAGCCTATGCCGCCTACGGCGCGATCTTCAGCGGCACGATCGTGGGACGACCGGCGCGGATGATCCGCAGGTTGACGCTGGGGCGCTGCAGCTTCTTGGCCGCCTCGACCGCCGCGTTGACCTGCGAGGCCGAGGTGACCGGATCGCCGTTGACGCTGGTCAGCACGTCGCCCTTGCGCAGGCCCTTCTCGCCGGCGTCGGAATTGACCTTCACGCCGTCGATCAGCACGCCGCGGACGGTGGGATCGATGCTGTAGGTGCGGCGGGCCGCATCGTCGATCGGCGCCAGGCTCATGCCCAGGGCTTCCGACTTCTGGACCTGCGGCTTGGTCGGCGCCTCGGCGCCGCCCTCGTCGCTGTCGTCGTCGCTCAGCGCCAGTTCCTTCTCGGTCGGACGCACGCCCGACTTGATGTCGATGGTGCGGGGCTTGCCGCCGCGCAGGATCGACAGCTTCAGGGTGTCGCCGGGACGGCCCTTGGCCACTTCGCGGGTCAGTTCCGAACCGTTCTTGATCGCCACGCCGTTGACGGCGGTGATCACGTCCTCGGGCATCAGACCGCCCTTCTGGGCGGGACCGCCGGCCACCAAGTCGGCGACGATGGCGCCCTTGACGTCGCCCAGGCCCTGGGCGTCGGCCATTTCCTTGGTGAAGGGCTGGATCTGCGCGCCGATATAGCCGCGCACCACCTTGCCGCCGCTGATCAGCTGCTTGGCGGTGGCCTCGGCCACGTCGGCGGGGATGGCGAAGCCGATGCCCACCGAGCCGCCGGTCGGCGAGAAGATCGCGGTGTTGACCCCGATCACCCGGCCGTAGATGTCGAACGACGGACCGCCCGAGTTGCCCCGGTTGATCGGCGCGTCGATCTGGATGTAATCGACGAAGGTCGACGAGCTGTCGCCCAGGTCGCGGTTGTAGGCCGAGATGATGCCGGCCGTGGCGGTGCCGCCCAGGCCGAACGGGTTGCCGATGGTGATCACCCAGTCGCCGACCCGCGGCTTGGCCTGGTTCTCGAAGTTCACATACGGGAACGCCGCGCCCTTGGCCTTGGGGTCGACCACCTTCAGCACGGCCAGGTCGGTGCCTTCGTCCCGACCGACGATGGTGGCCTTCAGCTCGCGGCCATCCTTCAGAACCACGTTGATGCCGTCGTCGTCGGCGTCGGCGACCACGTGGTTGTTGGTCACCAGATAGCCGTCGGCCGAGATGAAGAAGCCCGAGCCCGAGGACTGCTGCTTGGGACCGGGGGCTTCCTCGCCCTCCTCGCCCGGCTTCTGGCCGCGCGGCACGATGTCAAAGCCTTCCAGACCCGGGATGCGCAGACGCGGGGCCGCGGCAGCCTTGGAGGTCACGTCGATCTGCACCACGGCGGGCGAGACCTGTTCGAAGATGTCGGCGAACGACATCGGCGCGCCGGGCGGCGGGGCGAACATCGGAGCCGGAGCGCCCGAGGTGCGGACCACCTGGGCCGGCTCGGCCGCCCCCGCGGGCGCCATGCGCATGCCGACCCCGGCCAGAGCCGCGCAGGCCACGCCCGCGCCGGCGACCGCACCGACAAAGAAACCAGACTTCCTAGCAGCCATCTTACGTCTTTCCTCACCCACGGCGCGCGGCGCCGGGTCCTTGGCTTGAGAACCTAGTTGCGCTGGCGAAAGGCGCAATGGTCTTCGAAAGAGATCATGCGTCCACGCTCAAGATGGTCTTGGGGCGTCTTCGCGGCGCAATCGTGTCATTCGTCCTTCAACAACACCTGAAGACGCGCTTCTTCCTCCTGGGAAAGTCGCTGCGCGTCTTCACCGTCGACCGCCGAAGCGGACCGCCGACGCAGAAGCAGCATCATCAACACGCCGCCCAAGATCAGAGCAATCCCAGGCGTGGCCCAGAGCAGCGCGTTGCCCAGCGAGAACGGCGGCTTGAGCAGCACGAACTCGCCGTAGCGCTCCACCAGGAACGCGCGGATCTCCTTGTCGCTGCGTCCCTGCTTCACTTGGTCACGGACCACCTGGCGCAGGTCGCCCGCCAGGGACGCCTCGGAGTCGTCGATGGACTCGTTCTGGCAGACCAGGCAGCGCACCTCGCGGAAGATCTCGCGGGCCCGGGCTTCCTGGACCGGATCGGGCAGGCGCTCGGCCGGATCGGCCGCGGCGCCGGCCATGCAGGCGACGGCCGCCAGGGCGATCAGGAGGCGCTTCACGCCGCCTTCTCCACCTTGCGGGCGACGCCGAACCGCAGACGGCGGTCCGACAGCGAGACCAGGCCGCCGATGGCCATGATCAGCGGGCCCAGGAAGATCAGCCGCACCCACGGATTGACGAAGGCCCGCACCAGCCAGGCCGGCTGGCCGTTGTCGCCCGCGCGGCGCTCGCCCAGCACCACGTAGAGGTCGTCCAGCACCTTGGGGCAGATCGCCACTTCCGAGGTGGTCTGCTTGCCGGTCGGATAGAAGCGGCGCTCGGGTTTGGCCTCGCAGACCGGCGCCCCGGCCTTGGTGATCGTCACGATGCCGCGCTCGGCGATGTAGTTGCCGCCCTCGGCCGTGCCGACGTCGGTCAGGGTCAGTTCGTAGGCGCCCAGCTTCAGCTGGCCGCCGACGCTCAGGGCCTGGGCCGCCTCGACCCGCCAGGTGGTCTCGAACGACGCGCCCAGCACGAAGACGCCGAGGCCCGCATGGGCCAGGGTCGTGCCCCAGGCGCCGCGCGGCAGGCCGGTGGCCCGGCGGCGCACCTCGGCCCAGGGGGCGCGGAAGGCCTTGACCCGCTCGGCCAGCTCCAGCACGGCCCCGCCGATCAGCCAGAAGCCGACCACCAGGCCGGCGCTGGCCAGGGCGCTGCGGGGCGAGACCACGGCGAAGGCGACCAGGCCCAGGATGACGGCGACCGCCAGGGCCAGCCACAGGCGGCGGACCACCAGGCGCGCGTCGCCGCGCTTCCAGGCCAGCAGCGGTCCGGCCGGCAGCACCGCCATGGCCAGCACCATCAGCGGCACGAAGGTCATGTTGAAGAACGGCGCGCCCACCGACACGGCCTCGCCGTCGGTCGCCTCACGGATCAGCGGGAACAGGGTGCCGACCAGCACCACCGCCGTCGCCGTCGACAGGATGATGTTGTTCAGGACGATGGCGCTCTCGCGGCTGACCGGGGCGAACAGGCCGCCGCTGTTCAGGCTGGGGGCGCGCAGGGCGAACATCGCAAAGCCGGCGCCGGCCGCTATGCCCATGATGGTCAGCAGCAGGACGCCGCGCGTCGGATCGACGGCGAAGGCGTGGACGCTGGTCAGCACGCCCGAGCGCACCAGGAAGGCGCCCAGCATCGAGAAGGTGAAGGCCGCCAGCCCCAGGAACACGGTCCAGCCCGGCAGGGCGCCGCGCTTCTCCAGCACCACGGCCGAGTGCAGCAGGGCCGAGCCGATCAGCCAGGGCATGAAGCTGGCGTTCTCGACCGGGTCCCAGAACCACCAGCCGCCCCAGCCCAGCTCGTAATAGGCCCAGAAGGCGCCCAGGGTGATGCCGACGGTCAGGAAGCTCCAGGCCGCCAGGGTCCAGGGCCGCACCCAGCGGGCCCAGGCCGCGTCGACCCGGCCCTCGATCAGGGCGGCCATGGCGAACGAGAACACCACCGAGAAACCGACATAGCCGCAGTAGAGGAACGGCGGGTGGAAGGCCAGCGCCGGGTCCTGCAGCAGCGGGTTCAGCGACGCGCCCTCGACCGGGACGTCGTAGAGCCGCGCCATCGGGTTGGAGGCGAAGACCGTATAGGCCAGGAACAGCACGCCCAGCGCCCCCTGGGTGGCGACCGCATAGGCCCGCAGGCGCGGCGGCAGGGCCTCGCCGAAGCTGGCCACGGCCGCGCCGTAGCCGGTCAGCACCAGGCACCACAGCAGCATCGAGCCCTCGTGGCTGCCCCAGGCGCCGGCCACCTTGTAGAGCATCGGCTTGGCGGTGTGGGAGTTGGCCGCGACGTTGGCCACCGAGAAGTCCGACATCACGAAGGCGTGGATCAGGGCCAGGAAGGTCAGGGCCGTGCAGAGGAAGGCGCCCAGCGCCGCCCCCCGTCCGGCCCCGGCCAGCAGCGCCGACCGCCGCGCGCCGCCGACCGCCGACAGGATCAGCTGCAGCGCCGACAGGATCAGGGCCAGGACGAGGGCGTAGGCGCCGAATTCGGTGATCATGATTTCGGCTTCTGACCGTAGGGGGTCGCGTCATAGGCGGGCTTGGCGCCGTCGCCGCGCCACTCGCCCTGTTCCTTCAGGGCCTTGGAGACCTCGCGCGGCATGTAGCGCTCGTCGTGCTTGGCCAGCACCTGCTTGGCGACGAAAGTCCCGGACTCATCGAAGGCGCCCGAGGCGACGATGCCCTGGCCCTCGCGGAACAGGTCCGGCAGGTCGCCCTTGAAGCGGACCAGGGCGGTGGAGCGCTGGTCGGCCACGACGAACTCGACCAGGCCGTCCGGGTGCTTGACCACGCTGCCGGCCTTGACCAGCCCGCCCAGTTGCACCTTGCGGCCGGCCGGCACGTGGGCGGCGGCGGCCTGGGCCGGGGTGTAGAACAGCGAGATGGCGTCGCGCATGCCCCACAGGGCCAGGCCCACGGCCAGGGCCACGACGGGGGCGGCCACGGCCAGGACGGTCAGGCGGCGGCGCGCCTTGCGGGATTTGGGCAGGAAGCTCATGGCTGGCCGGTATTCTGGGGCGTCTTCTGGGAAGGGGTTTGGGCCGCCTGGTTCAGGGCGGCCAGCACCTTGGGCTGATCCTTGTAGCGCGCCTGGGCCGAGGCCAGGGCGGCGTCGCGGCGGGCGGTGTCGCCCAGAACCGAATAGGCGCGCACCAGCTTGACCCAGCCGTCGGGATCGTCGGGATTGGCTTCCAGCCGGGCGGCGAGGCCCGCGACCATGCCCTGGATCATGCCCTGGACGTCGCCGTCGCGCGCGCTCTCGGCCGGCTGGCCGGTCGGGGCGGCCGAGGGGCGCAGGCCGCCGTCGGCCTGGACCTGGGCGATCTGGTGGCCGAAGCCCATGCGGCGCGGATCGTCCGCCGGCAGGTCGGCCAACAGGGCCTTCCAGTCGGCCAGGCCGCCCTGGACGTCGCCGTCGCTGATCCGGGCCAGGCCCAGGTGGTAGCGGGCGCTGGTGTTCTTGGGGTCGCGCTTCAGGGCTTCGGCGAAGGCCTTGCGGGCGTCGGCCCCGATCTCGCCCTGGGCCTCGGCCACGAAGGTCTCGCCCAGTCCGGCCCACAGGTCGGCGCGGGCGGGGGCGATGATCACCGCGCGGCGCAGGGCCTGGGCCGCGCCCGTGGCGTCGCCGGCGGCCATCCGGGCCAGGGCCAGGTTCTTCAGCGGCTCGGGGTCCTTGGGACGCTGGACGGCGATCTGCTCCAGCACGGCGGCGATCTTCTCGGGCTCCAGCCGGCTGGGGTCGCTGTTGCGCCACTCGGCCACGCGCTTGATGTAGGGCTGGTCGGGCACGCCCATCCCGCCGATCATGCCGTAGACGCCCAGCGCCACCAGCGGCGCGGCGGCGGCCAGGACCAGCACCAGCGGCCGCAGCCGCGGATTGGCCGGCGGCCACGGCGCCTGGCCGTCGGCGGCGGCGATCAGCCGGCGACCGGCCTCGGCCCGCGCGCCCTTCAGCTCGGCGTCGGCCAGCAGGCCGCGCTCGGCCAGGTCGTCGATCTCGGACAGTTGGCGGCGATGCACGGCCAGGCTGGCGTCGTCGCCCACGCCCGCGGACGCCTGCGCGGCTCCGCGCAGCATCAGGGCGGCGACGACGGCCGACAATCCCGCCGCGGCGATCCAGAAAGCGATCATGAGGGCGTGTTAGCCGGGAAAATGGCGGCGCCGTTAGCGAAAAAATTCCGTAAGGGGAGGCCATACACCCTGATCCGCTCATCCCGGCGAATGCCGGGACCCAGATGGAAGAGCGGCGTGGTGGGTCCATGAGCTCAGCGCTCATCCAACCAGCCCAAACGACATGGGATCTGGGTCCCGGCATTCGCCGGAATGAGCGGGATGGAGTTAGGCCGCCGCCGCCATCGCCGCGGCCGCGCGGCGGCGGACGATCTCGGCGGTCTTCTCGTCGCGGCTGTAGGCGATGTAGCCGGCGGCCAGGTCCAGGTACTGGCGGGCCAGGCCCTGGTCGCCGCCGTCGCCGGTGCGGACGATGTGCAGGATGTCCTCGATGTACTGGTCCAGGCGGCCGTTCAGCTTCTCCAGCACCTTGGTCCGGCTGGAGCCGTAGCCGCTCTGCTGGGCGCAGCCGCGGATTTCGGCGATGAACACCAGCACCGCGGTCAGGCGGCGGCCCAGCGTCTCGTCGGGCTCGGACGTGAGCAGGGGCACGCCCTTGCCGTTCTTGCCGCTCAGGAACGAGATCGGCCGCAGCGGCAGGGCCGCCAGCAGCTCGCGCTCGGCCGCGCCCATCCGCGCCTCGACCGCCTCGGCGACGGCCGTCTTGTGCTTGGCGATCCGCCGGCCCCACGGCCCGTCCTTGGCCAGGTTCACCGACCGCTCGACCTCGGTGATCTCGGCCGCGGCCTTCTGGGCGGCCAGGGCGGCCTTGCGCCCCTCGGCCTCGCCCTTGGCGGGATCGAAGCCCTCGATGAATTCGATGTTGCGGGCGATGTCGGCCAGCACCCGCTCGCCGAACACGCTGACCTCCGACGAGGCCCAGAACTTGTCGCCCGGACGGTCCATGACCGCCGAGATCACCCGCAGGATCCGCCAGTCGTCGGGCAGGTGGGCGGCCAGGATCTCGAACAGCAGCGGCCCGGCGTCGGCGCGGATGTCGCAGACGTCCTTGTAGGCCAGGCGGGCGGCCGAGGCGCGCTCGTCGCTCATCTTGCTGACCCATTCCGACAGCCTGGGCAGGGCGGCGCGGACGATGTGCGACAGCTCCAGGCACGAGGCCAGCTCGTCGATGTCGCAGATCGGGTCCAGGGCCTGGAAGCCCGGCTCGGCCTGGGCGCGCAGCCCCTTGGCGGCCAGCTTGCACAGGTCGTTGAAGACTTCCGGCGGCCCCTCGTCCAGGTCCCACGGATTGCAGCGCGCCGCGGCCTCCTCGACCTGCTTGGGCGCGACGTCCTTCAGGGCGCTCCACAGCAGGGCCAGGGTGCGGGGCGGGAAAGAGGTCTGCTCGGTGTCGCGGTTGGCGCACAGCGGCGCGATCGGGGCCAGCACGCTGTTGCGGACGTAGCGGGCGGCGGTCTCGTCCTCGACCAGGCCGCGCACGGCCGCCAGCGCGCCCTGCCCACCGGCCGGTCCGGCCAGGGCGAGCTCCAGGCTGCGCAGGGCGGCGTCGGGCGCGGCTTCCACCAGCTTCCGAACCATCAGCAACTTGTTGGCGGCGATGCCTGCCATAATCCCCCACCGGACGAGCCCGAACCAGGCCGCGTCAACCATGTCTCCAACGAGGTTAAGACTTTCCGAAACCATAAGTTTTCGCGACGCGAAGACCGGCGTCGAAACGTCGCTGCCGCAAGCCGCCGGCGTCTGTCGAAAACCGACGAAATTTCAGGTTGCAGGCGCCCGCCTACCCCTCCGAGCGCGGCAGCACCAGGGTCACCCTCAGACCGCCCAGCGGCGAGGCGCCCAGGGTCACCGAGCCGCCGTAGGCGCGGGCCAGTTCGTCGACGATCGACAGGCCCAGGCCCGAGCCCGGCGTGTGCTCGTCCATCCGCTGGCCGCGCTTGAGGGCGTCGCTCCAGCGGTCGGGCGGCAGGCCGGGGCCGTCGTCGTCGACCGTCAGGGTCATCTGCTCGGGCGAGCTTGCCACGGCCTCGGCGCGGACCTTGCCCTTGCACCACTTGCCGGCGTTCTCCATCACGTTGCCGGCCAGCTCCATGAAGTCCTGGCGCTCGCCCTGGAAGCACAGGTCCTCGGGGCAGCGCCAGTCGATCTCGATGCCCCGCCCTTCCGACTTGTCCTGGAAGATCCGCTCCAGGGTGACGGCCAGCTCGTCCAGGATCGGCTCGACCGGCGTGCGCTCGCCCGAGGTCTGGGAGCGGGCGGCGGCGCGGGCCCGGCGCAGGTGGTGGTCGACCTGCTCGCGCATGGTCTGGGCCTGGCGCTCGACGACGTCGGCCAGTCCGCCCGGCTGCTGGCTGGCCTCGGTCAGCATCACCGACAGCGGGGTCTTCAGGGCGTGGGCCAGGTTGCCGACGTGGGTGCGCTGGCGCTCGACCACCTCCTGGTTATGGCTGAGCAGGGCGTTCAGCTCGACGGCCAGGGGCTCCAGCTCCTCCGGATAGGCGCCCTCCAGCTTCTCGGCCTTGCCGCGCCGCACCGAGGCCACCTCGCGGCGCAGGCGGAACAGCGGCAGCAGGCCCACCCGCACCTGCACCACGACGGCGGCGATCAGGCCGGCGCCCAGGATCACCAGGGCCACGGTGGTGATGCGCCCGAAGCGGTCGGCGTCGGCGTCGATGGGCGAGCGGTCCTCGGCGGCGATGAACACCACCGGCCGCGGATAGCCGGGCAGGCGCGCCAGCAGGGCCGCGGCGCGCAGCGGCCGGTTCTGCGGCCCCTTGAGGTCGAAATAGAGGGTCTTGCCCGACTCCGACATCAGCCGTTCGGACTGCTCCATCGGGATCATCAGGTCGCTGTCGAACAGCGAGCGCGACCGCTCGATGACGTTCAGCCCGCCGCCGCCGGCCGGCTGGTCGAAGATCGTCCAGTAGCGGCCCGAATAGGCCCGGGTGGCGCGGATGTCGGTCAGCACCGGGGCCTTCAGCACCCCGTCCTCGACCGTTGAGCCGGCGTAGAGGTCGTCGGTCAGCACGGCCAGCGACTGGTCGAACCGCCGGATCGCCGCGTCGCGGAACTGGGCGGTCAGGAACACGCCCGCCACCAGCAGCACCACCAGGTTCCAGATCCCGGCCAGCAGCACCAGCCGACGGACCAGCGAGCGCTTGCTGAGGTCCCACATGGTCAGCTGGCCCGGCGGAAAGGCATTATTCGGTGGTCTCGCCTTCCAGCGGCGTCAGGCGGTAGCCCAGGCCGCGCACGGTCTCGATGCGGTCGCTGCCCAGCTTCTTGCGCAGACGGCCGATGAACACCTCGATGGTGTTGGAGTCACGGTCGAAGTCCTGGTCGTACAGGTGCTCGACCAGCTCGGTGCGGCCGATCACCCGGCCCTGGTGCATCATCATGTAGTGCAGCAGGCGGTATTCCAGCGAGGTCAGGCGCAGGGGCTCGCCGTTGACGCTGGCCCGGGCGGCGCGCGGGTCCAGGCGCAGGCCGCCGCACGACAGCGTCGGCGACGCGTGACCGGACGAGCGGCGCAGCAGGGCGCGCAGACGGGCCAGCAGTTCCTCGGTGTGGAACGGCTTGGTCAGGTAGTCGTCGGCCCCGGCGTCGAAGCCGGCCACCTTCTCGTTCCACGAGCCGCGCGCGGTCAGGATCAGCACGGGCGTGGCGACGTTGCCGCGCCGCCAGCGCTCCAGCACCGACACCCCGTCCACCTTGGGCAGGCCCAGGTCCAGGACGACGGCGTCGTAGGGCTCGGTCTCGCCCAGGAACTGGGCTTCCTCGCCGTCGGCGGCGTGGTCGACGGCGTAGCCGGCGTCGCCCAGGGCCAGCTTCAGCTGGCGCGACAGGTCCGGATCGTCTTCGACAAGCAGGATACGCATGAAAAGCCTCTGTCTCGTGACGCGGTTGGCGGCTTAGTTGGCGCTGAGGATCTGGCCGGTCCGGGCGTCGACGATGAAGTCGATGCGGCGGCCGTCGGTGGTGGCCCAGCGGACCCGGTAGTTGGGACCTTCCAGGCCGGCGTCAAGCACGCGACCGGGCGTGCGCCGGCCGATCTGTTCGATCACCCGGCCCAGCGGCACCAGTTGGCCCGATTGCACGCCGCCCCGCGCCTGGTCCTGCCGGGCGCGCCAGTCGGCGCCCAGCGAGTCCGGGCCGCGCTGCGCCGACGCCACGCCCGGGAGGGTCGAGGCGGCCAGGACGGCGGCGAAGAGGAAGTGAATAGGCTTCATGGGCTAGGGTTTAGAGCGCTGCGGCTGAATAGAGGCTGAACACGGCCGTTATGGACGGGTAGCGACGTTCTGTCACGGATTCGGCGTGGGAAAAGCCGGCGCCCGTCCGGCGGCCCGTTCCTTGGCCGGAAAAGGTCGTGGTCGGAGCATCGGGCGCGATCGTGCGGGCTCGTCGCGCGTTGGCCGACAACCTTGCCAGTCGGATAACGCGGTTCTAGCGTGCAATCTTCGCGTGCAGGGCGGCGGATCGCATCCTTCGAGCCCTGCATCACCGTCCGTGGGGGGACCAGGCATGCGACCGTTCGGAAATCCGCGGGGATGGGCCCTGGCCCTCGTGTTGGCCCTGGGCCTGGTCGCCGCCGGCGGGGCGGTCTCGACGGCCCGGGCCGACGGGCCGCCACCCAGCGCCACGCCCGCCACCGACGACGGCGTGATCCAGTCCGTCGGCCTTCCCGGCTCCAGGCTGGGCGCCAATTCCGACCAGATCACCTTCCTGCCCACCGGCGCGGCCCAGCCCGTGACCCTGACCGTGGACCGCATGGCCGACAAGCTGACCCTGGACCAGGGCGCGCGGCCGGGCGACCGCATCTGGCTGACGGTCGACGATCCGCTGAACCCGCGGCACGTGGTGCAGATCACCCGCCTGGCCCGGCCCGCGCCGGTCCTGCAGCGGCTGATCGCCCTGGGCGCGGCCTTCGCGATCATCGCCGCCCTCGCCGCCCTGGCCACCGCCGGCCGGCCGTGGAAGTTCCTGGTCGGCGACGACAACCGGATGAGCAATTCCCAGGTGCAGCTGGTGCTGTGGTTCGGCGTCGTGGCCGTGGTCTACGGCGCGGACCTGATCTTGCGCGCCTGGTTCCTGGGCTGGGACTTCATCGGCGGCATCTCGATGACCACCAACGTCCTGGCCATGACCGGCCTGTCGGGCCTGTCGTTCGGCGCCGCCAAGGTGGTGGCCGTGCAGAAGAGCGCCGGCGCCTCGGCCCTCGCCGTAACGCCCCCGGCGCCCGGGGCGTCCGCGACGCCCGCCGCCCCGGCCCCGCCCGCCGTCGCCGCGAAGCCGAAGTTCACCGACCTGGTGCTGAACGACTACGGCGACGCCGACCTGGGCGACTTCCAGATGATCCTGATCAGCAGCGCCGCCACCGTGATCTTCGCCTGCGCCAGCTGGGAATTCCTGACCCTGATCGACATCGCCAAGACCACCACCCTCCCCGACGTCGACACCGCCCTGCTGGGCAGCTTCGGCATCGGGCAAGGAGCCTATCTGATCAAGAAGGCGGCGCTGCCGAACGGGGTGGGCTGAGGGCGACCTCGCTTCAGTCCTCCACGGCCTGCGACAGGTCCATGTCCGTCACCGCCGCCGTCTCGGCCTTGCGCCGTTGCACGCGCGCCGGATCAAGTTCCTTGCTCGACTTCCCGCCCCGGGCGCGCAAGGCCGCCTCCAGGTAGGACCGCCGGTAGAGCCTGGCCTGGTCCACCGCCGTGCGCCCGTTCTCGTCCACGGCGTTGACGTCGATCCTGGCGTTGTCGAGCAGCGCGGCCACGCTGTCGGCGTTGAAGCAGCCCGCCGCCAGGGTGTGCAGCGCCGGCCAGCGGCTGAACTCGCTGGGCGGATAGACCACCGGCAGACCCGATCGCGCCAGCAGACGGCCGGTCGACGGCTTGCACGGATTGCCCAGTCCCGACCAGTTGAACCAGATCACCTCCGGCTCCTTGGCCTTGGACGGATCGAAGCCCTTGGCCAGGAACAGCGCCAGCACGTCGTCGTAGCCGCTGTAGGTCGCCGAGGCGAACGACGGCTCCAGCGCTTGCGGCCCTTGGGTGCGCGCCAGCTCGGTCGCCACCAGGTCCATGGCCTTCAGCTTGTCGGCCCCCGGACCCGATGGCAGGCCGGAGGTGTCGGTGCTGGTCTGGCCCAGCGAGAACGACGGCAAGCCCGGCGGGGGATTGCCCAGATTGCCCAGGTTCTGCAGCGCCGACGGCAGGCCTTTGGCCCCCGCATCGACCAGCATCCGCAGGCCGCGGGCGTCGCCGCGCATCGCCACGGCGACGACGGGCATGAGGTTGGAGGGCTCGGACAGATAGCCGGAACCCGGCGCGCCCAGCGCCGGATCGGGCTTCAACGCGCCCTTGTAGACCGGCGTCGCCGAGCGTTCGTACCCGCCCTCGACCCCGGCGCCCCGGGCGATCAGCGCCTCCAGCATCTCGGGCGTGCCCTTGATCGCCGTCGCCGACAGCAGGGTCGCCTTGCCTCGTTCGCGCAGGTCGGCCGCCTCGGCGACCAAGCCGTTGAAGGCGGCGGTGTCGCCGGCTTCGAGCGCCGCGCGGATCCGCAGGCGGCGTTGGCCGGCCTCCTGCACGCAGGCCAGCAGGGCCGCCTCGTCGCCCTGGCGGGCCGAGGCCTCGCACTGGGTCAGGCGCGCGGCCGGCAGCAGGTTCAGGTCGGCGCCGTAGTCCTGCAGGAAGTCCAGCGCCGCGTCGCGCCGCGCCTCGGCCGCCGCCCGCCAGATCCGCGCCTCGGCGGGCGAGCGGGCCGCCTCCGCGCCCGGTCCGGCGACGTAGAGGCGGACGAGGTCTTCGCGCCCCAGGCCCCGCAGCCAGGCCAGCGCCGAGGCCGCGCCGTCGGGCGTGGCGCCCAGATAGGCCAGCAAGCGCCGGCTTCTGGCCTTGTCGTTCGCCTGGATCGCCGCCATCAGCGAAGCCCGGATCTCGTTCCCGGCGTCGAAGCCGCCTTTGTCCACCCCGGCCGCGAGCGGGGCGTCCAGCACGTCGAAGCGGTCGCGGTCCACCAGCAGACCCGGCCAACTGCAGTGGCGATTCTCAGGCGGCGCGTCCGGCCCCTGAAAGAACAAGCGGCCGCGGAAATCGCACAGTCCGGTCATGCCGGACGGCCGCGCGCCCTTGGCCAGCATCAGGTCGGCCAGGGCGGTCTGCCTGTTCTCCAGCGCCAGGGCCAGGGGACCGGCGTCGCCCGGGTCATGGAGATTGGGATCGGCGCCCCGCATCAGCAGGGCCTTGGCCATGGGCTCGTCCTGGCGCTCCGTCGCCCAGTTCAGCGCCGTCTTGCCCAGGGGATCGACGGCGTTGACGTCGACGGCCGGGTCCAGCGCCGCCAGCTTGGCCAGGTCGCCCGACCGCGCCGCCTCGCCCGCCGTGCGCACCGGCCCCTCGTAGCGCGGGGCCCGGGGCAGACCGATGGGCGTGCAGATGTCGCGATAGGGAAAGGCCGGATCGGCGACCAGGGCGCCGTTGTAGATCCTCATGAAGGCCAGCGACGCGGCCGTGTGCTCGCCGTCGCCGCCGCGGATCACGTCCTGGTTCACGTGCCACTTGCCGATCAGCTCCAGCTTCCAGGCCGTGCACGACATGCCCGGCAGGCTCCAGCCGCTGGGCTCGGGGCCGATGAAGTTGGTCGCGGCCAGCCTGAAGTCGCCCCTGGCCGCGGCGGCCAGGGCCTCGGCGCGCGGACTGCGGGCGTTCAGATTGGCCACCCGCTGGCGCAGGACCCGGCAGCGCGGGTCGTCGCTGTCGCAGCTGGGCAAGGGTTGGGGCTTCCAGGGCTGGGCCTGCGCCCAGAGCGCCGCCAGGGTCTCGAAGCGTTCGCCGCCGCAGCCGGCCGCGTTGCTGGTCCCGTCGGGCGCGCCGCGCTCCAGCGCCGCCACGCAGGCGTCCGTCTGCCGCGCCACGAACGCCGGCAGCCCGCCCTGCGGGATGATCATCGGCACGACGCGGCCGGGCGCGCCGTTCAGGCCGGCCATGTAGGTGGTGATGTGCAGCGGCGCGCGCGCCGCCAGGGCCTGGGCCTTCAGCGTCCTGGCCTCGGCCTCGTCGCGCGGCGTGTCGCGCAGGCCGTTGGCCCTGACGATCGCCAGGGCGTACTGGGCGTCGTCCTTGCCCTGGGCGGCCTCGGCCGCCAGGACGTCGACGGGCGTCGTCAGCACCTTGATCAGCGGCCCGGGCGGAGGCGGGGGCTTCTTGTCCGCGGCCTGGGCCGCGCCCGCGACCGAAAGGACGGCGACCGCCGTCGCGAACACTGCTGCGCGCATACCCGAGCCCCCACGGATGACGAATGTAATCTGTCAGGCCGCGACTAGGACGGCAAGACCTACCGCCGCTTCGGCGCGTACGGCCGTTTCTCGCGCCACGTCTCCGCGAACTTCTCCAGCTCGGCGTCCGGCGCGTCCGGCAGGGTCACCACCAGGCGGGCGAACAGGTCGCCGCGATGACCCTTGGCGTCGGACAGGCCCCGGCCCTTCAGCCGCAGCTTGGCGCCGCTGTTGGAGCCCTTGGGGACGGTCAGGGTCACCGGGCCGTCGGGCGTGGGGGCCTCGACCTTGCCGCCCAGCACCGCGTCGGGGACGGTGATCGGCAGGTCCATGACCAGGGCGCCGTTCTCGGGGCGGTAGATCGGGTGCGGCTTGATGGCCAGCTCGATCAGGGCGTCGCCCTGCCCGCCCCGGCCCGGGCTGCCCTGCCCCTTCAGCCGCAGGGTCTGGCCTTCCTGGGCGCCGGCCGGGATGGTGACGTCGATCGTGCGGCCGTCCGAGAAGGCCACGCGCTTCTTGCCGCCCTTGATCGCCTCTTCCAGGTCGATGTCGAGACGGGCGCGCACGTCGGCGCCCTTGGGCGAGAAGCCGCCGCGCTCGCCGCCGCCGAAACCGCCGCGGTTGCGGCCCAGGATGTCGCCGAACAGGTCGTTGAGGTCGATCTCCGGCCCCTCGCCGCCGCCCATGCCGCCCCGGCGTCCGCCGAAGCCGGCGCCGAACGGATTGCCGCCGCCCCCGCCGAAGCCGCCCCGCATGGTCTCGCGGCCGTCGGCGTCGATCTCGCCGGCGTCGAACTTCTTGCGCTTGTCGGCGTCGCCCAGGATGTCGAAGGCGGCGCTGACCTGCTTGAACTTCTCCTCCGACTTCTTGTCGCCCTTGTTGGCGTCGGGGTGATGCTGCTTGGCGAGCTTGTGGAACGCCTTGCGGATTTCCGCCGCGCTCGCGGTGCGGGAAACGCCAAGCTCCAGATAGGGGTCGCGCGCCAAGGAGGCTCCTCACGTCAGTTCGAAAAGGCGGAACGTCTCAATTAGGCCGTTCGGCGCGGCGCGCAAGCATTATGTTGCATTAATATCACAGCAAGGTTCGCGATCGAGCGCCCCAGCCGAACAGCGCCGAGCCCTGGGCGATCCTGACAGCCAGGGTCCCGGCCGGTCCAGAGGGGAAATCGGCGGCGCGCTGGGCGGCGGTGTAGGTGAAGGCCGGCGTCGTGGTTTCGACCGCGCGGACCACGGTCTCGCCGTCCAGGATCTCGACGCGATAGACCTCGCGCTCCTCGCCCAGCGGGACCTCGGCGTCCCAGCCGTCGCCGGCCAGGCGGGCGCGGCGGATCCAGGTGACCACGGCGTCGCCGCCCTGGGCGCGGACCTTCAGGTGGGCCGGCGACCAGGGACGGGCCGACAGGCCGCGCCAGGTCTCGACAGCCTCGCTCATCGACGGCCCCGAGGCCGGACCGCCGGCCGGAGCGGCGCGCCAGGTCAGGGGCAGGCCGCGCTCGGCGGGCGTCAGCTCGGCGCGGACCAGCGCCTCGTCCAGCATCACCACGCCCGCGCCCGCCGGGGTCAGGGCGGCCATGGCCGGATCGCTGCCGGCCTGGCCGCGCAGCAGGCCCGACAGGGTCCAGACGTCGCCCGAGACCGGTTCGGCGGTCAGGAACTGGACGACCTCCCATTCGCCGTTCGCGCCGCGCACGGCCACGGCGTTGGCGCCGGCCAGCACGGCCGAGCGGTCGCGGCTGATCGGGGCCGCGCCCTCCAGCCGCACGGTCAGGCGCGTGGCGCGGTCGAAGCGATGCAGCGGCCCGGCCGGCAGGTCCGACAGGGTGACGCCCACCGTGGCCGGCACGGCGGCGGTGGCCCGGACGCCCAGGGCCTCGACCCCGACGCCGGCGTGGACGTCGAACGACCGCCAGGGCGAGGCGGCCACGGCGACCAGCGGCCGCTCGTCCGCCTGGCCCGGCAGGTCCAGGACGTGCAGCACCGGCGGACCGGCGATTTCGCGCGGCGCGGCGGGCGACCAGTCGAGGTCGCCGCCCACGCGGACGGGCTCGACCACCGGCGCCAGCCGGGCGCGGGGATGCTCGTCCAGGTCGATCCGCGTCACCCGCCAGGTCGCGCCGTCCAGATCGAGGCGGTCGCCGGGCTCCAGGCGCAGGGCGGCCAGGGGCGACAGATGAGCCGTGACCTCGCGCGGGTCGGCGGCGGCCAGCAGGCGCTCGGCCACGGCGCGGGCGTCGGCGGCGGCCAGGACCAGCGGGGCGTCGAGGTCGGCGCTCCCCTCGCCGTCGTCGCGGCGGACCAAGACCGAACCGGTCTGGTAGTCGCGGGCGGCGTCGATAAAGCGCAGGCGCAGGGCCTGGACCGGGGCGGTCATGGTCCGGACGGCCTGCACCGGCGCCTCGCGGTCCTCGGGCCAGGCCAGGTCGTCATCGCCGAGATCCAGGGCCGCGACGCCCGAGCGTCCCGCCAGCACGACGCCGTCGCCGCGCTCGACCGGATCGAGGGCGAAGGCCTCCAGCAGCGGCGCCAGGGCGTCGCGCAGTCGCATCGGCCGGTCCACCACATAGCCGACGATCGACCCGCCGGCCTCGCCGGGATCGACCGCTGCGCCGGCCCGGTCGGCCAGGGCCGCGATCAGCTCCGGCAGCGGCGCGATCCCCGAGCGGCCGTTCAGCCAGTGGCCCAGGGTCCAGTTCGGCCCGTCGGCCCAGACGGCGGCGCGGGCCGGGAAGTCGGGGAACGGCCGGGCGTCCCAGCACCAGGCGGCCGCGTCCTGGATCATCGGTCCGCCATAGACCGGCGAGAGCGGATTGGCGGCGGGGTCGGCCAGCCAGGCCAGCACCGCCTCCAAGGCCCGCCGCTGGCCCAGTTCGTCGCGGGTCCCGTCGGAGAACGGCGGCAGGGCGCTCTCGGCGCTCTTCGCATCGACGAACAGGTTCGGGGCGTTGGCGCCCTTGTCGACCGCGCCGCAGCCGAACTCGACCAGCCGCAGCGGCTTGGACTTCGGGACCCAGGCCGTCGGCGTCGTCGAACGCACGCCGCCCGGGCGGTTGAAGTGCTGAAGGCTCCACCACGAGGCCAGGTCCTTGGGCCGGAACACCCAGGGCTCGGCATGGGCGCCGTCGGTGATCGGCGTGCGGACCTGGGCCGTCCGCGCGGCGTCCGAGGCGTAGAACCAGTCGAAGCCCTCGCCGCCCGCCAGATTGGCGCGCAGGTAGGCCTGGTCGTGCGGCCCGCCCTGCCCCGCGTCCAGATGCGTGTCGCCGTCGCGCCAGTCGGCCATCGGCGGATAGAAGTCGACGCCGACGAAATCGGTGTTCGCGTCGGCCCACAGCGGGTCGAGATGGAAGTGGACGTCGCCCGTCCCATCGCCGGGCTGGTGCCCGAAATACTCGCTCCAGTCGGCGGCGTAGCCCAGCTGAGTCGCCGGCCCGAGCAAGCCGCGGACCTCGGCCGCCAGGCTCCTGAGCGCCGTCACCGCCGGATAGGACGAGGCCCCGTCGCGCACCGTGGTCAGGCCGCGCAGCTCCGAGCCCAGGATGAAGCCGTCCACCCCGCCCGCCAGCTGGGCCAGCTTGGCGTAGTGCAGCAGCATGCGCCGCAGGCCCCAGTCGCCGGCCGGACCGCCGTAGGTCGGCAGGCCGTCGGCGGTCCCGAACTGCGCCGCCGTGGCCGCGCCGAAGAAAGCGGCGACCTGGGCGCCGGCGGCGGCGGTCTTGTCCGGCGATCCCGCACGGCCGGCGGCCGGGTGGCAGGTGATCCGGCCGCGCCAGGGATAGGCCCCCTGGGCCGCGCCGCCGTAGGGGTCGGGCAGCGCATTGCCCGCCGGCACGTCCATCAGTACGAACGGATACAGCGTCACCCGCAGCCCGCGCCGCTTCAGCTCGGCGATGGCCTGCAGCACCGCCCGGTCGGCCGGCGTGCCGCCATAGGCCGGGCCGCCGCCCCCCTCTGGAGAAGGAATGCTCGACACCACCGCCGCCGAGGCGCGGTCGACGCCGTTCACCCGCCAGTCGAATGGGATCGTCGCCTTGGCCGCCGTCTCGACCTTGGGCCGGATCGCGCACGAGCCGCAGCGCAGGTCGTCGCCGAACCAGGCGACCACCAGGGTCACCTCCTCGACGTTCGGCAGCTGGGCCTGCAACTGGTCCAGCGACACCACCAGGTCCGGCCGGCCCTCGCCGTTGTTCACGGTCTCGGCCGTGGTCCGGGTCAGGCCGTCGCGGCGCAGGACCGCGTCGATGGCGTAGACGAACTCGCCCGCGCCGGGGATCAGGCACACGCCCTTCAGGCGCTCTTCAAGGCCCGGTGTCGCGCCGCTGGCGCGCGGCCGGTGGAAGACCTCGAACGACAGCTGCGGCGGGCGATTGCCGTAGGCGCCCAGGGCCAAGTCCTCGAACACCACATAGGCCGTGCCGCGATAGGCGGGGGCCTCGCCCTCGACGGCCGCGATCAGGGGGTCGGGCAGCTGATCCTCGCCGCCCGTGTGGACGCGCAGGACCACGCCGGCCATGTCCATCGGCTTGCCGTCGGCCCAGACCCGGCCGATCCCGTCGATCGGGCCTTCGCAGACGGCGACGGCGAACGACAGGCTGTAGACGGCGCTGGTGGTGCGCGGGCCCTTGCTCCCGCCCGTGCGGCCCTCGACCCAGCGCTCCTTGAACCGCGCCGCCCAGATCACCTGGCCGGCCACGCGGGCCCGGCCGAACACCGCCGCCATCGGCGCCCCCTCGGCGGCGCCCGACAGCCGCAGCTCCGGGATGCGCGGCCCGACCTGGCGGGCGGGCGCCAGGCCGTTGAGCGCCGCGCCGGCGACCAGGCCGACGGCGGCCTGGCCGGCGGCGGTGAGGATGACCTGGGCCATGGGGTTCTCCTTCAGGATTCGGGATAGCGGAACGCCGCGACCAGCCGCTCGCGCCACCAGCGGCCCAGCCAGCTCTCGACGCAGGCGCGGCCCCAATAGGCGTGAATCATGCGGTCGTCGGCCGAGCGGATCGCGCAGTGCTTGGCGGGGGCGCCGGGGGCCATGCGGAACAGCAGCACGTCGCCGGGGCGGGCGGCGGCGAGGTCCAGCGGGATCAGGCGGCGCTCCAGGGCCTCGCGCAGCAGCTCGCGCCCGCCCAGCTCGGCCCAGTCCGGGCGGTAGGGCGGCGGGACCTCGGGCTCGGCCCCGCGCAGGGCCCGCCAGACGCCGCGCACCAGGCCCAGGCAGTCGCAGCCGACGCCGCGCAGCGAGGCCTGGTGCTGGTAGGGGGTGCCGAGCCATTGGCGGGCTTCTTGGAGGGCGCGCTGACTTACCGAGTCAGGAACGGCGAACGCTTGCCCCCTACGGACCGCTTCGCGGTCGTCTTCCCCCGGAGGGGGAAGAGCGCTCCGCCCCCTACGGGGGCGGACAGGCGGCGAAGCCGCCAGGTGGGGGCAAGTGATCATCTCACCGCCGCCCGCCGTCATTCCGCTCCCCCTCGTTGGGATACAGCGTCAGGAAGTCCTCGCCCGGCGCCGTCGGGAATCCGCGGAAGTTCGGGCCGTTGCCGAACACGCCCCGGCACGTCGCCCAGCGCTTGTCGCAGGTCGCGCCCGGGAAGGCCGAGACATCCACGCCGCAGCGCGCGTCGCCGAACGCCGCGTCGCAGGAGCGGCCGAAGGTGCGCCCGGCCACGCGGTCCAGGGCCGCCAGCGGTCCTTCCAGGCTCAGGGTGAAGGCCCCGCCCTCGGCCTTGGCCGCCGCCACGCGGGCCGACCACAGCGAAACCGACAGGCCCGGCGCGGACCAGTCCACGACCCGGCAATCCACCCGCGCCCCGTCATAGAGCCCGGCCAGCAGGTCGGCCTCGGTCAGAACCGCGTCGTCGAAGCCGCCGACCGCCGCGGCCTGGCCGGGCGCGAAACCGGCCGCCGTCTCGGACGCCCCGGCGGTCCAGCCGCTAGCCGCGCGGCACGTCACACCGTCGACCACGAGATCGCGGTCGTGGTCGGTGAAGCCCAGCGTCGCGCCGTCGGCCCGGGTCAGGATCCAGGCATGGCAGAGCGACGCCGCGCCGCTCTCCAGTCGCGCGGCTAGGTCGGAAGGGACCGCCCGCATCAGACCCGCACCTCGACCAGGGCCACGGCGCCCACCCGGGCGGCGTTGAAGCTCTCCAGGGTCACGTCGATGCGGTCGCCGTCGAAGCGCACGGGCACGTCGAACTCGAAGCCGGCGGTGACCGTCGCCCCCGCCGCCGGGGCGGTCGTCAGGGTCACCAGGCCCGTGGTCGCGTCGACCGCGAAGGCCCCGGCCCCCAGGGCCACGCCCGCCACCGCGACCTTGACCGTGCCGGCCACGGGCTTGGCGATCATGCGGACCGCCGCCGTCTCGCCGGTCCCGTAGGTCTTGCACAGCGGGAAGGTCCTGCGCGTCCCGTCGCCGATCCCGATCGCCTGGTCGGTCGCCGCCGGCGTCGCAGAGGGCGCGCACGACTTGCCGTCGGCCGGGTCGCGGAAGCGGAAGCCGTGCAGCCGCCCGCGCCGCGCCTCGAAGAAGGCGACCAGCTCGGCCGCGTCGTCCAGCGGCCGCGTCGCCGTGCCGATCAGGTAGCGCCGCCGCCCCTGGGCCCAGGGGCTGGAGCGCCGCTCGAAGCCCGAGGCCAGGGTCGTCACCTGGGTGCGCCGCTCGACGCCGCCGGTGCAGCCGAAAGCCAGGCGCGCGGGCAGGCGCGCCTCGTGGAACGCGGTCATGGCGCCGCCTCCTTGCATGTGAGTGAACATTCACTTATGGTCACCATATCGGAGGGGCGACCATGAATTTCGCGAAGCTGTTGCTGGACCCGCGCGGCGTGATCGGACGACAGGCGTTCGCCGACGGGCTGCTGGCCCTGGCGGCGATCATCGCCCTCGCCCTTGTCACTCTCGGGGTGCTGGCGCAGGCCCTGTCCTGGTCGATCGGCGACCTGGCGATGGCCCTGACGCCGCTGCTCGGCACGTCGTTGCTGGTGACCAAGATCGTCGCGGCGAACATCGAGAACAGAGCCGCGCCCGAGCTGATCGCGCCCGTCCTGCTGATGGGCGCCCGCCTGTACGTTCTGGCGTGCCTGTGCCTGAAGCGCCTGAGGGACGCCGGGCGGGGCCCGAGCGGGCTGATCATCGCCGGCGCCATGAGCCTGGGCTTCCACATGCTGATGGGCCAGTGGGCCCAAACGCTGCTGACCTCGGAGATGGGCGAGCTCTTCCCGCCCCTGATCGACGTCACGTTCAACCTGCTGCTCTGGGGCGTCTTCCTGCTCTCGCTCCTCGTCAACCGCTCGCGACGCAACGCCTGAAGAAAGGTCCGCCCGACGCTGCGGCCTTAGCGTCCCTGCATGTGAGTGAATATTCACCTATTGAGCCGAGAACCTTGGAGGAACCCGTCGATGCGTGCGTTGTCCCTGCTGTTCGATCCCCGCGGCGCGATTGACCGCCGCACGTTCTGGAGCGGCCTGCTGCAGCTTGCGGTGCTGGGCCTGGCGATCGATCTGGGCCTGGCGCGTCTGGGCGTGGACCCGGCCCTGGCCGCCCTGCCGGTGGTCGGCGACGCCTTCGTGATCGGCGGACTGGCCGGCCAGGTCTACGGAGGAACCGCGCCCGACGTCGCCCTGACCTCGGCGCTGCTGATCGTCGCCGCCCGCTACTACGTCGTGGCGTGCCTGATGTTGAAGCGCTCGCGCCACGCCGGCCAGGGCCTTCGCCCGACGATCGCCTTCGGCCTGGTCAGCCTGGCGGTCCACGGACTGATGGGCCTGTGGGCCTGGGGCCTGTACGGCGAGGACATGGCGGTGCTGGTCCCGATGTTCGCCGACATGGCGGCGGGCGCGCTGGTCTGGACGATCTTCCTGGGCTGGCTCGGCTCGCGCCGCGCGTGGAACCCGCTGCCCGGGACGCGGGTGTTCAGGTCCGCCCAGGTTAAACCCGCGTCATGACTTGCAATTCACTTAAACCGCGAGCCTGCCGCCCCTAATCTCGCTTCAGGATTTGGGAGCTGGAAATGGACTGGAAATCGCTGTTCTTCTCCGCCGAGGGCCGCATCGGCCGCCAGGCGTTCTGGATCGGCTGGCTGGTGCTGCTGGGGGTTCAGATGTTGGCCGGGTGGATCCCGGTGGTCGGTCACGCGCTGGGCCTGATCGCCCTGTTCGCCTGGGTGTGCCTGTGCACCAAGCGCCTGCACGACATGGGCCGCAGCGGCTGGTGGCAGGCGCCGGCCCTGGCCCTGGGCCCGGTGCTGGTCGTCGGCTCGGCCCTGTGGATCGGCTTCGGCGCGGCCGTCGCCGCCCTCACCGGCGGCGAGCCCGAGCTGGCCGCCCTGGCCGGGGTTGGCGTCCTGCTCGTCAGCATCGCCGTCGCCTTCATCTCGATGATCGCCTTCACCCTGTGGGTGGGCGTCGTCGAGGGCGAACCGGGCGACAACCGCTACGGCCACCCGCCGCTGACGGCGGTGGTGGTCTGAGCCTAGGGCGACGCGAAATCCCTCTCCTCCGGGAGAGGGATTTTTGCGTTGCTTCCCTTCCCCCGGACCGCCCCCTAAGCTGCGCCTTCGCAATGGCGTCGGGGGACGGTCGTGAACGAACTGAAAGCCTACCTGCTCGGGCGGTCGACCCGATCGGAATACTGGATCGGCGTCGTCTGCATGACGATGGCCTGCATGGTCGCCAACTTCCTCTTGCGGAATCCGACCCTGGTCAGCGGCCTGAGCTTCATCCCCTGGGCGGTCATCGCCTCGCGCCGCCTGCGCGACTTCGGCCGTTCCCCCTGGTGGTGCGTCTCCACGGTGGTCGGCGGGTTCGTTCTCGGCCTGGTCGCCGGCGTGATCAACGCCTTCGTCCAGGCCGGCGGCGGCGCCGCGCCGCTGACGCCGCCCTTGATGATGCTCGGCTATGGGCTGGTGAACTGGGGCGTCATCATCTTCATCGGCAGCCAGAAGAGCGTCGCGCCCGGCGCTCGCGCGTCCACCTCCAGTGAAGAGGCCGCGCTGCTCAACACCTTCGATTGACGGCTAAAGCCGCCTCGCCCCAAGGCTGACCGCCCGGGCCAGGGCCTGGGCCAGCTGGGCGTCGGAGCGGGCCAGGGACGCGACGTCGCCGCCCTGGACGTTGACGGTGACATTCACGCCGCCGGTCCCGGCCGGCGCGATCGTCCCGCCGCTGGTCGGCCGGAACAGCTCGGGCCCGCGCTCGCCCACCAGATAGGCCCCGCCGGCCGCCACAGGGCCGCCGTCGGCCCTCGCTCCGGAGAATGGGGCGCCGGAAAACGCCGAGCCCAAGGCGCCGGCCAAAGCCTGGACCAGGCCGCCGCCGCCGCCCGAGGTCCCGGCCGACATCGCGTCGATCACCGCCCGCGCCAGCTCGGCCAGGCTGACCTTGCCGTCGGCGGCCGCGTGGGCCAGCGAGCGGACCAGGCCGGCGCCGGCCTTGGCGAAGGCCTCGTCGATGCTGCGCGCCGCCTGCTCGGCCGGGGCGCGCAGGGCGGCCAGGGCCGCGGCGGCCTCGGCGGCGCGGGCGGGGACGGCGTCCAGGCCATCCGGATCGAAGTCGCTCATGGGGTCTCCCTAAGGAATCTGGTCATCGGGGAAGCGGGCGATCAGGGCGTCCAGGGCCGCGCGGTCCAGGACCGGGGCGGCGGGGGCCTCGGTCAGGGCGCGCCACTCGGCCAGGGACAGCCGCCAGAACGCCTCGGGCGGGATGGCCAGGCGCAGCGCGGCCAGGCGCAGGGCGTCGCGCCAGCGCGGCGTCATGCGACGGCCGCCAGGGCGGCGGCCACGGCCGCGACCGCCTCCGGGATCGAAACCCCGTCCGGCGCGGCCGGGTCCTCGCCGCCGCCTTCCAGCAGCGCCGCCAGCACGGCCAGCAGCTCGCTCGCCGACAGCCGCGCGAACCGTTCGGGCAAGGCGCTCCAGTCCCGCAGGCCCAGGGCCGCCTCGATGCGGGCCAGGGCGCCCAGGGTCAGGCACAGCCGGCGCGGCGTCCCGGCCAGGGGGACGACGACCTCGCCCCGGGCGGGGTTGGGGGTGTGGGGCATGGACTGTTCTTCTTCGAAGCCATCCCCTCTTGCACCGTCATCCCGGGCCTCGTGCCCGGGACCCCTGGTTCAGCTCGCACGTGAAGCGCAAGCGGTTCGCCAGCGAACCGCCCCTCCCGCACCTGCGGCGGACAGAGGGGTCCCGGGCACAAGGCCCGGGATGACGGTGGTTTGTAGGGATGGATGTTGTGATCGGACGCTAGATCGCCGTGAACGTCACCGCCCCGGCCGAGGCCAGGGACAGGGCGAAGGCCGCCTCGCCGTCGTGGTCGCCGGCGTATTCCAGGGCCGCCACCAGGAACGGCCCCTCCAGCTGGACGAAGTCGGGGATCACCAGCCGCCACGTCCGCGCCGTCTGGGCGAAGAAGCTGTCGCGGACCAGGGCGTCGGACGCCGCGTCGCGGAACACGCCGGCGCCCGAGACGGCGACCGAGCGCACGCCGGCCCCGGCCAGCAGCTCGCGCCAGCGGCCGGCGCTGTCGCCGTCGGTGGCGTCGATGGTCTGGGCGTTGAGGCTGATCGTCCGGGCCCGCAGGCCGGCCACGGTGGTGAAGGCCGGCGTCGGGGCGCCGTCGCTGATCTTCAGCAGGATGTCTTTGCCGGCTTGGGCGGCCATGGGGGTGTCCTTTCTCTAGAGGGCTTCGGTCACCGCCCGCACCCGCAGCACGCCCAGCGACAGCTCGCGGTCGGCGGCGCGGAAGACGTCGGCGTAGGTGACGCGCAGGGTGACCAGGCGACGGCCGGCGACGGCGGGCGAGGCGTTGTGCAGGGCCGCGCGAACGGCGGCGGTGACGGCGCGGGCCTCCTCCGGCCCGCCGAACTTGCTGGCGCAGGTGACGGTCAGCAGGTGTTCCAGGCCATCCGCGCCAAGGTCGCCGTCAGGCCCGAACGGCCGGCTCTCCTGGCGGCTCAGGCTGACGCACGGATAGATCGGCCGCCGCGGCGCATCGATATGCACGCGGCCCTCGACCAGGGCCGAGACGGCGGGCGCGGCCTTCAGGGCCTCGACCAGGGCGGCGGCGATCGCCGCGTCGGAACCATTGTTCAGGGGGCCGCTCACAGCCGGGCCTCGCGATACGGGGCCAGCCAGGCCTCGACCAGGCCGGGCGGCGGTTCCGAACCGTCCCGGTGTTCGTAGGCGTGGGCGACCAGGACCAGCACGGCCAGGCGCAGCGGCGCGGGGCTGGCGGCCGCCAGGACCAGGCCCGTGGCGGCGGCGACGCGCGCCTCGGCGGCGTCGATCAGCAGGCCGACCAGGGCGTCCTCCGTGGCGTCGGCCACGCGCAGGAAGCCCTTGGCCTCGGCCAGGGTGATGGAGAGGGGCATGGGATTTTCCGTGAAAAGGGGACGCCCCCTCCGTCACGTCGCCAAGCGGCGACGCGCCACCTCCCCCGCTGCGCGGGTGAGGAGAAGGGGCGGATCTCCTCCCCCGTGAAACGGGGGAGGTGGCGCGCCGCGGATACGCGGCGTGACGGAGGGGGCGTCGTCGCGACCTAGCTGACCGCGAACTTCAGCAGCTTGATCGCGTCGAAGTTCTGCACCCCGCCGCCGACCCGCTTGGTGGTGTAGAACAGCACGTGCGGCTTGGCCGAGTACGGGTCGCGCAGCACGCGGACGCCGGCCCGGTCGACGATCAGGTAGCCCTTCTCGAAGTCGCCGAACGCGATGGCCATGGCGTTGGCGGCCACGTCGGGCATGGCCTCGATCTCGGTCACCGGATAGCCCAGCAGGCTGGCCGACTGGCCCGGCTGCAGGGCCGCGTTCCAGATATAATTGCCCTGAGCGTCCTTAAACTTTCGCACGGCGCTGACCGTGCGGCGGTTCATCACGAAGCGGCCGTTCTGGCGGTACTGGGTCTTGGCCGCGTAGATCAGGTCGATCAGCTTGTCGGTCGGGTTGCTGGCCGGCCAGGCGCCGGCGACGCCGGTGGCCAGGTAGCCGACCTGGCCCCAGGCGTACGACGCGTCCGGCGCCGCCGTGTAGGCCAGCAGGCCCTTCGGCTTGTTGACCCCGTCGCCGGCGACGAAGGCGCTGGTCTCCTGGGCGGCGAAGGCGTCCTGCACCTCTTCCGCCAGCCACTCGTCGATGTTCACGTAGGCGTCGTCGAGCAGGGCCTGGGTGGCGGCCGGGCTGGCGTAGAGCTCGCCGGCCGGGAAGTCGATCACGTCCAGGGTCGGGGCCGTGGTCTCCGGACGCGCCGCGGTCTCGGCCACCCAGCTGGCGGCCAGGCCGGCGGTCGAGACGGGCTTGCGGAACGTGCCGGCGCCGATGGTGCGCACCTGGCAGATGTCGCGCATCGGGCTCGCCGCCGCGAGACGGCGCAGGATCTGCCGCTCCAGCTCGGCCGGGGCGACATAGCCGCCGGCCGTGGCCACGCCTTCGGACAGGCCCTTGGCTTCCAGGAGAAGCGCCGGGGTCTCGCCGGTCTTGATGTAGCGGTCGAAGGCGGCCTTGCGCTCGTCGACCCGCGCCAGCGGCGCGTCGCCGCCGATGGAAGGCCGCCGGGCGTCGGCCAGCACGCGGTCCAGCCGCGCCTGGGCGCTGGAAACGGCCTCGTCGATGCGGGCGACCTTCTCCTCCAGCAGCACGTCGGCGCGCTTGGTCTCCAGCGCGGCCAGGCGCTGGTCGTTGGCGGCCTTGAAGCCCTCGAACGCGGCCAGCACCTCGTGCAGCGCCGCCCGGGCCTCGGGCGAGGCCGCGGCCTGTTTGGTTTCCTTCATGGGGTTCTCCGGTTTTGGGAACGGTCCTCCCCGCGCGCGGGGAGGCGTCGGCGAGGCCGACAGCGGGGTTCACGGAGGGGAAGGGTCGCTCCCCTCCGTCGCCCGGATCGCGTCCGGGGCGTCACCTCCCCAACGGGGAGGATTTCGGCGGCGCGGCTTTTCGTACGACGTACCGACTGGCGCGAGCCGGCTTCAAGCCCGGACCGCGCACGGAAGCTCCAAGCTCAGTCGAAGTATACGCGCCAAAAATCAGAGAAAGACTTGCCACAGCCGAAAGCAAAGGGTCGCTTTTATTTCGACTTTCCGGCCAAACTCAGGTATAGTGTAAGAATGGTGGTGAGGCCAAAGGCAGCATCCACCTGCGGCCACCCTCGCGCTTTCGAGGGCAACCCACAGGACACCATGTCCCCTACCTCTCCGCAGAAGCGGATCTACAAAGTGACCGGCGTGATGCCGGACCATAAGCGGAAGCACCCCCAGAAGGTGGTGCGCTACGTCATGGCCTTCGAGCCGAGCTACGCCGTGTCGCGCTTCCACACCGATACGAGACGCGTCGCGCGGGCCTGGAAGCCGATCATCGTCAAACGCCTGCCGCCCGGCTCACGGCTTCTGCACTAAACCCAGAACGCCCCCGGTTCGCCGGGGGCGTTTTTCGCGCCGGCGCCCAAGGCGGGGAGCCCCCCTGTCCGCTGAAATCCTGTACGGCCTCTAGGGCCGCGCCGCGGCCGCCAGGTCGATCTCGCGATAGGTCGACAGGCGTTCGAAATGCAGGTTGCAGATCTCGGCGCCGGGCGAGACCATCAGCCTTATGCGGGTCTGGGCCGGCTCGTCGTGCCAGATCACCAGCCGCAGGATCACCTGGTCGCTGATCCTCAGCGGCCCGCCATGGTCGCGCTGCAGCTGGTCGATGGTCGCGCCGCAGGCCTTGAAGGGCACGCGCAGCATGACCAGAGACAGGCCCTTGTCGTCGTAATAGTAGGTCGTCCGGACGGCCTGGCCGTTCAGCATGTACTGACCGGCCGACCGCGCCTGGCCCTTCGACAGCACCTCGCCGTGCTTGACCGGCTTGGTCCCGGGCATCGCCGCCTCGACCTGGGCGGGCGACATGTCCCACTCGGTGGCGGCCCACCCGGCGTGGGCCGCGGCCGGACCGGTCGCCAGGACCAGGGCCGTCACGATCGTCCAGATCCGCGTCATCGAAACTTCCCCCCGCCCTTCCGGGCAAGCTAGACCACGGCGCGGCGCCGGGCTAGCCGACCTCCGCCGCGCTGGGCGGGCCCGAACTTCCAAGGCCGACGCCGCGCGCTATGGTGGGGCATGGACCTCTCAGCGAACCGCCGCCCGGCGGCCGTCGCCGCCCTGCTCGCGGCCTCCCTGCTCGGCTCGGCCTGCGCCTCGCCGTCGGACCAGGCCCCGCCCGCGCGCGAAACCGGCGCCGCGGTGTGCCAGGCCCGGCGCACCGAAGCCCAGTGCACGAGGCTCGGGCCGCCGGGCGTCGACGCCGCCGGTTGCCTGTGGAACAGCGCCCGGAAGCTGTGCCTGTACGACGAAGGCTACCGGATGCCGCCGCCGCCCTTGCCGCCGCCGCCGGTCAGGAGCCTCGTCCCGGCCCCCGGCTCACCCTGAGCCGCGCCCCCGGCAACATTGGAAAAGTGACGATCGACACCTCCCACAGCTCCACCCCGGTCAGCACGCGCAGGCGGCCGGTCTCGTCGGGGCGGGCCTTCACGGCGCGGAAGCCGATGGAGAGGCCGTCCAGGGCCCCGGCCTCGACCAGGGCGGCGACCAGGCGGCCGCGCGGCGTCGTGCGCAGGACGCGGCCCCGGACGTAGAGGCCCTGGGCGTCCTCGAAGAGCTCGTCCCAGACCCCGATCGGCTCGGCGTCGTCGTGCTGGTGCAGCATCTTCACGGCCGCCGGGCCGGTGCGCGCCAGGCTGGCGGCGAAGGCCCCGGCGGCCGTGACGTCGTCGTTGAGGTCGCGCGTCCAGAAGAGGCTGGCGTGGCCTTCGATGGGGAGGTCGTCTTCAGTCATTCCGGTCTCCGTCCAGCTTGCTCTCGATCCGGGCCAGCGAGGCGCGGGCAGCCTCGGTCTGGGCTTCCAGTCGGGCCAGGCGCTCGGCGACCGGGGCCTGGGCGTCGAGGCGCTGGCGCAGGTCGTCGATCCGCGCCGACGCCCGTCCGGCCCACATCAGGGCGGCGGCGGCCTGCAGGGCCACGGCCACGAGGAGGCCGACCGAGACCTGGCGGTCGAGCCGCCAGCGGGTGGGTGAGGTCATGGGTTTCTCCTGGGGCGGCGAGCACTTGCCCCCTACGGACCGCTTTGCGGTCGTCTTCCCCCGGAGGGGGAAGAGCCTCGCGCGTCAGGCTCCGCCCCTACGGGGGCGGACAGGCGGCGAAGCCGCCAGGTGGGGGCAAGTGTCAGCCCTCCAACCCCGCCAACCGCCGCCGCTCCGCGTCCGTGAGGAAACTCGCCCCCTCCAGCCGCGCCCACAGCGCATCCCGTTCGGCCGACAGCGCCGGCACGGCGTCCAGGTCGCAGGCCACCCGCGCGCCCGGGAACTTCGGCTCGAGCCACACCGACAGCGCCCGCGCCGCCCGCTCGGCCAGGGGCACGACCGTGTGCCGCCAGAACGCGCCGTTGGCCTCGCGGTAGTTGGCGTAGGTCGCGTCCCCCGGCACGCCCAGCAGCTGGGGCGGGACCCCGAAGGCCAGGGCGATCTCGCGGGCGGCGGCGTGCTTGCCCTCGACGAAGTCCATGTCGGCGGGCGTCAGCGACATCGGCCGCCAGTCCAGCCCGCCCTCCAGCAGCAGCGGCCGGCCGGCGTTGGCGGTCCCGGCGTGGGCGTCGCCCAGCTCGGCCTCCAGCGGCGAGAAGCCGTAATGGTCGTCGGTGGGGTTGAACAGCCGCAGGTGCAGCACGGGCAGCCAGCCGGACGCGTCGCGGCCGATCCGGGCGGTGCGCCCGGCGACCTGGTAGTCGTAGGCCAGGGGCCAGCCGCGCGGGCCGGGCGCCACGGTCATCCGGTCGGGCCGCAGGGCGTAGAGCTCGGTCGGGACGGCGTCGCCGCCCGTGTTGTCCTGGGACGCTTCGAGATAGCCGTTCCCCGCCACCTGCAGATGGCCGAAGAACGCCTCCATCAGGTCGGCCCCGCCCTGTTCGGGATTGGGGGCCTGGAGCAGCCGGCGCAGCGGATGGTCGTCGGCGCGTTTCCCACCGACGAAGACGGTGAGCGGCACCGCGGCGGCGGCCTCGGCGATCATCCGCACGCAGCGATAGGCGATCGGGTTCTTGGCGAAACCTTCCGACGCCAGGGCCGCGTAGTCGCGCGGCGTCCAGCGAGGACGTCCGGCCGTGGTCAGGGCGATCAGGCGGGCGGCGCGGGAGTCCTTGGCCTCGGGCGGGCGGGGTTTGAACAGGGGCATGGAGGGCCTCGCGGAGGTTGAGAACATAACGGGAACATGTTAGGGATGAGCCGCCCGGCCAAGAGGCTCCGCCCCCTACGGGGGCGGACAGACCGCGTAGGGGTCAGGTGGGGGCAAGGGGGTGAGCCACATGCCTGCGCCACGACCTACGATCGCCAACGCCAGACGGCTTCGCAAAGAGATGTCCTTGCCGGAACTGATGCTGTGGAACGCCATCCGGCGAGGACAGCTGGATGGCTTGAAGTTTCGCCGCCAGCATCCGATCGGGCCTTACGTGCTGGACGTCTTCTGTCCGGCGCACCGGCTGGCGGTCGAGGTCGATGGCGCGGAGCACTACGCCGAAGATCGTTCAGAGAAGGACGCGGCGCGGGATCGTTGGCTGGCGCGACAGGGAATCATGACCCTGCGCCTTCCGGCGAGTTGGGTGCTCAACTCCGTCGACGGCGCGCTGATGGCCATCCGTGAGCAGCTCACCCACTTGCCCCCACCTGGCGGCTTCGCCGCCTGTCCGCCCCCGTAGGGGGCGGAGCCTCGCGCTCTTCCCCCTGCGGGGGAAGACGACCGCGAAGCGGTCCGTAGGGGGCAAGTGTTCGGTGCAGGGCGACAGAAGAGTAACATCGCACCGGCGATCACTTGCCCCCTCCGCGCCTTCGGCGCTCGCCCCCCGGAGGGGGAAGAGCCTCACAACACCGACAACCGCGGCCGTCGCCCCACCCCCAGCATCAGATCGCTCACCGCCCAGACCAGCGCATCCGCCCGGTCCGGACTGTGGTCCAGGTCGCCGGAGCCCAGGGCCATCAGCTCCTCCTCCAGGGCGACGAACGCCCCGCAGTGGACCACCCTGCCCTGTTCGTACAAGGCCGCCACCGGCTCGGCCCTCGCCCGTTTGCCGGTCGAGGCCTTGACCAGTTTCACCGGGCACGGCGGCCCCGCCTGGGCCAGGACCGAGCGGACCATGTCGCCGCCCTGGTTGGCCTCGGCCACCAGGGCGTCGGCCGACCAGGCGACGGCGGCCTCGACCGCGCGGCGGGCCCAGGCGTTGGGCGACAGGCCGCGGGCGGTGCGGTCCTCGAGCACATAGGCTCTTCCGTCAAAGCGTCCGCAGACCACGATGCCGCAGGCGTCGCCGCCCGCCGTGGCCGGCGGATCGACGGCCACGACCACGCGCTCGAAGGCGGCCGGCGGCGCGCCCCGGCAGCGGGCCAGGTCCTCGGCGCGGAACAGGCCGCCCTCGCCCTCGACGATCAATCCATCCAATTCCTGCGCGGCAAGCCGCGTGCCGCCGTAGAGGCCTTGCAGCGTCGACAGGAAGGCCGGCGCCAGGTGGGCGGCGTTCGCCGAGGTCGGGGCCCGGGTGTCGACCGTGCCCGGCTCGGCGATCAGATTGCGCAGGGCGCGGATCGGGCGGGGCGTGGTGGTGACCACCAGGCGCGGATCGGTCCCCAGGCGCAGGCCGAAACGCAGCATGGCCAGGGTCTCGGCGGGTTTCGGCCAGGCGCAGAACTCGTCGGCCCAGGCGGCGTGGAACTGCGGCCCGCGCAGGGCGTCGGGATCCTCGGCGGAGAAGGCGTGGGCGACGGCGCCGTTATGGAACTCCAGACGTCGGCGGCTGGCCCGCCACGTGGGGCGCTCGCCGGGCGGGTACAGACTCTTGATGCCCGAAGGGCCCTCGATCATCACCTCGCGCACGTCGTGGAAGGTGGGCCCGACGAGCGCGAGGCTGCCTTGGCGCTCGGCCTGCTCGGCGATCCAGGCCGCGCCCGCGAAGGTCTTCCCGGCCCCGCGACCGCCCAGGAACAGCCAGGTGGTCCAGAGGTCAAGCGGAGGAGTCTGATGCGGCTCCCGCGCCGGCAGCAAGGCCGCCTTCACCGCCTCCAGCCGGGCGATGGGGGTCTCGACGATCGCGTCCCTTAGCTTCCCGCTGGGCTGCAAGAGCAGCCAGTCTTCGATCAATCTCTCGATAGAGGGCCTCAACGCGTTCGGGGGTGCGACCAGTGTCGTCATCCATTTCCATCTCCTCGGGGGTTTCGGCCTCGTTCTCATTGGCGGCGCCCTTGGCCACCACGGCAGCGGCCGCCGCCTGCGCCGATGTCCTGGCGACCTCGGCCTCCAGCTTCGCCAGGCTGGCGAGCATCTTCTGGCCCTGTGCGTAGAAGGCGCTGACGCGGCAGCCTTCCATCGACGCGCGCCCCCAGAGCTTCAGCTGCGCCTCGTCGCTGCGCTGGTCGGCGCTGGCGTCGATCTTCAGGACCAGATCGGTATAGCGTTCGGCGATCAGGTGGGCGGTCTTCGCCAACACCGCTTCGAGCTTCATCTCGCTTCTCCCGGCCATGACACAAAGGTACGGGAGCAGCGAGCGCCGCTGATAACTTAGGTCGAAAAAGTTCAAGGCCTTGATTTCGCTTAAGATCGATCGCTATCCGCCGAGCATCGACGACGCTCCATCCCCGTCAGGCCGGCCCCGGAACGCCATCCGCCGCGGTCGGCGCGCTTTCCCGGCCGTCCGCGAGGCGGTAGCTAGGCCGTATGACCGAACCCCAAGTCGATGAAGGCGACCTGATCTTCCAGAAGATCGCGGGCGTCGTCCTGGCCGCGATCCTGACCGTCGGCGGCGTCGTCGCGATCGGGTGGGCCGACGCATCGGTCGAGCCGCGCATGGAGGCCTTCGCCCAGGCGGCGCCCGGGATGATCTTCTGGTGGCGGGAAGACGTGGGCTGGCCCCTGGTGCTGGGCATGGCGCTGCTGCTCACGCCCCTCGTCGTGGTGCCCGGCGCCTTCGGCGTCCGGTTCCGCCAGTTCCTGCCGACCTTGCGCCCCCGCTGGCGCGTCGCCCTGGTGCTGGGGCTCGCCGTCCTGATCGGCGGCGACGCCGCGGTCTATCGCTGGCTCGGCGGCCGCGACGTCGGCGTGGCGACGATCGACGGCGTCCAGTGGCTTCGCGACGGCGCGCCCCGCGATCAATGGCGCTGGGAGCAGGCGGTCGAGATCACCGGCGGGTGCTCGACCTCCCGCCGCAACGCCGGATCCGAGCCCCACTACGGCGTGGCGTATCTCGTCGCCTTTCCGGGAAAGCGGGAAGCCCGGCTGTCGTTCAGGATGGCGGACCCCGCGACCTGGAGCTCGGCCCTGCGGCCCATCGACGACAAGCTGACCGCCGCCGGCGTGAAGCGGTCGACGGACGGCGACGCCGAATGCCTCGCGCACTACCAGGCGGGGATGCTCGAGGACGATGGGCGGGCCTTCCAGCATGTCCTGAGGCCGGCCGACTGACGGCCCGACCGCCGGTCCTGGGCCGCGCACGACGGGACTTTGGAAGCCCCCGCAGAATTTCAATCACCGCCCGGGGGTGACATCCGCCGAACTTGCCCCTACCTTGGCCCCATGATCCTCGCCGCCCAGCAACAGCTGTTTTGGTATTTTAGCTATCCGACGCCTCTGGCGCCGGGAGGGGATCGTTCGGCCTGAGATCAGGCTCTTTAGAACACCTTTCACCAGCCGCCAGGGGTTCCCCGGGCGGCTTTTTTGATGGCCGCCGGACCTCCCAGACTTCCAGGAGTTACCGCCGTGCCTTCCTCGACCGCCGCCGCCAATATCGCCCAAAATCTCGCAGCACTCCCCGTCCCCACCGACGACCTGCGGATCAAACAGCTCCAGACCCTCAGTCCGCCCGCCCAGGTGATCGGCGAGGCCCCCGCCAGCTCGTCGGTGGCCGAGGTGGTGGGCGACGCCCGCGCCGCCGTCCACCGCATCCTGCACGGCCAGGACGACCGGCTGGTGGTGGTGATCGGGCCGTGCTCGATCCACGACCCCAAGGCCGCCCTCGACTACGCCCAGCGCCTGGCGGCCGAGCGCGAGCGCCACGCCGGCGAGCTGGAGGTGATCATGCGGGTCTATTTCGAGAAGCCCCGCACCACGGTCGGCTGGAAGGGCCTGATCAACGACCCGGGCCTGGACGGCGGCTTCCGGATCAACGAGGGCCTGCGGCTGGCGCGGCGGGTGCTGCTGGACGTCAGCGCCCAGGGCCTGCCGGCGGCCTGCGAATTCCTGGACGTGACCACCCCGCAGTACATCGCCGACCTGGTGGCCTGGGGCGCGATCGGGGCCCGCACCACCGAGAGCCAGATCCACCGCGAGATGGCCTCGGGCCTGTCGTGCCCGGTGGGCTTCAAGAACGGCACCAACGGCGACGTGAAGGTGGCCGTGGACGCGGTGACGGCGGCGGCCCAGCCGCACCATTTCCTGGCCGTGACCAAGGAGGGCCGCGCGGCCATCGCCACCACCACCGGCAACGAGGACAGCCACGTGGTGCTGCGCGGCGGCAAGGCCCCCAACTACGACGCCGCCAGCGTCGCGGCGGCGGCTGAAGCGCTGACCAAGGCGGGCCTGCCGGCGCGTCTGATGGTCGACGCCAGCCACGCCAACAGCGGCAAGAACCACGAGAACCAGCCGGCCGTGGTGGCCGACATCGCCGCCCAGGTGGCGACCGGCGCCGCGCCGATCATGGGCGTGATGATCGAGAGCAACCTGGTCGCCGGCCGCCAGGACATCGTCCCCGGCCAGCCGCTGGTCTACGGCCAGTCGGTCACCGACGCCTGCGTCGATTGGGAGACCTCGGTGCGGATGCTGGACGCCCTGGCCGCGGCGGTGAAGGCGGGCCGGGCGGCGCGGGCCGGCTAGAACGGCTTCACGCAGGTGACGCCCGCCCGGGCGTTCATGTCGTTGCCCATGCCGTCCACGTCGCCGGCCAGGCGGGCCCGGCAGCCCTTGCTGGGCCGGCGCGACAGGAACGGCTCGGGGTTCCTGGCGTAGCGGCCGGTCAGGTCCAGGTTCAGGCGCGGGTTGGCCGGGGCGGCGTCCGCCCAGCGCCGGGCCTCGCAGTCCTCGCGCTCGCGGCGGGTCAGGTCGGGCCGTTGGCAACTACCTAGGCCCTGGAGGCGTGGCGGAGGTCCGGCCGCGACGTCCGCCCCTATCGCCGGGAGGGCGACGCCGGGCGCGATGGACGCCGCCTCGCCAGGCGACAGGGCATGCGCCAACAGGGCCTGGCGGCCAGCCCGGCCCCGGACGTCGCGATGGTTCGGCGCGGCGGAGCGGAGCCGGTCGTGGCGATCCGGGTCCGACAATGCCGGAGGGAACAGCAGGGCCTGGATCGTGGGCGGCTCGACCTGGGCCGACGTCGTCCGCGCCGCGTAGCGCACCAGCAGGGCCAGCAGGACCAAATGGAAGACGACCGACAGGGCGATCGCGGCCGTCCGCGCGCCGCCGCCCCGTGACTTCCCGCGTTCGGCCATGCCGCCCCGTCCTCCCAAGACGGCGGGCACTGCGCCCTGGATTGCGGACTGAAGTGTGGCCGAGCTTGGACCTCTTCGAGGCCTCGAACGCCGTTGTCATCCCGGAAAGCGCGCAGCGCTTGTCCGGGACCCAGGTGAACCGCACCGCGCCAGCCCAGTCCCCTGGGTCCCGGACAGCCCCTGCGGGGCTTCCGGGATGACAACGTGAAGGGAGGCGGCGGAAAATCCGCTCCCTCTTGTCGGCCTGTGCGCCCTTGCCCCGTCCTAGCTCCGAACACCGAAACGGAGCCGACCCCATGTCCTTCCAAGGCTATCTCAACACCATCCAGGCCAAGACCGGCCTCGACGCCGAGGGGCTGAAGACGGCCGCCGACGCGGCCGGGCTATCGGCGGGCGGCGCGCTGAAGCCGGGGGTCAAGGCCGGCCAGGTGGTGGCCTGGGGCAAGGGCGAGCTGGACCTGGGCCACGGCCATGCCATGGCGATCTACGCCCTGCTGTCGGGCAAGCGGGCGGAGGGGGACGCGTAGGGGGACGGCCGGGTAGCTCGAAGCCTCAAAAGGGTTGTCATCCCGGAAGCCTCGCAGAGGCTTTCCGGGATGACAACGAAGAGGGAGGGCGCGGCCCCCGCGCCCCTACCCCGCGATCGGCGACAGCGACTTCAGCTCGTTCAGGCCCTTGACGCTGTTCTTGGCCCAGGTCTCGACCTGGCGGCCGAAGTCCTGGCGGTTGCTGACCCGGTTGCGCCATTCCATCGAGAAGTCGTCGATCGTCCGGCTGTCGACCGCCCGGCCCAGCAGCGAGCCGGTCAGGGAGTCCCGGGCTTCCACCACCAGGGTGGCCCCGCCCGCGTCGCGGCTGTAGCTGCGGACGATCCCGGGGGTGTCGATGTCCGGCGCGGTGACGGTGATGTCGATCAGGGCCGTGCGCACCCGCAGGACGTCGGACGCCGCCTCGGTGACCACCGGATAGCCGCCGTCCGTATAGGCCTTCTCGAGGATCTTGGTGGCGCCCTTGCGGCCCTCCTCGGCGATGCGCGCGATGTCCCGGTCGGTGATCTCCATCGAGGGCGACCGCTGGTCCCTGTTGAAGTCGCGCTGCCAGTTCTTCTCGAACGCGATCTCGGTGGGGTCGATGATCACCTTGGCGTAGCCGCGGAAGTCGGCGCCGGGCCGCAGATAGACCAGCTCGAACCGCTTGGCCTTGACCTTGACCAGCCCGTCCCACTCGGCCGGCGGCTTGGCCGCCAGGGCGGGTCGGGCGACGGCGGTGAAGACGAGGCCGCCCAGGGCCAGGGTGGTGAAATGCCGTCTGTCCATGGTCGCGCTCCGGAGGCCTGATCCGTGGCGACGATCCGGCGGAGGCCCCAGGGTGTCTATCGGTGCAAACCCTGGGTTCACCCCGGCGATCGCCCCCGTTTCGATCCCTCTCCCATGGGGAGAGGGAGGGGTCCGCGCGAAGCGTGGGAGGGTGAGGGGTAAGGCGTCGGGCGGCGCGCCGGCGGGGCGTCTGTGCGAAAACGGCGAGGGTGTAACCCCTCACCCTCCCACCGCTACGCGGCGGGCCCCGCCCTCTCCCTCTGGGAGAGGGTGAGACATCCTCAGTCCTCGGGGTCGTAGATCACGTCGCTCTTGTCGTACATCAGGTCGGTCGCCACGAAGTCCAGGGCGTCCTCCGGGTCCTCGAAGCACAGCTCGCTGACCGTCTGGTCGCGCACCGAGATGCCCGCCTTGTGGGTGCTTTCCGGGTCGCCGGTGATCAGCGGGTGCCACAGCGGCAGGCTCTTGCCCTCGTGCAGCCGGCGGTAGGCGCAGGACGGCGGCATCCACTCCAGCCCCTCGATGTTGTGGGGCGTCAGCTTGATGCAGTCGGGCACGGTCTTCCTGCGGTTCGGATAGTCCTTGCAGGTGCAGCGGTGCTCGTCGAACAGCTGGCAGTGCACCCGCGTGGGGATGATCTCGCCGGTGTCTTCGTCTTCGAAGCGAACCAGGCAGCAAAGGCCGCAGCCGTCGCATAGACTCTCCCACTCGGGGACGGTCATCTGGTTTAGGGACTTCGTCTCCCAGAAAGGTTTGCGCGCCATCATCGCGGCGTCCTAAACCCAAATGACGCTGAGACCAAACGGGACCGTGGGGCCGACTTGAACGACTGGACGCTGCCGCCCTATCGCTTCGACGACAAGCCGGCGGGCCAGGAGCCCGCGCGGCCGCCGGAATTCGGCGCTTCCCCGCCCCCGCCGCCGCCTCCCGAGCCGCCGCCGGAAGAGCCCTACCGCGCGGATTTGAAGCACGCCAAGGCCAAGGCGAAGGCCCGCAAGGCGCGGTGGATCTGGATCCCGCTGCTGGTCGTGCTGGTCCTGGGCCTGCTGGCCGCCGGGGCCGGCGGGACCTATGTCTGGCTCAAGTACCTGAAGGACGCCCCGCCCCTGCCCTCGCGCGAGGCCCTGTTCGCCGTGAACCGGGCGCCGGGCATCCGCTTCGAGGACCGCAACGGCCAGGTGATCGCCACCCGCGGCCCGCGGTACGGCCAGCGCATCACCCTGGCGGGCGTGCCCAACTACGTGCCCCTGGCCTTCCTGGCCGCCGAGGACCGCCGGTTCTACAAGCACGGGGCCATCGACCTCTACGGCATCGCCCGCGCCGCCTGGGCCAACCACAAGGCGGGCCGCACCGTGCAGGGCGGCTCGACCCTCAGCCAGCAGCTGGCCAAGGGCCTGTTCCTGACCCCCGACCGCATCACCAGGCGCAAGGTCCAGGAGATGTACCTGGCCTGGAAGCTGGAGCGGGTGCTGACCAAGGACGAGATCCTCGAGCTCTATCTGAACCGGGTCTATTTCGGGGCCGGCACCTACGGCGTCGACGGCGCGGCCCAGACCTATTTCAACAAGCCCGCCAGCCAGCTGACCCTGTCGGAATCGGCCCTGCTGGCCAGCCTGATGAAGGCCCCCTCGCGCCTGGCCCTGACCCGCGACATGTCCGGCGCCCTGGCCCGCTCGCGCCTGATCCTGGCCAACATGCGCAAGGAGGGCTGGATCACCGCCGAGCAGGAGAGCCGGGCCCTGGACGACACCCCGCGCCTCTCGCCCCTGGCCGCCCAGGACGAGGGCGACTTCGGCTGGGTGCTGGACTACGCCACCTCGGAAGCCGTCCGCATCGCCGGCCAGAACGCCCCCGACCTGGTGGTGCGCCTGACCATCGACCCGCGCCTGCAGCACGCCGGGGCCCAGACGGTCCGCGAGGCCATCCGCGTGGCCGGCGAGGGCGCCGGGGCCCGCCAGGCGGCCCTGCTGTCGCTGTCGGGCGACGGCGCCATCCGCGCCATGGTCGGCGGCACCGACTACGGCGAAAGCCCGTTCAACCGCGCCGTCCAGGCCCGCCGCCAGCCGGGCTCGACCTTCAAGCCGTTCGTCTACGCCGCCGCCCTGGAGAAGGGGGTGCTGCCCACCGACATCCGCGTGGACGGCCCCGTCCAGTTCGGCGACTGGAAGCCCGAGAACTACGCCGGCGGCTATCGCGGCCCGATGACCGTGCAGGACGCCCTGGTCAATTCGATCAATACCATCGCCGTCAAGCTGGCCCAGGAGGCCGGGGGTCCCGCGATCGGCGACCTGGCCCGGCGGTTCGGGATCACCAGCCTGCCCTCCAACCCCGACCTGTCGGTGGCGCTGGGGGCCTACGAGGTCAACCTGCTGCAGCTGACCTCGGGCTTCCAGGTGTTCCAGCAGGGGGGTCTGCGCGTCCAGCCCTACGTGATCGAGAGCATCGCCACCCAGGGCGGCGAGCCGATCTTCAACCACACCGCGCCCGCGACGCCATCGAGCGTCTACGACATCAGCAAGGCCAGCATGATGGTCAAGATGATGAAGAAGGTGGTCGAGGTGGGCACCGCCAAGCGGGCCGCGTTCGGCTGGCCGGCGGCGGGCAAGACCGGCACCAGCCAGAACTGGCGCGACGCCTGGTTCGTGGGCTTCACCCCCGACTACGTGACCGGCGTCTGGGTGGGCAACGACGACGACCGGCCGATGAACAAGGTGGTCGGCGGCGACATCCCGGCCAGCATCTGGCGGCGCTACATGCTGGTGGCCCACGAGGGCGTGGCGGTGCGCGACTTCCCGTGGCTGCTGCCCGATCCCGAGCCCCAGTCCTCGCCCGATCCCCGCAACGGCTTCTACGAGACCCTGTCGGCCGAATTCGCCCGCTCGGCCTCGGAGCTGGAGCCCCCGGCCACGCCGGACAGCGCGCCGACGCCGGGCCAGGCGCCGGAGCAGCTGCCTTACTAGGCAACCTGAATCCCTCTCTCTTTGAGAGAGGGAGGGGCCCGCCGCGAAGCGGTGGGAGGGTGAGTGGTTTCACCGCCGACCGGAAACCTCCATCCGTTCCGCCACGCTTGTACCGTGGGAAGAAGAGCAAGACGGCCGGCCGAACGGCCGACGCCCCTTTCGGTGAGGGTGTAACCACTCACCCTCCCATGGCTTCGCCATGGGCCCCTCCCTCTCTCCAAGAGAGAGGGTGTCGCGCGCCCTCCATCCCCGTTCCATCCCCCAAATGCCTGCCGCCCCGCAACCTCTTACGGCGCGCATCAAACCGTCTGAAATCAACCATTTGTGCGGTTACACATATCGATAATCGATCTGAAGATATCGACCGTCGATGAGCAACGTTACAGTACTTACAGCCTCGCAAGGATTCACACTCAGATCACAGAGCTATTTGAGGACTCATCTGAATAGTGAGGCTTAGATATCGGCGTTTTCTCTACGCCCCATTGCACCGCTGACACCCAAAAGTCCCATTCCTGCCGCAATTGGGTATCGGCCGTTGCTTGGATGTGACAGGTCCTAGACATATTCATTACATAACGGCGTCCACGATTGACGGTCGTCTCGGGCCGCTCCTATCCCAACGTCAACCGGGGACGGAGGTCCTCCGGGAAACCTGAAACTGACAGGGCGACGGGACGAGCGGGTCGATAGGGCCAGGCTCCGAGCGCCCGGAGGGACCGACATGAAATTGCAGACCAACCGCGGGCGCCTGCTCGCGACGACGATGATCGCGGGGGTCGCCACCTTCGCCGCCTTCGCCGCGAACGCCCAGGACGCCGCCCCCACGGCCGCCCAGGCCGCCGCGCCGGCCGACAACGAAGTCGAAGCCGTCGTCGTCACCGGCTCGCTGCTGCGCCGCACCGACACCGCGACCCCGTCGCCGGTGACCGTGCAGACCACCGAGCAGTTGAAGGCCCAGGGCATCACCACGATCTCCGACGCCATCCGCAGCCTGTCGGCCGACAACTCCGGTTCGATCCCCGCCGCCTTCGGCAGCGGCTTCGCCGCCGGCTCGACCGGCGTGTCGCTGCGCGGCCTGTCGGTCAACTCGACCCTGGTCATGATCGACGGCCTGCGGAACGCCAACTACCCGCTGGCCGACGACGGCCAGAAGGCGTTCGTCGACCTGAACTCGATCCCGTTCAACGCCGTTGAGCGCATCGAGACGCTGAAGGACGGCGCCTCGTCGCTGTACGGCGCCGACGCCATCGGCGGCGTCGTCAACATCATCATGAAGTCCAACTACCAGGGCATGAGCGCCGACGCCTCGTACGGCACCAGCCAGCACGGCGGCGGCGACCAGTTCCGCTTCACCGGCGACGTCGGCTACGGCGACCTGGATACCGACAAGTACAACGTCTACCTCGACGTCGAGTACCAGCTGGACAAGCGCATCAAGGGCGACCAGCGCGGCTTCCCGTACAACACCAACGACCTGACCTCGATCCCCGGCGGCCAGAACAACAACCCGCAGACCGGCGGCAGCACCTTCTACGGCAACGTCAAGCCGGCCACGATCACCGGCAACGACCTGACCACCGGCCTGGCCGTCGACGGTTCGGTCTGGCAGCCGCTGCGCACCTGCGCCAGCAACGCCCCGCTGACCGAGCAGTTCGACGAGGACGGCGTCTCGATGGGCACCTACTGCGCCCAGAACGTCGCCAACTTCGCCGACATCCAGCCCAAGCAGGAACGCGCCGCGATCTACGGCCGCTTCACGATCAAGCCGACCGACAACCTCGAAGCCTACATGTCGGGCAGCTTCGTCCAGTCGAAGACCTCGGTGAACGGCACCCCGACGACGCTCACCTCGAGCACGCCGAACAACCTGTCGAACCTGGTCCTGCCGGTGTGGATCTGCTCGGCCGGCGCCGACTGCGCCACCGCCGCCGACCGTCAGCTGAACCCGAACAACCCGTTCGCGGCCAGCGGCCAGTACGCCCTGACCAAGTACCGCTGGAGCGACATCCCGGCCACGTCGGACTACACCAACCGCATGCTGCGCCTGGTGGGCGGCGTGAAGGGCGCCGCCGCGGACTGGAACTACCAGGCCAACCTGGTGATCGCGCATGACTCGCTGGAAAGCACCCTGACCGGCTTCATCAGCTACAAGCAGCTGATGAGCGACATCCAGACGGGCGCTTACAACTTCATCGACCCGACCAAGAACAGCCAAGCCGTGCGCAGCGCGCTGTCGCCCGACCTGGCCAAGACCTCGACCACGGACCTGGACTCGATCAACTTCCAGGCCTCGCGTCCGGTCTTCAGCCTGCCGGGCGGCGACGCCCAGCTGGGCCTGGGCGGCGAGTTCCGCTACGAAGCCACCAACGACCCGGCCCTGAACCCGGTGAACGACGCCCAAGGCCTGGGCAACGCCCGCACCGAGGGCAACCGCACCGTGGCCTCGGCCTTCGCCGAACTGGGCATGCCGATCACCGACAAGATCGAAGTGAACGCCTCGGGCCGCTACGACCACTATTCGGACTTCGGCGGCAACTTCTCGCCGAAGATCGGCGTGAAGTTCACCCCCATCAAGACGGTCGCCCTGCGCGGCACGATCTCGAAGGGCTTCCGCGCGCCGTCGTTCTCGGAAGCCGGCAACTCGGCCAGCCAGGGCTTCACGACGTTCTCGTTCAAGGCGGACAAGTACGCGGCCTTCCGCGACTCGCACGGCAACAACGAGTACATCAAGGACTACTCGCTCTCGTCGATCACCACGGCCAACCCGGACCTGGATCCGGAAAAGTCGACCAGCTACACCCTGGGCGCCGTGTGGGCTCCGACCCGCAGCTTCAGCATCTCGCTGGACTACTACCACATCAAGAAGACCGACGTGATCGCCCAGGCCAGCGCCGGCGTCGCCCTGGCCGCGTACTACGCGGGCGAGGCCATCCCGGCCGGCTACATCGTCACGCCGGACGCGATCGACCCGGAACACCCGACGGCCCTGCCGCGCGTGCTGTCGGTCAGCTCGCCCTACATCAACGCCGACTCGCTGGTGACCAGCGGCCTGGACCTGAACGTCCAAGCCACGTTCTACCTGCCGGCCGACGTGAAGTGGACCAGCAACCTCGATGCCACGACCATCTTCGACTACAAGTACACGCAGGACGGCACGACGTATAACTACGTCGGCAAGGAAGCGCCGTACGTGCTGTCGTCGGGCGCCGGCACCCCCAAGAACCGCCTGTCGTGGACCAACACCTTCGAGCGTGGCCCGATCCACGTGACGGGCGTGATGAGCTACGTCAGCGGCATGCGCGAGGAAGACGACAGCTACACCGAGGGCTGCCTCTACGGCGACGCCGCCTTCAACTGCCGCGTCAAGTCGTTCACGACCGTCGACCTGACGGGCGCCTACGACGTGAACGAGAAGGCCACCGTCTACGCCGACGTGATGAACCTGTTCGACACCGGCCCGATGTTCAACCCGGCCAACTACGCCGGCGTGAACTGGAACCCGACCTACTCGCAGTCGGGCATCGTGGGCCGCTACTTCCGGGTGGGCGTCCGCCTGAAGTACTAGGATCTCGCGTACGGGGGCATCAGTTCGCCCCCGATGAGAGGAGGGGCCGCCCGCGAGGGCGGCCCCTTTTTCGTTGGGGACGACACAGGGGACACACACTCACTCTCAAGTCTCTGCCGGACTGGCTGAGGCCGTGCCGTGAGTGTGTGTCCCCACCTTCGCCCACCGCCTCACTTGACAATAGAACAAATAGAGAACATAATTTATCATCTTCGGGGGAGATCGCATCGATGCCCAGAACGGCGCGCGTGGTGTTCCCGGGCGTTCCGCATCATGTGACCCAGCGCGGCAATCGACGGCAGTCGACCTTCTTCAGCGTAGACGACTACGCGACCTATCTACGCATCGCAGCCGGCGTCTTCGCCGAGGCCGGGGTCCAGGTCTGGGCCTATTGCCTGATGCCCAACCACGTCCACCTGATCGCGACGCCTCCCGACGAGGCGAGCCTGGCGCGCGCGATCGGCGCGGCTCACGTCCGCTACGCGCGTCATATCAATCGCCGCGAAGTTGGTCGGGCTACCTCTGGCAAGGCCGGTTCGCCTCGTTTCCGATGGACGAGCCATACCTTCGGCTTTGCGCTCGCTATGTAGGCCTCAACCCCGTGCGCGCGGGCTTGACCAAACGGGCCGCCGACTGGCCCTGGTCCAGCGTGCGGGCGCACCTGACCGGCGAGGCCGATCCCCTGCTGACGCCCGAACCGCTGGCCGAACTCCTGGGCGCGGAGATGGCGACCTTCTTCGATCTCGACGCTCCCGAAGAAGGATACGATCTGGTGCGCGGCGCCACGCGGACAGGCCGCCCCTTGGGATCAGCGGCCTGGCAGCGGGCGACACAGGGGACACACACTCACTCCACGGCCCCAGCCAGACCGGCCAAGGCCTTGCCGTGAGTGTGCGTCCCCGTCAGACCCTGTAGGCCCTGTTGATCCGGTAGTAGGCCAGCAGCACCGCGCCGACGATCAGGGGCGGGAGGAGCGCGAACAGCCAGCCGCCGAGGTCGATCCCGGACGGGGCGGCGCCCGCGGCCAGGCCGGTCATGATCCCGATCCAGGCCAGGGAAACCACCGTCCAGCAGGCGAAGGTGCGGGCCCAGCCCTCCAGCCGCCAGAGGGCCAGGGCCAGGCCGCCGCCCATGGCCAGGAACAGGGCGGTCAGGCCGGCCCGCGCGCTCGCGCCGGCGCCCGGGTCGAGCGCGCCGATCAAGGTCCAGATCAGGCCGCCGCCCAGGACCAGCAGCACGCAGGAGCCGACGCCGTAGGTGATCCGCGAGGCCGCCATCCGGGCGCGCCAGGCCCGCGGCGCCCGGTCCCAGATCGCGTTGGCGGCGATCACCGCCAGGATGCAGCCCCCGCCCAGCAGGAACAGGTTGCGCGCCCCGCTGCTCTCGGCGGCCCGCGCGCTGAGCCCTTCGCCGACGATCCAGAAGAACGCGCCGTAGAGCAGCACGGCCACGACCCGCCCCAGTCGCGACTTCGAGAGCCAGGCGTTCGGCACGAGCTGCAGCAGGAGGAACAGCCAGAAGAAGCCGCCCAGGCGGTCCACGACCGAGGGCCACAACCGTCCGTCGGCGAGCCAGAGCAGACCGGCCACCGCGACGGCGGCGACCATGTGGACGCGATAGGGTTTGGCGATGGGTTCGGCGGTGTCGGTCATGCTCGCCAAGGTAGCGCTAGTTTCGCCCGCCGGGGCAAGCCCCAATAAATCCCACCGCCCCCTCGCCCCGCCTGCTATACGCCCCCATCTCCTCCCCTTCCCGTCCGACAGTTAGACCCTCTCGATCATGGCTTCCCCGACTCGCGCCCCTGTCCTGGCCCTCAAGGACGTCCGCCTCGCCGATGGGGCCAAGCCGCTGTTCGACGGGGTGGACCTGGCGCTGGAGCCGCGGGTGCGCGCCTGCCTGGTCGGGCGCAACGGGGCGGGCAAGTCGACCCTGCTGAAGATCCTGGCCGCCCAGGGGATCGAGGCCGACAGCGGCGAGCGCGCGGCCCAGCCCGGCGCCAAGATCGTCTATGTCAGCCAGGAGCCGGACATCACCGGCGAGACCCTGCTGGACTACTGCACGGCCGGCGGCGCCGAGGACTATGAGGCCCACGCCACCCTGGCCGACTTCGGCCTGGACTACGCCAAGAGCACGGTGGGCCTGTCGGGCGGCGAGCGGCGCCGGGCGGCGCTGGCGCGGGCGTTCGCCGAGCAGCCCGACGTGCTGCTGCTGGACGAGCCGACCAACCACCTGGACATCTTCGCCATCCAGACGCTGGAAGAGGAGCTGGCCAATTCCAAGTGCGCGGCCCTGATCGTCAGCCACGACCGCGCCTTCCTGAACCGGGTCACCCAGCGCACCTTCTGGCTGGAGCACCGCAAGGTGCGCCGCCTGGACAAGGGCTTCCACGAGTTCGAGGTCTGGAGCGAGCAGGTGCTGGCCGCCGAGGCCGACGAGGAGCGGCGCCTGAACAAGCAGCTGGAGCGCGAGAACGCTTGGCTGGCGCGCGGCGTCCAGGGCCGCCGGGCCCGCAACGAGGGCCGCCGCCGGGCGCTGATGGACCTGCGCGCCCAGAAGCGCGACCTGCAGGCCGACAAGCGCGGCAGCATGACCCTGGCCGTCGAGAGCTCGGGCACGTCCGGCAAGAAGGTGGTCGAGGCCAAGCACGTCACCAAGACCTTCGGCGAACGGGTGATCGTCCAGGACTTCTCGACCCGCATCCTGCGCGGCGACCGGGTGGCCCTGGTCGGTCCCAACGGGGCGGGCAAGACCACCCTGGTGCGCATGCTGCTGGGCGAGATCCCGATCGACAGCGGGACCATCACCCTGGGCACCAATCTCGAGATCTCCTACGTCGACCAGAACCGCATGGCGCTGTCGGAGAAGATGACGCTGTGGGACTTCCTGACCCCCGGCGGCGGCGACTCGATCCTGGTGCGCGGCCAGCCCAAGCATGTGGCCGGCTACGCCAAGGAGTTCCTGTTCACCGAGGCCCAGCTGCGCCAGCCGGTCACCAGCCTGTCGGGCGGCGAGCGCAACCGCCTGCTGCTGGCCCGGGCCCTGGCCACGCCGACCAACCTGATGGTCCTCGATGAGCCGACCAACGACCTCGACATGGACACCCTTGACCTGCTGGAAGAGGTGCTGGCCGACTTCGAGGGAACCCTCATCCTGGTCAGCCACGACCGCGACTTCATCGACCGCCTGGCCACCTCGACCATCGCCATGAACGGCCACGGCAAGGTGCTGGAGACGCCCGGCGGCTGGAGCGACCTGATCGACCAGGCCCCGGACTTCTTCAAGGGCGCGCGGGGCGCGGCCGGCGACTTCGCCACGGGCGCGGGCTCGCACAAGGCCATCGTCACCCCGTCGGCCCCGCCGCCGCCGAAGAAGACCGTCAAGCTGTCCTACAAGGACCAGCGGCGGCTCGAGGAGTGCGAGGCCCTGATCGTCGCCTCGCCCACGATCATCGGCGACCTGGAGGCCAAGCTCCACGACCCGAACCTCTACGCCAAGGACCCCGTCGGCTTCGACAAGCTGATGAAGGCCCTGGACAAGGCCCGCGCCGACCTGGCCACGGCCGAGGAGGACTGGCTGGCCCTGGAGGAGAAGAAGGAAGCGCTGGCGGGCTAGCTGGCCTTGTCCAGGCGGTCGGCCGTCTCCCGGTCCGACTTGGCGCCGGGGCCGTCGCCCAGCTCGTCCTTGACGTCCGCGCGCCAGCGCAGGGCGTCGGCGTATTCCGGATCGGCCGCCAGGGCCGCGTCCAGCTCCTCGAGCGCGCGGCGGTAGTCCTTCACCAGCCAGTAGACCCGGCCCTTGCGGGCCAGGGTCATGCTGTCGTTCGGCGACAGGCGCAGCGAGGCGTTCAGGTCGCGGATGGCCCGGTCGTAGCGGCTCTGGTCGATGAACACGTCGGCGCGGTTGTAGTAGGCCGGCTCGTAGTCGGGCTGGACGACGATCGCCTGGTCGTAGTCGGCCAGGGCGGCGGCGTAGCGTTCGGCCCGGGCGTGGGCCAGGGCGCGGTTGTTCAGGACGAAGGCCGACTTGGGGGCCAGCTTCACCGCCGCGTCAAGGTCGGCCATGCCGGCGGCCTCCTGGTCGTCGAGGGACAGCACCTGGGCCCGGGCGACCAGCAGGTCGGCGTCGTCCGGCGCCAGGGCCACGGCGCGGCCGTAGTCGGCGATGGACTCCCGCAGGCGGCCCATTCGGCGCAGCAGTCGCGCGCGGGAGCGCCAGGCCCCGGCGTCCTTGGCGTCCAGCTTCACGGCCTGGTCGTAGGCGCGCTTGGCCTCGTCGTACTGGCCCTGGTTCACCAGGGCGTCGCCCAACGAGATCTGCAGGTCCGCGCGTTTCGGCGCCGCCTGGGTCGCCAGGCGGTAGGCCGCGACCGCCGCCGGCCAGTCCTCGCGATCGGCGTAGACGATGGCCTTGTTGACCTTGGCGGCGATGTTGGCGGGATCGATGGCCAGGACCTGGTCGTAGGTCTTCAGCTCCGCATCGTCCTCGTTCAGGTTGCCCAGCTCGATGCCGATATTGATCAGGGCGTCCAGGTCCTTGGGGTCCAGCTCGGCGGCCTTGCGGAAATCCGCGAGGGCCGCCTCGTGCTCGCTCTTCTTGGACAGCTGCTGGCCGCGATTGTAGTAGGCCGCGGCGCTCTTCGGCAGGGCGGCGATGACGACGCCGTAGGCCTCTATGGCCCGGGTCGTCTCGTCCCGGGCGCCCAGGATCATGGCGCGCTCGAACAGCAGGTCGGTGTTCTTCGACGCGCGCTTGAGGCCGGCGTCGGCCGCCGCCAGGGCCGCGTCGTAGCGTTCGGCCTTGCGCTCGAGGAACGCCACGGCGACCCAGGCGTCCAGATAGTCCTCGTCCAGCTTCACCGTCTCGCGGTAGGCGGCGAGGGCCTCGTCGGGCCGCTCCAGCGCTTCCAGGGCCCGGCCCTGGACGTAGCGGGCCCGCGCCAGCTTGGGCTCCACCCGGATGGCCGCCTCCGCGTCGCGCAGAGCCGCGGCCTTGTCCGAGCCCAGCTCGAGCAGCGACCGGTAGGTCAGGGCCCGGGCGTCGGCCGGGTCGGCCGCCGCCGCCACGCCGTAGGCCTTCAGCGCCTCCGCCGTGCGCTTCTGGTATTCGATCGCCAGGCCCAGCGGCAGCAGGATGTCCACGTCGCCGGGCGACAAGGCCAGGGCCGACCGCAGGTCGCGCTCCGAGGCCGCCGGATCGTCGTCCATCGTCAGGTCGGCGCGCTGCACATAGGTGCGGACCGACTTGGGGTCGACCGCCAGGGCCGCGTCGTAGTCGGCCTTGGCGCCGGCGCGGTCGTCCTTGAACCACTGGCGCACGCGGCCGCGGTACAGCAGGGCCGCGGCGTTGCGGGGCTGGACCTTGAGGGCGGCGTCGAAGTCGGCGATCGCCTCGTCGGCCCGGTCCTGGTCCATGCGGGCCGCGCCGCGCGCGACCAGGGCCCCGGCGTCGCCGGGCGCCAGCTTGAGGGCGGCCTCGGCGTCCTTCTCGGCCTCGGCGTTGAGGTCCAGCCGCCACTTGGCCTGGCTGCGGATGGTCAGGACCTTGGCGCGCTGCGCCGGATCGGCCACGCCCGCCTCGATCGCCTTGTCGCAATCGTCGACGACCTTCTTGCGGTCGCCCTTGTGCGGGAAGGCCTCGCCGGCCAGGCACGCGGCCAGGGGGTCGGAGGCCGGCGCCGTGGCGGCCAGGCTGGGGACCGAGGCGGCCGTCGCCAGCAGGGCGAGGACCAGGGACGGCAGGCGGACGGGACGGTTCATGGTTCTGCTCACTTCGTCCAGCCCGCGGGATAGGCCACGCCGACGATCGGGTCGCGGGCCAGCCATTTGGCCGCCGCCGCCCGCACGTCCTGCAGGCTCACCGCCGACATCAGCGGCTCGTAGCTCAGCGCCTCCTCGAGGATCGCCGGATCCTCGTTCGAGCCGGCCATCGCCCCGGCCCACCAGGCGTTGGTGTCGCGCCGGGCGCGGGCGGCGGCCATGATCGGCTGGCGCGCGTCCTCCAGCATCTGGGGCGTGATCTCGCCGGCCCGGAGCTGGGCGGCGACCTTGCCGGCCTCCTCCACCAGCGCGTCGATGTCCTTGGGGGCGGCGTCGATATTGACCTGCAGCACGCCCTGGTCGCCGAAATCGGGACCCAGGGTGAAGACCTGGGGCGCGTAGGTCTTGCCCAGCTCCTCGCGGATGCGCCGGCGCAGCGCCGTGTCGAACACGGCCGCCAGCAGCTTGAGCGAATACTCCTCGGGCCGGCGCTCCGGCGTGGAGACATAGAGCGGCCAGAGCAGCTGGGCGGCGGCCTTGTCCCGCTGGCCTTCGTGCGTGACGTGGATCGGCGGGACCGGCGCGTCGGGGTAGCGCATGAACTGGGGCTGGACCCGGTCGCGCGGCGCGGTCGACCGCGCCGGCAGGGCGCCGAAGGTGGTCGAGACCGCCGCGATCGCCGTGGCCTCATCGATGTCGCCGACGATCGTCAGTTCGACCGGCGCGGTCGTCAGGATCGGCTTGAACACGCGCTCGAAGTCGGCCGACCGGATCCGCGCCATCTCCTCGCGCGACGGGGCGTTGCCGGGCCAGTCCGGCGCGATCTTGCGCGCGACCGCCATGTTCACCGCGGCCTCCGGCTGGGTCAGATAGGTCCGGTACATCATGTCGATGGCCGTCGGCAGCCGCGCGTCCAGCGACGGCCGGAACCCGGGGTCCGACATGTAGGCGGCCATGACCTGCAACTGGTCGTCGACCCCGCTGGTGAAGGTCGTGTTGCGCATCGAGAAGCCCTTGGGACCCATGCCCAGCTGGAAGGCCCAGGCGGCCCGGGTCTCGAACATCGTCTGGATGTCCTCGAAGCTGTGCTTGCCCAACCCGCCGGCGATCACCACCGCCGAGCCCAGTTCGGCGGCGGCATACTGGCTGTCGTCGACCTCGCGCCGGCCGGCGCCGAAGTTGAGCCGGACCTCGACCTTGTTGGGCTCCAGCTTGGTCTGCTTGAAATCCAGGACCAGCCCGTTGGCGAAGCGCAGGCGGGTGAAGCCGGGATCGGCCACCGGCTCGCGCTTGATCACCTTCCCCGGCTTGCCGAAGCTCGTATAGCCCCAGGTCAGGGCGGCGCGGTCGGCGTAGCGCGCCTGCGGCGTCTCGCCGGCCCCGCGGGTCCAGGCGGCCAGCAGCGCCTCGCGCGAGGCCGGCTTGGCGCCCGTCATGAACAGCAGGGGCTCCGAGCCCGTCCAATCCGCCGCGAAGCTGGCCTTGACCTCGTCGGGCGTCATGTCCTCCACCGCCAGGTCGTAGGCGTAGATGGCGTCGGCGGGGCTGGTCGCCACGTCGCCGACCAGGGCCTTGGCGACGATGTCGTCGGCCAGGTTGGACGACTTGCGCGACCCCACGCCCACCACGCCGCCGCGCAGGCGGGCGCGGGCGATCTCGACCGCCTTCTCCACCTCCAGCTCGGTAGGGCCGTCCTTGGCGAACCGGTTGATCTCGGCTTCCCCGGCCCGCAGGGCCTCGGCCCAGCCGTCGCCCGTGGGCATGACGATCAGGCAGGCGATCCCCATGTCCCGCACCTCGGTCGACAGGGCCATGGCGCCCAGCAGGTGGTCCTCGTTGGCGGCGGCCTTCTGGGCCAGCCTCTGGTTCAGGATCGCCTGCCAGACCTGGCTGCGCGTCCGGACGCGCAGGCGCGCGACGTCGTCCTTGGCGACGGGGTCGCCGGGGCGCACCCGGCAGGCGCTGAGCACGGTGGGCAGGCTCTCGCCGGCCACGGACAGCGCGTCCTGGACCCGGCCGGGCGGCGGCTGCACGATCTTGGCCCGCACCGGCTTGGGGCCGCGCCCCGTCCAGCTGGAGAAGGCGCTCTCGACCATCGACCGCATGTCCTCGACCGGCATGTCGCCGACCACGGTCACCACGGCGTGCTCGGGGCGGTACCAGGTGTCGTAGAAGCGCTTGAGGTCGGCCGCTCGGGCGGCCTGGACCGTCTCCAGCGTGCCGATCGGCGAGCGTTCGGCCGACCGCTGGCCGGCGCCCTGGAACTTGGCGGCGGTCTCCTGGGCGGTCAGCAGCGGATTGCTGCGGGACTCCATCTCGGCGATCACCACGCCGCGCTCGAGGTTCACCGCCTCGTCGGAGAAGATCACGCCGTCGGCCACGTCGCGCAGCCAGCCGAAGCCGGTCTTCAACTGCGCCGGGTCGGGCGCGGGCATGTCCAGCTGGTAGGTCGTCGAGAAGATCGTCGTGGCGGCGTTCTGGTCGCGCCCGAACGCCACGCCCCAGGGCGCGAAGACCTTGTCGGTCGCGCCGTTCGGGAAGCCGCGCGTCGAGCGGAAGGCCATGTGCTCGATGAAGTGGGCCAGGCCGCGCTCGGGATCGGCCTCCTCGTAGCTGCCCACGTCGATCGCGAACCGCAGCGAGACCGCGCCCTTGGGCGCGGCGTTGCGCATGATCAGGTAACGCACGCCGTTCGGCAGGGTCCCGCGCGTGATGCTGGGGTCGGGCGTCAGGGACGCGTGATCGACCTTGGGGGCCGCCCGAACGGCCTCCTCCGCCCGGGCGCCGCCCGTGGCGATGACGGCGAACGCCAACGCGCCCGCCATGCCCGCGATTTTCCTCAAGACGCCCCCGGAACGCTGAACTCAACCCCAGGGAAGGCCTAGCCGTTATGGCGACGCTTCGCCAGAGGGTTCGAACACGCCCTACACCACCACCTGCGACCCCATCTCCACCACCCGGCCCGCCGGGATGTGGAAGAAGTCGACCGGGTCGGCGGCGTTCTTGACCATCCAGATGAACAGCTTGTCGCGCCACAGCGGCATGCCCTCGTGGGGCGAGGCCACCACCGTGCGGCGGCCGACGAAGAACGAGGTCGACATCAGGTCGAAGGCCAGGCCCCGGCGGCGGCAGCTGCCCAGGGCGCGGGGGATGTGCGGGGTCTCCATGAAGCCGTAGCGCACGGTCACCCGCTTGAAGCCGGGGCCCAGCGGCGCGATCTCGATCCGGTCCTTCTCGTCCACGCGCGGCCGGTCGGCGGTGACCACGCTCATGACGATGTTGTCGGCGTGCAGGATCTTGTTGTGCTTGAGATTGTGCAGCAGGGCCGTGGGCGCGACCTCGGCGTCGGCGGTCAGGAAGATCGCCGTGCCCGGCACGCGGTGCGGCGGCCGCGCCTCCAGGGTGGCGATCAGGTCGGCCAGGGGGATGTTGTCGCGGTGGGCCTTGGCGTGGACGATGTCGGCGCCCTCGCGCCAGGTCCACATGACCACGACGATGGCGGCGGCCACCACCAGCGGCACCCAGCCGCCGTCGGCGATCTTCAGGACGTTGGCGCCCATGAACACCAGGTCCAGGGCCAGGAACGGGGCCAGCAGCAGGGCGCAGGCCCACAGCGGCCACTTCCAGTAGCCGCGCATCACCACCGCCAGCAGGACCACGGTCACCACCATGGTCGTGGTCACCGCCACCCCGTAGGCCGAGGCCATGTTCGACGAGGTGCGGAACATGAACAGCAGGAACAGCACCCCCGCGGCCAGGGCGACGTTGATCGGCGGCACGAAGATCTGGCCGGCCACCGTCTCGCTGGTCCGCTTGATGTTGATCCGCGGCAGCAGGCCCAGCTGCACCGCCTGCTGGGTGACCGAGAATGCGCCGGTGATGACCGCCTGGCTGGCGATGATGGTGGCCAGGGTCGTGAGGATGATGACCGGCCAGTAGAAGGCGTCCGGGATCAGGCCGAAGAACGGGTTGGCCATGGCCTTGGGGTCGGCCAGGCACAGGGCGCCCTGGCCCAGATAGTTCAGCATCAGGCACGGCAGGGCCACGGTCAGCCAGCCCAGGCGGATCGGGGCTTTGCCGAAGTGGCCCATGTCGGCGTACAGCGCCTCGGCCCCGGTCACGCACAGGAAGACGCTGCCCAGGATGGTCACGCCCAGAGGGCCGTCGGCGACCAGCAGGCGGACGGCGTGCATCGGGTTCAGGGCGGCCAGGATCTCGGGGCGGGCCAGCACGTGCGGCAGGCCCAGGGCGGCCAGGGTCAGGAACCAGACCAGCATGATCGGCCCGAAGAACTTGCCCATGGTCTCGGTGCCGCGCATCTGCACGGCGAACAGGCCCAGCAGGATGGCGGCGGCCAGGGGCAGGACGAACGGGGCGAAGTGCGGGCCGATCACCGGGGCGGTCGTCAGGCCCTCCACCGCCGACAGCACCGAGATCGCCGGGGTGATCAGGCCGTCGCCGTAGAACAGGGCCGCCCCCGCCACGCCCAGCAGCATCAGCCAGGCCGAGCGCTTCTTCAGGGCCCGTTGGGCCAGGGCCATCAGGGCCAGGGTGCCGCCCTCGCCGCCGTTGTCGGCCCGCATGACGATGACGACGTATTTGAGCGTGACCACCAGGGTCAGGGCCCAGAACACCAGCGAGACCACGCCGAACACCGCCAGGCGCGGGTCGACCGCCCCGGCGTGGGCCAGGGCCTCGCGCATCGAATAGAGCGGGCTGGTGCCGATGTCGCCGAACACCACCCCCAGGGCGCCGAGCCACAGGGCGCCGAACCGGGCCGCGCGGGCGGCCGGCTCGGCCGGTTCGGGGGATGTATGGGCCATCGGCTCCGGAGTCCGTCGAAAGGAGCGACGGCCTACGCCCACGGGGCATAAGGGCTCCATGCGGATTCCCGGGCCGGGCATAAGGGAGTTATAAAGATCAGCATACGGATCGAATAAGCGCCGATGCACGGCTTTTCGTCGATTTCTCGACTTAGGAACACCCGCCGCCGGGCCCCGTTGATCTCCCCGCCGGAAGCCTCCGGCGCGATCAGGGAACCACGACCATGGGCGAGCAAGACAACCGCGAGAACCTGCAGCAGCAACCGTCCGACGACCAACGCCGGCAGGCCGACCAGCAGAACCAGCAGGGCGAGACCCGTACCCCGCAGCAGCAGCAGGACGACGCCGCGCGCAACGCGCCGGGCCAGCAGAACCAGCAGGGCCAGCGCCGTGACGACGGCCTGAACGAAGGCGTCGAGGGCACGCGCGTCGAAGGCCTGGACGAAGGCCTGGAAGGCGGCGTCGACACCGGCGCCATCGAGCCGGGCAACACCGGCCAACGCTGATCCCGCGATCAAACGACGAGGCCGCCCCCTCCCCGGGGCGGCCTTTTCCGTCCGCGATTTCCGTAAAGAGACCCCACAGGAGCACGCCGTGTTTGGTGGCGAACGACTGGCGCGCATCGGCGCCTTCACCCCGGAATTCCCCGACGCCGAGGCCCTGCACCGGGGCTTGGCCCACTGGAACCACCGCCGCCTGGCGGTCGGCACGCCCGATCCCGACTGGCGGGCCGAGCTGTCCGACGACGCCCGGATGAAGCGGATCGAGGGCGAGTATGTCGAGCAGTTCCGCGACCACATCCTGCCGCTGGTCAGCGGCGTGCCGACCAACGCCGACGACTTCGTGGCCTGGTTCGAACAGCTGCAGGAGACCGGGCCCGGCCAGGACGACCCGCTGTTCGACTGGCTCGAAGGCGCGGCCAGCCTTCCGGACCTGCAGTGGTTCCTGACCCAGGAGGCGGCCGGCGAGGCCGGCTTCGACGACCTGGTGGCCATGACCCAGGTCAAGGTCAGCGACCGCGCCAAGCTGGAGCTGGCCCGCAACTACTGGGACGAGATGGGCCGCGGCGCGGCCGCCGGCATGCACGGCCCGATGCTGACCCGCACGACGCAGGTCTTGGGCCTGACCCCGACCATCGATTCCACCCTGTGGCAGTCGCTGGCCCTGGCCAACACCATGACCGCCTTCGCCACGACGCGGCGCTACACCTACCAATCGATCGGCGCCCTGGGCGTGGTCGAGCTGACGGCGCCCGGCCGCGTGGCCTGCGTCGACGCCGGCCTCAAGCGCCTGGGCGTCTCGCCCTCGGCCCGCAAGTATTTCGCCCTGCACGCCCAGCTGGACATCGAGCATTCCAAGGCCTGGAACGCCGAGGCCCTGCATCCCCTGGTCAGCGAATTCCCCGACTGCGCCCGCTTCATCGCCGAGGGCGCGGTCATGCGCCTGATCTGCGGCGAGCAGTGCTTCGACACCTATCGCGCGCACCTTTGGGCGCACGTGCACCCGGTGGTCTACGCGGCGGAATGACAGACCGGGGACATGCCCTTGCGGCGTGTCCCCAACCGCAAGCGCCGCGCCAAGACTTGGGGACACGCCGCGAGGGCATGTCCCCGGTTGCTAATCGTGCAGCGGCGCCTCGGCCTGCTTGCGCGACGGGTCCGTCACCACCGTCCCCACCGAGGCGGCGATGACGAAGGCGATGGCCAGCCACTGGCGGCCGACCAGGTGCTCGCCCAGCACCAGCAGGCCCGCCAGGGCGCCCACCGCCGGCTCCAGGCTCAGCATCACCCCGAAGCTGCGCTTGGAGATGCCGCGCAGGGCGACCATCTCCAGCGAATAGGGGATGGCGCTGGACACCACCGCCACCACCAGGCCCAGGCCCAGGGCGAGCGGGCTGAGCAGGGCCGCCCCGGCCGCGACCAGGCCGAACGGCGCCACCACCAGGGCGGCCGTGGCCATCCCCAGGGCCACCGAGCGGCCGCCGTGCAGGTGCCCGGTCCGCTGGCCGGCCACGATGTACAGCGCCCAGCACACCCCCGCCGCCGCCGCGAAGCCCACCCCGACCAGGTCGAGGTTCAGGCTGACGTCGCCCAGCGGCAGCAGCAGGCCCAGGCCCGCGACGGCCAGGGCGATCCACAGGAAATGGATCGGCTTGCGCGCGTGGATCATCGCCAGGCTGAGCGGTCCGGTGAACTCGATAGCGATGGCCAGGCCCAGCGGGATGGTGCGGATGGCCATGTAGAAGCACAGGTTCATCACGCCCATCACCGCCCCGTAGCGGACGACGGCCAGCAGGTCCCCGCGGGTCATCGGCATGCGCCAGGGCCGCCAGATCAGGCACAGGATCAGGGCCGAGAAACCCACGCGATAGGCGCTGGTCCCCTGAGCGCCGACCAGCGGGAACAGCGTCTTGGCGAACGAGGTGCCCGCGCACAGCGACACCATCGCGCCGACCAGGCACAGATAGGGCAAGGCGGCGCGCAGGCCGGCGGACGCGGTGAAGCGGGACATGGGGCGGTGTCTAGCAGGGAACGAGCGCTGTCTGCGACGATCAAAACCCTATTAGCACCGTCATCCCGGGCGGTTTGATAATGCGCAACTCACCCCGATCCCCGTCCAGCGTCGGTAGATCGCCTGATTTACGGTCCAGCGGACTTTGCCACGATGCGCCTTCCGCTTGGGAGCCCGCCCGTGGCCGTCCGCCGCCTCACCGCCGCACTGGCCGCCGCGCTCGTCCTGGCCGCCTGCGGAAGCACGCCCAAGGGTTTCCTGCTGCCGACCGCCGCGCCCGCGGCGCCCGGCGCGCGCCATATCGACATGCTGGTGGTCACCACCCGCGCGGCCTCGCCCGCGCCGGGGGTGATCTACGGCGGCGAGCGCGACACCAGCGCCTCGGCCGCCGAGATCGTGGTCTCGGTGCCGCCCAGCCACAGGATCGGGGCCGTCGAGTGGCCCAAGCACGAGCCGCCCGACCCGGCCACCGCGTTCACCACCGTCAGCCTGGCCCCGTCCGACAAGGCCAACACCCTGGCCTGGTTCAACCGCATGGGCGGCGAGCACGCGCGGCTGCTGGTGTTCGTGCACGGCTTCAACACGCGGTTCGAGAGCGCCGTCTACCGCTACGCCCAGTTCGTGGCCGACTCCCAGGCCGACGCCGCGCCGCTGCTGTTCACCTGGCCCTCGCGCGGCAAGCTGCTGGACTACCAGTACGACCGCGACAGCGCGATCTATTCGCGCGACGCCCTGGAGGAGGCCCTGACCAAGGCGGCCGACGCCCCGGCGGTCAAGGAGATGACCGTGGTGGCCCACTCTATGGGCACCTACCTGACCATGGAGGCCCTGCGCCAGCTGGCCATCCGCCGCGGCGGCCTGCCGGCCAAGATCAACAACGTGGTGCTGGCCTCGCCCGACATCGACCCGCAGGTGTTCGCCCACCAGGTGCAGGCCCTGGGCCCGAACCCGCCGCACATCACCATCTTCGTCTCGCGCGACGACCGGGCCCTGATGGTCTCGCGCCTGCTGTCGGGCAACCTGCTGCGCCTGGGCGCCATCGACCCCAGCCGCGAGCCCTTCCGCTCGAAGCTGGAGGCCAACGGCAACATCACCGTCATCGACCTGACCAAGCTGAAGGCCGGCGACAGCCTCAACCACGGCAAGTTCGCCCAGAGCCCCGAGGTGGTGAAGATGCTGGGCCAGCAACTGATCAACGGCCAGGTGCTGACGCAGGGGGAGTGAGGCTCTTCAAACCTGGCGGGGAACCGGCGTCCATTCGAACACCGCCTCGTAGAGGTCATCCCACCGCGGATTGTCCCGTTCGATCAGGTTGATCTTCCACTGCCGCCGCCACTCCTTCAGCGACCGCTCGCGCTGAATGGCCTCGGTCATCAGGTCATGCACTTCGTACCAGACCAGCCGGGTGAGGCCGTAGCGCTTGGTGAACCCGGGAAACACGCCGTCCCGATGCTGGATCATCCGGGTCTCGAAGGCGCTGGTCACACCGATGTAGAGCGTGCCCCGATAGCGATCGGCCATGATGTAGACGGCGATCCAGGATTCACGGCCAACCATGGGCGGATCTCGACGAGCTTTAAACGCGCGCAGGTTGCCATTTTGTTCTTAGCTTAACAACCGTCATCCCGGGCCTTGTGCCCGGGACCCCTCTGTCCGCCGCAGGTGCAGGAGGGGCGAACCGCCGGCGGTTCGCTTGCGCTTCACGTGGAAGCTGAACCAGGGGTCCCGGGCACAAGGCCCGGGATGACGATCGGAAAATTTGAAAGGACGGAAACAGGAAGAGCCTAGAACGCCTCGTCTTCCTCGGCGCCCTCTTCCTCTTCCCCGCCCATGGCCGCTTCCAGGCTCTCGATGATGTCGTCCATCTGGTCGGGCGTGATCGAGACGTAGAGCGCCTCGCCGCCGACGGCCGAGACCAGCAGGCGGTAGCCGTCCTCGGTTTCCTGCAGGCTGAAGGTTTCGAGGGGCTGCAGCTTGGCCATGGGGGTGTTCCGGCGTTCGGGATGGGGAACGGCGGATATAGGGGGTGTTCCCCCGGAAATCACCCCTTCAGCGCCCCGCGCCGCAGCATGGCGATGTGGCCGGCAATCAGGGCCTCGCGCTCGACCCACGGGAACTCGGAGCGGGCGATCAGCAGCGAGACCAGGCCGTGCAGGCCGGCCCACAGGGTCTGGGTCAGGCGCAGGGGGTCGTCGTCGCGGGTCAGGCCGGCGGCGTGCAGGTCGGCGATCATGGCCACGAAGCCCTGGAATGCCTCCATGCCCGCCGCCATCGGCCGTCCGCCGGTGCGGGCGTGGAACGAGCCCTCGGGGCCCTTCTCGACCATGAAGGCCACGCGGTAGGCGTCGGGCTCGCTGAGGGCGAAGTCGATATAGGTCATCATCGCCCGGTCGAACATTTCGGGCGTCGGCGTCCAGCGCGACCTGCCGTCGTCCATCCGCGCCTTGAGCTTGGCGAAGGCCCGCACGCACAGCTCGGCGATCAGGTCGTCCTTGGTGGCGAAATAGGCGTAGAGCGCCGGCTGGCTGATCCCCGCCGCCTCGGCGATCTGCCGGGTCGAGACCCCGTGCACGTCCTTGGCGCTGAACAGCCGCAGGGCCGCGTCGAGGATCTCCTCGCGGCGCTCGGCCCCCTGGCCCTTGGGTTTACGCGGCGATCGGACCTGGGGCGACTTCATCGTGTTTCAGCCTTTCCCAGGCCCGAGGCGGCTTGACAAGAAGCGATAATCTATCACTGATAACTTATCGCTGATCGATAGTCGAGGGGGTTGGGCTGTGCGTGGACGGATGGAAAGACGCGCGAACGCCAAGACCGCGAAACCCGCCCCCTCTCAGCCGTCATCCCGGGCCTTGTGCCCGGGACCCCTGGTTCAGCTCGCAGGTGAAGCGCAAGCGGTTCGCCAGCGAACCGCCCCTCCCGCACCTGCGGCGGATAGAGGGGTCCCGGGCACACGGCCCGGGATGACGGCGGAAGGGTTGGGGTCGGGCGTCACGATCATCCTCCTCGCAAGCGCCCTCCTCGCCGCCTGCGGTCCCGCCAAGACCCCCGCCGCCCCGCCGCCGCCCCAGGCGGTGGAGGCCGTCGCCGTCGTCGCCCCGCGCGCCAGCGGCGGGGTCACCGCCACCGGGACGCTGGAGCGTCGCCGCGAGATGGCGCTGTCGTTCCGCATCGCCGGGGTGCTGACCAAGGTCGGGGTCGAGGCCGGCGACCCGGTCCGGGCCGGCCAGGTGCTGGCCAGCATCGACCCCGCCGCCGTCGACGCCCGCCAGCAGGCCTCGTCGTCCGACCTCGACAAGGCCCGCCGCGACCTGGAGCGCGCCAAGACCCTCTACGCCAAGGGCTACGTGGCCAAGGTGCGGGTCGACGACGCCGAGAGCGCCGTGCGCTCGGCCGCCGCCGCCTACAATTCCGCCGCCTTCGACCGGCGCTGGGCCCAGCTGGTCTCGCCGGCGTCCGGCGTGGTGCTGGAGCGCAAGGCCCAGGCCGGCGAGGTGGTCCAGCCCGGCCAGGCCGTGGTCACCGTCGCCGACCTGAACAGCCCGCTGGTGCTGCGCGTGCCCCTGCCCGACCGCGAGGTGGCGGGGGTGAGCGTCGGGACGCCGGTCGAGGTGACGGTGGACGCCCTGCCCGGCCAGGTCCTGGCCGGACGCGTCACCCGCGTGGGCCAGTCGGCCGACGCCCGCACCGGGGCGGTGACCGTCGAGATCGAGGTCGCCGCCCGACCCGACCTGCGCAGCGGCCAGATCGCCACCGCCCGCCTGGCCAGCCGCGCGCCCGCCACGACGGGTCCGACCTTCGCCCGCATCCCCGCCGAGGCGGTGCTGGAAGCCTCGGGCGGCAAGGCGGCCGTGCTGCGCCTGGATGGAGGCCGCGCCCGCCGCACGCCGGTCCAGTTCGGCGGCTTCGACGGCGACGACGCCCTGGTCGCCGGCCTGCCCGACGGGACGCGGGTGATCACCGCCGGCGCGGGTTTCGTCTCCGACGGGGATAGGGTGACGGTGACGGACCCGAAGGCGCTGGGCCGAAAGGTCGGGCAATGACGACGGCGACCTCGGCCTTCGGCCCACGCCCCTTTCAACCGTCATCCCGGGCCTTGTGCCCGGGACCCCTGGTTCAGCTTCCACGTGAGGCGCGAGCGGACCGCCGGCGGTCCGCCCCTCCCGCCCTTGCGGCGGACAGAGGGGTCCCGGGCACAAGGCCCGGGATGACGAACGCTTTTGAAGCGCGCGGGGGCTTCGCATGAAGTTCGACCTCGCCGGGTTCGCCGTCCGCCGCTGGCAGTTCACCCTGGTCGCCTTCGGCCTGCTGGTGATGCTGGGCCTGAACGCCTTCATGAACGTGCCCCGGTCCGAGGACCCGCACTTCCCCGTGCCCATCGTGGTGATCCGCGCCGTCCTGCCCGGGGCCGAGCCGTCGGAGATGGAGCAGCTGGTCGCCGACCCCATCGAGGACGCGGTCGACGGCCTGGACAACATCGACAAGGTCGAGTCCACCAGCCTGGACGGGGCGGCGGTGATCCGCGTCCACTTCACCTGGGACGTCGATCCCGAGCGCAAGTACGACCAGGTGGTGCGCGAGGTGAACGCCATCCGGGGCAACCTGCCCGCCGGCCTGGCCCGCCTCGACATCGACCGCGTGCGCACCACCGAGGTGTCGATCGTCCAGGTGGCCCTGACCTCCGACGTCCTGCCCATGCGCCGCCTGGAGAAGGTGGCCGATCGCCTCCGCGAACGCCTCGACCGCGTGCCCGGCGTGCGCCAGTCGCTCTACTACGGCGCCCCGCCGTCGGAGGTGCGGGTGTCGCTGGACCTGGCGCGGCTGTCGGCCCTGAAGCTGCCGGCCACCGCCGTTTCGGACGCCCTGAAGGGGGCCGGGGCCGAGGCGCCGATCGGGGCCGTCCAGGCCGGCGACCGGCGGTTCAACGTCAAGGCCGGCGGGGCCTTCCGCTCGCTGGACGCGGTCAAGGACACGCCGGTCCGCTCGATCGGCGGCCAGGTGGTGCGGGTGCGCGACGTGGCCCAGGTGGCCTGGGCCCAGGACGAGCCCACCCACCTGGCGCGCTTCAACGGCAAGCGCGCGGTGTTCGTCACCGTCACCCAGAAGGACGGCCAGGACGTCGCCAAGATCACCGCCAGCGTCGACAAGGTGCTGGACGACTACGAGAAGACCCTGCCGGCCGGGGTGAAGCTGGAACGCGGCTTCGTCCAGGCCCGCAATGTCGAGCATCGCCTGAACAACCTCTTCCGCGACTTCGGCATCGCCCTGGCCCTGGTGCTGATCACCCTGCTGCCGCTGGGGCCGCGCGCCGGCCTGGTGGTGATGGTGTCGATCCCGCTGAGCCTGCTGATCGGCCTGGTGCTGCTGCAGGCCTTCGGCTTCACCCTGAACCAGCTGTCGATCGCCGGCTTCGTGCTGGCCCTGGGCCTGCTGGTCGATGACAGCATCGTCATCACCGAGAACATCGCCCGCCGCATCCGCGAGGGCGAGGAGCGCACGGCCGCCGCCGTCAACGGCGCCAACCAGATCGCCCTGGCGGTGCTGGGCTGCACGGCCTGCCTGATGCTGGCCTTCCTGCCGCTGATGGCCCTGCCGGCGGGTTCCGGCGCCTACATCAAGTCGCTGCCGGTGACGGTGCTGTGCACGGTGGGCGCCTCGCTGCTGGTGTCGATGACCATCATCCCGTTCCTGGCCAGCCGGGTGCTGGACAAGCACTCCGACCCGGAAGGCAATCCGCTGCTGCGCGGCGTGAACGGCGCGATCCACCGCTTCTACCGGCCGGTGCTGCACTTCGCCCTGGCGCGGCCGTGGCTGAGCCTGGCGATCATGCTGGCGATCTGCGCCACCACCGTGCCGATGCTGAAGATCGTCGGCTCGTCCCTGTTCCCGGCCGCCGAGACGCCGCAGTTCCTGGTCCGGGTCGAGACCCCCGACGGCAGCCCCCTGGCCCGCACCGACCGCGCCCTGCGCTTCGTCGAGGCCCGGCTGAAGCAGGAGCCCAAGATCGTCTGGCAGGCCGACAACCTGGGCCGCGGCAATCCGCAGATCTTCTACAACATCACCCAGCGCGAGAGCGCCACCACCTATGCCGAGGTGTTCGCCAGCCTGGAGCGCTGGGAGCCGGGCCAGAGCGAGAAGGTGCTGGACCGCCTGCGCGAGGATTTCGCCCGCTTCCCCGGGGCGCGGATCAGCGTCGTCACCTTCGAGAACGGCCCGCCGATCGACGCCCCGGTGGTGATCCGCCTGACCGGCCAGAACCTGGAGGTGCTCAAGGCCCTGGCCGCCCGCGCCGAGCAGGTCCTGAAGGCCACGCCCGGCACGCGCGACGTCAACAACCCCGTGCGGCTGGACCGCACCGACCTGGACCTGGGCGTCGACGAGGGCAAGGCCGCCGCTCTGGGCGTGCCGGCCGGGGCCCCGCGCCGCGCCGCTCGCCTGGCGCTGTCGGGCGAGGAGACCGGCCGCTTTCGCGATCCCGACGGCGACGACTATGCGGTGAAAGTCCGGCTGCCCATGAGCGTGGGCCCCAATCCGCTGGGCAGCCGCAACGCCCTGGCCGACCTGTCCAAGATCTACGTCCCCACCGCCGACGGCGAGGCCGCGCCCCTGGGCTCGATCGCCACCCCGACCCTGCGCTCCAGCCCCGCCCGCATCGACCGCTTCGACCGCGAGCGCACGGTGGCCGTCAGCGCCTATGTCCAGACCGGCTACCTGACCGCCAAGCTCACCCAGGACGTGGTCGCGCGCCTGGACCGCGAGCTGCCCATGCCGCCCGGCTACCGCCTGACCCTGGGCGGCCAGGCCGAGGCCCAGTCGGAGAGCTTCGCCGGCCTGGGCGCGGCGGTGATGGTGGCGGTGTTCGGCATCCTGGCGGTGCTGGTCCTGGAGTTCCAGAAGTTCAAGACCGCCCTGGTGGTGGCCGGCATCATCCCGTTCGGCCTGTTCGGGGCCGTGGCGGCCCTGTGGATCACCGGCTATTCGCTGAGCTTCACCGCGACCATCGGGCTGATCGCGCTCATCGGCATCGAGATCAAGAACTCGATCCTGCTGGTCGACTTCACCGAACAGCTGCGCAAGGGCGGCATGGGCCTGCACGACGCCATCGAGCGCGCCGGCGAGGTGCGGTTCCTGCCGGTGCTGCTGACCAGCGTGACGGCCATCGGCGGGCTGCTGCCGCTGGCGATGGAGGGGTCGGGGCTCTACTCCCCGCTGGCCATCGTGATCATCGGCGGGCTGATCACCAGCACGGTGCTGTCGCGGGTGGCGACGCCGGTGATGTACTGGCTGACGGCCCGGGGGAAGGCGGAGCGGGCCTGACCGACCGCTTCCGCCCCGGGCGCGCCGGCTTCAGGGGATGTAGCTGGCCGTCGTCTTGAACTCCAGGTGGCCCAGCAGCGACCGCATGAAGCCGCCCAGGCCCTTGGCCCACATGAAGTCGTAGACGCGATTGTACTCTTCGAGCAGCACGCCCGGGTTCGACCATTCCCGGGTCTGGGTGTCCGGATCGGTATAGGTTTCGCTGCCATAGGACAGCTCGAACCAGAGCCCGGCATAGGTCCTGTTCGACGGGGCCTTCACCGCATAGGTGAAGCGCCTTCTGCGGTCGCCGACCCCGTCCCAGGTGTTGACCTTGTAGTCCAACCTGCTGACGCTGTGCTTCCCGGCCTCGATATTGACGATTTCGCCGGACTCTTCGGGAACCTGGGTTATCAGCTTCCCGAGAACATAATAGTTGTGCAGCTTCTTGCCGAGCTGCACGAAGTCATAAGCCACGAAATCGAAATTATACTGCACGCTGGTGACGCTGTGCACCATTCCGCGTTCCTTATCCAGGACGCTCAGAATGGAGTCGAATATCTGCTTAAACCCAGGCACCGCGGCATGGTACCAGTGATGGAAGGTGGGCAGCTGGACGCCGGCCTTGCGGACGACAATCCTGTCCTGGTAGACGGCGACCTGGAAGTCGTAGATGTCGTCCTTGAATTCGACCGCGAAATAGTCCGCCCCCTTTCTATTCTCCAGGGAGCTTTCGTTGAAGAATTCCGCCGTTCTCAGAAGGCTCGCGACATCCTCGCGCAACCGTTCCTGAAGTCGCGCCCGCAGCGCGCCATCTTCCCAGTCGGCGATCGCCGGGAAATAGGCGGTCAGGGTGAACCCGTTTATATCCCCGACCTTGTATTGGAACGCGTTTACCGGAGCTAGATTTTGCCAATCCGGTATAACCAGATTTCCCATACTATATCTCCAGAATCTCTTCAGTTATATTGATCACCTTCTCGGTGTTGCCTTCGAAGGCGTAGGCCCGCTTGGCCAAGGCCGGGAAGACGATCTGCTGCAGGCCGCGCGCGCCCATGGACAGGGCGGCCGCCCGCTTGGCGACGGCCCGCATGAAGCCGTCCGAGAACTTCAACGTCTTCCCAATTCTTCGAAAATGCTGTCGCCACACCAGTAGAGGCGAGGTGCGCCCGTGCCTCAGTATCTGCAGAAGGGCGTCTTCCGGCAGGGACTCGTACTGGATGATGGCCGGGAGCCGCGCGACCAGCTCCGGCATGAAGCCGAAATTGACGAGATCATCCGAGACGATCGTGCCCTTGGGCGCCTCTCTCAGCAGCCTGGCCACCTCCGGACGGCGCTTTCGGGTGTTTTCGGTGCCGTCGATATCGACGAACGCCCCGCCCGCCAGCACCATCGCGCTCGACCCCGTCCCGCCCTCGGCGACCTTCGCCTGGCCCTCTATGAACTTCAGGAGGGATCTCTGGATGTCGACTTTCCATTCGCGGTTGTTGTCGTGGGACTTCGCCGCGATCTTGTCGAACTCGTCCAGGAACACGACGATCTTGCCGCGATCGCCGATGAGATTGTTGATCCTGTATTCGATCTCCTCGACCGCCGACCCGCCCCTGGCGCCCGACGGAACCAGGGTCGTGCTGTCCACGATCAGGAACGGAATGCCGAGATAGGCGCACGCGATCTGGATGGAAAAGGTCTTGCCCGATCCGGTCGGCCCCAGGACGAGACCGTTGGGTGGCGGGTGCAGCACGTTCTTCTTGGAGTCCCAGGACAGGTACATGGAGAGGATGAGGCTCAACCGCTCCTTCGCCTCCTCCTGGCCGACGACGAAGGAATCCAGATGAGCTCGGATGTCGGAGGCCCGGCGTTCGCGGCCCTTCGACTTGTCCTTTTCGACGTTCAGGCGAAGCGCCCTGCCGGAAGCCGACCTTCTGCGCCGCGGGGGGATCAGCTCGCCGTCCGCCTCCATCGCTCAGCTCTCCGCCTGACGATTGACGAGACCCTGCATCGCCGCGCGTATGTCCCGGACCTCGCTGCTGGCGGCGATCAGCTCGTCGATCAGCGCGATGACTTCCGACGTCCCCTCGCGAACCAGGGAGCTGGTGCGCTCGTCGCTCTGGATGCGGGACTTCAGATCGATCAACATCAGCACCGAAGCGGGAACCTCCTTCAGCTCCGGCCGCAGCTCCAGGATCGACTTTCTGTTTTCGCTGACGATCGTCGTGATGATCTGCAGTCGGGTCGAGAGTATCAGCTGGTCCAGGCTGCTTCTCGAAGAAGCCTGGTCCTCGAGGAACTGCTCGTCGCGCTTCATGGCGTCGCGGTGTTGCTGATGAAGCGTGTAGAGGACGCCCAGCAAAGCGATCCCCGAAAACAGCGAGTTCACCAGACCGAAGGAGTCGCCAATGACCCCGGCGTCGGACCAGGACTTCACCCCTGCATGCAGCAGCAGAACGGGCGCGATCCATAGAGCCAGCATAGCGGCCCCGACCGCAACATACGGTATCTTTCGCACGACGACTCCCCCTAAGGGCGATCTAGAAGCAAGCTGCCCGCTCTAGTCAAGATTGCTCGACGCGCCAGCTCAACTATTCTTCGTCCATCGCGGCCCCTTGCCTATTTTACACTCGTATAGCAACCTCCTCCCCACACTCTGGGGAGAGGAACGAGCATGGCCGTCCAGCAGCGCGACGCCGTCATCATCGGCGGGGGCCACAACGGGCTGGTCTGCGCCTTCTACCTGGCCAGCGCCGGGCTGAAGGTCACGGTCTGCGAGGCCCGCGACGTGGTCGGCGGGGCGGCGGTGACCGAGGAGTTCCACTCCGGCTTCCGCAACTCGGTGGCCAGCTACACGGTCAGCCTGCTGAGCCCCAAGGTCATCGCCGACATGGACCTTCACGGCCACGGCCTGCGGATCCTGGAGCGGCCGATCTCCAACTTCCTGCCCATCGACGACAAGACCTACATGAAGCTGGGCGGCGGGCTGGAGCGCACCCAGGCCGAGTTCCGCAAGTTCTCCGAGAAGGACGCCGAGCGCCTCCCCGCCTACTACGACATGCTGGACGAGATCGGCGACGTGCTGCGCGACCTGGCCGCCGAGACCCCGCCGAACCTGGGCGACGGCCTGCCGGGCCTGCTGCGCGGGCTGAAGCAGGGCGGCCGGCTGGCGGGCCTGTCCCGCGAGCGCAAGCGCGACCTGCTGGACCTGTTCACCAAGAGCGCCCGCGACGTCCTGGACGGCTGGTTCGAGAGCGACGCGGTCAAGGCCAGCTTCGGCTTCGACGCCGTGGTCGGCAACTTCGCCAGCCCCGACACGCCAGGGTCCGCCTACGTCCTGCTGCACCACACCTTCGGCGAGGTGAACGGCAAGAAGGGCGCCTGGGGTCACGCCGTGGGCGGCATGGGCGCGATCACCCAGGCCATGGCCAAGGCCTGCCGCGCCAAGGGCGTGGACATCCTGCTGGGGGCCAAGGTCGAGGGCGTGCACGTCGAGGACATGCCTAAAGGCGCCGGCAAGCGGGCGGTGGGCGTGCAGCTGGTCGATGGGACCCAGATCATGGCCCCTATCGTCAGCTCCAACCTCAACCCGGCCCTGCTGTACGGGTCGCTGGTGCCGCCGTCAGCCCTGCCCGCCCCGTTCAAGAAGGCGATCAAGGGCTACAAGAACGGCTCGGGCACCTTCCGCATGAACGTGGCCCTGTCGGAGCTGCCCGACTTCACCTGCCTGCCCGGCAAGGCCGTGGCCGAGCACCACCAGTGCGGCATCGTACTGTCGCCGACCCTGGACTACATGGACGAGGCCTATCGCGACGCCAAGGCGACGGGCATCTCCAAGCGGCCGATCGTCGAGATCCTGATCCCCTCGACCCTGGACGACAGCCTGGCCCCTCCGGGCCAGCACGTGGCCAGCCTGTTCTGCCAGCAGTTCGCCTGGGACCTGCCCGACGGCCGCAGCTGGGACGACGAGCGCGAGGCGGCGGCCGACCTGATCATCGACACGGTCAACCAGTGGGCCCCGAACTTCAAGGCGTCGGTCCTGGGACGGATGATCCTGTCGCCGGTCGACCTGGAGCGGAAGTTCGGCCTGGTCAACGGCGACATCATGCACGGCCACATGTCGCTGGACCAGCTGTGGGCGGCCCGGCCGGTGCTGGGTCACGCCAGCCACCGCGCGCCGATCAAGGGGCTCTACATGTGCGGCGCCGGGTGCCACCCGGGCGGCGGCGTCTCGGGCAATCCGGGACGCAACGCGGCGCGGGAGATCCTGCGCGACCGGGACTTCACGACGGCGGTGAAGCTGAGTCTGGTGGGGCGGTGATGCGGCACGAGCGCGCTTGCCCCCTACGGATCGCTTCGCGATCGTCTTCCCCCATGGGGGGAAGAGCGCCTTGGCCGGCGCCGCGCCAAGAGGCTCCGCCCCCTATGGGGGCGGACAGACCGCGTAGCGGTCAGGTGGGGGCAAGTATGGTCGCACCGGAGAGCGCCTCATGGACCTGAACCTCCCCAACCACGACCCCGACGCCGACTACGGCCTGCCCGGCTGGATCTACGGCAGCGAGCGGTTCTTCCGCGAGGAGCAGGACAAGGTCCTGCGCCCCTCCTGGCAGATCGTCTGCCATCTGAACGACATCCCCCGCAGCGGCGACTTCCACACCTTCGAGTTCCTGGGCGAGAGCGTGGTGGTGGTGCGCGGCAAGGACGGCGGGGTCCGGGCCTTCGCCAATGTCTGCCGCCACCGCGCCGCCCGGCTGCTGGACGGCCCCGTCGGCCACTGCGCCCGGATCGTCTGCCCCTACCACGCCTGGACCTACGCCCTGGACGGCCGGCTGATCGCCGCGCCCTATCCCGAGACCTACCCGGCCCTCGACGTCGACAAGCACGGCCTGGCCCCGTTCCAGGCCGAGGTCTATCGCGGCTTCGTCTTCGTGCGGCTGGAGGGAGACGGCCCTTCCGTGGCCGAGATGATGGCCCCCTACGACCACGAGCTGGAGCCCTACCGCTTCGAGGAGATGGTCCCGTTCGGCCGCGTCACCCTGCGTCCGCGCGAGGTGAACTGGAAGAACATCAGCGACAACTATTCCGACGGCCTGCACATTCCCGTGGCCCATCCGGGCCTGACGCGGCTGTTCGGCAAGGGCTACGGCGTCGAAGCGCAGACTTGGGTCGACAAGATGTGGGGCCAGCTGATCGACGAGCCGTCGCGCAACCCGTCCGAGCGCCTCTACCAGCGCATCCTGCCCGACTCCGACCACCTGCCGCCCGAGCGCAAGCGGCTGTGGACCTATTTCAAGCTCTGGCCCAACCAGGCCTTCGACATCTATCCGGACCAGGTGGACTTCATGCAGTTCATCCCGGTCTCGGCCACCCGGACCATGATCCGCGAGATCGCCTACGCCCTGCCGGACGAGCGGCGCGAGATGCGGGCGGCGCGGTATCTCAACTGGCGCATCAACCGCCAGGTCAACGCCGAGGACACCGAGCTGGTGGCCCGCGTGCAGCAGGGCATGGCCTCGCGGACCTTCACGGCCGGACCGCTGGCGGAGACCGAGGTGTCGTTGCGGAGCTTCGGCCGGAAGATGCGGGCGCTGATCCCGCAGGCAAGGCTGCCGCGGCCGCCGGAGGGGTGGTGATCCACCGCCCCATCACGACAACAAAGGTTGTCATCCCGGAAAGCGCGCAGCGCTTGTCCGGGACCCAGGGGCGGCTGCACGGCTTTCGCCCGGTCCCCTGGGTCCCGGACAACCCCTGCGGGGCTTCCGGGATGACAACCGTTTTGGATGCTCTGGGCCTTCAACCATGACCCCCCGCGCCGCCTTCACCCGCGAGGCCCCCGACGTCCGCCGCACGGCGCTGATCGAGGCCGCCGCCCGGGTGCTGGCGGCCAAGGGCGTGGCCGGCGCCTCCGTGCGGACGATCTGCGCCGAGGCGGGGGTCAGCGCCGGCCTGCTGCGGCACTATTTCGACGGCGTCGACGCCCTGATCGCCGCGACCTACGAGGCGACCGGGGCGCGGATCGACGCGGCGCTGGAGGCGGCGGTCGAGGCGGCGGGCGGCGATCCCCGCGCGCGCTTGTCGGCCTATCTGACCGCCAGCTTCGCCCCGCCGGTGCTGGACCCGGACCTGCTGGCCACCTGGCTGGCCTTCTGGAGCCTGGTGAAGGTGGACGCCGACGTCGCGGCGATCCACCGTCGCACCTACGCCGGCTATCGCGCCCGGCTGGAGGAGCTGCTGGCGGCCTGCGATCCGTCGGTGGACGCGAGACTGGCCGCCATCGGCCTGACGGCCGTCGTGGACGGGCTGTGGCTGGAGCTGTGCCTGGACGAGACCGTGTTCACCCCGGCCGAGGCGGGAGCGATCGCCGAGCGGCTGGCGGCCTCTTACCTGACCCCTCTCCCAGAGGGAGAAGGTGAGTTTTAAGCCGCCGCCTGGGCGCCGAGGCTCGCGCGGCCCCAGCTGGCGCGGCGGACTTCCGGTTCGGAGACCGACACCCGGGCGGTCTTGCCCTGGGTGCGCATGTGGCGGGCCAGCATCTCGGCCACGCCGACGGCTTCGGGCTGGGCGGGATAGGAGCCGATCAGGTCGGGGGCGTCGTTCCAGGTCACGTGCCAGACGCCGGAGACGGGTCGAACGAAGTAGGTGTGTTCGTCGGCCATGGGGATCACTCCTTTATGCTCACTCAGCGTCGGTCTTACCGCGCGTGCATGACAGCTGTTTCAATGCTGCACAGCAACATCGTGTTGCATTGCACACTGCAGGAGCCACGCCAAGCGGACTTTTGGTGAATCCCCAGGCAAGATTGCGGCGGCTCGAGTGATAAAAGGAAATGCGCGGACGACACGGGGGACACACACTCGCGGTGCGGCCTCGAAAATCGTCACGGCGCGAGGGGCGAGTGTGTGTCCCCTCCTTCGGCCGTTCCTAGTGCTTCCAGACGAACAGCGAGACCACGGCGAGGATCAGGCTGACATAGAAGCCCAGTCCCCACATCAGGTGCTCGCCCTCGTCGTCGCTGTAGCGGGAGTCGAGCAGGCGATCGCCGAGCGGCAGGGCCGCCCCGAACGAGACGACCAGCTGACCGGTGGCGATGAGGAGGCGAGTGATCATGGTACGGACGGTGCGCCTCAAAGGTTAACGGGACGCTTAAGTTGTAGGTTGCGATTCGCTCAACGACGTTGCGGCAATTGCGCCTGGGAAACCTTCTCCCAGAGGGAGAAGGAGGGGCCCGCGACGAAGTCGTGGGAGGATGAGGGGTTACACCGCCAACCGGCGTGCCGGCGCGCCGTCAGCCGTCCCTAACCCCTCACCCTCCCACCGCTGCGCGGCGGGCCCCTCCCTCTCCCCCTGGGAGAGGGTTATTTCACCACCACCCCGCCCTTCATCACCGCGCTCACGTGCTCCAGCACCGAGACGTCGGCCATGGCGTCGCCGTCGACGGCGATCAGGTCGGCGTAGCGGCCGGGGGCGACGGCGCCGACGTCGGTCTTGCCCATCAGCTCGGCCGCCACGGTGGTGGCCGACTGGACGGCCTGCATCGGGGTCATGCCCCACTGCACCATGTACTTCATCTGCCGGGCGTTCAGCCCGTGCGGATAGACCCCGGCGTCGGTGCCGTAAGCGATCTTGACCCCGGCCTTCACCGCCTTGCGGAAGCCTTCGCGCTGGGCCTGGGTGGTCTCGTAGTTCTTGCGCAGGGTCTCGGCCGGCCAGCCGTGGGCCTTGCCGTAGGCGTCGATCCAGTCGCCGTCATAGATGTCGGCCACCAGGAACACGCCCTTGGCCTTCATCATGGCGATGGCCTCGTCGTCCATCAGCGAGCCGTGCTCGATCGAGCGCACGCCCGCCCGCATGGCCGACTTCATGCCCTCGGCCCCGTGGGCGTGGGCGGTGGCGTAGGTCCCGCGGCGGGCGGCCTCCTCGATGGCGGCGCGCATCTCGTCCTCGGTCAGCTCCTGCTGGCCGGGCTCGGTGCCCACGGTCAGGACCGCGCCGGTGGCGATCAGCTTCAGGAAGTCGGCGTGGTGGGCCAGTATGTTGGCCGCCTTGCGCCGGGCGTCGGCGGCGTCGGTGACCACGCCCACCCGCATCTCGTCGGGCAGCTTCACGTCGTCGGCGATGCCGGTGATCTCGCCGCCGCCGCCGGGGATGGTGATGTAGGCGCCGGCCACCGACATGCGCGGGCCAGGCACCAGGCCGTTGTCGATCGCGTCGCGCAGGGCCACGTCGCCGAACGCCCGCCAGGTGCCGACGTCGCGCACGCTGGTGAAGCCGGCCCCAAGGGTCTTCCGCGCGTGGTCGGCACCGATATAGGCCTGGTAGGCGGCCGTGGTCAGCAGGGGCTCGGCGATGTTCTCGGTCTGCTCCTGGTCGACCAGGTGGGTGTGCATGTCGATCAGGCCGGGCAGCACCATGCGCTTGGACCAGTCGACGACCTTGCCGTCGGCGGGGGCGGCCTTCCACGGCCCGACCGCCACGATCCGCTCGCCGTCGATGGTGATCATCTGGTCGGTCAGCACCTTGCCCTGCAGGGTGTCGACCAGCTTGCCGGCGTGGACGTAGACGGGGGCGGCCCAAGACACCGAGGGGGTGGCGAGCGGCGCGAGCACAAGGGCGGCGGCCAGTACGGCGGTGCGGATCATGGTGTTCGTCCTGAGGGGCCGGGGGTTGAGAGGGGGACACACACTCACCCCGCGACCTGTGTGAAATCGGCTAGGCGGCGGGGTGAGTGTGTGTCCCCTCCTTCGCCCCGGAGCCCCTGCCCCGGGTCAGCCAGTAGAACGGCGCCCCCACGGCCAGCAGGGCTATGCCCCAGAGGACGGCCTCCTTGCCGGCCCCCACCAGGGTGAAGACCGCGTAGAGCCCGGCCAGGACGGCGATGACGGTCAGGGCCAGGGTCGGGGTGATGCGCCGGGCTGCCTGCAGCTTCAGCGCCGCCAGGGCGCAGGCCAGGTAGGTGAACAGGGAGGCCGTGGTGGCCAGCAGGGCGATGAAGGTGAAGACCTCGGCCATCGACTTGGCGTAGTTCATCGCCACCAGCACGGTCAGGAAGCCGGCCGACATCAGGTGGGCGCGGGCGGGCGTGCCGCGTTTCGACTCCTTGGCCAGGAAGGCCGGGAACACCCCGCCCCTCGCCATGGCGTAGGGCATCTCGCCCTGCAGCAGCACCCAGCCGTTCAGGGCCCCGAAGGCGCTGATCGCTGCGAACAGGGCCAGCAGCTGGCCGGCCGCCGCCCCCCACCAGCGGCCGACGAAGTCCGACAGCGGGGCGTTGGACGTCTTCAGCGCGTCGACCGGGGTCAGCAGCACCACCGCCGAGCAGACCAGCAGGTAGATCAGGCCGGTGAACACCGTCCCGGCCAGGGTGGCGCGCGGGATGGTGCGGGTGGGGTCGACCACCTTGCCGGCCGGGACCGTGGCCGATTCCAGGCCCAGCAGCGCCCACAGCGTCAGGGTGGCGGCGGCGGTGATCGCGCCCGGATGGATGTCGGCGGGGCGGAACGGGGTCAGGCTGACGCCCCCGGGAGCGCTTGGGCCGCGGCCGATGATCCAGAAGGCTAGGCCCGCCACGGCCACCAGCGGCAGCAGCTTCAGCACCGTCGTCACCACCTGCACCCCGCCGGCCAGGCGGGCGCCGGCGATGTTGATCCCGACCATCGTCCAGACCGCGCCCAGGGTGACCAGCAGGTGCATGCCCGGCACCTTGGCGATGGCCGGGAAGATCACCGACAGGTAGCTGACCGCCCCCGTGGCGATGGCGGCGTTGCCGACCCACAGCGAGATCCAGTAGCTCCACGCCACCATGAACCCGACCAGCGGCCCGAAGGCCTCCTGGGTGTAGGCGTAGGGCCCGCCGGCCTTGGGGAACTCGCGCGACAGCCCCGCGAACACGAAGGCCAGGGCCAGGCCGCCGGCGATCGTCACCAGCCAGCCGAACACCGCGTTCCAGCCGTAGGGGGCCAGGGAGGCGGGCAGCATGAACACGCCCGAACCGATCATGTTGCCGACGACCAGCGCCGTGCACATCCAGAAGCCCAGGGCCTTGGGGCCCGTGACTTGAGGAATGGGGACCTTCTGGTGGGTCTCTGTCATGCGGTTACGCTTTCACGGGAACAGAGGTTCGTCACGCAAAACTCGTTGTCATCCCGGAAGCCCCGTAGGGGCTGTCCGGGACCCAGGGGACTGGGCAAAGGCGGTGCGGTTCACCTGGGTCCCGGACAGCGCTGCGCGCTTCCGGGATGACAACCCTGACTGCGGTTAGAACTTCTGCCCGAACTTCACCCCGAAGGTCCGCGGCTGGTTGGGCACGATGTAGACCTGGGTTCCGCAGACGGTCTCGGCGCATTCGGCGTAGCGGTTCAGGCTGGCGCGCTTGTCGAAGGCGTTTTCGAGGAAGGCCTGGAAGGTCCAGTTGTCGCGCCCGACCCCGGCCGAGAAGTCGGCGGTGGCGTAGCCCGACTGCTTGCCGATGATGCCGCGCTCCAGGATCCGCAGGTCGGTCCAGTTGCTGGTCTGGCCGGCCGCCGAGCCCTGGACGAAGGCGTCGTAGCCGTTCAGGTCGAACTCGTAGCGGGCGGTGATGTTGGCCTTGAACTTCGGCGTCACCGGCAGGGCCGTGCCGTCCGGGGCCTCGGGATCGGGGCAGTCGGTTTCCGGATTGCCCGAGGCGTCGACGAAGCCGCAGTAGTTCTTGGTCAGGGCCGCGTCGGTGTAGGCCGCCGAGCCGTTGATCGTGAAGCCGTGGCTGACCGCGAAGGTGAAGTCGGTCTCCACGCCCTTGATCTCGGCGGCGCCGGCGTTCTTGATCTCGGTCAGGCCGTTGGCGCCCAAGAGGGCGAACTGGAAGCCGTTCCACTTCTCGAGGAAGACCGCGCCGTTCCAGCGGAAGCGGTTGTCGGCCCAGGTGGTCTTCCAGCCGAACTCGTAGTTCTTCAGGTAGTCGGAGCTGTAGGGCGGCAGGGTGCCGCGCCGGTTGATGCCGCCCGGCCGGAAGCCTTCCGAATAGGTGACATAGACCAGCTTGTCCTCGTCGACCTTGTAGGTGAGGTTCACCTTCGGCGTGTTGCCCTTCTCCTTGGTCCGCTTGTCGAGGTTCGTACAGGGCGAGCCCTCGATCTCGGGGCCGGTGAAGCAGGCGCCCTCGCCCGTGCCCGAGCTGTAGCCCAGGCCGTAGCCGTAGAAGCCCTTCAGGCTGTTGTCGGCCTTGAAGAAGCGGATGCCGGCCGTCACGGTCAGCTTGTCGGTGATGTCGAACGCCGCCTCGCCGAACGCGGCGCTGTCGCGGTCGACCCGCTTCTGCTGGGTCAGCCAGATGGTGTGCGGATAGCCCGGCACCGACAGGTCGGTGCCCAGCGCGTCGATCTGGTAGTTCTGATAGATGCCGTGGGTCTGGCGCTGGTAGAATAGCCCGCCCACCACGCGGAAGCGCTTGTCCTGCGGAGTCGAGACGCGGATTTCGTGGCTGACCTTGCTGTAGGCGTCGTGGCCCGTGATGTATTGCGACGGGTCCACCGGGTTGCCGGCGTTGTCGGTCCAGTAGGCGCCGTAGCCGGCCAGGGTGTCGTAGAAATAGGAGTAGTCGGTGTAGTCCTGGTGGGTGTCGACGTCGCGATCCAGGTACGAGCCGGCATAGACCACGTCGAGATTGGCGATCTGACCCTCGACCGTCATGGCCGCCTGCCACCACTTGTCGTTCGAGCTTTCCGGATAGTAGTGCGCGACCTTCAGGTCGCCGACCGACGGGTCGTACGAGAACAGGCCGCCGACCTTTTCCTGCTGGGCCATGATCGAGGGCGTGATCACCCAGTTGTCGCCGGCCTCGACCCGCAGGGCCGCGCGGCCGCCGTAGACGTCGACGTCGTTGTAGTTGTCCTTGATCCGGTAGCCGTTGCTGACCGTCACGCCCGAGGTCGGGTAGGTGCGCGACCCGGCGACGTTGTCGATGAAGCCGCCCTGGTGCTCGGCCCAGCCGACCAGGCGCACGGCGACCTTGTCGCTGAGCGGCTGGTTGACGAAGCCCTCCAGCACGTAGCCCGGGTCGCCGTGGTCGATGACGTTGCCCTCGATGTCGTAGCCGGCGCTGAAGCCGGCGGTCGTGGGCTTGTTGGTGATGATCCGCAGGGTGCCGGCCTGCGAGCTGGCGCCGTACAGCGTGCCCTGCGGCCCGGCCAGGGCCTCGACCCGGGCGATGTCGTAGATGTGGATGTCCAGCGCGCCCTGGATCGTGGTGATCGGCTGTTCGTCCAGATAGATGCCGACGCTGGGCAGCGGGCCCGAGTGGTTGCCGTCGCCGCCGCTGGCCACGCCGCGCATGTAGACGTTGGAGAAGCCCGGCGAGGTGGTCTGGAACGACACGCTGGGCAGGTACTTCACATAGTCGGTGAAGTTCTGGACCTGCAGCTGCTCCAGCTTGGCCTCGCCCAGGGCCTGGATGCTGACCGGCACGTCCTGCAGGTTCTCGGAACGCTTCTGGGCGGTGACGACCACCTCTTCCAGCGCCACCGAGCCCCCCGATTGCGCCTGCGCGTGGGCGGTGACCGCCGTCAGCATGGATGAAGCCAGAAGGGCCGTGGTCCAGACCGCCATCTTGGACGATCCGTGCGCACTACGCTTAGTCAACGGCATTATCGCTCCCCCGGAACACGTTAGGTGAACGATGGTCATCCCGTGGTTACGGACCCGCAAGGATCAAAATTCAAACGAACGTCAATTCCGCCGACTGTTGCAGAAATGGCAGGGTCCGGAGCGAGTGATCAAAATTCAGGCGCGGCGGGGTAACAGGTCAGGACGGGTCCCAGGGCGGACTTCAGGGGGTCCAGCCACGATTCGTAGTTCTGCCAATGCTCGACCGCGTCCTTGAAGATCGGGCGGCGCACCTGCTCTGAGCTTGCGGTGCGCACGGCGCGGTCGTTTTCATGGAAGTTCAGACAGCTTTCCTCGAACGGCAGGCCGCAATAGTCCAGCAGCGCGCGGATCTGGGCTTCCGGGTCGGCGACCATCTCTTCGTAGATCACGCGGTGCGCGCGGCCCGGCAGAACGGCGTCGAAATGGGCCATCAGCTCCACATAGTCGGCGTAGTAGCGGCCGATGTCGTCCAGGCCGTAGCTGAAGGCCTGGCCGCGGGCGAAGTGCTGCTTGAAGCCCGAGAAGCAGCAGCCCATCGGGTGGCGGCGGGCGTCGATGATCTTGGCGTTCGGCAGGGTCAGGGCGATCAGGCCGACGTGGGCCCAGTTGTTGGGCATCTTGTCGATGAACAGCGGCCGGCCGGTCTTGCGCTGCACCCGGGTGCGGTCGAGGAACTCCTGCCCCAGGGCCGCCAGCTGGTCGGGGTCCAGGTCGGCCAGGATCTCGGGATAGGCCGAGGGCTCGCGCGAGCTCTTGGCCCCGCCCAGCCGCTTGGCGATCGCGCCGATGTCGGGCAGCTCCATGGTGCCCTCGACGGCCGAGTGGCTGGCCAGGATCTGCTCCACCAGGGTCGAGCCCGAGCGCGGCAGGCCCAGGACGAAGATCGGGTCCGGCGCCGGGCAGCCCTGCCCCGCCCGCTGGGCGAACAGGCCGGCGGTCAGCACCGCCTTGGACCGCGCCACGTGCCGGCGGTTGCGCTCGGGATCGTAGGCCAGCTGGGCCCGGCGCAGGGCCGCGCCGCGCGCGTAGTGCTCGAACGACCGCGCCCAGCGGCCGGCGTCCTCGTGGGCCTTGCCCAGGGCGTAGTCCAGGTGCAGGCGGTCGTCGTCGGACAGGTCGGCCCGCGCCAGCTGCCCCTCCATCGCCGCCAGGTCGGCCTCGTCGAAGCGCCAGGTCTTCATGTTGGCCAGGCTCCACCAGGCCTCGCCCAGCGAGGGGGCCTGGTCGACGGCCTTGCGGTAGGCGGCCGCGCAGTCGGCGGCGCGGCCGACGGTCTTCAGGGCGTGGCCGTAGCTCATCCAGCCCTTGGGCTGCTGCGGATGGCGGGCCAGCACGTCCTCGTAGATGGCGATGGACTGGGCGTACTCGCCGATCCGCGCCAGGGCGGCGGCCTTGAGGTTCAGGTGGGCCGGGTTGCGCGGCTCGTCGGCCAGCAGGCGCTCCAGCTGGACCAGGGCGTCCTCGGACCGGCCCAGCCGGTAGAGGACCGTGGCCAGGTTCTGCCGGGCGGCGGTGAAGCCGGGGGCGATCTCCAGGCAGCGGACCAGCAGGGTCTCGGCCTCTTCCTGCCGACCCAGCCGGGCCACGGCCTCGGCCAGCATGCGCAGCGCCGCCGGGTCGTCGGGGCGGGTGTCCAGCAGCGCGCGCAGGGCCTTCTCGGCCTCGCCGGGCTTGCCGTCGACCAGGGCGCCGGCGGCGGCCATCAGGGCCGGGTCACGGACCCCGCCCTTGATCTGCAGGACCGTCTGCCGGGCCCGGGCGACCTGGGCGCCGGCCTCGTCGCCGACCAGTTCCAGGGCCTCAGCCAGGCCGCGCCAGGCCTCGGCCAGGTCCGGCTCGGCGGCGACGGCGCGACGGAACGCGGCGACGGCGCCCTGCGTCTGGCCGGCGGCGGCCAGGACCCAGCCATGCTCCAGCTGGACCGGCGGCGACTGGGGGAAGGCGCGGGACAGGGGATCGATGGTCGCCAGGGCCTGCTGGACGTCGCCCGCCAGCCGCAGGGCCGTCGCCAGGATCAGCGTCGCTTCAGCGTGGCGCGGCACGGCCTCCAGGATCGCCCCGGCCTGCTCGGCGGCCAGACGCGGATCGACACCCAGCAGCCGCCGGGCGTGGGCCAGGGCGGTGGCGACGGTTCCGGCGGGCTCGGTGGTCGTGGTGGACATGGGAGGATGGGAGGATGGGGCGGTGGGGATGTCAATCGGCGGCGCCCTGCCGGCGACCACTTGCCCCCTACGGGTCGCTTCGCGACCGTCTTCCCCCACAGGGGGAAGAGGCTCCGCCCCCTACGGGGGCGGACAGACCGCGAAGCGGTCAGGTGGGGGCAAGTGAATGAGCCTCTGACTCACAACCGATCCCGCATCGCATACCAACTGAGCCCCGCCACCGTCAGCGGCCACCTCAACAGCCGCCCTCCGGGGAACGGCGGCGTCGGCAGGCGCGACAGCAGCGCCATCCCCTCTCCCTCGCCCAGGGCCGCGTCGGCCAGCAGCTTGCCGAACCACGGCGCCAGCATCACCCCTTGCCCCGAATAGCCCGCCGCGATCCGCACGCCGGGCGCCAGGTCGCGGACGAAGGGCGCGCGGTGGACGGTGATGCCCAGGGTCCCGCCCCAGGCGTGGGTGACCTCGACGTCGGCCAGGCCCGGATAGACCTTCAGCATGTGCCGCCGCACGAAGGCCTTCAAGTCGGGCGGGAAGCCCGGCCGGTAGTTCTCGCCGCCGCCGAAGATCAGCCGGCCGTCGGGGCTCTTGCGGAAATAGTTGATCACGAACCGGCTGTCGGCGACGGCGGCGTTGGAGCGGATGATCGTCTCGGCCCGCTCGCCCAGGGGCTCGGTGGCCAGGATGAAGTTGTTGATCGGCATCACCCGGGCCCGAGCGGCGCCGCCGACCAGGTCGTCCAGATAGCCGTCGCCGGTCAGGATCAGCTGGTCGCAGGTCACGGTTCCACCCCCGCCTTCCTTGGAAGAGGTCTCGACGCGGATCGTCGTCCCCTCGCGCCGCCAGGCCGTGGCCCGGGTCTGCTCGAAGATCACAGCCCCCGCCGCCATGGCCGCCCGGGCCAGGCCCAGGGCCAGGTTCAGCGGGTGCAGGTGGCCGCCGCCCCGGTCGACCAGGCCGCCGTGATAGACATCGGTTCCCAGCTCGTGGGCCAGGGCCTCGTCGTCGATCAGGGTCAGCTGGTCGTAGCCGTAGCGGCCGGCCATGTGCGCGATGTGGGCCGCGTCCTCGGTCTCGCCGCCGCGCTTGTGGCGGGCGTGGATCATGCCGGGGCGGAAGTCGCAGGCGATGGCGTGCTCGGCGATCAGGGCCAGCAGGTGGGCGCGGGCGTCCTGGGCCATCGTCCAGAGCGCCAGGGCGTCGTCGCGGCCGACCGTCTTCTCCAGCCAGGCCTGGTCGTTGCGCTGGCCGGTGTGGACCTGGCCGCCGTTGCGCCCCGACCCGCCGCTGCCGACCTGGGCGGCCTCGAGCACGACGACGGAGACGCCGCGCTGGGCCAGCTCGAGCGCCGCGCCCAGGCCGGTATAGCCGGCGCCGACGACGCAGACGTCGGCGCGGGTGTCGTGTTGCAGCCCAGGGAGCGCGGGGAACGGCGTCGCCGTAGCGGCATACCAGGAACTGGCGGGGTGGCCGGTGTTCAACGCCCCCTCTCCCAGAGGGAGAGGGAGGGGCCCAAGCAAAGCTTGGGAGGGTGAGGGGTTACAGAGGCGGACGGCGTGCCGGCACGCCGGCCAGCAACGTAACCCCTCATCCTCCCACCGCTGCGCGGCGGGCCCCTCCTTCTCCCTCTGGGAGAAGGTGTATTCAGCGCCCTAGACATTCAGCAACAGGAACTCCCGCTCCCACGGGCTGATCGTGCGCATGAAGGTCTCGTACTCGGCCTGCTTCACCGTGGCGTAGGCGTTGCAGAAGGTGGTCCCCAGGATCTCGACCAGGGGCTTGGCCTCCTCGAACAGGGTCACCGATTCCAGCAGGGACCGGGGCAGCTCGATGCCGCGCACGCTGGCGTCGGTGTCGACCGGGGCGGTGGGCGACAGGTTGTGGATCATGCCCAGATAGCCGGCCGCCAGCACCGCCGCCATGGCCAGGTACGGATTGGCGTCCGACGAGGGGATGCGGTTCTCGACGCGGCGGTTGGCCGGGTCGGACGGCGGCACGCGCAGGCCGCAGGTGCGGTTGTCGTAGCCCCACTGGGTGTTGACCGGGGCCCCGCTGTCGCGCGCGATCCGGCGGTAGCTGTTCACGTAGGGCGCCAGGATGGCCATGATCGCCGGCAGGTAGCGCTGCTGCCCGGCGATGAAGGCGTAGAACAGCGGCGTGGCGTCGCCGCTGTCGGCGTTCGAGAACAGGTTCTGGCCGTCCTTGTCGAGGATCGACTGGTGGATGTGCATGGCGCTGCCGGGCTCGGCGGCCATCGGCTTGGCCATGAAGGTGGCGTAGATGTCGTGCTCCAGCGCCACCTCGCGGATGGTGCGCTTCATCATGAACACCTGGTCGGCCAGCTCCAGCGGATTGCCGTGGCGGAGGTTGATCTCCATCTGGGCCACGCCGCTCTCGTGGATCAGGGTGTCGATCTCCAGGCCCTGGCGCTCGGAGTACTCGTACATGTCCTCGAACAGGGCGTCGAACTCGTTGACCGCGGCGATGGAGTAGCCCTGGCGGCCGGTCTCGGGCCGGCCCGAACGCCCGATCGGCGGCTTCAGCGGGTAGTCGGGGTCGGTGTTCTTGTCGACCAGGTAGAACTCGATCTCGGGGGCCACGATCGGCTCCCAGCCCTTCTCGCGGTACAGCGACAACACCCGGCGCAGCACCTGGCGCGGGCTCTCCTCGACCGGCCGCCCGTCGGGATGGAAGGCGTCGTGGATCACCTGGGCGGTCGGGTCCTGGGCCCAGGGCACCACGGCCAGGGTGGCCAGGTCGGGGGTCAGGAAGATGTCGGTGTCGGACTGCACCGCGTTCACCGCCCCCTCGAACTCGGGGAAGTCGCCGGTGATGGTCTGGTAGAACACCGCCAGCGGCAGGTTCATCGACGGCGCGCCCAGGAACTTGCGCACCGGCATGATCTTGCCCCGCGCCACGCCGGCCAGGTCGGGCACGACGCACTCGATCTCCTCGATGTTCTGGCGGGAGAACCAGTCGCGCGCATCGTCGAGGGTGGGCACCCCGCGCGTGGTCTTGGGGCCGGGCTTGGACTTCTTTTCTTTGTACTTCATGGGGCGCTCCTCGCGCTTTTCGAAGTCTAGTCTCTTGAGTTTTGGCGACAATCTCACCGTCGTCCCATGACGACGGGCGGGCGTCAGGAGGTGTTCTCACGTCCTGTCCCGTTGTCATCCCGGAAGCGCGAAGCGCTGTCCGGGACCCAGGGGCGGTGCGCACGGCCCCTGGGTCCCGGCTCTCCGCTGCGCTTCGGCCGGGATGACAACGGTGGGGTGCGGATCAAGACACGGGCTCTGCCTTCAGCGCCCGCAGCACCGGCTCGGCCTCGTCCAGCGACTTCCTGATGATCGCCACCAGGTCGTCGATCTGGGCGTAGGTGATGATCAGGGGCGGGCAGCAGACGATGCTGTCGCGGATGGCGCGGACCATCAGGCCGTTGGCGATGCACAGGTCGCGCACGATCGGCCCGGCCTCGCCCTCCTTGTCGAGGAAGCGGTGATTGGTCCCCTTCTCGCGCACGATCTCGACCGCGCCGATCAGGCCCAGCGAGCGGGTCTCGCCCACCAGCGGGTGGTCGTTCAGCGTGGCCAGGGCCCTGGCCAGGTAGGGGCCGGTGTCGTCGCGGGTGCGCTCGACCAGGCCCTCGCGTTCCATGATCTCGATGTTCTTCAGGGCCACGGCGGCCGCCGTCGGGTGGCCCGAGTACGTAAAGCCGTGGATGAAGTCGCCGCCCTTCTCGCGCAGCTCGGCGACGATGTGGTCGGCCACGCCGACGGCGCTGATCGGCAGGTAGCCGGACGACAGGCCCTTGGCCATGGCGATCATGTCGGGCTTCACGCCGTAGTGCTGGTGGCCGAACCATTGGCCCAGGCGCCCGAAGCCGCAGATCACCTCGTCGCAGACCAGCAGGATCCCGTACTTGCGGCACACGGCCTCGACCGCCGGCCAATAGCCGTCCGGCGGGATGATCACCCCGCCCGCCCCCTGCACCGGCTCGCCGATGAAGGCCGCGACGTTCTCGGGGCCGACCTCCAGGATCTTGTCTTCGATCGCCTTCACCGCCCGGTCGCGGAAGGCGGCCGGATCCTCGCCGAAGCCTTCGCCGAACTGGTAGGGCTGCATCACGTGCTCGACGCCGGCGATGGGCAGGTCGCCCTGCACATGCATGTGCTTCATGCCGCCCAGCGAGACGCCGGCCACGGTCGAGCCGTGATAGGCGTTCCAGCGGCTGATGAAGACCTTGCGTTCGGGCTGGCCCTTCAGTTTCCAGTAGTGGCGGGCCAGGCGGAAGACCGTGTCGTTGGCCTCCGACCCCGACGAATTGTAGAAGACGTGGGTCAGATGGCCGCCCATCTTCTCGGCGATCTTGGCCGCCAGCTTCACCGGCGGCGGCGTCGCGGTCTTGAAGAAGGTGTTGTAGTACGGCAGCTCCAGCATCTGGTCGTAGGCCGCCTTGGCCAGCTCGTCGCGGCCGTAGCCGACATTGACGCACCACAGGCCGGCCATGCCGTCCAGGATCTGGTGGCCCTCCCCGTCATGGATGTAGACGCCGTCGGCCCGGGTGATGATCCGGCTGCCGCCCAGCTGGGCGATGACCTTGTGGTCGGCCTGGGCCGGCAGGTGATGGGCCAGGTCCAGGCGCTTGAGCTCGGCGATGTCGTGGTTGCGGATCGGGACGGTCATCGGGGGTGCTCTCCTGGACGTTTCTTGTTCTCTAAAATCCGCTCATCCCGGCGAATGCCGGGACCCAGATCCTATGGCGCTGGGTCGGGCTGGACGGACGCTGCGCTCAAGGACCCCACCTCAACGCCCCGCCATCTGGGTCCCGGCATTCGCCGGGATGAGCGGAACGAGGGGTTCGCCCCGCAGCGCGCGGCCGAACACTTCGAAGAACGCCTGGCTCTGCGGGTTGCGCTCAGGCTTCCATTCCGGATGCCATTGCACGGCCAGGACCGGCGCGCCGTTGACCTTGGCCGACACCGCCTCGACCACGCCATCGGGCGCCCGGGCCTCGACCAACAGGCCCTCGCCCAGCCGGTCGACGCCCTGGTAGTGGACCGAGTTGACGATGGCGGTCTCGGCGCCGAACGCCGTGGCCAGCACGCCGCGCGGGGTCAGGTCGACGCGGTGCTCGTGGTCGAACATGGCGTCGAAGCCGGCCTCGTCGGGGGCGTGGTGGGCCAGGGGCGCGCCGTCGGCCGACATGTCGCGTCGCAGGGTGCCGCCGAACGCGACATTGATCTCCTGGAAGCCCCGGCACACGCCGAACACCGGCCGGCCCAGGTCGAGCATGGCCTTGATCAGGTCGGCGGTCATGGTGTCGCGCCCGGCGTCGAACGGGCCCGGGGCGTCGGGGACGTCCTGGCCGTAGAGGGCCGGGTCCATGTTCGACGGGCTGCCGGTCAGCATCAGGCCGTCCAGGCGGGCGGCGACCTCGGAGGCCTTCATCAGCTCGGGCATCGACGGCACCAGCAGGGCCGCGGCGTCGGCGTACTTCATCGCGCCGGCGACATAGCGGTCCATCACCGCCTGGGCCGGTTCGATCCCGACGGTGCGGGTGCAGCAGATGATCCCGGCGACGGGTCTCATGCCGTGCCTCCCTGCTTGCCCCCTACGGACCGCTTCGCGGTCGTCTTCCCCCATAGGGGGAAGAGCCTCGCGGCGCAGGCTCCGCCCCCTATGGGGGCGGACAGGCGACGAAGTCGCCAGGTGGGGGCAAGTATGGACGCAGGGCCTGTCATGATCAGCTCAACAACACCGCCGGCGAGCACGCGTGCCAACCCAGCCACACGGCCTCGCCCAGCTTGAAGTCCTCCTGGTCCCAGCGGGTCAGGTTCTGGCGCGCCACCTTGATGCGGCGGCCGCTCTTGATCTCGACCTCGTAGAGGCTCTGGCCGCCCAGATAGGCCTCGTGCTTGATCACCCCGGCCACGGCGTTCTGGCCGACCGGGCAGTCGCCCATGTTCGGCGGCGGCGCGCCGTCGGGGCGCTTGTGCAGCTCGATCTTCTCGGGCCGCAGCGCCGCCCAGACCGTGCCGCCGCGCGCGCCGGTGACGCCGTGGTCCAGGAAGATGTCGCAGTCCAGGTCCGGCGATTTGACCACCGCGTGGCTGGGCTCGTCGACGGCCAGCACGCCCTCGAACAGGTTCACGCTGCCGATGAAGTCGGCCACGAAGCGGCTGTTGGGGAACTCGTAGAGGTCGCTGGGACCGGCCACCTGCTGCAGCACGCCGCGGTTCATGACCGCGCAGCGCGACGCCAGGGCCAGGGCCTCGTCCTGGTCGTGGGTGACCATGATGAAGGTGATGCCCACCTTCTCCTGCAGGGTGCACAGCTCGGTGCGCATCTGCTCGCGCAGCTTGGCGTCCAGGGCCGACAGCGGCTCGTCCAGCAGCAGCACGCGGGGCCGCTTGACCAGGGCCCGGGCCAGGGCCACGCGTTGCCTCTGTCCGCCCGACAGCTGGTCGGGCTTGCGGCCCGCCAGGCCGTGCAGCTGGACCAGGTCCAGCGCCTCCTCCACCCGCCGGTCGCGCTCGGCCTTGCCGACGCGGTCCACCTTCAGGCCATAGGCGACGTTGTCGGCCACGCTCATGTGCGGGAACACGGCGTAGGACTGGAACACCATGTTCACCGGCCGCTTGTTGGGCGGGATGGTCGAGACGTCCTGGCCGTCGATCAGGATGCGGCCCTCGGTGGGCGTCTCGAACCCGGCCAGCATCCGCAGCAGGGTGGTCTTGCCGCAGCCCGACGGCCCCAGCAGGGCGAAGAACTCGCCCTCGGTGACCGTCAGCGACACGTCGTCCACCGCCGCCAGCTTGCCGAAGCGCTTGGTGACGTTCTCGAAGGTGATGATGGGTTGGCTGGTCACCCTCGGTTCCCCCTACTTCCGCTCATCCCCGCGAAAGCGGGGATCCAAGCGGCCCTGGCTTGCTGTGCGCTGAGCGAAATCACCAGCTCGGCTTGGGTCCCCGCTTTCGCGGGGATGATCGGCGTGAAGGCGGCGCTCATTTGCCGTCTCCGTGCGCGCCCGCCGTCGCCGCCGGGTCGCCCTGCAGCTTCAGCGCCACGGCCGTCAGGATCACGGTCAGCACGATCAGGATGGTCGAGGCAGCGTTGACCTCGGGCGTCACCGAGAACCGGACCATCGAATAGACCTTCACCGGGAAGGTCACGGTGTCCGGGCCGGCCGTGAAGAAGGTGATGACGAAGTCGTCCAGGCTGAGCGTGAAGGCCAGCAGGGCGCCGGCCACCAGCGACGGGGCCATGTGCGGCAGGATCACGTCCTTGATCGTGCGCCATTCGCCGGCCCCCAGGTCGCGGGCGGCCTCCTCCATCTCGCGGTTGAAGCTGGCCATGCGGGCGCGGACCACCACCGCCACGAACGGGAACGAGAACGAGACGTGGGCGATGGTGATGGCCCCCAGGTTCAGCGGCCAGGGCAGGCCCACGGGCCAGGGCAGGACCTTGGCGAAGAACACCAGCATGGCCACGCCCATGCAGATCTCGGGCACCACGATCGGCAGGGCCAGGGCCCCGTCCAGCACGGTTTTGCCCGGGAAGCGGAACCGCCACAGCACCAGGGCGACCATGGCCCCCAGGGCCACGCTCAGCACCGTGCACAGGGCCGCGATGGTCAGGCTGTTGGCGAAGGCCTCGATCAGCGACGAGTTGTTGAAGGCCTTGTCGTAGTATTTGAGCGTGAAGCCCTTCCAGACGATGTTGCGCCGGCTGTCGTTGAAGCTGAACGCCATCAGGGCGATCAGCGGCGCGTAGAGGAACACCCCCACGGCGGCCAGCCAGGCCTGCATCTGCCAGCGGCGGAGGTATTCCAGGGGGCCGGGGGGTGATCTCTTCGGCATCAGAAGTCCCCCAAACGGTTGTCATCCCGGAAGCCCCGCAGGGGCTGTCCGGGACCCAGGTGACCGGGCTGATGCGGTGCGGCTGCCCTGGGTCCCGGACAAGCGCTCCGCGCTTTCCGGGATGACAACAGGAGGTGCGGAAGTGAGGTGCTCATGCCCGTTCCCCCGTCTTCTTGCCGCGCGCCAGCAGCGCCTGCACCGCGATCGCGACAAACGTCAGGTACATCAGCAGGAACGACAGGGCCGCGCCGAAGGGCCAGTCGTTGGCGCGCTTGAACTGGCGCTCGATGACGTTGGCGATCATCTGGCTGTCGGGGCCGCCCAGCAGGTCGGGCGTCAGATAGGCCCCGAGCGCCGGGATGAAGGTGATCAGCACGCCCGAGGCGATGCCCGGCAGGGCCAGGGGGACCACCACCTTGAACAGGGTGCGCATGTGGCCGGCGCCCAGGTCGAGGCTGGCCTCCAGCAGCGATTTGTCCAGGCGGTCCAGGGCCGAGTACAGCGGCAGCACCATGAACGGCAGGTGGACATAGACCAGGCCCACCACCACCGCGAAATTGGTGTGCATCATCTCCAGCGGCTGGAACGGCTGGAGCGGCATGATCTTGGCCGCCAGGGTCCAGATCGCCTCCAGCCCCTTGTTGATGTAGCCCTCGTTGCGCAGCACGGCGATCAGGGCGTAGGTGCGGATCAAGAGGTTCGTCCAGAACGGCAGCATGATCAGCAGCAGCAGCCAGGTCTTGGCCTTCTGCGAGGCGAAGGTGATGGCCAGGGCGACCGGGAAGCCGATCACCAGGCACAGGAAGGTGGTCAGGGCCGCCATCCAGGCCGACTTCAGGAAGATCTTCAGGTACAGCGGCTCGATCGCCCGGGCGTAGTTCTTGAACGTGCCGGTGATGGCGATCTGGGTCAGGCCCTCGTTGTGGCCGAAGCTGTAGGCCCAGACGATGGCCAGCGGGACCAGGAAGAACAGCACCAGCCACACCAGCGGCGCGCTGAGCGCCGCGGCGAAGACGGATTTAGCCTGTTTCCAGGATTGCTCCATGGTCCCTCTATTCCAGCTCTGAGGTTGTCATCCCGGAAGCCTCGCAGAGGCTGTCCGGGACCCAGGGGACCGGGCGGAGGCGGTGCGGTTCGCCTGGGTCCCGGCTCTACGCTTCGCTTCGGCCGGGATGACAACGGTTTGAGTCAAGTGATCCGATCAGGCCGCCCGCACGCGGGTGATGACTTCCTCGTACAGGCTGGCCTTTTCCGGCCCCTCGAACGCGCCGTACTCGCACTTGGCCAGGGCCGCGGCGGACGGGAAGATCACGGGGTTGTCCTTGTACTCCGGCGGCATCAGCGCCTTCGCGGCGGCGTTGGGCGTCGGGTAGAGGATCGTCTTGGAGATCTCGGCCCCGGCCTGGGCGTCCAGCAGGTAGTTGATGAACTTGTGGGCGTTGTCCGGACGCGGCGCGCCCTTGGGGATGCACAGGGTGTCGGAGTTCAGCAGGCTGCCCTCCTTGGGGATCACGAAGTCGATGTCCGGATCGTCCTTCATCACCTGGGCGATGTCGCCGTTGTACTCCAGCACCAGGTCCACATCGCCGGCCACCAGCATGTCCTGGCCGTTGTCGTCGTGGAACGCCTTCACGTAGGGCTTCTGGCGGATCAGCATCTTCTCGATCTGGGTGACCATCTCGGGCGGGATGTTGTTGACGCTGTGGCCCAGGTACTTGGCGCACAGGCGCACCAGGTCGGCGCTTTCCGACAGCAGGGCGATGCGGCCGTTGTACTGGGCGCTGTCGAACAGGTACTTCCAGCTGTCGGGCACGCCCTTCACCTTGGACTTGCGATAGCCGATGCCCAGCACCAGCCAGGTATAGGGCAGCGAGTACTTGCGGCCCGGGTCGTAGTCCGGGTTCAGGAAGGCCGGGTCGACGTTCTTGATGTTGGGGATCTTGGCGTGGTCCAGCACCTCCAGCATGCCCGCCTGGCTCATGCGGGTGACGAACTCGTTGGACGGCACGATCACGTCGTAGCCGGCGTTGCCCGCCTTCAGCTTGGCGAACAGCTCGTCGTTGGTGGCGAACAGGCTCATGTTCACGTCGACGCCGGTGGCCTTCTTGAAGTCGCCCAGCGTGGTCTCGCCGATGTAGGTGTCCCAGTTGTAGAAGTTCAGCTTGGGCTCTTCGCCGTTGGCCGACTTGGCGGCCTCGCCCTGGGGCTTCTGGCCGCAGGCGGTGAAGCTGATGCCGATGGCGGCCGCGCCCATGGCGGTCAGCAGCGAGCGGCGGGTGCCGAGAATGCGGTTGGTGCTCATGCCCTTACAGACTCCCCAGAGGTTGTTTCCCTTGCGCGATCAGGAACCCTCCCGACCCCGCGTTCAACTCAAGCCGTACTCCCGGCGTCCCGCCGTCAGGCGTTGCGCAGATACCAGTCATAATCCAGCTGCCCGACCACCTCGGCGAAGCGCGCCTGTTCGGTGCGCTTGACCGAGACGAACATCTCCACGAACCGCTCGCCCAGATAGTCGCGCAGCACCTCGCTGGCCTCGAACAGGTTCACCGCCGCGTACCAGTCGGTGGGCAGGCGGACCTTCTCCTTGGCCGCGGCCGCGTAGCCGTCGCCGACCACCGCCGGGCCCGGATCGATCTTGTTGCTGATGCCGTGGTGGGCGCAGGCCAGCAGGACAGCCAGCACCAGGTACGGGTTGCCGTCGGCCCCGGCCACGCGGTGCTCCACATGGCGGGTCGGCGGCGGGCCGGCCGGCACGCGCAGACTGACCGTGCGGTTGTTGACGCCCCAGGTCGGGGCGACAGGCGCATAGCTGTTGGCCTTGAAGCGGCGATAGCTGTTGGCGTTGGGCGCCAGGATCGCCATGCAGTCGGCCATCAGCGCCTTCATGCCGCCGATCGCGTGCTTGAGCAGGGGCGAGCCTTCCGGGTCGTCGGCGGCGCAGAGGTTCTTGCCCTCGGCGTCGTTGAAGCTGACATGCACGTGGAAGCCGTTGCCGGCCTGGTCGGCCCAGGGCTTGGCCATGAAGGTGGCCTCGCACGCGTGCTTGAGGGCCACGCCCTTGGCGGCCCGCTTGTAGCGCAGGGCGTCGTCGGCGGCCTGCAGGGCGTCGGGCTTGTGCTTGAGGGTCAGTTCCACCTGGCCCGGGGCGAACTCCGAGATCGCGCCTTCCAGCGGCACGCCCAGCACGTCGCACACGTCCCACAGCTCGCGCAGGAACGGGGCGTAGGCCTCCAGCTCGGGCAGGCCGTAGACCTGGATGCCCTGCGGCCGCTCGCCGGTCTGCAGCGACCGGGCCGGCAAGAGCTCGCCGGCCGGGCCGCGATGCTGTTCGACCAGGTAGTATTCCAGCTCGCAGGCCACCACCGGGGTCAGGCCGTCGGCGGCGAAGCGGTCCAGCACCCGCCGCAGCACGTGGCGCGGGTCCAGGTCGTTGGCCGCGCCGTCCAGCTCGTACAGCGACAGCATCACCTGGGCCATGTCCGGACCCAGCCACGGCGCCAGGGTCAGGGTCCCCGGCACGGGCCGCGCCCGGCGGTCGGCGTCGCCGTCCTCCCAGACCAGGCCCGTGTCCTCGCAGTCGGCGCCCTGGGTGTCGACCACCAGGATCGAGCCGGGCAGGAAGCGGCCGTACTCGTAGATCGCCTGCAGCTCGTGGACGCGCAGCCGCTTGCCGCGCGGCACGCCGGTCATGCTGGTGAAGAACACGTCGACGTACTTCACCTGCGGATGGGCGGCGAGGAAGTCGAGGCATTCCTGCGGATCGGCGACCAAGGGGAGCGTCATGGGCGTTTCTCGACACCCTCTCCCATGGGGAGAGGGAGGGACCCACGCGAAGCGTGGGAGGGTGAGGGGGTAAGGTGTCGGACGGGGTGCCGGAAAAGGGTCGAACGAGGACGGCGAAGGCGTAACCCCTCTCCCTCCCACCGCTTCGCGGCGGGCCCCTCCCTCCCCCTCTGGGAGAGGGTGTCGAAACGCGAACCCGTCATGTCCCTAGCCCTTCAAGCGCCCCAGCAAACCCATCCACCGCCTCGACAAAACGATCGATCGCCGCGTCTTCGGTGACCGGCGACACCAGCATCATCGTATGGAAGGGCGCGATCAGCACCCCTCGGTTGATCAACCACAGATGAAGCGCGTGCAGCAGGTCCGGGTCCAGCGTCTCGCGCATGGCGGCGGCGTTTTTCGGCGGGCTGGCGGCGAAGACCAGCTCGACCCGCGCGCCCACGTGGACCACCGACCAGGCCAGGCCGCGCGCCGCGATCACCCCGCGCAACCCCTCGACCAGCCGGCCGGCCCCGGCCAGCATCTTGGCGTAGGCGGCGTCGGTCATCACCTCGGACAGCATGGCCCGCATGGCGGCGATCGCCAGGGCGTTGCCCGACAGCGTGGTGCCGACGCCCGACTGGCCGGGGCCGATCCGGGCGGCGGCGGCGTCCATGCGCTCGGAGAGCTTGGCCGTCACGCCCCAGACCGCGGCCGGCACGCCGCCGGCGATGGCCTTGCCGACCACCAGCATGTCGGGCTCCAGCCCATGGGCGCGGGCGTAGCCGCCGGGCGCGGTCGAGATCGTGTGGGTCTCGTCGACGACCAGCAGGGTCCCCGCCTGGCGGGTCAGGTCGCGCATCACCGACAGGAAGCCCGGCTGCGGCAGGATCATCCCGCAATTGGTCATGGCCGGCTCGGCCAGGACGGCGGCGACGTCGCCCGGCGCCAGCGCCTGGGCCAGGGCCTCGGGATCGTTGAACGGCACGACGCGGGTGGTGGCGGTCAGGTCGTGCACCTGGCCCAGCAGGCCCGGCTTCATGACCGGCCGGCCGTCATCGAGGACCACGAAGGCGTCGTCGACCATGCCGTGGTAGCAGCCGTCGAACACCACGATCACCGGCCGCTGGGTCACCGCCCGCGCCCAGCGGATCGCGGCGCGGTTGGCGTCGCTGGCCGTGGTCGCCATCTGCCACAGCGGCAGGCCGAAGCGCTCGGCCAGCAGCCGGCCGACGATCACCGCCGAGGCCGTGGGCAGCATGAAGCCGGTCCCGCGCTTGGCCTGGTCGGCGATGGCGCGGGCCACCGCCTCCTGGCCGTGGCCGAACATGGCCGGCGTGTCGGCCAGGCAGAAGTCGTCATACAGCTTGCCGTCGACGTCGGTGACCTGGGCGCCCACGCCCTGGGCCGCGAAGATCGGGCACGGGCTGGCCCAGTCGGTCATCCAGTGCATCGGCGCCCCGCCGCGCCAGACGTCGGCCGACTGCCGCGACATCGCGCACGACCGCGGATGCTCGGCGACGAACCGCCGGGCCTCGTCCTGGATCAGGTCGGCGAGGATCGGGGCGTTGGCGGGTTTGGGGGCGCCGCTCATACCACCCCCGGCCTTTCAACCATAACCACCGTCATCCTCGGACTTGTTCCGAGGACCCCTGCCTCAGCCGCGAAGAACGAAGATCCGTGGAGCGGTGAGGTCGCGACCCGACCACCCGACGGCAAACCCGCCGACAGAGGGGTCCTCGGAACAAGTCCGAGGATGACGGGTGTGAGGGTAATGGAAGGGTTTTGGCTCATACCACCCCGCCGAAGCACAGGTATTTCGTCTCCAGATATTCGTCCAAGCCCTCGGAAGACCCCTCGCGGCCCAGGCCCGAGTCCTTGACCCCGCCGAAGGGCGCGACCTCGGTGGAGATGATGCCCTCGTTGATGCCGACCATCCCCGCCTCGATGGCCTCGGCCACGCGCCAGCAGCGGGCGACGTCCTTGCTGTAGAAATACGAGGCCAGGCCGAAGGGCGTGGCGTTGGCCAGTTCGACGGCCTGTTCCTCGGTCTCGAACTTCACGATCGGGGCGACCGGGCCGAAGATCTCCTCCTGGAACAGCCGCATCTCGGGCGTCGCGTCGACCAGCACCGTCGGCTGCCAGAAGAGGCCGCCCAGGTCGTGGCGGGCGCCGCCGACCGTGGCCCGGGCGCCCTGCTCCACCGCCTCGCGCACCAGGCCCTCGACCTTGGCGATGGCCTTGTCGTTGATCAGCGGGCCGATGGTCACGCCGTCCTGCGTACCCGGCCCGACCTTCATCGCCCCGACCTTCTCGGTCAGCCGCGCGACGAAGGCGTCGTGGATGCCCGACTGCACGATCAGCCGGTTGGCGCAGACGCAGGTCTGGCCGGTGTTGCGGTACTTGCTGGCGATCGCCCCGTCGACGGCCGCCTCCAGGTCGGCGTCGTCGAAGACGATGAAGGGCGCGTTGCCGCCCAGCTCGAGGGAGAGCTTCTTCATCGTGCCGGCGCACTGGGCGTAGAGGGTCTTGCCGACGGGCGTCGAGCCGGTGAACGACAGCTTGCGCACCCGGGCGTCCTCGCACAGGGCCTTGCCGATGCCGGCGCTGTCCTTGCCGGTGACGACGTTCAGCACGCCGGCCGGCACGCCCGCCTCGACCGCCAGCCGGGCGATGGCCAGGGCGCACAGCGGCGTCTCGGCCGCCGGCTTGACCACCACGGTGCAGCCCGAGGCCAGGGCCGGCCCGACCTTGCGGGTGATCATGGCGATCGGGAAGTTCCACGGCGCGATGGCGGCGCACACCCCCACCGGCTGCTTGATCGAGGCCAGGCGCTTGCCCGGCATCGGGGTGGGGATGGTGTGGCCGTAGGCCCGCTTGGCCTCGTCGGCGAACCAGTCGATGAACGCCGCGCCATAGGCCACCTCGCCGCGCGACTCCGCCAGCGGCTTGCCCTGCTCGGCGGTCATCAACCGGGCCAGGGCCTCGGTGTGGGCCAGCATCAGGTCGGACCATTTGCGCAGGATCGCCCCGCGCTCCTTGGCGGTCCTGGCCGCCCAGGTCGGGAAGGCGCGATGGGCGGCCTCGATGGCCACCTTGGTCTCCGAAGCGCCCAGGTCGGCGACCTCGGCGATCACCGACCCGTCGGCCGGGTTCAGCACCTGGAAGGTGGTTTCGCTCTCGATCCAGAGGCCGTCGATGAAGGCGGCGGTTTCGACGAGTTCCAGGGTCTTGAAGGTCATTGGGTCATCACCTCAGCGTCACGGACACCGACTTCAGGTCGGCGTACTTGTGCAACGCATGTAGGCTCCGATCGCGACCGAATCCCGACTGCTTGAAACCGCCGAACGGCATGGTGATGTCGCAGGCGTCCCAGCCGTTGACCCAGACCAGCCCCGCCTTCAGCCGCCGAGCGGACGTGAGGGCACGGTCAATGTCCGATGTCCACAGGCCGGCGGCCAGGCCGTAGACGGTGTCGTTGGCCAGGGCGATCGCCTCGTCGGCGTCCTTGAAGGTCTGCACCCCCAGCACCGGGCCGAACACCTCTTCCCGCGCCAGGGTGTGGTCGGGCTGGAGGCCGTCGAAGATGGTCGGCTCCACATAGAAGCCGCCGGTGTCCTGGCGCACGCGCTGGCCGCCCAGAAGCCGGCGGGCGCCCTGGCTTTCGGCGGTGGCGATGTAGTCGAGGGCGGTGTTCATCTGCCGCTCGCTGACCATGGCCCCGAACACGGTGTCGGGGTCCAGCGGGTCGCCGGGGACCATGGCCTTGGCCACCGCGATCACCTTCTCGACGAAGGCGTCCTTGATCGACTCCTCGACCAGCAGGCGCGAGGCCGCGGTGCAGACCTCGCCCTGGTTATAGAACACGCCCCAGGCGGCGGCCTCGGCGGCGGCGTCCAGATGCCTGCAGTCGGCGAAGACGATCTGCGGCGACTTGCCGCCCAGCTCCAGCGACACGCGCTTGAGGTTCGACCGACCCGAATACTCCATCAGCCGCCGGCCCACCGGGCCCGAGCCGGTGAAGGCGATCATGTCGACGTCCATCGACAGGGCCAGCGCTTCGCCGGCGACGCCGCCCAGGCCGGGGATCACATTCAGGACCCCTGCCGGGAGTCCAGCTTCAAGGGCCAGTTCGCCCAGCTTCAGCGCCGTAAGCGGCGACTGCTCGGCGGGTTTCAGGACCACGCTGTTGCCCATGGCCAGGGCGGGGGCGACCTTCCACATCGCCATGTGCAGCGGGAAGTTCCACGGCACGATGGCCCCGATCACGCCCAGCGGCTCGTGCACCGCCCAGCTCAGCCGATCGACCGGCGCGGCGCCGACCTCGCCATACACCTTGTCCAGCGCCTCGGCGTACCAGCGGCAGGTGCCGATCGACAGCGGCACGTCGACGGCGCGGGCGTCGCGGATCGGCTTGCCGGTGTCCAGGCTCTCCAGCAGGGCCAGGTCCTCGGCGTCGCGCTCCATCAGTTCGGCCAGGCGGAACAGCACCGCCTTCTTGGCCCGCGGACCCTGGTCGCGCCAGCGGCCGTCCTCGAAGGCCTTGCGGGCCGAGGCCACGGCGCGGTCGACGTCGACGGCCTGGCAGGCGGCGACCTTGTTGATCAGCGTCCCGTCGCGCGGCGAGACGTTGTCGAACGTCTGCCCCGACGCCGCCTTGACCAGGCCGCCGTCGATCACCGCCCGGTCGGGCAGGGACAGGGCCTTCAGGGCGTCGAAGATGGACGGGGCGGTCACGCGGGGTTGCTCCAGAAACTGTGATCACAGTTTGCGTCGAGTGGACGACTGTCAAGGTGGGGACGCGGGGAAACGGCCGGGTTTGCGTCCCCTGCCCGATCCCTACCCACCGTCATCCTCGGACTTGTTCCGAGGACCCCTGGTTCAGCCGTGTTGACGTTCGCAGGACGGACACGGCGATCGCGGCGCTCCAATCTCGAAGGACAGCGAAGCGGCACGAGGGGTCCTCGGAACAAGTCCGAGGATGACGGAGCTAAAAATTGCACATGCCGTGGCGCCGCCCTCACCCCCGCACCTCAACCGCCGCGCGCATCTTGTCCATGCCCTCCGACAGGTCGGCGGCGATGGCCCGCCTCGCGGCTTCGGCGTCGTGGGCCTTCAGGGCCTCGGTGGCCTCGACGTGGCGGTCGGCGGCCAGGCCGTCGGCGCCGACGCGGCCGAACACCACGCGCATGAACGGACCGATCTGCAGCCACAGGCCGTTGGCCATGGCCAGCAGCACCTCGGCCCCGGCGCGCTCGTAGATGGCGAAGTGGAAGTCGTGGTTGGCGGTCATGTAGGCGTCGACGTCGCCCAGCTTCAGGGCCTCGTCGACGGCGGCGTCCAGCTCGCGCAGGCGCTTGACCAGGGCGGCGTCCACATGGGGCGCGGCGCGGGCCGCCAGCTCGGGCTCGACCCACAGCCGGGCCTGGGACAGCTGCTCCAGCCGGCTCGCCGTCAGCGAGGGCACGGACAGCCGCTTGTTGGCCGGGTTGATCGCCAGGGCCCGCTCGGCCGCCAGCCGCCGCACGGCGTCGCGCACCGGCATGGGCGACACCCCCAGCTCGGCCGCCAGGCTGCGCAGACTGACCCCGACGCCGGGCGCGATGCGGCCGGTGATCAGGGCCTGGCGGATGGCGTCGTAGACCTGGTCGTGGACGGCCACGCTGTCGGCGAGGGGTTTCCTTCGCGGCGAGGCGGGAGGCGAAACGGGGGACACACACTCACTCCTCTGCTCGCGCCCCGATCACACGGGCCCTGGGGGTGAGTGTGTGTCCCCACCTCCGGCCGCGGCGTCCGGTTTGGTCTTGCCAGCAGACCTCCAATCGCGATCACAATGCAAGACCTTGGAGCGCGCCCCATGCCCGATTTCGGTCCGAACGACCTCGACGCCTTCTGGATGCCGTTCACGCCCAACCGGCGGTTCAAGGCCAAACCGCGCATGCTCTCGTCGGCCGAGGGCATGTGGTACCGCACGCCCGACGGCCGGCCGGTGCTGGACGCCACCTCGGGCCTGTGGTGCGTCAACGCCGGGCATAATCGCCCGAAGATCGTCGAGGCGATCCGCCGTCAGGCCGGCGAGATGGACTACGCGCCCAGCTTCAACATGGGCCACCCGGCGGCGTTCGCCTTCGCGAGCAGGATCGCCCAGATCACCCCGCCGGGCCTGGACCGCATCTTCTTCACCGGCTCGGGTTCGGAGTCGGTCGACACCGCCCTGAAGATCGCCCTGGCCTACCACCGGGCGCGCGGCAAGGGGACCAAGACCCGGCTGATCGGCCGCGAGCGCGGCTATCACGGCGTGGGTTTCGGCGGCATCTCGGTGGGCGGCATCCCCAAGAACCGGATGTACTTCGGCTCGTTGCTGACCGGCGTCGACCACCTGCCCCACACCCACGGCGTGGCCGGCAACCTGTTCAGCCAGGGCCAGCCGAAGAACGGCGCCGAGCTGGCCGACGCCCTGGAGGCCATCGTCGCCCTGCACGACGCCAGCAACATCGCCGCAGTGATCGTCGAGCCGGTGGCCGGCTCGACCGGCGTCCTGGTGCCGCCCGAGGGCTACCTCCAGCGCCTGCGGTCGATCTGCGACAAGCACGATATTCTCCTCATCTTCGACGAGGTGATCACCGGCTTCGGGCGGGTGGGCGCGCCGTTCGCGGCCGAGCGGTTCGGGGTGACGCCCGACATGATCTGCATGGCCAAGGGCCTGACCAACGCCGCCGTCCCGGCCGGCGCCGTGGCCGCCTCGGACGCCATCTACCAGGCGATGATGGACGGCGCCGACGCGGCCATCGAGCTCTTCCACGGCTACACCTATTCGGCCCACCCCCTGGCCTGCGCGGCGGGCATGGCGACGCTGGAGGTCTATCAGGAGGAGGGCCTGTTCCAGCGGGCGCTGGAGATGGAGCCCTACTGGCGCGCGGCCGTGCATTCGCTGAAGGACGCCCGCCACGTGATCGACATCCGCGACTTCGGCCTGATCGCCGGGATCGAACTGGAGCCGAGGCCGGGCGCCCCGACCGCCCGGGCCATGGCCGCCTTCGAGACCGCCTTCGACCAGGGCCTGCTGATCCGCGTCACCGGCGACATCATCGCCCTGTCGCCCCCGCTGATCATCGAGAAGGCGCAGGTCGATCGGGTGGTGGAGACGATCAGAGGGGTGCTGGCGGGGGTGGACTGAGACGCCGCGCCCGGCTCGGGGGACACACACTCACAGCAAGGCCGCGCCGATCCGGCACGCCGTCGGGTGTGAGTGTGTGTCCCCAAAGTCGTCCGCCCAAGCTTGACTTGAACCCCTCCCCCTCTCGACCTGAGAGGGTATAAGGACCGCATGACCGTCACCGACATCCGCCCGTCCAGGCCCGCCCCGATCAGCGGCAACGCCCTGATCCTGATCGCCGCCTTCACCGCCCTGACCTTCGCCCTGGCGTGGATGGACGAGCCGCCCGGCGTGCTGACCTTCGCCTTCGTGGTGGTAGGCTGGATCCTCAGCGTCGTGGTCCACGAGTTCGCCCACGCCTATGTGGCCCACAAGGCCGGCGACCATACGATCGTCGAGAAGGGCTACCTGACCCTGGACCCGCTGAAATACACCGACCTGACGACCAGCATCCTGCTGCCGCTGATCGTGCTGGCCGTGGGCGGCATCGGCTTCCCCGGCGGGGCGGTCTATCTGCGCGAGGACCTGATGCGCAGCCGGCTGGGCCGGTCCATGGCCTCGCTGGCCGGGCCGCTGGGCACGCTGGCGGTGCTGGTCGCGCTCTCGGCCTGCCTGGCCGCCGACCGGGCGTTCGGCGTCGACGACAGCGCCCTGGCGCGCGCCGCCTCGTTCCTGGCCTTCCTGCAGGGCTTCGCCCTGGTGCTGAACCTGCTGCCCCTGCCCGGCCTGGACGGCTTCGGCGTGATCCGCCCCTACCTGCCGCCCGCGATCCAGCAGGGCGCCCTGCGCCTGGGCAACCTGGTGTTCATCGGCCTGTTCCTGGCGATCTTCTTCGTCCCGGCGGTCAACGACGCCCTGTTCCGGACGGTGCTGGCGATCACCGACCTGTTCGAGGTGGCGCGGCCGGAGATCGGCGCGGGTCTGCGGGCGTTCCGGTTCTGGGAGGCCTAGCCTAGGCCGCGCTCAACTTCGCCGCCGGGGTCGGCGTCACGGCCGGGCGAAAGGTCGCCGCCGGCTTTTCCACCCCCGCCGTCTGGACCAGGCAGCCGTACCAGCCCAGGCCCTCGTAGGTCTCGTAGCCCGGGGTCAGGGCGTAGCCGACGGTCCGGTCGCCCTCGGCGTAGCTGCCCATGTCGCCGCCCGAGGTGTCCAGCTTGAAGGTCTCCTCCAGCACGCCCCTGCCGTCCGAGCTGGCCAGCACCCGGTGGTTCTGGTCCAGCAGCAGCACGCGCGAGCGGGCCTTCTCCTCGTCGGTCAGGCGCACGCCGTCGACCACCGCCTGGGCCTGGGGCTTCCAGTCGAAATGGACGCCCAGCACGCCGATCACCCGGCCGTCGGCCTGGCCGCCCTCGCGGATGGCCGTGGCGTAGGTGGCGACCGGGGCGTCGTTCAGCGCCCGCACCCGCTCGATGTCGCAGACGGTGAAGTCGTCGCCCGACTTCGTGCGCATGGCGTTCTTGAACCAGTCGGTCTCGGCCACCGAGGCGCTGCGGGCGGCCGGATACTTGTCGGGCCGGCCGCTGGCGATCACCCGGCCGGACGGGTCGGCGATCCAGAGGTCCAGATAGACGGTGTAGGCGTCGAGGATCACCTTCAGCCGGCGGCTGGCGTGGTCGCAGGCCTCGCGCGACGGGGCCGCCACGCAGTCGACCACGGCGCTGTCGGTGGCCCACCAGCGTACGTCGCAGGTGCGCTCATAGAGGTTGCGGTCGATGATCTCGATGGCGTTCAGGGCCAGGTCGGCCAGGCGCTGGCCGCGCAGGTGGCCCAGGATCGCCCCGCCGATGGCGGTCAGCTCGTTGAGGTCGGCGCGCACCTGGCTCTCCAGGGCGGCGGCCACCACGTCGATCTGGGTGGAGATGGTCTTGAACTCTTCCGCCACGATGGCGAAGCCGCGCCCCGCCTCGCCCGCGCGTGCGGCGACGATCAGGGCGTTGATGGCCAGCATCTTGGCCGAGCGGTTGACGTAGGCGATCTCGCCGATCTTCTCGCCGGCGACGTGGCTCAGGCGTTCGCTGAGCTCCAGGATGCGCTCTGGGCGGAGGCTGGCGTCTTCCGTCGACATGGTTTCCCCCGAAACCGGGCGGCGACGCTCCGAACAGCCGAATCGCTCGCCAGACAAGCGAGAATGACACCCGTGTCAGCTTTCGGGGATGGGGGAAGGACAATTCGTCGCGCATTTTCACAGGTTTAGCGGCAAGCGGCCTGTGGAAATGTTCAGTTTCGCGGCAATCTATGCCTCATTAATCATCAACGCCCGACAGCGGTGTCATAGCGACGTCGCAGCGAAGCCTTGCCGCACAGGAAATGACACCGGTGGACAGGATTTAGGGAACACGAGACAGTCCCACCCATAATCCGCTCATCCCGGCGAATGCCGGGACCCAGATGGAATGGCTTTGAGGCTGACGCCATGAGCGCTGAGCCTGTCCAGTCAGCCTCCCAGCCATGGGATCTGGGTCCCGGCATTCGCCGGGATGAGCGGTTCGAGAGGGGAAACGACAGATGATCCGCACCACCGCCCTGGCCGCCGTCCTGGCCCTGTCCGCGACCGCCGCGCACGCCGCGCCGCGCGAGGTCCTGGCCTTCCCCGGGGCCGAGGGCGCGGGACGGCTGTCGCTGGGCGGTCGCGGCGGGGCGGTGATCAAGGTGACCAACCTCGAGGATTCCGGCCCCGGATCCTTGCGCGCCGCCGTCGAGGCCCAGGGCCCGCGCACAGTGGTGTTCGAGGTGGCCGGCACGATCCCGCTGAAGAGCGAGCTGAAGATCGCCAGCGGCCGGATCACCATAGCCGGCCAGACCGCCCCGGGCGGCGGGATCACCCTGCGCGACCACACCCTGGTGGTGGCCGCCGACGACGTGGTCATCCGCTTCATCCGCTCGCGCCTGGGCGACGAGAGCAAGACCGAGGGCGACGCGATCTGGATCAATTCCGGCCGCCGGATCATCCTGGACCACGTCTCGGCCAGCTGGTCGGTGGACGAGACCCTGTCGGCCAGCGCCCGCTACGACAATCCCGGCCAGGGCTTCTATGATCTCACGGTGCAGTGGTCGATCATCGCCGAGAGCCTGCGCCACTCGATCCACGCCAAGGGCGACCACGGCTACGGCAGCCTGATCCGCGGCGGCAACGGCTCCAAGATCAGCTTCCACCACAACCTGTGGGCCAACCACCTGGCCCGCATGCCGCGCCCGGGCAACTACGACGGGCCCGACAAGGACCCGGTCGGGGCGTTCTTCGAGTTCCGTTCCAACGTCTTCTACAACTGGGGCAAGGGCCACGCCGGCTACGACGCCGACAAGGCGGCCCTGGCGGCCTACAGCTTCGTCGACAACGCCTATGTCATGGGCCCCGACAGCGAAAAGCCCATCGCCTTCAACGAGAGCAACAGCCTGGCCAAGGCCTGGTTCGCCGGCAACAGCATGAACGGCCAGGTCCCGGCCGATCCGTGGAGCCTGGTCAGCGGCCTGCAGGCCGACGGCTGGCGCCAGGCGGGGCCGATCGAGGTGGCGCCGGTGGCGGCCGACCCGGCGGCCTCGGCCTACGAGCGCGTGCTGAAGGACGCCGGGGCCAGCGTGTTCCGCGACAGCGTCGACGCGCGGGTGGTGGCGGGCGTTCGCGACAAGACCGGCAAGCAGATCGACAGCCAGAAGGAGGTCGGCGGCTGGCCCGTGCTGCCGGCGGGCAAGGCGGCGGTCGACACCGACGGCGACGGCATGCCCGACGCCTGGGAGAAGGCGCACGGCTTCGATCCGAGGAAAGTCGACGGGGCCGCCCTCGCCAAGGACGGTTCGGGCTACACCAACCTGGAGCTCTACCTGGCGGACGCGGCGAAGCGGCGGGGCTAGCGGCTCACCCACTTGCCCCCACCTGACCGCTTCGCGGTCTGTCCGCCCCCATAGGGGGCGGAGGACCTAAGCGCGCGCCCTCTTCCCCCTGTGGGGGAAGACGATCGCGAAGCGATCCGTAGGGGGCAAGTGATCGCCGCGCCGACCTTTGCCCCTGTTCAAGCTTTCCGCTAAACCCGCCCCCATGTCGCACAACACCTTCGGCCACCTGTTCCGCGTCACCACCTGGGGCGAAAGCCACGGGCCCGCCCTGGGCTGCGTGGTCGACGGCGTTCCGCCCGGGATCGCCATCAGCGCCGAGGCCATCCAGGCCTTCCTCGACAAGCGTCGTCCCGGCCAGGGCAAGTTCGTCACCCAGCGCCAGGAGCCGGACGCCGTGCGCATCCTGTCGGGCGTGTTCGAGGACGAGCGCACCGACGGCCTGCGCACCACCGGCACGCCGATCAGCCTGATGATCGAGAACACCGACCAGCGGTCCAAGGACTATGGCGAGATCGCCCAGGCCTTCCGCCCCGGCCACGCCGACTACCCCTATTTCGCCAAGTACGGCGTGCGCGACTATCGCGGCGGCGGACGCAGCTCGGCGCGCGAGACCGCGGCGCGGGTGGCGGCCGGCGCCGTGGCGCGGCTGGTGATCCCGGGCGTCACCCTGCGCGCGGCCCTGGTGCAGATCGGCCCGCACAAGATCGATCGGGGCAACTGGGACTGGGACCAGGTCGAGCAGAACCCCTACTGGTCGCCCGACGCCGCGATCATCCCGGTCTGGGAAGAGCACCTGGAGACGATCCGCAAGGGCGGCTCGTCGACCGGCGCCGTGGTCGAGGTGGAAGCTGTGGGCGTGCCGGCCGGCTGGGGCGCGCCGCTCTACGGCAAGCTGGACGCCGAGCTGGCCGCGGCCCTGATGTCGATCAACGCCGCCAAGGGCGTGGAGATCGGCGAGGGCTTCGACAGCGCCGCCCTTACCGGCGAGGAGAACGCCGACCAGATGCGGATGGGCAATGACGGCCCGGTGTTCCTGAGCAACCACGCCGGCGGCGTGCTGGGCGGCCTGTCCACCGGCCAGCCGGTGGTGGCGCGCGTGGCCTTCAAGCCGACGTCGTCGATCCTGATCCCGCGCGAGACCGTCAACGAGGCGGGCGACGAGATCGACCTGCGCACCAAGGGCCGCCACGACCCCTGCGTGGGCATCCGCGGCGTGCCGGTGGTCGAGGCCATGACCGCCTGCGTCCTGGCCGACGCCTTCCTGCGCCACCGCGGCCAGACCGGCGGCGGGGCGTTCGTTCCGGGCGTGGACGGGCGGCGGGGTTAACCCTTGCGCGCCTCCGGCCACTCTTCGGGCCGCAGGATCATCGTGGGACGGAGGAAGGGCGATCGGACCCGATCGTAGTCCTGCACGTCAAGATCTCGACAGATGATCTCAAGCAACTCGCCACCCCCGACTTCGGGCGGGGGGCCCTCGTGCGTCTGGCGCCAGAGCTCCAAGGCTTCGCGCTTGATGAGTTCGTCGCGAGACGGCATGGGAAACAATATCCTCCGCCCCTGAGAACTCTTCGCACTGCGACTCGTTCAATTTTTTTTCGTTGACAAAGGGTAATCAAGCACGACCTGGCGTTAATAATATTCTGAATATCGGTCGTGAAGACTCGCCCCCGGACGCCGTGTCGCGATGGGCAAGAACTTAGCCAGCCCCGCATTTCGGAAACCAACGTTTTCCGGAAAAGCTTGAGCATTCAGGTAAATCACCCATTGACCGATTATTTCGGGCTCGTAACGTTCATCCCACAACGACGCGTCGGGGGACGCGTCATTTCGAGCGAGCCGGGGGGCGCGTGCGCTTCGATCTGCTGAAGATCCTTCTGGTCGACGACAATCAGCACATGCGCATGCTGCTGACCGAGATCCTGCGGGCGCTGGGCGTGCGGCAGATCTTCGAGGCGCTGGACGGGGCCGAGGCCCTGCAGCTGATGCGCGACATCGAGATGGACCTGGTCATGACCGACCTGACCATGGGACCGCTGGACGGCATCGACTTCGTCAACCTGCTGCGCAACTCGCCCGACAGCCCGGCCCCGTTCTGCCCGGTCATCATGATCACCGGCCATTCCACCCTGCGCCGGGTCGCCGAGGCCCGCGACGCCGGGGTCAACGAGTTCCTGGCCAAGCCGGTCACGGCCCGCGGGGTGATCCACCGCATCAACCTGCTGATCGAGCATCCCCGCCAATTCATCCGCTGCGCCGACTATTTCGGCCCCGACCGCCGGCGCCGCCCGGACCCAGCCTTCACGGGCCCCTATCGCCGCCAGGGCGATCCGGGGGTGGAGCTCCAGCTGTACTAGCTATTCTTATTCCGCTCATCCCGGCGAATGCCGGGACCCAGATGGAATGGCGGTGTGGCTGACGCCATGAACGCTGAGCGCCTCCAATCATCCGCGCCGCCATGGGATCTGGGTCCCGGCATTCGCCGGGATGAGCGGAGCATGGATAGGCCACACAGCGGCCATCGGACGCGGCGACCCTCGCCTCGCCCCGGGCTAGAAAGCTCGCCCAGTCTCCAGTGAGCTTGCCCCCATGCCGCGTTCCATGTCCCCGCGTCGCCTGCCCCTCCTCCTGACCCTGCTGGCCGTCGCGGCCACGAGCCAGGGCTGCCTGGCCGTCGCGGCCGGCGGCGCCGTGGTCGGCGCGACCGGGGCCGTGGTCGGGACCACCGCCAAGGTCGCGGTCGGCGCCGGCAAGGCGGTGATCCCCGGCGAAAGCAAGAAGGACCGCGAAAAGCGCGAATTCAAGGAATGGAAGAAGGCCCAGCGGGAGGGTTGACGGGCGTGGAAGGCTACGGCTGATGCCCCAATTCGCCTTCTATCTTCAGCTAGACGACCTACCTGTGCGCCGTAGCCGACCAACTATCTAGGCCGATCCAGTCATCTTGGAGATCGTCACCTCGCTTGATATACGGCCGATCAATTGGCCCATCTCTAAATTTATCTCGCGTTCAGTCGCACCCCTGTTGTTGACGGCGCTAAACCAAGCAGAAACAAGCTCACGAAGCGCGTCCACTGTGTACCCTAAATCTGCTTTAATATGCCCTGCAATAGCTTCACTCGTACCATCGACGCCGTCCTTATCATAGACACCATTTTCGATATCTATGTCTTTTCGCCAATGGTCAAATTGTTGCTTCATATGCTGGCCAGCTCCAACGATAGTTGAGATAGCAACTACGGTCTGTGGATCAGCCAAAGCACCGATGCATACCCTGTCCAAAACCGTTAGGGCGATCTCGGAACGGGTCGGCGAGATCACATTAAGATCTCCACCGCGAGCAGGAGCCGTGAGCTCGCCAAGCGTTTCAACTGCGTGCGCGGCCAAGCCAACTGCTAAGCGCAATCGCTGTGTATTTTGAAATGCTTCCTCGCGCTCTTTACGTCGCTTCCCACCTTGGTCGATCCAAACCGCAGCGGAAATTGCGCCGACAGAGAAAATTGCTTGTACGTAGGCAGCCGTGACCTCACTCAAAATCCCTTTTTCGTTCAGGACGTAAAAGAGAAGAGCCACTCCGCAAAGAGCGAGTACAGCAACTGAGAATTTGTCGGCGGGTTTTTCCATAAAGTTAAGCTAAGGACGATTCTTGGCGATGCGAAATGCTCGCGACAGTCAATCCTTTCCGTACAGCCGGTAGGCGAAAACCGCTGCGTGAGAGCCAAGCTCACTCCGCCGCGATCGCGCCCGGCAGGTACAGCCGCATCGGGCGCACCTCGTAGGCCCCGCCGGGATTGGCCACGGCCAGTTCGCGGGCGATGGCCAGGGCCTCGTCGATGTCGGCGACGTCCAGGGTGTAGAAGCCCAGGAACTGCTCCTTGGTCTCGGCATAGGGGCCGTCGACCACGAAGGCGGGCTCGGTCTTGACCAGGGTCTTGGCGCTGGTGGTGCCGTTCAGCCGGCCCGACGGGCCCATCTTGCCCTCGGCCAGCAGACGGTCGTGGATGACGCCGAGACGGCCCATGACGGCGTCGTCCTGTTCCTTGGTCCAGCCCAGGACCTCGGTCTCGTTGTTGTAGCAGAGCAGCATGTAGAGCATCGGCGGCCTTCCCCGGCGTCATCGGCGAGGCAGAGATAGGGCACGGGGACGCGGGTTGGAAGAGCGGCGTTTTCCGACACGTGGGCGGATCGCCGGGATCGCGGCGTCAGGCCGGATACGAAACGCTCTGCTCGACCTTGTAGCGCAGCAGCCTCAGCTCGCGCCGGGCCTCGTCGACCGCCATGCGGATGGTGGTCACCGCCGAGCTGTTGGCCGGCGCCCGGTCCAGGACCTGGGCCGCCAGGGTGATGGCGGCCAGGCTCTGCCCCACCTCCTCGTAGAGACCGGCGACGCCCTCGGCGTGCTCCCGCCGGACGGTCGCCAGCCGGACGCGGGCCCGGTTGCGCTCGCGCCGCGCGACCAGCAGGGGGGTCAGGTCCTCGTGGGCGATCAGGACCCGCGCCGCCGGATGGATGATCGTCCTGGCCCGCAGGCGGAAGGTCCGCGCGGCGCAGTGATAGGCCAGGCTGAACCGCTCGGCGCGACCGCCCAGCAGGGCGGCCAGTCCGCGCTCCGCGCGCCCGGCCGTGCGGTCGCCCTGGGCCGCGGCCTTGCGGCAGACCTCCAGGTAGTTGCAGCCGACATAGTCCGAGGTCGCGTCGTTCTGGCGGCCGAACCGCCGCCAGCTGCTGTTGACCTCGATCACCCGCCCGGTCGCGTCCAGCACGGCGACGTGCGCGTTGAGCACGTCGATCCCGTCCCAGGCGCCGGCGGCGTCCCGCCCGTCCATGCCGAAACGCTCCGTTCAAGCCTCGATCGGCTTCAACAGATCATGTCGCGGACAGTCTGCGAATTCGGCCGTTTACGCGGAAGGCCGGGGGGCGAAACCCCTATAGATTCAACGCGCAGCTTTCGCCGATGGTCGGGCGCGACAGCACCACGCGCGACAGGCCCGGGAACTGCGGCTTCAGGCGCTCGGCGAAATAGAGGCAGATGCGCTCCAGGGTCGGGCTTTCCAGGCCGGGGCGGTCGTTGAGCAGGCCGTGGTCCAGCTCGGAGGCGACGGCCTTCAGGGCGACGTCCAGGCTCTCCAGATCGGCCACCCAGCCGGCGTCCTGCATCTCGCCCTTCACGCTGGCCTCCACCCGGAACGAGTGGCCGTGCAACTTGCGATAGCGATGGTCCGTCGGACCTTGCTCGATGTAATGGGCCGCGTCGAAGAACGCAGCCTTCGTGATCTCGAAGACGGGCTTCATCTGTACTTCTTTTGACAGGCCTGGGAGGCTCTAGCGCGTCGACCCTGTCACCAAGTCGAGCGCCTTATCCGTCAGGGCAGGCCGAGATATTTGTGCGTCTGGACGCTTAAACGCCATTGTGGGTGCGAAAGGCAATAGGCGACGGCCAATTGCGTGTTCCTGTCGCGGTCCGGGCCGTCCATCGGCTGCAGGTAGAAGCGCTCGAAATCCAGGCCCTCGAAGCGTTCGGGAAGCGCCTTCTCCTGCGGGAAGACCAGCTTGATCTCCTGCCCCCTGGTCTGCACGACGGGGGCGTCGGCCTTGGGGCTGACGCAGACCCAGTCGATGCCCTCGGGGGCCTCGACCGTGCCGTTGGTCTCGACCGCGATCATGAAGCCGCGGGCGTGCAGGGCGGCGATCAGGGCCTCGTCCAGCTGCAGCAGCGGCTCACCGCCGGTGCAGACCACCAGGCGGTCGCCCGGCCCGCCGGTCCACTGGGCCTCGATCACGTCGACCAGGGCGTCGGGCGTGGCGAACTTGCCGCCGTTCTCGCCGTCGGTCCCGACGAAGTCGGTGTCGCAGAAGGTGCAGACGGCCTTGGCGCGGTCCTGCTCGCGGCCGGTCCACAGGTTGCAACCGGCGAACCGGCAGAACACCGCCGCCTTGCCCGCCTGGCCGCCCTCGCCCTGCAGGGTGAGGAAGATCTCTTTGACAGAGTAGGTCATCGAGCGATCTCGCCCCCCACCGTTGTCATCCCGGAAAGCGCGGAGCGCTTGTCCGGGATCCAGGTGAACCGCATCGCCTTTGCCCAGCCCCCTGGGTCCCGGACAGCCTCCGCGAGGCTTCCGGGACGACAACTGAAAATGCGAATCTCAGACACCGAGCACGTCCCGTCCCGCCGCGTCCCAGTCCTCGTACCCCTTCTGCCGCAGCTCGCAGGCCGGGCATTCGCCGCAGCCGTGGCCCCAGGCGTGCAGCTCGCCGCGGTCGCCCTGGTAGCAGGTGTGGCTCTCGACCACGATCAGGTCGACCAGGTCCTCGCCGCCCAGGGTCTTGGCCAGGGCCCAGGTCTCGGCCTTGGTCAGCTTCATCAGCGGGGTCTCGACGACGAAGTCGCGGTCCATGCCCAGGTTCAGGGCCTGCTGCATGGCGTCCAGCGTGTCGCGGCGGCAGTCGGGATAGCCCGAGAAGTCGGTCTCGCACATGCCGCCGACCAGCGCCCCCAGGCCCCGCCGGTCGGCCAGGGCGGCGGCGTAGATCAGGAACACCAGGTTGCGGCCCGGCACGAAGGTGGACGGCAGGCCGCGCTCGGTCATCTCGATGGCGACGTCGGCGGTCAGGGCGCTCTGGGCCACGGCGCCGAAGCCGGTCAGGTCCAGCACGTGGTCCTCGCCCAGGCGCTGCGCCCAATGCGGGAAGCGCTGGGCCATCTGGGCGCGCACGGCCTGGCGGGCCTGCATCTCGATCACGTGGCGCTGGCCGTAGTCGAAGCCGACGGTCTCGACCCGGGCGTAGCGCTCAAGGGCCCAGGCCAGGCAGACGCTGGAATCCTGGCCGCCGGAGAACAGCACCAGGGCGGCCTCCGCGCGGGAGGCGCCGGCCGGGGATTGGGGGGAGGTGGACATGGCGCCTCTCTACACGAGGCGCAGGCGGTTGGCACGCCCGACGAGGCCCCGCCCGAGACGGCAAGACCTTGCCGGTTTTTCGCCGTTTCCGCCGCCCGCATGCCCGGAGGACCGGGCCTGGGGGTGTGCGCCTCCCGCATCAGCCTGAAACATTTGTTTCGAACGCTGATATTTGGGCTGTACCTTCAGCGCGAATGCGACACTATGGGCCAAGCGCGTCGGCACGCCGCGTCAAGGTTTCCTGGCCTGAAGCCACGACTGACGTTACGTCAGCCGCCGGACCGACTTTTCTAAATTCGGCGAAAACTTGCATACCCAGAGGTTAATGTGACCCTGGGTAAAGTGAAAACGCGTAACCTATCAATGATTACTTAGCGTGAGGCCGGTTGACAGCCTCAAACGCCAAGTATGCAATCCCCTTATGCTGCGAGGGGTCCGCCGTACACCCGCGTAGTGCTTAAAAGTACGGCGCCGAGGAAACAACAGACGTCCGCAGGCCCCGCCATAAGGAGCCGCGACGTCCAGGGAGGGAATAGAATGTCGCGATCTCTGCGTATGCGGAGCCTGCTGGCCATGGGCGCGTCCGTGACCGTGCTGGCCGCCGTCGCCGCTCCGGCCTTTGCTCAAACCGCATCGACCCCGTCCGCCCAGCAAGGCGGCGGCAACGTGCTCGAGGAACTGGTCGTCACCGCCCAGAAGAAGGAAGAAGCGCTGCAGGACGTGCCGATCGCGGTGTCGGCCTTCAGCCAGGACAGCCTGCAAGCGCAGAAGATCGACGGCGGCCCGAACTTGCAACAGGCCATTCCGAACGTCACCTTCGCCAAGGGCAACTTCACCAACAGCTTCAACTTCGCCATCCGCGGCATCGGCAACAAGGCCGTGGGCGTCTCGACCGACGCCGGCGTCGGCGTCCACCTGAACAACGCCCCGATGCAGTCGGGCAACCTGTTCGACGCCGAGTTCTTCGACGTGGAGCGCGTCGAAGTGCTGCGCGGCCCGCAAGGCACCCTTTACGGCCGCAACGCCACCGGCGGTCTGGTCAACGTCATCACCGCCAAGCCGACCGACAGCTTCGAGGCCGAGGTCACCGGCGAGGTGGGCAACTACAGCACCCAGAAGCTGCGCGGCATGATCAACATGCCGATCGCCGGCGACAAGCTGGCGGTCCGCGTGGCCGGCAACTACCTCAAGCGCGACGGCTACGTCACCAACACCTTCAACAACCACAAGGTCGACGACCGCGACCTGTACTCGACCCGCGTCTCGGTGATGTTCAATCCCATCGAGACCCTGCGCACCAACTTCATGTGGGAGCACTTCAAGGAAGACGACAGCCGCGCCCGCGTCGGCAAGCAGCTCTGCACCAAGGACCTGGGCCCGGCCACCATCGGCGGCGTGGCCACCGGCACCGCCCGTCCGTTCCTGACCCAGGGCTGTCTGCCCGCCTCGCTGTACGGCGACAGCGCCTACGGCACGGTCAACACCTCGGGCACCCTGACGGGCGAACTGGGCAACCTGGTGGGCTTCACCAGCGGCGACGCCAACCTCGGCGACACCACCAGCCGGAACCTGCGCGAGATCGAGACGCTGTTCGACCCGATCTACCAGTCGAAATCCAACGTCTACCAGTTCAACCTGGAATACGACCTCACCGACGACCTGACGCTGACGTCGCTGACCTCGTACAGCAAGGGCAGCGTCTATACGAAGCTGGACTACAACCGGAACGTCTCGACCGTTCCGTTCAACAACACCCCGTTCACGCCGGGCGGCTTCTTCACCGACCCGCAGGTGGGCACCACCAACAAGTTCACGACGCTGGACGTCTCCTCGGGCAGCTCCGAGCAGTGGAGCCAGGAAGTCCGCCTGCAGTCGAACTTCGACGGCCCGCTGAACTTCAACGTCGGCGGCATCTGGTTCGACTACAAGACGGTCACCGACTACTACGTGATCGGCAACTCGCTGACCATTTCGGCCCTGGCGCTGAACTACCAGAACACGGGCAACCCGAACTGCAGCCCCACGGCCCTGCCCACCAGCTGCATCGGCATCGACACCAACGCCACGCCGGACGGCAGCGGCCACAACTACTATGACAACCGCTCGCCCTATCACCTGAAGTCGAACGCCATCTTCGGCGAACTGTACTGGCAGGCGAACGAGAAGCTGAAGTTCACCCTGGGCCTGCGCCGCACCCACGACGACAAGCGCCTGGACGTGTACGACACCGTGCTGCTGGCGCCGGGCATCGGCCTGACCCAGAGCGCCACCAACCCGCAGGAAAAGTCGGTCTTCAACGAGCTGACCGGCCGCTTCGGCTTCGACTACAAGCTCAGCGACGACAACCTGCTCTACGCCTTCTATTCCAAGGGCTACAAGGGCGGCGGCTCGAACCCGCCGGCGGCGGTCGGCTCGGCCGTCAAGCCGACGTTCGCGCCGGAATTCGTCAACGCCTTCGAAGTGGGGTCGAAGAACACCCTGCTGGGCGGCAGCCTGCAGCTGAACGCCACCGGCTTCTACTACGACTACCAGGGCTACCAGATCTCCAAGATCGTCAGCCGCACCTCGGTCAACGAGAACATCGACGCCACGGTCTACGGCCTGGAGCTGGAGTCGGTCTGGTCGCCGGTCCACAACCTGCGCATCAACGCCAACCTCGGCTATCTGCACACCAAGATCGCCGACGGCGTGTCGTCGATCGACACCATGGACCGCACCCAGACCAACCCGCTGTACCAGGTGGTCAAGGCCGGCCCCAGCATCCCGGGCGTGGCCGTCGGCTCCAACTGCGTGGTCGCCAGCGCGGGCATCGCCACGGCCCTGACCGTCAACCCGGCCCTGGGCGCCACCGTCCCCTTCGCCTGCGGCGGCAAGGCCTTCTACACCGCCTTCCTGCAGAGCCGCGGCGTGCCGCTGGTCTTCGCGAACGCGATCAGCAACGCGATGTTCAACTACGGCTCGGGCTACTCGATCGAGGGCAAGGCCGCGGACCTGTCGGGCAACGAGCTGCCCAACTCGCCGCACTGGACCGCCTCGGTCGGCGCCCAGTACACGTGGGACTTCTCGGGCGGCTGGTCGGCCACCCTGCGCGGCGACTACTACTACCAGGGCGAACAGTACGCGCGGGTCTACAACACCGCGTACGACCGCCTGAAGTCGTGGGAGAACGCCAACGTCACGCTGAAGATCGAGAAGCCGGAGTGGGGCTTCCGCATCGACGCCTACGTCAAGAACATCGGCAACGACACGCCGATCACCGACGCCTACACCACCGACGACAGCTCGGGCCTGTTCACCAACCTGATCACGCTGGAGCCGCGCACCTACGGCGTCGCCCTGACCAAGCGGTTCTAGGCCTCGGCCTCGAACCATCGCTCCCGGGGCGACCCGGGAGCGCCCTACCAAGGGCGGCGGAGCGATCCGCCGCCCTTTCTGTTTGGAGGTCCGGGATCAGGTCTGCGGGCAGAGGAAGCTGGCGGTGACGTTGCTGAGCGGCCCCGGCCACTCGCCGAACATGAGGGCGCCGCTGTAGCTGTAGAGGGGCGAGGCCGGGAAGCAGAGGTTCATGTTGAACTTCAGCAGGTCGCCCGTGCTGGCCGCGACCACCGTCAGCGGAAAGCCGATCAGCGGCGCGTTGTCGTAGATGAACAGCACGCCGGTGAACGGCGAGATGACCGGCGCGGCCGGGTTGGGGAACTCCAGCGTCCCGGTCACCGGGACCACCTCGCATCGCGCCGTCGAGATCGAGGCCGCCGGATCCCCGGTCGTCTTCGCGGCAAGCTCGTCCGGCACGACCAGGGTCAGGTCGTATTCGAAGCCGACCTGCTCGCCGGGGCCGGCCATGATCTCGGGCTGATAGACCGTCAGTTTCAGCTTGATGGACTGGGGCATCGGTGGGTCCTCGATCCAGGGTTCGGGCAATCGACCGCGGAGTGCGGCCACGCCCGATGGTGGCGTCGCGAACATGTCACCCGTATGAAGGGAATTTCGTCGAGCGCTCTACGGCAGGTTTCGCGCGACGTCCCACCTTCCTGCCAAAAGAACAGGCGGTACGCGTCGCCGCGTGACCGCCTGAAGTCGTAGCCGGGGTCGGGGGAGAAACCGCCGGCTATTCGTGGCTGTCGGCGAAGGCCGTGTGCATGCGGTGCAGCTTGGCCTCGTCCTCCGGCGACAGCTCGCGCGGACCCAGCACGACATCGACGCGCAGCACCTTGCCGGTGAAGCGGAACGGGGTCTTGTAGCTCTTGCCCACCGGCGAGCCGGTGTCCGAGCCCACCCCGAAGGTGTCGATGCCGAAGCGGCCGGCGACGGTGTTCTCGATCCGCGCCCGCCCGACCTCCTTGCCGTCGATGCCGATCACCGCCTCGCCGCCCTTGCCCAGGCCCCCGCCGTCATAGGCGAACTCCATCGAGACCGTGCTGCGGCCGGGCGGCACGGAGATGCTGGAGACCAGATCCGTGCGCGCCTTCTCGAACCAGTTGTAGTGATAGACCAGCTTGCCGTTCTGGACGTACAGGGCGTAGCCGGCCGAGGCGCCGCCGGCCGCCAGGATGATCCCCTCCCCGCCCTTCTCCGGCATCTCGATCTCGGCCGTGATCCGGTGCGAGCGGTTCTTGGTGTTGGGCGAGGCCGTCTCGGCCAGGCGCGAGGCCCCGGCGTAGTAGGTGAAGTGGGTGCGGTTCGGATCCGCCCCGCCCGGTGAGGGCTTGGGCGTGGCCAGGCGTCCCGAGCCGCGATCGTCGAACGGATAGACGTTGTTCTTGCGGGCCTCCTCGTCGAACACCGCCTTCAACTCGGCCAGCTTGTCGGGATGGACGGCGGCCAGGTCGTTGGCTTCGGAGAAGTCCTCGTCCAGGTGGTACAGCTCCCAGCGATCGTTCTCCCAGTGGCCGGGAGCCAGGTCCTGGCGCCACGGCAGGGTGTGCTGGGCGCAGGCGATCCAGCCCTTGTCGTAGATCGCCCGGTTGGTGAAGACCTCGAAATACTGCCGCTCGCGCACCGGGCGGGCCTTGGGGTCGGCGAAGGTCGAGGTGATCGCCACGCCGTCCAGCGGCTTCTGCTCCACCCCGTCGACGAAGGCCGGCGCGGGGATGCCGGCGACGTCCAGGATGGTGGGCATGATGTCGATCAGGTGGGTGAACTGGTCGCGCACCCCGCCGTGGTCGGTGATCCTGGCCGGCCAGGCGGCGACCATCGGATTGCGCGAGCCGCCCAGGTGCGAGGCCACCTGCTTGACCCACTGGAACGGCGCGTTGCCGGCCCAGGCCCAGCCCAGCGGATAGTGCGGCTCGGTCTCGGGCCCGCCGATCTCGTCCAACTTGGCCAGGTTGTCCTCCAGCTTCGAGGGCACGCCGTTGAGGTTCATGATCTCGTTGACCGTGCCGGTGAAGCCGCCCTCCGAGCTCGCCCCGTTGTCGCCCACGATGTAGAGGATCAGGGTGTTGTCGGCGTCGGGCAGGGCCTCGACCGCCTCGATCAGGCGGCCGCATTCGCTGTCGGCATAGGCCAGATAGCCGGCGAAGTTCTCCATGAACCGGGCGTAGAGCCTGCGCTCGTCGGCCGACAGGCTGTCCCAGGGCTTCACCCAGTCGGGGCGCGGCGTCAGGGCGGTGTCGGGCGGGATCACCCCGGCCTCCAGCTGCCGGCGATAGGTCGCCTCGCGCACCGCGTCCCAGCCGGCGTCGAACTGGCCGGCGAACTTCTCGCGCCAGGCCTTGGGCGCATGGTGCGGGGCGTGGGCGGCGCCGGGGGCGAAGTAGAGGAAGACCGGCTTCTGGGGGGCCACGGCCTTGCTGTAGCGCATCCAGTTGATGGCCCGGTCGGTCATGTCCTCCATGAAGTGGTAGCCCTCTTCGGGCGACTTGTGGGGCTCGACCGCGACGGTGTTCTCGAACAGCACCGGATAGTACTGGTGGGTCTCGCCGCCGATGAAGCCGTAGAAGTAGTCGAAGCCCAGGCCCGTGGGCCAGCGGTCGAAGGGCCCGGCGACGCTGCTCTCCCAGTCGGGCGTGTTGTGGTTCTTGCCGAACCACGAGGTGGCGTAGCCGTTGCCGCGCAGCACCGAGGCGATGGTCGCCGTGCTCTTGGGGATCATGTTGTTGTAGCTGGGGAAACCCGTCGCCCATTCCGACAGGAAGCCCACGCCGCAGTTGTGGTGGTTGCGCCCGGTGATCAGGGCCGCGCGGGACGGTCCGCAGATCGCCGTGGTGTGGAAGCGGTTGTAGCGCAGGCCGCGCGCCGCCAGCTTGTCCAGGGCCGGGGTCGGCACCGGCCCGCCGAAGGTGCTGACCTGGCCGAAACCCACGTCGTCCAGCAGGATGACGACGACGTTGGGCGCGCCCTCGGGCGGCTTGGGCACCTTGGGCCAGTCTTCCTTGGAGTCCAGGTAGGTCTGGCCGATCACCCCCTGGAACGGAGGCTCGGGCAGGGGCAGGCGCGAACGGTCGGTGTGGTCGGCCATGGCGGTCTCCGGGGACGCTGTCGAACTCGCGGGGGAGCTAGCCAGCGCGGCGGCCGGCTCGCCATGGGGTGAAGCCCCTAGAGCGATCGACGCATCTCCCGGTTTTCCGTCGCGGCGACGGCGACCACCCCGTTCGACTCCAAATCCCCAAAAACCCTGACCATTTACGACTCCGCAACGCCAACAGGCGAAGGTGAGGTCCCAAAGACGTTCCGCCAAACGGCCGCATGGACACGCTCGCCCGCCTTATCGACCGCCGAGCCCCGATCGACCCCGCGACCCCGTGCGCCGAGGTCGTGGCGATGTTCGACGCCGCTCCGCGCGCCGCCGCCCTCCCCGTGGTCGTGGACGGTAAGCCGGCGGGCCTGGTCTATCGCGACGTGTTCCTGGCCCAGATGGCCGTCGCTCCCGCCCTGGCCGACCGGCCGGTGTCCGAGGTCATGGACCGCGAGCCGCGCGCCGTCTCCGCCGGCGTGACCGCCGCCGATTTCGTCGACCGCCTGGCCCAGAGCACCACCCCGATCTTCCGCAGCGCCTATGTCGCCGTCGACGAGGCCGGCGACTATGTCGGCGTCGGCGGGCTGGAGTCGCTGCTCACCTCCCACCGCCGCCGCCAGCGCGAGGCCGACGAGGCCATGGCCCTGGTCGAGCGCATGGCCCACGACATCGGCCATCACCTGGACGGCGTCCTGGCCTTCACCGAGCGGCTGGAGCAGTCGCGGCTGACGCCCGACGCCGCCGCCTATGTCCGCGCCATCGGCGACACCAGCCGCGACATGAGCCAGGTGCTTGGCCGCGCCATGGACCTGCGCCGCGCCGCGACCGGCGGCCTGACCCTGTCGCCCGCCCCGGCCCTGCTGCGCGACCTCAGCGACGCCGTCGAGGCCCGCTGGGCGCCCCGCGCCGCCGAGGGCGGCTCGACCCTGCTGTTCTCCTACGACGGCCCGCCCGACGCGGCCGCCCTGATCGACGCCGACCGCGTGCTGCAGGTGTTCGACGCCCTGATCGAGAGCGCCCTGGCCAGCGGCCGCGGCGTCATCGAGGCCAGCCTCAAGGCCCACGCCGTCGAGAACGGCCTGCTGCTGGAAGGCCGCGTGCGCGACAACGCCCCCGGCGCCGCCGAGGCCCGCCTGGCGCGCGTCCTGGCCCCGCTGGGCGCCGGCAGCATCGAGGACAGCAACGAACTGGCCCTGGGCGTGGGCATGGCCCTGGCCCACGGCCTGACCCGCGCCATGGGCGGCCCGCTGCGGGCCGAGGCCAACATGGGCGCCGGCCTGACCCTGCAGTTCGCCGTGGCCGTGCCGGAGGCGATCCTCGCCGACCAGCACGACGACGAGCCGGTGCTGGACGCCCGCTCGGCCCACATCCTGATCGTCGACGACAACGCCACCAACCGCATGGTCGCCGAGGCGCTGTGCGAGATGTTCGACTGCACGTCCGAACAGGTGGCCGACGGCGTCGAGGCCGTCGAGGCCGCCAAGTCGGGCCGCTTCGACCTGATCCTGATGGACATCAAGATGCCGCGCATGGACGGCGTCACCGCCACCCGCGCCATCCGCGAGCTGCCCGGCCGGGCCGGCCAGGCGCCGATCGTCGCCCTGACCGCCAACGCCGATCCCAACGACGTGGCCACCTACATCGCCGCCGGCATGCAGGACGTGGTCGAAAAGCCCATCAAGCCGGAACGCCTGGCCGTGGTGCTGTCGGCCCTGCTGGGCGATGACGATGGGGACGAAGACGGCGACGCCGAGGCCGCGGCCTAGCGGGCCGCTAGAGCTTCACGACCTCGCCGTCTTCCTTGGTGAAGCCCTCGGGCCTGCGGTCCAGCAGGTCGAGCACTTCCTCCGACGGCCGGCACAGCTTCACCCCTTTCGGCGTCACGACGATGGGCCGGTTCACCAGGATCGGGTGCTCGACCATGGCCTCCAGCAGGCGCGCCTCGTCGACGCCCTCGGCCAGCAGTCCCAGCGCGTCCGCCGGCGTCCCCTTCTCCCGCAGCAACTGGCGCAAGGTCAGGCCGGCCCTGTCCGCCAGGTCGCGGAGCTGGTCGCGGGTCCAGCCGGCCTGGAGGTATTCGACCACCTGGGGCGCGTAGCCGGCGGCCTGGACCATGGCGACGGTGTTGCGCGAGGTCCCGCAAGCCGGGTTGTGGAAGATGACGATGGGGAAGTCGGCGTCGCTCATGGGGTCGTGTCCGGCTTGAGGAGCCAGCCGAAGACGCCCGCCGCGAGGAGGGCGCCGACGAACTGGGCGAGGATGAAGGCGGGGGCGCTGGAGGGCGCGATCCCGACGAAGGTGTCCGACAGGGCGCGGGCCAGGGTCACCGCCGGGTTGGCGAACGAGGTCGATGCCGTGAACCAGTAGGCGGCGGTGATGTAGAGGCCGAGGGCCATGGCCGTGCTCTCGGGCCGGAAGCGGCTCACGCCCAGGATGGCGGCGACGAGGCCGAAGGTCGCCACGACCTCGGCGAAGGCCTGGGCTCCGCCGTCGCGCAGCTTGGTCGAGACCTGCAGGATCGGCTCGCCGAACATGGCGTGGGCCGCCCAGACGCCCAGCACCGCGCCCGCGGCCTGGACCGGCGGATAGGCCAGGGCCAGGCGCCACGGCATCTCCCGCCGCAGGGCCGACACCAGGGTCACCGCCGGATTGAAGTGGGCGCCGGAGATCGGCCCGAACACCTGGATCAGCACCACCAGCGCCGCGCCCGTGGCCAGGGTGTTGCCCAGCAGGGCGATGGCGGCGTTCCCACCGGCCAGCCGCTCGCCCATGATCCCCGAGCCGATCACCACCGCCAGCAGCAGGGCCGAGCCGAGCCCTTCCGCCACGAGGCGGCGCGCGACGCTGAACCTCACGGCTAGCCGCCGGAACCGACGGGCGCGCAGGCCGGGCCGCAGTCCTTCACGCGGGCCAGGATCGAGCCCAGCGGCGCGCAGATCTCCGGCGCGCCGTCGCAGCAGTCCTCCATCAGGAAGCCCAGCAGGCCGCTCATGGCGTCGTAGTCGGCCGAATAGATGATCGACCGTCCCTCGCGCCGCGAGACGATCAGGCCCGCGTGCGACAGGACGTTGAGGTTGGCCGACAGGCTGTTGGGCAGGACGTCCAGCGTCCGGGCGATGTCGCCCGCCGCGATCCCGTCGGGACCGGCCTTCACCAGCAGGCGGAAGATCGCCAGGCGCCCCTCGTGGCCGAGGGCGGACAGCATGTTGACAGCGGGCTTCGATTCCATATTTCCAATATGCTGGAAATATCTGACAGTTCAATGACGCATTTGGAGACGCCCGTGAGCCCGTTCCCCGCCCTCGACCCGAAGTTCCTGGCCCAGGTCGACCAGAAGCGGCTCGACGTCGCCGCGCCGTCCGCCCATCCGCCGCGCATCCTGCTGCTGTACGGGTCGCTGCGGGCGCGCTCGTTCAGCCGCCTGCTGGTCGAGGAGGCCGCCCGCATCCTCGACGCCCTGGGCTGCGAGACCCGCATCTTCGACCCGCGCGACCTGCCGCTGCCCGACGCCACCGGCCCCGACCACCCGAAGGTCCAGGAACTGCGCGCCCTGTCGCAATGGTCGGAAGGCCAGGTCTGGTGCAGCCCCGAGCGGCACGGCGCGATCAGCGGCGTCATGAAGGCCCAGATCGACTGGATCCCGCTGGAGATCGGCAGCGTCCGGCCGACCCAGGGCAAGACCCTGGCGGTGATGCAGGTCAGCGGCGGCTCGCAGTCGTTCAACGCGGTCAACACCCTGCGCCTGCTGGGACGCTGGATGCGGATGATCACCATCCCCAACCAGTCGTCGGTGGCCATGGCCTACAAGGAGTTCGACGAGAACGACCGGATGAAGCCCTCCAGCTACTACGAGCGGGTCGTGGACGTGATGGAGGAGCTGGTGAAGTTCACCCTGCTGACCCGCGATCGGGCCGACTACCTCGTCGACCGCTACAGCGAGCGCAAGGCCAGCGGCCGCATCCCCGAGCACGTGGCGCTGGCCGCCGAGGCCATGCGCCACGAGACGGCGCCCGCCGCGCCCTAGCCCGCCGCCTTTTGGGGTCCTGACCGGCCCGCCTCGACCTCAAGCCGCGCCAGCAGCTGGCGCGCCGCGTCGCTGCCGTCGTGCGGGTCGTTGGCCAAGGGCTTGAGCAGGGCCACGGCGCGCCGGTAGTCGCCGCGCATCGCCAGGGCCTGGACCGCGCTGAAGGTGACCTCGGACACCTGCGGCGCCAGCTCGTTGGCCAGCAGCAGCCCCTCCATCACGTTGTCGCTGGGATAGCCCGGCGACAGCGAGCGGCTCCGGGCGTAGGCCAGCAGGATCTGGTAGCGGGCGCCGTCGATCTTGAACGCCCGGCCCAGCACGCCCTGGGCCTGCTTGTACAGCGCCGCCTTGCGGGCGGGATCGGCGTCGCCGGTCTCCATCAGGATCTGGGCCTTCAGCTCCAGGGCCTCGACGTCCTCGGGCGCGGCCGCCAGCCGCCGATCGATCACGCCGTCGGCGGCGGCGAAGTCCTCGGCCTGCAGCCGGGCCCGCGCCAGGGCCCGCTGGGCCAGGCCGTCGTCGGGATAGCGGGCCGCGCGCTTGGCCACGTCCTCGGCGAAGGCCTTGCGCGCCGCCAGGTCGCCGGGCGGCGAGATCATCCGGACCGTCTCCAGCAGCAGGTCGTCGGCGGAGGCCGGCATCGTGGTCACCGTCACCTCGACCGAGCGGGCGCGCTTGCGGGTGAAGACCTGGACCGGCAGGTTGGTGTGCGTGTAGTCGTGCAGGTCCTTCTGCAGGTCGGCCAGGCTCCTGCCGGTGGCCGCCTCCATCGCCTTGACCGACGGCGTCCCCTCGCCGACCGCCTTCATATAGGCCTGGAGCTGGGCGTAGCGGGCCGGGTCGCTCATCAGGTAGTGGGTCAGCAGCCAGGCCAGCGGGTAGTAGGTATCGGCCGTCGGCTCGTCGACCCGGGGCGCCTCGGTCAGCAGCCTGTCCAGCGGCATCCAGCGGCTCTGCATCAGCCAGGAGGCCCGGTTGGTGTTGAACTTGCCGACCACGATGCTGTCGCCATCGAACGCCGTGGTCATGAAGTACTCGGCGTAGCCCTCCACCAGCCACGGCGCGTAGGCGTAGTTGAAGTACTGCTTCATGAAGTGGTGCACGTACTCGTGCAGCATCACGTCGTCGTTCTCGACCTCCTTGGCCCGGCCGACGATGGCGACGCAGGCGATGCCGCCGGCCGAGGTGGTGTAGTAGCCGCGAAGGGTCTCGTCGGCGCCGGGCATGGCCCGCCGCAGGGCCGGCGTGCCGCGCACCAGATAGACGTCCAGCTTGCGCGGCGGCACGGCGTCGACCGGCAGGCGGTGCATGAACCGCAGGACCATGTCGAAGTCCTCGAGCTTGGCGGCGTAGTCGCGCAGCACGTCCTCGCCCACGATGCCGTGGACCACGAACCGCGGCGTCTCGGCGCGTCGCCACGAGCCCGTCCCGGTCGTTTCGGCGCGCGCGGCGGCGCCTCCCATGGCCGAGAGCGCCAGCAGCCCCGCCATCACGTCACGACGACCGGTCCGGCCGTCCCCGGCCGCCGCGTCCCGCTTCTCGATCATCCCCGTCCCCCGAAAGCCACTCGCCCTCAGGTTAGGGCGCCCGGGCGTCCAAACTCAAGCTTGGGGACGGCGGCGCATGGGCTAGGGTGGCGCCATGCCCGCGATCCTGCTCCAGCGCCTGCGCCGGTCCCTGACCACCCTGCCCGACGCGCGAGGCTGGGCGCTGTGCGGCCTGGTCGCCGGGGTCGTGGGCGGGCTGATGGCGGCCATCGGCTTTTCGACCGGGCTCTACGCCCTGACCCCGACCGTCCCCGGCCTGCCCCTGCGGCTGCTGACCGTGCTGTTCGTGCCCGCCCTGGGCGAGGAGATCCCGTTCCGCGGCCTGCTGGTCCCCAGCCGCGAGGAAGACCGTCGGCCGTGGATCGCCATCGCCGTCTCGACCGCGCTCTACGTCGCCTGGCATCCGCTGGAGGCCCTGACCTTCCTGCCCCAGGCGGGCCTGTTCCTGCGCCCGGACTTCCTGGCCTGCACCGCGATCCTCGGCCTGGGCTGCGCCTGGGTGCGCTGGCGCTCGGGCTCGCTGTGGCCGGCGGTGCTGCTGCACGGCGGCTTCGTGGTGGTGTGGCAGACCTGGCTGGGCGGGGTGCGGCTGTAGGGGGCGGTTGCGAACCGGCGCCGCCCCATGTCTAAGCTCAGCCATGACCTCGACCGATCTCAGCGCCCGAGACCGCGACATCCGGATGCTGCACTGGACCGATCAGGGCGACAGCGACTGGAGCGCCACCGCCCCCGGCGGCTGGGACCTGTACTATGCGGGGGCGCGGTTCGGCCTGCGGCGCGGCTACAGCCGCTACACCTCCACCGTGACCCTGACGCGGCGCGGCAAGGCGCCGGCGAGCCTGGTGCGCGAAGGCGCCTTCGACCGGCTGGCCAAGCGGATCGGCTATGCGGTCGAACCCCAGACCGGCGACGCCGATTTCGATCGCCGGGTCTATCTGATCACCGACGACGCCGCCCTGGCGCGCGCCCTGGGCGACAGCCCCGAGGCCCGGCGGGCCGTGCTGGACCTGCTGGACCTCGACGTCTCCAGGATCGACGTCACGGGCAACGGCTTCACGATACGGCTGGGCGAGTCGGCGGATCCGGAGAACGACGGCGGCGGCGCGCTGTCGAACCTGGCCCTGCATCTGGACGCCCTGTCCGACGCGTGGCCGGACCCGTCGAGCGCCGCCGGGTCCCGACGGGGGTCGGGGCTGGGCGGTCTCGGCATCGGCTGGTTCTGCGTGGTGGCCGCGGCGGTCTTCGGCTTCTGGGCGTGGGGCGGCGACCAGGCCTGGGACCAGCAGATCGAGACCTTCGCCGACACCGATTGGCTGGGCATGGGCCTGCTGGCCGCCGTCGCCGTGGGTCCGTACGCCTTGCTGGGCGGCCGGCGGGCGAACTCGCACCGGGCGCTGGCCCTGATGACGGCGGCCATCCTGGCGCTCATGCCGCTCAGCCAGCGCTTCCTGCAGATCGAGGTGAACCGTCTCCACGCCCAGAGCTGGACGCTTGCCCCGGCGGTTCCCACCGCCCTGCGTCCCGATCCCGATCGCCAGTACAGCAAGGGCTATCTGCTGGACGCCACGGTCGAGGACCGGCCGGTCGTCAGGGCGCTGAGCCTGGACGAGGGCAAGCTGGCCCTGGAAGGCCGCTTGTGCCTGACGGGCGTGGTGATCGAGGGCCTGCGCGGCCTGCGCTACGTCAAGGGCGTGCGCACCTGGACCTGCCGACCGGGCGAGATCAGCCCTGTCCCGCCGCCCTCGCCCGCTCCGCCGGCCGAGGACGCGTCCTAGGACCCGGCTAGAACCGAAACCCCAGCTTGGCGCCCACGAACTTGCCGTCGGGGTCGTAGCCGCGCGCCCGGCCGGCGCCGCTGTCGTCGGCGTTGGGTTGGAGGCCGCACAGCAGGCCCGCGCCCAGCAGGGCGTCGCCGGCCTTGCCCTCCACCGAGGTCCGCGCCACGCCGGGCGGCAGCGGCGTCGGCGCGCGGGAATACAGCACCGGCAGGCCGGGCGCCTTGAGGTCCAGGGGCTTGGGCGAGGCCAGGGAGAGCCTGGGCGCGGACGCCTGCGCCTGGGCTGCGCCCGCGCAGGCGACGGCGGCGATCAGGGCGAAGACCGCGAAGGTGGGGCGAAGGGCCGTCATGCCTTCAAGATGGGGAAGCGGCGGCCGGCGCCAAGGGGCGACCCGCGATGTTGCGTCGCAGCAAAACCCCTTGAAAATGACAACGTTGTCATCCATATGGGGCGCATGGGGACGATTTGATGTCCCGTCCAACCGAGAACGGAAGAAACCAATGCTCAGCCTGATCGTCCTGACCCTGTCGGCCATCAAGGCCCAGCGCGCCGCCTAAGCGCGCCGGCCTCCGCCGCAGAAAAGAGCCCGCGAACCCGGTTCGCGGGCTTTTTCTTTAGGCGTCAGTTCCCCTCTTCCAGCAGGCGCCGGGCGATGACCTGGGCCTGGATCTCGCCGGCGCCCTCGAAGATGTTGAGGATGCGGGCGTCGGCCAGCAGGCGGCTGGCGGCGTATTCCATCGCGAAGCCGTTGCCGCCGTGGACCTGCAGGGCGTTGTCGGCGGCGGCCCAGGCGACGCGGGCGGCGACCAGCTTGGCCATGCCGGCCTCCAGGTCGCAACGCTTGCCCTCGTCCTTCTGGCGGGCGGCGAAATAGGTTAGCTGGCGCACGCCCATGATCTCGGCGGCCATCATGGCCAGCTTGTTGTGGACGCGGGGGAACTCGAAGATCGCCTGGCCGAACTGCTTGCGGTCCAGGGCGTAGCCGAGGCCGGTCTCCAGCGCCGCCTGGGCCACGCCGACGGCGCGGGCGGCGGTCTGGATGCGGGCGCTCTCGAAGGTGGCCATCAGCTGCTTGAAGCCCTGGCCGGGCACGCCGCCCAGCAGGTTCTCGGCGGGCACTTCGAAGCCGTCGAAGCCCAGCTCGAACTCCTTCATGCCGCGATAGCCGATCACCCCGATCTCGCCGCCGCTCATGCCCTGGGCCGGGAAGTCGTCGCCGTCGACGCCGCGCGGCTTGGGGGCCAGCAGCATGGACAGGCCGCGATAGTCGGTGGTGGCCGGGTCGGTGCGGACCAGCAGGGTCATGACGTCGGCGCGGGCGGCGTGGGTGATCCAGGTCTTGTTCCCGGTCACCACGTACTGGTCGCCCTTCAGCTCGGCGCGGGTGCGCAAGGACCCCAGGTCCGAGCCGGTGTTGGGTTCGGTGAAGACGGCGGTCGGCAGGATCGAGGCGTCGGCGATCTTCGGCAGCCAGTATTGCTTCTGCTCCTCCGTGCCGCCGGTCAGGATCAGCTCGCCGGCGATCTCGGACCGCGTGGCCAGCGAACCGACGCCGATCCAGGCTCGCGACAGCTCTTCGGACACCACGCACATGGCGGTCTTGCCCAGGCCGCTGCCGCCGTATTCCTCGGGGATGGTCAGGCCGAACACGCCCAGGGCGCCCAGCTCCTCGACCAGTTCGATGGGGATCAGCTGGTCCTTCAGGTGCCAGTCGTGGGCGAAGGGCGTGACCTTCTCCTCGGCGAAGGCGTGGAACTGGTCGCGGATCATCTCGAAGGTCTCGTCCAGACCCGTGTGCTCCAGCGTCGGGCGGCCGCGCGCCTCGGCCAGGCGCTTGGCGACGCGGGTCTTCACGGCCTGGGTCCCGCCCTCGACCATCAGCTTCATGATGCCGTTCGAGAACAGGCGGTTCATGACGCCCCGGTCCTTGACCAGGTGGGCGGGGCGGACGATCTCGCCCTGGTTCATCGGGACGCCGCCGATCAGCTGGGCGGCGTATTCGGAAAACAGCAGCTGGGCCAGCAGGGCCTCGATCTCGCCGAACCGGCCTTCCGCCTCCAGCCGCTCGGCCCAGCCGGCGACCTGGTTCATCAGCTCGGCACAGGCGGCGTACCAGCCGTAGCCGTGGACCTGGTGCTGGTGCTCGTCGGCCAGGGCGCGGTCGATCTTGCCGCTTTCGCCGGTGATGGCGGCCTTCACCTCGGGCTTGGCCTCGGCCACGAACAGCTGGGCCGCGCCGGCCGCCTCGCGCAGCAGCACGGTCAGGCCCGGCAGGATGAGGCTGGTTTCCTGGGCGACCACTCCTTGAGGATTTGGGGGGGTCATGGCTTGCTCCCGTGCGGCAAACAGTTGTTTTCTTTCACTGTGGAGCCTTTCGCAGCTGCGAGCAATGCCGCACCGCAACATAAATCGGTCCGACGGGGGCGAAAGTTCCCCGGGCGCGTTCACCAGGGCCCAGGGGAGAGAAACAGATGCTGGTCGTCCACCACCTCAACGAGTCGCGCTCGCAGCGCATCCTGTGGCTGCTGGAGGAGCTGGCCCTGCCCTACGAGATCCGCTTCTACGAGCGCGATCCCCAGACCCGCCTGGCGCCGCCGGCCCTGCTGCACGTCCATCCGCTGGGCAAGTCGCCGGTGCTGACCGACGGCTCCACGACGATCATCGAGAGCGGGGCGATCACCGACTACGTCATCCGCCGCCATGCCGGCGGCCGGCTGGCGCCCGACCCGGCCGGCGCGGACTACGACGCCTACCAGCAGTGGCTGCACTACGCCGAGGGCTCGGCCATGCTGCCGATGCTGCTGCGGATGTATGTCGGCCGGCTGGGCGCGGCGGGCGCGCCGCTGCACCCGCGCATCGAGAGCGAGATGGCCAACCACCTGTCCTATGTGGACGGGGCGCTGGAGGGCCGCCAGTTCTTCGTCGGCGACGGCCTGACCGGCGCCGACATCCAGATGAGCTTCGTCGCCGAGGTCGCCAAGGCCCACGGCAAGCTGGCCGACTATCCGAACCTGGAAGCCTGGATCGGCCGCATGCACGCGCGCCCGGCGTGGAAGACGGCGCTGGAGAAGAGCGGGCCTTACAAGCTGGGGGAATAGGCCCACGCGGCGCCGCTCGCCCCACAGTTACACACAGCCGCGTGCTCACCCGCGCTTCACAAGCTTGACGATATCGGTTTAGGTGGCCGCGCGGGATGGGGCCCGCGGGGGGAAACACTTTGAAATTATTTCATAAAGCCGCCTTTGCGGCGCTGTTCGTCATGGCCGCCACGACCGCCAGCGCCCAGACCATCAAGGTGCCGGAGGGCACTGAAATGGTGATCAGCATCGACGAGAAGCTGTCGTCCGAGAGCAGCCACGAGGGCGATCGCTTCTCGATCAGCCTCGACGAGGACCTCAAGCTGTCGGACGGGACGGTCCTGCGGGCCGGATATCGCGGGGTCGGCGAAGTCGTCGAGGCTCGCGACAACGGGGCGCTCGGCAAGAACGGGAAGCTGAACGTTCGCCTTGTCTACCTGAAGGTCGGCGACGACCGCATCAAGCTCCGCGCCACCAAGGGGTCCAAGGGTGAAACCCGCGTGGGCGCGACGGTCGCCACGGTGATCCTGTTCTGGCCGGCCGCGCCGTTCATCCGGGGCAAGGACGTCAGCATCCAGAAGGGGACAATCATGACCGCCTTCGTCGATCAGGATACGAGCTTGCCGACTCCTCTACCGTCCCCGCCCGGCGACATCGACTAGGTCGCCGGCGCCGCCGGCGGCCAGGCTTTCGGGTTCGGAAGCGACAGGCCCCCTCCCTCGCGGAGGGGGCCTTTTCGTTGCGTGGCCCCACAGCGGCCCCCGCGACGGCAACCTGACACTGCGCGTAACTTCTGGTTTAGCTTCCGGGACTAGCCTGACGGGGCCGAGCCCCCTCGGCGCAGTCCTGGAGCGCCCGTGCAGATTTCCGCCACGACGCCGAACGCCGCCGCGCCGAACGCCGCCGCGCAAGCCCCGACGCCCGCGCCCGCCGACGCGCCGCAAGCCGCGCCGCCCGCCGCGCCGGCCGTGACCGTGACCGTGACCCTGTCGCCCGAGGCCCGCGCGGCCCAGGCCGCCCTGGCCGCGATGCCGATGCAGGACGCCGTCGAGCAACTGACGACCGGCGCCCAGGACGCCCCCTCGGCCGGCCCACTGGCCCGGATCAAGTCGCTGCTGCTGAAGCTGGCCGACGGGTCCGGCGTCCCGAAGGCCGAACAGGTCCAGGCCTATGTCGACGTGCAGAAGGCGATCTTCCTGGACGACGACAGGACCTGGTGGACCCAGAGCAGTCCGGAGGATCGCAAGGCCTACGCCGCGATCATGGACGGCGGCGCGATCAGCACGGAAATCCGCAAGGCCGCCGACGACTTCAACCGCTGGAGCCTGTCGCAGGACATGCGCTCCAACGTGCCGCGCAAGAACCTGGCGCACCTGAACGCCCTGTCGCCGCTGGAGCAGCAGATGGTCTTCGCCGGCACGGCCAGCGCGGACGGCACGATCGGCGCGGGCGCGACCTCGCTGGACCAGTGGAAGGCCCAGATGCAGGTCGACATCGTCGATGTCGACCAGATGATCGCCATGGACGAGGCCGAGAAGAAGGGCAGGTCGGGCAAGACCGCGACCCCGGTCAAGACCGGCGCCAAGGTCGCCGACGATGGCGCGGCGGCGGCGAACGACGCCTCGCCCGAAGCCCAGGCCCTGGACGCGCTCACCTCGCCCGACCGGGGCGACGGCCTCGCGGCGGCGGCCCTCAGGATGCTGCGGAAGGCCGCCGAGGCCCGGGCCGAGGCGAAGGAACAGGCCGAACAGGCCCGCAAGGACGCGCCGCGCACGGACGGGACGCCTCGCGCCATCCTCGAGCCCTACGTGATCGGCGACAAGGTCGACAAGGCGGTCTGAGGGCCCCTCACGCTGTCATCCCGGAAGCCTCGCAGAGGCTGTCCGGGACCCAGGGGACTGGGCTGACGCCTTGCGGTTCACCTGGGTCCCGGACAAGCGCTGCGCGCTTTCCGGGATGACAACGTTGGGGGCCGCCCCTACGGCGACGTCGCCACCGCCCACGAGAAGTCGGTGTGGGTGACCGTGGTGCTGAAGTAGGTCGGGTCGGTGAAGAAGGCGATCGGCTTGTTGTAGTTGGCCGGATAGGGCTGGCTGTTACCCACCACCGCCACGCCGTGACAGCTCATGCAGTTGGAGGTGATCCCGGCCGGGATGCTGGGATCGGTCTCCAGATAGGGGTTGAAGCAGACCTGCATGGTCTGGCTGCTGGGGGTGGTGGTCTGGTTGTAGGCCGTACAGGCGGCGTAGTTGCTCCAGGGGCCGCCCAGCGAGGTGGGCTGGCCCTGCTTGCTGCCGGGGAAGCCGTTGGGCGTGTCGCCGCCCGGCTGCCACCAGAAGGTCTGCCAGGTCCAGAACGGGATCTCCTTGGTGTTGACGTGCATGGCCAGCAGCACGGCGTAGTCGCCCTCGGCCACGGTCTTGCCGGTGGCGGCGGCGAAGTTCTTGGCTTCCGGGGCGGTCAGGCGCACCGCGTAGAGGGTGCTGAGCGGGGTCCACAGGAAGGTCTTGCAGGCCGTGCCGGCGGTGCTGACGCTCGCGATCTCGGCCGGGGTGGCGGGCCGCACCGGGCCGGTCCCGTCCGGCGAGACCAGCATGCAGGTCGTCCAGGTGCGGATCGTCGGATTGGTCGGGTTGGTCGAGCCGCCCGGCCCCTGCCACAGCGGCTGCACCGTCAGGCCCTTGGCCGCGACCGTGCCGAACACCGGCTTCAGCTCGATGGCCTGGACCGGGAACTCGTTGATCCCCCGGTTCTGGGGCGTGGTCCCCGTCGGCCACGAGGCGTTCAGCTTGGTCAGGCCCGACTGGGTGCTGTAGTCGTACTTGGCCCCGCCCGGCCCTGCCTGCGGCGAGTCGATGAAGGTCGCGGCCTGCGGGTTGAACTTGTTGTCGGCGGTGACGTCGGAATTGCCGAACGTGCCCAGCGCCCCCAGCTTGACGCCCTTGGCGTGGTGGAACTGCAGCGGGGCGGCGAAGTTGCGGATCACCCGCGGCTTGGCCAGGCGGGCCTCGAGGCTGACGCCGTTCGTGCCGGCCTGGACGGCCGCCAGGTTGGTGGGGAACACGTCGTTGGGCCCGGCCCAGGTTTCCCAGATCGGCAGCTCCTGGTCGTTGAACTTCTGGCCGGACGGCGCGGCCATGGCCTGCCACAGGCTCCAGGCGTGGCCGCGGATCGAGGCGGTGTCGCCGGCGTCGATCCAGGCGTTGATGGTGGCGGTGGGCACCGGGAAGTTCGGACCGACCGGCAGCGGCACCGGCGTCACCACGCCCGGCGTGGCCGGGGCCGGCGCGCCCTCGCCCGAGGTCTTGGTCCCCTGTTCGCAGGCCGCCGTCAGGGCCAGCAGTCCGGACGCCGCGATCAGACCGATCTTGCGCATAGCCGTTCCTCCCATAGGGACGACTTTCGCGCACATTCGTCGACATCGCCCTCATGGGTAGTATTCACCGCGCGGCTCGACCGTCAATAGAGCGCGGGAGCCGGGGGCGCGCGGACGCCGCCTCCCGAAAAATTCTCAGATGAACGAATTCTGTCGGTCCAGCTGTCGGCGCGGTTCAGCTTCGCCTTGGCATGGTGCGTCTCACGGGGCCGACGGCTCCGGACCATTCAAGGGACGAAGGACGAAGACCATGACCAAGACCATCACCTTCAAGAAAGCGATCGCCGGCCTGGCCATGACCGCCACGGCCCTGACCCTGGCCACGGCGCCCACCACCGCCAGCGCCATGTCGCAGAAGCTGGGCGGCGTCATCGGCTGCAACGCCTCGGGCGGCAAGCAGGAAGCCGGCGCCGTGATCGGCGGCCTGCTGGGCGCCGTCGCCGGCAACAAGCTGGCCAAGAACGACCGGGGCACGGGCACCGCCATCGGCGCCGTGGTCGGCGCGGGCGCCGGCTCCTACGCCGGCTGCCAGATGCAGAAGACCCGCGCCGCGAACAACGCCGGCGGCGTCTACACCAGCAACGGCATCCGGGTTTCGAACAGCGTCGACGCCGCCCCGATGACCAAGATCAAGGGCAAGTACGTCGCCCGCTCGAACCTGAACCTGCGCGCCGCCGCCTCGACCCGCGGCGAGGCCGTCGGCACGGTCCAGGCCGGCCAGACCTTCCAGGCCCTGGGCCGCACCGGCGACGGCAAGTGGATCCTGGTCGGCCAGGACGGCGTGGGCGTCGGCTACGTCTCCAGCGCCTACGTCTACCGGGCGTAAGCGTCCTTCCGGAACGGGCCGCTTAGCGTCGGGCCCGGGTGCAGTAAGCGTAAGGCGAGCCCGTCTGTCCCCCCGGCAGGCGGGCTCGCTGCGTTCCGGCCTCAGGCCTTAGGGCAGCCCGTGGACGCGATCCCCCGGGGCTTGAGCGCGGCGCACAGCCGTCCCTTGAACCGCTCGGTCGCGCCGGACACCTCGCGGAGGCTCAGGGACTGGCTCAGCTCGATGCTGCCGATCGTGGCGCCCAGCACGTCGAGGATCGCCGGATTGCGCATCATCGTCATGCCCGCCTCCTGCTTTTCGGCCTCGGTCAGGGCGTCGGGCGTGCGCACCGTCTTCTGGCCCAGGGGCGACTCGTAGAAGGCCAGGGCGCCGGTCAGCTGCTCGGCCGTCAGCCTGGCGGCGTAGTAGCGGTCCAGGCCCTGGATGATCTTGTCCACCATGTCGCGGCGCGTATCCGTCAGGGCGTCGTCGAGGGCCGCCATGAACTTGGCCTTCTGCTCGGGCGGCGCGTTCTTCAGGCCCTGGAGGGTCATGTCCCGCGCCGGGGCCAGCGCCTGCTTGAAGGTCTCGTCCAGGCCGGCGCGGATGTTCATCGCCTTGACGAAGCGGCCGCCCAGGGCGAGCTGGTCGGCGGGGATCGGCTGCGTCCCCAGGGCGACGGCGACCGCCGCGCTGTTCAGGGCCTGCAGCTTCTCGGCGTCGGTCTGGCCTGGCGCCTGGGCCTGGATCTGGGCCTGGGCTTGCGGCTGAGCCGGCGGCGCGGCCTGCGCCCAGACCGGGGACGCGCCCGCCAGCAGGCCGACGACGCCCAGGCCGGCCAGGACGGCCTTGCGGAATTGGATCATGGAACTCCCCCTCGATGGTCGCCGCCATAGCACCGCTTCGCGCGCCCGCCCAGGCGCCGCGCTCCGCCTTGCCCCGACTCCGCGGCTAGGCTTCAGTGCGGGCCTGACTTTTCCGGGACGCCACCATGATCGCCACCACCCGCCGCGCCGCCCTGTTGTCGGCCTTCGCCACCGTCGGGGCCGCGGCGCTGGCGAAACCAGCCTTCGCACGCCAGGCCGGCAAGGCCGGCGCGGCGGTCGATCAATTCGCCCAGGAGGTCATGGCCGCCTTCCCCGACGAGCCGGGCCTGGGGATCTGCGTGGTCGAGGACGGCGAGATCACCCTGGCCAGGGGCTACGGCGTCAAGCGCCTGGGCGCGCCGGACAAGGTCACCGACTCCACCCTGTTCGGCGTGGCCTCCAACACCAAGGCCTTCACCGCCGCCGCCCTGGCCATGCTGGTCGAGGAGGACAAGGTCAAATGGGACGACCCGGTCACCAAGTACCTCCCGGCCTTCGAGATGAGCGACCCGGTCGTCACCAAGCTGATGACCGTGCGCGACCTGCTGTGCCACCGCTCGGGCCTGACTCTGGGGGCCGGCGACCTGATGATCTGGCCCAACCCCACCCACAGCCGGGCCGACATCGTCGCGGGGCTGAAGTACCTGCCGATCGGCGGCCAGTTCCGGGGCGGCTACGCCTATGACAACGTGCTGTACGTGGCCGCCGGCGAGGTGATCGCCGCCGTCACCGGCGCGCCGTGGGAGGTGTTCATCCAGAAGCGGATCCTGGACCCGCTGAAGATGACCGACAGCGTGCCCCTGCCCTCGCTGATCGGCGGCCGCTCGCGGGCCGAGCCGCACGCCCGGATGGGTCCGCCGGTGCGGGGCCTGGGGCCGCAGACGGTGCTGCCGTTCGACGGCAGCTTCGACTCGGCCGGCGCGGCGGGCGGCCTCAACGCCAGCCCGCGCGACATCGGCAAGTGGATGCAGGTCCAGCTGGGCCTGGGCACGACGCCGGGCGGGGTGAAGCTGTGGACCGAGGCCTCGGGCCGCGAGATGTGGAAGCCCCAGACCATCACCGCCTGGTCCGACGGCCCGACCGCCGACAATCCGGTGCGCGCTTCGCTGCAGGCCTACGCCCTGGGCTGGTTCGTCAACGACCACCGCGGCGAGAAGATCGTCTGGCACACCGGCGGCCTGGCCGGCTTCATCTCCTATACCGGCCTGCTGCCGGGCCGGAAGTCGGGGATCATGGTGATGACCAACGCCGAGGAGGCGCCGGTCTTCCGGTCCCTGCGCTACGGCGGTCCCGACCGGCTGCAGGGGCGCAGCGACTTCGACTGGATCGCGTCGAGCCGGAAGGTCCAGGCCGAGAACGACGCCAAGACGATCAAGGAGGCCGCCGAGGCGGTGACGCCCAAGGGCGGCGGCGTGGCCCCCACCCTGCCGCTGGCCGCCTATGCCGGGACCTATCGCGACCCCTGGTACGGGACCGTCACCGTCTCGGTGTCCGGCAAGGGCAAGAAGGCCGGGCTGAAGATCGCCTTCGACAAGACCCCCGCCCTGCGCGGCGCGCTGGAGACCTTCGACGGCGACACCTTCAAGACCCGCTTCGAAGACCGCTCGCAGGAGGACGCCTTCGTGGTGTTCTCGGTGAAGGACGGGGCGGTGACGGGCGCCACGATGCGGGCGGTCTCGCCCCTGGCGGACTTCTCGTACGACTATCAGGATCTGAAGCTGGTGCGGGTGTAGGGGGCGAAAGCCCTCTCCCGAAGGGGAGAGGGAGGGGCCCAACGCGCAGCGTTGGGAGGGTGAGGGGTGAAGCCGCGAAAAGCGAAACGCCCGTTACTTCGCTTGCCATTGGCCGGGCCAAGGCCAAGCTCTTGCCGTGGACCGGATCGTCAACGCCCGTCGCCTGCGTCAGAGCCAGACCTTGGCCGAAGAAAGGCTTTGGACGATCCTGCGCGGACGCCGCCTCGATGGTTACAAGTTTCGTCGCCAGGTTCCGATCGACCGCTACTTCGCTGACTTTGTCTGCCGCGACGCCAAGCTGATCGTCGAGCTCGACGGCGCTTCGCACGAGGATCGCTTCCTGCACGATCAGGCCCGGACCGAGGTGCTGGAGCGCTGCGGTTTCCATGTCCTGCGGTTCGACAACGAGGCCGTGCTGTCCGATCCCGGTGGAGTCGCCGAGGCCATTGGCGCGGCGCTCCGGCTGAGGTTTTAACCCCTCACCCTCCCACCGCTTCGCGGCGGGCCCCTCCCTCTCCCAAGGGAGAGGGTGCTAGGTTACCCGCCACCCCTGGGCGATGAACAGGATCTGCTTGTCCATCATCGCCGACAGCTCGGCGGCCGTGGCCTGGCGGCAGGCGGCCAGGCGGTAGTTCCAGGCGTAGGCGGCCTTGAGCACGTCGATGGCCAGCTGGGGGTCGAGGTCGGGGCGGACGTCGCCGCGCTCGACGCCGCCCAGCAGGACGTCGCGCAGCATCTCGGTCAGGGGCTCGTTGCGGCCGTACGGCGTGACGCCGGGGTCCTGGCTGGGGCTGTAGGAGGCCGCGATGTGGGCCAGGAACAGCTTCACCCGCCGGGTCTCGAACTCGTAGTGGATGGCGAAGATCGAGCACAGCCGGTCGGCCGTCGAGCCGCGCAGGAAGGGCACGACCCGGTCGAACTCGGCGTAGAGGTCGCCCAGGCGTTTATCCATGACGTGGCTGAGCACCTCCGCCTTGGAGGCGAAGGTGGTGAAGACGCTGCCGACAGAAACCCCGGCCCGTTCGGCGATCGCCCGGATGGTGGTCTCTTCGTAGCCTGTCTCGTTGAACAGGTCGCGAGCGGCCTCGAGAACCTTCTCGCGCGTCGCCTGTTTCTGCTCGTCTCTTACGCCCACGCATGTCCCCCCGGATAGCCTGCGTCGTACTATTGTCCCGGCGGCGGACGCTCCGACTAAGAGCGTCCGCCCCAGGTCGTGATCTTACGCGCGCGCGCCCGCCAGGATGACCTTCAGTTGATCCGAAAGTCGCGACAGCAGTGCTTCGACCGACCAGGCGTCGAAAATCGCCCGGCGGTAATTGGCCACATACACGTCCCAGATGATCTCGGCGAGCAGCTTAACGTCGGCTTCACCCTTAAGTTCGCCGCGCTCGACGCCGCGGGTCAGCACGCCGTTCAGCAGGTTGAAGATGTGCTTGAGGTGCGAACGGTTGCGGCGCTCGGCGGTTTCCGACCGGGTCCACGACACGGCGATGCTGGCCTGCAGCAGCGGCAGCTGCTCGACATGGAAGCCGTAGGCCACGGCGAACATGCCGATGACGCCTTCTTCCACGGTGGCGGCGGCCAGGCTGGCCTGCTTCATCTGGGCGTAGATGACTTCGTAGTCGGCGGTCAGGATCTCGTCGAACAACTCGCTCTTGTCCGAGAAGCTGGCGAACACCGCGCCCGTCGACATGCCGGCGGCCTGGGCGATGTCGCGGATGGTCGCGCCTTCGTAGCCACGCTCGGTGAAGAGACGACGGGCGGCCGACAGGACGCGTTCGCGCGTGCGCTGCTTGGCCAGGGCCCGGCGGGTCAGCTTGACCGGGGTTTCGGTCGGGGACTCGATGTTCAGCGAAACAAAGCTCATTGGGCAGTCTCCAGGCGAGCAAGCGCGGCTTCGGCGCGCTTCTCGAATTCATTGCAATATTCGTCGACGACGGCGGTGAGGACGTCGGCGTAGCGACGCGCCAGGGCGCGTCCGTCCTGCGCGGCGTCACGCAGGTCGATGATCAACTGGCGGACTTCCGCCATGGCGTCTTCGCGCTCGGACGCGGAGAAGTCGGCGACAGCGGCGCAAGCGCTCTGGGCCATTCGGTTTTCTCCTGCCTCCCCGCTGAGGATGGGCGCTGACATGACCTGCGGTGAGGAGTTGATCATGTTCAACGAACGCGCACTGGAATTTGAAGGTGGCGCGTTTATCCCCTGCTGCAAGGGCGCGCAACCAAAAAACCGAACCAAAATCATCGAACAGCAGCGTTTCTGTCATGTATGGTACCGTTCTCGCGGGGTCACTGCGACAAATGCACTCAACGAACAGAGTCGGCGAATCCTGGTATGGAACCCAAGGATGCACGCGCGACCGACTCGCGCGGCCAAGCTTGCGATCCCTTCCTCCGGCGCTCTGGCCAAGCCTGAAGCGAGGGCCTACTTTCCGCCGCCATGAGCCACCTGTTCGATTTCCTGATCCCGATCGCGCTGGCCGCGGTCCTGATCACCCTCTGCGTCGGCATCTACGCCCTGTTCCGGGGCGGGGATTTCGGGCGTTCCTACTCCAACAAGCTGATGCGCCTGCGCGTGGCGCTGCAGTTCCTGGCGGTGCTGGTGCTGGTCGCCGCCTTCTGGTGGCGCAATCACTGACCGTCGTTCTCTCAATGGACGAGGGTCCGTTCGGTTGCGCGACGCGCTCGAGATCGTTCGCGTTCAGATAGATTAGGCAGGGGTCCGCCGATGGTGACGCTGAACCGCATCTACACTCGCACCGGCGACAAGGGCCTGACCCGGCTGTCGACCGGCCAGCCGGTCAGCAAGGCCTCCCTGCGGGTCGAGGCCTATGGCGGGGTCGACGAGACCAACGCCTTCATCGGCGTGGCGCGCCAGCACACCAAGGCCGACGCCGAGCTGGACGCCCTGCTGGAGCGCATCCAGAACGACCTGTTCGACCTGGGCGCCGACCTGGCCACGCCGGAGCAGAACGAAAAGCCCGAATGGGAGCCGCTGCGGGTGGTCGACAGCCAGGTCGAGCGGCTGGAACGCGAGATCGACGCGATGAACGCGCGCCTCTCGCCCCTGACCTCGTTCGTCCTGCCGGCCGGCAGCCCCGCCGCCGCGGCCCTGCACGTGGCCCGCACGGTCTGCCGCCGCGCCGAGCGCAAGCTGGTCGAGCTGATGGGAACCGAGGGCGAGATCGTGGGCGAACCGGCCCTGCGCTATCTCAACCGCCTGTCGGACCTGCTGTTCGTCGCCGCCCGCCGCGCCAACGACGACGGCGCGGCCGACGTACTGTGGAAGCCGGGCGCGACGCGGTGATTCCCGCGCTCGCCGCGCGGCGGCGGGAGGGGGCCTCAATATCCGGGCGAAAGATTGGGAAGCGGGGGCACGGCAGGCATTTCCAGCGGCCGCGCGGGCTTCGCCTCCGGCTCGCCCAGCCTGCACGACGCATAGTCGGGAACCTGCAGAATATCGGAACCTTGCGCGGCGCGGCGCATCAGGCCCAGCGCCTTGCCTCGGCCGGCCTGAACGCTAGCCAATCGCACCTTCCCATAGTGCGTGATCCAGGGAGCGCGTCCCGGCGCGTCGACGATCGTGGTGACCTCTTGAGCCTTGTCGATCGTCTCGAGCAGCTTGGCGGACGGGTGATCGATCACGAAGCGACCTGTTCGCACCCGCCGGTCTCCCGGCGGCGACAAGGGGCTCGGCGCTTCCTTATCCCAGACCATCTGCCCGCCAACCAATTTGACGCCATCGGCACGGAGTTGGCCGGTCCAATCCGGCCCGGTCTCATCGCTGAGCGCCGTCGTGAGAATTTGGACAAGGAGGATGGAGTCCGAAGGAAGTCCCGTCCCCGGTCCTTGGGCGGAAATGAAATTCAGTCCGGGCGCGCGCCTTCCGGCCGGAAGACCATCAACGGTGGCGATCGGCGGCTCCGCCACGAAGATGGCGGCCTCCACCTTCCCGTCGTCCGCCAGGCGAGCCTGCACCATGGTGGTCCAGCCATCGGGAAGTCCGGCGACCGCCGAGCAATGGCGTGCTGTGGCGGCGGTCTCGCCGCCCCCGGCCAGCGCCGCCAAGGCCATCGCCAAAACCAAGCCCATGGCAACCTCTCGACCGAAACTCACTTTTCAGTAGAGTTGCGCGGTCGGGACTTGGCAAGAAGTAAAGCTTACTTCTTGGAATGCTCGGCCCGGGGGCCTTCCATCTTGCTGGGGTCGGTGTTGATCGGCGGCACGTTCAGCGGCCGGTGCGTGATGGTCTCGATCGAATAGAGCTTGGCGCACTTCATCCACTTGCCCGCCCAGGCGTACTCCGGCCCGCGCGCGACGCAGCGGTCGCGCGGCCAGACGTAGAAGTAGTGGAAGCAGAAGACGCTCAGCGTGGCGCCGAGGAACACGGCGAAGAAGATCTTCTGCAGGCGGGAGATGTTGCTCTTCATGGAGCCGCCTCATACTGGGCCGCCGCCCAACTGGCCAGAGACTTCTGGCCAGAGGCTTCTGCGTCGCGGCCGGCGGCGCTGGAAAGCCGGCCCCGGATGCGCTTAGCTGCCCGCGAACGCGAGGGTCCGCCATGCTGCAGCCGTTCGGTGAGGAAATCTGGCTGGCCGAAGGCTCCATCGCCGTGGTGGCGGGCTTCCGCTATCCGACCCGGACCGCCGTCATCCGCCTGCCCGACGGCGGGCTGTTCGTCTGGTCGCCCATCCGGCTTTCGGACGACCTGAAGGCGGCGGTCGACGCCCTGGGCGAGGTTCGGCACCTGATCGCCCCCAACTCCATGCACCATCTGTTCGTGACCGACTGGCAGCGCGCCTATCCGGCCGCCAGGCTCCACGCCACGCTGGGGCTGCGCCAGAAGCGCAAGGACCTCGACTTCGACGGCGATCTCGAGGACGCCCCGGCCCCCGGCTGGGCCGGCGAGATCGACCAGGTCCTGGTGCGGGGCAACAGGATCACCACCGAGGTCGTGTTCTTCCACCGGCGCAGCGGCACCACGATCTTCACCGACCTGATCCAGCATTTCGGCCCGACCTGGTTCACCGGCTGGCGCGCCGTGGTCGCCCGGCTGGACCTGATGACGGCGCCCGAGCCCGAGGTCCCGCGAAAATTCCGCGTCGCCTTCGTCGATCGCCGCGCCGCCCGCATGGCGGTGGAAAAGATCCTGGCCTGGCCGACCCGAAAGGTGGTGATGGCCCACGCCCCGCCCGTCGAGACCGACGGCCAGGCCTTCATCGCCAGGGCGTTCCGATGGCTGTCGGCTTGAACGATCCCGCCCTTAAGTGTGCAGCGCAGCGGACGCGGGCGAGGAAGTATCGTACAACCGTTTGAACGTAGCGACCGTTTATGCGTTACGCTTACGTCAGGGGAAACTTGCAAACCTGCCGCAACGCGGTAAGTGCGTTCGCGCAGGCAGGAAAAACTAGCCAGGAGGCGGCGTAGACCGATGAAGGTTCTGGTCCCGGTCAAACGGGTTATCGATTACAATGTGAAGGTCCGGGTGAAGCCCGATCAGACCGGCGTCGACCTGGCGAACGTCAAGATGTCGATGAACCCCTTCTGCGAGATCGCGGTCGAGGAAGCCGTGCGTCTGAAGGAGAAGGGCGTCGCCACCGAGGTGGTGATCGTCTCGATCGGCCCGGCCCAAGCCCAGGAAACCATCCGCACGGCCCTGGCCATGGGCGGCGACCGCGGCGTGCTGATCACGACCGACGCCGATCCCGAGCCCTTGGCCGTGGCCAAGCTGCTGGCGGCCGTGGTCGCCGAGGAGCAGCCCAACCTCGTCCTGATGGGCAAGCAGGCCATCGACGGCGACAACAACGCCGTGGGCCAGATGCTGTCGGCCCTGCTGGGCTGGCCGCAGGCCACCTACGCCTCGGCCGTTGAGATCTCGGGCTCGACCGCCAAGGTCACCCGCGAAGTCGACGGCGGCCTCCAGACCCTGGACGTCGACCTGCCGGCCGTGGTCACCGCCGACCTGCGCCTGAACGAGCCGCGCTACGCGTCTCTGCCCAACATCATGAAGGCCAAGAAGAAGGAGATCGTCAGCAAGACGGTCGCCGACTACGGCGTCGACATCGCCCCGCGCCTCAAGGTCGTGAAGGTCGCCGAACCGGCCAAGCGCTCGGCCGGCGTCAAGGTGGAAACCGCCGCCGATCTCGTCTCCAAGCTCAAAACCGCGGGGGTGCTGTAATGGCCGTTCTCGTCGTCGCCGATAACGACAACGCGCACCTGCGCGACGGCACCCACAAGACCGTCACCGCCGCCCTGAAGCTGTCGGGCGACGTGGACGTGCTGGTGCTGGGCAAGGGCGTCAGCGGCGTCGCCGCCGAGGCCGCCAAGATCGCCGGCGTCCGCAAGGTGCTGGTCTCCGAGAGCGATGCGCTCGGTCACGGGATCGCCGAGGCGGAAGCCGACGCGGTGCTGGCCGTCGCCGGCGCCTATGACGCCATCCTGGTTCCAGCCACCTCGGGCGGCAAGAACTTCGCCCCGCGCGTCGCCGCCAAGCTGGACGTGGCCCCGATCAGCGACATCGTCGATGTCGTCTCGGCCGACACCTTCACGCGCCCGATCTACGCCGGCAACGCCCTGGAGACCATCCAGACCAGCGACGCCAAGAAGGTGATCACCGTGCGTCCCACCGCCTTCGCGGCGGCGGGCGAAGGCGGCTCGGCCTCGGTGGAGACCGTGGGCGGCGCCGACGCCGGCAAGACCCGCTTCGTCAGCGAAGAGATGGTCAAGTCCGACCGTCCGGAACTGGCCGCGGCCAAGATCGTCGTCTCGGGCGGCCGCGCCATGGGCTCGGCCGAGGAGTTCCAGAAGGTGATCGAGCCCCTGGCCGACAAGCTGGGCGCCGCCGTCGGCGCCTCGCGTGCGGCCGTGGACGCCGGCTACGCGCCGAACGACTACCAGGTCGGCCAGACCGGCAAGGTCGTCGCCCCGGCGCTGTACATCGCCATCGGCATCTCGGGCGCCATCCAGCACCTGGCCGGGATGAAGGACTCCAAGGTGATCGTCGCGATCAACAAGGACGCCGACGCCCCGATCTTCCAGATCGCCGACTATGGCCTGGTCGCCGACTACAAGACCGCCGTGCCGGAACTGATGGACGCCCTGACGGCGGCCGGTAAGTAAGGCTTTCGCGGTTTCGCGAATGGAGAAGGCCCGGGCGCGATCCCGGGCCTTTTTCTTTGGGCGCCGCGGGCGAAGGTGGGGACACACACTCACCCCGCCGCCTCGCCCCTTGACCATGAGCCGTGGGGTGAGTGTGTGTCCCCCGTGTCTGTCACCGATCCCACCAAAGGACCCCGCATGCCCTACGTCACCCATCGCGGCCAGCGCATCCACTACACCGTCGAGGGCGAGGGGCCGCTAGTGGTGCTGCAGCACGGGCTGTTCATGGACAGCGAGAGCTGGCGGGCCAACGGGATCGTCGACGCCCTGAAGGGCCGCCATCGCGTGGCGTGCGTCGACTCGCTGGGCCACGGCCTCAGCGACAAGCCGGCCGATCCGGCCCTCTACGCCCAGGACCAGCGGGCCGGCGACCTGGCGGCGGTGATCGACGATCTGGGAGAGTCCAGCGCGGCGGTGTTCGGCTATTCGATGGGCGCCTGGATGGCCGTGGGCCTGGCCAGGCATCACCCCGAGAAGGTCTCGCGCCTGATCGTCGGCGGCTGGGACCTGGTCAACGGCGTTCCCAAGGGACCGCAGGGCCCGCTGACCTTCGACATCTTCATGGCCTTCGCTCGCGCCACCGCCCCCGCCCTGGTGGGCTGGGTGACGCCGGAGATCGAGCCGGCCATGCGCGCCTGCTTCGAGGCCCTGGGCCAGCTGGACGGCGCGCCCGAGGCGGTGCTGGGCGGCGGCTTCCCGGTGCTGCTGTGGGACGGGCGGGAAGACCCCTATCACGCCCCGATGCAGGCCTTCGCCGCCGCCCAGGGCCTGCCGTTCCTGTCCAGCGACGGCGGCCACGTGCCGGCCATCGTCACGCCGGGGGCGGAGACCGTCCGTCAGTTGGTCGGATTCCTCGACACCCCTTGAACCCGCTCATCCCGGCATTCGCCGGGATGAGCGGAGGGTGGGGTTAGCGCGGGCTGTGGATCGGCACGCTGGCCGCCCAGGGGACCTCGGCGTTGGGCAGCGGGGCCGACAGCCTGTCGAGCGAAGCGAACAGGAAGGTCAGGACGGCGACGCCGGAGATCAGAAGCAGCTTCATGGGAGCACCTGTGAGAATGGATGGCGGCCACGGCGGCCTTGCACAGGTAGAATGGCTCGACAGGGCTTGAATTACGAACGATGGTATCTGGCCTAACTTGTGAGCCAGACTAACGACCCCAATGGCATCCATGCGCCTGCCGCCGTTCCTGACCCTGACCGCCCTGGAGGCCGCCGCCCGCCATCGCAGCTACAGCCGCGCGGCCCGCGAGCTGTTCGTCACCCACGGCGCGGTCAGCCAGCAGATCCGCAAGCTGGAAGACGAGCTGGGGACCAAGCTGTTCGTCCGCCAGGGCAACGCCATGGTCCCCACCGCCACCGGCCAGCGCCTGGCCGGCCACGTCACCGACGCCCTGGCGACCTTGCGGGCGGGCGTCGATGAGGCGCGGCTGGCCGCCAACGGCCCGCTGGTGATCAGCAGCAGCGCCGCCTTCGCCCGGGGCTGGCTGGTCACCCGCCTGGAACGCCTGGCCCGCGAGGTGGACGAGCCCGACCTGATCCTCCGCGCCGAGGACCGCGTCGCCGACCTGACCACCGACGGCGTCGACATCGCCCTGCGCTTCGGCCTGGGCGCCTGGCCGGGGGTGGAGGTGGCCACCCTGATGATCGAGCGGCTGTTCCCGGTCTGCAGCCCCGACTTCCTGGTGCGCCACCCGATCAGGGAACCGCGCGACCTGCTGGACGTGCCCCTGCTGCGCCACGTGGGCCTGCCGTGGTCGATGTGGCTGACGGCCATGGGCGTGGACGAGGTCCCGCGCCAGCAGGGCCTGGGCTTCGAGGACACCGCCCTGATGCTGGACACGGCGGCGCACGGGGTGGGCGTGGCCCTGGCCCGCAGCGGCCTGGCCGAACGCGACCTGCGCGAGGGCCGCCTGGTCCGCCCGTTCGCCGACACCATGGGGGGCGAGGTGGCGGTCGAGACCGGCAACCACTTCGTCTGGCGCGCCGACAGCCCCAAGCTGGCGCGGATCCTCAAGCTGCGGGACTGGTTCCTGGCCGAGACGGCGGGGTTGCGGGGGTAGCTACCCCTCCTCCGTCATCCCGCGCATCCCGTCGGCGAACTTGCGCATCAGGCGCACCAGGTCGTCGAAGTCCCGCGCGTTCCAGTCCTCGAACAGCTGCACCGCCATGCGTCCGCGCGCGGCGTCCAGGGCGTCGGTGGCGGCGCGGCCCTTGGCGGTGACCACCGCCTCGCGGACCCGGCGGTCGACCTGGCCGGCCCGGCGCTCGACCAGGCCCAGCTCCTCCAGCCGCGCCACCTGGCGGCTGACCGTGGTGTGGTCGCGCCCCACCCGGCCGGCCAGGTCGACCACGCCGATCGGCCCCAGGCGCTGGATGAACACCAGCAGCGGGAACAGGGCGCGCTCCAGCGCCAGCCCGGCCTTTTCCAGCAGGGCGGCGTCGTTCTCGGGCCGGTTCAGCACGCTGGCGATATCGATCAGCGACCGATGCAGCTCGGGCAGCGAACGCAAGATATGTGTATTTTGCACATTATTTGTTGACATGGATCCCGCAGTCTCGATATGTGTGCGTAATACACACATTATCGAGGCGGCCATGAACAAGCAAGCTTCCACCAACACTCAAGTCCTGATCTGCGGCGCCGGCGCGGCCGGCCTGACCCTGGCGATCGACCTGGCCCGGCGCGGCGTGGCGATCCGGCTGATCGACAAGCTGCCCGCCCCGTTCGCCGGCTCGCGCGGCAAGGGGATCCAGCCCCGCACCCTGGAGGTGCTGGAGGACCTGGGCGTCATCGACCGCCTGGCGGCCGTGGGCGCGCCCTATCCGGTCCAGCGCCTGCACAAGGCCGACGGGACCTTCACTGACAGCCAGGAGGTCATGGTCTCGCCGCCGACGCCGGAAGAGCCCTACCGCACGCCCCTGATGGTCCCGCAGTTCCGCACCGAGGCGGTGCTGCGCGAGCGCCTGGCCGAGCTGGGCGGAACGGTCGAGTACGGCCGCGCGCTGACGGGCTTCGACCAGGACGCCGACGGGGTCACGGCCACGGTCGCCGGTCCGGACGGGACCGAGACGATCCGCTGCGGCTGGCTGGTCGGCGGCGACGGCGGCCGCTCGTTCGTGCGCCACGTCCTGGACATCGGCTTCCCCGGCAAGACCCTGGGCGTGCGAGCCGTCGTCGCCGACATCGCGCTGGAGGGCCTGTCGCGCGACTTCTGGCATCGCTGCGGCGAGGGCGACATGGACCGGCAGATCGGCCTGTGCCCCCTGCCCCACACGGACCTGTTCCAGCTGCAGGCGCCGATCCCTCTCGAGGGCGAGATCGACCTGTCCGTCGCCGGCCTGCAGGCCTTCATCGACGACCGCTGGACCGCCGGTCGCCTGAAGGTGAACCGCGTGGACTGGGCCTCGGCCTACAGCATGAACGCCCGCCTGGCCGACCGCTACCGCGAGGGCCGGGTGCTGCTGATGGGCGACGCCGCCCACATCCATCCGCCGACCGGAGGCCAGGGCCTGAACACCAGTCTGCAGGACGCCTACAATCTGGGCTGGAAGCTGGCCGCCGTCCTGCAAGGCGCGCCCGACGCCCTGATCGACACCTATGAAGAGGAGCGCCGCCCGATCGCCGCCGGCATGCTGGGCCTGGCCACGGGCCTGCTGGAAAAGGCCAAGCAGGGCGAGATCAAGCGCGGCCGCGAGGTGCACCAGCTGGACCTGGGCTACCGGTTCTCGTCGCTGGCCCTGGACGCCGTCCGGCCGGAAGACCTGTTGCAACCCGGAGACCGCGCGCCCGACGGCCGCCTGGCGGGCGCGGCCGGCGGCGCCAAGCGCCTGTTCGACCTGCTGGCCGGTCCGCACTGGACCCTGCTGGCGCGCGCCGTCGACCCGGCCGCCCTTCCGGCGCCCCGCCCCGGCCTGCACGTCCACCGCGTCGGCGGCGCGAGCGGCGACCTCCGGGACCCCGACGACGTGCTGGGCGCGACCTACGGCCTGGCCGAAGGCGAGGCGGTCCTGATCCGGCCGGACGGCTATGTCGCGGCGTTCCCGGCCGCGACGGACGGGGCGCGGCTGGAGGGCTATCTGGCGGAGGTGGGGCTGGACGCGCCCTCCCGGGCGGCGCGGGCGGCCTAGCGCCTAGCCGCCGCGCTCGCAGCCCAGCACGGCCCCGACCACCAGGGCCAGGGCGCCCGCCACCAGCAGGAGGAACTTGGCCCAGGTCGCGACCTGGGCCGCCCGCGCCGTCCCGTCCCGGGCGCCCTTGGCGATCATCCAGGCCTCGAGCCCGTCCTCGACCAGGTCGGCGAGCGCGGCCAGCAGCACCAGGCCGGCGCCGGCCCGGAACATTGGCGTCAGATAGGCGTGGACCGGGACGCCATGGCCGTAGACCGGCTGGTTGACGATCAGCAGCTGGGCCAGGACCACCGCGAAGGCCGCGTAGCCGGCGATGAACAGCAGGTCGAAGCCGAACGCGGTCCGCACATAGGCGAAGACCTTGGGCGGGTCCGTCGCCGCCCGCCAGCGCGCCACCGCCGCGTCGAAGGCCGCCGCCGTCCGCCGCCGCTGCAGGCCCAGGGTGGTGGGCAGCTTCATCCGACGCAGCTTGCGGTCGGCCCAGCCGATGACGCCGCCGCCGACCGCCATCGCCAGGAGCGCCGCCGCCAGCCACCGCCACAGCTCCACGCCCTTGGCCTTGCCCGGCGCCGGGCGGGTCTGGCCGCCGACCGCCTGGAGGCCGACGTCGCCCAGGATGTCGCGCAGCCGGGTCTCGGCCAGGCAGGCGCTCTTCATCCTCAGGTCCGGCGCGATCAGAAGCCGCTGGGCGCCCTTCGGCTTCGGCTGGATGCCCAGGGCCTCGTCGGCGTGCTGCATGGCGCTCTTGGACAGCGCCCAGTCCATCGGCACCTGGCCGCTGCTGGGCTTGCACAGGTGCACCAGGCGATAGGTCGGCGACACGCCCCATTCCCCGGCCTCCTCGGGGCTCGCCTTCGGCGCGGCCTCGCCGGGGGCGGGGCGGTCGTCCGGGGCGATGTCGCCGCCGTGGTTGCGCACGGTCTGGGCCAGCGACATGGCCGCCGCCGTGTCGTGCGAGCCGCGCGAGGCGGCCAGGCCCAGCAGCGGCCCCAGCACGTCGGGCGCGAAGTCCTGCGGCTTGGCCTTGAACAGCGGGTCGGGCTCGCAGCCCTCGGGCGGCTTGCCCCCCGGCGGCGTCTCGCAGACCTCGGCGCCCGCCCGGATCAGGTCGGCGGCCGTGTCGTCCTGGCTGGTGGCGTTGTTCAGCTCGATGAACACCGGCTTGAGCTTGTACCCGCCGGCGTTGGCCAGGCGCAGGGCCGCCGCGGCGACGTCCGCCATCGAGGTCACCCCGCCGCCGTCGAAATAGCCGCCGTCCAGCAGGTGGCCCTGGCTCTGGCGCTTGGCGTCGATCAGGGTCCCGCCGGGGCTGACCAGCGGGAAGCGCGCGCCGTTGTGGATCGCCGTGGAGATCCGCACGTCGCGGCCGGTCAGGGCGTGGAAGTCCACCGCGTTGGGGAAGTCCTCGGGCGTGATGGCGATGTCGGCGGTGATGATGCGCCGGCCGTCCTCCTGCCGGGCGCCGTTGATGATCACGATGGGCAGCCAGGACGGCGCGGCGGCGCCGGCGGGCGGGCGCCACAGCGACAGGAACGGCCGGGTCCACAGGTCTGCCTCGGCGCACCGCGCCTGGCCGGCGGTCTCGTCGCCCGCGCGCCGGCAGTGCTGCCGCCAGCCGGACTCGAAGCCGGTCTCCAGGGTCTCGGCGCGGTCGGGCAGGACCGGCAGGGCCACGGGCAGGAAGCGCTGGGCCAAGTCGGGGAACAGCAGGCCCGAGACGGCCGGGCTGAGATAGTCGATCCCCGCCACGTCGGCCACGCGGTCGGCGAACGGCGCGCCGTCCAAGTCGGGCCGGTCGGCCAGGGTCGAGACATAGGCCATCACCCCCACCGAACCGCCCGAGACGCTGCTGATGGCGAACACCCGGTCGCTGAACGGCCTGGGCTGGTCCTTGGTCTCGTACTGCAGCTTGCCCAGGACGTCGGCGGCCCAGTAGCCGGCGCGCGACGCCCCGCCCTGGGCGGCCACGAAGACGATCGGCGTCTCCGGCCCGCCCGGCTGGCACGCCTGCGGTCCCTGGGCCCGGCACCAGGCGTCCAGCCGCATGGCGATGGTGTCCTTGCCGGTCTTGGGATCGGGACGATCGGTCGCTTCCGGCGGGACCGGGCGGGCGGGCGGCAGCGGCATGGCCGCGTCGGCGTCGGTCTGGCGCTGCAGCGTGCGGCGGCCGATCGCGTGGTTGTCGTTGATGAAGCTGAAGCCCAAGGCCAGCAGCACCAGCCCGGTCAGCACCGGCAGGCGGGTCGAACGGCTGGCGTGCAGCATGGCGGCCAGGGCGGCGGTGATGAAGGCCAGGCCCAGGAAGACCACGCTGATGGCGCCCAGGAACTGCGACGGCCCCACCGGCCAGACGCACAGCACCGCCATCGACGCCAGGCCCAGGACGAAGGTGCCCCACCGGGTCAGCCGGCTGAGCCGGCGATTGTCCAGCCGGAAGTACATCGTGACGTGGCGCCGGGCCCAGAGCACGAACACGGCCACCAGGCCCAGGCCGAAGAAGATCCGGGCAGGGCCCAGAGGTCGACCTCGGCCCGCCAGGTCGCCACCCCGGCGATGAAGAACGGCCCGCCGCCCAGGATGCGCGGCGTCCACTCGCGCAGCCAGTCGATCAGCCGCGACTGCCGGCGACGGGCGGCGAACGCCTGGGGCTCGCGCCGCCGGTGCTGCTCGATGATGTAGCGGGTCCAGAACCAGCACTGGAAGCCGTAGAAGGCGGTGGCCAGCACCATCCAGGCGGCCTTGCAGGTGTCCGACCCGGCGGTCACCGCCAGGTCCGCGCCCTGTTCCATGAACATCAGCGCCGCGCAGACCACCAGCAGGGCGGCCACGGCCGGCGCGCCGCGGATGGCTTCCAGGTCGGACACGAGCGCGGCCCAGAACGCCTGGATCGGCGCGAGCCAGCGCCTGAGGCGATCGCGGGCGGTTCTCCAGGCCGAGGCCTTTTCCGGTTGCCCGGTTTCCGGTTGATCGTCCATCGCGCCCCAGCCCCCCGAGGTCGACGCTCCAGGGCGCCGTCGCCGGTCAGCCTAACCCAGAGTTGAAGGTTTTCAATCTATAGAGACGGTCACTCTCGCCAAAGGCGCATGGCCGGTCGCCGCGATCCGCGCCCTCACGCCGTCCTGAACCCGCGCAGCACATTGGCCTCGGTGCTCAGCTGCAGCTGGGCGTAGTCGATGCGCGGCGTGTCGGAGAACAGCAGGTAGTAGTACTTCATCTGCTCGGACCACCAGTAGCCGGGGCAGTTGTCGCCCTGGGTCATCGGCCGGGTGGTGATGTCCTTCAGCGCCGTGTAGCCGAAGGCGGCGCGGCTGGTGGCCTTCATCTCGCGATAGTGGATCGCCGCCAGCCGGCGATAGCGGTCGTCGCCGTCGTCCAGCCACAGGTTCAGGCAGGCGTCGGGATATTCCGGACGCAGGCCGGTGTGCTTGCGGCGCGGCTGGGCCGTGGTCACGTCGATGGACTCGGGGATCACCCCGAACGTCTCCTGGAGGTAGGTGAACGAGGCCAGGTAGTCGTCGCCCTGGACCTTGCGGCCGATCTGGCTCAGCAGGCCGGCATAGTAGCACGCCAGCTCGCTCTGGGCCGTGGCGGTCACCGCCCCGGTCTCGAAATCGACCATCGGGAACCACAGCCGGCCGTCGTAGCGCTTGGCCTGGTGGGCCAGCTGGGCGTCGATGCACTCGACCGCCCAGCGCTGGCAGTCGGCGTCGGCGAACAGCTCCCAGCCGTCCTGCAGGTACTCGTAGAAGCTGTCGGCATAGACGTCGATGCTGGCGTTGCGGCTGGTGAACTCGCCGGTCACCGCGTGGATGTTGGCGGCCATCAGGCCGATCTTCGAACGGCGGTCCAGGGCGTGGCGCATGGCCCGCTTGGCCATGTCGAAATACCCGCGGTCGCCGGTCAGCTGGCTCAGCACCCCGAACTCGGACAGGTAGGTGCCGATCTCGGCCAGGTTGGTCTCGGGATCGCTGACCGCCCCGGTGCGCAGGTTCACATAGCGATACGGCAGGCCGTGGGGCGAGGCCTCGAAGGCCTTGGTCAGGCGGTCGGCCAGGTCGCGGGCCTTGGCCAGCAGCACGGGATCGCCGCAGGCCAGGTGGGCCGAGAGGAGGCCGCCGACCAGGCGGATGTTGGTCTCGAAGACCTGCGCATTGCCGTCGACGTCGAAGTCGAGGTTCTGCTTCACCCAGTCGACGCCCGCCTGGAATTCGGCGTCCAGCCCCATGATCCACAGGGTGTCCAGCGCCTCGACCAGCGACAGGCCCAGGTCGTGGCCCTCGACGAAGAACGATTGCGACGTGCCGCTGACCGGGTTGATCTCGTCCTTGCCCCAGGCCTTGGCGACATAGCCGCGCCAGGCCCACTGGAACTCGGAGCGGACGTCGGCGGCCAGGGCCTTCCAATCCTCGGCGGGAGCGGCGGCGGCGAAGGCGGGGGTCGCGGCGGCGGCGGCGACCAGGGCCAGGGCGCGACGGCGGGAGGGGCGGAAGCTGTGCATGGCGGGAGCCTATCTCATTGCTGTCGTCCCGGAAGCCTCGCAGAGGCTGTCCGGGATCCAGGGCGTCGGGCTGATGCTTTGCGGGTTCAGCTGGGCCCGGACAAGCGCCGCGCGCTTTCCGGGATGGCAACCGCATCCACAACCCTGGCGAATAGCCCCTGCGGCGTTTCCGCTGCGTCGCAGCAAAGCCTTGGCGACGACGGGGTTGGTCGTGCTAGAAAAGCCGGCATGAACTCGGGCACGGCGCGTGACGCCCTGCCTCGCCTCGAACAAGGCTAGTCTGAATGACGGATATCAAGACGGTCGGCGTGATCGGCGCGGGCCAGATGGGGTCGGGGATCGCTCATGTCGTCGCCCTGGGCGGCTACGACGTGCGCCTGCACGACGTCTCGCGCGAGCGCATCGACGCCGGCCTGGCCCTGGTCGAGAAGAACATGGCCCGCCAGGTGCATCGCGGCATCATCGACCAGGACGCGATGGACGCGGCCCTGAAGCGGATCACCGCCGCCGAGGACCTGGCCCTGGTCGGCGCGACCGACCTGGCCATCGAGGCGGCCACCGAGAACGAGGAGATCAAGAAGTCGATCTTCCGCGGCCTGCAGCCCCACCTGGGCCCCAACACCCTGCTGGCCTCGAACACCTCGTCGATCTCGATCACGCGGCTGGCCAGCGCCACCGACCGCCCCGAGCGGTTCATCGGCCTGCACTTCATGAATCCCGTCCCGCTGATGAAGCTGGTCGAGATCATCCGCGGCATCGCCACCGACGTGCCGACCTACGAGCGCGCCGTGGCCTTCGCCAAGTCGCTGGGCAAGATCACCAGCAACGCCGAGGACTTCCCCGCCTTCATCGTCAACCGCGTGCTGGTGCCGATGATCAACGAGGCGATCTACACCCTGTACGAGGGGGTCGGCACGGTCGACGCCATCGACACCGCCATGAAGCTGGGCGCCAACCATCCGATGGGCCCGCTGGAGCTGGGCGACTTCATCGGCCTGGACACCGTGCTGAGCATCATGAACGTGCTCTACGAAGGCCTGGCCGACAGCAAGTACCGCCCCTGCCCGCTGCTAGTGAAGTATGTCGAGGCCGGCTGGCTGGGCAAGAAGACCGGCCGCGGCTTCTACGACTACCGCGGCGACGTGCCGGTGCCGACGCGGTAGGGGCTACCAGAGCGTCGGGACGCCGTAGGCGACGAGTTGCGGGTCGCGGGTGATCACGGTGGCGTTCTCGACCAGTCCCTGGGCGGCGATCAGACGGTCGAACGGATCGCCGTGCTGACGAGGCAGCCGGCCCGCAGTCACGGCGTGGCGGGTCTCGACAGGTAACCAGGTGAAATCGAGCGCACGCACCGCATCCTCGATGTCGGCCGGCAATAGCTGGATTTCGGCGCTGCCGGGGTCGCTTGAACTCGATTTCGTAGGCGCAGGCGGCGCTGACGAAGACTTCGTTGTCGATGTCCTTGAGCAAGGCGGCGAGTCTCGAAGGCAGACGCCGTGACTGGCTCAGCGCCCAGATGACAGCGTGGGTATCAAGCAGCAGCTTCATCGTCGGTCGGGAAGATCGGCCCGTCGACCGCGTCCAAGGTCTCGGGATCGGGCCCGATGAAGAGATCTTCGGGCAGGTCGAGGTTCAGGTGGTCCCAAATCCCAAGTTGACGCTCGCGTTTCGGCGAGGCCGTGTCTGGGATCGAGGCATTGTCCGGGACCGGCGACGGCGTCGCGACCGCCAGCACCTCGCCGTCGCGTGTCAACTCCACGACTTCGCCAGCCTGAAGATGCGCCAGGAACTCGGCTAGATCGGCCAGTTCGTTGATGTCGACCCGGATCGTCATGACGCGAGCATAACACCAGAACACAACCAGAACAACACCTGTTCCGCCCCCGCTCTTGGGGGACACGATGGCCTCGCGAACCTCGAGACCCGGAATGCCGAGACCGCCGAATAAGGTGTTTCCCCCGCGTCCGGAGGGGTTCGCCCAATGGCGTTTTTCCCGTGGACCGGCCGAATCCTCTCCCTGCCAGACGCCGTCAGGGAGCTTCGCCGTGTCCACGCCCGATCACCTTCCGCGCCCCGATTTCCGCTTCACCGGCCAAGTGGGGCGAACCTTCAAGGACTCCGATCCGGCCCAGTTCCCGCAGCCCGTGCAGCCGCCGCAAGGCGCGCCCAACATCGTGCTGATCCTGCTGGACGACGTGGGCTTCGGCCAGTTCTCGACCTTCGGCGGCGGGGTGCCCTCGCCCACCATGGACCGGCTGGCCAAGGAGGGGATCCGCTACAACCGCTTCCACACCACGGCCCTGTGCAGCCCCACGCGGGCGGCCCTGATCACCGGCCGCAACCACCACTCGGCCACCTTCGCCGGCATCACCGAGGCGGCCACGGGCTTCGACGGCTACACCTGCGTCCTGCCCCGGAACTGCGGCACGGTGGCCGAGGTGCTGCGCCAGAACGGCTACATGACCGCGTGGATCGGCAAGAACCACAACACCCCCACCTGGGAGACCAGCCCCGCCGGTCCGTTCGACCGCTGGGCCAACGGCCTGGGCTTCGACTATTTCTACGGCTTCAACGCCGGCGACATGAACCACTGGCACCCGGTCCTCTACGAGAACCACAACCTGGTCCCGGCCTCGGACGACCCCGACTACCACCTGACCGAGGACCTGGCCGACAAGGCCGTCGACTGGGTCCGCCGGGTCAAGAGCATCGCGCCCGACAAGCCCTACTTCCTGTATGTCGCGCCCGGCGCCACCCACGCGCCGCACCAAGCCCCCAAGGCCTGGATCGACCGGTTCAAGGGCCAGTTCGACGACGGCTGGGAGGCCTATCGCGAGAAGACCCTGGAACGGCAGAAGGCGCTCGGCGTCGTGCCGACCGACACCCAGCTGACCGAACGCTCCAAGGGCCTGCCGGCCTGGGACGGCCTGAACCCCGACCAGAAGCGGCTCTACGCCCGGATGATGGAATGCTTCGCCGCCTACGGCGCCCAGGTCGACGAGGCCATGGGCCGGATCGTCGACGCGGTGAAGGACCTGCCGGACGCCGACAACACCGTCATCCTCTACATCGCCGGCGACAACGGCTCGTCGGCCGAGGGCGGGCTGGAGGGCTCGCTGAACGAGAATCTGTTCTTCAACGGCTTCCCCGAGACGTGGCAGGACAACCTCAAGGCCATCGACGAGCTGGGCGGGCCCAAGCACTTCAACCACTTCCCGTCGTCCTGGGCCCACGCGATGAACACGCCGTTCCAGTGGACCAAGCAGGTGGCCAGCCATTTCGGCGGCACCCGCAACCCGCTGATCGTCAGCTGGCCCAAGGGCATCAAGGACAAGGGGGCCCTGCGCGACCAGTTCCTGCACGTGATCGACATCGTCCCCACCCTCTACGAGTGGGCCGGGATCACCGCGCCGCTGGAGCTGAACGGCGTGGCGCAGAAGCCCATCGAGGGGATCAGCTTCGCCTTCACCACCGACGACGCCGAGGCGCCCAGCCTGCGCCGCACCCAGTACTTCGAACTGGGCTGCAACCGCGGCCTCTATCACGACGGCTGGATGGCCTCCGCGCCGTCCTTCGTGCCCTGGGAGCCGACCCGCGACGAGAACTGGAATCCCGACAAGGCCGTCTGGGAGCTCTACAAGGTCGACGAGGATTTCTCCCAGGCCCGGGACCTGGCCAAGGACCATCCCGACAAGCTGCGCGAGCTGCAGGACCTGTGGTGGGCCGAGGCCTCGAAGTACAGCGTCCTGCCGCTGGACTGGCGGGCCACGATCCGCATGAACGCCGAGGCCATGGGCCGGCCCAGCCTGATCGGCAAGCGCACCAAGGCCGTCTATTACGAAGGCATGACCGCCCTGCCCGGCGCGGCCTGCCTGCCCATGCTCAACAAGTCGTGGACCATCACCGCCGAGGTCGACCTGCCGGACGACAAGGCCAGCGGCATGATCGTCACCCAGGGCGGCTCGGAGGGCGGCTACGGCCTCTATCTGCGCGAGGGCCGGCCGGTGTTCGTCTACAACTTCCTGGGCCAGGAGCGGCCCACCTTCGCGGGCGAGACGGCCCTGCCGGCGGGCAGGTCGACGATCGAGGTCGCGTTCAAGTACGACGGCGGCGGCATGGGCAAGGGCGGCGCGTTCACGCTGAAGGCCGGCGGCAAGACGGTCGCGGGCGGGCGCATCGAGCGGTCGGTCCCGATCCAGTTCGCCATCTTCGAGGGCCTGGACATCGGCCTGGACACTGGCTCGCCCGTCGACTGGACCTACAAGCTGCCGTTCAGGTTCACCGGCAAGGTCGAGAAGGTGACGATCGAGCTGGGCAAGTGAGGGTTCTTTGAGTTGTCATCCCGGAAAGCGCGCAGCGCTTGTCCGGGACCCAGGGGCAGCCGCACCGCATCAGCCCAGTCTCCTGGGTCCCGGACAGCCTCTGCGAGGCTTCCGGGATGACAACGATTTTGGGGCCTCGAAGGTAAGCCCCCCTACCCCGCCCCCATCGCCACGGCGATGTGGTAGACGGCGAACGAGGCCAGGTAGGCCAGGGCGGTCATGTAGACGAACATCACCGTCGGCCAGGTCCAGCCGTTGGTCTCGCGCTTGACCACGCCCAGGGTGGCCATGCACTGCGGGGCGAAGACGTACCAGGCCAGGAACGACAGGGCCGTGGCCAGCGACCACTGGTGCGACAGCAGGGTGCTGAGCGCCTCGTGGGAGTCGGCGTCGCCGCCCACCGCGTAGACCGTGCCCAGGGCCGCCACCGCCACTTCCCGCGCCGCGAAGCCGGGGATCAGGGCCACGGTCATTTGCCAGTTGAAGCCGATGGGCTCCATGACGGGGGCGATGAAATGCCCGATGCGGCCGGCCAGGCTGTAGTCGATGGCCGGCCCCGTCGCGCCCTCGGGCGGATAGGGGAAGGTCGACAGCACCCAGACCACGATCATCAGCGGCAGGATGATGCGGCCGGCGCGGCTGAGGAAGATCTTGGCCCGGGTCCACAGGTTCATCGCCACGTTGCGCGGCTCGGGCCAGCGATAGGTCGGCAGCTCCATCATGAACGGCTCGACCGTGCCCCGCCAGAACACCCGGCGGATCACGAACGACACCACCAGCGCGCTGACGATGCCGGCGGCGTAGAGGCCGAACATCACCAGGCCCTGCAGGCTCAGCACGCCCCAGACCTTGGTGTGCGGGATGAAGGCGGCGATGATCAGGGTGTAGACCGGGATCCGCGCCGAGCAGGTCATCAGCGGCGCGACCAGGATCGTCGTGAGGCGGTCCTGCTTGTTGTCGATCACCCGCGTGGACATGATCCCGGGGATGGCGCAGGCGAAGCTGCTGAGCAGCGGGATGAACGCCCGGCCGTGCAGGCCCGCCCCGCCCATGATCTTGTCCATCAGGAAGGCCGCGCGGGTCATGTAGCCGCTGTCTTCCAGCAGCAGGATGAAGAAGAACAGGATCAGGATCTGGGGCAGGAAGACCAGCACGCTGCCCACCCCGGCGATCAGGCCGTCGGTCAGGAAGCTGGCCAGCAGCCCCTTGGGCATGTGCTCGCCGATGAAGCCGGCCAGGGCCTGGAAGCCCCCGTCGATCGCGTCGGCCGGCACGGTGGCCCAGGTGAACACCGCTTGGAACATCACGAACAGCAGGGCGAACAGGATGATCAGCCCGCCGACCGGGTTCAGCAGCACCGCATCGACCTTGCCGGTGACGGTGTCGGGGCGTTCGGGCGGCTTCACGCAGGCCTTGAAGATGCGCTGGGCCTCGGCGTGGGCGGCGCGGATCTCGCCGGCGGTCGGCTCGCGCCAGACGTTGTCGTGCGTGCCCTCGTGGCTGGCGGCCAGGGCGCTGGCCTTCTCGACCAGCTCGTCCAGGCCGCGCTTGCGGGTGGCCACGGTGGTGGCGATCGGCGCGCCGATCTCGGTGGACAGCCGCTCCAGGTCGATGCGCAGGCCCTGCCGCTGGGCGATGTCGAACATGTTGAGCGCCAGCACGAACGGGCGGCCCACCTGCTTCAGCTCCAGCACCAGGCGCAGCACCAGCCGCAGGTTGGTGGCGTCGGCCACGCAGATCAGGACGTCCGGGGCGGCTTCGCCCGACAGCTTGCCCAGCACCGCGTCGCGGGTGACGATCTCGTCGGGGCTGCGGGCCCGCAGGCTGTAGGTGCCGGGCAGGTCCAGCACGTGGGCGCCGCGGCCGCCGGGCAAGGTCAGCACGCCCTCCTTCCGCTCGACGGTGACGCCGGCGTAGTTGGCGACCTTCTGGCGGCTGCCGGTCAGGGCGTTGAACAGGGCGGTCTTGCCGGAATTGGGATTGCCGACCAGCGCCAGGCGCGCGGGGCCCTGGGGGGCTTTGGGGACAGCGTCGGTCAAGGCCTCAGATCTCTTCGAAACGGACGGTGACGGCGGCGGCCTCGCGGCGGCGCAGGGCCACGCGCATGTCGTCGATGCGGACGGCGATGGGGTCGCGGCCGAACAGGCCCTCGTGCAGCACCTCGAACGCGGCGCCCTCCACGAAGCCCATCTCCAGCAGGCGGCGCTCCAGCTCCTCCGGATCGATCGACTCGGACCGGCCCGTCTCGCCGCCCACCCGCACGATGACCCCGCGCTGCCCCTTGCGGGCCGTGCTGAGCGGGCCTTCCGCGCCGCGCGTGCCCAGGGGGGCGCCCGAGGCGGAGTCTGGGAGGTCGATGACTTCGGAAGCTAGGCTGAGAGCGTCGGACATGATCGCACCGGAAAAACTTGCGAACGATTATCAGTCCAAGGTCACGCTGTCATGCGGCGATTGGGCGGCGGCGCGACATCGCGGTGGGACGCGATGTCGCGCCGGGCCGCTAGGCGTTGAAGACCACGGCCGCCGGACCGTTGCTGATCCCCGCCGAATTGGAGACCGCGGCCTCGGTCGACCAGTTCCCGTCGGCGTCCACCGAGTGGTAGAGGAAGCCGCCCGGCTGATCGCGGCGCTGGTACAGCAGATAGAGGCTGCCGTTGTAGACGACCGCCGCCGGCGTCGAGATCTGGCCGACGGTGCCGGGGATCACGGAATCGTCCGACCAGCTGGTCCCGTCGAAGGTCTTGTAGACGAACTGCCGGCTGGGCTCGGAGAACACCACCCAGAGCTTGCCGTCGAAACCCGCCGCCCCGACCCCGTCGAGCACGCCGGGGGTGTTGTCGACCTGGGTGGTCTGCCACAGCGCGCCGTCATAGGCGGCGTACCACAGCCGGGTCTGGTTCCTGGGGTCGCGCCCCTCGCCGCCCCGCACCAGGACGTAGATCTTGTTGTCCCACACCGTCGCCGCGGGCGTGCCCAGGGTGTCGAAGGCGGCGGGCTCGGACTTGATGTACTCGTCCGGCCCCCAGTTGGTCCCGTCGAACGTCTTGCACCGCAGCGCCGGGTCGTTGGGGATGGTGTGGAACAGGTAGATCTTCTCGTTGTAGGTCACCGCCGCGACGCCGGCCGCCAGCCCGCCGGTGTTGGGCACCTGGGCCTCGTCGGTGAACGTGTCGCCGTCGTCGGTGGAGACGTAGTAGAAGATCCCGCCGCGGCCGTAGAACAGGTAGAGCATGCCGTTCAGCACGGCCGCGCCGGGCGTGGCGTCGATCCCGCCCTGGTTCTGGACCGACTGCTCGTTGGACCAGTCGTCGTCGTTCAGGCTCTGGTACATGAACCCGTTGCTGTTGGCCGTCCGGTGGAACGTATAAAGCTTGTCCATCGCTGGTGTCCTCCCGACGGGCCGGCGTCGGAGGACGCCCGTCGCCCCGCCTTGTTGGCGCACGCGTCATGCGCGTGTCGAAAGAAAGCACCGCCCGGAAGGCGAGTCTGTCCCGCGAAATAGCGACAGGGCGCGGCGCCCGTCGCCCGGCCCCGCGCGTTCACGAACAGATGATTTGTGGTTAAGGCGCGGCGTAATGGCTCAGAGTCGTTAATCTGTTCGACTCACGGCCAGCGCGACTCGCATACTGAGCTTGACGATTCGTAGGGACCCTCGAATGCGAAGGCTGATGCTGGCGCTGCTGACCGGCGCCTATCTCTGTCTGGCCTTGGTTGTCTCCCTCGCCCTGTGGCGCATGGGAGCGGCGCCGGCTGTCGGCCTGGCCGCCTTCATCGGCGCCATGGGTCTGTGCTTCGCCATCCACGGCGTGATCGCCAACGTCCTGCAGGGCGCGGCCCTGCGCGTCGACATCGAGACCATCCGCGAGGCCCACGGCATCCTGCTGGAGCAGGTCGAGAAGGTCGACGCCCGTATCACCGGCCTGCTGGAGAGCGTCGCCGACGACGCCCAGCGCCGCTCGGCCGAACTGACCAGCGAGGTCCACCAGCTGGAGGACCTGGTCGTGCGCATGAGCGAGCGCCTGGAACACCAGCTGAGCTACCAGGTCGAGGTCGCCCGCAGCGAGCCCCGCGGCCGCTCGCCCCAGTCCACCGCCCTGATCGAGGTGGTGCAGGACGCCCTGGCCGAGAACCGCGTCGACCTCTACCTGCAGCCGGTCGTCAGCCTTCCCCAGCGCCGGACCGTTTTCTACGAGAGCTTCTCGCGCCTGCGCGACGAGACCGGCCGCGTGATGATGCCGGCCGAGTACCTGGCCGTGGCCGAGCCCGAGGGTCTGACCGCCGCGATCGACAACCTGCTGCTGTTCCGCTGCGTGCAGATCGTGCGCCGCCTGGCCAAGCAGGACCGCAAGGTCGGGATCTTCTGCAACATCTCGCTGGCCAGCCTGGCCGACGAGGCGTTCTTCGCCCAGTTCCTGGAGTTCCTGCAGGTCAACAAGGACCTGCACGGCGCCCTGATCTTCGAACTGGGCCAGCAGGCGTTCAACGACCGCGGCCCGGTCGAGGCCCGCCACATGGCGCGCCTCGCCAGCCTGGGCTTCCACTTCAGCCTCGACAAGGTCACCGACCTGGACCTGGACTTCCAGGACCTGGCCCGCGCCGACGTCAAGTTCATCAAGGTCGGCGCCCAGCTGATGCTGGACCAGCTGGAAGAGCAGGACGGCAAGCTGGTCATCGCCTCGCTGCCCGACCTGAACGCCGAGGACTTCGCCGGCCTGACCCGCCGCTACGGCATCGAGCTGATCGCCGAGAAGGTCGAGGAAGAGCGCCAGGTCGCCGAGGTGCTGGAGCTCGACATCGGCTACGGCCAGGGCCACCTGTTCGGCGAGCCCCGCGCCATCCGCGACTCGATCATCGCCGAGGCCGACCCGCCCCAGGACTTCATGCGCGGCGCCCTGCGCCGTCGGGCCGGGCGGTAGGGCGTTTTCCTGGCGGGCGACGCAAGTCTCCCAACTCTTGAGTTCCTTCATTCGTTGTCATCCCGGAAGCCCCGCAGGGGCTGTCCGGAACCCAGGGGACTGGGCTGCCTTGCGGCTCACCTGGGTCCCGGACAAGCGCTGCGCGCTTTGCGGGATGACAACCCGATAATCACGAATCCGACGAAACGCGCCCTCCTCCCGCCATTTGACGGCTCGCCAAGCCCCACCCTAAGGTTGTTCCGCAATCGAAGGGGGACTCGACATGCAAGCCGGACCGCCGCCCGCCTCGCCGCCGCCCATCGCCTCGCCTCAAGTTCCCGCTCCCAGCACGGTGAAAGGCGCCAGCGCCACGATGACAGTGGTCGCCCGCGACCAGCCCCTGGTCCTGACCAAGGCCCGCCGGTCCGAGAGCGCCCTGGTCCGCCACCAGGTGTTCCTGCGCTACGACGTCGACCGCAAGGTCCCCGACGGCGCCGACCAGCGGACCGTGCAGTGCGGCTGGCGGCTGCGGGCCTATCTGCAGCGCTCGATCTGCTTCTCGTCGATGACCGGCCTGCTCTCCTGCACCGACCCGGTGTCGGAGGAACTGCCCACCGGCGAGACCGGCGCGGCCGACCAGGGCCAGGACCCGGCCCTCAGCACCTGCGACCTCAACTTCGCCCCCGCCCGCGAGGCCCGCGACCGGGTGATCGCCGCCGTGAGGGCCGACGCCCAGGCTCGGTTCGACGAGGACTACGCCCTGAACGTCAAGCCGCAGATGCTGGCCTCGGGCGTCAAGATCGCCAAGCCGAAGTCCTGAGGCCTCAGCGCGGCACGGCGAAGCTGAACGGGATCACGACCGGTTCGCCGGTGGTCGTCCCGTCGATGCTTTCAGGGCTGTAGCGGAAAAGCCGGCTCACCTTCAGCGCCGCGTCGCCGAAACCGTATTCGGGCGGGGATTCCGACAGCACCTGGCAGCTTTCCAGAGCCCCCCTCGCCCCGATGGCGCAGCTCATCCTGGCCGTGCCGCCGACCTCCATCCGCTGCGCGCGATCCGGATAGTAGCGCGCCATGTCTTCCCCGTTCGGCGTCCGCAGGGGGGTGTTGGGGCGGTAGTCGATCACCCCCGGCGCGACGACGGGCGGGACCAGCGCGGCGGCGACCAGCCAGGGCGGCGTGTACGGCCCCGTGGCGACATTCAGCTCGACCGTCGATCCGACCGTCGAGTGTCCTTCCTGGGTCCAGGTGCGCGTCCTGATCCCCTTCAGGTTCTCGAGCACCTGGCGCTCCACCTCCGGGTCCGAAGGGAGGTTTTCCAGCACCGTGCAGGCCTCCAGTTCGCCGCCCTGGGCGACCTGGCAGCGCAGGCGGGAGCGTCCGGCGACGGGCGGCGTGGAGGGCGCGGGCGGCGCCTTGCCCTTGCCCGCCTTGCCCAGGGGCGCGGCCGGCGTCCGTCCCGGGAAAGGGTTGGTCAGCCAAACCCGGTCGGCCACGCCGAGGCTCTGGTCGAAAGCGACCGAGAAGGAGATACGACCGGGATAGGGGGACGCTTCGGCCTTGAACCTGTCCGCGAGCGCCAGGGCCGCCGCTCCGAACCCTTCGTCGGCGGGCGCCTGCGCCAGGACGCGGCAATCACGCAGCACGCCGGCCGGGGTCGGCGCGCAGGCCAGCCGGGCGAAGCCCGCCAGCCCCTTGGCCTTGGCCGACGCCGGATAGGCCGCCTGGACCTGGGCCGGGGTGGGAACAGCGGTCCATTCACCCGGCGTCGCGCCCTCGCCTTCGAACGGACGACAACGGACGTCGCAGGCGAAACTGACCATGATGGGGATCGACATCGCCGCCGGCGCGCCCGCCTTGCGGCCGGGCGTGAACCGATAGAGCGGCGCCAGCTTCAGGGCCGCCTCGCCGAAGCCCAGCCCGACCCGGCCTTCCTGGCCGACCGCGCAGGCGGTCGTCCGTCCCTCGACCGTCACCGTGCACCACAGGCTGGCCCAGCCTTCGACGCCGGTGAAGCGCGCGGCGCGCGGCCAGGCGGCGTAGAGGGCGTCCGGCGACGGCGCCGCGACGCGCGCCGGGAGCCGATACTCCACCCCGCCCGCCCGGATCGGATTGTTCTCGGGCAGCTGGAACTGGATCCGAAACGGTTCGGACCGGACAAGGTTGGCATCCGGGTTCTTGGGACCGCCGACTTCGTAGCGCTTGACCAGGGCCAGGGCGGCCGGGCCGAAGCCCGCGCCGGCGGGGCTTTCCGAGATCAGCCCGCAAGACCAGAAGCCGGCGCCATAGGTCTGGCAGGCCACCACCGCCTCGCCTTCCACGCCGCTGGCCCGGGCCTCCGGCGGATAGACGGCCTGGATCTCCTGGCTACGCAGACGGAACTCCGGCTGGCCGGTCCCCTCCTGGGCCGCCGCGCGGCCGGCCAGACAAGCCGCGACCAACGCCGCCAAGACGCCAAAACGCTTCATCATGCCCGCCGCCCCCAAAGCCACGCTTGCAACCCTAGGGGGCGGCCCGGGCGGCGACAAGGACCTGGCGAAGCCGTCAGGCCACCGGCCCCTTGTTTGGCGCGGCCGGATCGCCCGGAGAAGCGGCCCGAGGGGGCGCGCCCTGCGTGGACGACGACCCCGCGCTCCATTGCGAGCCGCTGGAGAACTCGAAATCGACCCCCGCCTTGGCCGCCGCCTTGCCCAGGGCGATCAGCTGGCCGGCCGGCAGGCCGCCGGGCTTGTCGAAGACCGCCCGCTCGCCGCCGTCGGGCAGCTTCTCGACATGGGCCTGGACCGGGGCGGCGGAGAGGTGGTGCTGGGCGATCAGCGCCTCGACCTTGTCGGCCGGTCCCGACAGCACGACATGGGTCGACTGGGAGCCCTGCCCGCAGGCCGCCAGCAGGCAGGCCGCCGCCAGGGCCGCCGTCGTCAGGGCGGAGCGGAGCATAGGCTTGGCGTCGGATCGGGTCATCGGAACCTCGTCGCGGAAGGGCGCAGCTTGGACCGGCCGCGCGACGGCGGCAACCGTCGCTCCGGGCGACTATCGCGGCGCCTGGACAGACCGGCCGAACGCGGGCCTGTTCCCGGTCCACGCCAACCGACACGTCCGCCCGCCCATGCTGATCGAAGCCACCGACGCCCACTTCGCCGCCCTGATCGCCGGGCGCGCCCCCGACGGCCTGGCGGTCGCCGAGGGCGGGGTCGAGACGCCGGAGGTCCTGGCCATGCTGCGCGGCCTGTCGGCCGAGGTCGGCGAGAGCTTCCAGCCCAACGCCTGGCTGATCGTCGAGGAGGGCGAGGTGGCGGGCCTGACCTCGCTGGTCCGCACGCCCTATGTCGGCGACACGGTGATGATCGGCTACGGCGTCGCCGCCTCGCGCCGGGGCCGCGGGATCGCCCGCCGGGCCGTGGCCGAACTGCTGGCCTGGGCGCGGTCCGACTGGCGCGTGAAGACCGTCACCGCCGAAACCTCGATCCACAACGCCGTCTCCCAGCGCGTGCTGGAAGCCAACGGCTTCGCCCGCACGGGCGAGCGGACCGACGAGGAGGACGGGGAGCTGGTGTGCTGGGCGGTGGGGGTTTAGTTCAGTCCGTCATCCTCGGACTTGTTCCGAGGCCCCCTCTGTCGGCTTGTTTGCTGTCGGCAAGTTGAGCCTCGACCTCACCGCTCCACGGATCACCCTTCTTCTCGGCTGAAGCAGGGGTCCTCGGAACAAGTCCGAGGATGACGGGCATGATGGTGGCCGTCAGCTACCGCCGCGCCAGGCCGTCCAGCATCCACAGGGCCGCCAGGGTGCCGAACAGCACGGCCAAGGCCGAGAGCAGGAACATCCGCAGGCCCTGGGCCAGGGCGACGCTGAGGGTGGTTAGGGCGGCGACGGCCCAGGCCGAGGCCAGGACCTTGCCTTCCAGCGAGGTCAGGACGGGTCTGGGGGGCAGGAGGAAACGGACGGCGCGCCAGCCTTTTCGCCACAGACGTTTTGCCCGAACCCCAAGCCGCACGAGAGAGCCCCTCCACACTGACGGCAAAAGTGTAGGGGTGGGCGCCGGGTGCGTCCACGGGGAAAACAACGTTATCCGTGATTTATCGATCTTTTCGACACGGCCTTGCCGGGTTGTGTCGCGTCGCCGACGATGTTCAACCGCGCTTGCGCGCCCGAGGGGTAATCGTCACCGTCATCAGCTTGCCCTGGCGGATCAGGACGAACGGCGCCGGCTTGTCGATGCTGTGGTGGTCCAGGGCGCGCAACAGGTCGTCCAGCCCGGTCAGGGGCGCGCCGCCGGCGCTGATCAGCAGGTCGCCCTCGCGCACCCCGGCCTTGGCGGCGGGACCGCCGGCGTCGACCTGGGCTACGAACACCGCATAGCCCTGGGTCACGCCCGTGGCCCGGGCCAGACCCGGCGGGATCGGGGCCTGCTGGGCGACCAGGCCGATCGAGCCGCGCCGCACGTGGCCGTGGGCCACCAGCTCGGCGATCACGAAGCTGGCGGTGTTGGACGCCACGGCGAAGCACAGACCCTGGTAGCCGGCGATCACGGCGGTGGCGATGCCCACCACCTCGCCGGACGAGCTGACCAGCGGGCCGCCGCTGTTGCCGGGATTGAGGGCCGCGTCGGTCTGGATCAGGTCCTCGATCAACCGGCCGCGCTCGCCGCGCAGGGACCGGCCCATGGCCGAGACCACCCCGGTGGTCACCGTCGCCTCGAAGCCCAGCGGGGCGCCGATGGCGATCACCAGCTGGCCGCGCCGCAGGGCCTTGGAGTCGCCCAGCCGCGCCACCGGCAGGTCCAGCCTCTGGTCCAGCTGCAGCAGGGCCAGGTCGGTGTCGGGGTCGTCGCCCACGCAGCGCGCCGTCACGCTGCGGCCCTCGGCGGTGATGACGATGAAGCGGCTGGCCCCCTGGACCACGTGGCTGTTGGTCAGGATCAGGCCGTTCGGCGCGATGGCGAAGCCCGAGCCCACGCCCTGCATGCGCGGGTCCTCCATCATCGGATGGATGCGCACGACGCTGGGCCCCACCGCCTCGACGGCGCGGACCACGGCGTTGGAATAGGCGTCCAGCAGGCTGTCCTGGGAGGGGACGACGCAGAACGGCGCCGGCTCGCCGGCGTCCAGCACGAAGACCGCCTCGGACTCCTGGTCGGGATACGACAAGATCTCATGACGCCGCGGCGCCTTGGGCCGCCGGGCCTTGGCGAACATCTCGTACTTGCGCGCTTTCAACATCCGGCCCCCGCCCCGTCGTGCGGCGAAGGTTAACGGCAAGAACGTGGGTTGGCGAGTCGGAGCGGGGCCGGGACGCCCCCTCCGTCATGTCGCGTATCCGCGCCATGCCACCTCCCCCGTTTCACGGGTGAGGAGGAAGCCGAGCCGCCCTGCGCCTCACCCGCATGGCGGGGGAGGATGCGCAGCATCGTGACGGAGGGGGCGTCCCCGTGTGTCCCTAGAACGCCGGCGCCACGATGGCCCGGGCCGCCACCTCGTCGCGCAGCACCTGCTCGACCAGCAGCTCGATGCTGTCGAACTTCAGCTCCGGACGCAGGAAGGCGATCAGGTCGGTCTCGATGACCTGGCCGTAGAGGTCCTCGTCGAAGTCGAACAGCCAGGTCTCCAGCCGCGTCTCGACCTCGCCCGTGGTGGGGTTGTTGCCCAGGTTGGCCACGCCCGGCACCTCGCGGCCGTCGGGCAGGCGGGTGCGGGTGGCGTAGACGCCCAGGCGCGGCACCACATAGTCCTCGACCTCGACATTGGCCGTGGGGAAGCCCAGCTGGCGGCCCAGCTGCTGGCCGCGCCGGACCACGCCCTCGATGGCGAACGGCCGGCCCAGGATGCGGGCGGCGCCCTCGGGATGGCCGTCGCGCAGGGCGTCGCGCACGCCGGTCGACGAGAACTTCTCGCCCTCGCGGTTGGCCACCGGCTCGGCCACCGAGACCGAGAAGCCGTACTCCGCGCCATAGGCCTTCATCAGGTCGGCGCTGCCGGTGCGGCCCCGGCCGAACGAGATGTCGAAGCCGACGGCCACGTGCTTCACGCCCAGGCCCTGGACCAGCACCTTCTCGACGAACTCGCGGTCGCCGAAGCTGGCCATCTCGAAGTCGAACGGCAGCAGGTACAGCAGGTCCACGCCCAAGGCCTCCAGGGCGCGGGCCTGCTGGTTATGGGTCATCAGCTTGAAGGCCGGCTCGCTGGGGCGGAACAGGCGGCGCGGGTGCGGGTCGAAGGTGACCACGCCCAGCGGGGCCTTCGCCGCCTGGGCCGCCTTGGCGGCCTGGGCGATCACCTGCTGGTGGCCGCGATGCACGCCGTCGAAATTGCCCAGGGCCACGCAGGCGCCCCGCTCGCCCTCGGGCAGGCCCTTCCAGCCGTGGATCGTCTTCAGCCGCATCGAGGACACCTCTACGCCGCCTTGCGCGGCACGAGGACCACGGCCTCGCCGCCCACCACGGCCTTGCCGTTCACCAGGCAGCTGGTGTCCAGGGTGACGCGGGCCTTGGCCTCGTCGATCGCGGTCACCGTCACCCGGGCCACGACCTCGGCGCCGATCTTGACCGGGCGCTTGAAGTTCAGGGTCTGGGACAGATAGACCGCCCCGGGACCGGGCAGGGTCGTGCCCAGCACCGCCGAGATGTAGCCGGCCGACAGCATGCCGTGGGCGATGCGCTCGCCGAACGACGTGGTCGCGGCGTAGTCGGCGTCCAGGTGCACGGGATTGGTGTCGCCGGTCACCTGGGCGAAGGCGACGATGTCGGCCTCGGTCACGGTGCGGACCAGCTCGGCCGATTGGCCGACGCTCAGGTCCTCGAGAAACAGTCCCGGCATCACGCGCCCCTCATTCTTCTTGTGCGTTGCACCAATCTTAGCGGCGCGGTTCCTACCAGACCAGATCGCCCATGGCGTGGGTCGCGCCCACCCGTTCGGCGGCCAGCAGGCCCTCGACCTTGGCCGGGTCCAGCTTGCCGTCGGGACCGACCGCCGCCGCGCCGTGGATGCCCTTGGCGATGAACAGGCAGGCCAGGCCCTGGTCGTGGGCGCCCTTGACGTCGGTGATCACGCCGTCGCCGATGCACAGCACCCGCGAGCGGTCGACCGGGCCGCCCTTCAGGGCCTCGGCTTCGGCCAGGGCCAGGTCGTAGATCGGCCCGTAGGGCTTGCCGGCCATCAGCACCTGGCCGCCCAGGGTCTCGTACAGGTCGGCCAGGGCGCCGCCGCAATAGATCAGCTTGGAGCCGCGCTGCACCACCCGGTCGGGATTGGCGCAGATCAGGGTCAGGCCGCGCTCGGCGGCGATCGCCAGGCGGTCGGTGTAGTCGGCGGGCGCCTCGTTCTCGTCGTCGACCATGCCGGTGACGGCGACGAAGGCGGCGTCCTGGGGACCGGCGGTCTCCAGGCCCAGGCCGTCATACAGCGGCAGGTCCCGGTCGGGGCCGACGATCCAGGCCGGACCCGGCGCGCGGGCGGCCAGCAGGGTGCGGGTGGCGTCGCCCGAGGTGACGAAGGCGCTCCAGGCCTCGCGCGGCACGCCCAGCCGGTCCAGCTGCTCGACCACGTGCTCGGAGGGGCGCGGCGAGTTGGAGATCAGGATCACCGGCCCGTGGTGTTTGCGCCACTCGACCAGGGCCGCGCAGGCCTCCGGGAAGCTCTCGACCCCGTTGTGGATGACGCCCCAGACGTCGCACAGCAGCACGTCGTAGCGGTCGGCGAGGGCGGACAGGCCAGTGGGCAGATCGGTCATGGACAGGGGCGGTACCGGGCGGAGACGGATGCGTCAACGGTAGCGCATGTAGGGACGCGGGGGCGCTGGGGCCAGCGGAGGGATGCTGGTGAAGGGATGAGCTTTGCTGGCTTCCCCCAACTGTTGTCATCCCGGAAGCCCCGCAGGGGCTGTCCGGGACCCAGGGGCGGCCGCACCGCATTCGCCCGGTTCCCTGGGTCCCGGACAAGCGCTGCGCGCTTTCCGGGATGACAACCATCTTTACAACCGCAATGGTTGAGCTCCATGCGCAGCTACCACGTCTACATGCTCGCCAGCCAACGCAACGGTACGCTCTATGTCGGCGTGACCGGCGACTTGTCGCGGCGCGTATGGGAACATCAGGAAGGCCTGACACCTGGCTTCACATCGAAGTACGGCGTCGTCCGCCTGGTCTGGTACGAGGAATATCCCGACATCGGCGATGCGATCAGGCGGGAGAAGAGCCTCAAGCGCTGGCGTCGCGCCTGGAAGCTGCGGCTGATCGAAGAGAACAATCCGCAGTGGCTGGATCTCTACGAGACCTGGAACGGCTGACCGTCCCCCAAAAGTGTCATCCCGGAAGCCCCGCAGGGGCTGTCCGGGACCCAGGGGACTGGGCAGATGCGGTGCAGCCGCCCCTGGGTCCCGGACAAGCGCTGCGCGCTTTCCGGGATGACAACCGTCGGGGGATTGGGGGTATCGACAGCAGCAGGAGTGTTTCGCCCCCTACGCCCCGAACCCCTCCTCCATCCAGCGCCGGTACAGCCCCACCCGGTCGTCGTCCCAGTACGGCCCGCCCATCGGCATGCGGGGCTCGTTGCCGTCCGGGCGGACGAAGTCGAACACCGTCCGGCCGTTGGCGTGGTCGGCGTAGCCCTCGCCGCCCGCCGGGTCGGCCATCCAGTCGTAGCTGTCCAGCTTGACGCCCTTGCGCTTCATGCAGGCCAGGTCGTGGGCGTTGAACAGCGGCCGGATGTCCTTGGCGTAGGAGACCATCGCGCCCTCCCTACCAGTTGAAGCCCTGGTCTTCCCGGGCCTCCTTGATCTGGTCCTGGAACTCCATGCCGAACGACCAGGCGAACTCGGCCGGGAAGTTGGTCCGCCGCAGGGCGCGGCCGTACTGCGGATATTCGGCGGCCATCGAGGCGGTGTAGGTGTCGTTGAAATAGGTCTCGCGGTTCTTCAGCTCGTTCCAGGTGACCGAGTACTGGTGGCAGCCGATGCAGTTGGTGCGGCCGTTGCCGGTGTGGTGCTCCAGGTTGGGGTTGCTGCACCAGGTGGTGACCTTGTCGTAGGGCGCGGGGTTGCGCTGCTCGGTCGCGCCGTCGTAGGCGGCCTTGATCGCCGAGGCCAGGCCGGGCTGGCCGCTCTCGTAGGGCCCCCAGGGCTTGGGATCGGCCTCGTTGAAGGCCGTGGTCACGCACATCTTGTAGTGCGACCAGACCCCGCCGTTGAACTTGGCCAGGGCGGCCGGGCGGTCCTGGCCGAAGTCCTCGTCGGGCTTGGGGCTCCACCACAGCGAGATCCAGATCCATTCGCGGGTGTCCTTGGTCGAGAAGTGGATCGACTTCAGGCCATAGACCTTCCCGTCGGTGGTCTGGACCGCGTAGATGCCGTTGGTCGTCACCGGCTCCAGGGTGGGCTTGGGCCAGCTGCCGCCCTTCAGCACCGCCGTGATCGCCGCGGCGTCGGTGGCGTGGGCGCTGACCTTGGGCGCGGCGCCGTCGATCTCGTCCCAGCTGGTCTTGACCATCACCGCGTTGCGCGGGAACTCGTCGACGCAGGGCGAGAACTGGCTGGCGCTGGGCGGCGGCTGGTTCCACGGGATCTTGTTGGAGCAGGTCTCGATGCCCTGGGCCTGGGCCAGGACGTGCTCGACGAACGACGGGCTGAACAGGGTGAAGCCCCGGCCCAGCTCCTCCTCGGGCGCGCCGCGGTCGAAGCCCTCGGACTGCTTGAGCACCTGGGTCAGGTTGGCCGAGACCAGGCTGCGGACCATGTTCTTGTCGGTCCCGGCCTGCTCCATCACCTCGTGGGCGATCTCGGCGCGGGTCTTCTTGCAGGCGGCGTCGGCCTTGCAGGCCGCCAGCTGGGCGATGAACAGCTTGATCTTCTGGTCGACCTCGGGATTGACGCTCATCCCCTCGTACCAGGTGTGCCACAGGGGCACCTCGTAGGTCTTGCCCTCCAGGGTCAGCTTCTGGGGTTCCAGCAGGGCCTCGACGATGGTCCAGGCGGTCTTGCGGCGGTCGGCCATCGAGGCTTCCAGCCGGTCGAACAGCGCCTTGGGGTCCTCGGCGATCGGCGTGTAGTCCTTGCCGCGCCCGATCAGCAGCCGCCCCAGGGGCGAGGCCTCGCCGGCCTGCGGGTTCAGGCCCTTGGCGGTGAGGAACTGCACCGGAGCGCCCTCACCGGCCGCCGGCGGCGCCTCGGCCGTGGTCCCGCCCGGCCCGCAGGAGGCCAGCAACGCACCAATGAGAGCCAGTGGCGCGGCCAGGGCGGCCAGCAGGGGGATCCTCGTTCTCGACGATGCGGACATGGGGCGTTTCCTCGAATGGGGCGGCTTACCCGCCTTGCCAGGTTTGGATCAGTCGCAGGTGGTCGGGAGTGAGCAGGGCGCCGGAATTGACCCCGGGCCCGACCTCGGCCGGGGTGGCGTCGGCCTCGTAGCCGTGCACGGCGACCACGGTCGGGGCGGCGACGTCGCCGATCCAGACCGGGCCGCCGCTCTGGCCGTCGGTGGTGTCGATCTCGTAGTACAGTCGGCCGTCCAGGCTGGTGCGCACCGGCCCCTTGGCCACCAGCAGGTGCTCGTAGCTGCCGGCGTATTCCGGATAGCCGGAGACCACGGCGGCGGTGCGGGGCAGCGCGGCGGGATCGATGGCGTCGTACTTCATCCAGCCCACCCGCTCGCCGGCCGGCTCGTCCAGGTGGATGCAGCCGATGTCGTGGGCGCGGTCGCGGTCCGCCAGCCAGGGCGGGGCGCAGTCGAAACGCGTGGAGACAGCCGCCCCGAACGGCCGCTTGTTCCAGCTCTGGCCGGGGATGACCGTGACCCGGCGGGCCCAGCCGCCGAAGGCCGGGTTGTGCAGGCAGTGGCCGGCGGTGATCACGGTGGAGGGGCCGGCCAGCCAGCCGGTGCCGTTGAACACGCCGGCGCCGGTCTCGATCCGCAGGGCGCAGACCATCCGCCAGGGCGCGGCCGTGGTGGTCAGCTCGACCCGGCGACGGTCGCGCGGGCCCAGGATGCTGAACATCCGGGCGCGGCCGGCGGGCGCCCGGGAGGGCGGCTCCGGCGCCAGGAGCGGCGCCAGGGTTCCCTCCGATCCCGCCGACAGCGGGACATCCAGGTCGATCGATACGGAATCGGACTGCGGACGATCCATGGCGGCCCCGCCTGCTTGGCGGGTCAAGGCTCGCCCAAAACAAGCACCCGCGTAAAGCTCAATCTTTAGGGGAGCGATGCGCGACGTCGGCAGGATCGTGCATCAAGTCTGCAGGATCGGCCTACCGTCCCGCGCGGCGCCGTGGCATGCCCCGCCTGTTCATCTCCCCCTGAACTTCGAGGACTCTCCGATGGCCATCGCAAAGGGCTACGCGGCCGCATCCGCGTCCGCGCCTCTGACCCCCTTCACCTTCGACCGCCGCGAACCCAACGACGACGACGTCGTCATCGCCATCAAGCACTGCGGCGTCTGCCACTCCGACATCCACATGGTCGACAACGGCTGGGGCCAGAGCGTCTATCCGATCGTGCCGGGCCACGAGATCACCGGCGTGGTCACCGCCGTCGGCTCCAAGGTCAGCCGCTTCAAGGAAGGCGACCGGGTCGGCGTCGGCTGCTTCGTCGACAGCTGCACCACCTGCGCCGCCCGCGACCTGGACCGCGAGCAGTACATGCCCGGCCTGGTCCTGACCTACAGCGGCTTCGAGCCCGGCGCCGACCTGCCCACCTACGGCGGCTATTCCGACCACATGGTGGTCAAGGAGGGCTATGTCCTGTCGATCCCCGACAACCTGCCCCTGGACGCCGCCGCCCCGCTGCTGTGCGCCGGCATCACCCTCTATTCGCCGCTGCGCCACTGGAACGCCGGTCCCGGCAAGTCGGTGGCGATCCTGGGCCTGGGCGGCCTGGGCCACATGGGCGTCAAGATCGCCCACGCCATGGGCGCCGAGGTCACGGTGCTGAGCCAGACCCTGTCCAAGCAGGCCGACGGCCTGGCGATGGGCGCCGACCACTATTACGCCACCAGCGACGCGGCGACCTTCGAGACCCTGGCCGGGACCTTCGACCTCTTGATCTGCACGGTGTCGGCCGGGATCGACTGGGGGGCGTACCTCAACCTGCTGAAGGTGGACGGGACCATGGTGCTGGTCGGCGCGCCGGAAGAGCCCGTGCCGCTGAACGCCTTCGCCCTGATCCCCGGCCGCCGCACCCTGGCCGGCTCGATGATCGGCTCGATCAAGGAAACCCAGGAGATGCTCGACTTCTGCGGCGAGCACGGGATCGTCGCCGACATCGAGACCATCGCCATCGACCAGATCAACGCGGCCTACGAACGCATGCAGAAGAGCGACGTGCGCTACCGCTTCGTGATCGACATGGCGACGCTGTAGGGCGCCTCGGGGACACGTGCGTGCGCGTGTCCCCCGGTTCTACGGCCTTCCCCCCGAGGGATCGAGGGAACGGCCCGAGTGTGCCGCCCGGCCGGACGGAGCACCTTGCCGGGAGTGCAATCCCGACCGAGGTCCCTCGTCATGAACTCCACCGTCCGCGCCCTCGCGGCGCCTGTCCTGGTCGCCTTCGCCCTGGCGGCGACCTCGGCCCCCGTGCTCGCCGGCGGGGCCGACCCGGCCAAGAAGGGCTCGGTCTCGCAGGAGGCGACCGGGGCCATCGAAATCCACGGCGGCGGCGTCGCCCTGGGCGTCGGCGTCAGCTGGGGCAAGGGGACCCTGACCTATCGCGGCGAGAAGCACGCGCTGAAGGTCAACGGCCTGTCGGCGGTCGACATCGGCGCCAGCGGCTTCACGGCCAGCGGCACGGTCAGCAACCTCAAGCAGCTGTCCGACATCGAGGGCACCTACCAGGCGGCGTCCCTGGGCGCGACCGTCGCCGGCGGCGGCAGCGTCTCGACGATGAAGAACGACAAGGGCGTGGTCATCAAGGTCAACGCCACCAGCCGCGGCCTGCGCCTGACGGCCGCGCCGTCGGGGGTGAAAATCCAGCTGGCGAAGTAGGCGGCGGACGACGCCCCTCCAATCTCCGGGGACGACGAAGGGGACACACACTCACCCAACGGCCTTGCCGAACTGGTGGCGTGCCTGCCGTGAGTGTGTATCCCCACCTTCGCGCGCGGCCCCTCACGTCGCGTCGTGGAAGATCACCCCCAGCACCCGCCGGCGCCCCGACCGCACCGTGCTGACCCCGTGGCGCAACACCCTCCGGTGGACGCCGCGCGTCCCCGTCGCCGGGCGCTCGCGCACCGCGAAGATCACGCCCTCGCCCTGCTTCAGCGGCACGACCTGCGGCCGCGACTGCTGGCGGGGACGCTGCTCGACCAGCACGAACTCGCCGCCCTCGAAGTCGCGGCCCGGCTCGTCCAGCAGGAAGGCGGCCTGCAGCGGGAAGACGTGCTCGCCGTAGAGGTCCTGGTGCAGGCAGTTGTAGTCGCCCGGGCCGTAGGTCAGCAGCAGGGGCGTCGGCCGCGCCTGGCCCGCCGCGTGGCAGCGGGCCAGCATGTCGTCCAGGTCGTCCGGGAAGCGCCGGTCCTCGCCCAGCACCCGCGCCCACCGATTGGCGACGGCGGCCAGCGGGCCATAGAGCCCCTGGCGCAACCGCTGCACCGGGTCGGGCAAGGGGTAGGCGAAGTACTTGTACTCGCCCTGGCCGAAGCCGTGGCGGGCCATCACCACCCGGCTGCGGAAGCCGGCCTCCTGGTCGTAGAGGCCGGCGACCTTGGCGCAGGTCTCGGGCTTGAGCAGCGGCCCGGTCAGGGCCCAGCCCTGGGCGTCGAGGTCGGCTTCGATGCGGCTCCAGTCCAGGCTCACGCGGCCTCCTTCTCGAGCAGCGCGCGCTTGCGCTCGACGCCCCAGCGGTAGCCCGAGAGGCCGCCGTCGGCCCGCACCACCCGGTGGCAGGGGGTGATCACCGCCAGCGGATTGGCCCCGCAGGCCTGGGCCACGGCCCGCACGGCGGCGGGACGGCCGATGGCCTGGGCGACGGTCTTGTACGAGGCGGTCGTGCCGGCCGGGATGGCCCGCAGCGCCGCCCAGACGGCCTTCTGCAGGTCTGTGCCCTGGGCGTCGAGCGGCAGGTCCAGCTTGGCCTCCGGATGGTCGACCTGGCGGGCCACGGCCTCCAGGTCGGCGGCCAGGCCTTCCGGATCGGGCGTCAGCCGGGCCGCGCGGAAGCGGCGCTCCAGGTCGCGGACCAGGACGTCGGGGTCGTCGCCCAGGGTCACCAGCCGCAGGCCGGCGTCGGAGCGGGCCACCAGGGCCAGGCCCAGGCTGGTCGGAACCGTCGCCCAGCGCAGGGTCTCGCGCGGCTGGTCGGGCCTGCAGCGCAGGCAGGCCCGGAAGCCGGCGGCGCGGGCGCTTTCGCGGGTGTCGTGGAACTCGACGTTCTTGCGCAGCGGCCGCCCGGCGCAGCTGGCCAGGCAGTAGACGCCGGTGGTGCGCACGGCGATGAAGAAGGCGCCGTCGAGGTCGCGGTCGCGGCGGCGCATGGCCTCCCAGCGCGCGTCGTCGGTGAGGAATTGAGAAGCGGTCATGGTCGGTCTCCTTTCGTGAGAAGGAGCATGCGCGCCATGACCTGCGGCGTCATTCCGATGCTTGCGGTTCCGGTTTGGGGCCGCAGATCAGGTCGACCATCACCGGGATCGTGGCCTCCAGCTGCTCGCGCGTCTCGCCGGCCCGGGCGCGGACCGACAGGGCGTTCATCATCATGCTGGCCACGCGGCCCAGGGCCACGGGATCGGCGCTGGACGGCAGCTCGCCCTTGGCCTGGCGGCGCTGGATCAGGCCTTCGACGCCCCGGTCCAGCTCGTGCAGGCCCTCGGCGACGATCCGGCGGGCCTCCTCGTCGACGGCCGCCTGGCCGAGGCCCGCGCTGACCAGGAAGCAACCGCGCCCGCTGCCGTCGTCCGCCAGGTAGAAGCCCAGGGCCGTGCGGTAGATCCGGGTCAGCACCTCGCGCAGCGACCCGCCGCCCCGGAAGGCCTCGGTCATCGCGGCGCGCGAGCGGTCCATGTAGGCGTCCAGCGCCGTCTTGAAGAGCGACTGCTTGTCGCCGAACGCCCCGTACAGGCTGGGCCGGTTCATGCCGGTGGCGGCGCTCAGGTCGTCCAGCGAGGCGCCGGCGTAGCCCTGGGACCAGAAGGTCTCGGTGGCCTTGGCCAGGGCGACCTTGGGATCGTAGGCGCGGGGACGGCCCCGACGCTTGGCGGGGGTTTCGGACATGGCTCTCTCCTGGTCCGGAATCTTATTTTTGTACCGTTTCGCAGTTTATTCCTTGACCACCGTTATTTTTATGCGAAACAGTATGAAAAAGCAACGGAGGGTTCGATGGACCTCTATTTCTCGCCGATGGCCTGTTCGATGGCGACCCGGATCGCGGCCTACGAGGCGGGGGCGGACATCCGCTTCCTGAAGGTCGACACCAAGGCCCGGCCCAAGGTGGTCGAGGACGGGACCGCCTTCCTCACCCTCAACGGCATGGGCCAGGTGCCGGTCCTGCGGACCGACGACGGCGAACTGATCGTCGAGAACGCGGTGATCCTGCAGTACGTGGCCGACCGCTTCCCGGCGTCGGGCCTGATCCCCGCCGACGGGGCGGAGCGCCGCAAGGTGCAGAGCTGGCTCAGCTTCGTCGGCACCGAGCTGCACACCGGCGTGTTCATCGCCCTGCTCAGCAAGACCGCCCCGGAAGGCGCCAGGGCCTTCGCCCGCGAGCTGCTGGCCGAGCGCCTGGCCTTCCTCGACGCCCACCTGAAGGGCCGCGAGTTCCTGCAGGGCCGGTTCAGCGTGGCCGACGCCTATCTGTTCGTGATGCTGACCTGGGCCCGCTACCTGGCGATCGACTTCACGCCCTATCCCAACCTGGCCGCCTATCGCGACCGCCTGCAGACCCGGCCCTCGGTGGCCAGGGCCTTCGACGAGGAATTCACCCTGTTCAAGGCCGCGGCCTGAAAGCCGTGACCTGAACGGGGGACACACACCCGCGGCATGGCCGTGAACCAGACGGCCCTTATCCCTGCCGCGGGTGTGTGTCCCCTCCGCCTTCAACCGCTCCACTCCCCAGGAGACACCCATGCGTAACCTGATCATCGCCGCCGTGGCCCTGGCCGCGGCGGGCGGCCCCGCCATGGCCGAAACCAAACCCCAGACCGGCTGGCTGACGCTGGCCGCCCCCACAACCCGGGACCACCTGGTGTTCGACGGCACGCTGTGGCGCTGCAAGGCCGACGTCTGCCGCTCGACCCAGGTCAAGTCGCTGCCGCCCCTGCGCAGCTGCAAGCGCCTGGCGCGCGAGCTGGGGCCGATCACCGGCTTCGGCTATCGCGGCGTGACCCTGTCGGACGCCGAACTCGGCGAATGCAATCCGGCCCAGATCGCCAAGACCCCGGCGGCTTCGGAAGTCGCCGTCGCCCACTGATCTCCGACCTCGAAGGAGGACCTCGGGGGCGTGCGCAAGCGCGCCCCCTTTTTTTCGTCCCCATAACCTCCGTCATCCTCGGGCTTGTTCCGAGGACCCCTGCTTCAGCCGAGAAGAAGGATGATCCGTGGAGCGGCGAGGTCGCGGATCCGCCCAAACGGCGAACCAGCCGACAGAGGGGTCCTCGGAACAAGTCGAGGATGACGGTGATCGAGCTAGCTGACGCGGTGAGAGCAACGCGTTTGCCCCTCCCCGCCTCGTCTGCTATCCCCCGCCCATGCCTTTCGTTCGGAAGACCTCGCGAATTAACCGCCCGGCGTGACGCCGCCGGACGAGTTTCCAGCGCGCGCCGGGTTCCCCCGCGAATTTTCCCGAACATTCCAAGCTGGATAGCTCTCCCATGGCCGACGACGCCACGACGACCGCCCGCGACTACCGCGAAACCGTCTTCCTTCCCGACACCCCGTTCCCGATGCGCGGGGGCCTGCCCAAGAAGGAGCCCGAGATCCTGGAGGGCTGGGCCGCCCTGTCGGACAAGGGCCTGTACGGCGCCGTGCGCGCCGCGCGCCAGGCCGCCGGCGCCCCGCTGTTCGTGCTGCACGACGGCCCGCCCTATGCGAACGGGGCCATCCACATCGGCCACGCCCTGAACAAGACGCTGAAGGACTTCGTGGTCCGGTCGCGCTTCGCCCTGGGCTACGACGTCGACTACGTGCCCGGCTGGGACTGCCACGGCCTGCCGATCGAGTGGAAGATCGAGGAAGAGTTCCGCGCCAAGGGCCGCCGCAAGGACGAGGTGCCCGCCGCCGAGTTCCGCGAGCGCTGCCGCGAATACGCCGCCCACTGGATCGAGGCCCAGAAGGTCGAGTTCCAGCGCCTGGGCGTGCTGGGCGACTGGTGGAACCGCTACGCCACCATGGACTACGGCAGCGAGGCCACGATCGTGGCCGAGTTCCACAAGTTCGCGCAAACCGGCCAGCTCTATCGCGGCTCCAAGCCGGTGATGTGGAGCCCGGTCGAGCGCACGGCCCTGGCCGACGCCGAGATCGAGTACCACGACCACGTCAGCCCGACCGTCTGGGTGAAGTTCCCGGTCAAGGCCTATGACGAGGACCGCTACGCCGTGTCGGGCGCCGCCGCCGGCGACAACGTCTTCCGCCTGCCGCCCAACGACGCCAGCGTCGTGATCTGGACCACCACCCCGTGGACCATCCCGGCCAACCGGGCGATCTCGTTCGGGCCCAAGGTCGAGTACGGCCTCTACGAGGTCGAGGCCCTGGAGGAGAACCTCGAGTTCGCCCCGTGGTCCAAGGTCGGCGACCGCCTGATCGTGGCCGACAAGCTGGCCGAGGACGTCCGCCAGGCCGCCAAGGTCGCCAAGTGGCGCCGCGCCGAGCCGGTCGACCCGACGGGCCTGATCTGCGCCCACCCGCTGGCGCAATTCGATGAAGGCTACGGCTTCGACGTGCCGCTGCTGGCCGGCGAGCACGTGACCGACGACGCCGGCACCGGCTTCGTCCACACCGCCCCGGGCCACGGCGCCGACGACTACCTGGTCTGGCTCAAGAGCGGCTACAGCCTGGACGCCATCCCCGACACCGTCGATCCCGACGGCGCCTACTTCGCCCACGTGCCCCTGTTCGGCGGCCTCAAGGTCATCGAGACCGAGGGCAAGAAGGCCGGCAAGTTCGGCCCCGCCAACGGCGCGGTCATGGACAAGCTGATCGAGGCCGGAAACCTGCTGGCGCGCGGCCGCGTCGAGCACAGCTATCCGCACAGCTGGCGCTCCAAGGCCCCGGTGATCTTCCGCAACACCCCGCAGTGGTTCATCCGCATGGACCAGCCGGTCCCGACCCTGGGCGGCAAGACCCTGCGCGAGACGGCCGTGAAGGCCATCGCCGACACCGCCTTCCACCCCGACGCCGGCCGCAACCGCATCGGGGCCATGGTCGAGACGCGTCCGGACTGGCTGATCAGCCGCCAGCGCGCCTGGGGCACGCCCCTGGCCATGTTCGTCGACAAGGAGACGGGCGTCCCGCTGATGGACGAAGCCGTCAACCGCCGCATCCTGGACGCCATCCAGGAAGGCGGCGCCGACGCCTGGTTCACCCGTCCGGACGAGGACTTCCTGGGCGGCGACCACGACCCGGCCCAGTACGAGAAGGTCGTCGACATCCTGGACGTCTGGTTCGACAGCGGCTCGACCCACGCCTTCACGCTGGAAGGCCGCAACGACAGCCGCAGCCCGGCCGACCTCTATCTGGAAGGCAGCGACCAGCATCGCGGCTGGTTCCAGTCGTCGCTTCTCGAGAGCTGCGGCACGCGCGGCCGCGCGCCGTACAAGGGCGTCCTGACCCACGGGTTCACCCAGGACGAGAACGGCGAGAAGATGTCCAAGTCCAAGGGCAACACCGTCGAGCCCCAGGCCATCACCAAGGAGTCCGGCGCCGAGATCCTGCGGCTGTGGGCGGCGATGGTCGACTATTCCGAGGACCAGCGGATCGGCAAGACGATCCTGGCCACGACCACCGACGCCTATCGCAAGCTGCGCAACACCACGCGCTACCTGCTGGGCGCCCTGGCCGGCTTCGACGAGGCCGAGCGGGTCACCGACTACGCCGACTTCCCGCCGCTGGAGAAGTACGTCCTGCACCGCCTGTGGGAACTCGACGCCCAGGTGAAGGCCGCCTACGAGGCCTATCGCTTCAGCGACGTGATCCGGCCGCTGATCGACTTCTGCCAGGGCGACCTGTCGGCCCTGTTCTTCGACATCCGCAAGGACAGCCTCTATTGCGACGCGCCCACGGCCCTGCGCCGCCGGGCGTATCGCACGGTGCTGGACTACGTGTTCGAGCGCCTGACGGTGTGGCTGTCGCCCCTGACCTGCTTCACCATGGAAGAGGCCTGGACGACGCGCTTCCCCGACGCCGGGTCGAATGTCCTGCGGGTGATGCCGGAGACCCCGGCCGCCTGGCGCAACGACGCCGAGGCCGCCCGCTGGGCCAAGGTCGAGGCCGTGACCTCGGTGGTGACCGCCGCCCTGGAGGTCGAGCGCCGCGAGAAGCGCATCGGCTCGGCCCTGGAGGCCGCGCCGGTCGTCCACATCGCCGAGCCCGACCTGCTGGCGGCCTTCGACGGCGTCGACGCGGCCGAGGTGTTCCGCACCAGCCAGGCGACCCTGGTCGCCGGGACCGCATCCGCCGCCTTCGCCCTGGACGAGATCAAGGGCGTGGCGGTGGAGCCCAAGCTGGCCGAGGGCAAGAAGTGCGCCCGCTCGTGGCGCATCCTGCCGGAGGTGGGAACCGACCCCCGCTATCCGGAGCTTAGCCTGCGCGACGCCGAAGCTGTGGCGTGGTGGGATAGCCAGCACGCCGCCTGACATCCTTATCGTTGTCATCCCGGAAGCCTCGCAGAGGCTGTCCGGGACCCAGGGGACTGGGCTGACGCCTTGCGGTTCCCCTGGGTCCCGGACAAGCGCTCCGCGCTTTCCGGGATGACAACCTTTGGGGACCGCTTCCGGGATGACAACGGTTTTGCGGCGGCTTAAGGACGAAGAATGCTCAAGATCACCCGCCTCGGCTGGACCGCCTACGCCATCGCGATCGTCACCATCGTGCTGGACCAGATCAGCAAGGCCTGGATCCTGTCGACCCTGGGCGCGGCGCCCGGCGCCAGCCAGCAGGTGGCCGGGCCGTTCTACCTGACCCTGGTGCATAACCTGGGCATGAGCTTCGGCCTGTTCCGCGGGTCGGAGCTCAGCCGCTGGCTGCTGACCCTGTTCTCGGCCGCGGTGGTGATCGGCCTGGCGGTCTGGGCGCGCAAGGCGATCAAGCCGCTGGTCGCGGCGGGAATCGGCCTGATCATGGGCGGGGCGTTCGGCAACAACCTGATCGACCGCATCCGCTACGGCTACGTCGTCGACTTCATCGACGTCTCGCGCCTGCACTTCCCCTGGGTGTTCAACGTCGCCGACTCGGCCATCAGCATCGGGGTCGCCCTGCTGCTGCTGGACAGCTTCCTGTCGGAAGAAAAGACCATGGCCAATCCGGACGGACACGGGCTTTAGGCGTACAATAGCGCCCTAACACAGCCACGATTTCGAGGAAGATTGGCGCCCGGCCTCGGATGTCGTATCGAGAGCGTCCGAATTTACGGCCCGGGGGGCCGGTGGAGCAGGTTTCATGAGTTTCTATCGGGTCGCGACCCTGGGCGTTCTGGCCTCCGTGGCCGCCATGGGCCTCGCCGGTTGCCAGTCCACGTCCAAGGCGCTGGGCATGAGCAAGGTGGTTCCTGACGAATTCCGCGTCGTCACCAAGGCCCCGCTGGTGGTGCCGCCCGACTACAGCCTGCGTCCGCCGGCCCCCGGCGAGCCGCGCCCGCAGGAGCTGCAGCCCGAAAGCGCCGCGCGCCAGGCCCTGATCGGCCAGAGCAACGCCGCCGGCCGTTCGGACGGCGAGAAGCTGCTGGTCTCCAAGGCCGGCGTCGACAAGGCCGACCCGCTGATCCGCTTCGTCGTCGACGACGAGAACGGCGACCTGGCCCACAAGGACGAGAGCTTCTCGCAGAAGGTCATGTTCTGGAAGAAGGGCGACAAGACCGCCGCCCCGACCGCGTCCGAGACCGGCGCCACCGACGCCACCCCGGTCGACGCCGCCACCGAAGAGGCCCGCCTCAAGGAACTGACCGGCAACGGCACGATCGTCATCGCCCGCGAAAAGGACAGCAAGATCAAGCTGCCGGGCCTGTAGGGCCGGGTTTTGACCCGCTGAAGTTCGAAAGGCCCGGATGCGAAAGCTTCCGGGCCTTTTGCTTTGGCTCCGCCCCCTACGGGGGCGGACAGACCGCGAAGCGGTCAGGTGGGGGCAAGTCGATGAGCCTCGGCGCCCTACGACCCACTTGCCCCCTCCGCGCCTTCGGCGCTCCTCCCCCACAGGGGGAAGAGCCTTCCTCACTCCCCCGGCGTCGACACCTCGAACCCGCGCGCCCGCATCTGGTCCAGCACCCCGCCCCGCGCCACCAGGCTGCGGACGCCGTAGACCGCCACCGCGTGGCCCGGCGTGCGCATCGCCGCCGACAACGCCGCCACCTCGTCCGCCGTCCCCTTGCGCTCCAGGTCGGCCATGCCGGGCAGGGCCAGCAGGCAGCGCTGGAAGTTGCGGGGGCCGGCGATGGCGCCGCGCACATCGCCGCGCGCCCAGGCGCGGGCGGCGGCCCGGGCGGCCTCGGGGCCGGCGTTGACCTCGTCCAGCACGCCCTCCAGGCAGATCAGCCCGGCCTCGCGCGAGTGCTCGCGCACCGCCGTCCTGATCAGCGGCATGGCCTTGTAGGTCGCGGCCGGCCGGGCCTTGACCCCGTGCTTGCGGGCCAGGCGGCCGATCGTGCGTTCGGGCTCGGCCGTCTCCAGCCGCACCGACTTGCGGTAGTCGCCGGCCATCATGATCCCCGCCCCCAGCGGGCTCCAGCCCTCGTAGGCGTCCGGCCCCTTGCCCAGGGTCGCGCGGGCCTTCGCCAGCTTGGCGGCCAGGCCGCCGGCGGACGCCTCCAGCGGTTCCTTCGACTTCAGCTTGCCGCGCAGGGCCAGGGCGGCCGGCAGGTCGCCGATCCCGGCCTTGCCCTCCGGCGGCAGGATCACCGCGAAAGCCCCGTCCAGCCGATGCTCCAGCACCCCGGTGTCCCAGGCCTGGCCCTTGGGCAGGGCCTGCAGCACGCCCAGCATGTAGATCGTGGTGTCGCCGTCCGAGATCCGCCACCAGGCCGGTCCCGGCAGCCTGGCGCTGACCACCAGGGCCTCGACGACATTGGCCTCGGGATCGTCGAGGCCGGGCGCGGTCTGGGCGTGGGCGGGGGTGGAGGTCAGGGCGAGGGCCGCCGCCAGGATCGCCAGTCGCCGCATGTCGTGGACCTCCAGCTCAGCCGGGGACACGCCCTCGCGGCGTGTCCCCAACAGACGCAGTGCGAGACTTGGGGACACGCCGCAAGGGCATGTCCCCGTCAGAACCCTCTACTCCCCCGGCGTCGTCACCGTGAAGCCCTTGGCCCGCAGCTGGTCCAGCACCCCGCCCTCGGCCAACAGCGAGCGCAGCTCGATCACCGCCACCGCCTTGCCGGGCGTCTTCAGCGCCGCGGAGATGGCCCGCACCGCGTCATCCCGGCCGTCGCGCAACTCGCGGGCGATCGACGGGGTCGAGGCCAGGCAGCGCTGGAAGCCCCGGTCCGCCGAGACCACCTGGCGCACCTCGCCCCGCGCCCAGCGCTCGGCCAGGGCCTTGATTCCCTCCTGGCCGCTCTCGGCCTGGCGCAGGCCCGCGTCCAGGCACAGCTCCTGCAGCGGCTGCGGCGCCCCGCCCAGCGACTTGATGGCGTCGACCAGGCTGTAGCCCGGCAGGTTCTGGATGCGCGGGCGCTTGTCCAGGTCCTTGCCCTTGGCGATGTCGCGGATGGCGTCGGTGACGCCGCCCAGGTGGATCGAGATGTCGCCGCCCTCGCCCCCGTTGGCCACCAGGAAGCCGGCGAAGGCGGGTTTGACCTCGTCCATGCTGTCGGGCTTCTCCTTCATCGCCGCCAGCCGCGCCTCCAGGCGGGCGCGCAGGTCCGGCGGCAGGGTCTGGCGCATCGGCTTGTCGGTGATGAAGTAGCGCTTGCCGGCCAGGGCCAGCGAGATCAGCCGCACCACGCTGACGTCGGCCTCCTGGCCCATGATCAGCACGTTGGCCCCGTCGACCCGCCGCTTGAACACCGACTCGTCGACCTCCAGCTTGGCGGGCGTCAGGGCCGGCACGCCCAGCACATAGACCGTGGTGTCGGCGTCGCTGACCTTCCACCAGGCCGGCCCCGGCAGGCGGGCGTTGACCACCAGTTCCTCGACCATGTTGGCCTCGGGGTCGACCTTGCGCAGGTCGATCGGCCTGGAGCCGTCGACGGCCTGCTGGGCGAAGGCCGAACCGGAAAACATCAGGCCCAACACCGCCAACGAGGCGGCCAAGCGCAACTGCGTCACTATCTGTGTGTCTCCAGCCGTGGCGGAATCGATCTAGGATGATCGGTCTTCCACACTTGGAAGGGCCCCAAGCTGGGCCGTCAAATTACCATGCTGCAATGCGGCCCCGGCCGCGCCGAAAGCCTGTCCCCGATGCCGATCCGCCGCCTGCCGCCCGAGACCGTCAACCGCATCGCCGCCGGCGAGGTGGTCGAGCGCCCGGCCAGCGCCATCAAGGAGCTGGTCGACAACGCCATCGACGCCGGCGCCACGCGCATCGAGGTCGAGGCCCACGGCGGCGGCCTGACCCGCATCCTGGTGGCCGACGACGGCTGCGGCCTTTCCGCCGAAGAGCTGCCCGTCGCCATCGAGCGCCACGCCACCTCCAAGCTGGCCCCCGACGAGGACGGCCTGTGGGACCTGCTGCGCATCCACACCATGGGCTTCCGGGGCGAGGCCCTGCCCTCGATCGGCTCGGTGGCGCGGCTCTCCATCTCTTCGCGGGCCAAGGGCCAGCGCGACGCCTTCTCGATCCTGGTCGAGGGCGGCAGCGTCGGCGACGTGGCCCCCGCCGCCTTCGCCGGCGACCACGGGGCGCGGATCGAGGTGCGCGACCTGTTCTACGCCACCCCCGCGCGCCTGAAGTTCATGAAGTCCGAACGCGCCGAGGCCCTGGCCATCACCGAGGAGCTCAAGCGCCAGGCCATGGCCCACGAGGCCGTCGGCTTCTCGCTGGACATCGACGGCCGCCGCATCCTGCGCCTGCCGCCCGAGCATCCCGGTCCGCAAGGGCGCCTGGCCCGCCTGTCGGCCGTGCTGGGCCGCGACTTCCACGACAACGCCCTGGAGATCGACCAGACCCGCGACGGCGTGCGCCTGTCCGGCTTCATTGGCCTGCCCACCTACAACCGCGGCAACGCCGCCCACCAGTACCTGTTCGTCAACGGCCGCCCGGTGCGCGACCGGCTGCTGCAGGGGGGCCTGCGCGCGGCCTACGCCGACTTCCTCGCCCGCGACCGGCATCCGACCGCCGCCCTCTATGTCACGCTCGACACCGCCGAGGTCGACGTCAACGTCCACCCCGCCAAGGCCGAAGTGCGGTTCCGCGACCCGGCCCTGGTGCGCGGCCTGATCGTCGGCGGCCTGCGCCACGCTCTGGCGGCGGCCGGCCACCGGGCCTCGACCACCACGGCGGCCAGCGCGCTGGACGCCATCCGGGCGCAGTCGATGGTCCCGCCGTCAGGGGGCGGCGGCTATCCAGGCTACCAACCCGGCCCCTCCCCCGCCGGCTTCTCGGCCTGGCAGTCGGGCGGCTGGACGCGGCCCGCGCCCCAGGTGCTGCCGGGCCTGTCGGACGTCTCGGCGAGATACGAGGCCGCGCCGGAGGAGGCCTACGCCACGCGGGCCGAAGCCTTCGGAAGCGGCGGCGGCGTCGCCGAGGCGGTGCGCGAGGCGGCGTTCGGCGGCTACGACGCCGCGCCCAACGTCGCCTATCCCGGCCCCGGCCACGACCACGGCCCCGCCCCGGCCTTCGACCCCGTCGACTTCCCCCTGGGCGCGGCCCGGGCCCAGGTGCACGAGACCTACATCGTCGCCCAGACCCGCGACGGCGTGGTCATCGTCGACCAGCACGCCGCCCACGAGCGCCTGGTCTACGAGCGGATGAAGGGCGAGATGGCCGCCGGCGGCGTCGCCCGCCAGACCCTGCTGCTGCCCGAGGTGGTCGAGCTGGACCCCGCCGAGGCCGAACGCGTCGTCGCCCGCGCCGAGGAGCTGGCGGCCCTGGGCCTGGTCCTGGAAAGCTTCGGCCCCGGCGCCGTCCTGGTCCGCGAGACCCCGGCCCTGCTGGGCAAGACCGACGCCGCCGGCCTGGTCCGCGACATCGCCGACGACCTGGCCGAGAACGGCCAGGCCCTGGCCCTGAAGGAACGCCTGGAAGAGGTCTGCTCCACCATGGCCTGCCACGGCAGCGTGCGGGCGGGGCGGCGGCTCAACGCGGTGGAGATGAACGCCCTGCTGCGGGAGATGGAGGCGACGCCGCACTCGGGGCAGTGCAACCACGGGCGGCCGACTTATGTGGAGCTGAAGTTGGCGGATATTGAGAGGCTGTTTGGGCGGAGGTAGGGAACCGATTGGCGGCTTCTTGCACGCCCAAAACCTCCGGAGGGCCTAGGTGATGGTCAAGCTCTGGGGATGCGCTAGGGTCGGGCGAAGGCAGAGTGTGCGCTGGAATGGTCGCACGATATCTGACGAGAGCTTAGCCAGCCATGCATCACCTGCGCCACAACAAGGCTTATAGCCATCTATTGATAATACGCGCTTGCCGCGAAGCGCTCGAATGTACGGTGGACGGCGTGACCTTCGCCCTTAACCATGCGGACTTGTCTCGGGAACAGTGGGAGTCCAGCGGCATCTTGGGCGACTACGACCCTGGCCTAGGCCTTCCGGCCCTCGTATTTCCGTGGACGCCTGACTACGCCCGCGAGTTCCTTCTGTCCGCCGCCAACGCTATTGAAGTGCGATCAGGCGACAAGGTCGTGATCAGCGACGTAAAAAGGCTGGCGGTGCGCGCCGAGTATGGCGAGCTAGATCATCCCGAGCATCGCGAGCAGCGTTGGGCCGAGGTTCAGGTCTTGCGCGCGAATGGTAAGACAGCCACCGCTACTCCCCGATGGTGCTTCACTGGGGCGGCCAACGTTATGACGCCCATAAATCAAGGTGACTATTCCCAGGTCAAAGAAGCCCTGATGGAGCGCTTGGCGCGGGCCACCGGCATTGATGACCTCGACGAGTTAGACACAGCGGACGAAGCCGAGAGAACAGCTTGGATGGCCAAGGTAGCCGCCGCGCCGCCGCTTTATCGCAGCGCGATGCAAGCACTCTGGGAATGCCGGGACGAATGGGACAATGGCCCGGCTATGGCCTTCGGCTATCTCCTAGCGCGTGTCGAAGCTCAGGAATTGATGCTTCCACTCGCCAAGCGTCGTCTCGAGGTCGGTGTGCAACTACGCCAGAATGCCAGCAAACCGCGAGCCGAAGGCGACGAGACCCGACGTCTGGCTCTGGAGGTGATTGCCGCCAATCCTACGATCATTCGGCGCAAATGTGCCGAGAAGGTAGCAACGAAAAAGGGCCTCACAGACGTGCGTTCAGTGGAAAAAACCCTTGGTCCGCTCTTTACAAAGGGTGAGGACGGACACTATCGCCCTGACGGCAAAATCGTAGCGGCGGAACGCGCGCGCCTTGGGATGCTCTAAAACTACCTTGGGGGGATTAGCATTGCTGCCCTCGGAAAAGCGGTGGCATCAGCAATGCCCGTCCTCTGATGCCACCCAACAACCACTGCTACGTAATCCTCCAACAACGGAGGTATCCATGCCCTACAATCAGCTACGGCTTATGCGCCGCGCAACGGCGATTGTCGCCTTCCTCGCTGCCCTCATCGCTCTCGCGCGTGCGATCACCCAATGGCTGACGTAGCGCTCCAGGCGATGCTTGATCTGGCCGAAATTCTGCGGAACACGCACATCACGGCGTTTCCAAAAGACATCCGCCCCGCCGGATGCGGCCCCACCTTAAACCCTTGGTGGATGGGAGCTCTGGGGACTGACCGAGTCAAGGACCGCCTCCGGCGGCCGCGGCGCGGCGGCGCGGCGCGCCGTCCTTGACTCGGTCAGTCCCCAGAGCACGCTGGCAGCCAAGGCTTCAAGGCGCAGCCTCGCCGCTGCGGGCGGTCTTTCCGGGCTCGGCCCTTCCCTTTTGATCCGCTCATCCCGGCGAATGCCGGGACCCAGATGGAATGGCTTTGAGGCTGACGCCACGAGCGCTGAGCCTCTCCAATCAACCAGACCGCCATGGGATCTGGGTCCCGGCGTTCGCCGGGATGAGCGGAGGTTAGGGGGATACGGCGCGCTCAATCCCCGCGAACGGCCGCACGAACCCCAGCCAATTCAACGCCCTGGAACAAAATCAGTGTCACATCCACCGCCGCGTTCAAACCGCCCGCATACTGGTCCTCGCCCTGTCGTGGGGAGGACGTCCGGCCGGCGACCGATACGTGCGACAGGGGCGGTCGAGCGGGAAGCGCTCGT